>Ga0180301_10000008_pt1 | contig 168178 bp, 160 predicted proteins | sample GuaBasSediGuay16_FD_121797 | JGI IMG/M metagenome (GOLD analysis project Ga0180301, IMG submission 121797) | Subseafloor sediment microbial communities from Guaymas Basin, Gulf of California, Mexico - Guay16, Core 4569-2, 12-15 cm | ecosystem: Environmental > Aquatic > Marine > Hydrothermal...
ACAGCGCATGAAAAAACTGCGTACTTCAGTAAAAAAGCAGGACATCTACTGGTGGGTGAATTCCTTTCTTCAAGCCGCCATTGCCAAACGCCTGGATAACTTTCCGATCGTGGAAGACTACCTGCCTCAAATCGAGATAGAATGAAAGTAGTAAGGTCGCTCGCTGTTGCCCTATCACAGACAGGCTGTTAGTGAAGAACAGGACGTTCCTTTGTTAGAACCTCCTGCTTCAGAAACCAGAAGGCCTCATAGCCTTCCGCATCCGGTTCCACTTCACCCAGAGCAACCTCGGGAATAATCTCCCGTCCAACAGGATCGTCCACAGGAACCGTTTCTTTGATGAGCCTAAGGATGTTCGTTCTATCGTTGTACATAATAATGGGGCCAAAGCCCTCCCTGGCGTCTTCTGTCTTATGGTGAAAACCGAACATCACATAGTCATTCACCAAGACTGCCGCTGGCACGGACTCGTAACCCAGAATCTCTATAAAGAGGTCAAGGGTTTCCATGACTGCCTCGGAATCCCCTTTAACAAGGGCCTCGATTCCGTCATTGGCTATTTCCTCTATGTCCTTTTCCTCAAAGTGAAGGTCCAGTAAATCCAAAGCGCGGTCGCGCACATAGAAGAGCGCATCCCGACCTTTGCACATGAGAATATCCGAGTCATTCAAGATTTTGATCATGTTTCGAATGCTGATCATTTCCTTCAATTCGGGACTCCTGCGCAGTGTCACATCATCAAGCGTGGTTTTACCATAAAGGGGAAGCTCGTTATCCAGCACAAGGACCTCTCCAATGCCCGGCTCAAGTTCTCGAAAATAGAGCTCAAGGTCTCTTTGTCTTACCAGGATAAAAGGACTCAACGAAAGGAGTCTCCGCATGGTTTCTTTATCCACCTTCCGAGGTCTTCCAGGAGATCCAATGGACAGCGACACGGTTTTTGAAAGTCTGCCTATTAAGAGCTTTTTTTTCAGATTCTCTTTGAACGACATGCTATCCTCCTAACCCGGACCAACCGGAAGCACAGGATTAAAAAATAAATCACGAATCTTTAAAATCTCAAAAGGTGTATTATCGATATCATAACAGTCGTGCCACGTAAATCACAAACATCCTTCCCCTTGACTCCAAGTGCCTATTCTGATACAAAATTTTCACCTCTCAGAAAGAATTAGAAAGGAGAAACCATGGCCTGTGATAGTTTGCTATGAAGTTTAAACGTCTCAGGGAAAAGATGGTGAGCACACAGATCGAGGCCCGTGGTATCCATGACCACAGGGTCCTTGAAGCTATGCGTACGGTACCCCGCCATCTTTTCGTAAGTGAAGCCCTGCAAGACCAGGCCTATGGAGATTTCCCCCTCCCCATTGGTGAAGGCCAGACCATATCCCAGCCATATATTGTAGCAGAGATGACCCAGGCCCTTGAATTGACCAGGGATGATCGCATTCTGGAGATCGGAACCGGCTCAGGTTACCAGACAGCCATACTGGCTGAGTTGGCCTTTCGCGTCTATACGATTGAACGGGTGAGGGAGCTCTTTATCAGGGCTCGCAAGCTCCTTGATCAGCTCGGATACCACAACGTCATCGCCAAGTGTTCCGATGGCACCCTGGGCTGGCCTAATGAGAGTCCCTTTGATGCCATTATCGTGACAGCCGGGGCGCCTGAGCCTCCCGAGAAACTGATACAACAGCTAAAGATAGGTGGTCGCATCGTCATCCCGGTCGGTGACAGGTACTCCCAGACACTCCTCCAAATCCGCAGACACGAAGATGGTATCCACACGACCGACCTGGGGGGATGCCGGTTCGTGAAGCTGATTGGAGAACACGGCTGGAAGGAAGGATAGGCGGTGCTGCGCAGACTCTACGACTGGGTCTTACACTGGGCTGAAACCCCGTACGGAACTTGGGCCTTGTTTGCCTTAGCCTTTTGCGAGTCCTCCTTTTTCCCGGTTCCACCTGATGTCCTTCTCATCGCTCTGTCGGTTGCCCTGCCAAAAAAATCGCTCAGATATGCCTTGGTCTGTTCAGTGGGGTCTATACTGGGTGGTTCTTTGGGCTATCTCATTGGGTGGCAATTTATGCGTGTGGCCGGAGATGCAATCATCGGTTTTTATGGATTCCTCGAAAAGTATGAATATATCCAGGCACTCTACACCAAATACGATGCCTGGGCCGTGGGCATTGCAGGCTTTACCCCGATTCCTTACAAGGTCTTCACCATCACTGCTGGCGCTTTTCGGGTAAACTTTCTGGTGTTTTTCCTGGCCTCTGCGATTTCCAGGTCGGCCCGATTTTTCATGGTCGGCGGCTTGATCTATCTGTTTGGTCCGCAGATCCGGTCTTTTATTGAGCGGTATTTCAACACACTGGCTATAGCTTTTGTGATATTGTTAATCTTAGGATTTGTGGTGATCAAGCTCTTCATCTAGGGTAGGGAAAAGGATAACCAAAAGACTTAGGCAATGAAAGGGCAGGAATTTAGGCAAGATGGCATTTTCTCAACTGCATTTAGAGAATCCGCAGGAACGACACACTAGACATCCACCCTCATGCTCCAGCGCCCCACCGCAGTCGGGGCAGGCTCCCATCATGGTGGGCATTTCTGTTGGGCTGATCCGGGTATAATTCTTTATCACGTGGGCAATGCCATCCGGGCAGGAAAGAACCATTTTCCCGTTTTGCCAGATGGGTGAAGGGCATCGGATTCCACTGATCTGTTTAAGAATCGCTTCTACCTTGACCCCGCTGCGCAGGGCCAAAGATATGAGTCGCCCTGTGGCCTCGATCTGGGAAGAGGCACATCCGCCCGTTTTGCCCATCTGGGCAAAAACCTCACAGATACCCTGATCGTCTTCATTGATGGTTACATAAAGTTTGCCGCAACCGGTATTGATTCGTTCTGTGACACCCCTGGTCTGAACAGGACGCACCCGGGGCACAATCCCTGGCCGGATAGGCTCCGTCTTGATTCCCCTATCATGCCGGGTTTGCTCCCTACCAATATTGAGCACCTGGCGATCACGGCTTCCGTAGCGATAAATTGTTACTCCTTTGCACCCTGTTTCGTAAGCGAGCCTGTATGCCTTCTCTATGTCTTCGGGTGTGGCATTATGTGGAAAATTGACTGTTTTGGATACAGCATTGTCGGTATATTTTTGAAAAGCTGCCTGGATTCGGATGTGCCACTCGGGTGCAATATCATGGGCAGTCACAAAAAGGCGTTTTATCTTATTGGGAATTCCTTTGATATGCTGAATTGAACCGGTCTCAGCGATCTGCTTAGCCAGTTCATTGCTGTAAAAACCGTTTTGCTTTGCCATTTCCTTAAATAGCGGGTGGATCTCAAACAGGGCCTCTCCATCAAGAACCCTGCGCTCATAAACCACCGCAAAGATGGGCTCCACACCACTGGAACATCCAGCGATGATGCTGATCGTGCCCGTGGGGGCAATGGTCGTTACGGTTGCGTTTCGCATATACGGCGTCTTGGGGTGGTCGAAGAGGCTTCCCCTATAGGCAGGAAAGTTTCCTCTTTTCTTGGCCAACTCACTTGAAGCCTTCCTTGCTTCGCGCGAGATAAAGGCCATGACCTGCTCGGCCTGCCGCACAGCCCTTTTTGAATCGTATGCAATACCCATCTTAATAAGCATATCAGCGAACCCCATGACACCCAGGCCGATTTTCCGTGTCTGTTTGCTAGCGGCTTCGATCTGGCGCAGCGGGTATTTGTTTATCTCTATCACATTATCAAGAAAGTGAACGGCACTTCGAACAGTCTCTCTGAGTTTGGTCCTGTTCAACTTGCCGCTATTTGTCATCTTAGACAGATTAATGGAGCCAAGATTACACGATTCATATGGAAGCAGCGGCTGTTCACCACAGGGATTCGTCGCCTCGATCTCACCCAGTTCAGGGGTGGGATTGGCTCGGTTGATGTGGTCCAGGAAAATGATCCCCGGTTCTCCGCATCGCCAAGCCGACCGAACAATCTTGTGAAAGATGGCCTTGGCAGAAACCCGCTTGACCACCTTATGGTTCCTCGGATTGATCAGGTCATAGTCTTTATCAGCAGCCAGAGCTTCCATGAACGAGGGAGTGAGGGCAACGGATATATTAAAGTTGTTCAGTTCGGTCAGGTCGGTCTTAATCTGGATAAAGTCCTCGATATCCGGGTGATCCACCCGTAGGATGCCCATATTGGCCCCGCGGCGGGTGCCCCCCTGCTTTACAGTCTCGGTGGCAATATCAAACACGGTCATGAAGGAAATGGGGCCACTCGATATTCCCCTTGTGGAAAGCACGGCATCATTCTTTGGCCGTATACGAGAGAAGGAAAACCCGGTCCCGCCACCGCTTTTGTGGATCATCGCCGTGTGCCTGAGTGTCTCAAAGATGCTATCGATGGAATCCTCGATCGGCAGTACAAAACAGGCTGCCAGTTGTCCCAGCCGACGTCCGGCATTCATCAGGGTTGGAGAATTGGGTATAAAAACCAACTCTGCCATTAATTTGTAAAACACCTGTTCGGTCTTCTGAATGTCAGCCTTGGGATCAAACCTTGCGTCAGCTGCGGCAACGCTACGGGCCACTCTCTTAAACAGATCCTGTGGCGTCTCTGCAGGGCTCCCTTTTCGGTCCTTCTTCAGATAGCGCCGCTCAAGCACGACCAGGGCATTTGGAGAAAGAGATATCGTCATTAGGCATTTTCGTTGTTATTTGTTGTTCGCAAATCATTCATGCCGTTGCGTTTGACGTTCCAGGAACTTGATGAAGGCTCGACACAAAGGAGACTGGGTTCGATCTCTGTGAACTGTCAGATAAAAAGCCCTCTTAAAGGACAGTCCTTTAATCGTCACTTTCTTAAGGCTTCCAGCGGCCAGCTCTTCGGCCACAGCGCATTCAGATAGAATGGAAACCCCCACCCCCGCTTTGATCCCCTGGCGAATGGCTTCCGTACTCCCCATTTCGGCCACGACATTCAAGGCACTAAGGGCGTGGCCTGCTTTGTCCAACACCTGCTCAATCGACTTGCGAGTGCCAGAGCCCAGCTCACGCATAATAAATGGTTCGGTGATAAGCTCTTTCATGACAATATGGCGTCTCGCCGCCCAGTTATGGGCTGGCGGCACAATGAGAAACATCTCATCATCTATGATCTTCTGTTGAATAAGCTGCACCCCTCGGGCCTTGGCCCCCACAATACCGAGTTCCACGTTCCCTTCAAGCGTATCCTTAATGATTCTCTCCGTGTCGCCCTGTATCAGGGTCACCATGACCTCGGGGTAATCTTTCTTAAACTTTCCGAGCAGAGGAGGAAGAATATAGCCGCCTGGTATTGTGCTTCCGCCAATTGTCAGACGCCCTTTGATCTTGCCCTGAAAATCGGCCAGGGCATTTTCAGCTTCTTGCTTCAGGGCAATGATTCTTGTCGCATAATGGTAAAGGAGGCTGCCCGCCTTGGTGGGAACGACTTCCCTCCCCAGCCGATCCACGAGTTTACATTCCAAATAGCTTTCTAGCTCTTTAATATGGCTGCTTATCGTAGGCTGGGAGAGATAGACCGCCTTGGCCGCCCTCGAAAAGCTTTTTAGCTCAATCACCTTGCAAAATATGTGGAGCCTCCATAAATCCATGTTCGCATAGGTTGGCGGCCTGTTTAGCCGGATATCTTTAGGTCGCGTGGTTCGTAAAAGGGTAATTTCTGTGCCAGTTGCCAAATGCAAGGCAGTTCTGCCTTGCGACAGCGCTTCGCGTGCAGAAAGCAGGCCGGTCAGGGATTGATTTTTATGCCTCAGGTCTAAGACTCGGGAACTTATCTCTTAGCTTTTCGAAAACAATCTCAGGGACCATGCCACGGATGTCTCCTCCAAATTGAGCGGCCTCTTTAATAATCGAAGAGCTGATGAAAATCCACCGCAGTCCTGTCATGAGAAAAACCGTTTGAATATGCTTATTAAGTTTTCGGTTCATCAACGCCATCTGAAATTCATATTCAAAATCAGACACGGCTCGAAGGCCCCGCAAAATGGCATCTGCCTGACGCTTAACAACATAACCCACCAGAAGTCCATCAAAGCTATCCACTTCAACATTCGGCACGTCTTTAAAGGTACTTCTCAGCATCTCCAGCCGTTCTTCAACAGTAAAAAGGGGATCCTTGGTTCCGTTTCTGGCTATGGCAACAATGACCTTATCGAAAAGTCTAAGACCTCGCCGGACAACATCGCAATGTCCATTTGTAACGGGATCAAAGGATCCAGGATATACAGCGATCTTTCCCATCTTCGTGCCAGTCTAATCTTGCTTTTCGTGCATAGGTGGAGCCGGTTAAAGTCCTAACTGTTTACGCCTTATTGTCTCCTGCTTACTTTACCATGAGTTTACTCAAAACTTTCCTGAAAAACTATAACACAGGCTTATAAAAGGAGACAAGGGTTTTCCCGTAATGCCTCTGGTCACTGAGGATAAAGCGTGCCACTTTTTCTGGCAGTACCTCGCGCATGCTGTGCTCGATAACGATAGAGACCCCATCTGATGTTGCCTCGGCACGGTCCAAAAGTCGAACGGTTCGTTCCGCAAAACCCTTATCATAGGGAGGGTCGATAAACACCAGGTCAAAAGTGTGGCCGATTGACTTCAAAAGGCCCAATCCCCGCAGTATATTCCGCTTCAATATGATGCTCCGTCCTTCCAGGAAGCAGTCACAAACATTTCGAGACAGCACTTTTATGGCCTGTGGATGCTTGTCAATAAACACGGCTGATGCGGCTCCCCGGCTGAGCGCCTCTATCCCGAGACTGCCAGTACCGGCAAACAGATCAAGCACCGCTGCACCTTCGAGGTGACCCTCAAGGATGTTAAAGATGCACTCTCGCAAGTAGTCTGTGGTAGGGCGAACTGCTAAGCCGCGCACGGGGTAAAGCCTTTTCCCCTTTAAGGCTCCGCCGATAACCCTCATGCATTCTCCAATGCTCGTTTAGCCTGTTATGCATCACCTGTCACCTTATCATCCATCACAATCTAAGGCCGTAGGACTTTATCTTCTTGTGAAGGTGACTTCTCTCAATACCAATCGAATCTGCGGTTTGAGAAATATTGTTATCATTCTCAGAGAGTTTTTTGAAGATATACGCCTTTTCAAATTGTTTTTTTGCTTCCTTCAGGGAGTTCAGATTCATAAAGTCCAGATCCAGGGTCGTGCTCTTCTGGCACCGATATGAAGGGGGGAGATCTTTGACATCAATAACCTCTGATTCCGTCATGATGGCCAGTCTTTCCACCAAGTTCTTGATCTCCCGAACATTGCCTGGCCAGCGATAGGCCTTAAGGTGCTCGATAGCCTTGGGCGTCATGGTCTTCGGATGGCAGTGTCTCTCTTCAGAAAACTCTTTCAGGAAAATTTCTATCAGCAATGGGATATCTTCGATGCGGTTGCGCAAAGGAGGTACCTCGATGGGAATGACGTTCAACCGATAGTAAAGATCTTCTCGAAATGTCCCTTTCTCGATTTCTTTTTCTAGGTCCTTGTTGCTTGCCGCCACCACCCGCACATCCACAGTAAGGGTGCGAGTACCACCAACGCGTTCAAATTTTTGCTCCTGCAAGATTCGAAGGATTTTGGCCTGCGTCTTGAGGCTCATGTCTCCAATTTCATCTAGAAATATCGTACCCCCGTTGGCCACCTCGAATTTACCTCGCTTCCTCTTGGTGGCGCCGGTAAATGCCCCCTTCTCATGGCCAAAGAGCTCGCTTTCAATCAACTCATCTGGTATGGCAGCGCAGTTTACATCGATTAGGGGCTTATCTGCACGGTCGCTCATTTGGTGGATGGTGCGGGCTACGAGTTCCTTTCCGGTTCCGTTCTCGCCCGTGATCAAAATCCATGCATCAGTAGGTGCTGCAATGGAAATTTGTTTCTTCAAGGCCTGAATCGGAGGACTGTTTCCGGTGATTGAATGTTTTTCAAGGGTCTTTTTGCGCAGGAAACGGTTTTCCTCTTCTAGCCGTCGGAAGTTGAGGGCATTGTTAATCGTTACTATTACTTTTTCTATGGAAAGCGGTTTTTCCACAAAATCGTAGGCTCCCAGTTTCGTCGCCTTAACAGCCGTTTCAATGGTTCCGTGACCTGAGATAATGACCACAGGAATAAACGGATTGGTCCTCTTGATTTCCTGAAGCGTTTCTATGCCGTCCATACCGGGCATCCAGATGTCCAGAAGGACCAGGTCCGGGGATTCTCCCTCTATGATCTTCAGGGCTTCGTATCCATTTGAAGCGGTCAGGGTGTCAAATCCTTCATCAGAAAGGATGCCGCTCAAGGACTGCAATATGGTGGTTTCATCGTCTACAATCAATATCGTGGGAAACATGAACCATCTCCTCCAAAGTCATTATTCACCAATGTTTACGCCGGCAATTCCACAATAAACTTCGTTCCCCTTGGTTGATTGTCCTGGACGCGAATGAACCCATTGTGGTCTGCAATGATCGTGCTGACAATGGAAAGTCCCAATCCCATGCCGGTCTTCTTGGTGGAAAAATACGGTTCAAAGAGCCGAACTTTGTCTTCTGGTGATATCCCGGGTCCTGTGTCACTCACTTCCAGTCGCACAATTTTGAGAATCGAATCAAAGCTTATTGCCACACCAATGGTCCCCTTCCCGTTCATGGCTGCAATGGCGTTGTCTATCAGATTGATCATGACGCGCTTCATCTGCTGTCGGTCTAAATTCAGCTGTGGAATGTCCGGCTCTGAATTGATCTCAAATAAAAGGTGAGGCTGCGCCTCCCGATAAAGTGCTACAGTATCTTCTATGATCTCCGTCAGATGGCACGGCTCAGGGTCTGCTGCAGGGAGCCTAGCAAAGGCGGAAAACTCGTTTACAAGGTTTCGTATCTGATCCACTTGATCGATGATGGTCTGGGTACATTCCATGAAAACAGAATTGTCTCCCACAATCTGATCACCATACTTCCGCCTAAGTCTTTGCGCAGAAAGCTTGATGGGGGTAAGGGGGTTTTTCACCTCATGGGCAATGCGTCGCGCGACCTCACGCCAAGCCGCCATCCTTTGAGCCTTTTCGATCTCCGTAAGGTCATCAAAAACGACCACTGTCCCCATATAACGATCCTTATCGTCTTTAAGCGCTGTAACGTGAACCATAAAGGTACGAGCCCTCTGATCGATGTTGATCCTTACAGGCCTTTCCACCAAGTTCCCGAGGCTATTTTCCAGCTCTTCCAAAAGATCTCGGGCCAACGCCAAGTGTTCAGAGCTTAGAACCTTTTTGTAACTTCGATTTAGCACCTGTTCTCCTTTGATCCCAAGCATCTTTTCTGCTGACTTGTTAATGGTGGAAATAAACCCTGTGGCATCGATTGAAATAACACCGGTGGAGACATTCTTTAGAACCGTCTCCATGTAAAGCCGCTTTTGTTCAATCTCAAGGTTTCGTTCCCTGAGTTCCCTGGCTGAGAGCTCAAGCTGTTGCTTGCCTGCTCTCAGGTCCCGGGTCATCTTATTGAAGGCATTGACAAGCGTGCCTATTTCATCATCAGTGCCCCTATCGATGGTAAAGTTCAAGTCCCCTTCAGCCACGCGCCGTGTTCCCTCGGCCAGTTCCTGGATAGGGATCGTCAAGGTCTTTGCTAAGTGAAATCCAAACCAAGTGGCACAGAATATGATCAGCAAGGCCACAATGGAGAGTGTTATCAGATGGCTAACCTGGATGGGCCTTTTCATCATCTTTATCTGTTGGTATTGATCAAACCCCCGGGAAATAGCAGCCATGTCTTCCGAAAGGCTGGCGGGAATAACGGTGGTGACAGCCACCACACCGATGGCTTCATCCGGGGCTGCATTGGATGGAATGCATCCAAGGGTTTTGATCATCTCACCTGATGGGAGGTGACCTGTCAGTGTGGAGAAGTTGACCTCGTGGAGCTCCTTTTGTATGGCATCTGCTGACACCGCACTAAATGGGGTTCCTTCTATGTCTGCATCGAGGGCCACGGCCAACCGTTCTGAGCGGGTAGAATAGACCTCAATGGCATCTATGTCGAAAGCCCTCTGGGCAACCTGAATATAATGGGCCAGAGCTTTTCTATTTTCTTCATTCAGCAAATTCCTACGCACAATTTGATAAGCAATCCGTTCCAGATAGAAACGGTTTCGTGCTGTAATATGCTTATACACATATTTGCCCACCTCTAAGGACCTTTCCAGAGAGTGTTCCACGGGCACATTAAACCAAAATGCCACGCTGGAGGTTATGAACTGGATCGAGAAGAAAAACAGAAGAATGGTTGGAATAAGGGAAAGGCTGACAAAGGCCACCGCAAGCTTGGTCCGCAACTTGGCCCCCATGACCTTTCGCTTTCGGTCATAGAGAAGCTTCACAATGTTTCTGAAAACCAGAAAGATCAACAACAACAACACAAGCATGTTGATGTTGATGAGGATGAACATAACGACCGTATTGGAAATAGGAAGCCCTGCCCCAAAGCGGACGACCTTGGTTTCTGCATAAGTAAGCAGGCCTACTACCAAGACAAGGGCCACCATGATGATCCGTTCACGCTTGCGGCGCCTGGCTTCTTGTTCTGATATTTTTGCCATGGGAAAAATCTGATCTTAGTATATAAAGTCGGTTGTGTACCAGTCGGTTTCAAAATCCCATAAAAACAGGAAGAACCGGAATACGTGATGCAGATAGAATGGGAGGGTGATCTTGCTGAGTTCTGCCTTTACCCTGACCTGGTAGCGGTGGTTCCTTTTAAGGGATTCAAGTTTAGCAATTCTGAGATTTTCCACTTCAGACATGATCCTCTTGGCCTCAGACAGCGTATTGACAATAACGGGCTTGTCACCGTGTTCGCTGCGTGTAATCACAAACTCATTCTTCAGGTTATTATACTTGACAGTGTGGCGGATTTCCAGACTGGCGAGGCTTTTGTCCTTCCAAAAATTTCGAACCTGGTCCAGCGAGGCCAGGAAAGTAAAGGTGGTGGGAACACCGTTCAAGATCGCCTGTTGTAGGTCTTTGGTGAAACAGCCCTGAACCCTAAAATACAATATGAGATCGTCTCTGGTGTTGGTGACAATGACATCGGTTATCCTGGCATCCTGACTCCAGGCCATGCCCGAAACCAGCAAAAAAAAGCAGGGTACGAATATCAAGATCCTTTTCTGCATAGTTTTTAACAATAACCAACCGGGTCTTAAATTGCAAGGGATTTAAGGCGGGCAAAAATGGTGGGTGTTAAGGGAAGACAATAGGGGCTTGTACAGTTTCCCAGCAGGACTTTTGGTCGATGAATCTTTTCAAAAGGGCATGATTGAGGGTGTGCCCGGATTTGTAAGCCACGATGTGACCGATAAAGGGCATGCCAAGCAACGAAAGGTCACCAATACAGTCGAGTACCTTGTGGCGGACAAACTCATTTTCATAGCGAAGCCCTTCACGGTTCAAAATCCTGTCCCGGTCGATCACTACAGCGTTTTCCAGGGAGCCACCCCTGGCAAATCCATTCTGTTTTAGATAATTGACCTCATGCAAGAATCCAAAGGTTCTGGCCCGGCTGATTTCCTTTTGAAAAAGGCCATCGGTTAGCGAAATGGTATATGACTGATGCCTTACAAGTGGATGATCGAACTCTATGGTGCAAGTAATTTTAAGGGTATCTGAGGGATAAAGCCCGACCTTTTTATCTTCATCTGCCATCTCAATCGGTTTCTTTACCACAAACGTATAACGCTTTCCTGACTGGGTCCTGATTCCGGCCTCCTCTAGCATAGCGGTAAACGGCCCCGCGCTACCGTCCATGATCGGGGCTTCGTATGCATCCACCTCCACCAAGGCATTATCAATCCCGAGGCCAGCAAATGCCGCCATCAAGTGCTCCACGGTGGAAACAATCACCCCATCGGTTCCAAGCGTCGTTGCGAGGCTGGTGTCAATCACATTTCTGAAGTGGGCACTGATAATAGGCCTGTGGGGCAAATCAGTTCGAACGAATTTAATGCCATGGTTGACTGGTGCGGGTTTAATTGTCAAATTAACTTTTTTACCTGAATGAAGTCCGATCCCGGTGCATTGAACCGGCCGGGCCAAGGTTTGCTGATGGGAATGCATATCACCTATCCTTTTCACTTACTTAATTGTAGCTCAATATATTGTAAAGAGAATATGACATCAATGCCTTTTTGATTACAATGCCTTTCGCAATAGACATACCAAATAAGGAGACATCACCGGAGAAACATTGGCTCGACACGTAACTCTTTGAATATAAACAGAAAGTCCTATCAATGACCTCAACTTTTTCTCAGACCTCAATGGTGCGCCACGCTTCCTGGTGTGTAGAAAGATACACACTGTGGCTGAAAGCTGTGTCGTTTTTGCAACAAAAGCCCTTGCTCGCTGGCTCCCATCCCGAATCGCAATGATTACATTGATTGGCCGGGTTTAAGGTGGGGCGCTTCACAAAATGCTTGCCTTTGGGGTGGGCCTTTGCTAAATTGATGCAAAATCGAGGTGTTATAAAATTGCTCCACGATTTTATATAGGGAGGTATCTTGCTTGCCAGGATTTTGAGCAGCGCCGTTCTTGGGGTTGATGCCTATATCGTGGAAGTAGAGGTTGATATCAGGCAAGGATTGCCAAGTTTTGCCACAGTGGGGCTGCCAGAGGCTGCTGTAAAGGAAAGTAAAGACCGGGTCAAATCTGCCATCAACAATTCTGGCTACAGGTTTCCCGATGACCGCATCACGGTTAACCTGGCACCCGCTGATATCAAGAAGGAGGGAACGGGTTTTGACCTTCCCATCGCTGTCGGGATCTTGGCTGCTACAGGGGTTGTACCCCAGCACCGCCTTTCCGAATACCTGATCCTGGGTGAACTTTCTCTTGACGGACGCATCAAACCGGTGCGGGGCTCGCTCCCTGTGGCCTTGTCAGCTAAAAATGACGGCTTTCGTGGCATGATCCTCCCAAAGGAGAATGCCCGCGAGGCTGCTGTGGTCAATGGCATAGAAGTCCTCCCTGTTCCTACCCTTAGTGAACTCGTAGAGTTTTTGTGTGGTTTGAGGGCCATACAGCCAGAATCTGTCGACGTCCAGGCCATTTTTCAGGAAGCACCCCCGGATGAAATCGACTTCTGTGAGGTCAAAGGCCAGGAGCACGTTAAGCGGGCCTTAGAGGTAGCAGCAGCAGGCGGTCATAACATTATTATGATTGGCCCCCCTGGCGCAGGTAAGACCATGTTGGCAAAACGCCTAGCAACCATCTTACCCCCCATCACTTTTGATGAGGCGATTGAAACAACCAAGGTGTACAGCGTGCTGGGAATGCTCGAAGAGGCTCAGGCTTTGATGACAAACCGGCCCTTTCGCTCTCCGCACCATACCATATCGGACGCCGGTCTCATCGGTGGTGGGCATATCCCAAGACCTGGTGAGGTTAGCTTAGCCCACAACGGGGTTCTTTTTCTGGATGAACTGCCGGAGTTCAAGAAGAATGTGCTTGAGGTGCTTCGGCAGCCCATGGAAGATGGCTACGTGACCATCGCACGGGCCATTACCAGTATCACCTATCCGGCCAGGTTCATGCTGGTGGCTGCCATGAATCCCTGCCCGTGCGGATACTTTTCCGACCCCAACCATGAATGTACATGCACCTATACAAGGATCCATCGGTATCGATCCAAGATCTCAGGCCCATTGATGGATCGCATAGACCTCCACGTGGAGGTCCCTGCGGTTCGTTATAAGGATCTGGCCAGTCAACATGAGGCAGAAACCTCTGCCGATATCAGAAGGCGTGTGAATCAGGCCCGTGTCATACAGTCTGAAAGGCTTCAACGGGCCAGGATTCACTGCAATGCGCAGATGAACAACCGCCAGATCAAAAGATATTGTCCTCTTGACCGTGATTCCCACGCCCTCCTTGAAGCGGCTATCGACAAACTGGGACTTTCCGCCCGGGCTTTTAACCGTATCCTGCGAATCGCAAGAACCATTGCCGACCTGGAACAGGCCCCAGACATCGCCCCGCATCATGTCTCAGAGGCCATTCAATACCGGAGCCTGGACCGGAGTACCATGTTTGGCTAACAATAGTTGCCACCGTAGATCGACACTTTAGATGCAGAAACAAAAGGGTCTGATGGCAGGGGCCTTCCCTTCCCCCCCTCGACAGGTTTGCTTTCTTCCATATACTTCCGTTATCTCTTATGAGAATATTTGGTCAGGACTTAAAAAAGTCTTTGTCCTGTGTGGTGCCCGCCTGTCACTGATTTTCCCGCATGTGCTTTACGAGGTGTCCCAGTTCAGGAAAGATGAGTTCTTGACAGGCAAGCTTACACGCCTTGAGGCTGCCCGGCATGCAAAAGACCAGGGTTTGGCCGACAATGCCGGCTGTAGCCCGGGAGAGAAGCGCAGCAGAGTCTATTTCCTCATAGCTCAACTGGCTAAAAAGGGGACCAAAGGCACTAAGCTCTTTGGTAAACATGGGTCGGATTGCCTCGATCGTCATATCAGCAGGACTGATTCCCGTGCCTCCGGTCACCAGGATTGCATGAGGGCTATACTCCCGGATAACCGTGCGGATCGTATCCGCAATGACGTCCTTGTTGTCAGGGATCACTTCGTGAAAAACGACTCGATGTTTCTTCTTCTCGGCCCGCTTTTTCATCCAATGTCCGCTCTTGTCATCAGCAAGGCTGCGGGTGCTGGATACAGTGAGGATGGCAAGTACAAGCGACTTTGGGGCATGGGCCTTATGTTCTTTGGTACTCATACAGGGCCCTTTCATGATGTAGATGTCTGGGATGGCAAAGCCTAAGTTTATTGTCTAGAAGCGGTTTCAAAACCTTTCTCTCGCTTGTTTGTCCATGTTGAAAAGTAAAAATGGCTGAACAGACCAAGGAAAAGGGTTTTGAAATAGCTTGTAGGCATTGTCGCCTACGATATAGGCATTTTACTTTCATCTGATCTAGTCACCCCCTGTAATCTCCATGCCAAGCATTGTCAAGCCGAAAAGCCTTTCTCTGATGAGGGAGACAAGAGAAAGGAATTTTTGTTTGGGCAACCGTTCATTCACGGCTATCTGGAGTTGACAAGTTTCAGCAACAAGGGTATTTTTAATCAACAGGAGTCCTGTGGCGGGCTTGTAAGGCATTTTGAGGACTGATTTTATCAAAAGGAAGATGCATGTCGAAAAGTAAAAACTCAAAAAATTTAAAACAGGGCGAAAAAAAGACCTGGTTTAAAAGGTTTTTGGAACGCCTAGCCAAGGCCAACCAAGAAAGTGCTGGCCAGCTTTGTGCTGCTTGAAAGATCAAGCCAAAAGGTGCTGGGCGGCACTGAAAGAAGCTTTCCTCTTCCTCACAGGCAATCAACGTATGTCCTCAATCACCACCTGGACGCACAAGCCTTTTAAACATTAAGGAGGGTCTTATGTCATCAGGCACAGGCGTGGTCAGGCACGACCTCTACAAACAGCACCTTGCCGATTTTCCCCATGTTGAGAGCCCGCAACGCCTGCAAGCCATCTATGACATGCTTGATAGGGGCGACATGGCAGGGAAATTTGTGACCATCTCGCCTCGTCCCGCCACCCGCGATGAACTCGCCTGGGTGCACAGCCGCTCCCATATCAAGAGGGTGGCTGACACGGATGGTAAGGTCCATGTAGCGCTCGATTCTGACACCCAGACGACTCCCCTTTCTTATGAAGCAGCAAAACTGGCAGCTGGCGGTCTATTTTCCCTCGTGGACAAGATCTTTGATGGCACCCTAAAGAATGGCTTTGCCTTGGTCAGGCCCCCGGGGCACCATGCAGAAAGGGATCGGGCCATGGGGTTTTGTCTTTTCAATAATGTTGCCCTGGCTGCCCGCTATGCCATGAATACCTATGGCGTAAAGAAAATCCTGATCGTGGACTGGGACCTGCACCATGGCAATGCCACCCAGCATACCTTTGATACAGACCCGGCGGTCCTCTACTTTTCCACGCACCAGTACCCCTACTATCCCGGAAGCGGCGGTCTGAGGGAAGTAGGTCATGGAGATGGGATGGGATTTACGGTCAATGTTCCCCTATGGCCGGGCCATGGGGACGCAGCGTTCTTTCAGATCTTCAAGCGGATCCTTTGTCCCATTGCGAGCGCCTTTCAACCTGAATTTATCCTGGTATCTGCTGGTTTTGACACATACGCTGGTGATCCCCTTGGGGGAATGGAGGTGACCCCGCAGGGATATGCAGCCCTGACACGCCTGATCATGGATCTTGCCAGAGAACACGCTTCAGAGAGGCTGGCTATGACCTTAGAGGGGGGCTATCATCTCAGAGGACTCAGCGAGTCGGTCATGGCCGTCTTAAAGGAACTCGTGGGGGATAGCATCTTGACCGCCAGCAACATACAGGCCCTTGAAAAAGGCGCTACGCCTCCTATTGTGGAAGAGGTAATTCAGGTTCAAAGACCCTACTGGCCCTCGTTATAGAAACAAAACCTTATCTTCTCCAGAGGCTTCCTACCTTTTCGGGAATGCTCACGACCCCGCCGGGGAGAAAGATCACGATCAACAATACAATCGCCCCATAAATCATGACCTCGGCTTCTTCAAAATACTGGAGCCATTCATAGCTCAAAAAGGTCACGAGTGCAGCACCCACAATGGCCCCCCAGAGGCTGTGCATCCCTCCTAAGATGATCATGATCAGCAGTTTGATAGAAACAAAGAGATCAAAGCTGGCAGGGTTGATAAAGTTCAAATAGTGGGCATAAAGGCTCCCGGCAACTGAGGCCAGAACAGCAGACAACACAAAAACCCAGATCTTGTATTTGGCAACATTCACCCCCATGGCGCTGGCCGCCAGCTCACTGCCGTGTATTGAGCGCAACGCTCGGCCCACCCGGGATCGGATGATATTAAGACAGACAAGCAACACCACAAAAACAACACCCCAGACAAGATAGTAGTATTTTACAACCGAATCGAGCGCATATCCCATGATTCCAATACCCGGGATGAATGCCAGCCCGTCGGGGCCCCCTGTGACCGCCATGGTTTCATTGAAGATAATCGTGATAATAATGCAAAAGGCCAGGGTAGCCATAGCAAGGTAATGTCCCCTCAGCTTTAAAGAGGGAGCCCCGATAGCCAGAGCCACGGCTGCTGAAACCACCATACCGACCACAAGACAAAACCACGGGTTGAGTCCATATTTGGTGGTTATCACCCCGGAGATGTAGGCCCCCAGCCCGAAAAATGAGGCATGCCCAAGGGAGATTTGGCCGGCATAGCCCATCAAAAGGCACAGCGCGATGGTCATGATACTGTAAATCCCGACAAAGACCATGACGTCCATGTAATGGTCCAAATAGGGTATGCGCTGGGCAACCCAGGGAAACAGAAAAAGGCCCAATCCGAACCCCGCAAGTTGGACGGTATTTTTGTGTTTGGTAACTGGAAAAGTCTCGACCATATCAGACCCAAGTTAGTTCGCTTCGCTCACAATTGGAATACTGGAATAATGGAATAATGGGTTCCAAAGGATTTTGGTCTTTTTATCTTTTACATCATTCCAATATTCCATTATTCCATCATTCCCTGATTGAAGTTGCAATAGGGTGAATAAATGACTATAATTTCAATGGGTTGCAGGAATTCCAAAACGTTTAATTAAACAAACTAGACATTAAAACTTCCTTATCTTGCTGACCTCTACGCTGCCCAACAAGCCGCTTGGCTTCACAAATAAAACAACGAGTAATACCAAAAGGGCAAAAACATCCTTATATCCAGAAGAGATAAGACCCGCCCCAAGGGACTCTATAAGGCCGATGATCAGGCCGCCTATAATGGCCCCCGAGAAACTCCCCATGCCGCCCAAAGCACAGGCCGAAAACCCTTTGACCGCCAGCATGGCCCCGCGGTCATACTCCATGAGAGAGATGGGGGTAATCACGATACCTCCCAGGGCACCAATGGCCGCACTCAAGGCAAAGGACACAAGGATCATATATTTGACATTGATCCCTACCAGACTCGATGCATTGGGATTCACCGCACAGGCCCGCAGGGCCTTTCCCATGATGGTTCGGTCAAAAAAAAGGGTCAGCACGATCACAACCACCACCAAGAAACCAATGACCCACAGGGCCTGAGGCTGCACCACCGCGCCCCAAAAAGTCATCGGGTTTCGGCCGGAAAAGGGCGGCAGATCAAAGGGATTCTTTCCCCATATGAACATAGCAGCTCCCCTGATCAAGAAAGACGCGCCAATGGTGGCAATGACCATGACAAGGACCGAGGGCTTGCGAATCGGCCTGATGGCCAGACGGTCCAAAAGGATACCAACCGTAGTGACGACCAAGATGGTAAGGGGAAGCGAAAAAACCACAGGTATGTTCAGGGTAACCCGGAAAAAGACCATGACCAGGCCCCCAAGCATGACGAATTCCCCCTGGGCAAAATTGATGGCCTCGGTGACATTGTAAATGGTATTAAACCCGATGGCCACCATGGCATAGATGCTCCCGATGGTGATGCCGGTTATGGTGTATTGAAGGAGTTGGCTGGCGAGTGTGATTTCTTCCATAAGCTGAATTGGCCGGTTGAGCCGATTGGGTGCCTTAAACCTGTTGGGCCGGTTTGGGCTGTTGCGAGTGACGGGTTGTGCTTACAACCAACGCACAACCCGCAACCCGCATAAAAGAAAAAACTAATCGGCTATGGCCCAGTCTCCGCTTTTCACCACAACCATCTGGAAGGCCTCTTTGGTCAGACCATTATGGTCCTTGGGTGAGAAGTTGAATACGCCGTGTTGTCCCACGAAACCCTTGAGATTTTCCAGATAATCCCTGATCTTCGCCTTATTGGGTCCCACAGCTTCCAAGGCCTTATGCACCATCGAGAGGGCATCCCAGGCATGGCCGCCAAAGGATGACAAAGGTTCATTGTATTTTGCTTTGTAGGCCTTCAGATATCCCATGGTGACCTGCTTTTGCGGGTGGTTATCCGGAAGGATTTCGGCAATATTACAGGCCCCTAGAGGACAGTACACCCCTTCGGCAGCGCCTGCTGCCAACTTAATGTTTTTGCGGCTTCCAAAACCATGGCTCTGATACATGGTGATATTGGTCATATCCAGCTCTTTCCAATTTCTCACCACAACCACCTGGGTCGGACCGATAGACCAGTTCACGATGGCCTGAGGGGCCAGTCCCTTGATCTTGGTAAGCTGGGCTGTCATATCCGTGTCCTTTGGGCCATATTTTTCATCTGCCACGATGGTTATGCCGTACTTGGGGGCAAGCCGCAGCAACTCTCCGCGGCCGCTTGCGCCAAAGCCTGAGGTGACCGACATAATGGCGATCTTTGAGATGCCGTGCTTTTTCATGTGGGTATAAATGGCCTCCACAGCCATGCTGTCAGACTGGGGGGTCTTGAACACCCACTTCCACTGTTCACCGGTATCAGGATTTTTGGTAACAATCTTGTAACTGGCCGCGCACGATATCAGGGGGATCTCATGCTTTTCTGCCTCCGGGACCACCGCCAAAGAAAGGCCGCTCAAGGAGGGTCCAATGATGACGCAGACCTTATCCCGGGTAATCAGCTTCCGCACGGCAAGGGCACACTTGGTGGAATCCCCTTCATCGTCATAGATGACCAGCTCCAGGAGGTGGCCATTGATGCCACCTTTCTGGTTGATCTCTTCCTGAAGCATCAGGGCTGTTTTCTTTTCAGGGTCGCCCAAGAAGGAGGCCCTCCCCGTCACCGAGAAGACAGCCCCGACCTTATACGCCTTGGCAGCTTGGACCCGCCCCACAGGCATCAGGATGAGGGTTGCCACCAAAACCACGGTTATCAAGCAAGCCGCACCTTTGCCGATCGTCTGTTTTCGTTTCATCTCCGCTTTCCTCCTTATTTTTATGAGGTTTTCAGTAGCCAGGATTTACAACCCTTGGGCTACATGGTGTATACGGTCTTTCCCTCCAATACCTTGATATTGTTTTCCAGGAGGCGTTTGATCGCAGCATCAATATCGTCAAAACGGAAGATGATGACTGCATTTTCGCCGCTGTGTTGGACAAAGGCATACATATATTCGACGTTTATATTTCCCTTGCTCAAAATCTCTAAGATACGGTTCAGCCCCCCGGGCCTGTCATCCACCTCCACAGCGACCACATTGCTTTTGCCCACCGTGAAGCCTTGCTCCTTTAAGGCCGCCTTTGCTTTGTCGTTGTCGTCAACAATAAGGCGCAGGATCCCGAAATCAGATGTGTCGGCCAGAGAGAGCGCCCGGATATTGACCCCCGCCTTCCCCAGCACACGGGTTACCTCGGCGAGCCGGCCTGCCCTGTTTTCCAAAAATATTGATATTTGTTCTACTCGCATGACGCCCTCCTTTGCTACAGCTTACGCTTGTCGATCACCCTTTTAGCCTTTCCTTCACTCCGCTGAATGGTCTTGGGTTCGACCAAGCGGACCTTGCACGAGACTCCCAGCAGGTCTTTTATATCCTTTTCAATCTCTCTTTCCATGTTCTGAAGGTCCTTCACGGCATCAGAAAAGACGTTTTCGTTGACCTCAATATTCACCTCTAAGGTATCCATGTGCCCCTTGCGGTCAACAATCAACAGGTAGTACGGTGCCACATCCTTTCTGGTCATCAACACACTTTCAATCTGGGAAGGAAATACGTTCACACCCCGGATGATGAGCATATCATCCGAGCGTCCTGTAACGCGTCCCATGCGAACTAGGGTCCTGCCGCATCTGCACGGCTCGCGATATAGCACAGAGAGATCCCGGGTCCGATACCGAATCAACGGGAAGGCTTCTTTGGTAAGCGTGGTAAAGACAAGCTCCCCTGGCTCCCCGTACGGAAGCACCTCGCCTGTCTCAGGATCAATAATCTCTGGAATGAAATGATCTTCAAAGATATGAAGCCCTTGTTTGGCCTCCACACATTCGACTGCAACACCCGGTCCTATGATCTCGCTCAGACCGTAGATGTCCACTGCATCGATCCCAAGCTGATTTTCAATCTCCTTGCGCATATTTTCGCTCCAGGGCTCAGCACCGCAGACGCCTATCCTAAACTTCAGTGACTTGAAATCAACACCTTCTTCGGCCGCCACCTCACCTAGGCGAAGGGCATAAGAGGGTGTGCATGACAAGACCGTGGCCCCAAAGTCCTTCATCAACATGACTTGTCGTTTGGTGTTGCCGCCAGAGACTGGAATAACCGATGCCCCCAACCGCTCAGCGCCATAGTGAAAGCCAAGACCACCGGTAAAGAGGCCGTAACCATAGGCATTATGAACAATGTCTCCCTTGTGTGTGCCTGCAGCCGCCAGGGTGCGAGCCATAAGATCTGACCACGTATCAATATCTCGACGGGTGTAGCCCACCACCGTGGGTTTACCAGTCGTTCCGGAGGAGGCGTGGATGCGCACCACATTCTCCATGGGCGTGGCAAACATAGCAAATGGATAATTGTCCCGCAAATCCTGTTTCATGGTAAAAGGGAGTTTTTGCAGGTCCTCAAGGGCCCTGATATCGCCTGGCTTGACCCCCTTTTCATCAAAGGCCTTTTTATAAAAGGGAACCGTGGCGTAAACCTTTTCAACCACCTGCTGAAGCCGTTTTAGCTGTATGGCTTCCAGTGCTTCCCGTGGCAGGGTCTCAAACTCTTCATCATAAATCATACACCATACCTCCTTCCAAAAGCCTTAATTAAACTATTTCGAAGTCAAAGCCCCCTTGAGACGAAGCACCTTTTCTTTAGCGATCTGAAAACTGACCGATTCTGGATAGTCCTGGACCAGGCAGTTGTATGCTTTAAGGGCCTTTTCCTGATTATTCAACGCCTCGTGCATGCGAGCCAAGTTGTAGTAGGCATCTGCCTTCATGAATTCATCTTGAGTGTCAGTTATCCTCTGAAAGTATTCTGCGGCGGACTTGTAGTCTTTTTGGGCTTCATAGGCATATGCGATGCCGTCCCAGATAAGTTTTTGAATGGCACCTTCTCCTGAAAAAGCACCGAGCGCCTTTTGATATAACTCAATTGCCTTTTGGTAATCGCCCTTACGATAACTCATGTCTGCATACGCAATGAGGCTGAGCTGCGCTGCATGGGTGGATGGATATTCTCTGATCACCGCCTCAAATTGTTCAATCGCTTTTTCCTGGGCATCCGAGGCCTTATGCCCTGAAATCCCAGCCAGATAGTGCAAACGCCCTTGCTCAAACATGGCATAGGCCTTGCGTTCAGACAGGTTTGAAAAATACCGAAACCCAGCAAAGGCTAAGGCCACGACAATCACACCGATCAAAGTCACAAAAACAGACCTTTGATTGCTGGCTACAAACTGAATGGCTCTGGCCGAAACGGTAAGAAACTCATCCGGCTCTTTCAATAATTGTTTTCTCGTAACCCGCTTCTTCTTGGCCATGGGACCTCCTTACAAACAATATCCCCGGCAGGATCTACACGCTATTGGGAACATGAAATTACAGATCGAATCTGTGCCTGCATATTTTTTATCACGGCGACCGGGTCAGAAGCATCCCGTATGGGCCGACCTACCACAATGTAATCTGCCCCGTTTTCAAACGCCTCCTTCACATCGACCGTGCGTTTCTGGTCATCCGTGTTTTTTACCGGTCGGATCCCCGGCGCAACAACCAAAAAATTTCCCCCGAGCGCCTTTCTCAACATGGGCGCTTCTAGGCCTGAAGAAATCACCCCGCTGCAACCGATCTCAAGGGCCCGCTTGGCACGTGAAAGGACAAGATCCCTGACTGAACATTGAAAGCCCAAATCCCTCATATCAGCCTCATCCAAACTCGTAAGGACGGTGACCGCAAGAATCTGCACATCTTGTGCGGCCTCCACAGCAGACCTGAGCATGGCGTCGTTTCCGTGGACAGTAGCAAAGGTGACTCCCCTGTCTGTTAATGCCTTCACGGCCAATTTGACTGTTTCAGGCACATCAAAAAACTTCAGATCCACGAATACTTTCAGGCCCCTGTTGCATATCCACTCCACAATATCAAACCATCCCACCAGAAAAAGCTGAAGCCCCACCTTGAAGAACCTGGTGTGAGCTTCCAGTGTCTCAACCCACCTCTTGGCCTCTTCCCTGCTTGATACATCCAGGGCGAAAATAATCCGTTCGTTTAAAGGAATATCCTTTGCCATTGCTCATTCACCGGTTTGGCTTCTCTCCTTTGCCATTGGTAGCCTCTTCACCCAAGGGCCATAAAGGATCATTTGCCTTTAATACGATATCCCAGGAATTGCAAGACCTATGTAGCATCACAGAGGGCTGTTCTTAGCTGTGTTTGGGCACCCAAATCAAGCAGGGAAAGGGTTGAACGGGTTACAGACCCATCATATCGTTTTGGGTGATTATGCGAGAGGCATAAAATAGTCTTTATCTGATCGAGCACCATTTTGTATTGGGCTTCCCTTGGTTTTCACTGCGAGTTATTCATGACAGTTGACAATGTCTCCAATGTGTCCCGTCTCCAACGGCTCCTGCATTTCAATGCCCTGACAAAGTAACTGCCTGACCCATGTCAAAGGGAGGGAACTTTTCTTAAACGACAAGAACAATGATATTCAGAGGAAACGATTCCCAAAGCAAAAAGATGCCCGAAGTGGAATGCCTCTCAAGGCTGAAAAGAGTTTGCACATGAAATAGGAGACTCTGGATATTCAGAACAAACGAATTGACAGGGTGTTGTCTAAACAAAAACTTCTTTGAGTCACTAAAACGTTTTAGACAAAGCGAAAAGGGTATTCGAGCAACAGCCTGTTGATTTGATATTAAACTGTCATGGCTGCCGAAAAGGGTCTGGATTAATTATTGAAATAGTTTTATGCTGATGATCAGCACGTGATGCCATTTCAAAAAAATTGAGGTTGCTAAGAAGGGCCCCGGGTCGTTCGTGGTAATATAGATGTGGCTATTGTCCACTGGAAACCCAACAACGATGATCAACTGGCGCCCATGCACTTAGAGAAAGGGGGCAGGACAAATGGAAGACGCCGTGTTCACACTCCGAGGATTTAGCCTGATACCACTCATTACAGGGTTGATTATCTTCGCGCCATTTTGCAGCCTTGCCGCGGGGGCGTCAGGCATCAGCCTGCCTGCACCCTCCCACAAAGGGACCCTCACGGTAGAAGAAGCCCTCAAGGCCCGGCGCACCCATCGCTCATTCAAGCCTCGATCGCTCACCCTTAAGCAGTTTTCGCAAATTCTGTGGGGTGCCTATGGGGTGACAGCCAAGTCCTCCGGCTATGATTTGAAAACAGCACCATCAGCCGGCGCTCTGTACCCCATCGATATCTATGCCGTTGTGGGCCAAGCGGGTGTAGATACCCTGCGGCCGGGTGTTTACCACTACTGTCCTGAAAACCACAGCATAGAGTGTACCAAGGAGAGGGATCTGCGGGCTGCCGTGGCCAAGCACTCATTGCGCCAAATGTGGATGGCCAAGGCACCTGTGATATTGGTCATAACAGGGAAATATGCCCGTTGCTGCGTCAAGTATGGCCGTCGAGGTGTGACCTATACTCACATCGAGGCTGGCCACGTAGGCCAAAACGTTTTTCTGCAGGCCGAAGCCATAGGGCTCAAGGCAGGCATTGTGGGTGCCTTCAACAACGAGCAGATCATCAAGACCCTCGGGATTCCCGCCGAACATGACCCTCTCCTGATGATGCCGGTGGGTTTTCCGGACTGAGGATCAACAGAATGAGGGCGTCTGAGTGTCTGGATTGAATAATTGGGCAAAAATCATCATTGACGATAGTCGATACATGAAAGAAGTAGAACAGGAGAATTTCTTAATTGTCACTTCCCCTCATAAGGGCTACAACTGATTTCAAAACCTCTTTTCGAGCCAATTTTGACCATTTTGTAAGAAGTTCTTAGCGAAGTGGATCGTAAAAATTGTCACTGTTTGAGGGTGTTGGCCCGAGTTGGCGCATGGGTTGCGGCTGACGCCTTGGACAGAGGCACGACGTGCTACAATTTTAGCGAAGCGAGCTTAGAACTTCTTACAAAATGGTCAAACAAGCGAGAGAAAGGTTTTGCAACCGCTTCTATGGAGAAGCTTTCCGATTTACTCACAAGCGATCACTTTCAGTTGAGCGCTATCGTTCAACTGATTCAATACAAGCACCTATTCAGGAAGGGAGGAAGATGACCAATGAGCTTGTCAGTCGTCTATTGTCAGAGCTTAAAGATTTCTATGGATACCGGCCCAGATATTGTTGACATGACCGATAAGCTCGCCCTGATGGCACAAAAAGCAGGTGTAGAAAACGGTGTCTTGCATGCTACGGTAATAGGCTCAACTGGATCTTTGACAACAATTGAGCATGAGCCGGGTGTGATTGAGGACCTGAAACGGGCCATCTCCAGACTTGCTCCTCCGGATATGGCATATGAACATGAAAAGGCGTGGCATGACGGAAATGGCCACAGCCACGTGCAGGCCGCCCTGATGGGGCCATCCATATCTATTCCGGTACGCAATGGCGCTTTGACCCTTGGAACGTGGCAGCAGGTCGTGATCATCAACCATGACAACCGCCCTCGCCAAAGACGCGTGGAGGTCACAGTTATTGGCAGCCCAAGAGAATGAAGGTAGAATAAGATGCAATGGATTTAATAAGCCCGGGTAGAAGGGGACTTTGGGCTGTCATTTAGCAAAATGGAGGCAATATGCGCGACGTTTTTGAGGTGTACGTGAAGACCCATTTTTCAGCTGCCCATTCTCTCAGGGGTTACCCGGGCGATTGTGCCCGGACACACGGGCACAACTGGACCATTGAAGTCTTTGTCAAATGCAAGGAACTGAATGAGATCGGCATAGGCATCGATTTCAGGAATATCAAAAAGGCTGTCAAAAACGTACTACAGGATTTAGATCACTTCAACCTCAACGATCTTCCGGCGTTTAAGAAAGTGAACCCGACATCCGAGAACATTGCAAGGTTTCTGTATCAAGCGTTGCGTCAGAAGCTTAACTCGGACGTTGTAGAAGTTTCCAAGGTCAAGGCTTCTGAAACGCCTGGAGCTGGGGTCTCTTATTGGGAGGAATAGGTGGGATTGAAAGTCAACGAAATTTTCTACAGCATTCAGGGGGAATCCTCATACGCCGGCCGCCCCTGCATTTTTGTAAGACTCACCGGATGTAACCTCAGGTGTTCATATTGCGACACCCAGTATGCCTATGAAGAGGGGAAGGAAATGGAGATCGACGCCATTGTCAGTCAGGTCGAAAGTTGTCAATGCTCTCTCGTTGAGGTGACCGGCGGTGAACCGTTAATCCAACAAGAGACGCCTGCCCTTGTCTACCGCTTGTTGGAGCAAGGCTATGAGGTCCTGATGGAAACCAACGGCAGCCAGGACATTAGCCGGGTCGATGATCGCTGCGTTAAGGTTGTGGATATCAAATGCCCCTCCAGCGGCCAGATAAGTCAAAACGACTTAGGGAATCTGAACAGGTTGACTGATAAGGATGAACTCAAATTTGTTATTGGCAACCGGAAGGACTATGAGTACGCTAAGAAAATACTGACCACCGCGAATCGTAACCGATTGAGCAAAAATCCGGTTTACTTTGTGCCTGTCTTTGGGAAGATGGCGCCAAGCATGTTAGCGAAATGGATCTTGGGGGACCGCCTGAACGTTAGACTCCAATTACAGCTCCATAAAATCATTTGGTCCCCTGAAAAAAGGGGGGTTTAATAGAGGGTTCGCCATGAGCAACAAGAAGAAAGCCATCGTTCTTTCAAGCGGCGGGCTCGATTCCTCGACAGCCATGGCCATGGCCAGGCAAGAGGGGTACGAAGTCTACAGCTTAACCTTTAGCTACGGCCAGCGTCACACATGGGAGTTAGGGGCAGCCCAGAGGATTGCGAAGGCACTTGGTGCCAAAGAGCACCTGGTTATCCAGATTAGCTTGCGTCAGATCGGCGGCTCTGCGCTTACCGATGACATCGACGTGCCTAAAGGTAGAAGCGAGCGGGAGATGAAGAAAGAAATCCCTGTAACCTATGTCCCTGCTCGTAACACCATCTTTCTCTCCTATGCGTTGAGCTGGGCGGAGGTGCTGGTGGCGTCAGACATCTTTATCGGGGTGAATGCCATTGATTACAGCGGATACCCGGACTGCCGGCCCGAATACATCGAGGCCTTTGAGCGTATGGCAAACCTGGCTACCAAAACAGGGGTTGAGGGCAAAACAAGAATCAGAATCAAGACACCCCTCATCAACATGACCAAGGCAGAAATTATTCAAAAAGGCACCGCACTCGGTGTTGATTTTAGCATGACCCATAGTTGCTATGACCCTTCACCAGAAGGTAGGGCCTGTGGGCAGTGTGACAGTTGCCTTCTGAGAAAAAAGGGGTTTGCAGAAGCCGGTGTCCCAGATCCAACAAAGTATGTTGGAGGAGATATTTGAAGGGCAAAATTTGCCCTGTGATGGTGTCATGTTTTGCCACATCTTGTCGTCAATCTCTTGACATTGTAGACCCAGGTAAGGATGCTATGACATTGCAAAATATTATGTAACGCCCAAGCTTTGGCACCAGGCTTGCATGGGAAGTACGATAAAACCTAGTCCCAAAACCATTTTAGGCTGCCTGGAAACGAATATCCCGGGCCTTGTTTGGAATCTAAGAAAAGGAGATCAGGTGTTCCCCAGACATGAGGGAAATAGGCCTGTCTCAGCATTAAGAAGTCTGTAATGAGAAGCCTTATCCTGGATGATGACAAAGCGGTATGTGAGTTTATTGCGTCGGTCCTGGAGGAATCGGGGGTGACCTATGAAATATTCCTGGATCCTTTACAGGCCCTTGAATCCATGAATGGTAGCGAGTACGATTTTGCCTTTATTGATATTGGATTACCTAACATGAATGGGCTTGAATTTTCCAAACGCTTTAAGGAAAGGTACCCCGAATCTGACATTGTATTTATCACGGGATACGGAGACTATGACAAAGCTGTTCAAGCCATCAAGGTCGGAGCCTATGATTTTTTAAAAAAGGCGTTCAAACGCTTAGACATCAGCATGTGTGTGGCCCGTCTTATAGAAAAGAGACGGCTGTATCAGGCTCAGAAACGCAAGCAAGTACTTGATTTTGCAAATCAAGTGTCTCTTCAGTTGATGCATGAATTGAGAAATCCCCTCACCGCCATCGGGGGATTTTCAAGGCTTGCATACACCAAAGACTGCCCAGAAGACCAGTTGAAGGAATACGCAAGAGTGATCTTTGATCAAACCGTGAGGCTCGAAAAAGTTTTCAACAAAGTCCTGCAACACTTGAAAGCCGGTGTAGAGCAATTATAAGCTCATATGATACACGACGGGGGAACAAGAGGGGTCTTCGTGTAAAACCTTTACGATGCCCTAGGTCAATGTGGAAGCCTGATTTGTTTCCACTTAAACCTTTCAGGTGAGGAGCAAGAGATAATGAATAAGGCAGAACTGGTAGAAACTTTAAGGAAGAAAACCGGTCTCAGACGAGTCAAGGCCGAGCAGGTAGTCAAATGCTTCTTTGGTCAAATAGCTGATGCCCTTGCACGGGGTGAGAGGGTGGAGATACGTGGATTATGCTCCTTCCATGTAAAGCAATACAGGTCATATACTGGCAGAAACCCAAAGACCGGGGAAGCTATCTGGGTGAAACCGAAAAAGCTTCCCTTTTTCAGGTGTGGCAAGGAACTTAGAGAGAGGGTCGATTATTCTCAATAAACCGGTATATACTTCTTATTCTCTTCCTTCATTGTTCGAACTTAAAGCCTTTCTCAGTAAAGAGCTTCAAGCAGGCATCCACCACCTCAGGATCATAAAGGATACCCCTGTTTTTTGAAATTTCCTCCAAGGCCTTATCTATACCGTGAGCCGGTCGGTAAGGTCGATGAGAGGCCATCGCCTCCACAACATCCGCCACAGCCAGGATCTTTGCTTCCAGGAGAACCTCGTCACCGTAAAGTCCCTGAGGATATCCAGAACCACCGATCCTTTCGTGATGTTGAAGCACGATTTCGGCAACCGGCCATGGAAAGTCTATCATCTTCAATATGTCATAACCGACCTGGGGATGAGTCTTTATCAGGCTGTATTCGATCTCGGTTAACTGGGTCGGCTTACTAAGGATCTCTGCAGGGACGGATATCTTGCCTAAATCATGAATAATCCCTGCCATGCGGATGCCATCAATCTGGTCCTGTGAAAGGCCCATCTCTTTTGCTATGGCACGGGCAAGATTGGCCACGCGTCGTTGGTGCCCGGCTGTATAGGGGTCTCTCGTCTCCACTGTCAATGCCATGGCCTGGATCGTCGCTCCCATGGCTCTTCGCAGATTCTCCAGGCTTCGTTTCAGTTTTTCCTCGTTGCGCTTTTTTGCGGTGACGTCTCTGATGATGCCCTGGTATCCAATAACTCTGTCATCTTTATCCCTTCTCAGCGTAGCGGTAATGAGCGTATGTAATATCGTGCCGTCCTTTTTCCTTAGATCAACTGGATAATCTTTTAGGAAGCCCTGTCTTTGAATTCTCGACATGAATTCTAGGCTGTCAGAAGGATTTGCGTAGAGTGAATCTATTTTAGTCGGCAACTCTTCTTTTTTCGCGTATCCAAAGAGTTCGACCGCAGCCGAATTGATATCAATAAAATACCCATCCTTGGAGCATATACAGACCGCATCTATAGAACTCTCAAAAAGGGAACGATACTTCGCCTCACTTTCACGAAGCGCCTTGTCAGCACGCTGGCGCCTGGCAATCGTTTCTTCTTCAATTTGAAAGATGTCCCAGAATAAACGGGCGGCCACGTGGTCCATTACACTAACGTGGTCGGGTCTGGTTCGATAGATATCATTGGCGACCTCATTGCGACCTGTTAGTTCGACGATCATATGGAGATCTTTAAGTTTGTAAAGGTCCCGGTAGTCTTGTGTTGTATAAATCCCCTTCTCCCGGGCGTAACAATAACCCACAGCCTGGGGATTGGTATCTGCGACCCCTATGAGCTTCATATGAAGCTGGCTGAGCTTTTCAGCAAAAATCATATCCATGATGGCCTTGCAGCTAGGGCCACCCCCCACGATGGCTACGTTAATAACATGATGCTGTTCCATCGGTTACACCTTTTTCCACCCTATTCATTAGAGAAGCGTCGACCTTCATACCCAAAAGGCGTGAGAAATGGTTTGTCCAGCCATGAACGCATCATTCCAGTATCTGGTCAAAAACACCCCTTGGATGGAACTAATCTTTAATTATCTTTAATTAAACGAGCAAAAATTGTACCACACAGTTGAATACAGCACAAAACTAACTTTCAATAAGGGAAAATAGCGCATGCAGGAAACCAGGCATAAAGAACCCGGAAAGACAAAAAAACGAAAAGACGAAGGTATGCAGATGGGCTAACATTTTGATTTACGATGCAATATATAGTTTTTCTTCTTGACAAACATACAATATATTGATTAAGTTTCAATCAAGAACAAGGTTAAAGATATGTTTCCAAAGGTTGATTTAAAAAGGGCGGGCGTCAAAAAATTAAAGGACAAGCATCAAGAAAGATGTCCTTGTGTTACTAATGAGAGCAAATAGTTTACATGTAGACAGGCTGTTGCCCAAATAGCTGAGCAGCCAACTTTTTGAGAGCCGTCAGGGGAGATCTTTTTTTGAGATCAGGTCACTGATATGACCTGACAGGCCCCACAACGGCACCATATTTTGCGTACGGTCTGACCCATTTACAAATCGGCTGGTCGCTTGTATGCCACATTGACGTGTGCCTAGTTCATAAGATCGACGCCATTTGCCACCAACAAGCAGGATGAGATTTGACCTGACTCCAAAAAAGATCTCCCCTGACGGCTTTTTTTGCAAACAATAATTATGTGGCCTCTTTGGCAGAGATTACCCTGGCACGATTTTGATAAGAAATGGAATATGTTAAAGAATATAAGAAAGACGGGGTATGTTACCTGTCATGAATATAACCAACGTTTTCAATGCCTGTCAGGTACTATTTGGCCCTGAAGTCCAGATTTCAATTGATTTTTTGAGAGCTCTTGAACCATCGGGACTTAAATCTGCTTATAGGCGAAAAGCCTTTGAGACCCACCCGGACAGGGCAACCGTACTCGGAGAAAGTGAAGCGGAAATGAATAGACGCTTCAAAGAGGTCATCCAGGCCTATCAGGTTCTGAGCCCGGTCATAAAAGGCGACAGAAAAATTGTTCTAAGTGATGAAATAGGTATTCAAAGAAAAAACAGAGGAACAAATGCAAGGGAAAAAAGGGAGAAAGGGTTTACTGATCATTTTTTCAAGGGCTATCTTCCAAAGCGGAAACTGATGATCGGCCAATTCTTATATTACTCTGGCTTTATTTCATGGAAAACCCTTATTGAGGCAATCATCTGGCAGAGAAAGCAACGTCCACTCATTGGTCAGATAGCTCGGCAGTGGGGGTTTTTGTCGTCGTATGACGTACAAAGAATTCTGCTACAGCGAAGTTATAAGGAAAAATTCGGCGAATATGCCTTGCGCAAGGGATATATCACCCCTTTTCAGCTGATGGCCCTAATAGGCAAACAACGCAGGCTTCAACGCCCCATAGGAGAGTACTTTATAGAACGGGGCATCCTTTCCCCCAGGGAGATGGACAAAATGATCGAAAGGGTGCGGGTTCACAATATTCACAATATAAGAGCTTTTTGGACAAAATAAGCTCTGGAGTGTTTCCCCGAACCCTTTGTTGTATTATTTTTTTAACCCTTCTTGTTTTTCTTGCCTGATATTATTAGCCCCTAACCCCAATACCATGTCTGCATCACGAGGCGCTGAGAACAGGTTTTCGGCCAAGTTCCAGACGGGACAGGTGCTGACCATTGCCAGTGGCCACTTTATCCACGATGTGTTTACCAGCTTTCTCGCCCCGTGGCTCCCCCTTCTCATCAAGAAGCTCAGCCTTTCACTAACCTTAGCAGGCTCTTTCACTGTATTCTTGCGTATTCCCTCGATATTTAACCCGGTCATTGGCATAATAGCAGATCGCCTCGATATGCGATATATGGTGATTGCTGCGCCAGCGGTGACAGCCGTATGCATGAGCCTCATCGGCCTTGCACCCAGCTATGGGGTGGTGTGCGTGTTGCTTTTTATAGCCGGGTTAAGCGCTGCTGTATTTCACGTACCAGGGCCTGTGATGATTGCACGGGTTTCCGGCTCTCAGGTCGGAAAAGGGATGAGCTTCTTTATGGCGGCCGGTGAATTCGCCAGAACGGTTGGCCCGCTGGTAGCCGTGGCCGTCGTCTCGCTCTGGGGGTTTGCAGGGGGGTACCCCGTAATGATCGTTGGGCTGGTTGCCTCGAGCTTGCTGTACTGGCGACTCCGGCATGCCACGATCCATTGCGAAAGAAGACATCACAGCTCTATAGTCAAGACCTGGCGGGCCATGCAACACATACTGATTCCTCTGACCTGCCTGGTGGTGGCCCGCGCCTTGATGGTCGCCTCCCTCAGCGCCTTCTTGCCGACCTTTATCGTAGCTGAAGGCCGAAGCCTGTGGTTTGGAGGCATGGCCCTGGCCCTGCTTGAGTTTGCCGGGGTGATAGGCACCATGGTTTCCGGCACCTTGAGTGATCGGCTGGGACGCCGGTTTGTGCTTTTTGCGGCCATGACCGCCTCCCCTATCCTCATGCTCATGTTCGTGATGGCCCCGGTCTGGGCGGTCTTTCCTGTTCTGCTGCTGCTCGGATGCAACGTATTTGCTACAGGGCCGGTCATGCTCGCCATTGTGCAGGATCATGCCCACGGGATGCGGGCAACCGCCAACGGGATTTATATGGGCATTAATTTTTTGGTGGTATCAGGTGTAACCATACTTGTGGGCTGGATAGGAGATCTACTGGGCCTTCGGGCGGCTTTTGCCTGGGGCGCAGTTTTGGCCCTACTCGGGCTTCCGGTTATCTATTTCCTTCCCCGTCACGCAGGCGATTCGGTAGGTACAAGCTTAACTGAATAAATTCCTTGACAAAATGTTGTGTTATATTTAGAAGGCTAAATTTACGGCAAAAAATTCCCATCAACCCAGAACATGTGGCCAATATCAAGAGATCCTGTATCTAACCGATGGCCAAGCTTTTAGAGATGTTTCGCGAACATGCCAGCCCAAGAGCCCATTAAAGTCGACCCCGGTTTTTCCAGGACCGTTGAAACGCTGACGAAGCTCAACCTGGACGCCTGTTTTCAGTGTAGGAAATGCACAAACGGGTGTCCTGTCACCTTTGCCATGGATATTTATCCGGACCAGGTGATTCGTCTGGTGATTTTGGGTCAAAAAGAACGGGTTTTAAGGTGCAGCACCATATGGGTTTGTTCTGCCTGCGAGACGTGTACCACGCGGTGTCCTAACGAGGTGGACATTGCAGCCACTATGGATGCCTTAAAAGAGATGGCTGTAAAAGCAGGTGTTCAATGCCCACAGCCTAAGACATATGCTTTTCACAAGGCCTTCCTTGAAGATATCAAGAGGCGAGGCCGGATGTTTGAAGGACGGTTAATGCAGTCATATCTTTTCAAAAGCGGGGAATTCTATAAAAAGCTTGTCGATGGCACGATTAAAGAGGATATTAGCCTCGGCTTGAACATGTTCAAAAAAGGCCGACTGCCCCTTCTACCTAAAGGGATCAAGGGCAAGAAAGAGATTAAAGAGATTTTGCGATAAGGGCTTTATAATCGTTCTGGGAGTAAAGAAAACCCGGAATAATCTACAATTACAGGTTCTTTGCATGAAAGTCAGCTATTATCCAGGTTGTTCTCTAGAGGCTTCGGCAAGGGATTATCAAGAGTCGATTGAAGGGGTATGCAGGCGACTTGAGATGGAGCTCGCCGAGCTTGAAGACTGGAACTGCTGTGGGGCTACGGCCGCCCACAGTCTGAACCATCGCGCCTCCATCGAACTGCCGGCTCGAAACTTGGTGATCGCCGAAAAAGCGGGCAACGATTTGGTGGTCCCTTGCCCAATGTGTTTCAACCGCCTCAAGGTAGCCGAAAAGGCCCTTTTGAACGAGGAAACCGGACGCTACAGGTACACCATAGAGGGGAAGACGAAGATCTGGGACCTGGCCGACTTCATGGCCCAGGACAAGGTCCTGGACCTGATTGAATCAAAGGTGACCAACCCCATAAAGGGTATAAAGGCCGTCTGCTATTACGGGTGTATGTCGAGCCGACCTCCCAAGATCACGGATGTTGAAAATTACGAAAATCCCGTAAGCATGGACAAGATTCTCAAACGGCTGGGGGCGGAGCCCATAGACTGGGCTTATAAGACCGACTGTTGTGGCGCCAGCCATGTGGTTGACCGGCCTGACATGGTCTTTAAGATGGTGGGAAAACTTTACGAGCGAGCCCTGGATGTAGGGGCCAATTGCATCGTGGTCTCCTGCCAGATGTGCCAAGCCAATCTGGATATCTACCAGGATAAAATTGGCAAACAAATGGGGATGACGGTTGATCTGCCGATTATCTATTTTACCGAACTCATCGGCCTTGCCATGAAAGAACGAGAAGTGGAAAGCTGGCTAGCACGCCATTTTGTGGATCCCTTGACATTTTTGAGCAAGCAAAACCTCCTTCCAAGGCTCTGGGGATAGACAGTGGAAACAACAAATACGACACAAATAGAAGGAACCACCAAGCCGAATGGAAAGGTCGGGGCCGTGGTGATCGTAGGCGGCGGGATCGCCGGCATGCAAGCGGCTCTTGATGTGGCCAATTCCGGGTTCAAGGTTTATCTGGTGGAAAAGAATCCCAGTATTGGCGGCAACATGGCCCAACTCGACAAGACCTTCCCTACCAATGACTGCTCCACGTGTATGATATCACCCAAATTGATCGAGGTGGCCAAACACCCCAACATCGAGATACTTTCTCATTCTGAGATTCACGGGATTACGGGTGAACCCGGAAATTTCAAGGTAAAAGTCAAGAAGAAGGCCAGATATGTAGATGAATCGATCTGCACGGGATGCGGGACTTGCGTTGATAATTGTCCGGTTCAATACAGGCCCTATTTTGAACAGAGCGCCGATGAAAAGATCGAAGCACAACGAAAAGGAAAAGAGGAGTCACAAAGCACAAATGGAACAGGCGAATGATGTTGATTTGATGAAGCTGGACACGCTCATTGAGGAAAAGTTTGACAACAATCCGGAAGCCTTGGTTATGGTCCTCCAGGAAGTGAACGCCGAGTATAACTATGTGCCGCAGGGAGCTTTGCAGTACGTGGCTGAAAAGCTGGATATCCCCCTTAGCAAGGTGTACAGCGTTGCCACTTTTTATAAGGCCTTTCATCTTGAACCCAGGGGCAGACACATTATTAGTCAGTGCGTGGGTACAGCATGTCATGTCCGGGGGGCTATGAGGATTAAAGGAAAACTGGAGAAGTCCCTTTCCATAAAAGAAGGTGAGAACACCAAAGACATGAAATATACTTTTGAGACCGTAAGATGCATTGGCTGTTGCAGCTTGGGGCCTGTGATCAAAATAGACGACGACGTTTACAGCAATGTGGAACAGGATCAGGTAGACAAGATATTGGAGAAATATCAGTAATGTCAGTAGACGGTTAACCAGCCCGTTGCTTCCCACGTAAACCTGATTGTTGCTTTGTTGAAACACCTAAGATGAATGCCATGAAAATCAGATCTCTCCAAGACTTGGAGGATATCAAGAATAAAACAGTACCTGCCTTATACCATCCTGAGGGGATAAAAGTGAACTTTGGGATGGCTTCCTGTGGGATCTCAGCCGGGGCCAAAAAGGCCCTCCAAAGAGCTCAAGAGGAATGGCCGCCTGGCAGCAACGGGCTCCGCTTGGCCCAGACAGGCTGCCTGGGGTTTTGCCAGGAAGAACCGCTGGTTGAAATTTTAGAGCCCGGCTCCCCTCGAATCGTCTATAAACATATCACTGAAGAAAAGATCATCGAACTGATCAATGCCCGACTCAAGGGGGATCTCAAGGGGAAATGGGCGCTGGGTCAATTCAAGGACCCTCGTTCTATTCTGGAAGAAGATACGCCAAACCCTGTTTCTGAAAGCGTCCTTGTCAAGAACATTCCGATCCTGGAAGACATTCCCTTTTATGGCAAACAGCTGAAAGTGGCCCTTAGAAATTGCGGCTACCTGGATCCTGACAATATTGAAGAGTACATAGGAAGAGGCGGTTTTTTTGCCCTACACAGGTGCCTTTCAGAGATAGAACCAAGTGAAATCATAGAAATAATTAAGGCATCTGGCCTGCGCGGTCGCGGCGGCGGCGGGTTCCCCACGGGGATCAAGTGGGAAACTTGCCGAAAGGCCCACGGGGAACAAAAATACGTAATCTGCAATGCCGACGAGGGCGACCCCGGGGCTTACATGGACAGGAGCATCCTTGAAGGTGACCCTTTCAGCGTTATCGAGGGGATGATTATTGGGGCGTACGCCATCGGCTCCAGCGAAGGGTACATATATGTTAGGAATGAATATCCTCTTGCCGTCAAAAGGCTGATCGGCGCTATCAAAACGGCTGAGGCTTATGGACTCTTGGGGCCTGACATCATGGGCTCGGGATTCAGTTTCTCCATAAAGATCAGTACAGGGGCCGGGGCCTTTGTCTGTGGAGAATCCACAGCTCTTATGTCTTCGCTGGAAGGCAAAGTCGGAAGGCCGCGTGCCAAATATGTCCATACTGTAGAAAAGGGGTTTCGGGACAGTCCTTCCAACTTGAACAATGTGGAAACATGGGCCAATGTGCCGGTCATCATAGCCAAGGGCGCGGACTGGTATGCGGGCCTGGGAACGGAACATAGCAAAGGAACGAAGGTCTTCTCTCTGGTTGGAAAGGTCCGTAACAGTGGTCTTGTGGAAGTCCCTATGGGAACTGCTCTCCGAGAGATCATTTTCGAAATCGGAAACGGGACCATGGACGGTCGAAGATTTAAGGCTGTGCAGACAGGGGGGCCGTCTGGTGGGTGTATCCCGGAAGAACTTATCGACACACCCGTTGACTACGAGCAGTTAACAAAGCTGGGTTCCATTATGGGGTCTGGCGGCATGATTGTGATGGACCAAGACACCTGCATGGTCAATTTGGCTCGATACTTCATGGAGTTCCTTGTGGAAGAGTCTTGCGGCCAATGCGTTCCATGTCGGGAGGGTCTCAAACGGCTGCTCCAAATATTGACTGACATTTGTGAAGGGAATGGCCGGGAGGAAGACCTGGAGCTATTAGAAGAACTTTCTGCAACATTAAGAGATTTTTCCCTGTGTGGCCTGGGTAAAACCGCACCGAACCCTGTGATGTCCACACTCAGATATTTTCGGGAAGAATATGAAGCCCACATCCGGGATCGCCAATGTCCAGCCTTGGCGTGTACGGGTCTTGTCCCGGCCCCGTGTCAGATGGCTTGCCCGGCGGGAATCGATATTCCGAGTTATGTAGCCCTCATTGGCCATGGCCGATACGAGGAAGCTGTTGAACTCATCCGCGAAGATAATCCCTTCCCATGGGTTTGTGGCCTGATTTGCATCCACCCTTGTGAAAATGCGTGCCGCAGGGGCGAGGTGGACAAGCCCATCTCTATCAAGAATTTGAAGGGCTTTGCCGCAGAACATGCAATAAGAACGGGGGGGTATGAGAAAAAGAAGTTGGCCCCCGTTAGGAATGAAAAGGTGGCAATCATCGGCTCAGGGCCAGCAGGACTCACCGCAGCTTACTACCTTGCACGAGAGGGGTATCCAGTGACGATTTTTGAGGCAGCGCCTGTGCCAGGGGGGCTGTTGCGTTTGGGGATTCCTGAATATCGCCTGCCAAAGCACATCGTTGAAACTGAAGTCGAATCAATCAAGGCCCTCGGTGTTGAGATCAAGACGAACACCCCTATTGGGAAAGATGTCACTCTGGATGACCTGAGAAAGCAAGGATTTGCCGCCTTTTTCCTCGGCATTGGAGCGCATAAGGGATTTCGATTGAACATTGAAGGGGAGTCCGACTTTGATGGCGTGATAGACTGCATTCACTTCCTGAAAAAGGTGAATCTGTCCGAGGAGGTCAACCTTGGACAGCGGGTCGTGGTTATAGGAGGTGGCCATTCTTCTATGGACGCGGCCCGGACTTGTATACGCCTTGGGGTCCCTGAGGTAAGCATTGTGTATCGCCGTTCAAAAGATGAAATGCCGGCTGGCGAGGAAGAAATTCAAGTCGCCCAAGAAGAAGGGGTGAAGATTCACTTTCTGACGATTCCCAAGCGCATAAAGGGCCGAGACGGCAAGGTCACCCATTTAGAATGCATGAAGGCCGAATTGGGAAAGCAGGATGAAAGCGGCAGGCGGCGGGCAGTACCGCTCAAGGGTACAGAGTTTGACCTGGAGGCCGACACCATTATTCTGTCCATTGGCCAGAGTGTGGACCTGGGGCCGATTATAGAAGCCCATGAAATTGGGGTCACCCCTCGAAGTACCTTTCAAGTCGATGTGAATACCATGCAGACAAGGTTGCCAGACATTTTTGCCGGGGGAGATTGCGTAAGCGGTCCTGCCAGCGTGATCGAGGCAATTGCGGCGGGCAAAAAGGCCGCCAGGGCCATACATCGGTATTTGCGGGGAGAATCGCTGGAAGAAAAAATCTATCATCCGATCAAACGGATGAAGATCGAAGAGATAGAGGTTCCAGAAGAAGAAAAAGAGGCCCTGAAGCGTCCGGACATGCCTATGTTGGCTGTAACAAAACGGAAAATCACATTTGAGAAAGCTGAACTCGGATTCACCGAAGAAATGGCCAAAAACGAGGCCAAGCGATGTCTCCGCTGTGATCTTCATGGATAATCCCTTTGTTTAGAAACCACCCCGTTCCAGTCTTAGACTTATCACTTCTTTACAGGCTATTGCTCTAATCGCTCCGATCCAGATGTCACTGGGCTCTTGCTGTTTCCCTATCGGTTTAGTGGGTAGCTGTTTGGACAACAGCCTGTTTACAATTACATGAGACTTCGAAACTGTTGCACTCAGTGTTGTAATTGCTGAACGAGCCTTCAATTTTTCTTGACGATCTGCCCTGTTACGGTTATTTGTGTTGCAGAATTAGACGTTGCAGTTTTAAACACTGGACAGGATATGTAGCACCCATGACATCGAGTAACACAAAAAACAAGAAGCTCAAGATTGGCATTGTGGGCGGGGGAAAACGCTGTAAGACAATCCTTGAGATGTCCCATCGCCAGAGACCCCCCAAAGTGAACGCTTCGGTCGTCATCGTAGCCGATCCAGATCCCAATTCTCCCGGGTATCAGTACGCCCGCGAGCTGGGCATTGAGGCCACGACCGATCTGGAGGTGATTAGTGAGCGAAGAGACCTTGACTTTATCCTGGATCTGGCTGGCGTCAGGGAAGCTTTGATCCGTTTATTGGTGCAAAAGGGTTCTATGATTCCGGTCCTCGATGCAATTACCTCTAATCTCCTTTACGATATTTTCAACGTCCAAAAAGAACTGATCGACACCCGGAGATCCTTGAGACAAACCAAGACATTTTTGGAGCGTGTCATCAACAGTATCCAGGAGGAAATTCTTGTGATCGATACGAAGTTCAAGATTGTGGATGCCAATGATGCAGTACTAAAGGCCGTAGGGCTTCCAAAAGAAGAGGTGATTGGCAAATACTGCTATCAAATATCTCATCAATCTCAAACTCCGTGTGATTCCAAGGATCACCCCTGCCCCATGCAGGATGTTCTCAGGACCGGCAACTATTCTCAAGCGACTCACAAACACTATAAGTCGGACGGAGAGGTCCGATACTATGAGCTGATTCATTATCCATTAAAAGACGAAAATGGCAATGTGGCACAGGTTATTGAAATCGGCCGTGACATATCAGACGAACTAGAAAAACGCGTCGCTAGGCAGGCCAAGGAACTCAAAGAGGATTATGCCCGGCTGGTTCAGGAAGACAAGATGATCTCTCTCGGAAAACTCATGTCAAGCGTCGTTCATGAAATCAACAATCCTCTGTCAGGAATTATTAGCCTGAGCAAATTGGTCCTGCGCAACTTGGAAGAAGGGGCAACAGATGAAAAGTCCTTGGAGACCACAAAACAGCACCTCAGGCTGGTGGTTTCAGAAACCATCCGCACGAGCAAGATTGTTTCCAACCTCCTTTCCTTTTCCCGGCAGATCAGGCTGGAAGTCGAGGAGGTGGATATGAATGAGGTCATTCGTCGGGTGTTCAGCATTATTGGTCACAAGGCCAAGCTTCAAAATATTGTGGTCCAATTTAAACTGGATAAGGCACTTCCCAGGGTGATGGGAAATTTCGCGCAGCTCGAGCAGTCGATCATGAATATTGTCTTCAATGCTATTGAGGCAATGCCTGACGGCGGAGACCTGACCATTTCCACACGCCGCGATGACGCTGACAAACAGGAGGTCGTGGTTGAAATCGAAGACACCGGGCCCGGGATCTCACAGAAGAATCTTCCCTATATCTTTGAGCCTTTTTTCTCCACCAAAGGGGAAGCCAAAGGGGTCGGGCTGGGGTTATCGGTCGTTTATGGAATCATACGGGATCATCAGGGGGAGATTACGGTCAAGAGTGAAGTCGGAATGGGAGCCTGTTTTACCATCAGGCTCCCGGCATATGAACCCGAATCCACGTATTAAATCAAAAATCGTGCATTAAAATCATTCGTAGGTGAGGATGGGATGATATCAGAATTAAACATCATGGTGGTGGACGACGAGCTCATTGTCCGAGAATCCTTGAAGGGCTGGCTTGAAAAATTTGGCTATGGCGTGGAGACGGCGGAAGATGCTCGAGAGGCCCTGGAAAAGCTTGATAGGGAGGGCTACGATCTCCTTTTTGTGGATATTAAAATGCCCGGCATGGACGGCATTGAACTCCTGAAGCGGGTGAAAGAGGATCAACCGGATGTGATCGTGGTTATGATTACAGCCCACGGCTCCATCGAGTCGGCCATTGAGGCCATGAAAGCCGGTGCCAGCGATTATCTCATGAAACCCTTTGATCCAGAGGACCTTGAGCTCCTAATCGAGAAGCTTGCCCAGACCAAGAGACTTGTGGATCAAAACAGATGGCTGAGAGAATCTTATGAAGGGTCCTCACGGTTTCAAGATCTTATCGGACAGTCACGAGCAATGCAAAAGGTGTTTCAACTTGTTGAGGATGTGGCCTCAAGTGATACGCCGGTCCTTATCGTTGGAGAGACCGGCACGGGAAAGGAACTGGTTGCAAAGGCGATCCACGCCTTAAGCCCGCGCCGCTATGCCCCTTTTGTAGCCGTGAACTGTGGCGCCTTTACAGAAACCTTGCTCGAAAGCACCCTCTTTGGTCACGAGAAGGGAGCCTTCACAGGGGCCCACCATATGCAAAAGGGTCGCCTTGAGATGGCCAATGGGGGCACACTATTCCTGGATGAGGTGGGTGAAATCAGCCCGAAGATGCAGGTGGATCTCTTGAGGGTGCTCGAAGAGAAGCGGTTCCACCGACTGGGCAATCCAAAGCCCGTGTCCGCCGATTTTCGGCTTGTCTCGGCGACCCATCGTGATCTTGAGGTGGCCATTCAGAAGCACGGCTTTCGGCAGGACTTTTACTATAGGATCAATGTAATCACAATCGCCGTGCCCCCTTTAAGGGAAAGGAAGGAGGACATAGAGCTTCTGGCCCACCACTTCTTGATGCATTACAGCCAGGAATTGAACAAGAAAGTCACTGCAATCAGCAAAGATGCTCTAGATATCCTGACCAGATACGACTGGCCCGGCAACGTCAGGGAACTTGAAAATGTGATCGAGCGTGCAGTCGTGATTGGTAAAAAACGGAAAATTACCCCTGCGGACCTCCCTTTTCAAGATGTGAGTATTCCCAGGAAATCTGTGGCGAACTCTCTGGAAGAGGTGGAAAAAAAACACATATCAGAAATGCTCAGGGTATGCGGGTGGAATATTGCCCGCACAGCCAGCCTCCTGGGCATCAACCGCACCACACTTTATAAGAAGATCAAGAAATACGAGCTCAAACAGCCAGCCTCTTAACTGGCTGTTGCCCAAATTTTTTCAATACAGATGTCTTCTGACGGCTCCTTAAAGGTTGAGTAACAGCCTGTTAAAAGAATGGTAATCTGGATGCGACGCTGTATGGTTCTGCCCTTTCAAAGCCGAGATGAGATCCAAAAAGAAGATCATAGCTGTCCAACCCCTTGGTCGTGTTAAAGCGGATGTACTCGAAGTCATTGCCGCAAACCTTCAGGCATTTTTTCAAATCCGAACAGAGGTTTTCCTAGAACAGCCCATCCCCGATGAGGCGTACAATGCTCATCGCTGCCAATATAATTGTTACCCCATCCTGAAATTCCTGGAAACGTTAAAACCAGATCATGTGATCAAGATTATCGGTGTGACAGAAGTGGATCTATTTATACCTATTCTGACCTATGTGTTTGGGGAGGCGGAGTTGGGGGGCGATGCAACCGTGATCTCCACGTACCGGGCCGCAAGAGGCAAAGACCAGGAGCCTGTTTCCTTAAAACGCCTTTTTGAAAGGGCTGCAAAAATTGCTGTCCATGAAATGGCTCACACCTTTCGCCTTCCGCACTGCAAGGAAGATCGATGCATTATGAGCAGCTTCCCTGTCCTGAGCCATATTGATGAAAAACCAATCTATTTTTGCCGATACTGTGTGAGATTTTTAAAAGACGAATATGAAACATTGGGCCTTCAGGGTCCAGGATGTAAAATATAGAGCCCCACCCACTGGCTGTTAAACACAAATCCGAACTGCACAAAAACAACCTAAATCTGGGAAATGCCATCTATGCAAAACAACTGACTGAAATCATGAAGCTCAAACCAAAATTTCATGTTATTTTGGACAGCAGTGATTTCATATAAACGCCCTTCCACTTATCAAGGCTCTCCACCAGCAACTTGTCATGGTTTAACAGGCTCGTAACTTTGCACCTCAGGAAAGCTTTAGCAAAACAAACCTCTCTGCTAGCCCTGTGCAACATCCCGAGGTTGGGTCACACTTAGCGATGCTGGTCCACCCGATACATAGCCAGATACTGCGACCGATGGCGATTTTACGATGAGCCGGGAGCCCGATGGCTACTCTTTCAACACAGACCTGGGCGACGACATGATGTCGGCCACTTTGGCCGCACGGATACGCTCTTCCTGTTCGGCTTTTCTCTCGTAGGCCTTGTTTACTTTGGAGAGCAATTCTTCAGTGTCACAGGGTTTCATGAGATAATCGTAGGCGCCTAGTTTCATTCCTTCAACAGCTGATTCGACGCTTGCGTTTCCAGTCAACATGATCACTTCCGTAAGCGGCTTTATCTTTTTGATCTCACGAAGGACCTCGACACCATCCATACCGGGCATGAGCACATCTAGTATGACTACATCGAAGTTGTAACCCTTCACCTTCTCAAGAGCGTCTTGACCGTTCAAAGAAGTGGCCACCTCATAGCCGCGAATGGTCAAGCGCTCGGATAGAGATTCCGCAAATTCTTGTTCATCGTCCACGATTAAAATCCTTTGCTTCATTTTCATACCTCCTTTCAGGGACTGTAAAGGGCAAATTGAATCATAATGGTAGATCCCCTATTTGCTTCCCTTGCCGTTTGCTATGGGCTAAGTTTCTTCACAAGCCCATTTTTGCCTTGCCATTCGAAAAACTATGACTGGATATCTTTCAGCTTGAAAGCCTTTGGCACACGAATGACAGCTTCGCCAAAGTTGCCTTCAAGCTTGACCGTGACGCCAAGTTTTTCCTGCAAGCCAGGAATAGGTGCTGGCACAGCTTCCGACGAATGAACCAAGGCTTCGAAAGAACCGGAAATTGTGACCTGCCCCTCATCCCCCATATCTTTGAGAATCACTTTTACCTGTCCGTCATTTGGCGCGCTCATGGCCTTATCAAGGTAAAGGAATAGAATGTACATCAAAGAAAAGGGATTACTTTCTACTTGCACGGCACTTGTAGGCAACCTCATCTCCAGACGCACGCCTTTTGAGGCTGCCAAACGCTGGGAAATGGATACAATCAATCCCACTGTTTCATTGAGATCTACGACACAACGTGACTTGTCCACGCTGTGAGCTAAGCGGTTCAAGCTTCTTACGACGTGATCCGCACGCTTAATTTGTTGAGAAATGTCCTGAACCAGCTTTTTAACCTTTTCCGTATCCAAAGGACGCCCCTGCTCCGCCACGAAAAGCAAGTCGCCCACCAGCCCGGCTTTCTCGTTGATGATGGCAAGGTAATTCTTGATGTCGTGGGAAATGCAGGCTGACATCTTACCGAAGAAAGCCAACCCTTCTTTTGCCGACTCTCCCCAATATGTTTCTGCCACGCTCGCCCCCTTTCTATGTTTGGGCCGCTTCCAAGACCTTTTCAATCAAGGTTTCAATCTTAACGGGCTTAATGAGGTAATCACAGGCCCCGGCCTCTTTGCACGCACGGTAACATTCCTTGGAGCTGTAACCGGTCAGGAATATGAACTTCACGTTCGGGTGCTTTTTGTGAATACTTTCCATGACATCAAGACCGGGCATTTGGGGCATCTTCACATCGATGACCACGACATCGTATCTTGTTAAATCGGCCCTCCTGATTGCATCGCTACCACTCGTAACCCAATCTGTATCAATGCCTCTGAGTGAAAAGCGCTCGGCGAGGGTTGTAACGAATTCCTCTTCGTCGTCTATCAACAATACCTTCAAGAGGATCCCCTAAGATTTTACAGGCAAGATGATCGTAAAACTTGTTCCTTTGTTTACCTCACTCTCGACGCTAATTTGGCCGCCCAACTTTTGAACCAGGCCATATGTGATGGATAGGCCAAGTCCTGTTCCTTGTTCGCCCTTTGTGGAGAAAAACGGTTCAAAAATGGTTTCGAGGTTCTCAGGTGGGATCCCGTGTCCGTTGTCCCTTACGGTCACAAGCACTTTGTCAGGAGCCTTGTATTCCAACAATATGTCGATTTTTCCCCCGTCATCCACGGCTGCGAATGCATTATTGATAACATTCAAAAAAATCTGTTGCAACCTTCCCCGATCACTTTGTATGAGCGGTATATCGTCGGGCACATGCGTGCTGACTGCAATGTTTCGGTATTCTGCTTCTTTGCCGATGAAGCCTAAAACTTCCTGAATAAGGTGACCCAAGTCAATGGTTTCAGAGCGAACGTCAATATGCCTTGCAAAGCCCAAGAGGCGATGGGTGATGGTACTGCAGCGGTCCACGGAACTGATAATAGAGTCGACGAGCCCCACCAGTTTGTCCCTTTCAGGAAAATTTTCAGATAGCAATAACAAGTCTTTCAGCAGCCCGCCCTTTTCATTAATGATCGCTAGTGGATTGTTTATCTCGTGGGCAACGCCCGCGGCCAGCCGTCCAATGGATGCCATTTTGTTGGTATGCTCAATCTGGTGCAAGGCCGCTGTGCGCTTCAAGTCTGCCTCGTAAATGCGATTCACCAGGTGCGTAGCCGCACCCAAAACAACAAGCAAAATAAGTGCAACACTCATACCCAAGAAAACGATGAGATCCTTGCGAAGTCTGCCTACGTTTTTCATGAGCTCCTTTTCGTACTTAATGACCATAAAAATGAAAGGGGACCCCTCAATATATGCATGGCCCATGATAATGGGCTCCCCCGAATGATCCCGGATTTCCTGGACTTCTGTTTTTACTGAGCCTTGAGGGACTGGAATGTTGATTTTCTCCAGGATGCCCCCATGAAAGCGGGACGGTGTTTGCAGGATGCCTTGAGCGTTGATAAGGAAGGCATCGCTGAAGGGGCGGACATCCAAAGAGCGGATCAGGGAAGTAAACCTATCCGTATCAATGGTTGCCCGGAGGATATAAAAATCGCCGTCATCGTGTTCGTACTTGACCGCTATGACAAAATGGGGAATCTGGCGAAAGCCGAAGAATACATCGCTGATATAGACTCCTTTGATCATAACCTCCCTGAACCAGGCCTGCTCATGGTAGTTTTTTCCTTTAAGGTCATACGGACCGACATAGGCCCTTTGAAGCCCGTGAGAATCAATAACGCCCAAATCCGCAAATCCGCCATAACTGCTTTTCAATCGCCTGAAGATGCGGTTTAAACGTTGCTGATCAGAAAGACAACAATGAAGCGCAGGGTCTTGGGCAATAAAGGTCAAAGCCGCTTTTCGCTCATTCAAGAAATGGGCCAGGGTGCGTTTTGTGTTAGAGACAAGACGCGCTACCGGAAAAATGATCTCGGCCTTTAGGGCGTTTTGGTACTGATTTATATTCATCAAGGTCATTGCAATCAAAGGCAGCAGAGATACAGTGGCGATGCCCACGACCACGACTTGCCAAATCCGGCGGTAATAGGAGCCATTTTGGCCCTTGTCTAATAGGTCTATTGGGGCTTTCCAGAATTTCGGTCGTATTTTGGTCCAAAAGGCCGTCATTGAGGCAACTCGCTATTATAAACCAAATATTGCTGTGCCAAATGATAGAAGAATCCGCCTCACAAAATGAAAAAGGCTCCTTGCACTCCTTTTGCCTTACGCTTTCTTCTAGTTCCCGACTTTTGCATAGGCCGCATGCAAGGTCTTGGTCAAAACTTCAACATCCACCGGCTTCTCGAGATAGGCGAAAGCACCAAATTCCATGCACATCTCTTCATCTTTCTTGGTTCCATGTCCGGTCAAAACAATGACTTCGATGTTGGGTTCATCGTTCTTAATGCGACGTAACACTTCAATACCGTCTATTCCCGGCATCTTCAGGTCTAAAATGATCACGTTCGGCTTTTCTTCTTCGACAAATGACAAGGCCTGTTCTCCATCGTAGACAGCGGCAGAACCCATCTCCCTCATAATGAGTCTTTCCGAGAGAGTCTCCACAAACTGCCGTTCGTCATCAACCAAGAGGATTTTAGACGGGGTTTTAAAATCATAGCGTCGGTAGATATCCGTCTCGTAGAAGCCTGGCCTGAGTTTCATTTCAATTTTCGACACTCCAGGGATTTTGCTAACGATTTTTTTCAGCTCTTCTTCGAGCCGTGAGGGCATGATCACATGCTTATTAATGCTCAGCAAGACTCGCCCGTCTTTTGATGAAACCGAAACGCCGTGCCCTTCCTTTGCCAGCGCGACCTCCACCTGAGAGGCAAGGCAAAAATCTTCCACAGCCTTGAGGGATGCCTCATTAGGCTGGATGGTGTCGTCCTTTCTTACATGGTTACAAACAAGGACGGAGACATCATCCACCGTTTTTTCATCCAGGGGAACGAGAATGTCATAAAGGGAAGCGTCCCAGGGGTCTTTTTGGAAGAGATATGCGGTCCACCTTGTGCGACCCACATCTTCTCCATAAATCGATTTGGCGGCCGCTTTTTCAGACATAACGCCTTCTTTCACAGCCTGCTCTGTCCGATATTTCATGCTGGCTATGACGCAAACTCTAAGGACATGAGAAATCTCTTTGGGAATAAGGTGGCCCAAAAACCCCAGATAAAGCTGGTTGTCTCTTTTTAAGGAGTCAGCCACAACAGACTTCAGATAAGCTATGCACCGCTGCCTCTCGTGAGTAAAATTGTTGAAAACCGATGTCTTGCCAACCATTGCCCTAAAAAATTTGTCCTCGGCTATATGAAACCGTTTGCTGGCTTCAGAAATCAAGTCCTGATCCTGCACGATTTCATATCCAAGGGACTCAGCCACCTTTCGGGCAATTTCTTCCCCGTGGCAATAAATGCCACTAAAAAGAGTAATTGCAGACACGATCTGTTTCCTGTCTCCACCTGGGCAATGAGCAAACACGAATCAATGTGAAGCCTTTCGTCAGCGCCCATACGCGTCTATGAATATAATAACTTTGCCGTTGCTGCCCGGGTGGCAAAGATATGCTTTTCACCAATTCTTTCATAAATGTGCGTGCGTTTCATCGCAAATACCCGCTTAGAGATAACCCCCCTTTTTCTCTTTGACAGGGCAGGGTAATTACCTGAAGGCTGTAAGCCGGGATTATGCTCTTTTTTAGGTGTTACAACTTGCCAGGAAGGGGTCCAAAACATTGAGAAAGGGATTATGGCTATCCTATGCAAGGCTATATCTGAGAGACGTTTGGCACTTGATTTATAGGCAGAAAAAGGGATGTCCGTTTCTTACCAGGTGCGATCATCGTTGTTTGCATATGCCCTCCAAGATCGGCGACGACCTGTTGCCCCAGGGACCAGTATGGGTTCCTTTCCTCAGGGGCCATGACCTCCAAAGTACCATGCCCTTCGACCTCGATCAGCACTCCTTTCTCTACCGACCCGGCACGCAGTAAGACCTTACCGCCTTTGCTCACCCGTTCCAACATATTTTTAATCAGGATCAAAACAAGAAAGTGAAGGCGCACAGGATCACTGTATAGACTTGGCAATGTTTCAGCGACTTCGGGTCTGAGGGAAACATCCCGCACACGCGCAAAGCGGGTTGTGAAAAATACTGCCTCGTCTACGATCTCCCCAGGATCAAAGGTAGTAAATGGAGCACCCATGCGTTGCGCAAACCGATTAAGGTGCTGAATTTTCTGGACCAATATCTTGGCTTGGCTCTCAATGGTCGATACGATGTCGACAAACTTTTTGCGATCCTCTTCTGCCCCTTGGCCTTCCTGTCCCAAAAGCTCGTCCAGCCAGCCAGCCGACTCCCGAATGGTGCCCAAATGGTCCTGGATTTTGTCGGTGAAACCAGCTATGACCCTGCCAATAAAGGCCAACTGCCTTTGGCGCAACATCTCTCCCTTGTCGGGCTCCATAACCAAATCTTTTTTGGTGTGCAACATGCTTAATCGAGACCGCGTTTTTTTCTGATGTCCTGGAGCTTGTCCATAAGGTTCTCGATATCGAACGGCTTGACCATGTGGGCAGTGGCACCAGCCTTTAATGCCTCTTCCCCAACTTGACTATTTACCGATCCGGTTACCATAATGACATCAATGGATGAATCCTTGGCCTTGATGTTCATCAAGGTCTCCATGCCACCCATGCCGGGCATCTTCAAATCGAGTAGAACGATATCTGGACGTTCCTTTTGGATTTCCAAAAGTGCGGCCTCTCCGCTGGTAACAATCCTGGTATCATAGTTTCGAATACGCAGGCGCTCAGCCAATGCAGAAATAAAATCTTCCTCGTCGTCCACCAGCAACAGCTTGGGAGGCATCATCTCTATTTTCCTTAAGGTCCCAAATGGTTTGCGAGGGCCTATTCATCATCCTTTTCTTCATTCTTAAACATTTGTCCGGTTGTTTTAAGTGAGTCCCCTTCTTTGGCAATTTCCTTCGCCGTATTGAACTCACCCGCTTCAGCAAAAGCGACAGCGGCCATTGTCTTTTCCATTTTGTATCGGTACGCGCCCCGAATGCGGTCGGCCAGAGTATCAATGTCTGCGGGCTTTCTGAGATAATCGAATGCCTTGAGCCTCTGGGCCTCTTCCTCATCGCGCTCCGTACCGTGTCCAGTCAAGATCACGACCTGGATGTCGGGATTGGTTTTGCTCAGTCGGCGCAGTACCTCCATCCCATATATGCCCGGCATCTTGAGGTCGAGGACGATGACATCGGGTTCTTGTTTTGCCACGTAATCCAAGGCCTGTTGCCCGTCATGGACCACATCGGTTTGGATGCCGCGCATCCCCAGTCGGTTGGAAAGCGTGTTCACAAACTCTATCTCATCATCTACGAGCAATACTTTCATTTTCCCCTCCTTTGCTTCTAAATGCTTCTATGATACCCTTAGCCCGCCAGAAATCGTCAGGCTTCTTCATGGACCAAGGAAAAAGCCAGGGTGGTGACGCACTTTCCATCACCGGACTGCCTCCAAATCTGCCCGCCCAACTCCTCCACGATGTCTTGAGAGAAGTCCTGACCATTAAGCTCCTCTGGCAGCAAGCGGCCGGGCCCCTCGTGGCATGGACTGGTCAGGCTTACCTGAAACCGGCCTTCCCCAACACCAGCTTCCAAAACCAACCAATCTCCGCTTTCCAGATTTTCCATGACCTGTTCCACATTGCCGAACACAGCCAATTGAAAGATAGGCGGGTTGGTCTCAATCATAAGCGCCCCTTTGGGCAGCCTTATCTCCAAGCGGATGCCTTTTTTTCTGGCCTGTATCAACAAGATATCGCGGATCTCCTCCAGGGCCTTATTGCCATCGAAGACACCCTCATTTTCTTTCAAGCGGCGGGCAAAGCAACTGAGGTGCTGATTCAGGGCCGACCCTTGGACGATCTGTTCTTGGATTGTATTCAGACCCCTAAAGAATGGTTCGACCTTGAGGCGCCGGTTCTGGCCGCGTTTAAAAAAACGGCCAATCCAGCCGAACCTTTGCTTGGTTCTCATCTTCAGCAGATCTTTCATCCAACCGGCGGATTCGTGAATGATGGCCAGATGATTTTGGACATCGTGGGTAACGTGGGCCAAGGCCCAGCTCAAGACCTGTAACTGGGCAACCCTCAAACCAAGGCCATCATTTACATCCAAAGGCTTCAGGTCCGGCTTCGCCTGATCTATCTTGGCCTTACTCATGGCCCCCTTTTTCTTGCCTTACCATGTCTAAAATTTGTCATATGGGCTTTTCATGGTCTTTACCCACATCGGTCTTGAATCACTCCTGCCCTTAGCTTACCGGTCGGTTGCTGCCACAAGCTCTATGCTGATAAACCCAGCCGATAGATTCTATCAAAGCAATGCTATACTATTTCTCACATTTATTGATTTTAGTCAAGATTGAACGTTTTTTTTATGGGTCTTCTTTCAACTTTATCAAATGTGAATTGTTACGATTACAGAGGCTGATAGGTGAAAGGAGTCGCTTTTTTATATTTCCCCCGGCTCTTGCAGCTTTTTTGAAATACGGTTTAAATCAGACCCAAGCTGCAAAAGAGAGAAATTGGGGGAGGTCCTGGAAACATTAGTACTTGACAACTGGCATGAAATATAATACCCAAAATCGTCCAATATAACAAAGTTCTGCTTGTTTCACTCGGTGAGATTTTAGGCATGCAAGAAGCGAAAATATTTAAGAAAGGAAGTTGCTGATGCCAAGGAGACTCAGTGGGGGGGTAGGTGCAAAGTTGGGTGTGTTATTTCTCTTATTTTGCAGCAGTCCCGTGATGGCTGCCGCAGAAGGGGCCGTAGCCCCCTCATCACAGGGTCATGTCTGGTGGTTCTGGCCCCTTGTCCTGCTGATCGTCACATTTGTAATGGGCATCTTTGCTGTGTTGGGAGGGGTTGGCGGCGGTGTCCTGTTTGTTCCTATCATTAGTGGCTTTTTCCCCTTCCATCTGGATTTTGTGCGAGGTACCGGGCTCCTGGTGGCCCTTTCGGGTGCACTGGCAGCAGGCCCTGGCCTTCTGAAGATGAATCTGGCAAGCCTTAGGCTTGCGATTCCAGTAGCCCTCATCGCCTCCGCCTGTGCCATCGTCGGTGCCATGATCGGGTTGGCGTTACCCACCAATATTGTCCAGACCGCCCTGGGGGCTACCATCATAGGTATCTGTGTTCTCATGGTGACAGCCAAGAAAGCGGAATTCCCTGAGGTGCCAAAGGCGGATAAACTTTCTGCGGCTCTGCGGATCTATGGTGTTTATCAGGAAAAAAGTACAGGAAAAACCATTGACTGGAAGATCCACCGGACTCCCCAGGGTCTGGCTTTGTTTATCCTCATCGGCGTCATGGCCGGCATGTTTGGTCTGGGCGCAGGATGGGCCAATGTGCCGGTCCTGAATCTTATGATGGGGGCGCCCCTGAAAATCAGCGTTGCCACGAGCAAGTTTCTCCTATCCATTACGGACACCTCTGCTGCCTGGATCTATCTGAACCAGGGATGTGTGATCCCAATGATGGTTGTTCCATCCCTGGTGGGGATTATGCTCGGTTCTTTTGTGGGAGTCCGAATCTTGGCCGTTGCCAAACCAACGGTTATCCGGTGGATCGTGATCGGAATGCTGGGCTTTGCCGGAATCAAGGCACTATCCAAGGGCTTGGGCTTTTAGAGAAGCATAAGGAAGAAAGCTCATCGTTTTAAAAAGGAAACGCCTTACTTAAGACATCAGGAGGAACATCATGGCAGATCAACATAAAGCCACATTGGAAGCAGGACCAGAGCAGATCCTTTATGCTGGTATTCTTGAAAAGGGAATGTATTTTGGCTTACTGATCCTTTTTATCACCTTTGCCATTTACGCCTTCGGTATCATGAAGCCCTATATCCCGCTGGATCAAATCTCGCACTATTGGAGCATGAACGTCCATGATTATCTGGAACATGCCCACATCAAGACAGGCTGGGGTTGGGTTGGAATGCTCAAGTATGGGGATTTCCTCAATTTTATTGGGATAGCCATCCTGGCGGGCGTTACTATCATCTGCTATCTGTCTATCATTCCTATGCTTTTAAGAGGCAAAGACAAGGTTTATGCGGTTTTGGCATTTCTGGAAGCCTTGGTCCTGAGCCTGGCTGCTAGCGGGATTCTCGCGGTGGGACACTGACCTCTCTCTCAGGTGCCAGGTCCCGACCCGAAATGGGGCCCAACTGAAACCGACCTCTGTATTTGGCTTGCAAACGCATCCGATAAGCCACCCCAACCCACATCAATCCTTCAACAACGTGCCGAAGAAGGGCTGAGGGCTGAATAAAAAGGCCGTTAAATAGCCTCTGAATAGCCAGAATAGCCATTCAGGGGCTGGTTCCACCCCGCCTTACCTGGCCCCCGTGTAAGTCTTGCGGAAAGCAGAAAAGGTGTTTGACCTCCTGGCATGACCGGCGGTCATGGGTGCCCATGTCGCTATGTAGGTTGTCGGGAAGGTTTGTTGATGAGGCCTTTTTTTGATATGTTTCTGGCGCTGATCAGCCAACTTTAAGGGGGATAAGAACGACCTTGGTTCCCCTGCCGCTTTTGGGTTGCCTGAGAATCAATCTTCGGCCTTCAATCCTCAGAGTTGAGCTTCAAACCTCGCTCAATCTCATGCCCCCATGGACCACAGTTGACAAATCTCATGATGTCAATTACATATCTGTAACAACGGTTGGATTCTTGGGTTGCGATTTTGACAAGTGATCCGCAGTTGGGCATCAGGAATCGCTTCTAAGATGTTGTGGTGTGTGGTATCTATTGTGAAGCCTCCCCGCCCTCCCGGGGGGTTCTGCCTTACGGCAGCGCTTCGCGTCTGGGGAGCAGGCCGGTCAAACAATCCAGATTAACGACTTTTGAGCCCTTAGTCAGTAAGTGCTGACTTATCATGTGAGACTGAATTCCTAAGAGGAACAAATGATGGGAGAGGGTAAGGTCCTTAACGTCGCTATTGTGGGTGGTGGTCCTGAATGCAAGGCGATTATGAATATGATATTTGCCGAAAAGCTCAGCCAGCTTCGTATGAAGGTCATCGGGGTCGCCGATATCAGCCCCGAGGCTGCAGGTTATCGCTACGCCCAGGAGAAAGGAATCTTTACAACAACAAAGTACCAGGATCTGTACAAGCTCAAAGGTCTCAACATGATTATAGAGCTTACAGGTCGTGAAGAGATAGCTGATGAAATTTTTCGTACCAAACCAAAGGGTGTCCGGTTCATGGATCATATTGCTGCCCGCTTGTTTTGGGATGTCTTTCAGCTTGAGGAGGAAAGGATTGCCGAGCGAAAACTCGCTGAGGACTCGTTGCGGGAGTCTGAGGAAAAGTACAGTACATTAGTTGAAAACTCGCTGACCGGTATCTATATTGACCAGGGCGGAAAGATCGTATTTGCCAATAACAGATTTGCCGAGATTTACAGGTATTCAAGGGACGAATTGATAGGCGTAGAATCATGGAAGTTGGTCCACCCTGAGGACAGGACCTTGACTGATGAGATCAGGATAAAGAGACTAAAGGGAGAAGAAGCCCCATCAGAATACGAGGCAAGGGGGCTGACAAAAGACGGTGAAACCATATGGATTGCAAGGAGAAATACCCGGATAGAGTATAAGGGAAGGCCTGCTATATTGGGTAACATCGTGGACATTACAGTCCGCAAGCAGGCGGAGGAGGCGCTGCGGGAGAGCCAGGAGAAGCTCGCCGGGATTGTCGATTCGGTCACAGACTGCATGTGCATGGTCGACGAGCAATTTAATATTGTGTGGACTAACGATGTTGCAAAGGACCTGTTCGGGCTCGACCTGGTTGGGAAGAAGTGTCATAGCGCTTACCATAAGCGTGACACGGTCTGCGAACCATGTATCGTTAAGCGGTGTCTCGAAGATGGCAAGGTTCACGACTTTGAAATGGAGATAACCGGGGCCAATGGGAAGAAAAGGACCTTCTGGTGCACGGCCAGCGTGGCTGCGCATTATGAGGATGGCCGTCCAAAGATGGTCGTGGAGCTTTTACGAGACATTACCGCCCGCAAGCGGGCAGAGGAATCTCTTCGTCAGAGCGAGGAACAGTTGCAACGCTATGCTGCTGAGCTGGAACGAAGTAATAAGGAACTGGAGCAATTTGCCTATGTCGCCTCACACGACCTGCAAGAGCCACTGCGTACGGTGACTAGTTATCTGCGACTTCTGGAGCGGCGCTATAAAGGCAAACTCGGTAGCGACGGCATTGAGTTTATCACCTATGCTGTAGATGGGGCCAACAGGATGTATAAGCTTATTGATGATCTGTTGAGCTGTTCACGGGTGGGCACCCATGCCAAGCCCTCTAAACAAACCAAATAAGAGGCTATCTTTGAGCGCACCCTGGTCAATCTTTGGGTGGCTTTGGAGTCCGCAAAGGAAAGGGGCTGGCTGAGAATCGGCAACTAACTTTTGTGATCCCTTTCTCGGATGTTTTGTTCCCAATTGGTCAGGTTATGTTAATTATGTTAATAGAAATTCATGCACCAGCCTCTCCCAGGCAATTTCGGGTAGATTTCCGTAGATATCGTCTACGGGAAAACCACCGGCCGAGGCTGTCGCACCATATTCTTCGGCCACCAGATTCCTGAGACGTGTAGCCTCGTTTTGCATCCACTCTGCGCTTTCTTGCCCGCTCATAAGATCTTTCAGGTTCTTCTTCATCTTTGTGGGTTCCACCATAAAAAGCCATCCCATTTCGTAAGGGTATTTGTGTATGAGTTCTGGCGTATCTAAGACCTTTTGATTGACAGCGGTCACCACGCCCTGAATAGGCGAGAGCATCTCTGCCCGATGGTTGTCTCGTTTGAGTACCCATCCGGTCTCATTCTGGACCACCTCATCGCCCAAGGAAGGGAGCTCCAGTTCCTTGTTAGGCCCAAACAGCCTGGTTACAAAATCATCCAGCCCTACCCGGATGCGTGCCCCATAGTCGATCAGCGCCCAGCTATGGCCACGGTGATAATAATACCCCTCGGCCAGGGAGTAACCTGACACACTGGTCAGGGTCACAGGTGAAATCGGGTCAAGAGTGACCAATTCATTTTCAATAAGTTCGTCGAATTCGCACTGGTGGCACTGGAAGGCATTGGCGCAGATCTTATAGGCTACGCGACCGGACAGCATGTGGCGGCACTGGCGCTGGCTGGCATCCAACTCGCTGAAATGTTCCCGCCAGCTTCTTATGTGCTCCTTCTTGGTCTTCAGTTCTAAGCCAGCGCTACGTTTTTGCTGATTCTCTGAGACAATCTTGGCCATGGATTTGTCAAAGCTACAGTTGATGCAGTCGTAATTCATATCGCATAACCTGAAGTTGACCACCCCGGCCTTCATCCAGATGCATTCATCCTGGGTAATCTTGAGACCCTTTACGCTTGATTTCTTGCTGGCAGGCATCATGGTTTTCCTCCTATATTTTTGTTTTTTTGATGATAGGTTTGGCAACAAACATGCCAGAAGAATGAATATTCTGTATCTTGTTGAGATGTTTGAGAATTAGATTGGTCCAAACATAAGATGGAAAAAAATAGTGCTTTATTTTTTGAGGCAAAAATAGACACAGAAAAAGATGCTAAGAAATTCAACTGTGATTTCAGGGAATTATGGGTTGTGTAAAAATAAACGCAACTGTCTAAATGATAAACACCCAGAAAAAGACGTCTTTTTGTCTAAAAAATAGACACTGTGTCAATACATATCAGATCAGGCAGCCTATGTACGTGCTTGATCTTCTTCTAGCTTTTGTCTTGATTTCAATGCTTCTTATGGATATTAGTTTTTCTTGCAGTCTTCCTTCGTCCCCTTCCCGCTGGCGCGGGGTGACGAGGTTTTGATGATAAGAGAGCCAGAAAATAGGGTGCTATGCGCCTGGTAACGCTCGTTTCCGCCGAGGGGTGGGAATGAGGGGAAGAAAGGCGGTGGTAGCGATGATGACATCAGATAAAGTCCCAGGAAAAAACCTCAAGGTCGGGATCGTTGGCGGAGGAAGGCGGTGTAAAACGATTCTTGAAATGTTTCAGCGCCAGACCCCTCCTAGGGGGAAGGCCTCGGTGGTCATCGTAGCCGATGAGGATCCCAGTGCACCGGGCTATGAGTATGCCCGAACGCTGGGCATTGAGACCACAAACGACTTTGAGGTCCTCGGCGAGCGAAAAGACCTTGACTATATCCTGGACCTGACCGGCAACACCAATGTTTTGATTAAGATGTTAGTTCGCAAAGGTTCCAAGGTTCCGGTCCTTGATGCCGTGGCCTCCAACCTCCTGTACGACGTCTTGAATATACAAAAAGAACTGATCAACACCCGGAGATTTTTGAGGACGGTGTTAGACAGTATCCAGGAAGATATCCTGGTGATTAGCCCTGAATATGAGATCCTGCGGGTCAATGAGTCCCTGCTGAAGAAGCTCAAGGCGCCAAAGGAAAAGATCATCGGAAAATATTGTTATGAGATCCTTCACAGGGAAGAGTCCCCTGGTGGGCCGCCCGAAGGGATATGTCCCGTAGCCGAGGTTATTAAAACGGGTAAACCGCACCATACCAGACACACCCATCTCGACCGGGATGGTAAAGCGATCTACCATGCTGTTTCGGCCTATCCTGTGATGGAAGATGGAAGGGTGTCATACATTGTGGAAATATCGCGCGACGTCACGCAAGAAATCAAGACCCAGGAAATGCTATTGCAACAGGAGAAGTTAAGCTCAGTGGGAAAGCTGGCTGCTGGTGTTGCTCATGAAATAAACAACCCCCTGACGGCCGTCTTAACCAATAGCATGCTTCTGTTGGAAGAATTGACCGAAGATGACCCCATGTATGAAGACTTAAAAGCAATAGCGGATGAGACCCTCAGATGCCGAGAGATCGTCAGGGGCCTTTTAGAATTTGCCAGGCAAGAAGCCCCGGCAAAGGTCGAATCGGACCTGAACAGAATCGTTACGAGTATGGTAAGCCTTGTCAGGAAACAGTTCTCGTTTAAAAACATCACGATCAAGCAGAACCTTGCCGAGAACCTCCCTGTGGTCAAACTGGATCGAGATCAGTTCCAGCAAGTCATTGTCAACATCTTGATCAACGCCATGGAGGCAATCGAGAGGGATGGTGAGATTCGGGTTGAAACATCCTATCATGAGTCAGAGCAGACGATTGAATTGAAGATCAAGGATACCGGCCGTGGAATCCCTGAGGAGGCTAGACTGAAGCTTTTTGATCCCTTCTTTACCACAAAAGATACGGGCACTGGCCTTGGTCTGTCCATATCGCACGGTATCATCGAAAGGCATGGCGGAAGTATCTCGTTTGACAGTCAGGTTGGACAGGGCACAACATTTACCATTACCCTGCCAGTGGCATGAGGGATGCAGGTTGCAGATTTTGGATTCACAATGTTAGGCATTGTCACTAATGAAAATACTTGTGATTGATGACGATCTTACTGTGTGTAAGAGTTGTCAAAAAATCGTGAAAAAGGCGGGCTATGAGGTAGATTATTCTCTCAGCGGACATGAGGCGCTCCAGATGATGGAAAAAACCGCCTATGACCTGGTCTTCACAGATCTCAAAATGACCGAAATGGGCGGCATGGAAGTCCTTCGCTTCATAAAGACCAAGGATCCTGATATTGTGGTTGTGGTTATTACAGGCTACGCCACCGTTGCTTCAGCCGTGGAAACCATGAAAACAGGGGCCTTTGACTACCTCCCGAAACCCTTCACCCCCGCCGAATTCAGGGCCGTGTTGAGCAAGGCGGTTGAAGAGAGAAAGGCGACCCTGAAGGACCGGGAGCTTGCCACGCAACGTACCATCACATCGGGCTTTCAGGAGATTGTTTCAGAAAGCCCAAAGATGGAAACCGTCTTCAACATGATCAAGAAAGTCGCCCCCACGGACAGTAATGTGTTGATTGTTGGAGAAAGCGGCACAGGCAAGGAATTGATCGCCCAAGCCATACACAAGTTGAGCAAACGCAAGGCACGCAAATTCTTTGCTGTTGACTGCGCTGCCCTGTCAGGCACACTCTTGGAAAGCGAACTCTTCGGTCACGTCAAGGGGGCCTTTACGGGGGCTATCCACAACAAGCCTGGGGTGTTCGAGGTTGCTAATCACGGCACGGTTTTTTTGGATGAGATCTGCAACATCAACATGGAAGTCCAGGGAAAGCTGCTCCGGTTCCTCCAGGAGAGAGAGTTTTTGCCTGTGGGGGCGACGCAAACAAAAAGCGTGGATGTGCGGCTGGTCTTTGCAACAAATAAGGACCTAAAAGAGATGGTTGCGCACAGGACCCTCCGCGAAGACTTCTACTATAGAATTTTTGTTTATCCTATCAGTGTACCACCCCTTCGGGACCGCAAGTCAGACATCCCCCTGCTCGCCTATCATTTTCTAAAGAGGTACTCCGAGAGTTTTGGAAAGTCCCTCCGGTCAATTTCAAGAGACGCCATGAAGGCCCTTTGTGAGTATGAGTGGCCCGGCAATGTCCGGCAACTGGAAAATGTGATACAAGCGGCCGTCATCGCTTCAGACACAAATATACTCACCTATAAAGATCTTCCTGAATTTCGTGACCCCCAAAAGGTTCCTTATGTACTGCCTCGAACGAATATCGAGCTAAAGAGACTCAAGAAAGAACTCAGGCTGAAAACCGTGGAAAAAGTGGAAAGAGATTTTCTAATTCATGCCCTCAAGAGAAATGATTGGAATGTGACCAGGGCGGCCAAGGATGTGGGCATGCAAAGGACCAATTTTCAAGGCCTTATGAGAAAACACGGCATAGGCGCCAGAGATGTAAAGCTGTAAGCTCGCCATATAACCAACCAAGTAGAATATTCTTGATTTCCCTCGCCTTCACCACCTGATTTTTTTGAAATACAGTGTATATTTATTTTATACATACGGTATTCATTTGATATTACAACACAAATAAACTTTTCGCCCTGCTACTGTATAAAAAATATATACGACTGCCACAACCGAGATGTCGGGTTGATAGGATCGTATGCCTGTAATTACAGGATGTTATGCTTTGGCCCGTCTTTTGGCACATAGATTGCGCTTCATGTTGGTAACAATGGTGGATGAAATCCAAAATCCAAAGGAGGGCCGCATGAAGACACAAGCAAACAAAATACTCGTGGTCGATGATGAGGTAACAGCTGGAAGGAGTATGGAAAAAATCCTTGCCAGGAAGGGATTCGCTGTTGATGTAGCCCTCAATGCCAACGATGGCCTGAACAAGATGGAAAAAGAGTTATTCGAACTGGTGCTCCTGGATATCATGATGCCTCAGGTCAATGGTATCGAACTCCTGAAAATCATAAAGGAAAGATGGCCGAACCTGAAGGTCATCATGGTGACAGGATATCCGTCAATCGAAACTGCTGTTAAGGCCACCAGGCTTGGGGCATTAGACTACATATCCAAGCCTTTTACGCCCGATGAACTCAGAGAAAAAGTGGAGCAAGCGTTGGAAGAAGCCACCTCAGCGAAGGTCATTCCGATTCGACCGGTTGAAGGTGAGGTTTCCACGTCGTTTTGCCCCCTTGGGGAGCAAGAATGTGAGATCTATGCAAAGAAGGGGCGGTCCTGCAAAACCAAAGACGGCATATGCCCCAAGGTCAAAAAGATGAAGCTCAAGGCTAAAACGGGGTCAAGGTTTCTTGCCCAAGAGATTGGCAAGTCTGCCATAGATATAGATTTGCCGTTTGACTATGACGAGGTGGCCAAGTATACAAGCCCCACCTACGCGAACGCCTTGGACGGCTCAGAGATGCCCATGGTTGACTGGGAAGGGTTGCCAAAAGAAGCTCCGGCTGCCGTTCCTGAAATCCTGGTCATTGATGATGAAGTTGTGGTGGGTAATAGCATTAGAAAAATCCTCAAACCGAGGGGCTATCACGTAGAGCATGCCGAAACACCCCAAGCTGCCCTGGAAATCCTGTCAGAAAGGCCTGTGGATATGATCCTGCTCGACATGAAAATTCCAGGAGTGAAGGGGTTGGAATTACTTGAGGCTATCACCGAGGAACATCCCACAACCCCGGTGATCATGATCACGGGCTACGCTACTGTACAGACAGCGGTTGAATCCATCAAGCTAGGCGCCACCGACTACGTACCTAAACCCTTTACCCCGGATGAGCTTTATCAGGCCGTGGAAAGGGGCTTCAAGCGGGCTGCATAGTAGAACGCCTTGAAAATAGCGTTTCAATGATGATATCCAGTGCCTCCCTTGATGGCTTGGCATCACTAGAAGAGGGCCGGAATCCAAATTTGCAGTAATTCGGCCCAACAACCCGAAAACAAAAAAGGACTTTGCCACACAAGCAAAGTCTTTTTTTTGTGTTGCAAATATCGACACCTGGTGGCAGGTGTAGGGCATAAAAGAACAATTTTCTTGACAAAATGCAACGACCGCTTTATGGAAACACTTTTGAACTGAGCGCTAGCGAACCCTGGTCGAATGTGGCGCCCTCCAAATCAAGGCTCACCGTTATTTGACGGTCAGATCAAAATTCCCGCGATGGCTTGAGAGAGTCGAGTTAGATCGTGTGGCATGAGATGAGGGATAGGTCCCGGCTCACAAGATTAAAATGGATGTGGCTTTTTAACAGGCAGGGAAACTTCTAAATGATTACTTTTAAACTCAACGGCAGAGAGGTTGAGGCCGAAGAAGGCCAGACGATCCTGCAGGTCGCTCAGAAATACAATATTCATATTCCTACGCTCTGTTATCACAAGGCCTTAAGCCCGGCAGGGGCCTGCCGGCTTTGTACTGTAGAACTCTTTGACGGACGGAGAACCCGGCTGGTCACGTCTTGCAATTACCCGGTCTGGCGAGACATGGAGGTGCGTACTGACACCGAGAGGGTCATCAAAGGCCGCAAGATGATCGTGGAGCTGTTGTTGGCGCGCTGCCCGGACGTGAAGGTCTTGCAGGACCTGGCCAAGGAATATGGCATAGAAAAACCACGCTTTAAGCCAGAGACAAATGATTGTATCCTGTGCGGACTTTGCACCCGGATGTGTGAGGAGCGCATGGGGGTCAGTGCCATCAGCCTGACGGGCCGGGGTGTGGAGTTAAAAGTAGACACCCCTTTCCACCTGCAGTCCGATATCTGCAGAACCTGTGGGGCCTGTGCCTCTGTGTGCCCCACGGGCCATATCAAACTTGAAGATATCACCGGCAGAAAACCCCAAATCATTCCTTCAGAATTTAACCGGGGGATGGGGCCCCGCAAACCCATCAATATACCCTTCCCTCAGGCCACACCAAATGTGCCCGTGATTGACCCGAAGACCTGTGTCCATCTGAACACCGGGGCATGTAAGGTGTGTCAAGAATTTTGCGGCCCGGGCGCGATCAATTTTGATCAAAAGGATGAGATTATTGAAATTGATGCCGGGGCCGTGATCCTGGCCACAGGCTTTGAAACCTTTGATGCCCGCCAAAAGCCGGAGTACGGGTACGGGCGCTATCCCAATGTGATCACCAGCATTGAATACGAGCGCATCCTTTCAGCTGGCGGGCCCTTCAAGGGCCATATCCAGCGACCCTCTGACGCCAAAGAGCCCAAGAGGATCGCCTGGATTCAGTGCGTGGGCTCGCGCGATGCCTCTATTGGTTGTGAGTATTGTTCCTATGTGTGCTGCATGTATGCGACCAAACAGGCCATGATCTCAAGGGAGCACGACCAGGAGATTGAGCCGACGATTTTCTACATTGACATGCGTGCACCGGGCAAGGGCTTTGAGCGCTATTATAATCGGGCCAGGACGACAGGCGGGGTTCGATACGTGAGGTCCATGATATCACGGGTGCTGGAGCACCCGCAGACGCACGACCTGGATCTTACCTATGTGGATGAGTCGGGTGAGATTCAAACCGAAACCTTTGACATGGTCATTCTGTCAGTAGGACTCCGGCCCGACCCCGCCTTCCTGAAGCTGGCCCAGAGACTCGGCATCAAACTAAATCGATTCGGGTTTTGTGAGAGTCAGCCCCTTGATACAATCTCGACCTCCATCCCCGGCATATTCACCTGTGGTGTCATTCAGAGCCCGAAAGGCATTCCGGGCTCGGTCCTTCAGGGTAGCAGTGCTGCTGGTGCGGCTACCAGCTTCCTTGCCGAGGCACAAGGCACCCTGGTCAGGGAAAAAATCTACCCCAAAGAGCGTGACATCACCCAGGAAGAGCCCCGCATTGGGGTATTCCTTTGTGACTGCGGGATCAATATTGCCGGTACCATTGATGTGGGCAAGGTGACCGAATATACAAAAACTCTGCCCCATGTGGTCTTTGCCCGTGAATACCTTTTCACGTGCTCGACGGATTCGCAGGAGGAGATGAAGGCCATGATTGAAAAGCACCGGCTCAATCGGGTGGTGGTCGCCTCCTGCAGCCCTCGTACCCACGAGCCCCTTTTTCAGGACACCATCCGTGAGGCCGGGTTAAACAAGTATCTTTTTGAGATGGCCAATGTGCGGGACCAGAGCTCCTGGGTCCACACCTTTGAACCCGAGAGAGCTACGGCCAAGGCCAAGGACCTTGTTCGCATGGCTGTGGCGCGGGCGGCAAAACTTGGGCCTCTTTATGAGTTTCCGTTCGACGTCGTACAGAAGGGTCTGGTGATTGGAGGCGGCTTGGCCGGTTTGACGGCGGCCTTTACGCTGGCCGAGCAGGGTTTTGAGACTTACCTGGTCGAGCAATCCGACCAACTCGGCGGCAATGCCAGAGCCCTTTACTACACGGAAGACGGGGCGCGGCCCGCAGAATATGTCAAAGAGCTCATCAACAAGGTGAAGGCACATCCGCTGATTACGGTTTACACCCAGGCCGAGGTCAAGGATTACGCCGGGCATCTGGGCGAATTTAAGAGCACGATTTCAGTAAACGGCAGGACCGAAGAGATTTCGTATGGGGCTGTGATCGTGGCTACAGGAGGTACAGAGTATCAGCCCACGGAATATTTGCATGGTGAAAACGAGCATGTCATCACGCAAAAGGAGCTGGAAAGACGCATCGCCCTTGAGCCCGAAAGCTTGAAAGAGGTCAGGAACCTGGTCATGATCCAGTGCGTGGGCTGCATGGATGAGGAACATCCATACTGCAGCCGGGTGTGCTGCACCGCGGCCGTGAAGAACAGCCTGAAGCTCAAGGAGCTGAATCCAGGCATCAATATTTACGTGCTGTACCGGGATATGCGAACCTTTGCGTTTAAAGAGCTTTCTTACAAGAAGGCCCGGGAGCGCGGCGTACGGTTTTTGCGATACTTTCTGAGGCAAAAGCCTGAAGTGGCTGAGATAGACGGTGGGCTTCAGGTGAAGGTGTTTGATCAGAACCTGAGATCTGAAGTCATGCTTGAACCTGACCTTTTGGTTTTAAGCGCAGCCATCAGACCCAACCCGGGGAGCAAACAGGTGGCTGACGTGTTTAAGCTTCCCCTGGACCAGGACGGCTTTTTTGCCGAGGCTCATTTGAAGTTAAGGCCTGTTGATTTTGCCAATGCCGGTATATTCTTGTGCGGGCTTGCTCACATGCCCAAGTTTACCGATGAGGCCATTGCCCAGGCCAAAGCGGCTGCATCAAGGGCCTGCACGGTGCTTTCTCAGAAGCAGATGTATGTGGGTGGTGCTGTGGCCCAGGTGGACAGTACCAAGTGCGCCATATGCTTAACCTGTGTACGAACCTGTCCCTATAATGTACCCCGGATTGACGAAGAGGAAGGCGTTATTTCGATTGATCCGGCCGCCTGCCAGGGATGCGGCAACTGCGCCACTGCCTGCCCGCGCGGAGCCATTGAGGTGGGACACAGCACGGACGACCAGTTCGTTGCCAAGATCTGTGCGTTGTATTAGCCCCGTCAATTGACAAACTTTGTGGGTCAATGACACGGGCACAGTGTTGGTTCGCAATGATCTCAATGATGATGAAACTTGGCAAAAATTGACGGGGTTAGGACACAAGAACTGCCATGGAACAAGATGCATCGCAAATAAAAGAACAAGAAAGCACCGGGGAGACATTTGAACCCAAGATTGAGGCCTTTGTCTGTACCTACTGCACGTATACGGCTGCGGACATGGCAGGTTCCCAGCGGCTCCAATACCCCCCCACGGTGCGCATTGTAAAATATCTGTGTACTGGCAAGGTCGAAATTGTTCACATCCTCAAAGCCTTTGAAGCTGGTGCTGACGCCGTTTTTGTAGGGGGGTGAGAAATGGGGGACTGTCATTTCCTGGAAGGAAATCTAAGAGCCAAGGAGCGAGTTGAATATACAAAGAAACTCTTGAACGAAATTGGCCTCGGAGAGGGGCGCCTGGAGATGTTTCATATCGGGGCCTCAGACGCCCCGTTGTTTGCTGAGGCGGTCGAGATCATGACAAACCGGGCGAAAGAACTGGGGCCAAACCCGTTAAAATGCGGGGCTGAAAAGGCTGAAGCAGCATAATGTTGTCATTGGTCATTTGTGATCGGTCATTTGTCATTCGTCAGTAGTCATTTGTTACTAGCGTTGGGAACCGATGCCCTCCGGGACGTCGGCCGGATTCCCGATACCGGCCAAAGCATACCATTTGGGTTAAGGCGCGCTAGACCGGGCATCAGGTATCTGGAATCAGGCAGGTCATGGCAAACCAATGACTAATGACCAGTGACCAATGACCAAACTGGGGGTAGCATAGATGATTGTAGCCAAGAGAAAACCTTTTAATGAAATCAAAGAACTTATTTCCGGCTCAAAGAAGATCCTGATCCTTGGATGCGGCACCTGTGTTGCTGTCTGCCTGGCCGGAGGTGAGAAGGAGGTGGCCATCCTCGCCTCGCAGTTGAAGATGGCCCTTGGCCTTGTGAACGAGGATGTCGAGATTGATGAACTCACGATTGAGCGGCAATGTGACCGCGAATTCATAGAGGAAATCAGCACCAAAGTGAATGTGGATGATTATGACCTCATCTTATCCACGGCCTGCGGTGCCGGGGTTCAACTGTTGAGCGATGTATTTGACCACAAGGTGGTGGTGCCTGCCCTGAACACGACCTTTATCGGCGTGGCCGAGGGCCCTGGTATGTGGACCGAGCGATGCCGTTCCTGCAGTGACTGTGTGCTGGCTGACACAGGGGGCATCTGCCCGGTGACTATCTGCGCAAAGGGACTGGTCAACGGCCCCTGCGGAGGGACAAGACACGGCAAGTGTGAAATAGACCCTGAAAAGGACTGTGCTTGGACGCTCATTTACAACCGGTTGAAAAAGCTTGGCAGGCTGAATAGGATGGAGCAGGCCCTTCCCCCTAAGAGATACAGCGTACAGCAATACCCGGCTAAGATCGTCCATGAGGCCTACAGGAGGAGATACGAATAATATGGCAAGATCCTTTGAAGAGGCACTGACGTCAGGCAAGTTTTTGATAGCCACAAGCCTTGATACCCCCAAGGGAATGGACCTTGAAGACTTGGCTCGGCTGATCAAAGAACTAAAAGATGTGGTAGATGCGCTTGGGGTGTCTGACAACCCTCATGCCATGATGTGCATGAGCCCATGGGCGGTATGTCGGCTGGCCCTTGAACAGGGTGTTGAACCCATCATGCATGTGGCCTGCCGCGACAGGAATCGGCTTGCCCTCCAGTCCGATCTTCTGGCAGCGGCCTCCATAGGCATCAAGAACATCCTGTGCGTGAGCGGCGACCATGTTAAATTTGGCGATCATATAGACGCCAAGCCTGTGCATGATATCGACTCAGTACACCTCCTGACAGTAGCCAAGGCACTTGCAGAGGGAAAGGATATGGCAGGAAATCCCCTGAAAGGTTCCCCGGCCCTTTTCCTTGGGGCAACAGCCAATCCTGAGGCCGATCCCTTAGAGCCTCAGTTGATAAAAGTAGACAAGAAGATAAAGGCAGGCGCCTCATTCCTTGTGACCCATCCGGTCTTTAACATAGAGAACCTGAAAAGATTCATGAATCACGTAAAGCAAAGCAAGGTCAAGGTGATAGCCGGGATTCGGCTGCTTGTGCCTGAAGAGGCGTCCAAATATAAAGACGGAAGCTATCCTGGGCTGCTTGTGCCTGATGATCTCATAGAAGAGATCAAAGGGGCCGACACAGGAAAATGCATGAAGCTCGCAGGCGATCTTATTAAAGAGATAAAGTCTGCCAACCTCTGTGACGGTATCCATATTACAGCACCAGGACATGAAGAGAAGATCCCTGATATCATGAAGGCAGGCGGGTTGTAGCCTCACAAGAAAACAATTCACGGACAAGGAACATCGCTTCTCTTTGGCATCTAATGCCTTTGACAGGTGCGGCGTTATGGTCTGTGGAAATGGCTGGATGCCTACGTTCAGCAATATTCCTTGTCCTGCATGGTGAGCTATTACGAATTCCCATTTTGAAGGGGCGAAACCGCACGATACAAAATCATGGAGCGATCTTATCGGAGGGTTTATTGAATCAACGTTCTAAGGGGAATTCACCAGATCAAGCGCCCAAAAAGGTTCTGGTCATTGGTGGCGGCATTGCTGGCCTGACCGCAGCCTGGGAGCTGGCACGGCTGGATCTTGATGTGAAACTCATAGAAAAGAGTAGCTTTCTTGGCGGCCATGCCATTCAGTTTTGCTGCAAGGCCGCTGACGAATGTCAGAAGTGCGGTGCCTGCTTGGTGGAGAAAAGGCTTCTGGAGGTGATTGAGGAACCCAGGATTAAGGTGTATCTCAAGTCAGAAATAGAAAAGATGAACCGAAATAGCCGCTTTTCTTACACGCTTTCCCAACGATCCCTTTATATAGATTCACAAAGGTGTACCAATTGCGGACTCTGTTTTGAAAAATGCCCGGCAGACGGCGCCGTTATTCGGGGGTATTCCAAAAATAATGTGCCCCTTTATGCAATTGATGAAACGCATTGCCCGCACTTTAAAGATGGAAGTTGCAGGCTCTGTGAGGACCTGTGCCCTGAAAAGGCCATTAACTTGGACCCAGAGCCTGACCGGGTTTCCGGTGAGGCAGACGCTATTGTGGTGGCGAGCGGCTTTCAGACCTTTGATCCTGTGAATAGGCCTCGGTACGGTTATGGCATTAATAAGAATCTGATCACGGCCCTGGACCTTGAGCGCATGCTGAGGGAAAAGGGCGAGGTCTTGCGTCCTTCTGACGATAAGGTCCCCGAGAAGATCGCCTTTATCCAGTGCGTGGGAAGCCGCGACCACAAGTTACAGCACGGTTTCTGCTCTCAGGTGTGTTGTGGCTACGCCATGCGCATGGCCGAGGCCATACACTACCGTCACCCTGGGGCTGAGGTTACCATTTTTTATATGGACATCCAAAATTGTGGCAAGAATTTCTCCAAGTTTTACGAAAGGTGCAAAGACCACATACGCTTTGTGCGCTTTATGCCCGGCGACATCTTTCAGGGAGAACAGGACCAACTGATCCTTTGCTATGGAGACGAAAAAGATGGGCATTCGGTTAGGGAGCCTTTTGATCTTGTGGTGCTCTCTGTGGGGATCATGCCGGGCCCAAGCAATGCCAGTTTGGCCGACATGCTAAAGCTTGATCTTGACGAACACGGGTTCTTTGCCTTTGCCGATCCTCTGGATAGCACCTCTACGAGCCAGCAGGGTGTCTTTTTGGCAGGCACAGCCCAGGGCCCCAAGGATATCGCCGATACCATGGCTCAGGCAGGCCAAGCAGCCCAACGGGTAGCTCATTATTTAGGGGTGATGCCATGCCCGAAGTAAGGAATGTATCCTCTCAAACAGCGCTCATGGAAGAGATCCATATGGATACCACTGTCCTTGTTGTTGGGGGTGGGTGGCATGGCATGAAAGTCGCTTATGAACTGGCGTGTATTGGCTATCAGGTTGTTTTGATAGAGAATGGCACCAGCATTGGGGGAAAGGCCCCAAGCGATCACTTGGTTTCTACCAGCGAACAGGAACTGTCCGTTCTTCTGAAAAAAGTCAAGGATCATGAGGCGATTGAGGTGCTGGCCTCCACCAGGCTTGTCGCTTTGAGCGGCGTTCCGGGTGATTTTCGTGTTAGGTTGGAACAGGATGGCCAGGCGCTGGAAAAAGCAGCTGGCGCTGTTGTTGTGGCCCTGGAAGCTGAAAGGGTGCCTATGTTAGAGGCATACAGGCTGAATCCTGGTGAGAATGCATTGAGCCAATCCCAGCTTGAGCGCATGCTCGATTCTCCAGAGGAAAAAGACCGGTTTTGCGGCGAGGATTCAAAGGATGTGCTCTTCCTGGTCGGACTGCAGCAGGAAGGCAACCCCCTGGTCATGGAACGAGCCTTGCGAAGTGCTATTGAGCTCCAGGATACTGGAGGATGCCAGGCAACGATTCTGGTCGGAAATGTAAAACTTGCACACGATGGTCTTGAGACCCTTTACAAGCAAAGTCGAGAAAGAGGGGTCCTCTATTTCAAACTCAGGGAATCCCCCCTCATCACACAGAATGGCTTGAACTTTCAAATTAAGTTCTTTGATGGGGTCTTGCATAGTGATGTGGAACTGACCCCTGATGTGCTGGTGGTTGAAGAGGCCATCCGCCCGCATCCACAGGCGCCTGATTTAGCACGGGTTTTGCGAATTGACACGGACCCTGAAGGTTTTTTTCAGCCCGACAATGTTCACTATCTTCCGGTTCGCTCCAACCGGGAGGGGATCTATGTGATTGGATCTGCTCGGCAGTCTTCCAATCTGAGACATGGGTGGAGCGATGTCCAAAATGCTGTACTGGCGGTCCGTCAGCTTTTGGGGGAAGGCAAGAGTCTGGTGCCCAGGGAAAAGGCAAAGATTCACCGTGGTAAATGCACCATATGCCTGACCTGTTTCAGGGTTTGCCCTCACGGTGCCATCTATTGGGACAACCGAGCGGTGATATCACCGGTGGCCTGCCAAGGGTGTGGTATTTGTGCCAGTGAGTGCCCTATGGATGCCATCCAGCTTGTGGATTATAGGGACGACCAGATCGAAGCGCAGATTTTCGAATTGGGCAACATCAACAGCAATACGCCGCAGATTATCGCTTTCTGCTGTCAGAACTCAGCCTATGAGGCGGGCCAGATGGCACGCTTGTTCGGTAGCTCCCTGCCCGAGGGGCTTCAGATGATCAAAGTTCCTTGTGCCGGAAAGGTTGATGTGGATTACATCCTTAAGGCTTTTCAGGCTGGTGCGGATGGGGTGCTGGTCTTGGCCTGCCATAAGGATAATTGCAAGTCTCAGCAAGGAAATACCTTTGCCGAGTGGCGCGTGGAAGATGCCACCAGGATGCTCGCAGAGGTTGGTCTTGAAACAGAACGTCTCCGTTTTATTACCCTTGCCTCCAATATGCCTGTGGAGTTTGTTCGGATCACCAGAGAAATCGAAGACAAACTCAGGGAAATGGGCCCCAGCCCCATGAAGAAACAGGCTCTTGCCAAAACAGCCTCTTAAGAAGATCTTCTCCTTGGGGTTTTCATCGTCTGCAGGAATACCGCATTCGTCAAATGCGGCCTATGTGACCTCGGTTTTATGAAGCTCGGGATTCAGTTCAATGAGGCGGGAGGCAATCTGCTCGCATCGATACGCCTGGCACGCTTGTTCGATTTTTCTCAATTCATCAACAAAAGAAGGTGGGACATATCCTTCAGCAAGGGCGATCTTCTGCAGCACTTCCATGATTTGCTTAAACCTCACATCCTGCGGGCAGGCAACCGTGCAGGTGTTACAAAGGGCACAGTACCAGATGGCCGTGTTTCCCAGAAGTTCATCCTTGTAACCAAGGTTGATCATACGGACAAATTTTCTTGGATCAAAGGCTGTAACATGTTGGTGGACTGGGCATGCTGAGGAACAAACGCCACAGGTATCACAGTTGGTGGGGAGCCTTCCCTCTAAGTACTTGGCAACTTTGTGTTTAAATGCCTTATCGAGTGCTGGTTCTGCCACAAGAATATCCTCCTGAGAGAGATTTGAAGTTAAAGCAGTCCCTTTATATAAGGGTCAAAAAATGGTGTCAACCCTGAAACGAATTAAATGGTGTACTCTCGGTTACGCCCGCTTGGTAAGGGGTTGCGTTTTGGGGCGCGCATTACCCGCTCCTGGTGCCTATTGCAGACATGAAAACGATATAGAGACGCGAAAAACGACCTCAACCGGCGGGAAATTCCCTGTTCAGTGTTTTTTATGAAGGCCCGTTGAGCTTTTTGGGAATCAACATCTTGATGTCGACAAAGAGCGCTTGAAAGGCCTCTGTGAATTTCCCTCCCTTGTCAAGGACCGAAGCCACGGTTGGTTCCAAGGAAAGAAAATCTGGCGTATAGGGGAGAAAATAAGTAGGCGGCATTTTAAGCCCAAAGCGTTTCATAAAGGTCTTTACCTTATGCTGATCTTCTTGTCCTCGCACCTTATTTATGACCAGTTTTTGCTGCGGGATGGCCAGTTGCTCGGCTAAGGTCATCGATTTTTGGGCAACCTGAAGCGCCGCTGAAGTCGGTTCAGCGACAACCAGAAGGAGTGAGAAGTCCTTAAGAAGGCCGCGACCAAAATGCTCAGGTCCAGCCTGAGTATCCACCAGGATAATCTCTCCTGGTTTTAGTACAACAAATCGTATGACCGCTTTCAATAGGCTGTTTTCTGGGCACAAACACCCGCTAGCCGCGCGGTCAACCGATCCCATAGCAAGCAAAGACAGATTGGGGTTTAGCTGAACCCCGAAACGCTGGACCACATCACTTACGTCTGGGTTCAAGCGCAGCAGCCCCCCCCAGCCTGAACCGGGTTTGGCCCCTGTCTTTTCCTCGATATAGGCCTTATTGTAACTCAATGGAACGATTTTTTCAGCCTCTTCGAGCGGTACCCCAAGGCTCAGAGCGAGGTTCATCTGCGGGTCTTCATCAGCGACCAGCACCTGATACCCATGACGCGTGAGAAGCTCAGCCAGCAAGGCGACCAAGGTGGTTTTCCCAACACCCCCCTTGCCAGCAACGGCAAGGCGAAATCCTCTTTCAGCCGTTTTGTCCGTCATCTGTGTACTAGGTCCTGATCGCTACAGCACGACCTTGAAACAGGTGTGGTATTGAACTGCAAAAGCGAGCGCATTCCCTTCAGTTTGCCCCGTAGAATCGTTACTTTGGAATCAATATGATGGTACAATCTGGTTTATGCAACAGCCCCGTTCGTTATAATATTTGCCCCTTATTGTAATAAAATGCAAGGCGAAAATGATGCAAAGGCCGCATTTCAAAGCCGTCACATCACAGAATATCCTTGAACTGCAATATGTTGCAAGGAGTTTTCACTTGACACACAAACCTATCCTTCCTATAGTTTCTCTAGTTTATCCTCCAAAAAGCAAGTTTTGATAGTAGATTTAATCCTGGTGAAAGAGAAAGACTTGGGCCTGGTATTGTTAAGGCTGGGCACTAAATGAGTTTCCAAGCTCCCCGTAGCAAGCTGCGGGGTTAGCGATTGCTGTGCATTTTCAATTCATCATGGCGGCATTGGAGAAGGTCTTCCCCTCCCATTGGGTTACCCATGGACTATATACAGAAAATAGTGGCCGAAGATGTAGATAGGGTAACCATCAAGAGGATCCTAGATGAAAGTTTAAGTGAGGATGATTTCTATTGTCAAAAAAGTCGCCACCTACTAAGCAGCATGGGCCTTGAGACAGATGCGGTTTTGATGTTGCTTGCCCACCACAAATCCAGTGTCAAATATGGCTATAATCTCTCCTCAACAAGCCTCTCCCATCTATTAGAACTTTCCAAAATACAAGAGAAAGAGGCTCCGCTCAAAAGGCTTATTGAATCGCCGTTTTTCCTTGTGAAGGCCTGTTGGTTATACGAACATGCCCCATATTTTTTCTTTTATGACAAAGGCAAGTCAGAAGACCGTGATTCTCTGATCATACAATTTGCCAAGCAATATGAAACCCATTTCCTAAAGAATAGGGTAGCCATTGATACATGGAGAAAAATAGAAAATCCTAGGCGTATCAGGGCTACAACCTTTTGGGAAAGGAAGATATTTGATCCCGTCCTGTTAATAGAAAAAGTAAAGGGCGACCATATTGAAGGCCTTGAACTCAGTATTGATTTTCACCCGTTCAATTACACCAAATTGCTTCCAGAAGAGCTGACCCATGAAAAACGAGAACAGATAAAAGAGGCATGCCTGATGAGCGGTATCAAAATTGATATCCACTCACCAATTGTTGGCCCTTATACGCCCTCGCCAGACCCAACCAAGGGAAAGCAGCGATTTTTTGATCCCACACAATGTCTTGAAGTCCAGCATGAGACCATTGAACTGGCAAAGGATATTGAGGCAGGGGCTGTGGTTATCCACCTGATTGATACCTCTAACCTAAAAACATTGGCGGACTTGATTGAAAAGGCGGGGGGGAGCAATGTAAGGATAACCATTGAGAATTACTGCCAGACCAAAGAGCGACAAACCTCTGATCTATTTATCGCCTGTGCACATGAAATCCTCAATTTCCTTCCCAGAGAGATAAAAGAGAAGAATTTTGGGATAACCGTGGACTTAGGTCACCTGAACATAGAGGGAGAAGATCCCCTCGTGGGTGCCGAGAGAATCGGGAATTGGTGTCTGGACAATGGTGTGTATTTTCGCGTTCATGCAACCGACAACTATGGAAACTTGCTTTTTAGTCCACCCGCCTACAGTGCTGACGTACACGGTAACGTCTCGGGCCGAGGGATAAATAATGCATTAATTATCAAGCTGTTACGTAGTATGGGGCATCAATTTAATGTTATTGCCGAGCAAATCCATCCTCTTACACCAGAGGATATTGCCACAATACATGGGGCGCAGTCCTGTCCCCTTGATAAGTCCTATGAGGCCTTTGTTAGAAGGGGAAAAGAGAGATTATCTGTTACAGAATTAGGCGCGCTCATCGAACCTGAGGTTATCAAAGAAAAGGCTTACCAGTTTTTGGTGGGCATGAAAGGTGTGCCTGCTCTTAGAGAATACCTTGTCTACAGGAAAATCCAGGATAAAAAACACTTATCCGTTGTCGAGGCCAAAAGGATATCCCAAGATTTTATGAAGATGCCTCAGAAACTAAAGGCTGATTTAACAACATACATTGATGATCTATTGTTACCGATTCAGAGCGAAACCGGCTCAATACAGAAGAGTGAGCTTGATCTGATCTGCCAAAATATTAGCGGAGCCCTATTCGGGACCCTCAACAATGAACATCTGAATCAGATTTTTTCTGAAAACAGAACTTACCAGAAGGGAGATATTATCTGTGAGCAAGACAGGCCAGGTCAAGAGATGTATTTTATAAAGGAAGGTGAGGTAACCGTCTACATTGACAGATCTTCTGTGGCATCATTGGGCCCCGGGGAAATATTTGGCGAAATCAGCCTTTTTTATAATGTTAACAGATCGGCTACCATCAAAGCCGCCAAAGAAAGAACAAAGGTTGGGGTGTTAACTCGTAACGGCCTGGAAAACCTGTTTAAAAGCGGCCAGTCTTACGCTTATGATTTGACTTACAGGCTCTATAATATCCTACCCGAAAGGTTGAGAAATCTGAATGATAAGTACAAGGCTGCTATCCGTGCTCTCCATCTCATTTTTGATGGTGATGAGAAGAAGATACCAAGCCTTGACCATATACAAATGGAGACCAACCGGGAAAAATCGGATTTCTTCCCCACGCTGTTTCAAAATGAAGCAAGAAGAATCTATCAGGAAGTAAAGGTTTTCGATGCAGAGCAGGTCATTTTTGCGGAAGGAGATAAGGGGGATGGTGCTTATTTTATTATGGAGGGGAAGGTAAAAGTGGTTGCTTTGTCATCGAATTTCAAGGAAATCCTCCTTGGAGAATTGGGTGAGGGCGAGATCTTTGGTGAAATGGCCTTGATAGATGAAAAGCCAAGATCCGCAAGTGTCGTGACGATTACCCCCTGCAAGATGGCCTTTATTAGTAAGAACACATTTAATGCGTTCATAGAAACCAGGTCTGAATTGGCTTTCCGTTTGATGGGTTTTATCTGTTTATCCCTTTTCAGGCGCATCCTTCGATTAGACAGCCTCTATTCGGATATCAAAAAAAGGATAGAGGGATCCAAAGGATTCCTGAACATGTAATTTTAGTAAAAAAATAAGACTTCGGGGGGCTGTGAATGTGGATTCAAGGTAAAAAAATTGAGGTGGGGCCTTTAGCCTACCTTGGCGAGTTCCTTTATCCCTTTTCCCGCCTCCTCCCAACGGAGACACCAAGCTCTATACTTGCATTCTAGTTGATCGCAATAATCCCCTGCTTTGCCAAAACAATCAAAGTTACCTTCTCTCAACTGTTTCTTGTGGATGATTGGAGAGATGATCTCTCTAAAGCAGGAATTGCATAAGGATGATGTAAAATCCTCGGGTTTCCAGGAAACCGAGGATTCTTTATCCCACTCTTTTCCGCACTTGAGGCACTTTACACGCAACTTTTTCATACCATGCACCCCATGATGCTCCAGCTCTTTCTGTTCAGTAAGATATCCGTCAGGTTCTTTCAAACTATGAACGGGGCCTATTACAAAACTTCCTGAAAAAAATCAAGCATTTTTTCCCACTTATCAAAATAATGGCCACAGTCCGAGGCGCCATGGCCGAAAGCGGACCTCTGGTGAAAAGGGAATATAGAGCCTTTCCATAGTTATTGTCGCATTCAATATGCCATATTTTCTGCACGAGACAGCTTCCAACTTCCCAGCGCCTTGCTTTCATCAAATCAAGTCATTGATTCAACATCCAAATCTTGCTATAAAAGGCCATGAAAGCAAATTATGCAAGTTTAGTGGGGACTCCCTATGCCAGTACCGATTCAGGCAATGGCCTGTTCACCCACCAAACATTGATCACAGCCCTTTTCGGCAAAAGGGATAGTTCACATGAGCACCCTTTATTGGACAAAGCCTTTGGAAATCACAGCAGAATTTTACCATGACACATCGTCGAGGCGCTCATCCATAAAGATATAATGGTTTGTAAGCACGAGATGCAGGGAATGTCAAGCATATATTGTGGTCTTATGGTAAAAAACGCAATATATAGTAGCATAAAAGCCAAAAAGAAGGAATGTCGGAAAAAGGAAAGGTGAGCCGCCCGCCCTTCAGGACGGGAGTTCTGCCTTGCGGCAGTGCTTCACATGGCGGGGAGCAAACCGGTTAGGATCTCATGCTATGGTTTTGCTATTTGGTATCTTTGGAACTTCCTTTGTGATTGCCCTCTCTGGTGCCTTGATGCCCGGCCCGGTTTTGACGGTCACCATAAGCGAGAGTTCCAGGCGGGGATTTTGGGCCGGGCCCTTGATCATCGTGGGCCACGGCATACTCGAGCTCGCCCTGGTTATTCTCTTGCTCCTCGGACTCGGGCCCTACCTCAGCCAGGATATCGTCTTTGGTGTCGTTGGCCTGTTGGGTGCCTTGATTTTGATGTGGATGGCCCTCAGCATGTTTCGCTCCATTCCTTCCTTAAAGTTTAACCTGGCGTCAGATGCGGATACAAGGGGCAATCCTGTTTGGGCAGGCATCCTCATGAGTCTTGCCAATCCTTACTGGATCATCTGGTGGGCCACCATCGGCCTGGGCTATATTGTTTATGCAATGAAGTTCGGTGCGGTGGGGGTGATCGCCTTTTTTGCGGGACACATTTCAGCCGATTTTGCCTGGTACTCTGCTGTGTCCCTTGCCATTTCAAAGGGCCGAAGTTTCATAAGTGACAGGCTGTATAAGGGAATTATCGCAGTCTGCGCCTCTGCACTGGTGGTATTTGGTGGTTGGTTCGGATTTATGAGTATTCAGAAATTTGTTTCCGCCCTGGTTGTCTGAGACTTGTTTAGCCATTTGCTGATAAGCACGGGAGTTACCATCTTGTCCGTGTCTACCTAACACGGGAAGCCCCAAGCGTGTTGATTCCAAATTTTGCAGGTGTCATTGATCATCCATTAGGCTTCCAGGGGTCTATGATGATCATCCCGTATGTTGGCAAGTTTTAGCCCGTAACTGAGACTTGCGAAATTCGGGTTGATTCCCCTGGGCAAATCGTGATGCCAATGCCCCGCGGCCAGTCAAAAAGAATTCTACCCACTCAAACCCGAATTTCATCATCTCCACGTCATCCATCTTCATTTTCTCTACACGTTCTTCAGAAACATCAAATCTAGAGCGAAATGAGCTTTTCAGAACAAAACGCCTGAATTGGTCCACATTAAAACAGGCCATAAAAGCCATTCTCAGCTTTTTGCTAGCGGCCTCTCCATGACCCCACGGATTTGTCCTGAATATTGTGTCTATGTTCACCCACAGGTCATTCATCTCATTGTACGGCTTGATTTCCTGATTGGCGATCCACTCTTCCACGGTCCATTCCTTTTCTTCTTGATGCCCCAAACAATAGGGGGCATGCTTGAGAAAATAGTGATCTTCACGCCTACCTTGTTGAGGGACTCTGGCCACAGCCCTTTCCAGGGGATACGTTCGACACGATGACGGTCTGTCTTCGTATATGCTGCACCCATCTGGCAGAAGAAAAGGGCAAGGTTTTTGGGGATGCTCTGCCATCCGAAGCATCACGCTGGGGAAAAAGGGATTGTCCCTCACGGCAGAAAAAGTGTATTTGTCCAGAAACTCATCTGAACGGATTCCGAGCCGCTTTTTCATCCCAAACCCCTCTCTTTTCTTGCCATACATCCAAAACAGGGACAGCAGACCTGTGGCTCATTTTTAGGCCGGCCGGTTTTAGCCGTCATGAGTGTACAATAGCCGTCTTTTCATTTCCTCATAGCCTATTTCCATCAAGGGCTTGAGGTGAACAATATCGGCTGTGTTATACTGAATCAGGCGTTCCAAAGCGCTTTGGTCTCCCCACAGGTAGGCCCTCCAGAGCTTTACCGCGTCATAGCCGTTCATGCCGTCAATCTCAGAGGCCCGCGAAAGGAAGAACGTTTTTTCAATAGCCTTGAGGCCCCCCAGATAACCAAGCTTTCTCAGGAAAAAACGTAGGTCGATATGAACTGGCGGAAGTACAATGTGGGGAAAGTGGCGCCCGATCACAGGCAGGTCAAAGAGGCTCCCATTAAAGGTAATGAGCAATTCATAAGATGCTATGGCTATTTCAAATTCGTTTAGGTTCAAACCATTCACAAAGGTCTGAACACGGTGGCCGTCATACAGACCAATGACGGTTATTTCATCTATCCCATGGCATCCGCCGCTGGTCTCAATGTCTAAATAGACGGCCCGATCCTTGAACGGATCAAAGAGCCGCCACAAATCGGCCGAAGAGAGTCTATCCCGGAAGAAGAGGATGTTGCCCCGGTTTTCGAGTGAATCCTCCAGATTCTGCCGCACAAAGGCATGCCGGACTGGCGCAAAGGGGGCTTGTTTACAGTGGAGGTATTGTCCCCAAGTGAGGATGCCCTGCTGCCAAAGGTGCCGTTCGGTTTTTGGCCTGATGCCAGGGATATGGATAAAGGTATGCTCAAGCAAGGAGGATGTTTTATAGGTTTCGCGTCTACCTTTTATCAAGTTTCCTATCAGCTCCCTGAGGTCGTTTGCCATCTCCTCTATGAGCAGATCCGTGTCTTGTTCTTGAAGCCAACCCAGTGCTCTAATGAGTCCCCAGCCCCTTTGCATGCTCAGCCACTGCTGCCTCACGCATTCTGCAGGCTTTTGAACAAATCGAATGCCTGTTTCGGGGTGGCCCCATCGTGAATGACGGCATTTAGGGCCCTCATCATGGCCACCGGGTGGGGGTTTTGCCAGACATTTCTCCCTAAGTTAACCCCTATGGCACCTTTCTGCATGCCATCGTATACAAACTCAAAGACCTCCAGCTCGGTTTCGCATTTTGGCCCACCCGCCATGACGACCGGGACCGGACATCCATTGGTGACCTTTTCAAAATCTTCGGTGCAGTAATAGGTCTTTACGATCTTTGCACCCAGTTCAGCAGCGATACGGCAGGATAAGGCCAGGTAGCGCGCGGTTCTTTTCTCCAGCTCTTTGCCAACGGCTGTGACCGCCATAACAGGAATGCCATAATCCTCACACTCATTGACAAGCACGGCCAGGGATTCCAGGGTTTGCCTCTCGTAATCACTTCCCACAAAAATGGAAAGACCCACGGCCGCTACATTGAGCCGGATTATTTCTTCTATGGAGGTAGTGATGATCTCGTTGGACAGGTCTTCACCGATCACGCTGGTGCCTCCTGAAACCCTCAAAATGATCGGGGTATTGACATCCGGATCCACACAGGTGCGCAGAACACCTCTTGTTACAAACAGACCGTCAGCATAAGGAAGGAGGTCCCTGATCGTTTCACCAGGCCTCTCGAGACACCTTGTGGGGCCCTGGAAATAACCATGATCTATGGGAAGAAACTGGCAGTGTCCATCCGGCTTGATCAGTCGGGACAAGCGATTTCTCATTCCCCACTCAAGATTGTCGGCCCCTTTAATCGATTTTTCCTTCATGCCTTTATGTTCCGATGGCATCTCGGATACGTTCCTTGCCTCCAGGATTCCTTCTGCATCTGCCATAACGTTCTCCTCCTCCCTGTTTGGATTGTGGATTCCGACTCGTAGGGCTTACGCCCCAGAGGGATTGCGGAATTAAAACCCAAAATCATATGTTGTGAATTGTTATTCGCCGCCAATCATCACTCGTCAATCCTCTTAGGGCAACTCATAGAGCCTGTCAATGAGGAATTGGCTTTACCCCTCAAAGGTTACATAAATCTTCAGATAATAATTTCCGACTTCTCAGACAGATTGATGCTATAAGCTATCTGGTTTTCATAGAAAATGCCTTTTTAGGTCAAATCCCTGCCCGCCATTGTCACGCATGCTGGCATATAAGGCGTATGCTGTTGGTGGCGATGGCAGGTGGGCGCAATCTACGGTCTAAAATCCGCAATACTTTGGGTGGCTATTTCTGTGGTTCAATAATAACCTTAATCGAATCCTGAGCCTCTGCGACCAGTTGAAAACCCTTACTCGTTTCTGCCAGGCCCAAGCGATGGGTGATCATGTTGCCGACAGAAACACGGCGAGCGCGAATGAGTTCCAGAGCCGTCACATGGTCTGCCGGGCTTCCGGCATAAGAGGTCGTAAGGGTTATGTCGTTGCGAAAGAAAAGATCGTTGATCGATACGGGGATGGTAACACCTGTATCCGTGGGGGCAAAAAAGAGTACGGAGCCTCCTCGTTCCACCAACTCCAATGCCTGCAAATTAGCGGACCTTGCGCCAGTACATACCAGCACCTTGTCTGCAAGCCAGCCGTTATTGACTCGGCGCAACGCCGATAAAATATCTTCCTCTGCATGGATCGTAGCGTCGGCTCCGAACTTCCGGGCTGCCTGCAGGCGAGCCTCACTGATATCCGTGGCGATCACCCGGCCTGCGCCCATGGCACGGGCAAGCTGTATATGAAGCAGTCCCGCAATCCCACTTCCGATCACCATAACCGTCTCCCCCGGCCGAAGTCCTGCGATCCTTTGTGCGCGCAACACGCACGCGAGAGGTTCTGCAAAACTCGCCTCCTCAAAGGAGACGCTTTCTGGAATCGGATATACCCCGCGGTCTACATTGATCGCTGGCAATCTCACGAATTCGGCAAAGCCACCCGGATCAAAATTGGTGCAGCGCAGGGTATCACAGACCGTATGATGGCCAGCGAGGCAAAAACGGCAGGTGTTGCATGGAACATGGTGGGATGCCACGATACGATCCCCTTTCTTGTAGCGATCAACCCCCTCCCCCACTTCAACAACTTCTCCCGCAACCTCATGACCGAGTACCAGAGGGGCCTTGTTGATCCGATACCACTCCATGACATCGCTGCCGCAAATACCGCTGGCCTCTACACGAAGCAGCAGTTCACCCGGGCCTATCTCGGGGATGGGCACCTCCTCTACTCGAATGTCCTTGTTGTTGTAATACATGGCCACGCGCATGTTTCAGATCCTCTGGTTAACCTGTGAAATAGGGCCTCTAACAGAAAGCATTTATCTTATGGAACCCCTCCATGTCAAGCCAGCATGTCACATTAACGTATTGAAACAAAAGACAATATTAATCCGTCTCATTTGAGATCGTTTTCGCCGAACACCTCGGCCTCGTATACCTCAACCTTGGTCTGCGGGTCCTGCCACGCGTTTGGGGACATCCCCCCCTTGAGACACAAGTGCTCAAGGAACTGTTCTGTGTCCGGAAGTTGCTCCCACACTTGGGGTAGGAAAGTTGAGCGGTGGATACCGCGAGATAAAATCACCCCGTGGACATTCGGTTTAAGCTTGCGTTTGAGATCCTCCCCGTCCTTGAAATTAAGGGCTTCTGGTACAGAAAGGACGCTGATTTCGATGTCTATGTCCTTGAGTTCGTCTGCGTTCAAGGGTGGAAACCTGGGGTCATGAAATGCGGCGCTTTGGGCGTTTTTTTCCACACATTCCAAAAGGGGACATATGGGCTCAATTGTGCCGATGCAGCCGCGCAATTGGCCGTGTTTGTGAAGTGTAACAAAGCATCCCTTTGACTCATTTAAGGCAGGGGAAACCTGAGCTGGCCTGTCCACCTTGGTCCCCTTCACAAGCCTTGCCTCAATGGCCGAGCGAGCAAGTTTTAAAAGGGCCTTTCTATCCTGGTTAGAAAGTGTCTTTTTCATTGTCCCTGTCACCTCCCTTCTATCCACAAAGGCAATACTTGCATAACCGACAACCCGGTTCCTGCCGCCCGCGGTGTCGCCCGAGTTCCTATAGTCCACCAATGTACCTTGCCAGCCCTTGATCTTAGCGATATGCATTAATGTAAGGACGGCTTGCTTGCCACAGGCCTCGCATATGGGCATGTCAGAAAATTTGCACTCAGAGATGGCCCTGGTGCAGATTCGATCCAGGGCAACGGCTGTCTCATAGGAATAATAATGAGAAAGATCCGAACTTGCCACAACAAGGGTATCATCGTCGATATATGGGACAAGGGTCTTGGCAAGGGCTTTGGGATCTGAGCTGTTCATCAGGATCGGGACAATCTCAAATTCCTTGAGTATTCCCTGAAGAAAGGGGAGTTGAACCTCAAGGGCCCATTCTTTAAGATGGGCTTCAGGAACAGATTCAAAGCCGCGCGACCTGCGCAGAGTGGAAGCAAATCTTGCCAGGTGAACGTCCCCCAGAGGCGTCCAGTATGCCAGAACTTCAGGGATGGAAGGGGCCCTGAGGGGGACTCGATGACTCGGGCCAAGGAGGATAACGGTTCTCGTGGATGGGTCGATCTGCCTATATCCGGCCGCAGCCACAACACCCGAATAGATATAACCGGCATGAGGGGAGACAAGTCCTCGGACCTTCCCTGGAACCTTCACACCACGGGCATCTTTGAAAAAGGTACGAACCATTTGACGAAGCTCATCAGGCGCATCAGGGTAAAACATACCGGCAACCGCTGCAGGCCGCACCTTGTGGTACTTGTCATCTGCAGCGAACAAGTGAGCCCTGACACAAGTCAATATCAAGATAACTGAGAGAACGATCGCGTGTAATTTTTTCATTTTATTTTCCTATTCCAACCAAGCCGGAATGGTTTTTATCCCTCCCACCTGCCGCTAATGGCAGTTCCACAAAACTTGCATTTTCCATCTTTTACGTGGTTTGCCACCAGCGTGTATCCCCTTCTTTGAATGACAGTTTTTTTGCAGTTGGGACACACCATCTTATCCCCTAAACCCGGCACATTCCCAATATAAACGTAATAGAGGCCCTCTTTTAAGGCCACCTCCTTGGCTTCTCGCAAGACCTCAACCGGTGTGGGGGGAAGGTGAACGAGCTTGTACCGGGGATAAAATCGGGAAAAGTGCAAGGGATAGTCAGGCCCGAGGTTGTCCAGGATCCACCCACACATCCTTTTGATCATTTCCATGTCGTCCGTGTAGGTGGGAATGACCAGGTTGATAATTTCCATCCAGATCCTCCGCCGGTGGAGGGTTTTGAAAGTTTCAAGTACAGGTTCAAGATGCCCGCCGTTCAGATCCCAATAGATCTTATCTGAAAAGCTCTTGAGGTTCACGCTGGCCGCATCGATTACATCACACAGCCGATTCAGGGCAGCCTGGCTGATGTATGCATTGCTAACCCAAATATTCTTTATTCCAAGTGGTTTGGCCCTGGCAGAGATATCGACCATATATTCATAAAAGGTCGTGGCCTCGGAATAGGTATAGGCAATACTCTTGCAACCATACCCCGCAGCCATCAAGACCACCTCCTCCGGGGGGAGGTTATCATTGCGGGTCTTGTCCGGGCTTGTCTGGGAGATCTCCCAGTTCTGGCAATTGAGACAATGAAAATTGCACCCAGCCACTGCCAGGGAAAAGGCCTTGCTTCCTGGATAGAAATGTTGAAGGGGTTTTTTCTCCACCGGATCCACATGCACAACGCATGGATTCGCGTAGGAAATGGTGTAAAGCTTTCCTTCTAGGTTCACCTTGGTCCGGCATCTTCCACGGTTGCCGGGAAGGACGATACATTCGTGGGGGCAAGTGCCGCATTGCACCACGCCGTCGGTCAACTGCTTATAAAAATAGGCTTCCTTGACATGAGGGTCTGTTGCCGAAAACCCTTTTTCCGCCCATGCCAAACCCACAGGGAACAGCATCGCACCACATGCGGCACAAAAAGTGGTTCTGACGAAATCTCTCCGTGATATTCCCATATAGAATCCGTTACGAGTTGGGACATAGGTCCCTCCGGGCCGGAAGCCAATTGGGGCGAAGTCCCTAAATTCGTTTCAAAACAATGAAGCTATTAAGGCCCAGGCTCAGCCCTTTGAGCACAGCCACCGAAATCAATACCCCTATGATCCCCATCTTAGGGAGAAAGACAAGCCCTGTCAATATGGTACCACAGGCTGCACCAGCAAGATCCGACACATAAAGGCGGCCTGTAATCTCTGCCCCGATCCCGCGGGCCACGCGTGAGATTGCCGAAAACTGGCAACCTGCCGAAAAGGCGACGAGAAACAACAGCCCCGGAATGATGGCATACTGCATAATAAACAAAGAGGTATGTCCCTTCAGGTTGGCCCCGGCCAGCGCCGCAATACAGGCCAAGGCTGCGAAAAGGATAAGGCCTGCATCACAGGCCAATATCTGCCAAGTGGCCGTCCTATTCAACCTTCCAGACACAAATGCTCCCAAGGCAGAACCTATCATGTAAAGGGTTATAAAGGCACAAATCCTTAGGTACACGTAGCCATATATTACTTGAAACAGGAGGAGAAGCGACAGCTCAAACGCCATGCCAGCATATCCTGAGGTTGCAATCGTAAAACGCAGACGGTCCTTGCGGCACGATAGCACTGCAAATCCAAGGATAGCGATAACGATCACATAGAGGACCGTCTTCGGGCTCCCAGATTTCTTCAGCCACAAATCCATCAGATGGCCGAAGGCCAAGGGGGAAAGATCCCTGTTTGACGGGGCCTCTTTTTCAGAGAGGAGGCGTCTGAGTATGTCCATGCGAAACGGATCTGCCATGGTAAGCAGGTCGTAATCGACCAAACGCTTGGTAATGATTTCCCGCTCGGCCAGCACATCAGCGATATTGCACTTTAAAGGAGCGTCTGAGGCCAGGTAATAATGGGTCGTCCCGGGAAAGACCAGAATGTGTTTGAAGACGCTTTTCAGGGCAGCATAGACCGAACGATTCAATGCGAGGCCCGTCTCTTCAAGGTAATTCTCAGCGCCTGTCAATGTAAAGGAAAGAACCCCGTCCTCTGTGAGGATCGCTTTTGCTTCATCAAAAAACTCCTGGGTATAAAAGCGGTTGAGTTGGGCATTTTCAGGGTCTGGAAGGTCTATAATGACGGCGTCGTATTTCATGGACGTTTTTTTTACAAAGAGGCGACCGTCTCCAACATGCACGTGTACAAAAGAACGGGCAAGACTCCTGTGAATGAGTTTGTCTAGGTTTAGAATAGCCGGGTCAAGCTCCACATAGTCTATGCGTTCTGGATCGTGTCTGGAGATCTCCTCGAGGGTGCCAAAGACACCTCCGGCAACCAAAAGCACTTTAGCCCCCTCCTTGACCTGACAAAGCGGCAGGTGGGCAACAGCCTCCATGTCGAGATCGCCGGTTGAAAATAGCGGAATGGCGTCCTGCAGGACATTGAGCTGTCTGCCAGTCTTCGAAATGGTAAGCTGAGCAAATGGGGTATTCTTGTTTAGGATGATCTCCTGACCAGGGAAATGCCAGGAGAGTGAAGCTACATCAAAAGGCCTAGCTGCTAGTATACCGAGCCCCAAAAGGCAGACAACAGGCAGCATCCTATAAGAAAGCATCATAGAGGCGGCAAAGAGATTCAGGATTCCAAGAACCACGAAGCTGTCCCAGTGGGAAAGCAGGTAAACCAGAACAAGACTAAAGAGCAGGCCACCCCCGATATCACCCAGAGTGTCGACAACATAGACTTGGCGTGTGGTATCTTTTCCATCCAACATGGAACCCGCCAGGGGTATCATGGCGCCACCCACAAGGCAGTATGGAATCAGAATAATAGCACTGCCGCCAATGGCTGAAGTCAGGCCCAACATCTCGCCCCGGACCCAAAGGAGCGGTAGGGCTCGTATGGCGGCAATCTGGGCAAATGGCAGGACCGCTATGAGAAGATGGCCGAGAAAAAGGGCCTTTTCAGGCCTCTCCTTTTTGGCCAGCAGCACTCCAAGGGCGCTCCCAAGGCCCGTAAAGAGAAGCCAGATGCCAAATACAACCCCTATGACCAGTTCATTCCCGCCAAAGGTGGACATGGCTTCACGGATCATGACAAGCTGGACCGATACAGAAGAAATACCCAGGGCCAAGAGGCAAACCCAAAACTTTTTCTTCTTCATATCGTTCTTAAGAAAATGTTTTTGGAGTTAGTCATTCGCGGGCTGTTGACCAAACAGCTGTCTACTCACCCTTTAAGAGGCCGTCAGGGGAGATCTTTTTTTGAGATCAGGTCACTGATATGACCTGACAGGCCACACAACGGCACCATATTCGGCGTACGGTCCTGGCCTACGTTGCAAGCCTGGCGCAAAATTCCTCCAGGGCCTTTCCGAGCTTCCGGCGTATAAAGACCTGCTTATCCGCACGGGTCAGTTTGTCATAGGCATTGTATTCTGGGTGAGATTCTGACAGGACCGGCGGCTTTTGTTTGGATTTAGCCTTGATCTTTGCGAAATCCTGCACCATTTCAAGGAGGGTATAATTTTCGCCCGGGAAGCTGGTAAGCCATCCCAGCCTGCGCATCAATTCAAAGCGCACCTGGTCCGCTAGAAAAAGGTGGATATCCATCACCATCATCTGATTTTTGTCATCTAGATAATAAAACTTGACTGCTTTCCCCAAACCCAGAATGCCCATGATCAGCTCATAAAAGGCGACAGCTGTCTCCTCCCCGGGCTTGGCCAAGAAATAGAGGGACTTGTCCGAAAGATCAGCAACCTTGGTGTTTGCGCCGTATGATTCGTTAAAGCGTTTTCGCCAAGCCCCGAAGGCCTTCTGCTCAATCACCTTGGTCCGGTATGCTGTTAGGTCCAAGAGCTGGGCCATAATCTCCACCTTGAAAATGAGTCTGCCTTGTTATTGTTGGATTCACCAAACCCGTTTCATGAAACCCGGCAGACACTTATCAACTGCTGTTAACAAATTGATGCCTCCAATTGAAGCTCCCTGCAGCCCGCGAAGCACTGCCGTATGGCAGAACCTGCAGGGAATGCGCTCGCTTTTCAGTTCAAACTATAATGTACTCAGTCTCTCCTTAAGAGAAAGAGCGCCTATGTCATGCAGTGCTCCAGCCAAAAACAGTTCGTTTTGTTGTTCTATCGGGAGATCCAACTCTGCCCCTATGTTGAGAGCAATGTAAGCTACTTGCTTGTGATGATCGACGATCACCAAACTAACAAGGTCAATAGCGTTTGATAAGCACATGATCAAATCAAATTGTGAAATTTCTGGCACTTTTATCATCTGCGCTAAGCTCCTTGCGGTGGTGATCAACGGACGCCACCAGCTTTCTTGTGTAGCTGGCAGAAGGGTTTATGGTTACCCAATACCATGTCCAGAAGCTCGTAAAAGGCGTTAATCTCAATCAGATGCGTTGGATCATAGGATGCGCAGCCCGTGCTGTACTGACAAACAGATCAAAAGCAACATTTGGTATGAAAACTGAAATGGTCGTACCTGGTTGGAGAAAAGAACAAACTTATCTTATTTAATTTTTAGCATATTCTTTTTAAACCTGTCAAAACATTTCACTGCAGTCACCTTGATCCTTGTATTCTGAACGAACTGTGGTCTAGCCTAAATCGCCGCAATGCAGATATCAATGGCCTTTTACTGTTTGAAGGCTGAATGCGCAAGTGCATGGAAAACAGCCTGCAAAGGCTTGTCCCATGGGCTGTGATGGCAATCGGACATCGATCACACCTTTACAAATCGCTACTTAGGAGTTATGATGCTAAAAAGTTACGAAACAAAAGGGAAACCGGGAGCCTCCGTTCCTGAGGGAAGGGCGGCATACCGTGAGGTTAATTCACCCTTTGCCATAAGGAGTTATCCATGGAGTACATCAAGATACGCTTTGGGAAGAATCTCGAACACATGCACAACAGGCTCCAAAAGACCATTGACGAGATGTTTCGGCGGATCAATCCCATGCTGATCCTGCCGGAGCAGACCTGGCGCCCCCAGATGGATATCTATGAAACATCCAAGGAGATTATCATCATTGGAGAAATCTCAGGCGTGGACAAGGAAGACCTGGAGGTGGAACTCGATCAGAATGCCGTTAAAATATCTGGCAGGCGACAACAGATTCCCCATGTTCCAGGCATGAGATATCATCTGGCGGAGATCGCCTATGGCAGCTTTGAAAGGATTTTGCTGCTGCCGGTGCCAATCAACCCAGAGAAGGTCACGGCCTCTTACACCAACGGCTTTCTCAAGATCACGATGGCAAAAAAGCTACGGGATCAGGTCCATCGGATCCCTGTCGTTGATGAATAATGAAATAATCAGGAGATATCATTATGATAGCAGAACACGACAATCAAGCTTCGCCACAAGACGAAGAAACCGGCAAGATCCCGGAGGTCTTACCTATCTTGCCTGTTATAGATCTGACGCTTTTTCCCAGGATGGTTCTTCCCCTGGTCGTACAGGAAGATGCATCCCAGCAGTTGGTGGATGAAGCCATGGCCAAAAACCGTCTAATCGGACTCTTGGTCTCTAAGAAAAAAGATCTGCAGACACCCCATAAACCAGAGGACCTTTACACAGTAGGTACTGGAGCCTTAATCTTGAAATTGTCTAAACCTGACCCGAGGGGGACCCAACTCCTTGTTCAGGGCATTGGCCGATTCCGCATCTTGAACTACCTTCAGACAGACCCATACCTTCGTGCGGAGATAGAGCCCATAGCAGAGCAAAGTGTCAAGGACATCGAAGTAGAGGCCATGATGAGCAACCTGGTAAGCCTATTCATCAAGGTCCTGGAGCTTGCCCCGTATCTGCCCAGAGAATTGGGGGCGTTGGCCAAATCGCTTGATGAGGGCGGGATGTTGGCCGACCTCATCGCCTCCGGCTTGAACCTGAGTAAGGAGGAAAAGCAAAAGATCCTTGAAACCCAAGATGTAAAGGAACGCTTGAAAGAGGTCACCAAGTTGATCAATAGAGAACTTCAGGTCCTTGAGTTGGGGAAAAAGATCCAATCCCAGGTCAAAGAGGACCTGGATAAGAGCCAGCGGGAGTTCTACCTGCGGCAGCAGCTGAAGGCGATTAAGGAAGAACTGGGCGAAAAGGATGAAGACAAAGTAGGGGTCGAAGAGTATCGGGCGAAGATCGCAGAGAAGAACCTTCCCGAGGAGGCCAGGAAGGAGGCCGAGCGGGAGCTGGAACGCCTGGCGCGTATGCACCCCTCTTCATCTGAATACACGGTGGCTTCCACTTACTTGGACTGGCTTACTTCGATCCCCTGGAACGAAAGCACGGAAGATATTCTGGATATCAAAAAAGCCCAGAAGGTCTTGGACGAGGACCATTACAACCTGGATAAAGTGAAAAAACGTATTATCGAATATCTGGCCGTGCGCAAGCTTAAACCAGATTCCAAGGGCCCCATACTTTGCTTTGTAGGACCACCCGGCACAGGGAAAACCTCCCTGGGGCGTTCCATTGCCAGGGCCCTGGGAAGAAAGTTTGTCCGCCTTTCCCTAGGGGGTGTGCGGGATGAGGCTGAAATACGTGGGCACCGCCGAACCTATGTGGGAGCCTTGCCCGGACGCATCATTCAGGGCATCAGGCGGGCCGAGAGCAATAACCCTGTCTTCATGCTGGATGAGATCGATAAGGTGGGGACCGATTTTCGAGGTGACCCCTCTTCGGCTTTGCTGGAGGTCCTTGATCCTGAACAGAACTTCTCGTTTTCTGACCACTATCTGGATGTGCCCTTTGATCTTTCCAGGGTCATGTTCATTACCACCGCCAATATCCTGGATACCATCCCTCCAGCTCTTCGGGACCGTATGGAGGTCCTTGACCTTCCAGGCTATACCCAGGAGGAAAAGGTGAAGATCGCCCAGAGTTTCCTTATTCCCCGCCAGCTGGAGGCTCACGGTCTCACACGCCAGCAGCTTACCATCACAACGGGCGTGATCAAACGTATCATATCCGGCTATACCCGGGAGGCCGGGTTGAGAAATTTGGAACGTGAGTTGGCCACTATCTGTCGAGGTGTGGCTCGCGCGGTGGCAGAGGGGCGCCAGACGCCCACACATGTCAAGGCAAAGGATATTCAGAAGTACTTGGGCCCAGTCCGGTTTCGTTCCGAAATGAGCGAAAGGATATCCACCCCGGGTGTGGCGGCCGGGCTGGCCTGGACCCAAACAGGTGGGGACCTCATCTTTGTGGAAGCGACAATGATGAAGGGCAAACAATCCCTGACTCTGACCGGCCAACTCGGAGATGTCATGAAGGAGTCTGCCACCGCAGCCCTCAGCTACATCCGTTCCCATGCCAAGGCGCTTGGAATCCCAGAAGATTTTTTTCAAAATCATGACATTCATATCCATGTGCCAGCCGGGGCAATTCCCAAGGACGGCCCGTCTGCCGGGGTGACCATGCTGACCGCCCTAGCGTCGCTTCTTACCGGAAGGACCGTGGTCAATGGCCTGGCTATGACAGGCGAAATCACCTTGAGGGGCCAAGTCCTGCCTGTGGGAGGCATCAAAGAGAAGGTGCTTGCCGCGCACCGGTCTGGGATTAAGACGGTCATTCTCCCCAAGTGGAATCAAAAGGACCTTGAAGATGTGCCCCCAAAAGTGCGAAAGGCTATTCGTTTCCATTTTGTGGAAAGCATGGACAAGGTGTTAGAAGTCGCCCTGTCCAAGCACTAGGGTTTGGCTGCCCTTCCTCAGCCTTTAACAGGGCAATGAGTGATCTCGATTGCCCGGTTGGACCGGCCTGCTTCTCGGACGCGAAGCGCTACCCCCCTTGTAGGCGGGGAGCTTCACTTTGGGCTTGAAAAACCCGGCAATTATGGTAAGGATTGGCACACAATAGCACGAGGGTATTCAGATGCTGCTGGGTACCCTTTTTCTATAATCTTTAGCTTGCAAGCGGGATGGGCACAGGGAAGTCTCCCCGTGCTTTCGCACGGGGGTTCTGCCATACGGCAGGGCTTTGCGTCCGGGGAGCAGGCGGACCAGTCATGGTCGAACTTGCAATATGGCCAATAAATACTTATAATTTCAATAAGTTTTAGAAATTCCGAGGCGTTATTTATGGCACAATGGGATAAGAACAGGGGCGTCCTGGTTCATAAGCACACAAAGTTCTGGCAGCACCAGATACGCGACGTGGATGGGCCGAACTTGCAACGGGATGTCTTTCCGTATAAAGAGGTAACACGTACAGACTTTGATTTTAAAATCGTCGTCCCCAGCCCAGCCAAGGCGTTCTTGATCACGGATTCTACTTTCAGAGATGGGCAGCAGGCTCGCCCTCCATACACTGTAGAGCAGATTGTCCATATCTTTGAGCTTCTCCACCGCCTGGGCGGGCCTAATGGGGTCATCCGACAGAGCGAATTTTTTTTATACAGCAATAAAGACAAGGCAGCGGTCGAGCGATGCCGTGAGTTGGGCCATGCCTATCCCGAGGTGACGGGTTGGATCCGGGCCAACAAGGAGGATCTGGCCATAGTTAAAGAGATGGGGCTCCGCGAGACCGGTATCTTAACCTCGGTCTCGGACTATCACATCTTTTACAAACTGAAGATGAAAAGGGTTCAGGCGGCAGATTTCTATCTTGGCATTGTCAAGGAGGCCCTTTCAGCAGGTATTGTCCCGCGCTGCCATTTTGAAGATATCACCCGCTCAGATATTTACGGGTTTTGCGTACCCTTTGCCATTGAACTCATGAAATTGCGGGAAGAGAGCGGCATCGATATCAAGGTGCGGATGTGTGACACCCTGGGCTTTGGAGTCACTTACCCAGGTGCCGCGCTCCCAAGGAGCGTACCCAAACTGGTGCGTACCCTGATCGAAGAGGCAGGTGTGCCGGGCCATCTCTTGGAGTGGCACGGGCATAACGATTTTCACAAAGGCTTTATCAATGCCACGACCTCATGGCTCTACGGGTGTGGTGCCGTGAATGGAACGCTCCTGGGTTTTGGGGAAAGAACTGGCAACACACCCATCGAAGGGTTGATTATCGAACACATCAGCCTTACAGGTAAAACGAACGGGATCGATACCCGGGTCATCACTGAGATTGCCCACTATTTTGAAAGCGATCTGGATTATCATATCCCGTCCAACTATCCCTTTGTGGGCGCAGACTTCAATGCGACCAGTGCAGGTGTACACGCTGACGGGTTGATCAAGAACGAAGAGATCTATAATATCTTTGACACGGAAAAAATCCTGGGCCGGCCGATTGATATCATTGTGACCGACAAATCGGGAACAGCGGGCATTGCGCATTGGATTAACACACACCTCGATCTGGCCGAAGGTGAACAAGTGGATAAGACGCATCCTGGTATCATCAAGATCCACAAGAGTATACAAAGGCAATACGAGCAGGGCAGGGTCACCTCCATCTCCAAGGAGGAAATGACGCGTCTCGCTCACAAGTATCTGCCGGATTACTTTGTCTCCACCTTTGACAAGCTGAAAGCTGGCGCCTATGACCTGGCCGCTCATTTGGTAGAACGGTTGATTCAACTGCCTGAGATACGCTCCATGGATCCGGCCAAACAGGAACCTGTCCTGGAAACCTGTCTGGAAACGAACCCCCATATCCAGTTCATCTATATCACTGACAAACAGGGGCTCCGCACCACAAAGAACATTACCCAAATCGTTGACAAGGCCAAATACAAAGATGCGGTCATAGGCGAGGATCTGTCTGATCGTTCTTGGTTCATCAATCCCATGAAAGACGGCAGGGTTCATGTGACTAATTTTTATCTCTCCAAGTACAGCGGGTATTTGTGTATTACGGTATCTGGCCCTGTACGCAATGACCAGGATGAAATCGTTGGCGTCTTGGGCACTGACATGAGATTTGAAGACCTGGTAAAAATGGAAAAAAACGGGGAATTATCTTGACCATGAAGACCTTTGAACTTTCGGTTGGAAACAAAGCTTACAAGGTAGATATTGAAAAGTTTGACGGCAAGCGAGCCCTGGTAAGAGTGGATGGCAAGCCTTACGAGGTCGATGTCAAAAAGACCGCCGGCACACCGTCAAGACGCTCTCCCGGATCGACGCCTCCTACAACGATTCGTGAAAAGGCGCCACCTGCTGCCCCGGAGCCTCCCATCGCTCCTGTTCCATCGGCCCCATCAGGCGGGGAAGTGACTGCACCTATGCCCGGCCTGATCCTGGACATCATGGTAGCGGCCGGGGATCACGTGGCAGCCGGTACACCCGTGATTAAAATGGAGGCCATGAAAATGGAAAACATGATTCCCTCGCCTGTAAACGGAACGGTCAAGACAATCGCGGTCAAGGTGGGGGACAATGTTGCAACCGACGAGACCCTGATGGTGATAGAAAAAGCATAGAGAGAATAAGGCTGGAGAAATCTCATGGTAAATGAAGACAAGATTCAAACCCTGATTGAAAAAAACGCTGAGGCTGAACTGGGTGGTGGCCAAGATCGGATCGATGTGCAGCACAAAAAAGGGAAATGGACTGCGCGGGAACGGATTTTTCAGCTGCTGGACCAAGACAGCTTTGAAGAAATCGACAAGTTTGTCCTCCATCAATCCACAGACTTTGGCATGGACAAAAAAAGGTTCCCAGGAGACGGTGTCGTCACAGGTTACGGCCGCATCAATGGCCGGCCGGTCTATGTGTTTGCTCAGGATTTTACTATATTAGGGGGGTCGTTGAGTTTGGCTGTGAGCGAAAAGATTTGCAAGGTGATGGACCTTGCCCGCAAAAATGGTACCCCACTCATCGGCTTGAATGATTCCGGGGGGGCCCGGATCCAGGAGGGGGTCTCCAGCCTGGCTGGATACGGCAACATCTTTATGCGAAATGTCCTGAGCAGCGGGGTGATCCCACAAATTTCGGCCATTATGGGACCCTGTGCAGGGGGCGCGGTCTATTCTCCGGCATTGACCGATTTCATCTTCATGGCAGAAAAGACCAGCTATATGTTTATCACAGGCCCCCAGGTTATTAAGGCTGTGAGCCACGAAGAAGTCACCCCTGAAAAGCTAGGGGGGGCACTGACTCACAACGTCACCAGCGGGGTCGCCCATTTTTCAGGAAAAGACGACCAGGAAGTCTTAGCCATGATCAGGGAGCTTTTGACCTTTCTACCCCAAAACTATCGCGAAAAACCCCCTTATGTTGAGCCCACGGATGATCCAAGCCGAACCGATATGGAGCTCCGGGAAGTTGTCCCTGAAAGTCCCAGGCAACCCTATGACATGCGCAGGATTATTGATTCGGTCGTGGACGACCACTATTTCTTTGAGGTCCAAGCCAAGTATGCACCCAATATCATCATCGGCTTTGCCCGCTTAAATGGTCATCCGGTGGGCGTGGTAGCCAATCAACCCTCTTTCTTGGCCGGTTGTTTGGATATCAATGCCTCCCTCAAGGGTGCCCGTTTTGTTCGATTCTGTGACTGCTTTAATATCCCCCTCATCACTTTTTGCGATGTCCCTGGGTTTCTCCCGGGCACAGCCCAGGAATACGGGGGTATCATCAAACACGGGGCAAAGCTCATCTACGCATACTGCGAGGCCGTGGTACCCAAGATTACCGTGATCACCCGTAAGGCTTATGGTGGCGCTTACATTGTGATGTCAAGTAAGCACCTTTGGGGCGACATTAATTATGCATATCCAACAGCGGAGATCGCGGTGATGGGACCAGAAGGGGCTGTGAACATTGTATTTAAAAAGGAGATTAAGGCTGCTGAGGACCCTGATAAAACAGAGGCCGAATTGGTCGAGGAGTATCGCAGGATCTTTGCGAGTCCCTATCGCGCTGCCGAAAGAGGGTACATTGACGAGATTATCTTCCCAGAACAGACACGACCCAAGTTGATCAGGGCCCTTGAGTCCCTGGGAAACAAGCAAGAGCGTATGCCTAGGAAAAAGCATGACAATTTGCCGTTGTAAGCTGAAAGCTTAAGGCTCAAAGCTGAAAGGGCAGGAAGCTTCAATTGAACCCTAATATCCAGTTTCCAGTTTCTATTTTCCAGCTTCACATTATTTGCTCAATTTCCAATCGCTGATCTTCCTTTTACCCTTGAGCTTTCAGCTGCGGACCAACTGCTATGTACGATTCCAAAAAGTTAAAGGAGATTGAACAATCTGAGGCTGCCTGGGCCGAAAAGACCCAAAAAGTCCTTGATAAACGCCCGGAACGCAAACAGCGCTTTCAAACTCTTTCGGGTATCCCGCTAGAGCGGGCCTATACTCCACTTTCTGCACCTGATTGCGACTACATGAGAGATTTAGGATTCCCCGGAAGTTATCCATACACCCGGGGGGTGCAGCCCACCATGTATCGTGGGCGATTCTGGACCATGCGGCAATATGCCGGTTTTGCCAGCGCAGAGGCGTCCAACAAGCGGTACAAATACCTCCTGGAACAAGGGCAGACCGGGTTGAGTGTCGCCTTTGATCTCCCCACCCAGATTGGGTATGATTCGGACCACCCTATGGCCCGTGGTGAAGTGGGTAAGGTGGGCGTTGCGATTGATTCTCTGGGGGATTTGGAAGCCCTGTTTGACGGGATCCCCCTCGACCGGGTTAGCACGTCCATGACCATCAACGCCCCGGCCGCCATCTTGCTGGCCATGTACGTACAAACAGCAGCCAAGCAGGGCGTTGGGGCTGAGAAATTGCAAGGCACCATCCAGAATGATATCCTGAAGGAGTATGCAGCCCGGGGGACTTATATATTCCCACCAGGGCCCTCAATGCGTATCATTACGGATACCTTCGCCTTCTGTTCTCAACACATCCCGAAATGGAATACCATCAGTATCAGTGGATACCACATCCGGGAGGCAGGTTCGACAGCCGTTCAAGAGGTAGCCTTTACCCTGGCCAATGGGATCGCTTATGTGGAGGCCGCTCTCCAGGCTGGCCTCAAGGTGGATGATTTTGCACCGCGACTCTCCTTTTTCTTCAATGCCCACCTGGACTTTTTTGAAGAGGTTGCCAAGTTCAGGGCAGCTCGACGATTGTGGGCCAGAATCATGAAAGAGCGATTCGACGCCAAATTGCCCAAGTCCCTGATGCTCCGGTTTCATACCCAGACTGCCGGATGTAGCCTCACGGCCCAGCAGCCCCAAAACAATATCGTCAGGGTCACCCTCCAGGCCCTTTCTGCTGTGCTTGGCGGCACCCAGTCTCTTCATACCAATTCCATGGATGAGGCCTTCTCACTTCCCTCTGAAGAAGCCGTGCAAATAGCCCTAAGAACCCAACAGGTTATCGCCTATGAATCAGGGGTAGCCAACACGGTTGATCCATTGGGCGGCTCGTTTTATCTTGAGCGGCTGACCAATGAGATTGAGGCCCGTGCACAGGCTTACATTGACCAGATTGACAAAAAGGGCGGTGCTGTGGCTGCTATCGAACAGGGGTACATTCAGAAGGAGATCCAGGAAAGTGCATACACACATCAGAAAGCAGTGGAGGCCGGGGAAGAGATTGTGGTCGGCTTAAATCGGTTTCGTGAGGAGGAGGCCCCTCCTAAAAACCTGCTGCGCGTGGATCCTGCTGTTAGGGAATCTCAGGTGACCAAGCTGAAGAAATTAAAGGCTGAGCGGGACAATATCGCAGTTGCCTCTGCCATGAAAGCGCTCAAGAAATGCGCACAAGGAAACGACAACCTGATGCCGTCCATTATGGAAGCTGTAAGCCGTTATGCCACGCTCGGAGAGATCTGCGATACGCTAAGGGAGGTTTTTGGAGAGTACAGGCCGGTGTCTACATTGTAAAGTGAGCTAAAGTGCCTAAAGTGAGCTAAAGTGCCTAAAGTGAGCTAAAGTGCCTAAAGTGAGCTAAAGTGCCTAAGGTTTGAAAAGGCATGGTTCATGGATTGGTCCCATTCCTGTCGGTGTTTAGCAATCAGCAGACAGCTATCAGCAAAACGAAGAAAAATGACAAGTTGTATAGAACGTTTCTTTGGAAATGGGGGCATTCCATGAAAGTTTTTGTTTTTACTGAAAGCTGATAGCCAACCGCCTTCATGATTATGACCAAATGACAAAGAAAAAAATTCGAGTTTTGGCTGCAAAGCCCGGGTTGGACGGCCATGATCGAGGCATCAAAGTCATCTGCTATGCACTGAGGGATGCCGGCATGGAGGTGATATACACGGGGCTACGCCAGACCCCTGAACAGATTGTCCGAGCAGCAATCCAGGAAGATGTAGATGTCATTGCCATGAGCGTACTCTCAGGTGCTCACGACTATCTTTTTCCAAGGGTCATGGAGCTTCTGGAGGAAGCTGGGGCAGCCGACATGCTTGTCATCGGTGGTGGTATCATCCCGGAAGAAGATATCCCTTACCTGAAGGAGATCGGCATTCGAGCCATATTCGGCCCTGGGACACCCACAAGTGATATTGTTCGATTCATACAAGAGAATGTTTCTGAATAGCATATTGCCGGCCCTAACAACCGGTTTCCTTCAGCACCTCTTCGCCTCCATCATAGTTGCACATCCAACAATACGAACGGGAACAAATGGTCAAGACGCTTAAGTTTTTCAACGTCCAATTCGCAATTTGTGTCGCGATCTCCATTTTCCTGATAGGCTGTGCTGCACCAGAAAAAAGGCCTTCGCCCCTTCCCGGCCATCCCAAACCGTATAAGGTTGGCAAGCGCTGGTATCAACCCAGGAAGCATGCGCGCGGTTTTCAGGAACGCGGAATTGCCTCCTGGTATGGCAAGCCGTTTCATGGCCGGAAGACATCAAGCGGCGAGATCTATAACATGTATGCCAAAACAGCAGCCCACAAGACCCTTCCACTGGGCACCTACGTCAGGGTTTACAACCTTCGTAACGGCAAAACAGTGGACGTACGAATAAACGACCGGGGCCCTTTTGTGCGGGGCCGAATCATTGACTTGTCCTATGCAGCTGCTCAACAGATAGGATTAGTAGGACCGGGTACAGCGCCCGTAAAGATCGTCGCATTGGGGTCAGTGAAAAAGACCGTGGTTGGCGGAAAGGTTCAATCAACCCTGGTGCCCGGAAACTACTATGTTGGGGATTTCACGATCCAAGTGGGCGCTTTCAAGGACAAAGAAAACGCCATCAGGCTCAGGAACAAGCTGGCACAGACCTACAAAAACGCCCACATCATGGTATACGAAAGCCCCAAAGGCATCTTTTATCGGGTGCGTGTTGCAAGATGTAAGACACTAGATAAGGCTAGGGAGTATGAAAAGAGGCTGGAAGCAGATGGATACCCGGATGCAATTGTCGTGGCTCGTTAGTAGCGGTTCGGCAATTCACCTTCCACGCAGGTATTGTCGCCTGTTTGGGGGTATATTTCGCGGAATTACACGGACTGAGAAGTAGCCCAACTACGGGGAGTTGATCTTTTTTCTCAATATACCAGAGGTCTTAAAAACCACAACCCTTCTGGCGCGTAACCTTAGGTCACGGCGTGTCTGGGGGTTGCGACCCCGCCGGGCTCCCTTTTCCTTAACCACGAATTTTCCGAAACCACTAATGAGGAGGTCTTCGCCGCTTTCCAGGGTCCGCTTCATGATATCCAAAAGTTGTTCAACAACTTGGCGGGCATCGCTTTTTCTTAGACCCAGCTTCGTGTAAACTTCATTGATGATCTTATCTTTGGTCAGGGCCATCAGTCACACTCCTTTCAAGCCGATAAGGTTGTGTTTCTCGAACATCAACTTGATCAGATTATCGGCTTTTATGCCTCAAATCTAAAGCGGTGTCAAGTATTTATTCATGAGAGGTGCGGAAATTTGAAGATTGTTTTTATAGACAGAGACGGTGTGATAAACAGGGATCGCCCTGATTATGTGAAGAGCTGGTCTGAGTTCGAATTCTTGCCTGGGAGCCTTGACGCCCTCAAGCGTTTAACCCTCAATGGATACTCGGTCATTGTGATCACAAATCAATCTGTCATTAATCGAAAATTCGTCACCGAGGCAGGGGTCCAGGAAATCCATGAGAAGATGACAAGTGCCGTGGTTGACCACGGCGGCAGCATAGAGGCTATCTATTATTGTCCTCATGTCCCTAAAGATGGCTGCAATTGTCGCAAACCAGAGCCTGGGCTGATCTACCGAGCACAAGCCGATTACGGGTTGGACCTATCCAAGACCTGCATGATCGGAGATAGCTTAAAGGATATCCAGTGTGCGCGACGGGCAGGCTGCGGAAGCGTCATACTGGTAAGAACCGGCCACGGGAAAGAGACCGAGCGCCTCTGCCAAGATGCTGGCACACAGGCAGACTATGTGGCAGACGACCTCATGGCTGCCGTGAAATGGCTCCTTGGGAACCCCATATAAAACCGATGCAAGCCTTCGGTGTTCAGCCTTCCCACCGGCGAGCGGTCACTCCGCCGAATGAAGCCTCTCCCGCCCTGAAGAACGGGGGTTCTGCCTGACGGCAGCGCTTCGCGTCCGAGGAGCGAGCCAGTCAAAAAACGCTTTAGACAAGGCGAGGAATTTGGATAACAGCCTGTTTTACTGGCAAAAAATCATGCTTGCAAAGGTCACACAACCCCATCCTTGCTCATCCCGCCACTGGGCATACTTCAAGAGCTTGCCTTCCCTGGCCTCTATGATGCTGAGCAAGGTATAGATGGCCGAAAGCCCACAGATGTGCCGTCGGTTGGCATCCCTGGCAACACTTTGCCAAAAACCTTCCCGGTCAAGGGCCTCAACAAACTTTAAAGTTTCGAGGTCAGCACCCCGTATGTCGGCCAGATCTCCCAGTGAGACACGACTTCCATCGCCAAAGGGGGGGCCAATGTGAGAAAGATCAACACTTGCCATCAGGCATACCTTCCGACCTAAAGCCGTGATGGTCTCCTTGATGCCGTTGATCAAATCACCCACCCTGGCATCTTGAATGGGAGAGACCCCTTGTGCGATAAAGGTGTCAAAACTTCCGCAAAGTACGGGCACAATCTTCACATCCTCTTTGTCCGCATATAAGTACTTGAGCCATACTGTCTGAAGTTCGACGGAATGCTCACCCCGGTGATAAAACTCCCCTTCAAGGAGATCCTGGGCGCATTTTTCAATCAATGTCTGAATAAAATCTTTGTCCGTCTCCATCAATCCCAGGGGTGTTTCAAAGGGTTTGGGGGTGACTGAAAAAAGGGGGTCACCAGCCGTGTGATTGATGCCTAAAATGATGATGGTATCCACATCACCAAGGTTTTCCATACCCCTGTACCCCCATGCATAACACGGGCCGCCTCTCATATAGTCAATATGGGGGACCATGATCCCCTTGATGGTGCCAGAGGGAATTTCCAGCGACCTCTCCCCCGGCCCATCAGGGTGCCTGAAATAGGATGCAAGCTCCCCTTTGAAACGTTCGGGCTCAAGGTGCGGACCGTTTCCCAGATGCAGGAAGGGACGGGTTGCAGCCTGTTTAAACTCGGTTTTTATCTTATGCAGATACGCCTCAAGTCGCTCCCCTTCCAAAAAAAGGTTTTTGCCCAGATCTTCGATGATCTTTTGTACGTCATCAGAAAAGAGCATGTCTCCGAATTGGCGCATATAGGCGGCCTGGATGTCCCGAATAGTGTTTTTCCCATTCAGCATGGATATGATGAAAAAAATGGGTTTGGGCACAACAACCGTATTTTCAACAAGGCCGCTTGCGTCCTTCAAGCAGATCATCTGTTTGCCTGAGTACGTGACAGGAAACGCCGTGACAGGTCGCATCTTGGGATATTTCATATTCAAGTTCAAGGGAGCCCCCTAAGACTCATTCAGGACTAAAACACAAACCCTCAAAAACACCCCTCGCCTCTTGCCTCTTGCCTCAAGCGTTTTTTCTGCTGTATCATCACAAAAAAACATAAATTTTTCGCTTTTTTATTTTCCAAGAACATATCAATAGCCCTCACCCAACAAATGTACGTTGCCTATGTGCACCTGGCGGATGCCGGCATGCTTTGCAGCCGCCTGGCAACGAAGGGCGTGTTCTCGGGATGTGGTGGGAAGGTCTCGTAAATAGAAACTGGGATAAAAAGCCAGAAGCCTGTATGGAATCTCAGGATTCAGGCTGCTAATGAATCGGGCTATGGCACCCACCTCTTCTTCGTCTACATAGCCGGGAACCAACAGGGTGCTGGCAATCAAAAAAGGGGGATCAGGCCGCTTGCTTATGTATTTGCTCAGTTGCTTGAAGTTATCCAGGGTCTTTTGATTCGTAACACCACACAGGGCCTTGTGAAGCCCCTCATCCCAGGCCTTGAGATCGAATTTAACGCACCCACCAGATCTTAAAGAAACCTCTGCCATCATGCCCAGATAAGGCTCTTGTATAGCCCCATTTGTCTCCCAGCAAACCCTGAGAATGCGATCCGGGTTTCTTTTCATGGCAAGCTTAGACGCCTTTAGCGCGTGTAGGAGCTGAGGGCCGGGATCTCCCCCAAAATAACAGATGCAGCTTGTCCGCTCATCCACGGCTGATGCAAGATCCCTTGCGTGGCACTTGCCAGAAGAAAAGGTCGCTTCTTTGAAATGGTAATTCTGGCAGTAAAGACAGTTAAAAGAACACGCATGGTAGAAGACCGCCAGATTTTTGTATCCGTATTCAGGACTTTTCAAATAGGCATAACGGGGATACCCACGGCCCGTGCCCGCCGGGCAAACAAAATCAGCCACACAATTGGTTGGAATGGGATCATGGTAATAAGAAAGCCTTCCTTCATGGGGCCGCCCTCCCCTCAACCGGCCGTGTCTGACATGCCGAAGTCCACAAAAACCTGTTCGGCCTTCTGCCATCTGGCATCTGTTCACACAAACAGGACAAGGGATGCCTCCTGGATCATGGGGAGGTTCCACCGGAAGGCCATAAGCCCTGCGGCTCCTGGCATGAACGTTGGCGATCTCCGGCCAGACTTTCGAAAAATGGCCACGGATGCAATCTGCGCAGAATCCAATGACATCTGAGATCGTTCCAGCAGATTTTTCACAATATCGGCAAGTTCCCATAGAGCCCAAGCGCCATTTCTTTTATTCTCCCTCAATATCGACGATCTCAAGCTCCTTTCCTGACACAAGCGCTACCAGCACCCCTCCGCATTGAGGGCAAAGGAAGAAGTGGCTGTCTATTTCCAAATCCATCTTGCAGTCACCGCAGTGCGCCATCACGGGCACGACCTCCACAGATAGCTGCGCCCCTTCGGCCAACGTGCCTTTTGCAATCACCTCAAAGGAAAAGCTAAGGGCCTCAGGCACCACCGTGGAAAGCCTTCCTATGCGAAGGCGCACCTGAGTGACCCTGGAAAGACCGTGCTTCTTGCATTCGTCTTTGACGATCTTGAGAAGACTTTCAGCAACGGCAAGTTCATGCATTAATCCAGAAAGCCCTCCTCCACAGTGATCTCACTGTTTTTCCGTAGCCGGGCCAACAGTTCCTTGATAACCTCCTGACGTTTTTGGAGCAAAAGCCTAGAGGTGATCTCTGATTTCTTATCCTCAAATTCTTTTGGATCCGCATCTTGTCTTGCCTTGAACCGGATCACATAATATCCTTGCTTCCCCTTGATAACAGCATCCGGAACGGGTTTTAACGAACTTAACAAAAAGGCCGTCTCCAGGATGTCAGGTTCAAAACCGATTTCAGGGATCACCCCAAACCGTTTGAAAAAACCGGTACTTTTTACCTTCAATGCTCGGCTTGCAGCGGCTTTTTGAATCTCGGCGCCCCCTTTTAAGACATTCAAAAATGCCTCAGCATCCTTCTTTGCCAGCTCGTTTTGTCTGGCCCAAATCAGATCTTGCCTGACCCTTTGTTCCACGGTCTTCAGCTCTGGAATTCGGGCTGGTTCCTTGCCGACCTGCTGAAGGATATAGTAGCCGTCTGACAGTTCCAGGGGCTCACTGACCTCCTCCTCTCCAAGATCAAAGGCTGTTTTGGCAAATTTTTCCGTCTCCTTAATTCCTTTTATAGGACCGGTGCGGGGAAAGAACGCGGTTTCATGCACCTTAAGTTGATGGGCACTGGCCCCATCAGAGATATTGCCAGCCCCATAACAGGTCTCATAGACCTGTTCAGCTCGATCAAAGGCAAGGGCTCTAGCTGCGTCTTTAACCAATTTACGGCGAATCTGGTCTGCGACTTCGGCCAGAACCGGCTTTTTGGCTTCCTGGACCGCCTCCACCTTGATGATATGCCAGCCAAAGGGGGTCCTCACAGGCTCACTGATCTCACCTGGCTTCATGGCAAAGGCAGCATCTGAAAATGGCTTCACCATTCGATCTTTCGTGAAAAATCCTAGATCGCCACCCTTGTTTTTTGTGCCCGGATCATCAGAATATTTTCGGGCCAGCGTCGCAAAATCTGCCCCGTCCCTTGCCTCCTCTAAGACCTTCCAGGCTTTGCTCCGCGCCTCCTCGATTTGTTCCTGTTTGGCATCGAGTGGTACCTTGAACAGGATATGGCGGGCCTGCACCTTTTTGGGTATGGCATAATTTTGCTTGTTGAGCTCAAAATATTCGCTGATCTCTTGCTCTGAGACGTTGGCCCGGGCCTCAAATCCCTTAAAATCAACCAAGAGATATTGGACCTTGACCATTGGGGGTATCTCGTAAGTCTTTTTGTGCCTTGCAAAATAGTCTTGGATCTCGTCCGAGGTCACCTTGACATTCTGGTAAGTCAAAGGCGTAAACACGACATAGTCAAGGTTCACCTTCTCTTCGAGCCACTTAAAGGTCTCCAGGGCCTCGGCATCGGACACCTTAATACCCCCGAGGATAAAGCTTTGGAGCTTATCAATGAGTAGCTCATCTTTCTTGTTTTCCTCATACGCTTCGGGTGTCATCCGGTTACGCATCAAGACTCGCTGATATAGGTCCGGATCAAAGCGACCATTCCTTTGAAAGGCCGGGACCTGCCAAATGGCCGCGGCAAGTTCCTCCTTGGTGACACGCAGGTTAAGCCGGTTCGCCTCCTGGAGAAGAAGGCGGCGATTGATGAGTTGGTCCAATGCCTGTTTCTTGAGATTCAGGCTTCGGATGAGTTTGTCATCTAAGGCATTGCCGAACTGTTTCCGGTACACCTCCAGCAATTGATCGTAAACATTGCGATATTCCCCGAAAACAATGGTTGCGCCGTTGACAACCGCGACCCGGTTCCCTCTCTGGGCGCGATAACTCCCAACCCCCCAGAATATAAAAACCACCACAATAGCGCCCAGAGCCAATTTGATCAGCCAGGACCGGGCGTGTTTTCTCATCAAATAAAGCATAATGACCTCACATTATGATTTTGGATTTTGGATTGCGGATGTCAAAACGCTCAACCCCCAATCTCTAACCCAGACAAGCCGGAACCAAATCTGGACTCGTTTCAAGGCGTGAGCCGCAAATTCGAATATCAAAACCCGCACCAAATCCGAATATTCCTCCGCACGCAGATCCAAATGTTCTAAACTGCAGGGGCGGTTTTAACCGTGATATCATCCGCCTATGGCGGACCTTATCGCTTTTAAATTTTAAATTTTTGTCATTCGATATTATCTCGAATTTCGAATTTCGAATTTTTCAACATATGAAAAAACTTTTTGCCTGAAAGAACACAAATTTCCTGACTACAACCGGTTTTGAAACCGCTTCTAAGCACTTCCCCATCTAAGATACTCGAGAAGCCCGCCCGCCATGACCACATCTTTTTCTCTCTCATCCAAGTCGATGCGCACCTCAAACGCCTGGCCCCGGGTTGTGTTCACGACACCAAGGGGTCTGCCGTTTTTCATTGACCCGACCACATCATCCATGACAAGCTGGTCGCCAGGCTGTATTTGCGCAGGGTCCTCTTCCCTCATAAAAGTCATGGGAAGGATGCCAAAATTGATGAGATTGGCCCTGTGAATCCGGGCAAAAGACCGCGCAATCACCCCTTTGATTCCCAGGACCATAGGGGCCAAGGCCGCGTGCTCCCGGCTGGAACCCTGGCCGTAGTTCCTCCCAGCCACAACAAATCCACCACCCCTCTCCCTGGCCCTTTTGGCAAAACCAGGATTCTGATGTGAGAACACATATTCGGAAATAGCCGGGATGTTGGACCGCAAAGACATGATGTGGGCGCCCGCCGGCATAATGTCGTCTGTGGTAATGTCATCCCCCAAGCAAATCAACACCTCACCCTTGAGGGTTTCAGGCATGGCATGGCCCCTTGGCAGGGGCTTGATGTTGGGGCCCCGCACGACTTCCACAGGCCCAGGATGATCCAAAGGCGGTATAAAGAGGTGGTCAATTACCGGGAAAACTTCGGGCATCTCAACCTTAGCCGGTTTACCAAACGACCTTGGGTCTGTGAGTTCACCCTTCAGGGCCGAGACCGCAGCCACCTGCGGGCTGCAGAGATAGAGCTCAGCACTCTGGGTTCCGCTTCGCCCTTGGAAATTTCGATTAAATGTCCTGAGGCTCACGCCATTCGTAGGCGGAGATTGCCCAATACCAATGCAGGGACCGCAGGCACATTCCAGGATGCGGGCGCCAGCCTTTATCATATCGTTCAGGGCCCCGCTTTCAGCCAGAGCGGCCAGTACCTGCCTGGAACCCGGTGCGATCACAAGGCTTGTTTTTGGATGTACGGATCTTCCTTTTAGAATCGCTGCCACCATAGCCAGGTCCATATAGGAGGAATTGGTGCAACTGCCGATGACCACCTGATCCAGTTTCAGCCCAGCAATCTCTCTTACAGCACAGACCCGGTCCGGCATATGAGGCTGAGCCACCATGGGTTCCAGCTCGCCAAGGTCTATGGTCAGAACCTCCGCATAGGATGCATCAGGGTCTGCAGAAAGAGGCCTGAAGTCCTCTTCTCTTCCCTGGGATTTCAAAAAGCGACGGGTCACCTCGTCACTTGGAAAGATAGAGCTCGTAGCCCCGGTTTCTGCGCCCATGTTGGCAATCGTGGCCCGCTCGGGGACCGATAAAGGGGCCACACCAGGGCCGCCATATTCAAACACCTTGCCAACGCCGCCTTTTACCGAGACACGCTGGAGCAGTTTCAGGATAATGTCCTTGGCTGTGACCCAGGGAGAGAGTGCCCCCTCCAGCCTCACCAGGACCACCGCAGGACAGGTCAGGCGAAAGGGGTGCCCTGCCATGGCCATCGCAACGTCAAGGCCCCCAGCCCCGATAGCCAGCATCCCGAGGCCGCCTCCTGTGGATGTATGGCTGTCAGAGCCCAAAAGAGTGTCACCTGGAACCCCGAATCGCTCTAAGTGAATCTGGTGACAGATGCCATTGCCTGGCCCGGAAAAGGTCACGCCGTATTTGGCTGCAAAGGACTGCAGAAATCGATGGTCATCACTGTTTTGAAAGCCAGCCTGGAAGGTATTGTGGTCCACATAACTCACTGATCGCTTGGTGCGCACACGCGGCACTTCAAGGGCCTCAAACTGCAAACACGCCAGGGTGCCTGTGGCATCCTGGGTCAGGGTCTGGTCAATCAAAAGCTCTATGGGTTCACCGGGCTTTGGTGCCGGGCTTATCCCGTGTGCCTCCAGGATCTTCTCAAAAATGTTCTTGCCTGACACAACGCCTCCTTGTCCACATATCCTAAATGAGAGCATCTAATCGTTTACATCTAGACAGGCTGTTGCCCAAATACCAAATAGCTGAACGGCCTACTTTTGGAGAGCCGTCCGGGGAGATCTTTTTTTGAGTCAGGTCACTGATATGACCTGACAGGCCCCACAACGGCACCATATTCGGCATACGGTCCGGACCCATTTACAAATCAGCTGGTAGCTTGTATGCCACATGGACGTGTGCCTGGTTCATGACGATCGATGCCATTTGCCACCAACAAGCAGGATGAGATTTGACCTGACTCAAAAAAAGATCTCCCCTGACGACTTTTTTTTTCAAACAATATGATGCGCTCATGAGTAACCCGGGACAAAAATCAGCCCATCGCCTATGGATGGGCCTTTTCCACTTAGCACCAAAGCATGCCTTCGTCAATGGCAGGGGCGCAATCAAAGAGATTAACAATTGACAAATATTATCAATTGCTATAAAAATTTTGAGCTAATTGGAACGGTTGTAAGCTCATCCTTTTGGGGCAGGGTCAAAGGAAAGTATAAGCGGCCAAAGCCCCTCGACAACTTGATGTAGGGGCATTCGAAACTACGAATTGACCCATAGGTAAAGTTATAAAAAGGGGAATTGTCCGGACGGCGAGAGGAAGAACCGATCAACCTTAAGGAGGTGACGACCGTATCATATACATTGTAGACAGCACATGACACATTAACGACATGACGCTCGAACGCTAAAGATTGTATCTGGAACTCCGCTATGCTTCACTCCTTATATAATCTTTATCGTTATCTGACATATTCCTTGGATTATAATAACGACAAACCGAAAGGAGGAAAGCATGGCAGAGGCAAAACATGGTGATACCGTTAGAGTGCATTACACGGGCAAACTTGAGGATGGGACGGTGTTTGATTCTTCTGGTGACAGAGGCCCTATGGAGTTTACAATCGGCAAGGGTCAGATAATCCCGGGCTTTGAAGAGGCTGTAGTCGGGATGAGTCCGGGGGAATCCAAAACCGCCACGATCCCAGTGGATAAAGCGTATGGCCCACACCGTGAGGAAATGGTGGTAACGGTAGATCGAAAGGAATTTCCAGAGGACGTAAAACCAGAGATCAATCAGCAGTTACAACTCCGCCTAACGGATGGTCGAACGATTGTCGTCATGGTGACCGATATCTCTGAATTGAGCGTGACGATAGATGCCAATCATCCTTTAGCTGGGAAAGACCTGACATTTGAGATCCAGCTCACAGAGATCGTTTAACCGTTTTATTTATGGTCTTCCCCGGATAAGGCAAGCACGATTAAAGTAAGTGGGCCGTATGATGGCCGTGGGATCTGTCAGATAACACGGGCCTTGCGGCTCACGACATTTGCCCGAATTCGCCTGCGGCGCAGGCCTCACAAAGCCCCGGAACGCCGGGTGACATTGAACGGCAAAAGCGAGCGCACACCCCGCAGCTTGCCCCGTAGAATCGTTACTTTGGAATCAATATGATGATACAACCTAACTAGAAGCGGTTTTTCAAAACCAGTTGTAAGGAACTTGAGTTTAGTCGCTTATAACCAGAGACATTATGCAACGGGACTTACTGCAGGGAGCTTCAATGAAACGGATGTTGACAGGCTGTTGCCCAAACAGTCATGCACCTGGCATGAGGAAAACCGTCAAGGGGGCTGAAATTTTAATTCTCGTGATTTTGGCGACAGCTTGTTATTAATCGATGAAAATGATTGCTATCCCCGGCTACGGCTCCCTTGAACTGGAAAATCTGGTCCTGGATCTCAATGGCACGCTAACCGAATCAGGTGACTTCATCCCCGGGGTCCTCGATGATCTGAAAAAGCTGAAGGCCCATGGATTTAAAATTTACATCCTTTCTGGGGACACACGGGGGACCCTCAAACAGGCCTTTCCGAAATTTTCAGGCGTGGAGCCTATTGTAACGAAAACAGCGTTGGACAAACGGGCCTTTGTTGAATCGATCGGGGCAGAGCGCACGGTTTGTGTGGGCAATGGCAATATTGACGTTGAAATGTTCAAGGCAGCCAGGCTTTCCATATGCACCGTTCAGGCAGAAGGTGCCACGACCCAGGCCATACTGGAGGCCGACATTGTGGTCATCCACATCAAGCATGCCTTCGAAATCCTCCTAGACCCCAAGAAACTCATTGCGACACTTCGATGCTAAAAAAACATATCGTCTTTTTCCCTTGACAACGCAGCCGTCGTCTTTTACGCTGATTTTGCACGAGAGTTGAGGTGCGGTTCTCATCAGTAGCTGCAAGACAGGGAGACGGGCCCCGTATCTTGTGGTGAAAGGGGGAACCGCCGAAGTCTGCTTTTGCCCGGTCACAAAAGCGGGCTGGGCCTGTGGATAAAATCCCCAGGACTGTCACGGCTTTTCCGTGGAGCGCTCTCTCGGTAGGGATACAGTTGGAGCGTGCTCCAGCTGTTTTTTTTTGGGGGGAAACGCAAAACAAGGAGGTGTGACCATGTTTAACGGGTGTTACACAGCACTGATGACCCCATTCAAAAACGACTATGAGGTCGATTATGAGGGTCTGAATAAACTCGTCGAGTTTCAGATTGCAAGCGGTGTGAGTGGAATCCTGGCTGTGGGTACCACCGGTGAGAGTCCCACATTGAGCTGGGGAGAACACAATGAAGTCATCCGGATGGTGGTGGAAAAGTGCAAGGTAAAGTGTCAGTCCATTGCAGGTACGGGCAGCAACAATACCCGTGAAACCATGGAAAGCACCGAACATGCAGTCCATGTCGGGGCTGATGCAGTCTTACTGGTAGATCCCTATTACAACGGACCCAGCTCCCTTGAAATCCGCAGGGAGTATGTGGCTCCTGTTGCTGATAAGTTTCCCCAGATGCAAATTATCCCATATGTCATCCCCGGGCGCACTGGCGCTCAGCTTTTGCCCGAAGACCTGGCCATACTCCATCATCAATTCGCCAATGTGAGCACGGTCAAGGAGGCTACAGGCAGCATCGAGAACATGAAACGCACGCGCGAGTGCTGTGGAGATGATTTCACGATCCTGTCCGGCGATGACGATAAGACCTTCACCATGATGACCGACCCTGCCATCAAGGCAAGCGGCGTCATCTCGGTGGCTTCCAACATAGCGCCCAAGGCGGTCCAGGACATGACCACGCTCGTGAACCAGGGCAACCAAGCTGATGCAGAAAAGCTTGTGAATGCCTTGAAGCCCCTTTTTGGCATTGTAACCGTAAAGACCCAGGAGGAGACTCCGTATGGAACCGTGGGTTGCCGGGCAAGAAATCCCTTAGGCGCAAAGACCCTCATGGCCGTCCTTGGCATGCCGGTCGGGCCGTGTCGTCAGCCTCTTGGCAAGATGACTAAAAAAGGAATTGAGGTGGTATTGGACGCAGGCCGTACAGTTTGGAAAAACAACCCTGAGATTCTCAAACCTGTTGCCGATTTTTTTGACGTAGATATAGAAGCCAGGCTCTATGACGAATCGAGTTGGGCCGGGTTAACCTACGATGAATATTAAGTCCGCACAGGGCACAGGGCAATGGCAAACGGTTTACCGCTATGCCCTGTGCCCCGACATCCTCCTCCTCAGCCATAGTGCATAGGCGCCCATATTGAGACCTACCCAGGCGACAGCGCCCATTCTCAAGTAGGCCTCATCCACCTCCAAGTAAATGAGTTTTTGCAAGTTGTTCGTGAGAAAGGAGCCTCCATAAGAAAGCTGCGGGTCGCAAAGGCCGTATAGGTAGTTTTCCAGGTAAGTAAGCGGGCAATACCATCCCCCAAGGTTCAGAACAAGGGTAAAGGCCAGTCCTGCCATGTGTATGAAGGAAGCCTTAAAATACTTCAAGGCCACGAGGAATCCAAAGAGGATGAAAACGATCCACAACAGGTGAAGCAATATCACAAAATCATTCAGCAGTTTGAAGACCATCACTTCGACTCTCCAAGCCCATGGCTCTAAGGCCTTGCCTGTCATTGTTATACCTTAGCATAGCCTGAAAATAGCTCTAAGCGTTTTTTGGGCTTGCAACTCAGTTGCATACACATTATTATAAAAAACATGTGCGAACGTTGTAACTACGCGGAAATGCTCGAAGGTCATGGCGTGGACCCGACCCCCCTTCGTCAGGCGGTTCTCAGGTCCATTGGGGAGGAGTCGAGACCCCTGGCGGCCGTCGAGATTATAGCAGCCGTCCGAGACCAGATGTCCATCAATAAGGTCACCCTTTATCGCATCCTTGACCTTCTGGTGGACAGGGGCCTGGTCAAGCGCCTTTCGGCTGGAGATCGGGCCTTCAGGTATGGCATGGGCGAGACGCGCCATCACCCGGAACACCCGCATTTTGTGTGCAGTCAATGTGGGGTCATGGAATGCTTGGAACCAGACCTGCTCCCTGCAGGTATCAGAAAGTTTCAGATCAAAGGCAAGCGTATTATCAAACATGTAGATGTCCGGTTTGAGGGAATCTGCGAAAGCTGCCTCAAGGCCAGGATGTAAATGATATAGGGCTGAGGTATGGCGATGTGTATTTTTTGCGGTGGCCAGTGCGGCGGCATTGGTGAGGGGCTCTACCCGGTGATCATTGGCCTGCTTTTTAAGGCTTGGTATTGGCTAAAGAGGCGGTTGCAAAAACATCGGACGTAGTTTTTTTGTCCAACGATGCAACCGAGTTGCACAATCCCGGGAAAGCAGATAGAATAATGAAAAGGAGAAAGATACAAGCGACCAGCCTATTTTATGCCGCATTCTTTGCGGCTCTGTTTCTTAGCAGTCCACCTGTTTATCCGGAATCGCTCAGGAATAGCAAGGCCAGGATCAAGAGCTTTGTCAGCATCCTCCCCCAGGCATATTTTGTTGAGCGCGTGGGGGGTGAGCAAGTCGATGTCTCGGTCCTGGTCGGCCCTGGACACAGCCCGGCTACCTATGAGCCTACACCCAAGCAGATGGCCGAACTTGGGAAGGCAAGGCTTTACTTTCGCATCGGGGTACCATTTGAAAATGTCTGGATGGCGCGGATAAGCAGGGCAAATCCCAACATGAAGGTGATCGATACACGCCGTGGCATTAAGCTTCTTCCCATGAAGGGATATGATCACGACCAGACTGAACAACGTCACCATGATTCAAAGGTTACAAAAGACCCCCATATCTGGTTAAGCTTAAGGTTGGTCAAAGTCCAGGCTCAAAACATCTGTCAGGCCCTGATCTCAGAGGACCCCGCCCACAGGGCCTATTACGAGACAAATTTAAGGACCTTCCTCCACGATCTCGATAAACTGGACGCAGAAATCACCGAAATTCTAAAAGGCCTCAAGGCTCGCAAATTTATGGTATTTCACCCGGCGTGGGGATACTTTGCCCATGATTACGGGCTTAAACAAATCCCCATTGAGGTCGAGGGGAAAGATCCGAGTGCCAGAGCACTGGCCGAGCTCATCAAATACGCAAAGGATGAAGGAATCAGGGTCATCTTTGTTCAGGCCCAATTCAGCGCCAAAAATGCCGAGGCTGTTGCGCGAGCCATCGGGGGACGAATTGTCCGGATCGACCCTTTGGCCAAGGATTATCTATATAACATCAGAAAGATCGCTGAAACCTTTAGAAGGGTCATCCAATGAGTCAAAAGAAGTCTGTTATTGAAATCGATCACGTTGATTTTGCCTATAATGGTGATCTCATTCTTGAGGATGTCACACTGACCGTTAAAGAAAGAGATTTCTTAGGTGTGGTAGGGCCGAATGGCAGCGGTAAAACCACACTTTTAAAAATCATTCTTGGCCTGATTCATCCCTTAAGGGGCAAGGTTCGGGTCTTTGGACAGGCGCCAGAGCGAGCACGCCATCTTATCGGCTATGTCCCCCAGCACACAGACCTTGACTCGAGTTTTCCCATAAGTGTCATGGACGTGGTTCTCATAGGGCGATTGGGAAAAGCGCCTCTTTTAGGACGGTATGGAAAAACCGATCGGCAAGCCGCTGAAGAGGCTATGCAGGAAGTTGAAATATACGATTTGCGCAATCGGCGTTTTGGGACCCTGTCTGGTGGTCAGAAACAGCGGGTTCTCATGGCAAGGGCCTTGGTAGGAAAGCCGAACCTGCTCCTTCTTGATGAGCCCACCACAAGTGTGGATGGCAGGGTTGAACAAGACATCTATGAGCTCTTAAAAAAGCTTAACGAGCAGGTAACGATTATTCTTGTTTCCCACGACTTGGGTTTTATCTCAAGCTATGTAAAACATGTCGCCTGTGTCAACCAGCGTCTTGTGTGTAATCCAACCAATGAGATTACAGGCGATGTGATCGAGGCATGCTACAGCGGACCTGTCCATATGATAAAGCACCAATGCGAGTTGTGATCAAGGGAATATCGATCGATGTTTGAGTTCATGGTGGCCCTCAAAAGTCAGGGCTTCATGCAAAATGCCGTGATCATCGGTCTTTTTGCCAGTGTTGCCTGTGGCATCATGGGAACCTATGTCGTTGTCAAACGTATTGTTTTTATCAGCGGGGGAATTTCACATACCGTGCTAGGTGGCATGGGCATCGCATATTACTACGGCTACCATCCCATATACGGTGCGGTGGTGTCGGCCCTTGTGGCAGCGATTGTAATCGGTTTGGTCAGCCTGCGCTATCACCAATACGAAGATACCATCATAGGAGCGCTTTGGGCGATTGGGATGGCCGTGGGCATTCTCTTTATCTATAAAACGCCTGGCTACAACATTGATCTCATGAGCTACCTCTTTGGGAACATCCTCATGGTGGACAAAGGAAGTGTCTATCTGGTGGCCTCTCTTGATGCGCTTATCATTGCCTTGGTATTGCTTTTTTACAAACGCTTTTTGGCCGTATGCTTTGATGAAGAGTACAGTCAACTTCAGGGGATTGGAGTTGTAACCACGTACCTGCTACTCCTTTGCCTTATCGCCCTGACCATCGTGATCCTGATTCAGGTGGTTGGCATCATTTTGGTGATTGCCCTGCTGACACTTCCTGCAGCCACAGCGCGTTATTATGTCCGCAGCCTGGGTCAAATGATGATCCTCGCCTCGCTCCTCGGCGCCGTCTTTACCACATCAGGATTGATTGTATCCTACCAGCCAAACCTTCCTGCAGGTGCTACCATCATTGTCATAGCCGGGCTGGCATACCTTCTGGCGACTGTCTTTAAGGGGTTGGCTTCAAGGGTTCATGGCCACAGAGACAAAGGTACCCATGAAAAGATGGCGGGTCTTGAACAAGGGTGTAAAATAACGGAGTCTTAGTGCATTCTCATCAGGGAGCATGGTGTGAGGTCCCAAAAACTCTCTTATTTTTTGCTTGACACCTCAGATAAAACGTGGCATTTGTTCTTTAAATCTTAGAAAAAGAAAGCATGGAAATGAGTAAGCGCGCGGACATAGGTCTGTTTTTTAGCTATTATTACTATTATTGGTATTTTGGACAGGTCTGTCCCGGGCTTAAAAGGAGGATGGGGTTTAGGAATACGTAAACTATAAAGATTTTAAGCCGGGGGCAGCCCAGAAACCCTGCCCGCGGCTTTTTTTGTTTTTTAGGGAACAGGCCGCGGAGGCAAAGATCACCGCGGCCTGTTTTATTTTATGAAACCGAGGAGGTGTACCATGATTATTGTCATGAAGAGCAAAGCCGACCCACAGGAGCTTGATAATGTGATCAAGTGGATAGAATCGGTTGGGTATAAGGCCCATGTGTCAAAAGGTGTGGAAAGAACCATTATCGGTGCGATTGGTGACGAGCGCGGGAAGGTCATATTGAAGGCGGCAGAAAACATGCCGGGCGTCGAAAAGGTGATGCCGATTTTGCAGCCTTACAAGCTGGCAAGCCGGGAAGCCAAAGAAGGTAACACCGTGATCAAAGTGGGCGACGTGGAGATCGGCGGGCCTAAATGCGTGGTTATTGCAGGGCCATGTGCTGTGGAAAGTGAAGAGCAGCTCATGGAAGCCGCAAATGTTGTAAAGAAGGCCGGAGCCTCTATGCTTAGAGGCGGGGCCTTTAAACCGAGGACCTCCCCTTACAGTTTCCAGGGCATGGGCGAAGAAGGTTTAAAGCTCTTGGCACGGACCAGGGAAAAGACAGGGCTGCCCATCGTCACTGAAGTCATGAGTGCCTCAGAGGTAGAACTGGTTGAAAGTTATGCGGATGTGCTTCAAGTGGGCGCTAGAAACGTCCAGAATTTTGTCCTATTGAAAGCCGTGGGTCTTGCAAAAAAGCCCGTTCTTTTAAAAAGAGGCATGATGACCACACTGGAAGAGCTACTCATGTCTGCAGAGTACATATTGGCTTCCGGCAATGATCAAGTCATACTCTGCGAGCGAGGAATTCGTACATTTGAAACCTCCATGCGCAACACCCTGGATATCAGCGCGGTGCCAGTGCTCAAGGATAAGACGCACCTGCCGGTTATTGTGGACCCCAGCCACGCCATCGGCCAATGGAAATTCGTACTTCCCCTAGCCAAGGCCGCTGTCGCAGTCGGAGCCGACGGTTTACTTGTAGAGGTCCATCCAGACCCAGAGCATGCCCTTTGTGATGGCGCTCAATCCCTGAAGCCTGAAACGTTCTACAGGTTCATGGAAGAGATTGAAGCAATTGCAAAGATCGCCAGAAAGGAGTATGCATAAGCACATGGAGCGCATTAAGGTGAATCTGGAGAAGTCTTGCAGGGAGGCCTATGAGATCTTTATTGGTGAAGATATCTTAGACCGTGTGGGGCTAGCCATCAAGGGCCAGAATCATGCAGATCGGTATGTGATCATTACAGACTCGAATGTCAATCCCCTTTATGGAGAAATGGTGAGGAAAAGGTTGAGGGAGAGCTTACTGCCGGTTGATATCATTGAAATACCTGCTGGTGAGGCCTCAAAATCGCTCGGCACCGTGTCTGATGTGGCAAGACAACTCGTCAGACTGAAGGCCAGCCGCAAATCGCTGCTGATTGCTTTGGGTGGCGGGGTCGTGGGTGATATAGCTGGCTTTATCGCATCCATATACATGAGGTCCATCCCGTATGTCCAGATTCCCACGACCCTTCTTGCTCAGGTGGACAGCAGCGTGGGTGGTAAGACCGGGGTGGATCTCCCAGAAGGCAAAAATCTTGTGGGAACATTCTATCAGCCAAGGGCTGTGTATATCGAGCTATCATTCTTAAAAACGCTTTCGGACAAGGACTTTGCAAACGGATTGGCTGAAATCATCAAGTACGGTATCATAAGCGATCAGAACCTATTCGAACTCCTGGAACACGAAAGCGATGGGATTAAAAAGCGCAATCCTTCTTTGATGGAAAGTTTGGTTGGGCGTTCGTGCAAGATAAAAGCAGAGATTGTAGAGATGGACGAAAAAGAACTCGGCCTGAGGCGCATTCTCAACTTTGGCCATACGCTGGGGCATGCACTGGAAGCTGAGTCGGACTACAGCCTTTCTCATGGAGAGGCTGTCTCCATTGGAATGGTGGGTGCTGCAATGATTTCGCATAAGCTAGATTACTTGGATCGTGCGTCTTGTACAAGAATCGTTGATTTGATTAAACGATATGATCTGCCCACCAAGATTCCAGCAGGTTTAGATACAACACGCGTCATGGGCTTTATGGCAGCTGACAAGAAGGCCATCAGCGGACAGCTACATTTTGTTCTGGCAAAAAGAATAGGCGTTCCTTTTGTGACACCTGAGGTTCCTTCGGGTGTTGTGGAAAAAGTGATTGAGGAACTACAGTCATGAGCAAAGATACCTTAAACAACCTAAGGCGAAAGATCGAAAATCTGGATGTGGCGCTTCTGAAACTTTTGAACGAACGAGCAGAGGTTTCTGTCCAAATCGGTAAACTCAAGGCCCAAGATGGTCTGAGCGTCTATGATCGTTGCCGGGAAGAGGCGATATACAGATATTTGGCCCAACACAGCCAAGGGCCGTTGAAAATCTCAGACATTAACAAGATATTTGGTGAAATCATCTCGGTTTCGAGAAAGCTGCAGTCCTCCATAGCCTGCAATGAGTCTGAATCTCAGGTGAAATCGGGTTCTGTCAGCAACAAAAGCACGCCGAGCGGAAACACCTCGGTTTATGGTATTATGGGAAACCCTGTAGCGCATAGCATGAGTCCCCTTATGCACAATGCTGCATTCAGACTCCTTGGCATAGATGCCATCTATTTGCCTTTTGAGGTAAAGGATTTGCCGGGTGCTGTAGCCGGTATGAGGGCACTTCAGATACGAGGCGCAAGCGTGACTCATCCATTTAAGACAAGGGTCCTGGAATTAATAGATGAAATCGATATCACAGCCAAAAAGGTGGGAGCTGTCAATACCCTTGTTCTTGAGGGAGATTCGATTTATGGTACCAACACGGACTGGGCAGGAGCCGTCAGGTCCATTGAGGGGTTGCTTCCTATCAAGAATAACCATTTTGTGGTCGTGGGTGCGGGTGGTGCAGCAAGGGCTGTGGTTTATGGGATTACCCGCAAAGGGGGAAAAGTCACGGTTGTCAACAGAACAAGGGACAAGGGACTTGCTCTGGCCGAAACCTTTGATGCGTCCTTTGCCCCCCTTGTCGACATTGTGAAGGTCAGCGGAGACTGTCTCATCAATACGACCTCTGTGGGGATGTATCCCAAGGTGGAAGAGACGCCGGTACCCCAAGGTGTGTTGAGCCGTTACAAAGCTGTGGTGGATATTATATATAACCCATTTAAAACGAGGCTTTTGAAGGAAGCAGAGTCTGCAGGATGCATGGTGGCAAACGGCCTTGACATGTTTATTTTTCAGGGGGTTGAACAGTTTAAGATCTGGACAGGAGAAGAACCCCCTGTCCAGCAAATGAAAGACCTGGTCGTTGAGGAGCTCGAAACAACATGAAGCGGGTTAAGCCTATAAGAGAAATCAATGCGGTAATCCGTGTCCCCGGTTCAAAGAGCTATACGCAAAGGGCCCTGATCACTTCTGCGCTTGCCAGTGGCAGATCCATCATAAAAGGAGCCTTAATCTCAGAGGATACTGAGCATTTGATCGAGGCCCTGCGCTTACTGGGCGCAACCATCGGTCAGGAACGCCATGATCTTATCGTGGAGGGGACCGGTGGTAAACTGGCGACACCGCCTTCTGCGCTTTATCTGGGGAACAACGGAACCGGACTTCGGTTTCTCACCAGCACGGTCTCATTGGGACACGGCACCTTCATACTTGATGGCAACAGCCGCATGCGGCAAAGGCCGATCCAACCTCTTGTTGATGCCCTAAACCAAATGGGAGTTAAGGCTCGCTGCATTGAAGAAAACGGGTGCCCCCCCGTGAAAGTCCGGGCAAAAGGGCTTCCGGGAGGCAAGACAGGCTTGACCAGGGGGCTCAGCAGTCAGTATGTCTCGTCGCTCCTTTTGGCCGCGCCGTATGCGGAAAAAGATACTGAAGTCGAGATTTGCACCCCCTTCCCATCTTGGCCGTATATCAGGCTAACCATAAATGTGATGGCACACTTTGGCGTGAAGGTATCAGTCTTCGAAGACAGACTTTTTTATATCAAGGCCCCTCAAGCCTATCAGCCAAGAGAATATGTGATAGAGGGCGATCTCTCAAGTGCCACTTATTTTATGGCTGCTGCGGCCATCCTTGGCCGGACCATAAGGATATCCAATATCAACCCCGGCTCTCTTCAGGGAGATTTACGTTTCTTAGAAATCCTGGAAACCATGGGATGCAAGGTGTCCACATCTGGAGAAGGGATTCAGATAACCGGGCCATTGTCTAACCATGAGGATCTTTCTTTTGACTTGAACGATGTGCCGGACATGGTTCCTGCACTTGCAGTGCTCTCTGCCTTCAGGAAAGGAAAGACCATCCTGAAAAATATCTTACATCTGCGGGTAAAGGAATCGGACAGGGTCGCTGCCTTGAGCTGTGAACTCAAAAAGATCGGCGCAAAGGTTGAAGAAAAGGCAGACGAGATGATTGTTCAGGGGATGGCAACCCATGGAGCTGAAATAGAGTGCTACAGCGACCACAGGATCGCTATGAGTTTCGCCATAGCCGGTTTAGCCTTAGAGGGTATTTCCATTAAAGATCCAGGTTGTGTCAAAAAATCATTTCCAGATTTTTGGGAAACGCTGGAATCTCTGGGTTAGTCAATAACCACTCTGACTTTTTGTTCTCTCACAGAGCCCGCAGAGGCTCAGAGTCTTTGAGCAGATCTCCTGAGAGGGGAAATCTGCTCAAACTGCAACGCTACGCGGGGGTGTTCCGATTGTTTCTTGTACTAGACGTATTTGCACCATTTGAGGTGCCCCGACAGGGGCTGATGATTGGGCCTGATTTTCCCCTCTCAAAAAATCAGGCCAAGCTCAAGAATCTTTTCTGCGTTCTCTGTGTGCTCAAGCGACTGCAGGGAGCGGGCGAGAGAATCCTATGATCGGGAACGAGGGCATGAACATTGTCCTGATTGGATACAGGGGTACTGGCAAGACGACCGTGGGGATGGCCCTTGCCAAAAGACTTGGGAAGGCCTTTTGTGACACGGATGACTACATCGAAAGAAAAGCCAAAAGGCCGATTAGCGATATGGTCTCAACAGAGGGTTGGGCCTTTTTTCGGGCAAAGGAAAAGGAGGCGATCCGCGAGGTATCGTCACGTAAGGATTGCGTGATTGCTGCAGGCGGGGGTGCCATCTTGGACGATGAAAACGTGGAGAATTTCAAGAAAAATGGAATCGTCGTTTTACTCGAGGCCACCACTCAGACCATCCATGAACGAATGCAAGGCGATAAAAGGACCGACCAGCAGAGACCAAGCCTGACCGGAAAAGACCCATACGAGGAAATAGAAGAAGTTTTGGAATTTAGGAGGCCTTTTTATCAAAGGGCCATGGATTTTTCTGTAGATACGACATCTAAGAGCATTGACCAAGTCCTTGATGAGATCGTCCGGAAACTTGAACGTAAGTCACAGGGGCACTTGTCGTAGTTCAGCATTCGGGGTACGAAAAATTGCTTCTCTTCAGCCTCCAATGTCTTTACCAGGTATGCCGTTATCCTTGGTGGAAATGGCTGGAGGCCTATGTTCACCGATTTCTCGTACCCCCTGAACAGTTACGCTCGAACAGTATGGAGGTTAAATGGCCGGTAATACATTTGGACAAGTATTTAAGGTGACTACCTGGGGTGAGTCCCACGGAAAGGCCCTCGGGGTGATTATCGACGGATGTCCCCCTCGCTTGCCCCTTGACCAGTCTGACATTCAGCAAGACCTTGACAGAAGAAGACCACAGGGGGGGGCACCTTCAAGTACACGAAGGCGGGAACCAGATCAAGTTGAGCTATTGTCTGGCACATTTGAAGGCATGACCACTGGAACCCCTATCTCGCTCCTTATTTATAACAAGGATGTGGAAAGCAAAACGTATGAGACAATCAAGGACATCTTTAGGCCGGGACATGGTGACCTGACTTATCAAAGGAAATACGGGATACGCGATTACAGAGGCGGAGGCAGGGCCTCTGGCAGGGAAACAGCAGCAAGAGTTGCAGCCGGCGCTGTTGCCAGGAAGGTGCTGGAACAAGCAAACATCCAGGTCAGGGCATATACCCTAGAGCTCGCCGGGGTCCGGGTGGAACGGGTGGATCTGGAGGCCATAAATAAGAACCCGTTTCTTGCGCCAGATCTGGACGCAGCAAGCCGCATGCAGGAAAGGATAAAGGAGATTAAAAAATCTGGAAATTCGGCCGGAGGAATCGTCGAGGTGCTGGCTCAGGGCTGTCCTGCTGGATTGGGGGAACCCGTATTTGACAAGCTCGATGCTGACCTGGCAAAGGCGGTGATGAGTATCGGGGCTGTGAAGGCCGTTGAAATCGGTGTCGGCCTAGCAGCGGCCCGGCTGCTCGGTTCTGAATGCAATGATGAGATCACGCCCCAAGGATTCGTAACGAACCGCGCCGGGGGTATCCTGGCAGGTATTTCCAATGGCGATGACATCATCCTGAGGGCTGCTATAAAGCCCATTCCTTCCATTGAAATAGAACAGAATACAGTAGATATCAATATGAAGCCGACAACGATCTCGGTTAAAGGAAGACACGATGTATCAGCCATACCCAGGATTGTCCCGGTTTGCGAGGCCATGGTTTGTCTTGTTTTGGTAGATCACCTGTTACGCCAGAGGACACTGAAATGAAAGACCTGACCATCGGGATCATAGGCGGAACAGGTGGAATGGGTAAATGGCTCAAGGGATTTTTTGAAGATTCGGGTTACCGAGTCCTGATTGCCGGCAGGTACACAACCTTGAACCCTGTTGAGCTAGCCAAAGAGAGTGATGTGGTCGTATTAAGTGTTCCTATCAATGCTGCACAAATGGTGATCAAAGAAGTTGGTCCCCACATAAGAAAAGATGGCCTGCTGTTAGATGTAACCTCTCTGAAAGTGGGGATCATGGAAGCCATGCTGAAACATGCGCAATCGTCTGTGATCGGTACACACCCACTTTTTGGCCCGACTGCCAGGTCCATAACGAACCGTACGGTCGTGATATGTCCTGGAAGGGGGGATAAGTGGCTTGCCTGGCTTACCAATCTGCTTAGGGAAAAAGGGGCTAAGATCAAAATCTCCACCCCCGAGGAACATGATCAGATGATGTCCATTGTCCAGGGGCTCACACATCTGAGTACAATAGCCCTGGCCCAGACGATCAAGGCCCTTAACGTGGATTTGGATGATAGCCTGCAGCATGCGACCCCTGTCTATCGACTAAAGATGTATATGATTGGAAGGTTATTTGCCCAGAACTTGGGACTTTACACGGATCTTGAGATGCAAAACTCCCATACCAGCGAGGTAGCCAAGGCCTTTCTGGAATCTGTACAGATGGTTAGCAAAATCGTTCAGGAAAAGGATTCCTCCAGGTTCAGAGAACTTTTAAATGAGACTGCCGATTTTCTTGGAGATTTGAAACATACCATCCTTGATGAGGCAAGTAACGTGTTTGCAGAGTTTTTAGATACAGGATCCAACTCTTCTCGTTGCGAAGAATAATCGGTCTTGTTCAATACCTGCCCACTTCCGAAAGCACGGTCGCTAACAGTCTGTTGCCCAAACAGCTGAGGCTATTTTTTGAGGGCCGTCAGGGGGAGATCTTTTTTGAGATCAGGTCACTGATATGACCTGACAGGCCCCACAACGGCACCATATTTTGCGTACGGTCCTGACCCATTTACAAATCGGCTGGTCGCTTGTATGCCACATGGACGTGTGCCTGGTTCATAAGATCAATGCCATTTGCCACCAACAAGCAGGATGAGATTTGACCTGACTCAAAAAAGATCTCCCCTGACGGCTTTTTTGCAAACAATATGATGCTCTCATGAGTAGAAGTTATTTCAAGGCCCTTTGACGACTCCATTTTTGCCAAAAGTTTTTAGTGAAGCGAGCTTAGAACTTTAAGGCCCCGCCCGCACTAAAGGACGGAACCCTCCGGTAAAGGAAAGAAACATTTTTAAATAGCTCCCCCTTGACCCCGCCCTAATGGTCGGGGATAGCGGGGAGCAGGCCGGTCAAAAATGGCCGAACAGGCCAAGGAAAAGGGTGCGGTAAACAAACCCGCTGTCGGGCAAGCTTGACAAGGCATCAAGTTTTTAGTTCCTGTACTTCTTGGATTTTGAGGAAGGTGAATTTGTCGATAGGTTTTTGAAATAGCTGGTGGCGGTGCAGGGACTTGAACCCCGGACACTGCGGATATGAGCCGCATGCTCTAACCGACTGAGCTACACCGCCATATCAAACATCGTGTGATCTCAGTATTCAACCAATTCTCAAAGAAAGCGTTATAGATAACTTGTTGCTTTTCTAAATCTTGCTGACGGATCTTCTCAAACTTACTGACCCCTGGTTAGGCAACAACCTGTCCAAAACTGACCACCAGTATTTGATTCTGTACGATGAGGGTTTGAATTTCAGGTTTTTGGAATCGCAAGGTCGTAACTTATAATCGTACTCTTCGCCTTAGCCACAAAAGAAGCTCCCTGCTCCATCACCACTGCGGCCACCAGTTCTTCCTGACCGTCATTGTCAAAGTCGCCAATGGCAAAGTCGCTGACATAGCCATGGATCTTTCTGGTCTTCCAATTTAAGCCCAGCCCCAGGCCGTTCCAAGACAAGGATACGATTTCACTACTGCTGAACTGCCGATATCGCTTGAACAACCTGCTTGTCCCGGCGTGGTTCTTGATGACAATAACCTCCTTTTTTCCGTCTCGGTCAAGGTCCTTTATGAAGATCCTTTGTGCAAGAAACAGGCGACCTTTTTCTGAGGGTTCGTTCTCTGATGCCATCTCAAGATAATTGACAGAGCCGCCATAATATTCGTCACTTTTCCATTCTCGGGCCCCTGACCTGGTCAAGATTTGAAGATAGTCATTCTCATCAAAGGCCAGGATCATCTCTTGGCCATCGTCGAGCACATCACCGATCGTAAAGGCAAAGACATTGACGCCTCGGGGAATATCCATTGTATGAATACCCTCATAGTTCCCATTGCGCCAACCCAATTCGTAAATATCCCCCAGGAACGGATCGCTGAGCCCACGTTTTTGACCCAGGAGCACCGGACCCTGCATGGGAAGTTCTATCACCCGGTAGTACCAATTATTGCCCTTGCTTATGGTGACAAAATCACCTGCTTCCCACTCCAGGACAAAGGACTGGAGGACATCCCTCAGCGTATTCAGATTAGTGACGAAGATCTCAGCCTTCCCATTACCATTGATGTCCGCCACATCAACACCAATGAAGTTGTCATTCGGCTCTCCAGAAATCTCTTTTACCTTAATGAATCGACGCTCGACATTCCTGTACACAAAGATCTGGTTTTGGCTGATAAAGACGACCTCCTGATGGCCGTCTCCATCAATGTCTCCGATGGACATACCCTTAATATGCTCCTCAAAGTTTCGACTCTTCCAAAAACTGCCAGCATCCCTCCGGCCTCCCACTGCAATAAAATTCGGGTTAAGGCTTGAGGTTTCCATCATGCCACCATACTCCTGAATACCCTCCCCAAGGAGTTTTTCAGGGTGTGCATATATGTCCGGAAAAGGGGCTCTAGAGGCGACCTGCCGAGGGGCCTCCTCTCGAATCGTGAGTACTCGACCGAAGACCTTTTCGTTGATGTCTGACGCAAAGACGTTTATCTTTGGAATCACATTGTCCATGCCGCGGCTTTGATTAAAGATGGTCACCACTGGCTTTGCGCCATGGACATCCATCATCTTGGCATCAATGCTAACGCTTTCACCAAAAACGGTCAGACTTCCGAACAGCACATAGTCTGCATGGAGGGCAGTACCGATTTCTCGGGCCACCTTTTCGTTCATGGGACCGGCTCCGGCTATTTTGCCAACGATGCGTTCAGTCACTTCCCTTTCAATGACAACCACCTTGTTTTCCCAGGATAATCGGGTGGTCAGCATATCTACAATCCCTTCGCGCAAAAAGGAAAGGTCGCGATCAGCATTCATCTTAAAGGGAATGATGGCCACCCTCGAGGGTTCACCTGCCCATGCGCCTCCCTGGAACACGGCAAGCAAAAAAATAATGAAAAATATGCGTATTACCTTTCTTAATATCATAGGTTTTCCTTTGTAGAGCCAAGCTTAAAGTTCGATTATAAACTAAGATCCAGATTAAATAACACCTCATATGTTATTAGTCAACAGGTTGTTGCCCAAATTACGACAATTGAAACTCCCTGCAGCAACCTGCAGGGAATGCGCTCGCTTTTGCAGCTCAAGCTTCAGCCCTCTTTTGGTATTTGTCATGCCAAGTGCACGGCTGTTTGGACAATAGCCTGTGAACGTCTTTTCCTGCAGAACGTGTTGACAAGGCGAGAGCCTGCCTTTGAACCGCCAAGAAAATATGTCGTCATGAAAAGGATGCCGTTGTCATAATTGTGTTGGCGGGAGCCCATGCATATGCTATGGCTCGATAAGCGTTCAGCAGGCAGCTATTAGCAACCTAAAGAAAAACAACAAGTTATCTGCTACGGATTTCTTCGAGAATAACGAGACGCCTTATGTGAAGCTCCACGCTCACAGGGCGGGCGGGGTCCGGTACCAAGCCATGATGAATAAGAATCAAATACAGGAAATGTTTCAGGCGATCGCTCCCCGGTATGACCTTTTGAACCGGATGCTCAGCCTCAGGCAGGACGTACATTGGCGAAGGGCACTGGTTAAAGGGTTGAAAATCCCTAAGGGGGGAAAGGTGCTGGATGTGGGAACAGGGTCAGCCGATATCCCGTTGGAAATCGCACGTCAGAGAGGGTCAGATGTGTCCATATTTGGGGTTGATTTTGCCTGGAACATGCTATGTCTCGGCAAGGACAAGATTGCACGGGTCAGACGCCCTTCGCATATTTTCCTGATCAAAGGCGAGGCCTTTTCCCTGCCGTTCAAACCTGCCTCATTCGATGCTGTGACGGTCGCCTTTGCCATCCGAAACCTGCCTGACAGGAAACAAGCCTTGATCACACTGTTAGACCAACTTAAACCAGGTGGCCAGATTATGATCCTGGAGCTTTCCACACCTCGGCCAGCCCCCCTGAAATATATTTATCTGTGGTATTTTGAAAGGCTTCTCCCGCTGATCGGACGGGTCATATCAAGGAATCAAAAGGCCTACTCTTACCTGCCTGACTCAGTATTACGTTTTCCCCCGCCCAGCACCTTTTCGGGGCTGATGAAGAACGCAGGGTTTGAAAGGATCACTTACCAGCCCCTGATTTTTGGGATTGCTATCCTTTTTTCCGGCTTCAGGCCTAGGGGTGCTGCAGGAACCCAATAAGGGTCTGTTGCCCAAATCACGACAATTACCCCCCCCTGACTCCAGGCCGGGGGTTCTACCTGACGGCAGCGCTTCGCATGGCAGGAAGCGGACCAGTTAAGTTTCAGCCCTTTTTGGTGTTTGACGGCTGACAGATGTCAGGCTGTTTGGATCCAACAGCCTGATAATACCTAATAATAGAGGGCGTATTCCGGGATGCCGTACAGGTGTCGGATGTTGGAGGCGACCGTTTCAGGCAGATACCGTCCCCAGAGTTTGACCGGCAGGCGGCTCACATGGACCTCAGGGCTCAACCCCACGGCAAAAAGGTACTCAATCAACAACTCCACGTTCATGGGGATGTAACCTTTATAGAGCCTGTTATCCCTTTGTGCAATGATTCTTTCTTCATGGATACTGTTTCCCAATTCGGACTCTACCATGTCGGGGAAGGTGGAAAGGATCAGTTCCATGTTGATGGTCGGTTCGGCACCATCCAAGAGGGGCTCCAAGCCCTTTTTCAACTCGGCCTCGGGGATACCGCGGCGGACATACTTCTGCCAACCCAGACAATCCATATACCTGCGACAGACATATTCTCTGTCCCATGAAACAGCAAGAATCAAGCTGACCGCTTGGTAATCTCCCTGGTGATTCTCCTTATCAATGATGCTGATCATGGGGTGATCCGCCAGGATATGCTCCAGGCGGGCCAGCCTTTCAGGATCTGCTACAATCTTAATGCCGCCAACGTCATGTATGGTCAGGGCGGTTCTGTCGAGCTGAATAGCACCATCGCGAAATTTATGAGCAATAGCCTCTTCTGCAGCCATAAACTCCCGATCCATTTCTTCTTTAGAAGACAATAGTCTTTCCAGTGGGATGCCCATCTCCTCTGCCCGTTTCTGTGCCATCTCCCGCGCCGTATCCTGGACCATCCGGAAGATCCAGTTGGCAATGTAGCGGTTGACCTTTTCAGCAATCCTCCTGGGCCGTTTGATCCTATAGAGCCCTAACAGACGTTGCTTTTTGTCCAGGCACATGACGCCATTAATGGGGGTTTCTCGGTAATAGAAATCCGGGTTGCTCTTATAAAGATGCACGAGTTCTTTTACCCGAGGGGTTGCATCGTTTGGGCTGCGACAGATCACATCACGGAGCTCACCTTTGTAGTAAACGGATTTCTGTTGAATCGGCTCATTATAGGTCATTTCCAGCAAGAGCTTAGCGACCCTTTCCAGGGTCTCGCCCACCACAAACCCACCGCAGATCAGGATCTGCGTGATTCGCAGGCCATCGGATGGATGGAGCTGCCCACAAAGCCATCGCGCGGCAATATTGAATAAATCTTCGCGATGTACAAAGGAAGTCAAATACATGTACTTGTCCTGACAATGGGCATGCAACATCAAACAATGCCCAAATCACCTTTTCAATATAGACCGCTTGAACATACAAGTCAAATATGAGAGGCCAAAATGCCCCCCCTCCGCCCAAGGCGGGGGGCTTCACAAAAGCCATACAAGATAAAAAAGCAGAGGAGGCTCCACCATTACCGTGCTTTCAGTCTATCACGTGGCATAAAAAAATGTACCTGTTACCCCCACCGTTGGCTTAGAAGAAAAAAAGAGGTTAACCGGAAAGCATTGACATATAGAGCTCGTTTCCGTATATTTTCATATTAATAGTGACGGTTGCGGCATGATTCATGTCTGCAGTCGCCTGAGTAGATAAAACTTACAGAATATGAACAATCAGGCAACCCTTTTCGTTGCTTCTCTTTGGGCTTTCTCTTGAAGGTAACGGACGAGGGACACATGACGATTCAAAAATTTCTGGAAAAAGCCAAGAAGTACGAGGTAAAAATCTACGAAAAGTATCCGGACTTGATCATCAATCACGTCCCCTTTACAGGAGCGCCTCAAAAACACCCGTACCATGAAGATAAAATCATTTTAATTGCAGACCCATTCAGCACCCAGCCCTTTTACTATGAATTTGACATTGCCGATATTGAGGTCATCGAAGAACTTCCCAGTGTCGTGACCATGGAAGGGGAATCCGTAATCATGGTCAGAGTCTGGGTAAGGAAAGGCAGTATTGGTGTGAAATCTGTCCCCTTTGTCGTTGAGGAAACCACACAAAGACAAGTGAAAGTCAAATCAACCACCCCTCATAGATAACCATGAAGGTCCTTCTCTTTTACGCCCCCTCCTTCTGGTTTAGAACTTTTAAAAAGGTCCTGGAACAGGCAGCCACCCAGGACATGGAGGCCACCTGCAAGAAAGCTGTCGTGGTCTTCTATCAGGTGGAGGCTGAAGATATGGAGCGCCGGAGTAAGGTCCTGACCAAATTTATCAAAAACATCAAGTGGCTGGCCGGAAAATTCAACTCCAGGACGGTGGTTCTCCATTCGTTCAACCACCTGTCTACCAGTAAGTCACCACCTGAATTTGCAGGCGCTTTCATCGAGGAAGCACGTGGACGCCTGGGACAAGCTGGTTATCGGGTCATTGTAACCCCCTTTGGCTATCTCAACGAGTGGAAACTCCATGTGGCCGGAGACTCCCTTGCCAAGGTCTTTAAGGAATTGTGAATGTCTTCTGATTGAAACGGTCAGACAGCAAGAAAATCGTCTTGTTTTTTCGGAAAGTCCTTGTCACATTCGAGGCTGTTGATCCAAATATGTTTACAACTGGTTTCAAAATCTCTTTTCGAGCCAATTTTGACCATTTTGCAAGAAGTTCTTAGAAGTTATTTCAAAACCCTTTGACGACTCATTTTGGCCATTTTTGCAAAAAGTTCTTAGCGAAGTGGAGCGTAAAAAATTGTAATTGTTTGGGTGGTGTTAGCCCGAGTTAGCGCATGGGTTGCGGCTGACGCCTTGGACAGAGGCACGACATGCTACAATTTTAGCAAAGCGAGCTTTAGAACTTCTCAAAATGGTCAAACAAGCGAGAGAAAGGTTTTGAAACCGCTTCTAAGCAAAAATTGTATTGTCCTGGGAATATGAAACTGGGTTGCAGTTACTCTGCGGTTGATTTTTGGTTTACTCGGTTGATAATCCCCTCATATTGAGTTATGGAAATTTAGCTGGTAAACTCATATATATGACGAACATGACACCCTTAAAGGTTGACCTTCACATTCATACCAAAGAGGATGAAAAAGACCGCATTCGCTACTCGGCTTATGACCTGATTGATGCGGCCTATTCCAGGAACTTTGACGCCCTGGCCATTACCAATCACGATGTGCTGACCTATAGCCCCGAACTTAAGTCGTATGCAGCCGATCGGGGTATTGTATTGATCCCGGGAGTTGAGGCCTGCATAGAAGGCAAGCATGTGCTCCTGATCAATATGCCCTATGAAGAAGGATGCTTTCATTCCCTTCGTGAGGTCTTCGAGCAAAAGGCGGCCAACAATCTGGTAATCGCACCCCATCCCTATTTTCCGGGCTCTACCTCTCTGCACGGAGAGCTTGAGGCCAATGCGCACCTGTTTGATGCCGTTGAATATTGCCATTTTTATAATCATTTCGTCAACTTTAACAAAAAGGCCGTCCGATTTGCCCACAACCACCACCTCCCCATAGTCGGAAACTCGGATGCTCACGTCCTGGAGCAATTTGGGTTGACCTACTCCCTGATTCTGGCGGAAAAAGATTGTAATGCGATTATTGAGGCGATTAAGGACGGTCGCGTAAAGCTGGTTTCCCGACCCCTTTCCCTGGCGCAATTGTTAGTGATATTCATCCGGGTTTTCTCCACCAGGCGTTTTACCTGGAAAAAATCCGTTCAATTCATACGGACAGGGGCTGGATTTATCAGGCGTGTCATACAGAGGCCATCGTCATGCGCTACTATCCCGTGAATCTGGATGTGCAAAACAAGGAGTGCCTTGTTGTGGGTGGCGGTCGCGTGGGTGAACGCAAGGTCATGACCCTACTTGAATGCGGGGCGCGTGTTACCGTGGTCACTACGCTTGCAACCGAGCGCCTTCAGGCCTTGGCCTCAGAGGGCGATATTGATCTAAAGACCAGAGGCTATGAACCCTCCGACCTGGAGGGCAAGTTTCTGGTTATTGGAGCGACTGACACCGAAGATATCAATGAAAAGATCAGTCAAGATGCTGCCAAGCGAGGGCTGCTGTGTAACATTGCCGACCGTCCGGCGGCGTGCAGCTTTGTGCTCCCCGCGATTGTCCAGCAGGGAGACCTGTTGATTGCGATCTCCACGGCAGGCAAAAGCCCGGCTCTAGCGAAGAGAATACGCCAGGACTTGGAAAAGGAATTTGGGCCGGAATATGCGGTATTGTTAAACCTTATGGGGGCTATCCGCCAAAGGCTTTTATCAACGGGAAAGAGTCCTGAGGCACACAAACAGATGCTTGAACGCTTGCTCGATGAGGGTCTCCTTGTCATGATTCGGGATAATCGCATCCAGGATATAGACAACCTCCTTAAAGATGTGCTAGGCGAAGGGTACACGTGGGAAGCGCTGATGAAAATCGAGCAGGGGCCTAAGTAAGGCTTCTTGTTCGGTGTAGCCACCATTTTTCGAGAGGACGATCCATGAGCCTTTTTTTTACTTTGACAATTGCGTGTTACATTGCAAGCTCGTTGGGTTATCAGGCTTATGTCCTGTTTCAAAAGCGACCTGTGTACAGGATTGCAAGTATTTTACTTTGGGTGGGGTTCCTGTGTCACACAAGCGTCATCGCTCTGCAGTACTTTAAAACTGGACATGTTCCAGTTCAGAACCTCCACGAAACACTTTCGACGTTTGGATGGGCCGTTGTTGGCGTCTTTCTTATACTTCAAATCAAATTTAATCTTATGGTTCTGGGAGCCCTTGTGGCACCCTTGGCCACCCTGTCTGTGATCATCGCTTCCATCCTGCCTGGGCCGCCAGTTGAGATAGGCCCGCTCTTTAAAAGCCTGTGGCGGACGTTTCATATTGGAACCCTTATTGTGGGAAATGCTGCCTTTGCCATAGCCTTTTTGGTGGGCATCCTGTATCTGATTCAAGAGAAGGCAATCAAGGATAAGAAGCGCGGCTTTTTCTTCCGTCGACTGCCTTCCCTGAAATTACTTGACTCCATGGGATATACATGTCTTATTGCAGGATTTCCCATGCTGACCTTTGGAATCATTACCGGCGTTATATATGCTCAGATGGTCCGGGGCCGATTCTGGAGCTGGGACCCCAAAGAGATTTTTGCAGTGATTACGTGGCTGGTATATGCAGCCTTGCTGCATGAACGCCTGGCCGTGGGATGGCAAGGAAGGCGGGCCGCCTTGATGACCATTGCGGGATTTGTGATACTCCTTTTTACGTTTTTCTTACGTTTTTTGGGGTAAATTTGTTTGGGGTTCTGCCTTACGGCAGCGCTTCGCGCCCGGGGAGCAAGCCGGTCAAAGATCCACGGTTCATTTTCATCCCAAAATGCTACAGTTTACCATTCCGATCTGTTACGCGCGGAGGACCTGGGGCTTAGCATCATGACGGAAAAGAGGGACATCGTCATCATCGGGCTGAATCATAAAACAGCACCCGTGGAGATTCGGGAGCGCCTGGCCTTCCCTAGTGAAGATACCGCCAAGGTGCTGGAAGCCATGCGCCAAGAGACCTATGTGGATGAGATTATACTCTTTTCCACTTGCAACCGGGTGGAGTTTCTCTTCACAACCCAAGATATGCCCAAGGCAGTGGAAGCGGTCAAGGACTTTGTCGCCAAGTTCAAGAAAACGCCTCGTGACGTTTTTGAGCAGGCCCTTTATGTGTACAACGGAGAGGAGGCAGTGCAGCATATATTTCGCGTGGCATCAAGTCTTGATTCCATGGTGGTCGGTGAGCCGCAGATTCTAGGGCAGATCAAAGAGGCCTACCAGGAGGCTTCCAACCACAGAACCTGCGGGGTCATCCTGAATCGACTTATGCACCGCTCCTTTTCAGTAGCCAAACGGGTGAGGACCGAAACCGGCATTGGTGGCCACGCGGTTTCCATCAGCTATGCGGCCGTGGAATTGGGCCGGAAAATCTTTGATGTGCTAGAAGGGAAAGCGGTATTGCTCATTGGTGCCGGTGAAATGGCAGAACTGGCCGTGGAGCACCTTGTCACCAACCGGGCCAGTCCCATATTTGTCGCCAACCGAACCTTTGAACGAGGCCTTGAAATTGCCGAGCGGTTTAAAGGAACAGCTATTCGGTTCGAGGAGATTTGTGACTATCTCAAACAGGTGGACATCGTCATCAGTTCAACAGGTGCCCCCCACTACATCCTGGTGCGTGACGATTTCAAGGGGGTCATGCGTGCCCGGAAGAACCGGCCTCTTTTCTTTATCGACATTGCGGTCCCGCGGGATATTGATCCTGAGATCAACCACATTGATAACGTATACGTTTATGACATTGATGACCTCAAGAGCGCCATTCAGGAAAATATTGATGAGCGGCAAAGGGAAGCACTTAGAGCGGAGCGAATTGTGGATGAGGCTGTAGTCATGTTTCTAAGGTGGGTCCAATCCCTTGATGTCGTGCCAACCATTGTGGCACTCAGGGATAAGATTGAGGAAATCCGGCAGGCAGAACTCAAAAAAACCTTTGCTTCCATGGCATCAGTGTCTGAAGAAAGCCGGGCTGCCATTGACCGGCTCACAGCAGCCCTTGTCAAAAAAATCCTGCATGACCCCACAGTCTTTTTGAAGCAAAGCGGTCATAAGGATAAGAAGTCTCTTTATATAGACATTACCCGGAAACTTTTTAACCTGGATGCACAAAACAATCGGAAACCGGATATGGGGTAAATCTTTTGGCGCAGGTTTCACTTCGTGTGAAGCCGTCAGGTGCAACCTTGAGCCAAATCGCAGCTCACCCTGTTATGTACAAGGCATGAATCCGTATAGTAGCATTTAAAACATCTTGTTTAATGGGGGGCAAGCAGCGAATCACGATTCATGAATAACGAACAAGGAGGCCAATCTTGAAGAAAAAAGTCGCTTTTCTCTTCCCTGGACAGGGTTCTCAGGTGGTAGGTATGGGGCTTGACCTTTATCAGGAATATGATTTTGTGCGTGAAATCTTTGACATGGTTGACGAAGTGAGCAAGACTCACATCTCCAGGCTATGTTTCAAGGGCCCCATGGAAGAATTGACCCTCACTGTAAATTTGCAGCCTGCAGTTACAGCGGTGAATCTGGCTTGTCTTGCAGTCCTGGAAAAGGAGGGGATCCAACCCGACGTGACCGCGGGTCACAGCCTTGGAGAGTACAGTGCCTTGCGGGCTGCCGGGATCGTCAATACTGAGGATACATGCAAGCTGGTATGCAAACGGGGCCACCTGATGCACCGGGAAGCCACTAAGCACAAGGGGGCCATGCACGCCATTTTAGGCCTGAATATTGATGCAGTGCGAGAAACCGTTAAGGAGGCCCAGGAAAGGGGTGTCGTTGCCGTGGCGAATCACAATACAGCCGAGCAGATCGTCATCACAGGGGCACCCGATGCCGTGGAATATGCCTCTGAGTTGGCGACAGCCCGAGGGGCCAAGGCGATTCCCTTAAAAGTCAGTGGGGCATGGCACAGCGAATTGATCCGTGGGGCTGAAGAAGACTTTAGCGCGTTTCTGGCCCAAATTCCGTTCACTGTGCCACAAAAACCGGTGTTGTTCAATGTCACCGCGGCTCCTGAATCAGATCCACATGAGATCAAGGCGCTCATGGCAAGACAACTTTGCAGCCCGGTTCGCTGGTATGATTCGATGCGCAGGATGCAAGAAGACGAAATTGAGGTTTTCGTTGAGGTGGGCCCCAAAAAAGTGTTAACTGGATTGCTTCGCAAGATTATCCCTGATACATATCCGCACCAGATCTATAATGTGGACGGCATGAAGGGACTGGAGCGCTTTCTGAAAGCGATCACTTAGCGAGCTGTTTCCCATATCGGCACGATTCGCGCCGAACGAATGGCTGCCCATGTTGTTTATAGACCGGCCCTCCTCATGATAGGTGCAGGCTGTATGGGCAACAGGCCCGCAAGGTCCAGGCCTAAGAGAAAATGTTTCGTCCAGAGAGGTGTCTTATGATGAATAGCGAAAAACCGACAGATGCCTACAGAGATTTTTTAGAAGATATCAGTGAGTTTTCCACTGAAAGGGCAGAACGAGCACCTGCTGCACACCGGGTGGCTAAGGGAGGTGATGAACCAACCTCTATAGGCCAGCGGGTACGCACGGTTCGGAAAGAAAAAGGCCTGACCATAGAAGACGTCGCCCAACGAACCGGCCTGAGTTCAAAGAATCTTGACCAGATAGAGAAAGGCGACATTTCTCCTCCGTTAGGTGCCCTGATAAGAATCGCAAAGGCACTGGACATGAAGCTGGGACGGTTTATCTCCACGGGTGAGGTTAAGCCCTTTACGGTGGTCCGAAAGGATCAGCGGCGTGTCATTTCCAGGTATACCTCTGCCCAGGGAAACCAATACGGTTATACCTATGAGTCTCTGGCACCGGACAAAAAGGATCGCCACATGGAACCCTTTATGGTGACCCTGGTCCCTTCCAAGGCAAAAAAGGAACTGTCCGCGCATGAAGGACAGGAGTTCATCTATGTGCTGGAAGGGGCTATGGAAGTCATCTTGGAGGACTATAGGGATGTGCTTTATCCAGGTGACTGCATCTATTACGATTCAACCGTTCCCCACCTGGTCCGGTGTCATGGTGACAAAGAGACCGTCATCCTGGCCGTGCTTTATACAAAAAACGGATAGTCGCGCCTCACTCGTTTGTTCATGATTCTTTTCTGTCTCTTAGTCATCTCGGGAGACGACGACCTTGATTCATTTCGGATTGATTGACGTTTACTCTGCTGGCGCAAACCACAGACTAAACCTGGGTCACCTGATGGTTCTGCTTCTCTCTAGGAGATCTTCTATTTCTTTGAAGTGTTCCACGTGGTAGGCGGCTGAAAGCGCCCGGTTCTTGTATGCGACCAGGGGAATTCCGGCAGCTTTGGCAGCCAAGCCGTCAATCTCCGAATCCCCAATGTAAATGGCCTCCCCCGGGGACAGGTCAAAATGATCCAGGATCCTGACGAGCGACTCAGGATCGGGTTTAGGTCGTTTCACGTCCAGGCAGGATACCACGAAGTCAAAGTATGCGTCCAGCCTGTGGTGTGTCAGGACCCGATCCATCGTGTCTGACCGGTTGGTGGATATGGCTGTTTTGTAAGTTGGGCGCAGGTATTTGAGAAAACCTATCAGGTGGGGTTCCATTTCCATCATCGGAATAAAGGGAAGATAGCTGATCTGGCGCCGATAAGTGAGCGCCTCCTTCAACCGGGGATCATCCCTGAACAGGTAAGCCACGGATTGTTCTGCCGTGTGCATGTGCACATAGTTACACTGCTCGCTGTTCATCCGAGGTTTTTTGAACTGAGCCAAAATATGATTGTAATAGGCCTCATTGGCTCTCCTTGAGTCAAACATCACCCCATCGCAATCAAAAATCACGAGCTTAACTTGTTCCATGGTATGGTTTTGGGGACTCATCTCTTCTCACCCATGCTTTTTCTGTGCATGTTCACGTCCACATACACCGTCAACCTGGGCTTAAACTCACTGTCCGTTTCTATGATGATCCTGCCTGCACGATGGCCCACCATCCCTTCAATGTTTTCAACAGTCAACACATAACCATGCTTGTCAGCCGTGTCGGACAGGCAGTATCTCACAGCCTGGTCTATGTTGGATTCTATCTTTAGAATCTTAAAAGGATAATCTTTGTGAGGTATAATCTCAACATTCCGGCTCACTATTTGTCCCTCAACCCCAACAATGCGCACCCTTCGTGGCTTAACAGTGACATAAGGGATGACGCTTCCAGTGATGGTTAACTGAATCTTCGGCTGCCGGGGATCATTGGTATGGACGACAGCATATTTCGTAACGACACCAGCCCGACCTGCGGTTTGAAGTTCTACGGTAATGGCTCCCTCGCCACCGGCGGGGATGCGCCTCGGAAATGAGGCGGTAGAACAGCCTCAGGAGGCCCCAACCTTATGAATCAGAAGAGGCCCTGTGCCCGTGTTCTTGAGTTTAAAGGTGTGCCGAACAGGTGTGCCTTCAAAAACGGGCTCAAATTGAAAAGTCCTCTCAACAATTGAAACCCTTGGTGTAAGCTGAGGACCAGTGTCTGATGCCATCCCGGGGGTGCCTTGGGCGTCTTCAAGGTCCCGCCCATCCGCTGCAGAGGCGGGGCCCAACAAAAAAGCAAGACAAACAAGCAAAGACAACAACTTGAGCCAATGCCATCTAGGTGCCATAAAAATCCTCTGGTAAGTTGTTACAATTTCTGGTATGAAATCATTTATAATATGTAAAGCTTACATTTTGGGACATTAATAAAAATTCTGCTTGCCTGTCAAGGCCCAGATGAACTTCTTAATGTTTTACAATGCCACTTGGAATACATTCTTGAAAAAGGGCCTATTGCTCATTCCATTGTGTTTGTCCCTTGCTTGTGCCCATGATTTGACTCGACTTGTCCCCCCTGAAACTCATCCACCTCACATGACTTTTACTGTCATGCGGAACTACAACACCACGTGGAATGCCATGCTCCGTGCCATTGCGAACCTACTAGGCCACCAGGTGCAGTCATCTCTAAAGAAAACCGGTGCCATTGTGTTAGAGCCGGTGACGGTCATGGTTGAGGATTATTGTGACTGCGGCAAGATTGGCGAAATGCCTTTAACAGGGCCGGTAAAACGTGAGACCACGATCAAGCTCAAATCAAAAGCCCCACAGAAAACCCTTGTGGAAATTTCTTGCAAGTACACCACGCCCTATACATGGAAGGATATCTATGGGAAGGCTGTGCGAACCACCACCATCACATGTACATCCAACGGACGCTTTGAACAAGATCTGTACCGCAGACTCATACGTTATATTTATCCTTAATCCGAATCCGCCACAGGCAGAAAACCATATAGGAAAATCCGTAAGTCGTAATATGTGAGATGTAATACAAGATACATGATGCTGGATCTTTGATGTTGAAAATGCACAGGGCTCGCTAACCCCGCAGCAAGCCCTGTTGAATAATGTCTCTGGTTATAAGCTACGAACCTCAAGTTCCTTAATTAGATTGTATGACCATCTTGATTCCAAAGCAACGATTCTACAGGGCAAGCTGCAGGGAGCTTCAATATATCCAATATCCAGTATTGGACATACGTTCTCGAACTAGCCAAATAACATTTCTGCCAAAAGGAATACGAACCTCACAACTTAGGAAATAGAATAGTATCAAGGGGAATGCCATGAAAGTTCGAACAAAGGTCTGGATCGACAACGACCACGGCAACGTCATCTTTGGAACCGGCAGGCTCCGCATGCTCGAAGCGATTGATCGCCTCGGTTCGATGAATAAAGCGGCCCAAGAGCTGAACATGTCTTATCGTGCCCTTTGGGGGCGGATCAAATCAACAGAAGAACGCCTGGGGACCAAGGTTTTATTCACAAAACCGGGTGGCGGAAAGGGTGGCGGTTCGGCCTTAACCCCGGCTGGCAAGAGACTTCTTGAGGACTATAAGCGCCTGAAAGGGCGAATTGTCAAGGTTGCTGACCAGGAATTTCAAAAGATATTTGGCGTTAAAAACGTTCATGAAAAGTAAAAGACATATCTATCTGCAAATGAAATCCCTGGAGGAGGCCCAGGCGATTTTCTTTAATCGTTTTTGTTTGGACCGATATCTGCAGCAGGAAACCATTCCCACCCAGGAAGCAGCGGGACGGGTCACAGCAGAACCGGTATTTGCCAGGTTTTCTTCCCCAAGTTACCATGCGGCAGCCATGGATGGCATTGCTGTACGTGCTGAGACCACCTTTGGTACCACGGTAGATCGTCCAAAGAATCTCCGCATAGGAAAGGATGCCTTTTTTGTGAATACGGGTCACATGATGCCCGAGGGGACAAATGCAGTCATTATGATCGAGCATGTCGTGACCTTGGATGAGGAAACCGTTCAGATTGAGTCGGCTGCCTACCCCTGGCAACACGTCAGAAAAGTAGGCGAGGATATCGTGGCCACCGAGCTCATTCTCCCCCAGAACCACCTGATTACACCGTATGAAATTGGTGCCCTTCTAAATGGCGGAGTTTTCGATGTAAAGGTCAAACAAAGGCCCCGCGTGCTCATCATCCCAACGGGGTCAGAACTCATGTCCCCTCAAGACCTCACATCCGACACCCTTCCTCCAGGCCGGGTGGTTGAAAGCAATTCTGCCATCCTGGGTGCCTTGATTGGAGGCTGTGGTGGGGAATATGTCAGCCACCCCATCGTTCCTGATATTTTTGAAGAGATCTTAAATGCAGTCCGTGAGGCCACAACTGGAGATGTGGACCTGGTGATTGTCAGTGCAGGTTCGTCTGCCGGTTCTGAAGATTATACAGCAAGTGTCATGGCTGAGCTTGGCGAGGTCCTCGTCCATGGGGTTACCATCATGCCCGGGAAACCGACGCTTCTGGGTGTTATCAACAATAAACCCGTGATTGGAAATCCAGGATACACGGTCTCGGCCATTATGGCGTTTGAGAAGTTCGTCCAGCCACTCATCTCCAGAATGCTTGGCATCCGGGAGACACACCGGCCAAAGATAAAAGTTAGAACAGCTCGAAAGATGGCGTCAAAGCTCGGTATTGAGGAATTTGTCCGGGTCAAACTCGGCAGGGTCAAAGATACGGTCGTAGCCTCGTCTCTTCCGAGGGGGGCAGGCTCTGTGACCACCCTGACCGAGGCTGACGGGATCATTCGGATTCCCAATCATGTGGAAGGAATCAAGGCCGGTGAGGAGGTAGAGGCCGAGCTTTTGAAGGACCTATCACAAATTGAGAACACGGTCGTTATCGTTGGAAGCCATGACAACACCCTGGATATTTTAGCCAACCAGATGAGGGTTCGGGATTACCGCTTCAGCCTATCCTCAAGCAACGTGGGAAGCCTGGGAGGCCTGATCGCCCTTCGAAATGGATACTGTCATGCAGCAGGCTCCCACCTCCTTGATACGGACACCGGGACCTACAATATTTCCTATGTCAAACGTTACATTCCAAACCTGAGCGTGAAGCTGGTCAACTTGGTGTATCGCCAGCAGGGTCTGATCGTGCCCCGGGGCAATCCCAAGGGGATCTCAGGGATCCAAGAGCTGGCAAGAGATGATATAACCTTTGTCAATAGACAGGCCGGTTCAGGGACCCGGATTCTCTTGGACTATCGGCTGGCAGAACTTGACATCGCGCCAGAAAGCATCAGGGGATATGACCAGGAGGAATTTACCCATATGTCCGTGGCGGTGAGTGTGCTTAGCGGTGCTGCAGACACGGGGCTTGGCATCTATGCAGCAGCCAGGGCCCTGAACCTCGATTTTATCCCAATTGTTACGGAGCAATATGACCTTGTTATCCCGGAAGCGTTTTTGGAAGACGAAAAGATCCAATTAATGCTGGAGGTCGTGCGATCAGACCGATTCAAACAACTCGTAGATCAGCTGGGTGGCTACGATACCTCAAAAACGGGTACTGTTTTTGCAAGTCTGTAAGCGCAAGGAGGGGCAATGAAATCAGTCATTAAGGTATGTTTGGGCATATTTTTAGTGGTTGCCTTCTGCTCCCCTTTGGTCTTTGCTGAATCAAAGGTGGTGACCTGTCAGGGGAAATATGTCATGGGCGACCTGGACACCAAAAAAGAGGCCAAGGCCCTCGCCTTGATGGAAGCCAAGAGGGCGGCCCTTGAACAGGCAGGTACCTACCTGGAAAGTTCCTCTGAGGTGAAAAACTATGAATTGACCAAGGATGAAATCAGTTCTCTGGCCTCTGGCGTCATGTCTGTGGAGGTCCTGAAAGAGGAATGGAAGATGTCGGGTGAAAACCTGATGGTCACGGTCCTGATCCGTGCGACTGTGGATACTTCAAATCTTAAAGCGCGTATCGCTGCTTTGAAAGATAACCAAGAAAGCGTTGAGGAGCTCAAGAATATCCAGGCCCAATTGGCTGCCCTTCAAGAAGAGCTTCATGCGTTAAAGGCCCAGCGAACCGAAGAGATTTCTGGCAAACAAAGGGAAACCCCAAAAAGGGAGATCAAGGAAAAATATGTGGCTATCACAAATACAATGACGGCCTTAGATCATTTGAAAAGTGCAGAGGCTGCTATGGCAAACGGGCGATTGGAGGAAGCTTTATCATATTACAATCAGGCCCTGTCGGTCGATCCGAACATGGCTGAGGCCTATGCTGGGCAGGCCATCGTCCTCAAACGCATGGGCAAGCCACACAAGGCCCTCAAAAAGATCGATAAGGCCCTTGAGCTTGCACCGAGTTCGGCCCGGGCCCACAGCATAAAGTCCTTGATCCTGGCAGAGTCGCACCGATATACGTTAGCCCTGAACTCAATCAATAAGGCGATAGAGCTTAACCCCAAGAATCCAAGATTTTACTTTGGCAGAGGGATGATCAACCTCAAGTCGAAAAGGCCGCGCCTTGCCCTCAAGGACTTTGAACGCGCCTGTAGAATGGGTGCCCCCAAAGCTTGTAAGCAGGCCAAGACGCTTGCTCAGAGGTTGAATACCCAAAAAAATTCCCATCAAAGACCTATTCCCTTCAGGAGACCTCCGGTGCACAAGTAAGAGCGTTACTTGCTTCGATCTTGATTTATCTGAATTTTCACCCTTACCCTTTCATGGTACTCTCGCCAGAATATTGGTTCACCACGACTTAGCCCGAAAATTTTACGAATATTATCATCCCGAATTTCGCAAGTATCCGCAGACCATTTGTCAGCACCATGAATCGGTATCCCTCGCCGGAATGTGAATATGAGGCTCCCCCCACAGGGTGGGGGGCTGCCTTACGGCAGCACTTCGCGTCCGGGAAGCAGGCCGGTCAACACCATGGCGTGAAGCCCCGGAAGCGAAACCGATTTTTCGATCAATTTTTTTGAAGCCCATATTCTCCTCCAAAGTGTCTATTTTGTGAAGAAAATATGGCATAGGAGCAGCTTATAGTCAAGTATAATCAACACTTTATCCTAGTTTTTTTAGAGTTTTTTCTCTATGGAAAGAAAAAAACAACTATCTGATGAGAAATTTATCGGGAGTTATGCAAAGCTCTCAGATAGAGATTAACTAACCGTATTGAGTCTTAGGCGTATGCTGGGCAGAAGTCTGGCACACGCCTTTTTTTATTCATACGCCCTCCCGAAATATCAATTCGAGAATTTCCCCACATTCTCCATAACATTTTTAATTTCTTAAAAAAATAAGGGTCTTAAACTAATTCTGCGTCAGTAAAGAAAAATTCTCATCATAATACAATATACCAATACATTTTATAGCCGCAATATTTGAATTGTTACAACTGGTTTCAAAACCGCTTCTAGTGTCCTACAACAAAAAAGAGCTCTGGATCTGGGAAAATACAAGTCATTATTAAAAAAGTATAAACCCAAAAAACCAGATAAAATATTTAACTCCCCGGATAGGGACCCTGCTGCTTTGTTTGGGGAATAGATACCCTATTCACGGGATGAGTGCGTCCAGTACGGAACGATGATAGGTAGGCTGGTCAAGAGAGTGGGTTGAGGTGGGTGCTGTTTTGCCTGCCGGACCAAAACAGGCATTCAGACAAGCTATCGCCCGCCCCATCTCAGCTTGGCCTTCAGGACATCATAATAACTCAGGCCAGATGTCCTGATCATCTGAATCGTGTGGGGAGCCTTTTTGACAACAATGGCATCTTGATAGGTCACGTGAAGCCCGACCTGGCCGTCAAAGGTCAAAAAGACGTTCGAGTCCCGCTCATCCACCCTGATCTTAATGGTGGCGGTGTCGGGCAGGATCAGGGAACGATTGGTCAGGGTAAAGGGACAGATCGGGGTGAGTATGATCGTCTTGAGCGAGGGATAGATGATCGGGCCACCTGCTGAAAGGGAATACGCGGTCGAGCCCGTAGGCGTTGCCACAATCAGTCCATCCGCCTTGAAGGTTGTCAGATAATCATCGTCAATATAGGTACGGATGTGGGCTATCCGCGCCAGGGCCTCCTTATTGACCACCACGTCGTTGAGAACGGTCTGGCAGGCAATCTCCTCACCATCCCGCAAAACTTGTGCCGACAATAAGATCCTTTCCTCGGTGGTAAACGCATCGTTGATGATCGCTTCCATGATCGGGAAGAGCTGGTCGGTCGAGGTTTCGGTGAGAAAGCCGAAATTTCCCAGGTTCACGCCCAAAACCGGGATCCCCGTATCCTGTACCCATCGAATGGCGCTCAGGAAGGTGCCGTCGCCGCCCAATACAACGATGCAAGAAAGATTCGACGGGGCCTTTGGAATATTCTCGACCAGACACGCTTTCGAGGTAATGGGCGCAGGAACATTCTGCTTGATGAAGACCTCAATCCCCTTTGCCTTCAGCCAGGTTTCCAGTGCCTTGGCCTTGTCAACGGCCTCTTGTTGTGCCTTGACAACAATCCCAATCTTTTTCATAAGGGCCTAACATGTGAGTAAGGGTGCCGATTCAATCTATCTCATAGCAGGACCTCATTGGCCAGTCAAATCAAAGCCGGCTGTTGCCCAAATTGTCCCAATGCAGATGTCCCCTAACAGCTTCATAGAGGTTTCAGTGGACAGCCGTTTGGGTAACAAGCCCCCAAGCGCAGGGCTTCAGGCTGAGATCAAAACTTATCCCCGGGGTCCCCGCTGCATCACCCCAGAGGATGCAGCTCACGCGATCCTTCCAGTTCACGGTTCGGCTTAAGACCTCGGCCGCAACCACCAGGGCGTTCTTATATTGGCCATTTTTCAGGTATTGCTCGGCAGTGGAAAGCGCAAAGAGAAAACCCGTACATGCCGCCTAACCTCCCGACATGCCCTGTTGTGTCCTGACAGAAGAGCAGAGGGATCAGGCCTCTTTTTTTAACCAGCCTTTTCCTTAACCCGTCATCATATATTATCTATTTTCTTGTGTCAAATGTCAATTTTCTATGCACCTTGCAACCTTGGCGTCCCTACAAACAACAGCTGAACAGGACATAAATGCCAAATAAACCCATCGGAAGAAGAACGGACAAAGTGAAGCTCCCCGCCCTTCCGGACGGGGGGGCTGCCTGACGGCAGCGTTTTGCGTCCGGGGAGCAAGCCGGTCAATGACTTTTGAGAAAGGAGGAGGGTATGACACATAAGACTCGCTTATTGTTCATAGGCACGCTTTTTTGTTTCCTGTTTACCTTATCTGTGGTCCACGCCGATGAATGGGGAACCATCATCATCCCACCCGACAAACCGATCAAGATAGGCCTCGGTGCCATGCTTACCGGAGATTATGCAAGCATGGGGATCGATATCAAGAACGGGGCTGAAATGGCCGTTCAGGAGAAGGGGACGATCCTGGGGCATCGTGTTATCCTGCAAGCCGAAGACGACGGTTGTGCTGGCCCTTCCTCGGTTGCTATTGCTGAAAAGTTATGTAATGACCCTCTGGTCGTAGGCCTTGTTGGCTACATGTGCAGTGGGGGGAGTAAACCTGCCTCAGATATTCACAACAAGTACAAGGTGGTCATGATTTCTCCTTCTTCCACAGCCCTCGAACTGACGGCTCGCGGTATACCCATATTTTTCCGAACGTGCTGGAACGATAAGATACAGGCCAGGAGGGCTGCTGGCTTTGCCTTGAGCCGCAATTGGAAAAATGTGGCTGTTTTGCACGACAAGAGCGATTACGGACAAAGTCTGGCAGAAGACTTTGCCAAGCACATCAGGAACAAAGGAGGAAAGATTCTGGCCCTGGAGGGTATCACACGGGGTGACAAGGATTTTTCCCCGGTGTTGACAAAGATTAAGCCCCTGAGGCCTCAACTCATCTATTTCGGCGGCATGGCCGCCGAGGGTGCCCTGATAGCCCGCCAGATGAAGCGCGTGGGGATCAAGGCCCATTTCATGAGTGACGACGGATGTTACACCAAGAAGGACTTTATCCAGGCAGGCGGCAAAGCGACGACTGGATGCTATGTCACCTACGCCAAAGAGCCCGACCCGGCATGGGTAAAAAGATTCGAGGCAAGATACGGCCCCAGACAGACGTTCTCGCCCCAGGCGTATGACGCGGCCAATATCCTGATGATGGCCGTGGAAAAGGTAGCCAAAAGGCAGGCGGACGGAAGCCTGGTTATCGGGAAAAAGGCACTCAGGGATGCAGTGTCAAAGACGGAATATGAGGGGATTACCGGCAAGATTGCCTTTGACCCTAATGGGGATAGAACGGGATCTGTGGTTGTTATTTATGAGGTGGTTCAAGAAAAAGGGGAAAGATTCTTTAAGCCAATGCAATTTTAGTCAGGACAAACGCTCGCTGTTTGAGAGGAATTTTCCCGTTTTTTTCAGAAAGGTCGAGGTTGTCTCGGCCTTTTCATTAGGGTGAACTGATGGGCCATCTATTTGACCCGATTATCATCATAGATCAAATCATCAACGGGCTGACCATAGGCGGAATTTATGCCCTAATCGCCCTGGGATATACACTGGTTTATGGTATCCTCTTCATGATCAACTTCGCTCATGGAGAGATATACATGTTCGGCTCATTCGGCGGTTATGCGGCGCTTACGTATTTTGTAAATACCGGGTTTGCCGAGAAGCATGTGGTGATCTCGGTGATCGCCGCCTTTGTGGTTGCCATGATCATCTCTTCAGCACTTGGAGCGCTCCTGGAAAGAATCGCCTATCGACCGCTTCGTCATGCCCCAAGACTGGCCCCTCTCATAAGTGCTATCGGAGCCTCCATTTTTCTCCAAAATGTCATGATGCTTATTATTAAGGCCCGCATGCAGGTATATCCGGATGTGATACCCGAATCATTCATAGAGATCGGCAAGATAAGCATCTCCTATTTTCAGATATTCATCATCCTGAGCTCTGTCCTTCTAATGGTCGGACTCTATCTCTTTATCCAGAAAAGCAAGATTGGCAAGGCGATGCGAGCTGTAGCCGAGAACAAGGAGGCTGCTGCCCTAATGGGTATTGATGTCAACAGGATCATTCTCATTACCTTCGTGATTGGTTCGGCCCTTGCTGCGGCTGCTGGTGTCATGGTCGGCATGTATTACACCCAGATCAATCACATGATGGGTTTTATTCCAGGTATCAAGGCCTTTACCGCTGCTGTGCTGGGGGGAATCGGAAATGTGGCTGGGGCCATGCTGGGTGGATATTTCCTGGGCATTGTCGAGGCCCTGGGGGTCCTGGTCATGCCAGCAGAGTACAAAGATGTGATCGCTTTCAGCCTGTTAGTCCTGGTCCTGGTTTTCAGACCGACAGGGATCCTCGGAGAAGTTGTTTCAGAAAGGATATGATATGGGGAAAATAAGCGCAGCCCTAAGCTCCATTCCTGCAAAAGCATATGCGCTTGCGATTGTGCTTTTCGTTTTCATCTTACCGCCACTGGTGGGAAATTATTGGACCCAGATCCTTGGAGATATCGGGATTTACGTCATGCTGGGCATTGGCCTCAATGTGGTTGTGGGCTTCGCCGGTCTCCTTGACTTGGGCTATGTCGCCTTTTTTGCCATTGGCTCTTACGGCTATGCCCTCATGGCCTCACCGCAGTTTGGCATTCATATCCCCTTCTGGCTGATGCTGCCTGCATGTGTGGCAATCGCCGCAGGGGCTGGCGCCCCTTCTGGTAGAGACGATATTTGATACCATAAAGGATATCAACGCAAAAGGGACCACGATCCTTTTGGTGGAACAAAACGCGATGGCAGCCCTTTCTGTTGCTAATTATGGTTATGTTTTGGAAACCGGCAGAATCGTCATCAAGGGAACCGGCGCCTCGCTGTTGAACAACACACGGGTGAGATCAGCCTATCTGGGCGAAGAATAGCTGGAGGAAGCATTCTGCAGGGCCTTGAGGCGGGCACTCAATTTTACCGGGTAGGAAGGCGCCCCATCCAACGCCTTATATTTCTCATGAAGGGCTTGAAAGTTTTTGGCAAACCGCTCACGGATTTCCTCTAAGGAGGGATGTGTTTTGAGGAGCTTGCCATTTTCCATCATAGGCTCGAGCAATGGTCTGGCCTCCTCCACAGTCTCATCGGCAGTACCGATCATATCTTCCACAAAACGTCCTTGGCCGTCGGTCCTTCTGAAGATCTGCTTTTTCCCGGCCAGGTTTGTCTTTCCTGTGCTGAACTTCATAATGGGCCGCTCACCGTACTGGACGAGCTTATAAGCAATGTCAAAATAAGGAGCATCGGCTGAGACCCCCATCCTGGTTCCTACGCCAAAGGCATCAATCTTAGCCCCCTCTTTTAACGTTCTGGCAATCTTGTATTCGTCAAAACTGCTGCTGGCAAATATCTCGGTATCGTTGAGGCCCGCTTCATCAAGAATCTTTCGAACCTGTTGGCTCAATCCGGCCATATCACCGCTGTCCAGACGCACCCCCAATAACTTGTGTCCCTTTTTGGCCATCTCCTGTCCTACGATAGCGGCCTTGCGAGCGCCAGCAATCGTGTCGTAGGTGTCGATGAGGAAAACCGCCTTCTCGGGAAATAAGCGTGCAAAGGCCCTGAAGGCTTCGATTTCATCACCAAAGGAACTGATATACGAATGAGCCATGGTCCCCGAGATGGGGATGCCATAACGCTTTCCAGCCAGCACATTGCTTGTAGCCACAAATCCGGCAATGTAACTACTCCGGGCCACTTTCAGGCCCGCATCAATCCCCTGGGTTCGGCGGAGAGAGAAATCGACCAGCCGACGACCTGCCGCCGCATGGATGCATCGGGCCGCCTTGGTGGCGATCATGGACTGGAGATTGATGGTGTTGATCGCAAACGTTTCGAGTATCTGGGCTTCTATAATGGGGGCGGTCACTTCAAGGATCGGTTCGTCTTTAAAGAAAATCTCCCCCTCCGGCAGGGCCCGGATCGTTCCTGTGAAACGCATGTTTTTGAGATAATGGAGAAAGTCAGGGGAAAACATGGTGGTATTGTCAAGGTAAGCCAGGTCGTTTTCTGAAAAATGAAAGTTGGCTGCATATTCGAGAAAGTCCTCAAGCCCTGCTGCCACAAAGTAAGCCCGGTTGGGTGGATATTTCCTGATGAAAAGAGAAAATGTGGCGGAGTTGGCCATATGATTTTCAAGGTAACTGGCCGCCATCGTCAGCTCATAGAGGTCGGTCAGCAGTTCAATACTGTCGGGGCGTTCTTTCATACGATTTTAGCTCCGTATATCTTGTCCATACGCTTGAGAGCAAATGCATGGAACTCAGGGTCGAAATCAGCGACACCCCCCCTGGGCACTGTGATGTTGTAGTCTCGGTTCGCCAAGCCCCCCACCGTATCCATCACGCAGATATTGGTACAAACCCCCACCACTTCTACCTCCTGGATATTGTGCTTTTTTAGCAGATCGCTCAATTCGGTCTCGAAAAAACCACTGTAGCGCCGCTTCTGAATGACAATATCCCCTTGCTGGGGTGCAAGTTCTGGAATAATCTGGTGTCCCCACGTCCCGGTTACGGCATGCTTGGGAAATTTTTCAAACTCCTTGTCATCTTCTGTGTGGGAATCCTGCAAGTAAATCACAAGGTCCCCACTTTTTCGGCAGGCCTCTAAGCGAGCTTGAATGAACGGGATAATATCCCTGGCTGCTTGACCACAATACAACACGCCTTTTTCATCCACGAAATCATTGAGCATATCTACCACAATCAAGGCCTTTTCAGACATGACGACCTCCTGGTTCATCTTTGTTAGCCACAAGGGGATTGATTAGCCTATCTTGTCTTTATCATAATCAAAACAGGCCTTGGATGCAACCTTTTACCACCCCCCATATCCTGAAAAAAAGGGATGACGTGGATTGTTTTATGTGCTATTATTTTTAGCCTGAAATTTTTCCTAAAAAGGAGTAAACAAAGAACCAATCATGATAAAGGGACGCATCGTTGGAACGGGTTCCACAACCCCTAAGAGGATCCTAACGAATAAGGACCTTGAAACCATTGTAGATACAACCGATGAATGGATCACACGGCGGACCGGGATTAAAGAACGCCGCATCTCTTCAAACGGCCAAGGCGAGAACACCTCCGATCTGGCCACCAGTGCATCTTTAAAGGCCCTGGAGATGGCAGGCGTTTCGGCCGATGCCCTGGATATGATCGTGATGGGCACGGTGACACCGGATCGTCAGTTTCCTTCGGCAGCCTGTCTAGTACAAAAAGCGCTTAATGCCAGCAAGGCAGTTGCCTTTGATGTCTCTGCTGGATGTTCGGGTTTTCTCTATGCCCTGTCTGTTGCAACCAACGCCATTGCAACCGGAAACTGTAAGAATGCGCTGGTCATTGGTGCCGAACGTCTTTCAACCATCACAAACTGGGAGGATCGAAGCACCTGTGTGTTGCTGGGCGATGGTGCTGGTGCGGTGGTACTGACACCCACGACAGAGCATGATGGCATTTTGTCAACCCACCTGGAGTCTGACGGCAGCTTCTGGAACCTCCTCTATGCCTCTAACGGAACCTACAAGATCCCTGAAATTCTGGATACTGTCGAGGGTAAGCCTTTTTATGTCAAGATGGAAGGCAACCGACTTTTTAAGAAGGCAGTTGAGTGCTTGGCCGACATTGCATTGGTAGCCCTTGAACACCATGGCCTTTCAAGTGCCGACATCACATTGATGGTGCCCCATCAGGCCAACCTTAGGATCATCCGGGCTGCAGCAGAAAGGCTATCTATACCCATGGATAAGGTCTATACCAACCTCCAAAAATACGGAAATACCTCATCCGCCTCTATCCCTATTGCCCTTGATGAAGCCAACCAGGAAGGCTTGCTAAAAGCAGGTGATTATGTGCTTTTGGTCACCTTTGGGGCAGGCTTAACCTGGGGGGCATCTGTGGTGAAGTGGTCTGTTTAGTAGAGCCCTCCTGATTCCGATATACCCGCCAGAACGGGCGAGCTGATTCCAGTAAGCACACCCCGCCAGGGATAGGCAAATGAGCGTTTCGTTTTGACAGGCTGTTGACGGGCTGTTGCCCAAATCCCTTTTCGCTTGTCTAAAACGTTTTTTGATAAATCTAAGGCTCGCTCCAGGCGATCTCGCACGTAGTGAAGCTTTGCGCTAAACTCACCCTTCGGGCTCAAACAGTTGAGATCGCTAATCTTCCGCTTCGCTAAGATTTATTAGCAAAAAAACCTTTTAATGACCGCTCAAAGGAATTTTTGTTTGGGCAACAGCCTGTTGACACCTAAGCCGGTTTTCTGATAGACATTTTTTATGCCTTCTCGTCTGGAAATCACCTTAAAACCTGATCTTTTTGATGCCGAAGGGGCTGCCATTTGCAGGAAAGCAAACGACTATTTTGGATTGGATCTTGAGTCGGTTCGCACGGTTTCCATCCTGACCATTGATATAGAGCTCACCCCCGACCAACTCGAACTCATCCGGACAGAAATCTTTACCAATCCCGTTACGCAGGTCTCTGCTTATCAACCCCTGGCCATCGATTTCGACTGGATTCTATGGGTGGGGTTCCGGCCCGGGGTGCGGGATAATCCCGGAAGTACGGCCGCAGAAGCGGTGGAAGATCTTCTTCGTATCCGCTTGAAACCGCACGAAGCGATTTACACCTCAAAAAGGTATTGCCTGAAGGGTGGCAACCTCTCCTTTGAAGATGCAGATCGCATCGCCCGTGAGCTTCTTGCCAACGACCTCATCCAGCAGTGGAAGGTTTTTTCCAGCGCGGATTGGGACCCTGAAACGGGTGTCGGGACCATCATCCCAAAGGTACGCTTGGACCATCAACCCACTGTCACGGTGATCCCTATTGATAGCGACGAGACCCTCATGCGTGTCAGCAAGGAGCGCGGCCTGGCCCTGAACCCTAACGACATCCCCACAATCCGGGCCTATTTTCGCAGAGAGGATGTGCTGGCACAGCGTCAGGCCCTGGGTCTTTCGGCCCCCACCGATGTTGAGCTGGAGTACATCTCCCAGGCCAGAAGCGATCACTGCAACCACAACACTTTTAAAGGCCTGTTTCACTACCGGGACCTGGCAACCGGTGAGACCTGGGATGTGGATAACCTCTTTGCAACCTGTATTGAGGCCCCTACCGTGGCCATTCAAAAGCAAAAGCCCTGGGTGGTCTCGGTCCTCTGGGACAATGCTGGCGTCGGTCGCTTTAACGATGACTATTATTACGTGATCACCGGCGAAACCCACAACTCCCCGTCCAACATGGAGGCCTACGGCGGGGCCATCACCGGCATCGTGGGCGTCTACCGCGACCCCATGGGAACGGGCAAAGGCTCCAAGCTGATCATGGGGATGTACGGATACTGTGTGGGCCCCCGGGACTATCAAGGGAAACTCAAACCCCATCTTCATCCCAAACGTCTTCTGGATGGCATCATTGAAGGGGTGCGCGACGGCGGGAACAAGAGCGGTATCCCCACGCCGTACGGACAGGTCTGGTTTGACGAGGGATACCTGGGAAAGTGCTTGGTCTTTGTCACTGCCATCGGGCTGATGCCCTCGCAGGTCAAAGGCGAGCCTGCCCATGAGAAGGCCACATCCCCTGGTGATCTGATCGTCATGTGTGGGGGCCGTGTGGGAAAGGACGGTATCCACGGTGTAACGGCGGCCTCAGAGAGCTTTTCTGCCCATACCCCTGCAGGGCATGTGCAGATTGGAGACCCCTATACCCAAAAGAAGATGCATGATTTTCTCTTAGAGGCCCGTGACCAGGGGCTCATTGCCTTTATCACGGATAACGGCGGCGGTGGGCTTTCCTCATCTATTGGGGAATCCGCCCGCTTCAGCAACGGGTGTGTGGTTGAACTGGAGAAGGTCCCTCTAAAATACGAGGGCCTGAACCAGTGGGAAATCTGGATTTCCGAATCTCAGGAACGCATGACAGTTGCCATCAAACCCGAGCATTGGGAACAATTTGCGGCCCTTTCTGAAAAACATGCGGTAGAGAGCACGGTGATTGGTCGCTACACGGACTCTGGCAAGCTCCACATCACCTATGAGGGCAAGACCTGCGCATACGTAGACATCGATTTTCTCACCTCGGAGTTTCCCCAGTGGACCTTTGAGGCTGAATGGACCCCTCCGGAAATGCGTGGACTTTTTGAACCCGTGCTGGGTGAGCCGGAAGAAGGATCCGGCTTGCTGCTGGAGATTCTTTCCCGACCCAATATCTGTTCCAAGGCATGGATTATCCGGCAGTATGACCATGAGGTGCAAGGGACAAGTGTTATCAAACCCCTCGTCGGAAAGGATCGCGACGTAAACAGCGATGCCGTTGTGATCCGGCCTGTGCTCAAATCTCAGGAGGGGCTGGCCGCAGCTCAAGCCCTGCTGCCCACCTATTCCCGGATCGACACCTATCACATGGTGGCCTGCACCATCGACGAGGCGGTTCGGCGCGTAATGGCCGTGGGTGGGGATCCAGACCGCATTGGTGGCGTGGATAATTTTTGCTGGCCCAACATACAGTATGACCCGGTAGACAATCCAGACGGCAAGTACAAGGCGGCACAACTGGTTCGGGCCAACCGGGCTTTAAAGGATGTGTGCACGGCTTACGCAATTCCGCTCCTTTCAGGGAAAGACAGCATGTACATAGACGGCCACCTCAGGGGCCGATACGGTGAGACTCACAAGGTCTCCGCCCTTCCTACGCTGCAGTTTTCCTGTACCAGTGTCATTGCAGACATTACCCGCTGTGTGACCATGGACTGCAAATTTGCCGGGGATCTTGTCTATGTGCTGGGAGAAACCCGGAATGAGCTGGGTGCATCTGAGTATTACGAACACTTCGGTTATGTAGGGCTGCATGTGCCTAAACTCCAGCCCGAGACCTCGATGAAGCTCTATCGGGCCTTGAGCCGGGCCATCCAGGAAGAGCTGGTGGCATCATGCCACGGCATCTATCGTGGGGGACTGGGGGTGCACCTGGCCTTGGTGGCCATGGCAGGTGGTCTGGGCATGAACATTGATCTTTCTTTGGTACCAAGGGTAGAGGCCGAGCAAGACCATGTCATCCTTTATTCAGAGACCCCTGGCCGATTCATTGTCACTATCGACCCCAAGCATCGTTTGGCCTTTGAGGCCCTTTTTGATACCTTGCCCCATGCCTGTGTCGGCATGGTCTCAAGTGCACCCGATCTGGTCATCAACGGCGTGGCGGGAAAGCCAGTGATTCGTGTACCGGTTCCAAAACTGAAGGCGGCATGGAAACGCCCCTTTGGAGGGCTGATTTGACGCAAGGGGAAAAAGGGGTGAGGGAACAGTGAACGATGATATGACACGCAGTGATACGGACGAAAAAACTGTCCGTGTGCTGGTCCTGACCGGTTACGGCCTCAACTGCGACTTTGAGACCGCCTATGCCTTTGAACTGGCCGGCGCGGTCTCGACCCGCGTTCATATCAATTCCCTGATCTCAGGAGAAGCCTCCCTCAAAGACTATGACATCCTGGTGTTTGACGGGGGCTTTAGCTGGGGCGATGACCATGGGGCTGGCGTGCTTGAGGCAGTGCGCCTCAGGTCCAACATCGGCGAGGCGCTTTACGAATTCATAGAAGCGGAAAAGCTTATCCTGGGCATCTGTAATGGCTTTCAGGCCCTGGTGAATCTGGGGCTCCTTCCCGGCTTTGATGGGGATTACAGAACCCGACAGGTTGCCCTCACGTTCAATGATTGTGGAAATTTCAGGAATGAGTGGGTTTCCCTTTTGAGCAACCCGAACGCCCCCTGTGTCTTCACCAAAGGCGTGACCCAAATAGAGCTTCCCATACGCCACGGTGAAGGCAAATTCTATGCATCGCCTGAGGTGATCAAACGCCTGCTTGATCATGGGCAGGTGGTTTTCCAATACGCCACCCCCTATGGAGAGCCCGCACAGGGACAATTCCCGTTCAACCCCAACGGCTCGGTCCATGACATTGCCGGGATATGTGATTCGACTGGACGCATCTTTGGTTTGATGCCCCACCCTGAGGCCTTCAACCACTGGACCAATCATCCCGATTGGACCCGCATGAAAGAGTCTATGAAACGACAGGAGCAATCGATCCATTCCGGGCTAACGCCTGGCGTCCAGATCCTGAAGAATGGCGTGGATTACATAAAGGAGACCCGCCCCTGTTAAAGGGACGTCCGGACTCTTCTCTTGAGATATTTATTAGATGAAGTTGCGCGAGGAAAATGCCTTGCCTCCGGGGGAGGAGGACAGGGTGGTGGAAACGGGTGTGATTCACGGTCGATTTCAGGTGATGCACAACGACCATCTCAAATACCTGATGGCCGGAAAGGCGCGGTGCAGGCACCTGGTTGTTGGTATTACCAATCCGGACCCCACGCTGACTAGGAAGGATTCAGCAGATCCGCACCGGAGCAGCCCTGTAGCTAATCCCCCGACCTATTTCGAGCGCTACACCATATTATTGCAAACAATATTATGCTCTCCTTAGTAACTGCTCCTGATGACGGATATATCTCTTAATCTTCTCCTCTTCAAAACCTATTGAGGAGTGGGTAACTTTCTCCGTGACTTCATGGATACCCTGTGAGGCCTGGGCCACCCTATTAGCGATCTCTTTCGTTGTCGTAGACTGCTCCTCTAAAGACGTAGCAATGGTAGATACGATCTCATTAATGTCGTTGACAACTTTTGAACTCTGTTCGATCTGACTGACGGTCCCCCGCGTAGACTTCTGAATACCCTCAATCCTATCCTTGATCTTTCCGGTAGCTTCTGCCGTCTGCTTAGCAAGCTCTTTTATTTCATTGGCCACCACAGCAAACCCTTTGCCCGCCTCACCTGCCCGCGCTGCCTCAATGGTGGCATTCAGGGCCAGAAGGTTAGTCTGCTCGGAGATCTCGGTAATGGTCTCTGATACGTCACCAATTTCCTGGACAGCCTTGCCCAGTTCCTCTACCTCACAGGATGCATTCTGGGCCTGGGATACGGCTTCACCGGTAATGGCACGGGCCTTCTCGGTATTCTGGGCGATCTTATTGATGGTGGCCGTCATTTCCTCAGCCGCGGTTGCTACCCTTTCTACATTTCTTGAGGCCTGTTCCATGGCAGCAACTACAGAACTCATGTTAGAACTCATCTTTTCTGATGCCGAGGCCACGGTGTTTGATTTTGCAGACAAGCTTTCGGCCCCCAAGGACAACTGATGAGAAATATTTGACAGCTCAGAAGAAGAGCGGTCAACCGTATCGGCAAGGTCGCCCTCGGCAATATCCCTGAATACATCGGTGATGTTTTTAATCGGGGAGATACGATTTGTCGATGAAGTCCTGCAACTTGCTAATCATCGACTTATAGGCAGCTATCTTGTCAGCAGTCACTTTTTCGGTAACACCCCCTGGAACTAAGGTAGCAGCATGAGGTAGTTTCCCGCCAAAGACCGCTCCCATTTTATGGGACAGTGCCCGCATGTCAAAGGCATCAAGATAGTGTTTGATAGCCAAGACGTTCAATTCTGTATTTTGAATGTATTTACCGGAGTAACGAGGAAGGAATGGTGCTGCCGGATAAATAACATTTGACGACAAATGCGTATCGCGAGATGGCCTTCAATCCTCGTAATGGGGTCAACCCTCACCGTAGTGGACATGAAGCCTCCTTCCTGTCGTGGCGTGGATAGGTAGAATCTTCACAGGTTATTGTTCAAGTTGAAAAGGCAAGTTAAACAACAATAATTTCAAAGTGTTGCGGCATCCTCGAGGTACAGGGATGGCAAGGTGTCGGAGCGGTTAACTTGCAGACCATTCAGTCCGTCAAAAGGTTGACAGAACCACACCATGTACTAACCTTTAGCCATAGATGCCTTTCTATCAGGATTTTTAAATAAAGACATTGAAGGGGGAGTTTGAAGCTCATCCACTACTGTGGCCAGCGGAATCGCCCATAATTTTAACAACCTACTTATGGATATACAGGAGGTGTCTCCTTGATGCTCCACCGGGCTGAGTCTATGCCTCGCTTTAATGAAAGGCTAAGAAGCATTGAAAAACAGGTCGAGAGCGGAGCCGAATTCACCAGACAGCTTAGGTATACAAAGGGAAAGTATGAGGTTAACCTGAACCAAAGCCATCCTATTTTTTTCTTTGACACACAACGCCATTTTTACTATATCCCCTTAATTAAAAGCGAGTTCACTTTTAACGATCCAAGTCGAGAATAACTTAATGGCAGAAACATCTGTTAAAATCATGCAATGCGCAGTTACTTCTACAGGGCTATTGAAAATTGACCGCATCGGTGTAGGGGTGGGCGTCATTCTGTACAGCAATCTTCACAAGACAGGCGTAGGCGTTCATATTTTGGCGCCACATTCATCAACGCCAACACCGGAGAATCCGGCCAAATACGCAAATACCGCAATCCCTTATGCCCTTGATCAGCTTGAAAAAAGGGGAGTCAAACCCCCGTTGTCTATCGCAGTCGCTGGCGGCGCGGCAATGTTAGGTGTGTCTCCAGAAACCAGCATGGGGACAAAAGTCGTTGCAGCAGCAAAAGATGCTTTGACAAAGGCGCATCTTAACATCAAACTTGATCAAACTGGTGGGAGGGAGATCCGTTCAATGACACTCGACATTGAAACGGGCGAGATGAAAATCATGTAGGAACAGAGCCCGCTCGTAAAATAACAAAAAGGGGGTATACGGTGAGATGAGAGTAGAATGCCCAAATTGCCATAAGGTATATCATATCGCCGACGAACGCCTCCCAAGCGGAAAAGAGATTGCCTTTCCGTGTCCAGCCTGCAAGGGAACAATCAAACTCGACCTCCGACCGAAGTCAGCGCAGGATGGGATGCCTTCCCCTCAGATGAATCAAAAAGAACAACAGAAAACAGCTGGCCCCCCACCTTCTGATACAGAACAACCAAGTGGCGAAGCTTTAAAAAACAGGATCTTGCGAACCGTGGGCGACTTGCCTCCCATGCCCCAAACTGTTCTTAAAGCACGCGAGATTATGGGTGATCCAAGCTCAAGCTTCAAAGAGCTTGCAAAGGTACTTGAAACCGATCCGGCAATCGCCGCCAAGGTCCTGAAGATGGCCAACTCCTCATATTATGGTTTGGGTGGGCAGGTTTCCTCAATTCAACACGCCTCTGTTGTACTTGGGCATAAAACCATAGGGGACCTGATGACCATGGCGGGTACTTCAGGCCTTATGGATAACACGCTAAAGGGGTATGGGCTGGAGGCAGGAGATCTGTGGCGGCATTCGCTGGGGGTTGCCTTTGGTTCGAGGATGATCGCCAACAAGAAAAACCCTGCATTGGCAAATGATGCCTTTGCAGCAGGGCTCATTCATGACGCAGGCAAACTCATCCTTGACCGTTATGTCTTCGAAAGAAAGGAAGCGTTTAAGGGATTTATGGCGGATGGCCAACAGAGTTTTCTTAGTGCTGAAAAGCAGCTTCTGGGATTTGACCATTCAGAAATAGCATCTGAGGTATGCAAAAGCTGGAATGTCCCCCAAGCGCTGACGGTTGCCATAAGATATCACCATTATCCATCCGAGTCACAAAGGGATGAATTAGCATACATCGTTCATATGGCGGATGCAATAGCCATGATGACCGGTATGGGAACCGGTATAGACGGTATGCTGTATCAGATGGACAATAAGGCTATGGAATTTCTGGGCCTGCAAGAAGAAGACCTAAGCAGTATTATGGTTGAAGTTGTTGAATCTGTCGAAAAAATTGCAGGACAAACGTAAAAAGCTTAAAGGTTGTAGTGGAACTTTTTGATGGAGGGGCTGGCAGTTACCTTAAACAATGTGAAGACAATGTTCGCTTAATCTATCACAGTTAGAATACAGCTTTTTGTTGTACTCCATATAAAGCTGCTTTCTAAGGTCGTCCATAATCCTGTCCGAACCCACTTGCCACTTTCACCATCGTTTTTACAGAGATTTTCACACGGGTGTTAGAACCTAGGGGAGGTACGATGCCGGGCATAAAATCAATAGCTACCTACTGCCCAAAAAACAGGATAGATAATGAAGAGCTAGTCAAGAAATTTGGCTTTACGATTACATTCCTATTGGAAAAAGTAGGGGTTGCCACACGCGCAATCGCAGATGCAGAAGAAACAACATCAGATATGTGCTGTGCAGCAGCGCAATTATTATTCGAAAAAAATCCCGAGTTCGATCCATCTCTTGTAGATTTGCTAATTGTTTGTACACAAAATCCTGATTATAGAATTCCTCACACCTCTGCCATATTACAAGATCGACTGGATCTGTCTAATTCTGTGGCGGCCTTTGACATTAATTTGGGATGCTCTGGTTATCTATATTCCTTGGCTGTATGCAAATCTTTGATAGAATCTCTTGGCTTTAAAAACGCGCTTTTATTTACGGCCGATCCCTATTCGAAAGTGCTAGACCCTGACGACTCTTCAACCGCCCCCTTATTTGGTGATGCCGCAACGGTTACATGGTTAAGCAATGAAGCAGAGAATTCTATCGGTTTGTTTTCATTCGGTACGGATGGCTCTGGGGCTGAAAGCCTCATGATCAAAGGAGGAGGCGTAAAATTTCCCTTTTTGGGGAAAGGGAAGGATTCTTTACAGGACTCAATGGAGGACCCATTTTTAAGAATGGATGGCAGAAAAATCTGCAAGTTTGTCAAGACAACGATACCAGAGGATGTCAAGAAGTGCTTAGCCAAAAACAGGGTTGATATTGAAGAGATCGATTATTTTATCTTCCATCAAGCAAGTAAGTATATTATTGATAGTCTAAGGAAAGCGTTAAATCTAGAAGAATCTAAAGTTCTATGTCGTATGCTGCATTCAGGAAATACGGTTTCCTCTTCGATTCCGGCGGTGTTACAAACCGTCCTCGAAGATGACGGTTCCGGGAAAAAAATAATCCTTTCCGGTTTTGGGGTTGGACTCTCGTGGGGGTCTTGCTTGCTCTATTAACGAGAAAACAAAATTCAATCATATTAGGAATGGAGCTTTACTATGTCACAATTGTTTAAGAAGGCCTTGCTCTTAGGACTGGGAGTCACAGTATTGATTGAGGAAACTATGGAAAAGATTGCCGGCGAGCTGGCAAAAAGAGGAAAAATGACCACGGAAGAGGCAAGGAAGATGGCCAAAGACTTGGTAGATGAAGCTAAAAAAGAGATTGAATCGGTTCATCAAAAAGGAATTAAAGGATTGGAGAAAGTCTTTTCCGATTTTCATGTAACCACTAAAAAAGAATTTGAAGACTTAGAAAAAAGAGTAAAAGATCTGGAAAAGGCTTACAAGGATACCAAATAGATGCCTCGAAAATTCTATAACTTGTTCGTCGTTTAACTGGTTGCAAGCCCAGGAAGGAAATGATGGTCACCTCGGGCATATATACAAGCCGTCAGGCGCAACCTTTGGGCTCATGGTGTAATACGGAATAGCGAGGAAGTTCGATATCCTGTTTTAGAAAATGTGGTCTCCCGTCTAATGAAAGTCAAAGACAACTTATTACGAATCAGAGCATTCAGGGACGTTGTCCGATTTAAGGACATTGTGGCCGTCCTTTTGAAATACGGTTTTGATGGTCTTGTGGAAAAGCTGGGTTTACCTGGAAGCTATCTGGTAAAAAAATTTACCAAGATACAGTCAGGCATGACCACCTGGGAACGAATACGCCGTGCCATCGAGGAATTGGGACCTACCTATATTAAATTTGGTCAGATACTGAGTATGCGACCGGATTTGATCCCTAAGAGCTTGCTTGACGAGCTTAAAGAATTAAGAGAAGACGTCTTTCATGAAGACTTTCATTTGATCAAGGAAGTGATTGAGGCGTCGTTTAACAAAAAAATAGAAGATATGTTCACAAGTTTCGAAAGGGTTCCCATAGCCGCAGGTTCACTGGCACAAGTCCATAAGGCTGTTTTAAAGGAGACCGGTGAAACAGTGGCGGTCAAGGTCCAAAGACCCGGCATCCAGATGGTTATCAAGTCAGACCTGGAAATCTTGGTATCGATTGCCAGGATGTCGCATGAAAGAATTGAAGCGCTTCGGCTATATAATTTCCCTGGAATCGTAGATGAAATCAGAAGATATATTTTAAAAGAGCTCGATTTCACTAACGAGGCAAATAATGCACAGATATTCAATCAAAATTTTTTAGACGAAAGCGACGTGCATGCCCCTGACGTCTATATAGATTATTCCAATAAAGTGGTTCTCACCATGGAATTTATCGAGGGTGAAAAAATAAGCGAGTTGGTTGACATAGATGGCCGGAAGGAAAGGATCGCCAAGAGAGGGCTGGAGATCGTTTACAAGCAGATATTGGTCGATGGCTTCTTCCATGCAGACCCGCATTCAGGAAATATAAGAGTATTGGAAGGAGACGTCATTTGCCTTCTCGATTGGGGTATGGTCGGAAGATTGACGGCGGAGATGAGAGCCGCCTTGCTCGATTTTGTTGCTGCGGTCGTGAGGAAAGATAGCAAAAAATTGTTAAGGACTGCCCTTTCTATGGCCGTTGACGTACCTCCGCTCATTGACAAAACAAGTCTTGAGGCCGAAATCATCTTCATCCTTGATAAGGTTCACTCCAGTATTTTCAGAAGTGTCAATGTAGGCAAATTCTTGATGGATTTGGTCAGTTTGTTTAGGGAGCACCGGATTCAGCTTCGGCCAGACTATGTATATATGATCAAGGCACTTATGGCCATAGAAGCAACTGGGAAAGAACTTTGCGAAGATTTTGACATTATTTCTGAGTTAAGACCATTGATAAGCAAGCTTCTTCTTAAAAGATACAGCTCCTTTGTTTCAGATAAGGTGCTATGGGGTAAGCTGTCAGAAACGTTGCGGCTTATCCTGAATTTTCCTGTAAGAATGGACCGATTTCTTAACATGGTCGAGGGAGGAAGGCTCTCTATAGATATTCATCATAAAGGGATTGAATCGGTGCATTGGAGCATCAGAATTGTAGGAAACCGTGTCACAACAGCCATCATCATCGCCTCATTGGTGATAGGCTCTTCCCTGGTTATTACCTCGGGGATAGGCCCGTTCCTGTTTGGTTACCCTGTCCTTGGTATTGCCGGTTACGTTTTTTCGGCTGTGATTGGCTTGTGGCTCGTTGTCCATATGATTCTGAAGAGACATCTATAGCTTTTGTCTAATGAACCATCCTGTAACAAGCTACAGGGAATTCTCAAGTTAAACGTGGAGGTACACCATGTTAGATCTAGTCAAAAAGGGGCTCCTTTTAGTACTGGGATCGGGAATCTTGATTAAGGAGACCGGGGAAAAGGTTGCCAATAATCTGGTAACAAAGGGCAAATTGACCACAGATGAGGCAACCAAAATGACAATGGATTTTCTAGAACAGGTTAAAAAAGACATTGAATTGCTCCAAAAGAAAGGCATAAAAGAGGCGGAAAAGCTCTGCACAGGTGCTGGTGTCATTCGTAATGATGAATATAAGGCGCTAGAAAAAAGGGTAAGGGATTTGGAAAAAATCATCCAAAAACGGTAAGCAGTGTCTTTGTGGGGGAGCAGGTCTTCTGCTTCCAGTTTTCAAGCCAGAAATTTCAATATACACCATGCGGTCGATACACCCGCAGACCCAAAACCAATCAAAACATTTGTTCCATCCTTTAACTTCCCCTCTTTTCTTGCGCTCGACATGGCAAGTGGCACCGAGGCGGATACCGTGTTTCCAAAGCGCTTGTGGGTGTTGTATGCCTTTTCCATGCCGAGGTTGCACGCCTTCACCACCCGCTCGCTCATTGCATCGCTCGCCGAGTGGCTAAAAATGATTTCATGGTTGAACTTGGCAAATGTGGGATCTTCTTGGTAATGCTTACATAGGTGGATGAATGTGAACCTAAAGATCTTCTCCCCGTACGAAAAAAACCTGAGCGGTTCGATCTCATCCCTTAGCTCTCCGTCTGTATATTCACGAAGATGTGGAAGGGGTATCTTGCATAGCTTATGCTGGCTCCCCCACGTCTTGAAGGTTGCGTAATATTCGTCATCGCGCTTCGATCCGGTTACAATAACCGCAGTGGCCGCCTCGCCAATGGTAAATGTGGGAAAGTTATATTCGAGTTCCTCAAGTGACCTGAATTCAAAATTCGAAAACTCCCGAAAATTGAACTCACAGTTTAATATCATAATATTCTTGTAAGTACCGTTTGAAATAAAGGCGCGGGCCACGTGCATGGCCCTCATCCAACTGGCACAGGCATCCAGAATATCAAAACAAGTGGCGTTCTTGAGCTCGAGCGCATTTTGAAACACATTCGCTGTGGCCGGCTCCAAAAACCCCCTCCCAACACCAACATAGATGAGCAGGTCGATATCCTTGGGGGACATGTGGGCCTCTTTGAGGGCCTTTTTCCCGGCTTCTATGCCAAACTGAATAGAATGTTCATCATCAGCCCTGTGATAACGTACCGAGGTTATTGATTTTTCAAACATCTCCTCCATCTTATTCTGAAGCATTCTTAAATGCCGAGGGGACAGATGAGCTTTGCTCTGAGATGTAATCTGATCAATGATCTCGGCGTTCGTCACTTTTTTGCTCGGGAGAGCATGTTCCAAGGCACAAAACTTCATGAAACTCCCTTCCTATACACCATGAGATAAGCATTTAAGCATTGTGGATTTATCAGAAAGTAAACCGAAGCTTTTTACTGTAAATAAGGTCTTAGTTTCTGTCAAGCGAAAAACTGGAACTGTGTTAGCAACATGAAAATGTCCCCTCTAACTGCAATGTTAAAATGTCCCCATTATGAGAGAGGACATTTTAGAGATGAGCCAGCAGGAGAGGCAGAGGTACCATCTTTTGAAGATGGTTTTGGATGGACGGATAAGATTAGGACCCTGTTAACAACAAAGGGCCCCAACCCATTTTCCCACATAGTGGGTGATGATGATCACCAACACCACGATGGTCACATGCTCCAGTATGACCTTATAAGGTTTTACACCTTGCTGTGTGGCCATGTGATAACTGAATATGATGATCAGGCTCAGGCCCCAGATGATACTCACCCCAATAGCTACGTAAAGTTGAAATAACAAGACGGGTACAGTAAAGCTCAATGCAATGAGAAATTTAAAGGTGAAGGTTGAAAATGTGGCCTCCCAGATCTCTTTTGGGCTATGCCTGTTTTCCGATTCTTCTGAAATATGGATGCCCACAGCATCTGAAAAGGCATCTGCAATAGCAATGGCAATGATCCCTCCAATAACTGCAAGCCTTGATTGGGTACTGGCGCTTAAACCCACCATCATGCCGAGTGTGGTAATCACACCGGAGGTCAATCCAAAGCCAAGGCCTTTTTTGATGGATCTTTTCACAAAAAGGGCTCGCCTCGTTTCTTATCTCCCAGGGCCTCAAAAAGCATCTTGTAAAAGAGGCCTGGTTGGTCATCCATCATAAAATGGCCGCTTTCAGGCACGATAAAGTACGGGATCTTATTTGCGTCTAGGAAACTCCTGGTGAGCCGATTCATGGACTTTTCGCCAAACACGTACCACTTTTTCACAGGTACGTCCAAAAATCTTTGTTTGAGATTGCCCTGGTAACTCTCTTTGACCAGGGATACTGAACTCAGGTAAAGGGCCCGGGGATAGGCCTTTGAGATATTCTGATAATAATTCTTAAGACCCGGGGATGTTTTTTTTTGTACAGCCTTTCTCAGGGCGCTTTTGAATTCCTCAAAGCCTTTGCTTTCGAAGTCCTCCCAACTGCCGGATGCAACCTTGCCGCTAAAGGTGCAATCCTCGCAGTGAAGGTTCCCTTCGAGGTTAAAAAACGCCTTTACCTGTGCGCCCAAGGCCTCGGCCAGATAAAGGCAAATAACCCCTCCCATGCTGTGTCCTACCAGGATCATACGGTCAAGCGCCAGGTCCCTGATCCATGTCAGGACAAGGTCGGCCTGATCTTTCATGCTGTATGAAAAGTCATCCGGCTGACTGCTTCCGCCACAACCCGGAAGGTCAATTGCAGCGAGGGTATAACCGCTGAAGGCCCTCATTCCAAAACAGCGGTCAAAGGAGTTCTTTGAGGCTCCCAGGCCATGGATAAAGACAAAACTGTCGGGCCCGCCCCTTTTTAGGCGATAGGCGAGTTTATATTTGCCGATCGTTGAGAAGGACATCTAAGAGGCGATCAACTTTAACTGCGCAGGGGTCAAATACCACCGCAGGCGGCCTGAGTGTGTAGGTAGCGCATCCACATCAATCCGGCAGCACCCGCCCATCTCAAATTGCACGGCCGCCTTGGAGCCCTCTGTGAGCAAGAAGGAGGCAACCTCAGCTACAGATGGAAGATGCCCGGCAATCAGTACGCGCTCGGCCCCTGAAAGTTCGGATAAGGCTTGAACCGTCTCCTCGGGCGGGGTCATGGCCTTGACCTTTGGCGTCTCGACGATTTTTTCCAGGGGGAATCCCACTTCTTCAGCCACAATAGCGGCTGTCTGCTTGGATCGTTTTTTTGGGCTGGACAGGATTACGTCAAAGGTAACCCCCATCTTTTTGAGGGCCTGACCGCTGGCATGAATCCTATCTTTGCCCTCAGGGCCGAGACCCTCCTCGGGGTCCTGATCCTTGGACAGGGCAGGGCCGTGTTGCATGAGATAGATCTCCATGTGTATCACCTCCTGATTTGGGTTGTCAGCGTTCAGCGCTTCATACCATTGCAAACAGATAACAAAAATTCATACCAGAACACACCATGAGCGTCAACAGACATACATATGGAAAAGGAGGGAGCTTGTCTTGTTGTTTGGAGCCTTAAATGCAGATGGGTATTGGCTGAAAGTATAAAGTGGTTGGTCAAAAACACATAATCATTGCCGGTTTCCGGCTCTCGGTCATTAATTCACCGAAGTGGATAGAAGCATTGCTGGGCCTTGGTTTTGGTAAGAATGATCGTCGGGTCTGAGGTAAGGCTTTGCTTTTTCTTAATGCTTCTTCTATCAATGACTCTGTATTGGCGTTTCACCTCTGGCAACTTCCAAAGACTCAAAGACCAACTAATATCGACATTGCGGCGATTTACGCAACAGCCCATCGACAAGCAGATCTACCGCTGGACAGATGGCCTTTACAAGGCATGGGCCACCCTGGCTCCGTCAGCAATGGCATTTAAGCAGGTGCCCGGCGAGCGAGCATCACCTATGACCTCCACACGGGAGACTTCTTGCTCAAGTTCTTCTGAAAAAGGATCAAAAGATCGCACGCCAAGGGCATTGACAAGGGTGTCCACACCTGAGAGCACGTTTTGTTCCCCGGATTCTGCGGTTGTCTTCTGGTAATATAATCGGTCCCCGTCTATGCACTGAACGATGGCATTGGTTATGAAATTCACTCCGGCCTCTTTTAGGTTCTTAAACAACAGAAGCCGGCGAGCAGGCCCGATATCATGGCCTGCCCATTTAAGCTGCTCAATGATGATCACCCCTTTTCCTTGGGCCGCTAAGTAGTGGGCTGTCTCGCACCCGGTCATGCCTCCACCCATGACCACAATCCATTGGCCGGTCTTTGCACATCCTGCCAGCACATCATGAGCTGTCAGCACTCGGGAACCATCAAGGCCGGAGATGGCTGGCCGGGCAGGTACAGCCCCTGTAGCCAGTATAACCACATCTGGATGCTTTTTAAGCACGAGTTCACGATTGGCTTCAGTTCCTAGATAAATCGTCACCTTCAGTTTTCTGAGCTGACCTTCCAAGTAATCCACGATCTTCTTGAATGCTTCCTTATTGGGCGGCACACAGGCAAGCTGGATCTGCCCTCCCAAGCGCTCGGCCTTTTCATATAGGAAAACCTTATGTCCACGCAGGGCAGCTACCCGAGCGGCCTCCATACCTGCTGGCCCTCCGCCAATAACCACCACCGTCCTGGGATGGTCTGTCTTTGTCACGGCATATTTCCTGTCTCGTCCTACAGCCGCGTTAACCATGCAGGTGATTGGCTTCTGGCGTAGAAGGTGATCAATGCACCCCTGGTTGCAGCCTATACATGGCCGAATATCTGCGGTGCGCCCTTCATAAGCCTTTTGAGGCCAATCAGGGTCTGCAAGAAGTGCCCTTCCCAGCGCTAGGAGGTCGGCCTTTCTGTCCTCAAGGGCCTGCTCTGCAAACTCGGGTGTCGTAATCCGTCCTACGCCGACCACCGGAATGCGCACAGCTTGTTTGACCGCTGCAGAAAGATGCAGGTGTACCCCAGGGCCCATGGGCAGTGGCGAGATGATCATGTGAGGCGTCACGTACACTCCCCCGGATACATTTATCAGGTCGAGTCCCTCATTCTCCAAGATTTTGGCTATTTGAGCTGTTTCACCAATGTTCAGACCTTCGGGCACATAATCTTCACCATTCATACGCGCTGAGAGAATAAAATGAGGGCCAAGCTGATCTCGTGAGGCGCTTACAATTTCCAGCAAGAACCGTAGACGGTTCTTCAGGCTGCCACCGTAGGCATCCTGCCTCTTGTTGGTGTATGGAGAGAGAAACTCACTGATCAGGTAATCGTGTGCGGCATGGAACTCCACACCATCAAAGCCGGCCTCCTTTGCTCGTCTGGCTGCCTGTACAAAGGCATCAATCACCATGGCGATCTCATCCAGAGACATTTCCTTCGGCGTGATGCGGGTAGCCGGGCTGGCGATGGCTGAAGGGGCCAGTGGCTGGCTACTGGTAATCTTTGGATTTGCATGGCGGCCCCCGTGGTGCAGTTGAAGTAAGCAAGCTGCACCATGTGCCTTGATGGTCTCTGCCAGCGTCTTCAAGCCCTGCACAAGATTATCGTCATAGGCGCCCAACTGGCCAATGAAGGCTTGACCAGTCGGATGGACCCAGGTTCCTTCCACAATAATCATACCTACGCCGCCTCTTGCCCGCGTCTCATAATGATCTACAAGGCGTTGGGTTACTTCCCCTCGGGCTGAAGCAAAATTGGTACCCACCGGCGACATGACGATCCGATTTTTAAAGGTAATGTGGTTTACGACAATCGGGGAAAACAACAACTTGAATTCACGATGCATGAACTTTTGCCCTTCCGACTAGAATTGGAGGAGTGGCTCAGCCGCAATCAACATTCATTATGATTGGGTACACCAGGCGCCCATCTCCGTCAACCCAAATCCGTGCCTCTAACCGACACCTCCCGCCTCCATATCCTTTGCTGCCTTGATAGAAAGATAGTATCCAGTTGGGCTGATGTATACAACATGATTACGGAAACATGGAGGCCTCTATGGAACCAAAGGTTCTCACGACCAAGGAAACCGGACTGGTGATCATTACCCTGAACCGCCCTGATGTTTATAACGCCCTTGATCAGAACTTACTGAAAGGCCTGGCTGAACATCTTTTGGATGTTAGCCCGGATAAGTGCGCACGAGTTCGGGAATCTATGGAGATCGTCGCCTTTGATAGGCCAATTGCCTCAGAGCAAGCCCTGACCTGGAGGCTGGTCAAGGTTTTGAAACTCTTCGATGAAATAAACCTGCCCCTCGATTCATGATACCGCGATATCAGTCCTTTCCAAGACCTTGAATTTGGGTTCAAGTTTTTCCATCTTTTTCACGATACCGCCATATTCAAGTTCAGAGTAAGGAAGCATAGCCGCGCCAGAAAAGCCTTGTTCCCTCATCTCATAGGCCTTACGGGAAGCTTTCTCGCGCACATAGTCCCAGTAGGGGTGATCAAAGGCGTCGGCAGGATGCGTTAATTTCCCGTTATGCACGCAAAAGGCCATACAGGAGACAATAGGCGGACCATCGAAAAAGGAAACACTCGTATTTCGCTTTACAGGCATTAGAGGCCCTGTATGGCTTCCTCGCATGAATCCTGCTACATAGTGACAGATGCTAAAAGGCGCAAGCACCTCGCCGGTGGCTGGAAAGGCTCCTTGAACGCGCACCAGCATGACCGGATCATCCTTGCCTGTGTACTTGCCAGCAATATTGTGAAGACGTGTCGTGCTCACAGAAACCACTTGTTCTCCGTTTTCGCGGGAGTGAATTGACTCGATGACAAAGCGTTGATTGTCTCTCAATAGGGCTGCAATATCGTAGAGATCTTCAGGTGAATTCAGCTCGATGATGCGGTCGCCTTCGGTATAGGAAACATCCATGATCGTAAATTTGAACCCCTTTTCCATCTTGGGTGCCAGTATCAGGCCCGAATTGAACATCGGGTCTGCAAAGGCCAGATACATGGGGAGGTTATAGGCACCCGGATCGGTCTTATCTGCAGCAAACATGAGAAAGGGCTCATTAGGGCGTTCTTCAAATTCTATTTCTGCCACAGCAGGCCCCATCCCTTTCACATTGCCTGAAAAGGCATCCTTCAATAAATCTTGGCCAGCACCGTAAAGGCCTTGCCGTTTGGCCCTCTTGGTCCCTTCAAGAAAAGCATCCCATGCCAACTTGTGAATCTTTTCATTCAAAATCCCGTATTGGTGAGTCATCAGCAGTGCAATGTCATCACCAGTGCTGGAGATGAAGGCGTCCTCAACGAGCGATGGTGAGGCACTTTTTACATAGTCTTTTACAATGGAAAACAGTTGTCTGCTTGGAGCGATGTGCCCGCCAACGCTCCCAATATCGGCTTTGATGATACTCAGTGTGATTTTCATGGCGCCCTCCTTTCATACTGGCTGGCGTACCAGCCCCAAAAAACTGATGAAGCTTCAAAAACACAAAAAAGCTGAACAGCCTCTCAAAGCTTTTCAGATCACAGTGCATTAATTGAATATGCCCATTTAAATCATCAACTTGGATATAAAATGCTGAAAATACATTCACTGTATTTTGGCCATGTGTACTAATTGACCGATGAATTATTGGTTGAACGACTAAGTGAAACCAAGAAGCAGGGGAATTGTTCAGGGAAATCGCTTTGTTTGCTCAACTTTCCCCACTGACAAATTCACGGGACGATCAGCATTCCAAACAGTTTGCCTCTGTCGAGATGATACTGGAAAGTCCCAACAGAACACACAGCGTTCTGTCAGGATCTAGGTAGGCACACTTTGAGATTCATCTCCCCCCGACCAAATTGTCAAGTGATAGGTTGGTGGATAAAAGTTTATATTTGTTAATCAAAAATTTTAAAAGGTTACGCCCTTCATTCACCAATGATCTTGACCAGTACCCTCTTTTTCCTACGACCATCAAACTCACCATAAAAGATCTGCTCCCAGGTACCGAAATCGAGCCTTCCATCCGTCACGGCAACAACCACCTCCCGGCCCATGATCTGTCGCTTCATATGAGCATCTGCATTGTCCTCGCCCACGTTATGGCGATATTGGGAAACAGGCTCATGGGGGGCAAGTTTTTCGAGCCAGACATCATAATCGTGGTGAAGTCCTGATTCATCATCGTTGATAAACACGGAAGCTGTGATGTGCATGGCATTCACGAGCACAAGACCCTCTTTGATACCACTTTCCCTCAAGCAGTCTTCAACCTGGGGCGTGATGTTAATAAAGGCTCGTCTTCCGGATACATGAAACCACAATTCTTTTCGGTAGCTTTTCATCATATTCTCCTGTCCCTAAGACTTATATGGCGTTCATCACTTTAAGAATGTCTAATTATGTTGTTTTCCAAAAGTGCGGGTTTTACGTCCAACCTTCAGTTTCCCCAAAGCGCAAGACCCCACTCCTCTTTTGAGAAATGGGGCCTTGGTATCGGTTCATGACACCCTCAAATGTAAGGTTAATTTGTCAGCTTGAGAGTGAAGCTCTCTGGAGCAAGTTGGGGGTTAGCGACCGCTGTGCATTTTCAAGGATAAATACCACACATACTGGTATCGGTCAATGGCTTTACATGCTGATTATAGCCCATAGGCGAAAAGGCGCGAAACAGCATGTCTGATAGGGCAGGCAGGGGCAACAACAAACCAGCAGATGGGCATTTCACGCTTTCTGGCCGGCCAGCGCCAGCGGGTAGGTGTAGCCCGGGCATTGGGAGGGATCCCCCCTGTCCTATTAATGGATGAGCCCTTTGGAGCCATTGATCCGATAACTCGCCTGGCGTTACGGAAGTTGCCTACGAGTACCTCGTTGAACATGGCTTAATCAAACGGTAAGACGATTGCTTGAGATCTGAGGGGGTTAATCAGGACTGTCCAGTTGTTTCTTACAATCCATTTCGACTTCTTTGAGTCCGGGTTTCCAATACAAACCGAATCTTTCTTTTACCTCCACGTGTCTCTACGACAGTCATTCAAATCTGGTGGAGAAAACTGACCCTAAGTACACGTATTCTTAAATACGATTACGTATAATTATAGGTGCATTAAATAAGTTCGAAGTGCCTAAAATGCCTAAAGTATATTAAAGTGCCTAAAGTTAAGGTATTCTGCCATTTTAT
>Ga0180301_10000009_pt1 | contig 138673 bp, 150 predicted proteins | sample GuaBasSediGuay16_FD_121797 | JGI IMG/M metagenome (GOLD analysis project Ga0180301, IMG submission 121797) | Subseafloor sediment microbial communities from Guaymas Basin, Gulf of California, Mexico - Guay16, Core 4569-2, 12-15 cm | ecosystem: Environmental > Aquatic > Marine > Hydrothermal...
CAGGCCGATGCTGACAGGATCGTAGAAAAGATCCGAGCAGCCGACAAACACATAGTCAGCGATATAAAAAAGGGCGAAAGAAAACGCAGCCCTTCTCCTCCCTTTACAACCTCAACTTTGCAGCAGGCGGCCGGCACTAGTCTGGGTTATTCAGTCAAGAAAACTATGACGGTAGCTCAGCAGCTGTATGAGGGCATTGATGTCGGGTTTGGTTCGGCTGGTCTTATCACTTACATGCGCACCGACTCCACTTATATGAGTCCCGGCGCCGTGGCCGAAGCCAGGAGCTACATTGAACAGAATTTCGGCAAAGACTACGTCCCTGACAAGCCAATTTTTTATAAAACAAAATCCAAAGGCGCTCAGGAAGCCCACGAAGCTATCCGCCCCACTCATCCAAGTTTGTCTCCGGACAAAGTAGAGAGCAAGCTCAACGCCGATCAGTTCAGGCTTTATAAGCTTATCTGGCAGAGAATGTTGGCTAGCCAGATGAAGCCGGCCATTTTAAATACCCAGGAAGTTATTGTGATTTCTGCCTCTGGCCCAGAGGGCTCTCCGGCCCGGCGGGGTGAAATACAAAGCAAAGCCAGTGGCGCGTCGGTAGTATTTGAGGGCTTTGCTAAAGTATTTGACAAGTGGCCGTTCAAAGAAAACCCGCTGCCAGCGCTAAAGGAGGCAGAAATTTTGAAGCTATTAAAAGTCGATCCCACTCAGCACTTTACCGAGCCGCCGGCTCGGTTCACTGAGCCAAGTTTGGTAAAGCAACTGGAGGCGATGGGTATTGGCCGGCCTTCAACTTACGCCCCCACCATCACTACATTGGGAACCAGGGGCTATATAGTAAAAGAAAAGAAATCATTGGTTCCGCAAGAAGTGGGTATGTTGGTGAACGATTTTTTGGTTGAACACTTTCCCAACATTGTTGATTATAATTTCACGGCCAAAATGGAAGAAGATTTGGATGATATTGCTGAAGGCGTTAAAGAGTGGGTGCCGGTAGTTAGAGATTTTTATGAACCATTTATTAAGCAAGTTGAGATGAAAGAGGAAAGCGTGGAGAAACAGACTCCCAAGGATGAGGCGACAGACAAAAAATGTGATTTGTGCGGCAAGCCGATGGTGATTAAAACCGGGCGATTCGGCAAGTTTTTGGCCTGTAGTGGATTTCCTGAGTGCCGCTATACTATGCCGCTTGATGATAACGGCGAGGCTGTATCTCAAAAAACAGACAAGATATGCCCGTTGTGCGGTGCGCCACTGCTCAGAAAAACCGGGCGGTTCGGCGAATTTTACGGCTGCAGCGCCTATCCCAAGTGTAAGTATATCGAAAATTCCGAGAAGTCTGAGTTGGATGTAAAATGTCCCAAGTGCGGTGGGAAAGTCATATCGAGGCGGACGAAACGGGGCAAAGTTTTTTATGGTTGTTCCAATTATCCCAAGTGCGATTTTGCCAGCTGGGACAAGCCCGTAAAAGAGCCCTGCCCGACCTGCGGAGGGATGATGGTGGAAAAGGGAAAAAATCAAATTCCGACATGTGTTGAGTGCGGCTTTGAAGTCAAGGACTGAAAAGCTTGGGTTTTTGTATAAAAAAAGCGATCCGCACTTACCTTGAAGGTAAGGGGATCGCGTTGTGGAGTACATTGGTGCGGATGGCGGATGCCGCGCCTAAGCCATGGCTTCTTCTCCGTTGTTGGCGGATGTCGTCTCCGGTTGGACGCTCTCGGGCTCCTCCCACTTTGGCATCTGCTGATGTAGATCTTCCATGAGATCATTAAGCAAGCCAAAAAGACTGGCAGCAAGCAGATTGTGACGTAAATCAACCATGTCTGTGAGAAACGCATTTACTACCTGCTCGACGCGGGCCCGGCACGCCGCTTGGTCCTGGAGATCTATGCCTTCGTCTTTGAGGAGTTTGCGGGTATCAGCATTTTCCAAGACCTCCTTGATTAGGCGATCTCTCATGCCTTCCATGATTTCCCGCTTCAGCCGTTCGATTGCCTGCGTGAAGAACGGTTCCTTTTCTCCAGTGAAGGCTTGCATCAGCCGGTCAGCTAGGCCCACAAGTTGCTGCTGGCAAAAGGCACAATGGCCTACATGTTCTCTGATATTCTCATCGGACTCACTACTGTGTTGAAGCCGGTAGAACTGCCAGACAAAATCCGCCATCATTTCTGCAAAAGAGACGGCGTCCAAATCCTTTGGCATCTCGCGCGGCGGCAAAATGTTCCGAATACTCTCTACATTCTCAGGTTCGGGGTAGTTTTCAAGACTCCTGTCTGTCGACTCCCAGAAACGCTGCCAGATTGTTGGAGTCGGGGCGTTGAACTCCCGTCCCGCCGGCCGAGTGTATATGGATGTGAGTGTCTCCATGCCAAACACTTTGCCGAGGGCGCGGATGAGCAGCGTCGGCAGCCACTGCCAATCGGTAACGGTGATAGTCACTTTGTTCTCCTCCTCTATTGTCAAGAATACAAGACGGTAATTCTACCATTCATTCGAATCGATGCTTCAGTCTAATATAGAAACTCTCCCAAGTCAAGAAAAACTCTTGACTGGGAGCGGATTTTTGATACATGGGGATATGGAGAAGGCGCCCTTGCCGAAGCAGAGGGCGCCTATGAGTGGACAACAGTGGCCAAGATCAGTTTCTCTCAAAGAGAGCTAGCATAATTGATCAGCCGCGATCATCCTAAATTGGCAGGTCCGAGTTTTTGAATAATGTGCAGAAATAAGTGCCAGGAGCCCATACTTGGGGTTTCCCTCCACTCTCGTTTTCAAGTTCTCCCAAACTCTATCTACCGAGGTTGCTAGCTACCAGCGGTAGAGGGCAAGAGGAGGAGGTCCCAAGCTGGTGCACCTGTAGGCCAGTCTCGGGTTGCCCAGCCGACGGAAATTTTTTCTTTGCCAGAAGGCTTGGCTATCCTGGGCGCCATCCCTTTCTCCGAACTCATTGGCGAGAGATCCCGAGAGCTGTCTACAAAACCACTGAGGGCGGGAGGACCCCCAAGGTTTGTAAAAAACTCTTCTCTCGCGTCAGAGACAGGAGACCCGCGTCACCGTTTCCCGGAGGTCTCGGTTGAGAGGCGGTCTGGTGCTCTCATTATTGGACAACTAGTGGGTTGTGTCAACTGCTACAAGCTAGAATATTGACTGGGAATGGATTTTTGATTATTAATGTAAATATAGCCGCACCGGCGGCTAGGGATCTGACTCTTGAAGTTTGTTTGTGTATGCGTCGCGCATGTATTGCACTAGGGAAAACCTTGTTTTAGATCCCGGCTTGGTTTTCCCTCTTTTTAATTATGTTTATTATGAAAAAGTTTAACGGCTCAACGCGTTGAGCCGTTAAAAATGGGCTTCAAGGCTGCCTGCCTTGGGTTTTTGTCTCTAATTTAGGATTTAGTGCTTAGAATTTAGTGTTTAAGCAGCTCATCTACTATGTAGGGTATAATTAAAATATAAGGGGGTGAACCTTGAAAGAGAAAGATCGGCCAATTATTCTGGATGTTGATAAAATCATCGCTAACTTAGGCAGGCGGCGCTCTGGCAGTATCGTTTACCTGCGTGTTGATCCGGCGGGAAAGGATCGGAACTCTCTAATCGTCCAAAGAGGCAAAAGACAGGAGGGGTTTCTGCATTTGTGTCTTCCTGAGCTAAAGCACAAGCTGAGACAGATGGGATACGTAGTTGTTGTTACCCCAGAGGCCAGGCGTGTAATCAAGAAACTGGATAAGGAATGGATAGAATGGCTGGGAAGGTATGCAAGAAGTTTCGAAGATTCGGCGAGAGAAGATAAGCGCGTACGAACGATCGATCCAAGATTCAGGAATATTGTCATTGGCGGAGGTACAGCCGCTTGAAGCAGCGAGGATTATCGACTTTCTCATGACCGTTTTCCATCGAAGGGAAACGGTCTTTTTTTTGTAAAATACTTAAAAGAAAACTTGATTAAAAGCCGATTTTTGGCGCATGGAAGGCGTAAATATATATCCGGAAGACTTGGATGCCGTACCTTAATACCTTAAGGTGTGATGAAAATAGCTTGATTAGAAGCTATTTTTTTGATATATGTTAGTCGGTTCCTTAAGAACTGATCCGGAAGATTGAGATAAAAAATATCATATTGGGAGGTAATTCAGAGATGCAATGTCCCCATTGCGGTGGAAAGGTTTCAATAACAGAAGCTGGACTTTATTGCCTCAAGTGCGGCAGGCTTCTTACTCAAGATGAACTCAGTCCTGGGAATCACCGAGGTTCGGTGAGCGCGAGGGTGCCAGCTAGTACGCAGTCTCCCGCGAGAGTGTTTTTGAGAATAGTAGCTATGGCTGTTCCTTTTCTGTTTCTAATTCTGCCACAGGCCAGCTGTACAGGCCGCAGTTTTACTGGTCTCCAGCTTGTCCAAACTCTGACTAGTCCGGATGCTGTGGGAGTAGGTTTCTTAGTAAAACTGGCAGTCTTCGCTCTGGCTTTGGCCTGCACTTTAGCAGTTCTTGTACTGATAGTAGACTTGTTCTCTTCTCGTATTGTTCTCTTCGCTTTCCGGGGAGTTGGAGCTATTGGCCTAATCGCTTCTCTTTTTTCTTTTTTGGCTTCCGGCGACCGAAGTTTACAAGGACTAGACCTACGTCTGGAAGTTGGATTTTGGCTGGTAGTGATGGGCTTTGTTCTTCTGACAGCTGCCTATTTCATTCATAATCTTTTCGGCGCAGCAATCCAGAAGAATAACGGACCATGAGGAATCTTCTCTTGTTGCTTGCTAAAGGCGGTGAACTGAAAAGTTCGCCGCCCTTTTTTTGTTAGACTACAGTTTAAATATAGAATTTAAGATTTGCAAAAGAAAGTTTAAATTTTTTCTGGAGACGAGAAGGTGGCTTTTTAAGGGTCTGTTTTGTACTGAGGTAATGTTTGTCAAAATGTCATTCCCCTTCTTTATAATGGATGCATAGTGACAAAATTATATTTTCAAGTTTCCAAGAGATATGCCGATCGGAGTCAATCTCTAGGGGATTATTTTATAAAGTTTAATCCGTTTAAATATTTATTTCATATCACGGGTTTAAAATCTTTATCTAGAGTCAACGTTCATCATAAACCATTGGGTTATGCGACAGAGTTTAAAATGCCTAATAACGTTTGTGTTGATTTCCGCCAGTCGGTGCTTTATTTAGCTCTGTGTCTACTAGATCCAATGTCCCAACACAATCTGATGGCACAGCGCAGTTTCATAAGGAGAAAAACATCTTAAGCTGGCTCAACTGAGCCAGCTTGTTTTTTGGGGTGTTAAAGAAATGGCTCTGGGAACGGAAAAAGTGTTGACAAAAATTTATAGTTATATATGATAGGACTGAAGCTGGTTATATTGAATGCCAGCTGTACCTCCGAGTCCATGTGGCGGATAATTTCTGCGACAGAAACGCAGGCCCGTTTAACTTAACGGCTAGTGGTTGTTCCACACCTTTCAAGTGAAAGAATCCCCTCGGATTCTCAACTTTCAAAGGAGGTACAATTATGTCTAGCTACATGGACGAAGAGCGCTGGCTGATATTTCGCAGCACCACTGGTCGTATTGCTTTCCTCCCGGAGAGCACGATTAGGTGGTTGAAGTACCAGTCCCCAGTGGAACAGGACGAGTTCCTCGACTACTGGTTCTCCTATGAAGAAGCTGCTGCTTAGTAGGAGAGCGTTCGCCGCTAGCCCCTTCTCGTATAACGGAGGGGCTTTCGCTTGTTCTGGAGCACTTGTTCCCCGGCTCGGTAGCCTTCCTCAGGGTCAGAGACCTCTGGTCGGCGACTGGCTCGGAGAGACCCACCGGTACTTTTTGTTTGTCCAAACGGCTTGTGAGCTGTGAGTGTTACTTTTATCAAAAGTAACCAAAATGTTTTGGTACTTTTTTAGAAAAATTATTTCTTCGCTACCATTTGCTCGCCCAAATGGTAGCACCAAAGGGCGCCGCAGTTCGCCAAAGCTAGTCATTGGCTAAATTACCTTACTGTTCCCGCCCTAATGCAAGCACTCTGCGAGGCACGGGCTTCGCAACAGTAATTTAGCTCAATGACTTGCGCTTTGTCTCCAATGCGGACAAAAGACCGTGGAGAAAATATTTAAACTATCTCCAATGGCTTAGGGGTTTACTAGTATCTAGTATAAAGTGAAGAGAACATCCTTATTCTTCATTTGTCATTCTTCATTTATCATTAATTATTATTGACTGGGAGTGGGTTTATAGCATAATAAAAGTATGAGAAACATACGATGGTCTCTTTTGCTGGGCAGTGCTCTGATATTTGGAGTTGCCATAATCTTGGTATACGGAATCAGCAAGTGGTGGTCGTTTGGCAGCTCTACGACTACAGGCTATGTTCTCAGTGTCGGTATGGTTATGTTGCTGTGGCTTATTCCCTACATCATCGCTAAGAAAGTTCTGTCGAATTCGGTCGCCCGTAGGTCAGAGGCCGGGGTCCTCGGCGTGATTCTGTCAGTCACTAGCTACATTGTAATTAAAGTGGGTGATGCTGTGTTATATGCCATAGACCACCCAGTGGCTGACTGGATTAAGAATTTTAACGTGGCAATGGAGTGGGACACGTTCTTTTTAGAGCTTTTTATTCCAACCCGGTGGTTCATTTTAGCTCTTGTTGGCTTTGCGGTTTTCATCGCATACAAAAACACAGTGCCCATTAAGGAGACACCCACTCAGCCATTAGCCAAGCCAACCGACAAAAAAATTTCTCTTTGGATAACAATTTTATTGCTCTCAGCCACATTGTTAGTTATCCCCGGTTTTATGATTTTTGGTCCCAAGCAGGGCGGCTGGGAGGGGATATATTTGTTGGTCTTAATCCCTATTTTACTTTTTGCCTGTGGGCTTACTTTAATCGTTCAGTATGCGATAAAGCTGCCCAAGGTTGCTTTAATGGTTGCTATTTTGATGAACGTGCTTCTGGTGGTTGGCTATGGTTGGGGGACACTGGGTTTAGGGTGAATGAGCGTTGTGATGTGTTTGATAATATGGTCTTCTTATCTTCTGCGCAGTAAGCCATCACTGCCGTTCTGAAAAAGAGGGGAAACATTACTTTGCTAAAATAAATGGCCCAAAATCTGGGCCATTTAAAATTAGGTCTTTAAGTCTTAGGGGTTTGACAAAGCTAACTCTTCTAGTCTAGAATCGGGCTGACTTGCTCATTGACAATGAGCACAGGGAAGACCTCAAAAGGGGTCTTTATTTGTATCTTGTATTGTAAATTTCGGGAAGAGGAGGTAAGAAATCGTGTCTCACGGTCCCAATGGTAAAGATGATTCCGAGAGAGAGTACGATCAGTCGGTCAGAGAGCGCCAGGAAGCATATGAAGAAGGGCTCAAAGAGGGACAGAACATTGATGAGCAGCAGTACGACGATGATTGGCGTACTAGTTGCGGCGACAGTGATGAAGCCGGCGACGATGACTAGTTTCATGTATTTCTTGACTTGTTTTCACATGTACCGCCCGTGTGGTGTATGTTAGGGGTGTATCATCGGTAGAGTTTATCAACTTCTACTAGCATTACGCCCCTTTTCTTTTAGTTATGAGTGATAATTTTGATGTATTAATTGAACAATATACGGCTGACGGAGGCGGGAAAATTGTCCTTGATCTCGGCGCCGGTGAAGGCAAGTATTCTCTCAAATTAGCGCGGTTGGGTTTTCGGGTTTTAGCTGTTGATCTAGATACTGAGCGGTTGGAGAAATTGCGGGAGCAGGCCAAACGGCAAGGTTTTGATATCCAAACACAGCAAAGCGATGTACGCAACTTCGATCTAACGAAGCAACAATACGACTTTATCGTGGCAGTAAATTCCCTTCATTTTCTAGAAAAAAGTGAGGCATTGGATGTGATTAGGCGCTTGCATGGAGCCTTGCGTGCTCAAGGCAAGTTGCTTATGTCAGTGCATCATCAGAGCGGAAAATTGTTTGAACATTATAAATCACATAATTCGATGATTGAGCCCGGGAGTTTTGTAATATCGCCAGACAAAGTGATTAGTTTTTTTACCGAGGATGAAATAAAAGCCGCACTTAAAGGTATGAAAATAGACTATTTAGGAGTTGAACAATTTACTGACCAATCTAAAAATCAGAATGTCATCTATCTCCTCGCGCGTAAAATAGGCAACTAATTTAGTATTTTTTCTCCTTTCGAGGTGGGTCATCGGTAGTTTTGCTTGTTCTGGAACGGGTTTTTTGATAGGCTTTAAGAGATATGTTAATCTATCCTCTATATAAGCTGCTAAAATAAATGGCCCAGAATCTGGGCCATTTAGAGTTTGGGGTATAATTCAGATGTGAAACTCATTATTGTTCGACATGGAGAATCAGATATGAATGTGGCTGGCCTTAGCCAAGGGCCGGTGACTAAGAGCCACCTGACAGAGCGAGGGAGAGAGCAATCGGCCAAACTGGCTGAAAAATTGCGCGATACTAAGATAGATTTAGCATTTATTAGTTCGGCAGATAGAACCCGGCAAACTGCTGAAATCATTTTGACATATCATCCGGATGCAAAGATTAACTTTTCAAGCCAACTTTTAGAGAAAAACCCCGGCAAGTTTGCCGGTCGGCCAACTCATGAATTAAGAGAAGCCTGGCGGGCTTCCGATTTACCGTTCGGTGAATTTCAACCGGAGGGTGGGGAGAGTTGGTATCAAGCAGGGAGGCGGGTAGTTGATTTTATTGAGAAGTTGATTAAAAAGTACAAGGGTAGCGATTCTACAATCTTGATCGTTGGCCACGGTGGTGTTCTTACCTATCTCTTTATGTGGTCTGACAAGTTTGATCCCAGAACTGACAGCAAAGAGAAGTATGATCATTACCATGTGGACAACACTGCTGTGAGCGTGATAGAGGTTGACCATAACGGTCAGCCGATACTGGCTTCCATCAACGATACTAGCCATCTTGACTAACCCGCTCAGCCTCTAACCAGCTAACCTGCTTACCCACTAATTCCCTTGCCCCAAAGCCATTTTTCCTATATAAAGGAACTGCCTATCCAATGGGGTAGAGTACTTTGAGATTAGGGGATGACGCAATGAATCTTTGGATTATTGGCGTAGCCATCTTGTTGCTGGTGGGAGTACAGTGGCTGGTGTTGGTTTTTGACCGAGATCTCCGCAACGCAGGCGTTGTACGCCAGCATCCCGCCGCCGTGGGTATTACACAGTTTACACACATGTTCTTACCGTCGGCGCTGGCCGGTATGGCCTACTGTCTATTCTGGTTTGGGATTAACTGGAACCTAATGGCAGCTCAGAACTTTGGCTGTGCGGATGTGGTGGGAGCCTCGTCATGGCAGGCTGTCATCATGGCGCTGGTCCTGGCATCTATGGGAGGTCTAATGCTCTCCACCCTGGCTTTGTTCATTCCCATCGGCAATGTCCTGCTCTTCCCATTTGTGCCTTACTTGCTCTTTAAGAATAGGGGTCAGTAATCCTCGCAGTTAAGCCTCTGCGTATCAAAAGGCTTTTTTGTTTTTATTTAAGGGGTAGGGAATAGTATATACTATTTATATTTACTTTTAGCAAAGGATTCTTTGCGTCACCATTTTGCTTGCCCAAACGGCTAGTTTCCCAAGCGCTTGACGGCGCTTGACCCGTCGGGACTTTTCTAGAAAAGTCCCCCCAAAAGTCCTCCGCAGTCGTTTTCGCTATTCATAAAAGAAAACTACCTTTCCAGCTCTCGCTGAACTCGGTTGCCGCGGCGACCTCAAACATGCAGCCCCGCCAGCGGCAGTTTTCTTAATGAATTACGCTCAAACTCCAATGCTCGATAGGGAATAAAAAGCTTCCCGCTCTAGGAGCGGGTAACTTATTGAGATTTATATTTAAGTAGGTTGTTATATGCTGTCAATGTGAAGTGCCAGTCTAACCCTCAGGGAAGCTAATATCATTGACCATCCAATATCGTCTGGCGGAATGGGTTGACAGAGCATTTAAGTATGGTATGCTTAGACTGATATCCATTTATCAGGGTGAAAGGAATAAAATATGAAAGCGGATAAGGAGATTCTAGGTTTGGTCGCTCAAATGCGCAATATGCTCGACTCACTGGAGTTAAAGTTGGGTGTCAGCCAGGGCAACGACAGGCCGTCAAAGCAAGTGCAGAAGCCACGAGCCGATTATTCGGGGCCAAGTGGCGGTGTGAGGCTGCTGTTAGATGAAGACTTCTTTAAAACTCCTAAAGCTGTGTCGGCGGTAGAGAGTCGTCTGCGTCAAGAGGGACGTCACTATCGGCAATCTGTGGTTGCAATGGCCTTATTGCGTGCTGTGCGCAAGCGTCTGTTGACTAGGTTACCATCTGGCGGCAAGAAAGGACAGTGGAGTTATGTTGAAAGAAAGTAGTATTGTAAAAAAACTGCATGAATTATCTAAGCGGGTAGCCCGGCTGGAGCGATTGCTGATACTAGGCCGCCCGTCTGAGTCGGCTAGCGATCCAGTAGGGAGAGCTCCAAGTGGTTTTCGCGGCTCAACGGGAGGTGTCCGGCTGCTTATTAAAGATGGAGTCTTTAGGCAGAAGTGTCAGCTATCTGATGTAGTGGCTGCACTGACCAAAAGGGGTTATCACTACAGCCGTCAGGCAGTGCATGAGTCTCTGAGAAGACTCTCTTCGACTCATGGTCCGCTTGTGTCGTTAAAAGAAAAGGGCCGTAAAGTTTATGTTGAGAGGAGATAATTGTGAAAAGAAAAAGGTCGAAAACGAGTCTCGCTGAAAAACTTATCAAAGTTATTAATAAGGAGCCGAGGTCTGCGGAGGAGCTTCGGCGAGATTTGAAAGACAGGTTTGGGTACAATGAGAAACCAGAGGATATTAGAGTAAATCTACTTTACCTGTTGCGGCGGGAGAGGATTAAGCGGAAGAAGAGTGAGAAAATATACAAGTACCATATTTAATTTGAGAATGGCAAGGTCCGAACAATCCAAACAATCCCAACAATCCGAACAATCTGAACATATAAGACTATGAACAAGAAGATCATTCAATCACTTATCAAACGGATAAAACGACTCGAGAATCACGTCTTCGGCAGCAAAAAATCACAGCGCCCGCAGAAAAGAAAAAGTAAAAGCTTGCCGGATATTATTCTTGGGCTGAGGGATTCAGGATTCTTTAAGCAACCCCGGACAGTAAAATCAGTTTATGATAAGTTACTGCTGATGTATCATACTGATCTTAAAAAGGTAGATACAGCTCTTCATAGGCTCCGGGTTCGAAAAAAACTTCGGATAACTCATTTGTCAGATGGAAAGAAGGAGGTGAAAGCGTATGTCTGGTAAAGTGACCGATACCGAGGCGAAGATAAAGAGTATTCTTCAGCAAGAGTTTGAGAAGGGCCGCATAGATGCAATCTTAAAGCATTTCACTACTGCGAAGGAAAAATATAGAGAGGGAGATTGGGATGGTTCTATATCTAAGTCCAGCAAGTTTGTCGAAGCGGTAACAAAGATGCTATTGCGGTTTTGTGGTAAGACCCTACCAAGAACAAGGCAATTTCGTGCTGGGCAATCTTTGCGCAATCTTGAAAATGAACCTATTTCAATTGATGACGCAGTACGTATTGTAATACCGAAATGCTGTTTGTTTATTTACGAAATAGCCAGTAACCGAGGAGCTCGTCATGATACTGATGAAGTAGATGCGAATGAGATTGACGCCGGTGTAATCGACATATCAATATCTTGGGTTTTAGGCGAACTGATTCGTTTCGCTAGCAAGAGAAGTAAAGACCCCGAAGAAGCACAGGAACTAGTAGAAGCGCTCGCTGGCAAAACATATCCATTTTTCGAAGAAATCGAGGATAGATTCTACGTCAATATTGAAGGATTAAGTGCCAAAAAAACTGCTTTACTTATTCTTTATGGTCGCTATTCTCGTAGGACTAAACCAGATATCTTGCTAAAGTTAGTGGAACGACATGGGTTTTCGTCCAAAAATGCTGACATGGCTGTCAGGCGTGTAAAGAAGATTTGTGATATTAACGAGCGCGGTATGAGGTTGAGAAGCATTGGTATAAAGAAGGCTGAAATGCTCTTAACCCAATTTGGTAAATAATACTAGAGATTGGCTTCGGGGGTGCATAGCCCTCCCTAGCTCATAGAGCGACGGAGGGGTTTTTGATTTGGGCCTACCTACTGGAGGTAGGGTATAATTCAGTTATGAAGGAGAAAGTTAAAACAGTTCTAATTTTTGGAGCGGGGGCATCTTATGATTGTGGAAACCCGACAAAAATTCGGATACCTATGTCTAGAGATATCTACAACATGGGTGCCATCGACAAAATTGATCAGTTACGATCAGCCCCTACAACTTGGTCGTATATCCGGTCTAGGGCATCATCTGTGCAGATTACTATACAAACAGAGTTCGAGGGTAATACCGAAAAGTATTTGGATAGTGTTTGGGATAATCCAAGAGAACAACAGTTTATGATTGATTCTCTATACTATTTGCGCCATCTGACATCGGTAGGAGAAGTTATATCTGGTAATACTAATAATTATCAAAAGTTATTTGACTGGGTTATTAAGAAAGAAGAAATCCGACTTTCTGACGTAATAAGCTTCAATTATGATACTATCTTAGATAGCACTTTTTGCCCAAGATTCGGGATTGAAGATAATCCCAAAAGCTATCTTGGTTTGAATCGTTCTGGGCCACGATTGATTAAGCCACATGGCTCTGCCAACTGGTATGTAAAAATCCCAGTACCAGATCATGGCAAGTTGGCGCAGTATAGCGATTCCCACAGAAGATCAATGGAAAAAGTTCGTTTATGTAGAGACTTTATTCTGCAGCCAGATATAGATATAGATCAAATCAATGTGGGTGATGCTGGCAGGATTTCCGGACTCATAAGTGACCCAGGGAATATCTTGCCCAGACCCTGCATCATACTACCGTTATTATCTAAAGCGGTTGTTACGAACGTATTCCCCGAGATTATGCAAGCGACTGAGGATGCTATTAGTAAAGCTGACCACCTGATCCTAATTGGTTACAGGGGGGCGGATGACGATTTCACTAACATTTTGTCTAACAGATTATCAGTCGGCAGTAAAAAACTTGTGGTATCTACGGTTGGTATGGGTAGTGCAGTTGAGATACGAGATACATTAGTAAAGCTTGGTGCCACCGGTTTGGCAGGGTTTGCTTTCACAGGTGGTTTTACTAGATTCATAGATGTTCTAAACAGTCAGTATTCTCAATCCGTTGTGGATTTTGTTGGTGATGGTTATCTTTGTGTAAGAGACTTCAGGATAAAAAAAGACTTTATGGAGCAGTGGGTAGCTAGACCTATTAGCGATTCAGGTGTTTTATTGAGTAACGATTTTGAGAGACTAGTCAAAGGTCAGGAAATAGCTCCCGGGGCTGGTTTTTGATTTGGGGTATAATTGGAATATGGGGACAACAAAGAGGCAATTGGGCCAATTTTTTACAACCAATGCAGACTATATTTTGCAGGGTTTTGAGCGATATGTAGCAGGTAAAGATGTAACGGATCCTTTTGCTGGTGGAAGTGATCTTCTGTTATGGTCTCAAAATCACGGTGCTAAAACGGTGCGGGGGTTTGATTGCGATAAAAGATATGTAGATGATCGGATTATTTTTAAAAACGATTCAATCAATTCTCCTGGCAGTTATAAGTTTGTATGTACTAATCCTCCCTACCTACACAAAAACAAAGCCGACAAATTAACCAAAAAGTTATTTTTTAATGGGGATCATTCGGTCTTTGAGGACCTGTACCAGGTATCGATATTTTCTATGCTGGGAGCAGAGGAAGGTATTGTTATAATACCACTCAACTTCCTCTGTGCTGATAATTCTCGTAAGATACGGAATTTATTCTTTGAAAAGTTTAAGATTGTTAAGCTTAATATTTTTACTGAGCAAGTTTTTCACGACACGACTTACAATGTAATCTCTTTCTATTTTAGGAGGTGTAAGAAAACAGCTGATGTATATACAATCCCCGCATTGGTTTTACCAGAGCATAGAGAAATATCATTGACTATCGAAAAACGGCTAGGCTGGAAATTAGGTGGTGAGTTCTTAGCACGGGTGAATGGTACCAACAGTAAAGGAGTCATGCGACTCACTCAAGATATGATTCATGAGGGTCCCCATCAAGTTCTGCTATCCGTACAGGATTTGAAACAGGCAGCAATGTGTTGGGTAGACAGCTCCACGAAGAAGATGCTTAAGCAGAATATTCTACTTTTAAGAGCGATAGATAGTAAGAATAGTCATAAAATTAGGTTAGAAGACATTAGACAGTATGGTGTAGATGGATTAGTGGGTAAATCAACTTCACGCAATATGGCTCACATTATATTCAAGGAACCGTTGTCAATTAATGAACAGTTAGAGCTGATAGATAAATTCAATAGCATGTTAAATAAACATCGCGAAAGATATTTTTCATTCTTTCTGACCAATTATCGTGATAACAACCGGAAAAGAATTTCTTTTGATTTCACATATAAATTCATAAATTATTTAATCTCCTCACAGCGGACGTTGGAAGGAGTAATGAGATAAGTTGCAAATAATTGTTATGAATAAATGGGTTAAAAAGAGTCTGGATTTAGCAGCTTCCCCCGGTTATCTGGATAAGTTACATGACATCTACCCTGTAGACATCAGTGTGGTGCGACAGATAGGTTCCCAAGTAGAGCAGTCTATCAAAGCGGCTTTTAAAAGTAGGAATAAAGAGAGATTGATAACGACTTTGCTTGATTTAGAGCGTTTTCCAATTGATGAACCATATGTAGGATTTATTCGTAAGAACAGAGCTGCACTGGGCAGGAATCCCAAGACAGTACGACGTATCTACAGAAGGCTCGAAGAACTAGGTTTGCCAGGTATTCTCGAAGGCGTGAGTAAACCACCGTCACCATCGCGTAAAATGGGCCCCGCATTTAAAAAATGGCTACACAGTCTCGGATATCCTGTTCTAAGTGCTAGGGAGATTTTAGAGACCAGAGAAAAAATTGCTGTTTTGTCAGGCAGTGATGCTGCTCTCAAGAAATTTGCCAAACATGAATTAGGATACCGAGGAGGTAAAGGATTAGACTTGGTTATGAAGGTGGGAGAAACATTCTTGATCGGAGAAGCAAAATTTATGTCAACTGGCGGCGGAACTCAGGATAAAAGTTTTCGAGAGAGTTTACGTTTTGTCAAGAGTTCTAGTGGTAATGCGATACGAATTGCGGTTATGGATGGCATTGCCTGGGCACGACCCTTTCAACAGAGGTCATCCAAATCACTGACTTTATATAAAAGCGTGGAGAAATTGGGTGAAAAGCAGGTAGTGCTGAGTGCCTTATTGCTCAAACAATTTATTAATTCATTGGCATAGAAATTGCTCGGATTGTCCAACGGCTCAACGTGTTGAGCCGTTGGGGTTTTGGGGTAGAATAAAACCATGCATTGGTGGGTTTGGTTTATTTTAGGTTTTGTGGTGGCGTTGGGTGTTGTGGCCTGGGCTTTACTTAGCGTACGGGGCAAGAATGACCCGTCTACGCCGAAGGCTTCGCCGGGCCTGCCTGATGACTTGATAAGCCATCAGGCGCGGGAAAAGGCAGAGAACCTAGGGAAGATCAAGGGTTTGTTTGCAAGGCAAACAAAAGTGGCGAATGATGATGTGCAGACACTCTTGGGCATCTCCGATGCCACTGTGACGAGGTATTTGGATGAGTTAGAAAAACAGGGAATTATCCGGCAGGTCGGGCAGACTGGCAAGCATGTTTATTACGAAAAAATCTAACGGCTCAACGCGTTGAGCCGTTGAGCTTATCCACCCAAGCGCGAGGCTTTTGACGGGGTTTTGGAGTAAAATAAAACTATGGAAAATAAAATCAAGAAAATTAGGAAACTAGCGCAGGATGTTTATAAATCCTTGGGTTCAGGATTTCCGGAGGTGGTTTATGATCGGGCGATGCAGGTAGGGTTGAGATTGCAGAAGATAAAATATGATAGCCAGAAAGTTGTTGAGCTGAAGTATAAAGATCACTATGTCGGAGAAGGTTTCCCGGACATTATTGTGAACTTCGGCAAAGATAAGATGGTGGTGGAGCTGAAAGCTGTCGGCGGGACTTTGGGCGGTGCCGAAGAGCAGCAGATAAAATCCTACATGAAGTTGCTGAAAATTAAGAATGGCCTGCTTATTAACTTTCAACAACCCAGAAAAGACGGTAAGACCAGTCTGGAGATTAAGGAGATAGAGGGTTAATGGAGAATGAAGAATTAAGAATTAAGAATTAAGAATTAAGACATTGGTATATTTTCTAAAATTAATTATGAATAAAACATTACTTTGGATTATTGGAGCTGTCGTTATAGTTGGAGTCGGCGTAGGTAGTTACTATTGGGGTGCTTGGGGAACTTCCCCGGCGGAAGTTGAAATGAATGGTTCCGATGAATCAGTTCAACCGATCGGAGATATCGCTGATCAAACTGCTGGTCAAAACACTTCTCAAAATACTTCCCCAATCATTGAGGATGAGGAAAGTCCTGTCGGGGAATCAACCACACCTACGATTACTCCTGCCAAATCAAATTGGAAGACCTATTATTCCGAAAAGTTAAAGATTGGTTTTAGCTATCCGCCAGAAGTGGAGGATCGGCCCTATGATGGTGCACATTTTGCCGATGTGTTGGTTAAAGAGAGTGGTAATAAAATAACATTTGTAGTAGGTGGTTATGATGATGAGATAATTGAACGGCGAGATGATAAGCTCCCTAGTGAAACGGCTCGAGAAGCTTTTGATCGTTTAGTAGTTGGCGCCTGGGAAGCTGAGGTTGGCATGCCAATAGTAGAACCTTGGTATGATCCTAATTATCCGACTACTCTCCTTGTGCTTTGGGTAGGACATGATAGCTTGATTGGGGTTGATAATCACGAAATTATTAGAAATTCGATAAAAGTTTTTGGTTAAAACAGGGTGGGAGTATCAAAAAAGACGGCAAGGCCAACTTGGAGATTAAGGAAATTAAAGTTTAGAACAATGAGAATTAATCCATACAAGCCCAAAGATTTTGATGAATTTTGGGAGTCCCGAGTTAATAAGTGGATGGTTGATGGAATCAGGAGTTGTGTTGTTAGTCAAACAAATATTGGAGCAACAACTTTGATATTTTGCTATATTGATTTTTTTGGCAGTTTGTTAAAGCGAAGGGGAAGCCCCCGAGAACGTTTTTATATAATGGTTGATAAATATTTCGCTCCCTATAATAAAAAATATAATACGTATAAATGTACATTATATGAAAATTTTCGTTGTAGTTTAGTACATGAGGGAATTATGAAAAAGGGTACTGGTATTTTTAGAAGTGACAATCCTGAAGATCGTGACTACCAGCATTTTGGTAATCATAATGGGGCTTTGTTTTTAGATTTAATTCAGTTAAGTAACGATTTTTATTCGGCCATTAAGGATTTGAAACGAGACATCGATAGCGATAAAAAACTGAAAAACCGTGTACTCAAAAGGGTTAGAGATGATTTGAAATGGTCTTTACCAGAAGAAATTAACTCATGATTTTTTTAGACTTATACACTTCATGAAGTGTATAAGGTTTCGGGAGTATAATTTAAATATGAAGAAGAAAAAGTCATCCACCACGAAAATAGTATTTCCTCAGTTAGACAAATACTTAATCATCGCAGCTGTGTTAGTCAGTGGCTATTTTGTTATCAGCTTTGTTATACAGGGGATACAGGATGCTAGTTCTCAATATCATGAACAAAAACAAGCTCGGTTTGAACAATCGTTCATAACCTGTTACGAACAGTATCCACAGGTGAGGTCACAAAAATTAAATAAAATGTATAGGGACCTTACAACAATTCCTCAAAGTTCGTGGGAGAGAATGACAACAAGAGTAGATTATTCTAGGTATAGATTTGATTACAGTTCTGTGCCTGAGGAGTTTGCCAATTGTATGAAAAATTATCGTTAGGGTTTGGGGTGTCTGGGATTGACATTTTTCCAGATCTGTGCCAGGCTTTAAGTAGTTAAGAATGACAACTAGGAATATCAAGAGTGTGGTGAACCTCCAACGCAAAAGCTACGGAGGTCAGGATTTCTAAGATTTAGGAGTTCTGGGGTACTGGCCCTATGATCCACCGGCAACCTGCTTATCAAGGCAAGGTGCCAAAGCCAGCCCATAAGGGAACGATATATTAGTATGACTTCTCTTGTGATGGAGAAGTTTTTAAGTCATGGAGGTTACCATGGTAGAAAAAGAAAAAAGAAGTTCAACTAAGGCTATGAAAAAGAGTATTCAGAGCCTGCCCCGAAAGGACAGAGAACTTGTCCGGAAAATCCTCAAAATGAAAAAAGAGGAGCTAATCAAAAACATTCTTAAGCTCAAAACTCGCGGTGGGCAAGGAGTTGGTATCTATGGTCGCGAGGTATGCGAATTGTGTGGGCAAAAGGGTAATTTTAATGGGTGGGCTGATGCAATGAGTTCTCATGGTTCTGGTCGGTTTGTTTGTCCGAGATGCCGTGGCAAAGTTCAGCATGGCAGTGGAGGAGTAGATTCAGACTTACTGGATTTAGAAATCAAAAAACGCAAAAGTAGATATTGCTCTGCTTGTGGCACCAAAACGCCCATCGATCCTAAAAATAAAGAGGATGTCAGGAAAAATGATTTTCGTTGTCTTGAGTGCACCATTAATGAATTTCAACCTGATCCCCGACTCCGCTATCTCCTCTGGGAAGCTTCTCGTAGCGGCGAGGATGCCTTGCGAGCTACATATTGTTCGATGATTGGCGCGAAGAGAGCTATAGATGAGATGATGCAGGGGAAGAAGAAAGAATAGGCCAACTTGGAGATTAAGGAGATTAAGGTATAATGCGTTTGTGACAATTAGGAATATCAAGAGTGTGGTGAACCTCCAACGCAAAAGCTACGGAGGTCAGGATTTCTAAGATTTAGGAGTTCTGGGGTACTGGCCCTGTGATCCACCGGCAACCTACTTATCAAGGCAAGGTGCCAAAGCCAGCCCGCCTCGGTGGTATTCTCCACGGGGCACGGCAAGGGAACGATATATATTAGATGAAACTTCTCTTGCAAATGAGGAGTTTTTAACATTTTGGGAGGAAAAATGAGAACTGCAGAATATGTGATGCCGGGGCATCCGGATAAGATATGTGATGCAATATCAGACAAAATTTTGGATGCGATTGTGGCTCAGGATGAAAATGCTCGTGTAGCGATAGAAACAATGGGTGGGCACGGGAAGATCTGTATCTTTGGCGAAGTGAAAACCTCCGCCGAAGTGGATTATGTGAAGTTGGCCAAGGAAGTGTTACATGGACTGGGCCTTCCGACGGATTACGAATTTATTATCAATGTAGCTGAGCAATCCCCGGATATCACCCAAGGTGTAGATACCGGCGGAGTAGGAGACCAAGGAATAATGGTCGGATACTATACTAAAGAAACGCTGGAAGGTTTGCCGTTGCCATTTGCGCTATCGAAAAGGATCTGCGAAAAGTTGTTTGCGATCGGCCCGAAGTTTGGCCTAGGGCCAGACGGTAAGGCGCAGGTAACAGTAGAGAATGACAAGCCGACTGTTATTGTAGTATCGGTACAGCATCAAGAAAAGGTATCAGTAGAAGAAGTGCGAAAAATTGTGAAACGTGAAGTGTTGGAACCGATATTTGGTGATTTATCGGATGTAAAATTGTTTATCAATCAAACGGGCAGATTTGTAATCGGCGGGTTTGATGCGGACACTGGTTTAACCGGGCGCAAAATAGTTATCGACGCTTACGGGCCGGAAGTGCCAGTCGGCGGGGGAGCATTCTCTGGCAAGGATAAAACTAAGATGGATAGAACTGGAGCAATTCTGGCAAGAGAGATGGCAAGGAAGATCGTGGAGGAAGAAAAGGTCGATTGGGCAAAAGTAACACTGGCATATGCGATAGGGGTGAGGGATCCCATTATGGTAAATGTGGAAAAAGGATAGGTTTTTCTTGGCTAGGAGCGGATTTTCTTGTATTAAATCTCATTTTTATTATACCGGGGGCAACTTTTTGTCCCTTGAAAACAGGGGAAAATTCAACAAAAGGAGTGTAATCTACGATGAAACAGCTATATACAGTTGTTTTTCTGTTTTTCATTTTTCATTCGACATTCTTTGTTTATCATTAATTATTATTGACTGGGAATGGGCTCTTTTAGTATAAAGTAAATGGCTCTTTGACAAAATCTGTGAGCCAAAGGAGGCAAGAGAAAGGTGATTATAGAAACCTTTCTTCTGAACTGTGCGTTGGCCACCCTCACTGGTCTCGTTGTTGGTGGAGCCGTCAAAAGCGTTGTCCGTCACGGCGAAGACGATGACGATTCATCGTACAGTTTAGTGAGGTCACCAGGATCCAGCCCTCTGCCTTATCAGCAGTACACTCCTTATACTCCGTCCTCCTATTACGGAGAAAGCACGGTCAAGCTTAACAAGGATGTGGCTGAGATCATGGGGCGGGCGACAACCCTTACCAGTCAGCATCGCAAGGAAGAGCACGGATTTAGTATGGTAGCGCAGCTGTTGGCATCGAACCCTTCGTCTGAGGAAGCAAGCGTTAGCATGTTCAAACGCCGGGAAAACAGTTTCCTCGGATTCACTTGGGGCGAGATGGTCGAAACCGAGAGGTATGTGGCCAAGAGGTGGTAATCACGCCATTACTACAAAAGGACGGGATGCTGGTGTTTGCTTTTTGAGGCATCTGAGGAAGGGTGCCCAATAAGGCAATCACTAAATCACACAAGTTGAATAAGTTCTCGGTAGAAGGGGTAGGCTTCATGGACTCACATGTGTTTCAAATCTTTGCTGCCGGCGTTAGCCAGCACGCCAGATAGTCGTCTCCACGGAGGGAGACGACTTTTGCTTTTTGTAGAGAAAAGGGCCTGTATAAGTGGGGCACGGGGGTAGAGGAGCTCGGTGAACGCCAGCCCAAAGACTGGGTCGGCAGGATCTGACGATGATTCCTGTTTCTCCCCGCAGTTAAGCCACTGCGTTAACAAAAGGCTTTATTGTTTATTTTGATTGGGGGTGGGTTTTATATTTTTAATTTCAAGTCATTAATATTTTCTTTAAATAGCGGGAGGGATAAATACCTCAGCCGGGTGAGGTGTTTGGCGCGGCGCGGCGCCCTGAATCCTACATAGTTTGGGGTTTTGGGAGTAAAATAAAAATATGAAGAGGCGTCTTCTTCTCACTTTTTCGTTGGTGCTGACAGCAACTTTGCTGGTTGCCTGCGGCAAATCATCAAATTTGGAATCAATTAACACTAATAAAATTATGGATAACTTAGTTCTTGCAAGCCCTGCTTTCACTGAAGGCGGCTCTATTCCGGCCAAATATACCGGCGAAGGGGAAAATATCAACCCACCGCTTAAGATTTCAGGAGTGCCTGAGAATGCTCGGAGTCTTGTTTTGATTATGGATGATCCCGATGCCCCAATGGGGGTTTGGGACCACTGGATCGTCTGGAATATTCCTCCTCAAACAGCGGAGATTAAGGAGGGTGAATTGCCCGCCGGCGCCGTGGTGGGAACAAATAGTTTTGGCAACCAAAACTATGGCGGGCCTTATCCGCCTCCCGGTCCGGCCCACCGCTATGTTTTTAAACTCTATGCTCTAAACCAAGGTCTTGACCTTTCTGCTGGAGCTAAGAAGTCGGAAGTGGAAAAAGCCATGGAAGGTAAAATCCTCGCTCAAACCACTTTGACGGGCAAATACAATCGCTGAGTTGTTTAGACCTGCAAGGATTTAGCCCAGCGGATTTTTCTTGACTGGGAACGGATTCTTTAGTACAATTCTCGTATCTTGCACCATATTAAGGAGGTATGATTATGTCGGCGGAAGAGACAGAACGGCCTAAAATGCAACAGGTCTCAGAGAATCTTTTTTTGGTGCCGGAGGGTGTTCTAATCTTCTGCCCTGGCCATGATTTCGGCGGCCGATTTGATTCACCCTTTCAATGCCACCAAGAATTCTTTGACCAGCTGCTGGCAAAGTTTCCCGATCCGTCAGTTCATCTTTTGATAAGAAGATATGTCCAGCTGGGGTGGATGCGAGAGCTGATGGCAACGCGCATGAAGCGCCTGGGATACTCTCAGGAAAAAATCAAATCTGTGCAGAAAAAGATTAGCGTCTTTCTTGCCGAAGAAGAGAAAGAATATGTAGCTCTTGGTTACGCGCCCATCAGTTTTGCTGGATATGATCCCAATGAATTGGAGGAATACGAGGCAAAACTGCTTGAGCGAGCCGGAATTCCAGCCTGAGCTTGACTTTCTCAGTGTACTCAGCAAAGCGCCCAGATACATTCTGGGTGCTTCTTTATTATATATTTGCTAGTTTTTATATAATTTCTGAAATGAATTGAATGCCTGTCCACTGTAACGAGAGCAATTAAAAGTATTAGCTGAGCAGAAGTTTGTTAGATGGGATATAATCCAAATATAAGGGGGTGAACCTTAATGACAAGGAATGTACCTACTTGTTTGGATGTCGATAAAATCATCGCTAACTTAGGCAGACGGCGCTCTGGCAGTATTGTCTATATAGACGTCTGTCCACCAGAGACTGAGGGATGGTATCTCATTGCTCGGAGAGGCAAGAGGCAAGAGAAGGTTTTCTATTTCCTTCTTGCTGGGTTGAAGCACAAGCTGAGGAAACTAGGGTACGTAGTAGTTACTACTCTGGAGGCCAAGCGCAAGATCAGGGAATGGAAGAAAGAAGACGAGGAATGGCATAGGAGAACTGCGGAGGAAGTGAAAAGGATCAACGAGGTCTTTGATCGAATGCGGCACCCTCCGTTTAATCCGTACAGTCCTATCTATGGCGGACGCGTGGCTGCTTAAGGCGGCGAGGCCTATCGACTTTCATCAGACCGCTTTCCTGTTTATAAGGAAAGCGGTTTTTTATTGTAATTCTCTTTACCGTTTATGCAATTTGGAGTATTATCATAGTCGTATTAAGAACGCTTTCGTTTATGGCGAAAACAAACCTGAAAATACTGTGGTCCAAATGGCTCTTATATATTTTTTGGGGCGTGCTCAGCGTGTTTGCTTTGAGCTTGGTAGGGATGTTTGGGGCTGATATGCTAACCCAAACCCAGGCGGATACGGGTACCACAATAAGCAGTGATATGGCTCATGGACGAGATTTTAGTAGCTATATCTGTGGGCCAGTGATGGGGGCCGCTACTGGCATCATCGGCGTACTGGCGATTTTAATGCTGGTTGTTGCGGGCATAACTTATGCCACATCAATGGGTGGCAGCGGCGCTAGCAACGCTAAGGAAATGATAATGGCGGCGATTACCGGAGTGGCCTTTTTTCTTATTGCCAGATCACTAATTGTCGGAAATTGTGGCGGAGACGGGGGTTTGCTGCAGCATATCCTAAATCAAACACTGGGTAGTTAAAAACAAACAAACTTCGAAGTTTAAGCTTGATGAGAGACACAATAGAGGTTCGGGGGGCGAGAGAACATAACCTCAAAAATATTAATGTTGATATCCCCAAGAACAAGGTAGTAGTTATTACCGGTCTTTCAGGTTCTGGAAAAAGTTCTTTAGCTTTTGATACTATATATGCCGAAGGACATCGGCGATATGTTGAATCGCTGTCGGCCTATGCCCGGCAGTTTTTGGGGCTGACCAATAAGCCGGATGTGGATAGCATAGAAGGATTAAGTCCCGCGATTTCAATTGATCAAAAATCGTCCGGGAGCAATCCCAGATCGACTGTCGGCACCACCACGGAAATATATGATTACCTGCGATTGCTATACTCTCGTATCGGAATTCCACATTGCCCAAAGTGTGGCAATAAAGTTGTTCGCCAGAGCATTGACCAGATTATTCAGCAGATTTTGCCGTTAAAGCTGGATGAGGCCAAGATTTTGGCGCCGATTGTAGTAGATAGAAAGGGAGAATTTAAACAGGAGCTGGCAGATATTAAAAAGATGGGATATGTGCGGGTGATGATAGATGGCATCATGCGTGAGTTGGATGAAAAGATTGTTTTAGATAAGAATAAGAAGCACAGCATTGATGTGGTGGTGGATAGGCTAAGCCTAAAAGTGGCCAGCCAGGATGAGAGAGTTCGGTTAGCGGACTCGGCAGAAACGGCGCTGAAACTGGGCGGCGGCAAGATGAAAATCACCAATGGTGACAAGATCTCTAACCCCAAGAGCTCTTCAGATCACCAAGAATGGTTCTTTTCTGAAACTTTGGCCTGTCCCAAGTGCGATATTTCTATTCCTGACCTTGAGCCGAGGCATTTTTCTTTTAATAGTCCCCACGGTGCCTGCCCTCGCTGTACTGGCTTGGGTGTGACGATGGAACTGGATCCTGATTTGCTAATTCCTAATAAGCGTTTGAGTATAGCCGAGGGAGCAATCCGTCCTTGGGGAGCCAATATGACAAGCGGCGGAGGCTGGAACCATCGCTTGCTGGAATCGGTGGCGAAAAAGTTTAAATTTGATATTAATGTTCCGGTTGAAAAACTGGATAAAAAATCCTTGAAAATAGTTCTGTATGGAACCGGCGATGAGAAAGTGAAAGTATTTTACGACAGCCCGCAAGGCCGGAAGATGGAGTACAGCACTAAGTTTGAGGGGGTGATTCCCAATTTGATGCGGCGATATAAAGAGACCGACTCAGAATTTATTCGGGCGGAAATTGAGCGGTATATGGTGAGCAAAGTATGTCCCGAGTGCGGAGGAGCCCGGCTCCGCCCTGAGACGTTGGCAGTGACGGTAGATGGCAAGTCAATTGTTGATATAGCCCGAATGTCGATTCGAGATGCACTGAAGTTTTTTGCCAAACTAAAATTGAGCGGGCAAGATAAGACAATTGTTAAGCAGGTATTAAAGGAAATTGGCGAGCGTTTAGGGTTTTTACATAATGTGGGACTGGACTATTTAACACTAGATCGGCCAGCCAGCACCCTAGCCGGCGGTGAAGCTCAACGGATCCGTTTAGCTACGCAGATCGGTTCCGGTCTTTCGGGCGTAATTTATATCTTAGACGAACCGTCGATCGGCCTGCACCAGTACGATAACGCTAAGTTGATTAAAACTTTAGTTAAATTAAAAGACCTGGGCAACACCGTTTTGATCGTGGAACATGATGAGGAAACGATTCGCTCTGCCGACTGGGTGATTGATGTCGGCCCCGGGGCCGGCAAGCATGGCGGCGAGATTGTGGCCGAGGGAACTGTCGCCAAAATAGAAAGGAGCAAAAAATCACTGACAGGGTTATATCTCTCCGGTAAGAAGAAAATTGAATTCTCCAGTACGAGGCGCAAACCCAACGGCAAGTCAATCAAGATAATGGGGGCATCAGAATTTAATCTCCGGAACATAAATGTGGATATTCCTCTGCAAATGTTTGTCTGCGTTACCGGCCTGTCTGGTTCTGGCAAGTCGACTTTAATTAATGAGATTTTGGCCAAAAAATTATCCCGTGTGTTACACGGAGCTCATGCCGTGCCGGGAGCACATAAAAAAATTGAGGGCATTGAAAATCTAGACAAAGTGATCAATATTGACCAATCACCCATTGGCCGAAGTCCCAGAAGTAATCCCTCGACTTACACTGGACTGTTTACTTATATTCGTGACTTGTTTGCCCAGTTGCCTGAAGCAAAATCCCGCGGCTATAGACAGGGGAGATTCTCTTTTAATGTAAAAGGCGGGCGGTGCGAAAACTGCCATGGCGATGGAGTGATAAAAATTGAGATGCACTTTTTGCCGGATGTGTATGTACCATGCAGCGTGTGCGGGGGGCGTCGGTACAACAAAGAAACCTTGGAAATTCAATACAAAGGCAAAAATATCGCCGATGTTTTAGATCTGACCGTTAACGACGCCGCTGATTTTTTTGCCAACATTCCTCAGATAAAAGCCAAATTAGAAACCTTGCAGGAGGTAGGTCTGGGATATATAAAGCTCGGCCAGCCAGCGACTCAGCTGTCTGGCGGCGAGGCCCAGCGAGTGAAATTAGCAACAGAATTATCGCGTCGGGCGACTGGCAAAACCCTATATATTTTAGATGAACCGACAACCGGCCTGCATTTTGAAGATGTTAAAAAATTGCTGAAGGTGTTGCACCATTTGGTAGAAAAAGGCAATACAATGCTGGTGATCGAGCACAATTTGGACGTAATTAAAACCGCTGATTGGATCATTGATTTGGGCCCTGAAGGCGGGGACTTGGGAGGCAGAATAGTTGCGGAGGGCGCACCGGAACAAGTTGCCAAAGTAAAAGGTTCCTACACCGGTCGTTATTTGAAGAAAATGTTGAAGCAATAAATTTGACCCGTATAGGCTAGCTTGATATATTAGGCGCAGTACTCTTCATCAGTGAGTACTGCTCTCCTTAGAAGTCCGAGCTCATGTCATTCCATATTGTGGTGTGGATGGTGTGTGTGGTCATCAGATGATCTGCTGAGACTCCCAAGGTGGTCAAACCCTCCGGTCTATCTACACCAAAGAGATTACTTCCTCCTAGTCCCGTTGGAATAGGCATTGCTTGGACAGGGGCTTCCTCCCCGGAAGCCCCGTTTTTTTATAAATTTTTTTATTGACTAATATCTTTGATACTGGCCTGATGAAAGTAGGACTATGAATCTTTTCTGTGAGAGAGGTGACATCTAATGGGAGAGAGTACCTTGAGAGAAATTAAACTGTCTCAGTCGAGATGGTTTCAGAGAGAGCTCGCAATGTTTGAGAAGATCAATAAGTTTTGTGGAGGTGCATCCATTGTGCCGGATACGGCAGAGACGGTTTGGCGTCCGGGATATGGTAGTCATCACCGTCTTATGCCATCAGGCCTAGGGTGGGAGCTGCTATTGGAGGGTTGTAGACGGGCTGGCATTAAGTATAACTACCGGAGTTATTTTTTTCAGTCGTTGCCGACAGAAGCCGGGATAATTCATTGCGATTTCGAAAAAATTCTGCTCACGACAGACAGCGACTCTCGGCCCTTCATGCTCTATTATTCCGATCAAAAGAGATGGGTACGCGAGCAAGGCGGGGATATTCCAACTTCCGTCGAAGAGACGCTGTATATCCTATTGCGTTTCTATTTAGAGCAGAACCGGGTGCCGTTTGCCGCTTTCTGCATTCGTTGTCGCAATTCAGCCCAGGAATTTCGGGGCATACCGGCGGTTGAGTGGCAGGCAGAAAAAGGCCTGGCGGTAGTTTACACTTCAAATCATCCGAGCTGTTGTGCCACTGTTATTCCCCGCAAACTCTTTACCATACCTCAAATTATTGTTCCTTCCAGCTCTCCCTAAAAAGAGCCTCGCTATATCTATTGATTGGGGCTCTTTCTTAATATTACAAGGGGACGCAAGACCAGAGATACAAGGCAACTGTAAATCAATCCAGCCTCTTCATTTCTAAAGAACAAATGATAATGTTGACAGTGAGAGCGGATTTTGATAGCATGGCTATTGTTGGCGGGAGTGCTTTATTTCCTGCCGATCTTACCACCTTGATGTCTATACTGCAGAACGGTGAGATGGATGTGCCTGTATGTCTGTCTGCAACACTCCCAGCTGCCTGCCTAATCTTGAGCATTACAGGCGGATTAACCAACGTTGTCCCATAGGTGGACAATCGATGGGTTGGCGGCTAATAAGCTTACGAAGGGCTGAGATAGCTGGGATATTAGTGTTGCGATACCATCTGCAGTAGAGACCATATGAATTGTCTGGGTTGTTAGTACTCTTAGACATTCCAGGCAAGGGCCGACGGGACTTCTAACCGTCGGTCTCTTTTTTTAAAAGAATGTTTGGCTCTGTTAAAACGAAAGGATAATATAAGGCCATGAGGGAACAAGAATTGAAACGCCTACCTGATCAGCCCGGTGTCTATGTAATGAAGGATAGCCTCGGGAAGGTTTTATATGTGGGGAAAGCTAAAAACATCAGAAAGCGGGTAGCTTCGTATTTTAATAGACAGCAAAAGCCAGCCAAAATAGTAAAATTAGTGGAGAAAATTCATAAGGTTGAGCCGATCGTGGTGAAGACGGAGACAGAGGCGCTGGTTTTAGAAAGTGAGTTAATTAAAAAGTATCGCCCGCCGTTCAATGTAGTGATGCGGGATGATAAGAATTATTTATACATTAGAATCAATCCCAAAGACAGTTTGCCTCAAATCCAATTGGTCCGCAGGGTGGCCAAGGACAAGGCAAAATATTTTGGTCCCTATGTTAATAGTAAATCAGTAAAAAGGACCATTCAGTTACTACAAAAGATTTTCCCGCTGTGCACTGCCAAGCGAGTCGGCCGAGCCTGCTTGAACTATCATTTAGGCATTTGTCCCGGTGTATGCATTGGTTTAGTAAGCAGCAAAGAGTACAAAAAGACAATTGATCAGGTAATAGATTTTTTGTCCGGGAAGTATGAAGAGGTCTTGAAATCAATGGCTCAAAAAATGAGCCATTTGTCTGAGTCCAAAAAGTTTGAACAGGCAGCTAGATTGCGCGACGCCATCAGGGCGATAAAAAATATCGGCGAACAGCAGCAGATAGTGACAGTTGATCTGAAAGCAAACCGGGATGTTATAGGGCTGACTCGCAAATTAAATAAGACGATTATATTGTTGCTGCAGATTCGGCACGGGAAGTTGCTGCATCAACAACAATACGTCATGGATTCTAGATATGAAGCCGGCGACCCTGAGGTTATAGCCGGCTTTTTGCGGGATTACTACAGCCGGACGCAGGATTTTCCGAAAGAGGTGCTGTTGCCGGTTGCAATATTTGAAAATAATTTTTTTGAAGAATGGTTGAGCAATTTGGCCGGGCACAAGGTGGCTGTTACAAAACCGATTCGCGGCCGTAAACGGCGCCTAGTGGATTTAGCTATTCGCAATGCCAAAGTGCGTTTTGAGGAAATGGCAAATAAATGGGGATTGGATAATCGGGGTGTAGGGGAAGGCGTTGAAAAGTTAAAGAAACTGCTGAAACTTAAAAAACTGAGCCGTATTGAGGCATACGACATTTCCAACTTTCAGGGAGCTGATTCGGTTGGTTCGATGGTGGTTTTTGAGCGGGGGAAAATGGATAAGAAGCAATACCGGCGGTTTAGAATTAAGGGAGTTGTGGGTCCGAATGATTTTGCCTCGTTGACCGAAATTTTACGGAGGAGGTTTGAGCATAAAACGGGGGATGCTAAATTTGCCAAATTACCGGATCTGATTTTGATAGACGGTGGCAAGGGGCAGGTGAACGCAGCTAAGAAATCGCTGGGCAGATCTAAAATAAAAATTATCGGGATGGCAAAAAGGGGCTATAGTTCGCGTAAGGGCAGAGCTGCTTCCCCAACTCGGCGCGGTCCTGTAGATAGTTTGATAATAAATAATAAAATCGTGACTTTGCCAAATCATAGTCCAGTGAAATACTTGCTTCAAAATATTCGGGATGAGGCGCACCGGTTTGCACTGAGCTATCATGTTCACATTCGTCGCAAGCGGATGAGGGCTTCAGAATTTGAAAATATTCCCGGCGTCGGCCCGGCTACTCGCAGAAAACTGGTTAAAAAATTCGGTTCATTGGCAGCTGTTAAAAAAGCGGCAGAAAAAGACATCGCCAAAGTAGTCGGAAAAAGAAAAGCTGAGATGGTAAAAAATCAGTTGTAATGTAAAATGGGCCTATGGAGTCCCGTTAGGGGTTTGCCTGAGTAATAAGTTATACTAAGGGTAGTCAACGGGAAGTTCAGCAGCATGTTTTTAATGTTTTGGAAGAGGTAATTTATACTTGTCTAGGTCATTTTCACTAAGGATTTCTAACAAGATGGAAGGAAACACTAGTTCAGGATTAAGGACAGTGGGGGTGATTGCCGGCATTATTGTCATACTGGGAGTTTTGGTAGTCGGCGGGCAATATATGGCTAGGCTGGCTGGCTGGGTGAGCGCGGATGTAGTTGACGATTTTGCTCAATTTAGCGCTGAAAATCCAAAGGTAACCGTAGAAACTGAAAAAATCAGAGATATCCTCTATTTCTTGAGGGATTACCCGCTGGCAACAGATAATGCCCAAAAACAGGAGTTATTTCAAGAGTATGCGGCTGAGATTGAAAAATGGGCTGCTGATTTGATGAAAAAGTAATTATTCGCTTCAGAAGCGAATATATAAATAGTAGTTTGTCCACATTGTGGATGTTTTGCGTATTGACAAAGAAAACGAACTATGATATAATTTGCGTGAAAGTGGAGGGTTTGCGGGTAGATGAGCAAGCAAATAAACAACCCACCAATCAGGTGAATTATGGTAAATTCTGATGACAATCAGGGATCAGGGCATAAATCTGTGATTAAGAAGATTATGGTTGAGCAAGAAGAAAAAGCGCGGACTTCTGCTGATCCTTTGGTCGTGGTAATGAATGCGCTTAATGTCCTTAAGGAGCGGGAGCGCGAAGTTTTAATAAGCAGGTTTGGCCTGACTGGCGATAAAAAGGCCACTTTGGAGACTATTGGCAGGAAGTTACGGGTTACCCGTGAGCGAGTTCGTCAGATCGAAACAACTGCAATCAAGCGATTAGCCAACAGCCAGAGCAAAGAGCTGACACAACTGATTAAAATAATAAACAGCTATATAACCGGCAATGGCGGTTTAACCGATCTAAAAGGGCTGGCTGAGTATCTTAAGGTTGATAGTGACCAGCGCGCCGAAGCCACGACCAACGCACTGCGTTTAGCTATGGCTGTAAATGGCGCAGTTTTGCCACTGGAGAAGCGCGCCGGCCTGAAGCCGGGCTGGGCACAAAAGCAGTTTCCCATCGATTTGTTAGTGCCGATTATTAATGAGGTTGAAAAGATTTTAGATGAAGCCAATCAGGTGATGTCGGACAGCGTGATCTGGGACAAATTTCAGGAAACTGATCTATATGCCAAAAATTCAGACAGGATCACTTCGTTGACGGTAAACGGAGCCATTCACGTGGCAATAAATATTACCCAGACCCGGGATGGCAAATGGGGTCTAAGCTCGTGGCCGACTGTGGTGCCTAAACGGATTCGGGATAAGGTTTATTTAATTTTGAAACGTAAAAACGAGCCAATGCACTTTACTGATATTACTGAGGCAGTTAACCGAGAGTATCCCGATAAACAGGTGCTGAGCCGAACGGTGCACAATGAGCTTATCGGTGACGATCGGTTTGTGCTGGTGGGGCGGGGTATCTATGCATTGAAATCTTGGGGGTATAAACCGGGTGTGGTGGCCGACGTGATTCAAGATATATTAAAAAAGGCCAAGAGACCAATGACAACAAGCGAGATTATTGAAGCGGTCTTACAAATTCGCCAAATTAAGAGAAATACCGTTATTGCTAACTTGCAAAATCATAAGCTATTTAAAAAAGTGGGTCGGGGTACCTATACGTTGGCTTAAATAAAATTCAACACTACAAAATAACGTATGTTTTTTAATGGTTTCAACTTGATAATCGTAGGCGGGTTGGTAGTCGGTTGGCTGCTTTTATTTTATTTGATATTTATTTGGATTCGCAGGGCTGGGGAAACCAAGTCGCTCGAAGAGCCGGGCGATTCCAAGCAGGGTGAGGCCATTAGTAAGGTGCTAGACACTAAACCAGCCAAACCAGCTGCCAGAGCGTTCGATGAGGGTGTGTTGCTGGGCTTGGAGGTGCCGAAAGATAGCGAAACAACTCCACTGGCTGCCGAGCTGTTGTTTTCGAGTTTGCATGGCATCTTTAAGCCGGAGTTAGACAAAAAGCGGAGAGGCGTTCAGGAGCGAATTGGTTTTGAGATCCAAGCCAAGGAAAAATCAATCCGGTTCTATGCTTGGGTACCGCGCCACTTACAGGGTTATGTTGAGGGTCAGATTTATGCCCAGTATCCGGGCGTGAATATTCTGGAAGTGAAAAACTACACCAAAAATGCCCAGGAGTTGTTGAAGAATTCTCATGTGGCTTCCGCAGAGTTGATTCTCACCCGCGAAGACCTGTTTCCAATTAAAAGCTTCGATAGTTTCGATGTTGACCCTTTGGCTGCGATTACAGCAACTCTGAGCAAGTTGCAGGGTGATGAACAGGTGTGGATTCAGATATTAGTACGGCCGGAGGATAATCGTTGGCGGGAGCGGGCAATCAGCTATATTTCAGCAGTGCGTTCCGGCAGACAGGCTTTCGGCGCAGCACTAATTAAGGGTTTGGCTGGGTTGGCTTCGGATGTAGTCAAAACTGCCATGAGCGGCGAAGTGCCGGTAAACGAGGACAAAAAGGCAGAGTTGGCGCCAGGGGTTGAAGATGCCTTAAAAAAAATCGAAGAAAAAAGCTCTAAACTTGGATTCCAGACCAAAATTCGAATTATAGCCTTTGCTGAGAGCGGCATCGCTGCCCAGCAAAAGGTTGATTTGGTAGTGGGTTCGTTTAAGCAGTTTAACACCACTAATCTGAACGGATTTAAGGCGGCCATTGCCAAGCCGTCCGCGGTGCCAACACAGATTGTTAATGAATATGTAGCGCGCGAGTTTCCTGCTGTCAAAAGCCCGGTATTGAATGTCACCGAACTGGCCAGTATTTACCACTTGCCGAACAAGTCTGTGGTTACTCCCAATATTGAGTGGGCAGGTTCTAAAAAGGGAGAGCCACCCGCCAATTTACCGTTGGCTGATGAGGTGGACGCCAGCATTCTAACCAATTTGGGCGTGACCGATTTTCGCGGCAACAAAGAAAAGTTTGGAATTAAAATGAAAGACAGATACCGACATATCTATATTATCGGCAAGAGCGGTGTTGGAAAATCTGTCTTACTGGAAAATATGACGCTGGACGATGTCCGGGAGCGCCGCGGCGTGGGAGTGGTGGATCCGCATGGCGAATATGTGGATTATGTTTTGGACAGGATTCCCTCATATCGGGTTAACGATGTGATTCTGTTTGACTTGGGAGACAGGGAATATCCGATCGGATTCAATGTTTTAGAAGTAAGCAACGACAACCAAAAGCCGATCGTAGCTTCGGGTGTAGTAGGAGTGTTCAAGAAAATTTTTGGCGACTCTTGGGGTCCACGATTGGAGTATTGGTTGAGTTCGGCCATCTTAGCACTATTGGATTATCCTAATGCTACTTTAATGATGGTTCCGCGGCTTTACACGGACAAAGCCTTTCGCAGTGAGGTATTGGAGTATGTTAAGGATCCGGTGATCAAGGCTCGATGGATTAACGAATTCAACAGATTAGATCAACGGCAGGTAAATGAAACCATTAGTCCGATTTTAAATAAGGTTGGACAGTTTTTGTCTTCGTCAATTATCAGAAATATTGTTGGTCAGCCCAAAAGCGCCATCAACATGCGGGCAGCGATGGATGAGGGCAAGATTCTGCTAATTAAACTGACCAAGGGTGCCATTGGCGAAGATAATATGGCGTTGATCGGCTCTTTGATCATTACCCAAATCCAGCTGGCGGCAATGTCCAGGTCCGATATAAAGGATCCGGAAAAAAGACGGCCCTTCTTTTTGTATGTCGATGAGTTCCAAAATTTTGCCACCGATTCGTTCGCTACGATCTTGTCTGAGGCCAGAAAGTATAAGTTGAGCCTAGCGATGGCTAATCAGTTTATGGCGCAGTTATCTGATACAGTCAGAGACGCGATTCTGGGAAATGTGGGGACGCTGCTGTCATTCAGGGTTGGCGGAACGGATGCAGCGGTCTTGGTGAAGGAGTTCGCGCCGGTCTTTGATGAACAGGATTTAGTAAATTTGGATTTGTATAAAATTTATCTGAAGCTCTCAATAGATGGCTTAACTGCCAACGCCTTTTCGGCTACAACTTTGCCGCCAACTACAGAAACTACCAACAACCGTGAAAAAATTATTCGGCTTTCGCGCGAAAGGTATGCCAAAAAAGCATCATTTGTGGAGAGTAAAATATCCAAATTTAATATAGCTTTAGAGGGTGCGCCGCCGTCTGCTGCCCCTTACAGGGATATAAGTCGATCAGGCAGGACCATTAGCAGGGCACCAGCAAGAGGCGGGCAGAGAACGCCGACCGGATCGGTACCGGTTGACGCCGAAAGAAGAGATGGTAAACCCAAGCGCAGCGGCGGGGCTGGCAGCATTTTAAGGAATTTAATTTCTCGGATCGAACGGAAACGTGAAAAGCCCTTTGATGAAGAACAGCGCAGCGATGTAGCTAAAACACTGATAGACGACCTAAAAGATGAGGGTGGCAGCATCAAGGAAGCCCTGGAAAAGGCCAAGCAGCGCAAGGCGGAAGAGCAACGCCAATTAAACGAGCTGAAGCCCGACCAAATTATTGATATTGAACCGCCAGACGATGCAGAGGACGAAGAGGATCGGTAAGCTATGACTAAAACTGAAGTCAAAAAAGAGATAGCGAAGTTGGTAGCTGAGCTGAATCGGCACAGCTATCTTTATTATGTCCTGGATAAGCCGGAAATTTCTGACGCCGAGTACGACAGGTTGTATCACAGATTAAAGAGCTTAGAGGCGCAATTCCCGGACCTAATTCAGCCAGATTCCCCAACTCAGAGAGTGGGAGATAAAGTTTCTGGGGACTTTGCGGAGGTCATACACAGCAAACGCCGCATGTCCTTGGACGATGCTTTTTCTTTTGCTGAAATCGCCGAATTCGAAGAGCGGATTGTAAAATTGATTAATAAAAGACCGGATTATGTTTGCGAGTTAAAAATTGATGGCTTGCAAATTGTTTTGACTTATAAGCAAGGTCTGCTGGTTACCGGCGCTACGCGGGGCGACGGCCGAATTGGTGAGGATGTCACCCATACCGTTAAGACCGTGCGGGATATTCCCCTGCAGTTAGCCAAACCTTTGGATATTGTGGTGTCTGGTGAGATTTATATTAGCAAGGAAGATTTTATCGAGATCAACAAACAGCAAGCCAAGTCAAACAAGCCGGTCTATGCTAATCCACGCAACCTAGCGGCCGGCACGGTGCGGCAGCTTGATCCACAAGTAGCATCAAACCGGCGCCTGCGCAGTTTTGTGTATGACATCGAGGGGGACACTTCAGCCAAAACTCAGGTAGATATGTTAGAAGAATTAAAGAAGTTGGGGTTTGCTGTAAATCCAGATAATAGATTGTGTGCGAATTTAGGCGAGGTTAAAGATTTTATTGAGAGTTGGGCAAAGAAACTGGATAACTTGCCATATCAAGCCGACGGGGTGGTAGTTAAAGTTAATAATTTATCTTTGCGGGGCAAATTAGGTGCCACGGCCAAATCACCGCGCTGGGCGATCGCTTACAAGTTTCCAGCGGAAAGAAAAGAAACCAAAGTTTTGGATATTGAAGTGCAGGTTGGCCGGCAGGGGACATTGACGCCTGTGGCAATTATGGAGCCGGTTAGTTTGGCCGGTACTATGGTCAGCCGGGCGACATTGCATAATGAAGATGAGATCAAAAAGAAGGATGTTCGGATCGGAGATACTGTGGTTGTCCAGAAGGCCGGCGAAATTATTCCTGAGGTTGTGTCAGTGGTAAAAGACAAGCGCCCTAAAGGTGCCAGGCCATTTCATATGCCCAAAAAGTGTCCGATTTGTGGCGGAGAGATTAAGCGGGTACCGGGTGAGGCAGCGCATAGATGCACAAACAAGAATTGCTATGTTGTCCAGATCAAGCGCTTGGAGCATTTTGTGTCCCGGGATGCTTTTGATATTGAGGGCTTGGGGACCAAAATTGTTGAACAATTATACAAGGAAGGGCTGGTCCGGGATCCGGCTGACTTCTTTACTTTGGAGGAAGGGGATATTGAACCGCTGGAACGGTTTGCTGAAAAGAGCGCGGAGAATTTAGTGAAATCTATTCAAAACTCCAAGGAAGTTTCTCTGGATAGATTTATCTATGCTTTGGGGATTCTACATGTCGGCGCCCAGACCGCTCGAGATTTGGCCAATGCCTTTGGTTCGCTGAACGAAATTCAAGCAGCGTGGCGGGATGACCTCTGGGAGGTAGACGGCATTGGCGAAAAGGTGGCGGAGAGCATTTATAATTTTTTCCAAGACGAGCAGAATCGTGCTCTGGTTGAAAAATTGCTAAAAGTTGGTGTTAGAATCAAAAAACCACAGCTTGTGCGACCGCGCAAGTTAGCGAATAAAACCTTTGTATTTACCGGTGTGCTTAAATCGATGAGCCGAACAGATGCGGAAGACAAGGTTCGGCAGCTTGGCGGCCGCGCTAGTTCTTCGGTTTCCAAAGAGATAGATTATGTAGTGGCCGGTGAGAATCCGGGAAGTAAATATAGCAAAGCAAAAAGCTTAGGGGTGAAAGTTATTTCTGAAAAAGAGTTTAGAGAGATAATAGACTAATATATTTTTGGCAGTTTTTGCTTGCCCGCCTGTAGCCTTGGTATAGGAGGGTCCAAAACGGTTTTCCTTCGGCACTTTTTTAAAAAAGTGCCCAAAAATTCTCCGCGTTCACTCTCGCTGTTAGCGTAAAAGAAATTTTTCTTCTTGCTTATCACTGAACTCGCTACGCTCAAACAGCAGGCATGCTAGAATAAAAAATTTCTTTAGCTAAAGACGCTCGAGTTCAATGCTCGATTTCAATTGTTGACTCCGCCAAATAGAAGTGATTTTGCTATCGGCTTACACAATTGCCTCGATGTGCCCCAAAAATCTATCGGCCCATCTATGGGCCGATAGAATCCGATCCCTATCTGAGCATCAGCGGTCTATTTTGTCTATTCGTCCATAAGTCCATTCGTCTATATAAGAAAACCGCCCATAGGGAATAGAGCCCTAGGGCGGCAAAGATGATAGGTTCATCTCGTCACCTTGAAGGTGCGAATTAATAATTGGATGTTAGACATCCAATTTTCGAGCGAGCTTGGCCACGAGCGCGTATTTGATACGAACTTTGTCTAGCTCATCTCCATTGCGGAAGGACTGTTTGCTGACATCCTCCCATCCACCGCCCTTGGTTGGAAAGTGAAGCCGCCAACTGTCCGGATCGATGACATCAGCAACCACTAGTCTGCCGTCCGGCGCGATGCCAAACTCGATCTTAAGATCGATAAGCCGAAGTCTTAATCGGCCCCAGGCATTTTCAAGGGTCAAAAACACCCGCCGGACGATGTCGTCCATATTCTGAACGGTTTCAAAGACCATCATGTTGGGTATGACAGCGCTGGCTGCAATATTTCCCAACTCGCGGTTCTCGTCCCAAACTGGGAGCTTGGGATGAATAAGTTGCCAGTTGGAACCGAATGGATTGGCGATTAGTGGATCATCCTGCTCGGGAGTAAGACCGCCGATCAGAGCTTGGCCTTTCTCATTTATGAGCCTACCCCTGATGGTCTTTAGAAAAAATTCTACGAGCAGATGAGAACATCTTGTCCCTTCAATGACATCAAGATGTCGTTTGAGATAGCTGCCAACAAGATACCGACGAGCCACAATTTCCAGTGGGATCATCTGGCATTTTAGTGCTAAAAACTCATTGGCCGACAGCTGTTTGATGAAGGCGGTAGGAATGCCTACTCGGTTGAGTAGGTCAAAAACACGGCAGTTAATGGTGTTGGAGTCAGCGCCTTTGCCGATGAATTCGCGGGTAAGCTTCGGATCGTTGTGGGCAGTGATAGTATCTTTATATACACATATCACTCTATCGTCCTGTCCTTTGACGGCAAACACCCTTTTGGTTTTACCCTCAGCAAGCAATTTTCCAACTTCGATCTTCACATCCATGAAATTCCTCCCTATAATATCTGATTGTCAAAAACACAGAGGGGCTGGTTGCCCCCATTGGCTGATAGTCTATTCTTATCAGAAAACACGCCCTAAATCAAATAAAAACTTGGCTAGAAGGCAATTTCTTTATTGCCTAACTGTGCAATTATAAGGTAGTATATAGCCGTAAAATGAGTAGTAAATTTATTATCGAAGGGGGACAGACCCTGAGAGGTGAGGTTCAGATTAGTGGTTCGAAAAACGCAGCCTTGCCGATTTTAGCATCCACATTATTGACTACTGAACCAGTGACGATCTCGAATATTCCCGCAATTCAGGATGTCAAAGTATTGGGAGAAATTATTGAAAGTTTGGGGGGCAAGGTAGAGTGGCTCTCAGATACTCAAGTTCGGGTGGATAATAGCGGAGTTGATGGACGCGAGCCGGATTACAAAAAAATTAAAAAACTTCGGGCATCAATTTTAATTTTGGGGCCGCTGCTGGCTCGACTGGGCAGGGTAAGAACCTCCCAACCGGGGGGCTGTTATATTGGTCCCCGGCCAATTGATGTGCACTTAGATGGATTGAAAGCGCTGGGAGCAATCATTACCCCGGATGGCGAATTTTATGATATTAGAGCTGATGACGGGTTGGTCGGCACCAAAATTGTGCTTAATGAAATGAGTGTAACGGGCACCAGTAATATTTTGATGGCGGCGGTGCTGGCCAAAGGCAAAACTGAAATTAGACTGGCAGCGGCCGAGCCGGAAAATAATAATCTGGCAGAATCTTTGGTGAAGATGGGGGCCAAAATCAGTGGAATTGGCACTCATACGCTGACGATTGAAGGAGTGGATAATTTACACAGCGCAAAGCTGGAAATAATTCCCGATCGGCTTGAAGCCGGAACTTTCGCCATTGCGGCGGCTTTAACTCATGGGGAAGTAACAATTAAGGGCTATGTGAGAGACCACTTGGATCTTTTTACCAACAAGTTGCTGGAAACAGGCGTACGGATGAACTTTATATCCGATGATACGGTTCAGATTCTAAAAACCAGCGGGCTTAGGGCTGTAGATATAAAAACACAGACATATCCGGGTTTTCCGACAGATCTTCAGGCGCCATTTGGAACTTTACTAACTCAAGCAGTTGGTACCAGCAAGATATATGAAACAATGTACGATGGCAGGTTAAATTATTTCAAGGAGCTAGCCAAGATGGGCGCAACAGCCAACATTTTAGATCCGCATCGGGCAGTAGTTTCCGGCCCCACGGTTTTGTATGGGAAAGAAATAGAGAGCTTGGATATTCGGGCAGGAGCGACATTAATTTTGGCGGCGCTGGCAGCTAACGGGAAAAGCATTATTGATAAAGTTGAGTTGATAGACAGAGGATATGTTCAAATTGAAAAGAAATTGCAGAAACTGGGCGCTAAAATTGAACGAGTAGAGGAGAAGGAGTCGGTTGCCGCATGACAGTCGCTACATTGGGTATCCAAAAGGAAATTAAACTGGCGGATCGTTGCCGATTTGGTGTTGGCGGCCCGGCTGATTTTTTTGTGGAGGTAACTGCGGCTGAGGATATAAAAGCGGCAATCATGTACGCTCTGGATCATAATCTAGACTATTTTATCTATGGAGAAGGTAGCAATTTATTTTTTGATGACAAGGGTTTTCGGGGGCTGGTCATTAGAATATCAGGGGGCAAATTTGAGGTTAGCAGCGGAGGTGTGGTAAGGGTTGATGCAGGGTATTCACTACCGAAATTGGTTCGTGATCTAGCTGAAAAGGGCTGGGGCGGTCTGGAATTTTTGGGTAATATTCCGGGAAGCATTGGCGGAGCGGTAGTCGGCAATGCCGGATGTTATGGTAAGGCAATTAAGGATGTGCTGATAGACGCACAAGTTTATTCAGTGAAACAAAACAAAATTGAAGAATGGAAACCAAAGGATTTTGAATTTGATTACAGGCATTCAAAAATAAAATATGATCCAGATAAAATTATATTGAGTGTTAACTTAAAAGCTGTTAAGCGATCGCCGAGTGAAATTGTTCGGGAGATTGAGCAGGAACTAAATGAACGCAAAAGCAAACATCCCCACACAGCTAAATGTGCCGGTAGCTTCTTCAAAAATCCAAAGGAGATGGCAGCTTGGAAAGCGATTACCGATGCAGGGATGGCAGACGCTAATGTTGGTGGTGCTGCAATTTCACCAAAACATGCGAATTTTTTGGTGAATAGTGGCGGGGCTACAAGCGAGGATATTTTGAAATTGGCTCGGATGATTCAGAAAGAGGTTAGCAGTAAGCTCGGCATTCAATTAGAGCCGGAAGTAAGATACGTGGGCGAATTTAGTGTTAGGGGAATATAGCCACTGCTTTTGCTGGAAATGCTGTACGTAACGCTGTGGATAGGCAAGTAGCCGGTGAAACTCCGGCATTTTTCTTATCTGATAACCTGTTTTCCGATATAATGACTCTGTAATCTAAAGGGAAGTTCTAAATCCTAAATCATAAAAACAATGGCGGTAGATAAATTGCCAAAAGCACAGGTCGAATGGGTGGCCAAGTTAGCCTATATTGAGCTGTCGGAGTCGGAGAAAATAAAATATGCCGGAGAACTCTCGGCAATTTTGGGATACGTTAGCGAGTTGCAGACAGTAGATACCGGCAAGGTAGGCGAGGTAATGCAGATTACCGGTCTTAAGAATGTGGTTGAAGCAGATGAAATCGGCAAATGCGGAATTGTTCGCAATGAGTTTTTAAAGCGGGCTCCGCAAAATGAGAAAGGTTATATCAAGGTAAAAAGTGTGTTTCAAAGATAATGAAGAATTAAGAATGAAGAATGCCAAATGAGGATTGAAGAGGCAGAACAATTGGGAATCGAGAAGGCAGTAGCAGAATCACTTAAGACAATCAAGGAAAAAAGTGATCTTAATACTGTTTTGTCTGTGGTGGACGAACCCGTAATTTTCAAAGATAACTCTTCGACCCGCCTTCGCCCAAGGCTTCGGAACGGGCAGGCAGGCTCGGGGAATAAATTGAGTGTTCCATATATCTGTAAGGATAACATTGTGACATTGGGCACAAAAACCACAGCGGCTTCAAAGATCTTGGAAAATTTTGAATCGCCCTACGAAGCCACCGTTATCAAAAAATTGAAAGCAGCCGGGGCAGTGATGATTGCTAAGGCCAATTTAGACGAATTTGCGCTCGGTGCCAGCACGGAGAATTCAGCTTTTGGCGCTACTAAAAATCCTTGGGACAAAACTAGGGTACCCGGAGGCAGTTCTGGCGGCAGTACGGCGGCAGTAGCCGCTGGTATGGCCCCGTTTGCTCTGGGCAGCGACACAGGCGGCTCTATTCGCCAGCCGTCAGCCTTTTGCGGGGTAGTTGGGCTGATGCCAACCTATGGGCGGGTCAGCCGATATGGCTTGATCGCGGCAGCCAGCTCGCTGGACAGAATTGGGCCGATTGCCAATTCTGTGAAAGATGTGGCGCGGGTTTTACAGATAATTGCGGGCAGGGATAAGCATGATTCTACAACTGTGGATAAGCCGGTGCCGAATTATGCGGCTGTCTTGAATAGCGGTATTAAAGGAATAAAGATCGGTGTCCCCAAAGAGTTTTTTGGCGAGGGTGTAGATAAGCAAGTTGCCGAAAAAGTTAATCAGGCAGTAGCCAAATTAAAGGAACTCGGCGCCAAAGTAGTGGATATTAGTTTGCCGCATTCAAGGTATGCACTGGCTACCTACTATATCATCCAACCAGCTGAAGTTTCGGCCAATTTGGCCAGATACGACGGAGCGCGATATGGTTTCTCGACGACTGAGGACGCGAATGTCGGAGATTTGCGCGAGATGTATAGAACTACAAGAGCCAAGGGTTTTGGCGATGAAGTTAAACGGCGGATTATGCTGGGCACTTATGCTCTTTCGGCTGGCTTCCGCGATGCTTATTATGAAAAAGCTCAAAGAGTGCGCACATTAATTAAACAAGATTTTGATAAAGCGTTTGAAAAGGTAGATGTGATTATTTCACCGACTACGCCTACAATAGCGTTTAAAATCGGCGAACGGGCAGATAATCCGCTAGAGATGTATAAAGCTGATCTATTGACCTGCCCGGCGAGCTTAGCAGGGATTCCAGCCATCTCGATACCATGCGGGTTGGTGGATAAGATGCCGGTGGGCTTGCAAATTATGGGCAGGCAGTTTGATGAGGAGACCGTTTTAAAAGTGGCACATACATACGAACAAAGTGTGGATTGGTCTCAGACCCATGAGGGTCACCAACCCGGAGGGAGGAAAGAGTGATTTATTGGCTGATAGGTATTTTAGTTGTGGCAGCTCTGGCTCTTTGGTTTGTTACCAAAGGAATTGGACGCAAGCATGCGCTGGATAAATCTGTCAAACAGAAAGTGGCAGAGGCCTGGGATATTATTGAACAGATTATGCAGGAGGATAATGAATCGGCCCATGCACGGGCCGTTGTGGATGCGGATAAATTATTAGATTTTGTACTGAAAAAAAAGAATATTCCCGGCGAAACTATGGGTGACAGGTTAAAAAACGGAAGCAATTATTTTAAAGATGTTGATTCGGTGTGGCGAGCCCACAAGGTTCGCAACCAAATTGCCCATGAAATAAATATGAAAATTACCCGCACACAGGCCAAGCAGACATTAGATTTATTTAAAAAAAGTTTAAGAGATCTGGGAGCGCTCTAGGCAACTTCGTTGCAGTTATCAATAATCAATTTTCAATTAGCAATTAAAAGTATGACAACGAAACTTAAGACAACTTATGAAACAGTGATCGGCTTGGAAATCCATGTGCAATTGGACACAAAAACCAAGATGTTTTGCCGATGTGATAACGATTCGGATAATGCCGAGCCCAATACTAATGTCTGTCCAGTATGTATGGGCTACCCTGGTGTATTGCCGGTGATTAATAATCAGGCCATCGAGTGGGGGATTAAGACGGCTCTAGCACTAGGTTGCGAAATTAATCCTATGCAGAGGTTTGATAGAAAAAATTATTTCTATCCTGATCTGCCGAAGGGTTATCAAATCTCCCAATTTTTTTATCCGGTAGGGGAGAATGGTGTTGTGGAAGTGGATTATTTGGCCCAAGACAGGAAAACCAAAAAAGAATTTAAACTGGGTATTACTCGTTTACATTTAGAGGAAGACGCTGGCAAGTTGGTGCACGCCAAGGGTGCTACATTGGTCGATTTAAATCGCTGTGGTACACCATTGGCAGAGATAGTAACCGAGCCGGATATTAAATCCCCCGAAGAAGCTAGGGCATTTTTGCAAGAGTTGCAGCGAATCGTGCGAACGATTGGCGTCTCCAAAGCGGATATGGAAAAAGGCCATTTGCGGGTTGACGCTAATGTTTCCGTGCGGCCCAAAGGACAAAAAGAATTTGGAACCAAAGTTGAGGTTAAGAACATTAATTCATTTAAGTTTGTAGAAAAAGCTCTTAAGTATGAAGTTGGGCGGCAGATTGAGGTGCTCGAAAACGGGGGTACAATAGATCAAGAAACCCGGGGTTGGGATGAAAAAAATAACCAGACAATCCCCCAGCGGGGCAAAGAGGGTGACATCGATTATCGCTATTTTCCTGAGCCAGATTTGCCGCCGATCTATGTGAGCGAAGAGCAAATTAAAAATATTCAGAAAAATATGGAGGATATGCCCTCACTTCTGCGCAGGAAAGCCGAGGAATTTGGTTTGCCCTATGATAGGATTTCGGAATTGCAGGACATAGCAACATTGGAATATAACCCTTTGGTTGGATATGTAAAATTAATGGGGAGCAATCCCGGTTTAGACCCAGTCAAGGTTGTAAATATGTTAATTAAAATTCTGGCATTGGGGCGGAAAGAGGACGCCGGAATAAAAATAACCGATGACATGTGGCAAAAAGCCCTGGAAATTGTCGTGTCAAAAAAAGATTCGTTTACAGCTAAGGATAGTGATATTGAAGTCGTTGCCAAGAGTATATTAGAGTTGGAGAAGGAAGTTGTTGAGCGGTATAAGAAGGGGGAAGAAAAGCTATTCGGCTACCTAGTGGGGCAGGTGATGGCAAAAATGAAAGGAACTGCAGAACCAGCTCTGGTACAGCAAATTTTAAAGAAATTATTGACAAAATAAATTAGGTGTGGTATAATCAAAATAATAATAAATTTTTGTGATGTCAGAGCTGGAGAATCAATTTAATGAGAGACAAAGGGAACGGGAGCGAGATTCCGAGCAGGAGCAGATCTGTTCTCTTGAGGAAAGTTCAGCAGATGCTGAAGAGGCTGAGGAGTACGGTTATCCTCTGCCTCAGACTGAATTGTTAGAAGAGTCTGAAGCAGATTTTGGGTCTCGGCGAGAGGTGTCGGATCTGGATCTTATCGGTGGCCAGCCGTTTGTGGTTTCTGGTTATGCCGATGATGGACATCCTCCTAAGGGGTTGGTGAGTATCGAAGAACTAGACGAAGCGATGGATCAGTTGCCGGAAGATGATTCGGGAAGTTTGCGAAAAATTATTGATATTATCAATCATTAGATTGGATAAAAGTCAGAAAACAAAATAAAATTAAATTAGATGTTCTGGATTTATCTTACAGTCGCAATAGCCATAATCGCCGGCGGTAGCTGGCTGGTTTTTAATATAAAAAGGAGAAGGGGAGCGCCGGCGGGTGATGACATTAACAGTCGGGTAAATCTAATGATTACTGTCCCGCGCGGCGAGGAGGAGGAAAAAGACGTCAAGGAGAAAATTTCTCCAATGGCGACGGTTATGAGCAATCTTGCTAACATTGACGAAGTGATTGAGAAGCGTCATCTGACTTTTGAGCTGGCCACTGAGGGTGAATCGATTGTTTTTTATTTAACGGTGCCCGGGCCGCTGGTAGAGTTTGTAGAAAAACAGATAACTTCGCAGTATCCGGAGGCGGTGGTGGAGTCATCACCGTATCCAAATATTTTTCCCAAAGATGGAAAGGTAACTGCGGCTCAATTGGCGCTGAAAAAGCCTGCCTATTTTCCGATACAGACATTCGAGGAATTGTCCACAGACGGTTTAAACGCCTTAACTAACGCGTTAAGCAAGTTGGCCCAAGTCCGGTCTGGGGCGGCGATCCAGATATGCTTCCGCCCAACCACGGATAAGAAATGGCAAAATAAAGCCAATGATGTGGCCAGCAGGATGCAGCAGGGTAATTTTGGAGACGACAATTTAGGCAAAGAAATGTTCAAAGAATTCGCCAGCATTATAAAAGCCAATGATGACGACAAGAAAGAATTTTCAGAAAGTAAACGCTTAACGGGCGTGCAGGAAGAGATAATTGACGCCATTAGCAAAAAAGCGGCCCGGCCGGGCTTTGACGTGGTTATCAGAATGGTAGCGGCTGCGCCTGATGATAAAACAGCCAAACTGAATTTACACTCTTTGGTAGACAGCTTTCTGCAATTTGGTTCGCACCAAATAAATCAATTCGAGGTCAATAACAGAATTAGTAAACGAGAAATAATTAAAAACTATGTATTGCGCCAATTTGGAAATCCAAAAGATAGCTTTATTTTAAATACAGACGAGTTAGCAACCATCTTTCACCTGCCTTATACCGGTATCGAAACCCCGAATATCCGCTGGGTGAGGGCTAGGCGTCTGCCGGCTCCAGATAATTTGCCCAAAGAGGGGATTACGATCGGAAAAAACATTTTTCGCGGCATGGAGCGGATGGTAAAAATTAAGCGCGACGACCGACGCAGACATCTATATATGATTGGTAGAACTGGCACCGGTAAAACCACCTGGATGCAAAATATGGCCCTTCAGGACATTATTAACGGCGAGGGAGTCTGTGTAGTAGATCCCCATGGTGAAATGATCGAATGGCTTCTACAGAGAATCCCCAAGGATAGAGTGGAGGATATTATTCACTTCTATCCGCCGGATATCGACCGGCCGCTGGGACTTAATCTGCTGGAAGCCAAAACTCCGACCGAAAAAGACATGGTGGTGTCGGAGATGATTTCTATTTTTTACAAGCTGTTTGATCCGGAAGGAACAGGTAATTTTATCGGCCCGGTGTTCGAGCACTATATGCGAAACATTATGTTGCTGTTGCTGGCGGACGAGGCCAGCGGTGCCACACTGATTGATATCCCGCGGGTGTTGACGGACGACGCCTTTCGTGAGGCCAAATTAGCCAAAGTAACTGATCCAACAGTAATGCGATTTTGGAAAGAAGAGTTTGAAAAGGCCAAAAAAAGCAATCAGCACGGCGAGATGTTAAGCTATATAATCAGTAAGATCGGCCGGTTTATATCCAATCAAACTATGCGCAATATTGTCGGCCAAAATAAAAGCTCCTTCGATATGCGGGATGTAATGGATAACCAAAAAATTCTGCTGGTGAACTTGTCCAAGGGCTTAATTGGAGATATTAACAGCAATTTGCTTGGCTTTATCATTGTTTCTAAGCTACAGATGGCGGCGCTGTCCCGGGCCGATATGCCTGAATCTGAACGCAAGGACTTTTATCTTTATATTGATGAGTTTCAAAATGTTACAACCAATTCAATTACTACGATCTTATCCGAAGCGCGCAAATACAAACTCGATTTAATAATTGCCCATCAGTTCATGGCTCAACTGGATGAAAAAATTCGGGATGCAGTATTAGGCAATGTAGGTTCGATGGTAGCGTTTAGGATAGGTGTCCAAGATAGTGAATGGCTGAGTGAGGAGTTTGCTCCCGATGTCAGCGAAACCGATTTGATTAATATTGAAAATCGCAACGCATATATCAAATTAATGATTGATGGGGGAGTCAGTCGCCCGTTTACAATGCAGACTCTGCCGCCAATGGGTCGTGAAAATCCGAGAATCAGCCAGGCTATCAGACAGCTCTCTAGGCTCAAATTTGGCCGGGATAAGCGGCTGGTAGATAGCGAGGTGGGTAAAAGGATTAAATTTGTAAAAAAGATGCCACCAGGGCCTGATAACTTGCCAAACAAGGGCTTTTAGATGTAGAATGACGCGTACTGTTAACAGAAATATAGAAATCAAAAGAAAGGAAAATAAAATGACAGACAAATCCAAAATAGAAGTAGTTAAACAAATGCTAGAAAGCGCGAGCGCTAACTTGGCTTCAGCCAAGCAGATCTTGGGTGAACTTTTAGGCACTTCCTTCGATGATGGCGTGATAAGTAAAACTACCGGTCTATCGTCCCGAGGGAATATCATTGAAGGCGTGTTTGACGGCCAGCATATGCTCGACGGCGATGGCAAAAAATATCCCGTGCCTGCCAACTATGCCAGCAAGTCTAAATTAGTGGTCGGCGATGTGCTTAAGTTGACCATTCAGGATGACGGCAGCTTTATATTCAAGCAGATCGGCCCAGTTGAACGCAAGAAGTTAATTGGCACTCTGGTTCATGAAAATGATGAGTATAAAGTCGTTGCTGGCGGGAAGTCTTATTCCGTGCTGATGGCTTCTGTGACGTACTTCAAGATCAGCCCCGGCGATCAAGTAACCATTATGGTGCCCAAAGATAATGAAAATGTTGAGTGGGCCGCAGTAGAAAGCGCAATTATTCAACCCGAGGGCTAGTTTATAGGTGTCAGGGTTATATCTGATTTATGTCGTACAAGATACATTGTGCGACTATTCCTGTTTCGATATACAGGCATATATTATGTCTATCTTGCACTGGTACATATCCCCTAACATAAATTATGTTGGAAATTTTAAACTTTAATTATTTAGTTGTTAAACTTTCGTCTCTTAAAATGACCCCGGCTTACGTGAATTCCCTATTCCAGGTGTAAATGGCTATTTTTATGCTCTGGGAGCTAATAAATTGACCTTTGACAGAGGAAAGGGGCTCAAATCCCGTAGGATATGAGCCCAAACCACCCAGGATACATGTTCCGCTCCAGGAGGGGGAAGTTGTCGGAGGGAAATCACCACCCATTTATAGGGGGATGATTGTTAATTACCCTGGGAAGTGTCCTCATACTAATCCAATTATTTCTAATATGTCAAATTTTTGTACAAAAAAGGGGCCAACTATCCGTCAGCCCCAAGGTGCACACCTCGATGGGGTAGGGTGTAGGACACCTTCCCTCCTCTGGCATGCCAGTGGTTCTTCTGAAAGGGGTAATGGTATGTGCAGATGTAGATCCCCGCTAGCCTGTTGCAGTTGGTGATGAAGACGAAGAAGTTGTTGTCAACATGTGGGCGTTAATGAATTCCTTCAGGTCCTTATCGTCTTCCTCACACTTCCCCTCAGTACATGGGAAGTAGCCAACTTTTTCACCCACCTCGATACAGAGTTCTTTTCCCCTTAACCAGATGGATACTGGAACATATGCTTCTTCTTCTGTGCTAATTACTACGCCTTCAAAGTGTGTTACGACTCCTTTTTGCACCATCATGACGAGATTGTGGGCCTGGACACGGCTGCGAATTACCACAGGACCGTGGCCATGGACCATTTTCCCGCCATAAATAGAGCGACTGTGAGTACCCCTTGCGAAAGACATTGCGGTTTCCTCCCCGTTTATTAAGGTTGTAAGGTTGAGAGAGGCCGTCCCGTCCTCCTGCGAGTATCCAAAGGAACAATAAACACACACGGCAACATAACCCCATTAGCAAGAACCAGTTGACATTTTTATTATACTGAATTATCGGTCTCCCAACAAGAAAAAAGGAAGGTTAGCGATTTACCTTCCTTTTTTTGACATGCTGTGCTTCTCTTAGAAAAAAGAAGCATCGGGTGCACAGGCCTTAAATCGAATCCGTGGTAGTTTGTCTTGGGGGAGATCCAGAGTAACAACATCAGTCAAACAGACGCTCATTTGTTCCGCGGTAGCATCGAGCTTCTGGATAACTAGGCTGCTCTTATCCGATTCAATCCCAATCAAGATACCCTCCACCGTCTCATTACGGCCAATTCCAATTTGGAGCTGTTGGTCTCCTGCTAGTCGATCGATCAGGACCAAGTATCCGTTGATACAGGCCGAACTGATGTTGATGATGATCTCTTCAGTTTTTCTGGTGGCTGCTGGCACTAGTTTTTGCCTCCTTGGTATTTTTTACCAGCGAAAGTCCCCCGCTGGATTTTCCCATAGTAAAGGTCCATTGATGTACCGGTTGGTTGATACATCGGGTATAATAGCTGATTTTAGCTCTGGTAGCAAATATTTTGCAGGATTAATCCCCCACCGCTGTTCGTTTTCATATTTGTCTATCTCAAAATGCAAGTGGGGATTTATCGTTCCAGATGAACCGCTATAACCAATAATCTGGCCTTGGGTGACTCTCTCCCCTACTTTTACTAGGAATGAATCCAGGTGGCCATAAGTAATTTGGAAGTTATCGATTTGAACAACAATGCTATGACCGACTCTCTCGCCAACAAAGGTTACTTCTCCCCCACTGGCGGCTAAAACTGGCGTGCCGGATGCTACAGCGAAATCTATACCGTTATGTCTGCCGTTCCAGAGCGGGTATTTTACATTCCAATCGTATTTTACTGCTTCGATCGGGCCGAATAGGCCATAGATAAACCAAGTGTCCCCCGGCTGATAGATGAATTTGCCGTTTTCTACTCCGTAGGTATGATATTGTCTGCTATTGATGTCTTGCCAGTGGAACACGTCATTTGGGCCAAAATAGTTTGTATGAATGGACGGTCCGGCTAGCGGCATAATTAAATCTAACTCCGGGTTGGGAGACGGCTCTGGCTCTGGTGTCACCGGCAAATCGACAACAGCTTCGTTTATCGGAGGCTTAGCTATTTTTAATAAACCTAGGGTATCTCCCCCTGTTGCCGGTGCGCTGGCGCTGGTGGGATATAGAACCAGACTAACTGAAAAAATTATTGCTAAAAGGAATTTTGCCATAACGCAGCATTCTCACACAAAATTGGTCTTAGGTCAACTCTTCTTAATTTCTTGGACAAATTTAGTGAGATCGGTTAGCCAATCATGAGAGAAATCACGCTGACTGACTCGAATTTCTTTTTCTCCTATTTGCAAACTAGGCGCCAGTTTGAGTAAGGGCTCTAAGGTTTTAGGTTTGGGTGTTTTGGTTAGATGAATAATTATTTGGTACTCCGGGATTTCAGTGGATGATTTTATATTTTTGGCAGTAATTGCAGTGACAACCTGTGTATTCAGAGCTGACAGTTTCAACATTAGTAGCTTTTTTAGATTGACGACCTCTTCCGGCAGTTTACCGAAATTTTCTTCAATATTTTTAAACTCCTGATTGAGAACCCTGTCGTTCTCTATTGTACCGAGAGTTTGGTAAATTTTTAGACGCTGGCTTTCGGCATCGACATATTTCGTAGGCAAATAAGCACTGACTGGCAAATCGATAGTAACATCACTGACGTCAACTTTCCTTCCTGCACGCATCTCATCAATAGCTTTGTTGAGCAGTTTGGTATACAAACTTAGACCGATAGCTGTGATGTGGCCATGTTGTTGCTTGGACAGAACACCCCCTGCTCCCCTGATTTGCATATCCCGCATGGCGATATTGTAACCACTGCCCAGATCGGTATTTTCTTGGATGGTTTTAAGGCGCTCTAAGGCCTTGAGCGAGAGTTTACCCTTGTTATAAAGGAAATACGCATAAGCCTGAACCTGCCCCCTGCCAATCCGGCCACGCAGCTGGTGCAGTTGGCTCAAGCCGAAATGTCCGGCATCATCGATGATCAATGTATTGACATTGGGATTATCTAAACCATTTTCAATAATGGTGGAGGCGATCAGCACGTCATATTTATTTTGGTTAAACTCCTGCATGATTTTAGCCAGTAGGCGCTCACTCATCTGACCATGGGCGTGAATAAACTTCACCTCAGGCATTAATCTTTTGAGCTTGTGCTGCATGGTATCAATGGTCTGGACTCGGTTATGAACAAAATAGACTTGTCCGCCGCGTCTGACTTCTTTTTCAATGGCCTGCTTAATTAGATTGTTACTGTATGGTGCAACGGTTGTGATGATTGGCAGGCGGTTGGTCGGCGGGGTTTCGATGACACTGATGTCCCGGATACCGGAAAGAGCCAAGTTGAGAGTTCGGGGAATTGGGGTGGCAGTCAGACTTAAGACGTCAACATCCGAGCGCAGCATTTTCAGTTTTTCTTTGTGGGCTACGCCGAAGCGTTGCTCCTCATCGATGATGACCAACCCAAGGTTCTTAAATTTGATATCTTTGGACAAAAGCCGATGGGTACCAATAACAATATCCACTTCACCGACTTTCAGCTGGGCGATAATTTTCGCTTGGTCTTTTTTGGACTTGAATCGGCTCAGAGCCGCCACTCTTGTGCCGAATTGTTTGAGTCGTTCGGTAAAAGTTTTATAGTGTTGTTCGACCAAAATGGTTGTGGGTGCCAGATAGGCCACCTGATAGCCAGAAGTAACTGCTTTAAAAGCTGCCCGAACAGCGACTTCTGTTTTGCCGAAGCCCACATCAGCTACCAACAGGCGGTCCATGGGTTTATCTCGTTCCATGTCTCTCAGAATTTTGTTAATTACAGTCTCCTGATCTGGCGTTTCAGAATAGATAAAGCTGTCAGACAAGGCCTTGCTCCAGAATTCCTCGGAATTAAAACTGATGCCTTGTTTAAGTTGGCGTTTGGCGTAGAGATCAAGCAGCTCCTTGGCGAACTTATGGGATTCTTTACGGATCTTGCCAATTGTCCGCTTCCATGAATGACTGGATAATCGAGTAAGTTGCGGAGTTCTGCCATCGATTGAGATGTATTTACTGATTTTGTCTATTTGATCAACTGGAGCATATAGCTTATCCCCTTTGGCATACTCCAAAATTAAGTATTCCCGTTCGACGCCATTGAGTTGGATCTTCTGGATATCAATCAATCTTCCAATACCGTGGTCATTGTGAACAATGTAATCCCCTTTCTCAATGTCAGCCATAAACAGGCGCTGTTCACGATGGGATGTTTTTGCCTCTGCTTGGGTGTCGGTAGTGGCAAATATCTCCTGATCTGTCAAAACGACAAGTTTTAAGCTGGGGCTGACAACTCCCACTCCGGCGATTGGCGGCAAAAATTGAGGATTTTTGCCTGGGGCTAAATCGGCTTCCTTTAATATCTGGCCCAGAGACTTTTGCTTGTCGCTACTAATGGCCACTTGCCACTTGTCTTTTATACGTTTAGATATGTCATTAGTCAGCTTGTCCATTTGTGAGGCGTAAATTGGGGCGTCGGTAAAATCAAAGCTAATTTGGCTAACATCACCAGAGGCTATGGCTTCAATTTTTATAAGGGGGATGCTATCCAAGGCCTTGTTGACTACTGCCAATTTAGTGTTTTCGCTAGCCACGAACATCTCATATAGGGACTGCATTAATTCCTCGGTGTGGTCCAGAATTGTAATAAAATTCTGCTTGTTTTGGCTGATGTATTCGACCAAGGTTGGAGCAAAACTTCTGTTTTTGAGCGCGGATATATTGATGGAAGAATCGTCTTTAATTTTGTTGCCGCTCACCGGATCAAACGAATAAATTCCGTCAATTTTATTGCCGGTGAATTTAATGCGATGCGGGCTGTCATTTCCCAATGGAAATATATCGACCACCTCGCCTCGGTGGGCAATCTCGCCAACTTGAAAAGTTTTGGCTTGTCTGTCAAAACCTAAGCTGATAAGTTTGGCAACCAAGCTTGGTGGAGAAATTTCGTCACCAACTTTTAATTTTATACTGGTGGCTGGAGCACTGAGAGGTTCAATTAGATTATTGCCGACAAAGAAGAAAATCTTTCCAAGCGAGTTAAGATCTTTGACTATTTTAATCCGTTTATTAAAGTTTTCAATAAATTCTTGCCGGTTTACGTTGCTGGAGCGCAATGGGGGGTAAATTACAGGACTGATTCCCCAAAGCTCTCTGAGTAATTTTTGAATTCGAAATTGCTCTTGTTCGCTTCTAGTGACAAAGATGATAGGTTTTGAGGCCCTGTGAACTAATCCAGCCAACATCAAAGACCGCCCAAAATTATTGAGTCCTGTAAGAGTCAGCTTTTTGCTTCCCGCTGATTTCAAAAGTTGTTTAAAAGCCGCTGTAGTAGCAAACTTCTCTAAAATCGGTCGGAAAAGCTTTATTGTGTCCAATCCTTGACTGAATTAATTATATGTGGTATAATGAAAAGATAGGGATATATTTCCTATTACATGCTCCTCAAGGCATAGGGCATAGGCGGTAGAATCTTGCTCGCATTTGGACTATTCTGCCCTCCTTGAATAGATCAAGAACATGTGAGCAAGATTCCTCTGCTTATTCCTCTGAAATCCCAATCCTTTCATTCAAGTGTATGGATTTGGTAGGTTTCGGGCTATGGGGAGCTGGGGAAGCTTCGCTAGATTGGCCTTTGGGCCGTTCTGGCAAGCAACGGCGAAGGCGGGGCTTAGTCCCCGTTTTCGCTTATAAATTTTTCATTAATTATTTGTTCGGTTCTTGCAATTGCAAAATTCATTTTTTTTATTTCAGAAATGGAGAATCTTCCAAGAACATAATCGCTGGTGCTTTTTATCTCTGAAGGTTTGTTGTGATGGTTGTCTGAGATGTCCGGCCGGCCCACCCCAATTCGAATCCGTTTAATGTCTGTGGTGTTCAAAGCGTCAATAATGGACTGCATACCTCTATGCCCAGCGCTGCTGCCTGTTTTTCGATAACGGACTTCACCGGTCGGCAGATCGACGTCATCATAAATAACCAAAACATTGTCGTCGGTCACATTAAAGTAACCAATCAACATCTTAACCGCTCTACCTGAATTATTCATAAAGGTAGTCGGTTTGGCAAGGATTAAATTATCAATTTCTGCAATTTCAGAATTACTTTTCTTATGAATTCTAAAATTTGTCTTTAGTTTTCTGGCTAAATGATCAACCGCCATAAATCCCACGTTATGGCGAGTTTTATTATACTGCTTGCCGGGATTTCCGAGTCCAACAACTAGCTTACTTTTCATTTTCGGGGTTTTCTTCTGATTTCTCATGTTTGTCGGCAGTAGTTTGTTCTATTTCCCCGCGTCTGTTGTAAGTTGGAAAAGGTTCTTTGCCTATTCCCTCTTTGTCATATCTATCCTGACCTTTACGGGTTTTGGGAACCGGCTCAACCTTCCCAACCTTTTTGGGAACATCATCCTCGCCATCCGGAAAGTAAGCCGGATTTAGACCCTCGCTGCCTCCGATTTTTTTTATCATTTAGTTAGATAACTACCTCAGTACCCTCTTTGATGGGCTTATCGACTTTCAGGCCGATAACATCGCCCTTCTTGGCCTTGTCCACACTTTCTTTTTCGATTTGCATAGATTCGACCTTCTGGGAGTGAATTTCTTCACCACCCTTTTTGAAAGTGACAGAGTCACCTAGCTTCAGCGGGCCGGCAAGCTCAACAATCGCTACGCCAATCTTGTCGTAGTAATGGGTTACCTTACCAACTTTTTTGTCAGCCATTTTATCCTCCCTTGGGTTAGGACTATGACTCTTGCATTATACTACTTATTGGAACTTTTTTTGAGCACAATTTTTATCGGGGTGCCGGTGAAGTCCCAAACATTGCGAATCTGTTTTTCCAAGTATCTAAGGTAGGAAAAATGGACCTCTTCGGGACGATTCACTTTTAACTCAAATACTGGCGGATTTACATCTCTCTGGCTGGAGTAATAGAACTTCGGTGTGGTCCGTCTGCCCTTGGGGGGCTGAGAGCTAACCGCCTTGGCAATTAAGCGGTTGAGATCCTTGGTGGAAATTTTTAGATTTCTGGCTTGCCAGACAAATGCGATCTGTTCTAACAGCTTGTCTACCCGCTGGCCAGTCAGCGCGGAAATATAAACGCGGGGCATCCAAGTGGCAAACGCATATTTTGAATCGAGATATTTATCAAACTCAGCTGTAATTTTGTGGGTCTTGTCTATTAAATCCCATTTGTTAATGACTAAAATTGTGCCCTTCAAACTTTCTAGAATCATCTGCATGATGTGCATATCTTGGGCAACGACGCCTTTATCAGCTTCTGTTACCAGCAAACAGATGTCTGCCTGCTGAATGGAACGCAGTACCCGCAAACTACTGAATTTTTCAATCCCCTGCTCTATTTTACCGCGGCGGCGCAGTCCGGCCGTATCAATGAACTCGATGATTTTATCTAGATATTCAATTTGCTCGTTGATAGTATCTCTGGTAGTTCCGGGTATTTTACTGACCACGCTTCGCTTTTTGCCAATTAACTTGTTAAACAAAGTAGATTTGCCGACATTTGGACGGCCTATAATAGCTACTTTGATAATTTCCTTATCCTTTTTCTTTTCGACTTTGGGCTTTTTAATTTCCCTGAGCTGTTTTACAATGCTATCCAGTACATCCCCTACCCCCTTGCCACTAAGCCCGGAAGTTTCGTAAAAATTTTTAAAACCAAGACTATGAAACTCATTAACATTGGCTTGGCCAGACTTAGTATCGGTTTTGTTAACCAGTAGAACCACTGGTTTGTCGAGTTTGCGGATAATTTTTGCCGCCTTAACATCTTCTGGATTAAGGCCTTCCTTAGCGTCTACCATGAACAGGACTAGATCGGCAGAATTAAGGGCCACTTTAGTTTGCAACAGAACGTCTTGGGCAAGTTGGGATTTATCATCCAGCTCAATCCCGGCTGTGTCAGCTATTGTGAAAGCCAGCCGATTCCAAGTAACTTCGCTGAATAAAACATCCCGGGTAGTTCCCGGTACTTCGGATAAAATCGCCTGTTTAGTGCCAATCAGGCGATTAAACAGGGTGGATTTGCCAACATTTGGGCGACCAACAATGGCAACTAGGTGACTCATGGTCTTATATAAAAAAAGGGGGTTAATAAAATAAACAGCTTAAGTTTTGGATACTTTGGCAAGATAAAGCGTCTTAAACCACCTCTATCCAAGAGTAGGCCCTGAGAGCCCAGTCCAAAGCTTCTTTCCCTTCTCTGAATCTGTCTGGACTGTTTAACAGCACAGCAATAACTCTTTGTCCGCTGCTGCCGACAGCCGAGGCTACCAGCGACTCTCCGGCTTCGTCAGTCGTACCGGTTTTTACACCGATTACATTTTTAAATCTGCCAATTAGCTCGTTGGTGTTGTTCAAACTGTGGCTTAAACGGCCGGTAATGTCATAAACCGTGGTCTTGTCAATGGCTACAATTTCAGCAAATATTTCGTTATTTAAAGCAACTCTGGTCATCTCAGCGATGTCGCGGGCCGTAGAATAGTGATCCGCCTCGTCAAAACCAATGTCATTGGTAAAATGCGTGTTGATCAAACCCATCTCTTGTGCTTTAGAATTCATGGCCCGGACAAAACTGGAGGGATCATCGGCAATTTCAGTGGCAAATACCGTGGCAGCATCATTGGCCGATTGAATTAGTAATCCTTTCAACAAATCAAGGGCTGTTAATCTCTCATTTTTATATAAATACATCCGGGAGCCAGTAGCTTCTGCCGCTATAGACGAAACCTGAATTGGCATGTCCAGATTGTTCTGATACTTATCCAATACTACCAAGGCGGTCATTATCTTGGTAAGGGACGCTATGGGTAGCCTGGCATCAGGATTTTTGGCGTACAGCACCCGACCGCTGTCTTGGTCCAAAATCATTACTGACTTGGCGGCTAACTCAGGTCCTGGATAGCCGGGATTTTTAATCGGACCAATCAAAGTATTTAAATTTTGAACAAAGCTTGTCAGGGTGTAATTGGCATCAAATATGTTAAAAGTCTCCAGAAGTTGTCCCTGTATAGTGTTGAGAGCGCCCGAAAAAAATTGGGCGATTACTAATATTAACGCTAATGATTTCACGTGATAGAAGATTTTAGAAAATAATAGTTTTGTTTTTGGTTATATCGCATTATACAACCCAAATTACATTTCAGGGTTATTTCTTTTTGTTCTTTATAATTAATCCCAACTCTTTGAGAGCCGTATCGTCTAGGGGTTTGGGGGAGTTCATCATCGGGTCGCGTGCTTTGTCGGTCTTGGGAAAGGCAATAACCTCGCGGATATTCGGTTCATTCTGAAGAATCATAACTAGCCTATCAATGCCGGGAGCAATGCCGCCGTGGGGCGGTGCGCCATATTTGAAGGCATCTAGCATGTGGCCGAATTTGGCCTCGATTGTTTTTTCATCTATTCCTAAAATATTAAATATCTTTTGCTGAATTTTTGCGTCGTGAATACGCAAAGAGCCGCTGCCGACTTCATAGCCATTGAGAACTAAATCATATGAAGTGCTAACTATCTTCCCGGGATCTTTATCAAGCAGTTTAATTTGGTCAGTTTTGGGTGCGGTAAAGGGATGGTGTTCAGAGGCTAACTTTCCGTTTTCCTTGGCAAATAACGGAAAATCTGTGATGAACGCAAAGGCCAGTTCATTATTGTCCTTCTTGTTTCTACGCAGGTCAGGCTTATCTGTCTTATATTTCTTTATCGCCTCTTTGTAGGTAATACGCGGCCATGGTTCGGTGGTAATTTTTTTGTCTGGATAGAGGGTTTTAACTAATTCCGTAAACATTTCTTCTGTTAGCTTTAGGATATCGTCCTCATCAACAAATGACATCTCCAAATCCAGTTGGGTAAATTCAGGCTGACGGTCTCCCCGACTGTCTTCATCCCGCATACAGCGGGCAATTTGGTAATATCTTTCAAAACCAGCCACCATTAAAAGTTGCTTGTACTGCTGCGGACTTTGGGGCAGAGCATAGAAACTGCCCGGGTATTTGCGGCTGGGGATAACGTAATCCCTGGCTCCCTCCGGTGTGGCTGATGTGATAATAGGTGTTTCTATTTCAACAAACTTGCGGTTATCCAGCCAGTTTCTTAAAAAGTTAATAACTTTATGGCGCATTAGTAAGTTTCTGTGAATCCGTTCATGCCTGAGGTCCAGATAACGATACTTCAGGCGCAACTCTTCATCTGTGGCTTTCTCTCTGTCTATTTCAAATGGTGGAGTTTGAGACTCGTTTAAAATCTTGAATTCACTTGCCCGAATCTCGATCGTGCCAGTGGGAATTTTGTCGTTTACATTTTTACTGTTCCGTTTAACAACTTTCCCTTTTACATAGACCACCGACTCCGGCTTGGCGTCCTCGGCCATTTGGCGAAACTTATTTTTGTCATCAAAGACCACCTGAACAAGGCCAAAACCATCGCGCAAATCAATAAATATGATCTGGCCCATATTTCGGATACTTCGAATCCAGCCGTATAAATTAACTTCTTTGCCGATTTTCTGCGGAGTATCTGATGTAAAAATTCTTTCCATAAACTAATATTAGCACAATGAAAACGATAAAACGTCAATCATTGGGCCAGAGTTCTATATTAAAATAAAATTTTAATTTTGTGATAAATTTTGCAACTTCCAGAGCTGATTATCTTGACATCTGGGCAAAAAACTATAGGCTTGGAGAGAGTGTATTGTACCCTATATCGGGAGGTGACGTGCGTGTGAATACACCAGTCCAACTGCAGATCTTGCCTGTAATTCTGGTGGTGGATGATGACGAGTTCGTCAGAAAGATGCTCGAGAGCATGTTAACAAAGAGAGGATATTCGGTTTTAACTGCTGCTGACGGCAAAGAGGGTCTGAAGCAATTTGAAGACAATTCCGCGTCTGTTTCGCTGGTAATTACAGATGTGGAAATGCCTGAAATGACAGGTCCAGACATGGTTAAACAGCTCCCGTCGAGTGTTCCTATCATCTTTATTTCGGGCAATTACGGCAATTCTCTAACCATTTCTTGCAGTAATTGGTTTGTATTTGTACCTAAGCCGATCGACAGCCAAAAACTGCTGGAGCTAATAGCCGGAATGGTCATTCACTAGCCAAACTCGGGCGAAAATTATACCCTTCGTCGCAAAGCGAGGGGTTTTTATTTACTCGGTTGGCGACCCGCCCGTAAACATTGCAGTCAGTGATACAACAATATTTTTCAGCATTGGCAGAATTCCCGGAAAGATAACCACAGCTAATACAATCCAAAGCCAATGCTTTTTGATCTGGTTGTACAGGAACGCTGCAATAGCCAGAACCAAAATAACTGAAACCACCCACTGGAACTGCTCCGGAAAAATGCCGATAAAACTGTTGTATGCACCGTAAATCCTATCAACAATAGTCTGGGTGGCCCCCTCGGCGGCCTCTTGTGCCTTATCGGCGATGGTGTTGGCGATAGAGTTTACTATAGTGTCTTCCATAGCATTTTCATTCTATCATAGCTTTGAAATCTTCCACTAACTTTACCGGAGTAGGATCGATACCCATTTTAAGCGCCAGATAATATGACGCAAAATCCATAACTATAAGCGTGGAAAACATCTTTTCCAATTTAGTTTGGCCGAGCATATCCCAAACAGTCGCCTTCAACCCAATGGGCCGTTTGCGCAACAGATCTCCAGTGACCAACATTCGTTTATTAATCTTTGGATCGTCATCAGGATCCCGTAGCATAACTATTCGATAGTTTCCTAACACATTGGAAAATCCCACCATTTCATTGTGATTGAGTTCGGGCAATACATTCCAAAAAGCTGGAATCTTCGAATTTTCGTTGAATTTAATCTTAGCAATCCGAGCAATCGGCCAATATTTGTCTGAAGCATATATAAGCGGAATTGTGCCAAATAAGCTCTCTCCGAGTTGCTTACCTTGGATTTCAGTATTAAGGCCCAAAAGGCTGTCGGCCATTTCTCTGACTTGACTTTCTGCTGATAGCGGAAGAAAGCCAACTTTTTGAGCCAGCCCTACGAGAATAGCAAAAATATATCCAGATGACATCCGCGGCTGAAAGTTTTCTGATTCTTTTATCAATTTGATAAATTCTACCCTGTCTCGCATTGCCATATTTAGCAGCTTACCCCCGGAAGCAACGGCGACAATTTGAGCCCCTGTTTTAATAGCTTGCCTGTATGCTGATAAAGTTTCTTCTGTATTGCCAGAAAATGAAACAGCGATTACTAAAGTCTTTTCATCTAGTGGATGAGAAATATGATAGTTTCTGTTAATTAGCAATGGAGATTTAATGCTCTTTTCAAAAGCGCAATTTACTAAATCTCCGGCCAAAGCACTTCCGCCCATACCAGTGACAATTATTTTTTCCACGGGAGTTTTGACAGTAGTTTTCGTCACCAAGTCAAAACCTTTCCCAAATTGTAAGGGATAGTTAGTAATCATTCTGTACATATTAGATGGGTCTGGATTTTTCATTTTATTTCGCAAGTTTACGGAGCAGCTTAATATCTTTAATATCCTCCTTAATATTACCAGTGCGGGGAGTTTCCAAAATAAAGGGTAATTTTCTTAGCTTGGCAGTATGTAGCCAGTTTTTGAACGCTTGAGCTCCAATTTCCCCTTTGCCGATATTGGCATGCCTGTCTTTTTTGGAGCCGAGCCCGCATCCGCGTCTGGCATCATTCATATGAATAAATTTCAAATGCTTAAGACCTATCAGTCTATCAAATTTTCTTAATAGATCAGAAATATTTTTCTGGGTCCGAAGATCCGTACCAGACACAAACAGGTGGCAAGTATCAAGACAAAAACCAAACCGTTTCTTGTTTTTGATACCTTTCCAAATGGCTCCCAACTCTTCAATGGTATCTCCTATCCGGTTGCCAGCACCGGCGTCATTTTCAATAATTAATCTCACTGGCCATTTCTCGTCTGTTAATTCGGCTAATCTGTTTAAAGTTTTGATGGCTAGTTTGACCCCCTCTTGATTGCTATTTTGATTGCTGCCGCAATGAAAGTTGTAGCCGTCTGCTCCGATTCGATAAGCAATCTTAGCTTCCTCTTTAAGTTTTTTTAGGCTGAAATTTCTCAGAGTCATCTTATGGCTGGCCGGATTAGGCAAATAGGCAGAATGGACCAGCACCTGTTTAACTCTAGAATTTTTCCAAGCTGTTTTAAATTTTTCTATTTCTTTATCGCTAACTTGAGGCGTCTGCCAAACTTGGGGAGAGCCAATAAAAATTTGAATTACGTCGCAAGTCAGCTCTTCGGCATCCTTAAAAGCATTATGTAATCCGCCAGCAGTAGAGACATGATATCCAAATAACATATGAACGTATTATATCAACTTAAACTCTTTACATTATAAATTATGTATGGCTATATACTATAATGAGTCCAGTGGTCACCGACCCAGTTTCAGACTTGGAGAGTCTCAAGACTCGTTGAGAGGGTCTCTGACCCGAAGGGCGGGTTCGTCTATCGGCTAGGACGTCAGCTTCTCAAGCTGGAAAGACGGGTTCGATTCCCGTACCCGCTACCACCCTATTGGCGACGCCAAGTAAAGTAAAGTCGGGGTAACTGGTAAATTTTTGCAGGCATTGGTTGTGTTGTCTGTTTAATCAATAAGTTTGAACAATAATACATCCAAACCAAGATTTTGCCTGCACCTGGCATATACTTTATACTACTTGTGATTGTCTCGGATACTTTTGCCAGGGGAATCAGTTCTTTAACAAAAAGGAGAAAAAACTATGGCAACATTGCCAAAAATCATTCAGGGCGGTATGGGTGTGAATATCTCCGGCTGGCCATTGGCTCAAGCAGTCTCGAGACTCGGTCAGCAAGGTACGATTTCTGGTGTTGCATTAGAAAGGATCATGGCACGTATTCTACAGAGAGGAGATCCCGGTGGCCACATCCGCAGGGCACTTTCCAGTTTTCCTTTCCAAGATATTGCTGACAGAGTAGTTAGTAGATATTTTGTTCAAGGAGGAATTTCTAAAACTGTGCCCTTTAAGAAAGTGCCTATATTCACTGTCAATATGCCGCGTCTTTTGATTGAGCTTATAATCTGTGCCAGCTTTGCATTTGTATGGTTGGCCAAAGAGGGGCATTCAAACGAGATTAGTATCAACTATATGGAAAAGGTGGCAATGCCCCACCTTTATGCCATTACGGGTGCAATGCTCGCCGGCGTAGATTGCATTACAATGGGAGCCGGAATTCCGCTTCAAATCCCAGCTGTGATTAACGCATTACTAGAGGGAAAATCCGTTGAATATCGGCTGCCAGTTAGTGGGACAAACATTGCTGGTTACACTATGAAGTTTAACCCTGAAAATTTCTTCGGTCGGCAAATCTCGTTTCCCAAAAGGCCAAAATTCCTTCCCATTGTTGCCTCGAATCTCCTCGCAAAGTTCTTTAAGAAGAAGTTGCCAGAAGGTAGTATATCGGGATTTGTCATTGAAGAACCAACCGCCGGTGGGCATAACGCACCACCGAGGAAGATAATCCGAGATAAATCTGGTATCCCTCTGCCAATCTACGGTGCTAAGGACATTGTAGATTACGAAGAAATCGCAAGACTGGGTTTACCTTTCTGGATCGGTGGTTCACATGCTTCACCAAAAAAGCTTAGATGGGCACTTGATGCAGGTGCTGCCGGTATTCAAGCCGGCTCGATTTTCGCTTTGAGTGAGGAATCAGGGATGGATCCAGTGATTCGTAAAAGAATTCGCCAGTTGGGATTTGATGGCAACTTGCATGTCAAGACCGACATGCGAATTTCGCCGACGGGTTTCCCATTTAAGGTTGTATGTCTTAAAGGAACACTGTCAAATAGCATCATCTATAACGGCCGTGTCCGTATCTGCAATCATGGAGCGCTTACAGAACTCTATGAAAGACCTGATGGCAATGTGGGTTATAGATGCCCAGCTGAGATAGAGCAGCAATTCGTTATGAAGGGCGGAAAGATTGATGAAACCCTTGGTAGAGGATGTCTCTGCAGCGGTCTTCTATCAACAGCTGGCTATGGCGATCATGGTGAACCCCCGATTGTCACCCTCGGTGATGATGTTAGTTTTCTTCGAAAGCTCATGAAAGATCGCAGCTCATCGTACACTGTCGAGGATGCCATCAACTGGCTTCTTGACTGCCATAGGCCGCTAATCCAACATGGTTAGCGGCCTCTTTTTTATGAACTTATCTTGATAACTGAATTATATCGCTGATACTCAGTGGACACACAACCTAGACAAATCGACAATGGGTTTAACGGCTGTCCATCTGAGTCTTTGCATTTGTATCCTTTAACCTACAAGCATCCGCCAGTTGACGGATGCTTGTTTCTATAATTTCTAGGAATCTATTTCTTAGCTAAAATTGGCAAACCAGTGCGAGCGCTTTCCTTGATCTTGTAGCCAGCTGGTAGCTCATTGATCGATTCTGGCTTTACATCTTTGGAGAAATAGTAAATCCTCTGCTTGCGACCGCCTTTAAGGGTTACTTCCTTAGAGTTAAGGTAATAGGTATTGCCCTTGCTGTTTTTATGACTATAAGCCATACGCCTCCTAAATATTTAAGGATATATAATATGTATTCATTTTACAGATATGCTTCTCCTTTGTCTAGGTGTAGGACCGAATCTGTCAAGGAGAGCCCCAAACTCAACGGCTTGGGGCTCAATAGTTTAGGGGATGTAAAAAGGAGTAAAGGTATTTAGCTTATGGGTACCACCTCCCCTATCCTGACGTACAGTCGTACAATCGCCAGCAGACAACAGGCAACCGTACGTTCTCATTATAATCTAATTCAGGGTTTTTTCACCCGGCTGCCAATCTGCAGGACAGAGTTTGCCGGTTTGCAGTGCTTCCAGTGTCCGGAGTAGATCATTTACACTTCTGCCAACACTGTCAGCTGATACAACCAGCCAGCTGATTTCGCCGTCCGGATTAATTACGAACGTGGCCCGCCTAGCAACACCTTTTTCATCATCCAAAATTCCGTATTGATGGCTGATCTGCTTATTAAAATCGGAAAGCAGAGGGAAATTGAGCTCTCCCAGCTCCTTAGACCAAGCTTGATGCGAATAAACACTGTCCGTGCTAACCCCGAACACCTCTGCTCCTAATTTTTTAAAATCTTCTCTGGCTTTGCTTAGAGCGATAACTTCTGTGGGACAAACAAATGTAAAATCTGTGGGATAGAAAAATAATACCACCCATTTGCCCTTATAGTTTGAAAGTTTAAATGTTTTAATGCTGTCATTGACATAGCCCTCAAGCACAAAGTCCGGTGCTTTATCTCTTACTGTGAGCATATTTCCTCCTAAATTAAATTCGTTTATAGTACCGACCATTATACACCATCTAAAGAATAAAAAACTGGGCAGCCGCTACGACTGCCCCAATGGACCAATTTACCGATGATATAGACTAATATCTGCTGCGCGTCCCTCTCTGGTGGTTTTTGTAAAACGAATGGGGTGACACGCGGCGGGGAGTTTTCCCCGTTTGTCTAGCTCTTCCGCGTTTTCCGCGACGCTCCTTTTCATTTTCTTTTTCTCCGTCATAGTTACGGCTGTCATCGTCAATTTTGTTTCCCATAAATACGACTCCTTAGGGTGCAATTCCAGAAATCACATAACTTTGTGCTTCTGGTGGCTTCAATATATCAAAAAGAAAATCATCCTGCAAGTATTTAGCTACCAGAGCCATATATTTGGTTATTTGGCATGCTGGAAATACGCCAAAAGCCTTTCAAACGACGAGGGCTAAATTGTATTTAACTTTGAATTGCTTGCCTTGAAAATGGAGTATATTATAATTAAACGTCAAGTAGGGTCGAATCTATCTGCCGATAGGTAGACAAAGGGAAAATTATTGCTATGACATGTATTAGTTATGGCGGTCGTAATAAAATAATTGTATAAACTATATGAAATATCTGTATTACGGGAGTGTAATTCTTTTAGCCAGCTTGATGCTGGTTTTGATGCCTCACGGCGATGTCGAAACGGCTGAAGCTGCTGCCGGACCCACGGTGTGGCAGTTTTCGCCAAGCACGGTAACCAGCCTGGATTTTTCAGGTGCCTATATTGAAATTACTGGTACTAACTGGCCCAAAGAAATGTATGGGCTGAGTGCTCATCTGGTAAATGATGATGAGTGGGTTCAGCTAGAAACTATCAGCTATGTTCCAGACGCCGGGCGGATGGTTGTAATGGTTCCTCCTTATAATCAAGCATCAGACGGGACCACTTACGATCTTGTAGTAATGAAAATATCTGGGGCCAGAACAGTGCTACAGGATGTCTTTACTGTAACTGATGATTCTGCCAGCGGAAGCGAAGGAAATGGGAATGAAGAGGAGACCACAAACGGGGAAGATACAACATCCGCAGACAGGCCAACGCCTGAAGTTTTCAAAGCTAACGCCAACGGTCCGGATGTTATCGATTATTATCCCAGCGAATTACTAGGCAATCCATACAGCGGAACAACTCTGACAATACTGGGACACAATTGGCCAGACGAAATGTATGGCTTGGTTGTTCAGTTAGTGGATCCAATGACTAATAATATATTCAATTGCCTAACTATCAGTTACGCCCCAATTGCCGGAAGAATTGTCGTGCAAACCCCGGTTATCTCGCTTACTAACGATGCTTTATTAGATATTTATATATCTGATAATCAAGGCGGGCGTACTGTTATCAAAGACGGTTTGTGGTTTAGGCCAAATGTAAATTAGAAATAGATAAGCTAAACCAAATAATCCCGGCATAGAGTGCTGGGATTATTTGTTTTTCAGTTTATACAAACATTAACCAAACACCCAAAACCACCATAACTATTCCAACAACCAAGTGGAGAATTTTGAGGTTTTTGTTCTTCCACTCCATTGTCTGATCGGCAGTGGTGTAACCAAAACGGATCAGAAGCAAAATTAAGACAAGTGGGAGAACAAAAATTAGGTTGTAATACAATAAAGTAACCAAAACCGCCGACCATGAAAATTCTTTACTCAAAAGTCCCAGAACAAAAAGATAGGGACCGCCTGTGCAAGGAAGCTCAAAAAAGGTCACTATCACACCAATAACGAAAGCCATAATGGGACTGGCGACCTTTTTAATCAAACCCTTCATGGTGGGACGCCAGGATCTCGGCACCTCTGTGACAAAACCGAGTTTGCCATACCAAAAGAAATCCTTAATATTGGCTAAACCTATTAAGATTGCAATTATCCCGACAATTTTATGTAAGATAAAGCCCAGCCCAGCTAGTTGCACCGCACCCAATAGGCCTAAGCCAATAGCATAGTAAGTTGTATAGAGGCCGGCGACAAATGCCAAACCTGTCTTCAGGATTATATTTTTATCTTTAATTACGACTAAACCAGTAATTAGAAGCAACAGCACAGCAATAGCACAAGGATTAACAGAGTCAGCAAAAGCCGCGCCGGTGATAGCCCAAAAAGTTGGTTCAGTAATCTCAAGGGGTGAACAAACCATATCCCTATTCTATCCTAACTGCCTTGCCAGTAACCATGGCTTCGGCAACTTTGTCATAGGCCTTCTGCAAAATCCTATGAAAAGTGCTTTGGGAAATTTTCATCTCTTCAGCTGCTTTAGATTGAGATAAATTCTGCAAATGCCTTAATCTTAAGGCCTCGCCCTCATCAAGTTCCAAATGGATTACTTCTAAATGTCGCAGGGGGATACCCACGGGCTTGAAATAGTTAGCCCGTGGGCAAAACCGAATTCTGCGTTTAAGTCTTGGTCTGGCCATCCTAGCAAAATTCCCCTGTCATTAGAGTGCCGCATTTAGGACATTTGATTTGTGTACAAGGCACACCACGCTGATTGTGTGGCTCCTTATGTCCACATTTGGGACAAGTGCAGACGTCTGATCCCAATGGCCTACCAGCCATGCCACGGCCCTGGCCGCGGCCCAGACCTCGGCCAAATCCCTGCCCCATATTGCCAGTTCCATCTCTTCTAGGCATATATTCTCCTTGGTTTAACTTATATATATTATGAATATATATTCATTATATCATAAAGTCAACTCAAGGCAACTACTATTTGCTTGAACTGACTGGGGCGGTTCTGTTGAACAGCAAAACGATCATGGAACCCCCCGCACTAAATTTTTGTTCTAAATGGCTCCCGGGCAGGGATTCGAACCCCGATTCCTTGGACCAGAACCAAGTGTCCTGCCGTTAGACGACCCGGGAATATTATGCGCGGGACAGGCGCCACCAGTTGCCCCCACCTGCAACGCTTGGCATAGCAATAACGTTACACTGGCTTTGGCCAAATCTTTAGCTTGTTTAGCTTTCCATATCATTTTCGTGGAAGAATTTTTCCTGGACTTCGTCATTTGTACGAATCCAGCCCATTAATACTGCTACGTGCTCCTTTTCTTCATCACGATTATGAGACAGAACTTTCTTTAATGATTCGTTACTAGTTGCATCAACCCTCTCTTGATACTTGTTAATTGCATCAAGCTCCTCAATGAGTGATTGGCGAGCCATCTGAAGATCTTTCGAATTCATCGCTGCTCCCTAGAATATATAAACTAATATAATCGCTAAAATACCCAGCCAAATTAATGTCAAACTAACTAGCCCGATAGCTCTACCCCATTGGTCCTTGACTGCCAAATAGATTGGATATCCCAGTACTGAACCGGCGGCTAGCACTGCTACTATAATAAACATAATTGGTATAAGAATAAACCCAGTGGTATTCATCGCTTCGGATTCATCAACAAACTGGTTTATATTTAACATGAACATTGACCACAACCAAACAAACACACTGGCACTCAATGCCTGCGCAAAACTTATTCCAACAAAACGAAGAATGTTTTTACCCATATCTATTTAAATAAGCTCTTATACACATCCTCTGTTTTTCTAATCATAGTTTCGGCGGAAAATTTCTCAACTGTTTTAGCATGATTGCTGCAGAGCTTACGCATTAATTTTTTATCATTAATAAGCTTGAGTAAAGTCGCTGACAGTTTTTTAGGGCTCTTGGGTTCCACCAGCAAACCATTGTGATTATGTGTAATAATTTCAGGAATGCCGCCGACTCTCGTTGCTACAATTGGCACACCAACTTTCATTGCTTCAAGCAAGGTAATGCCAAACGCCTCCGAAAGAGACGGCAGAACAAAAATTTTAAATGTGCTAAGCGCAGGCAGAACATTTGCCAGAGAGCCGGTAAACACCACTTTATCTTCTATTTTTTGTTTCTTAGCCAACCGTTCGAGAAAATGTTTCAGATGTCCCCTACCCACAATAACCAGCTTAGCTCTGGGCACACTTTTGGCTATACGAGCAAACGCCTTGATTAGCGTAGCAGTATCCTTGGCAGGATTAAGAGAACCAACTGTCCCGATAATAAAATCTTCTGGTTGAATGCCGTTTTTTTTGCGAAATTCTTCAATGTCTTTTTCGCTAATCTTACTCCTGAGAGGAGTAATGCCGTTATAAACCACTGTAATTTTATCTGGCTTGGTAATTTTAGATTCTATTAAAAACTTTTTTACAGCATTGCTGACGGCGATAACCTTGTCTGTCCATCTGTCCAGCGCCTTCATTACTTGTAAATGTGTAACGTGCAACAGGGGATTACCCAAACGAAAATCATGGGTATATGTGTGCTCGGTGTGGATGCGTTTGATGTGAAGACTGCGAGACGCTAATCGCCCAACTAGGCCCGCCCTCTGACCATGGGTATGAATAATGTCGGGCTCATATTTTTTTAGCAGTTTAAATATGGCGTTAATGGCTGCTCTATCGGCTCTGCCTTTCATTGGCACTTGGAAAACGGGAATTTTGCGCTTTTTAAGCTCTGCTACCAGTGGCCCTGCCGGAGTAATAACCGTTGGAATAAATTTAACTTTATCAATGCCGGACATCAAAGTCAGCAAGTGCCGCGGCGCACCCGTTAAAGAGCTATCCGCAATAATCTCAAAAACGCTTATCCTTTTACTCATAGTTTGAAATATGAAATCTAGAATTTGGAATTATATTTTATTCTCTGAGTTTGTCGAAGAGATACCATAACTTGATACTGAATGCTAGATACTGGACGCTAATTTGCCAATTGCCGTTTTAATTCGTTTAATAGATTCATCTTTACCTAACGCTGCTAATAATTCTGTCGGGCTGGGACTCCCCTCTTCCCCGGATAAAGCCACTCTCACGGGCCAGAAAACATCTCCAGGCAAAAGGCCTTCAGCCGCCACCGTATTATCTAACACTTGCTGTAGTTTTGTCTCTACCCAATCCCTTTCATCAATGGCTTCCAATACTTTCAGCGCCGCATCTAACCCCTTGGCAGTTTGTTCAGGACTGCTTTTTTTGAAGATCAATAGCTTGCCATCGTATTTTGGTGCTTTCAAAAAATATTCAATCAGATCTGGAATTTCCGATAAGGTTTGAGCTCTATCTTGTACCAGCTTAAGCGCCTTTTCTATTAAATCTTTGTCCCCTTTTAAATGTGTAATATACGGCTCGGCCAATTTGATATAGTCATCTAAACTTTTCTCCATTAAATAATGGTGATTTATGTGATTGAGGTTCTTAATGTCAAAAACCGCACCGGCCTTTTGAACACGATCTAGAGTAAACATTTTTACCAATTCTTCCAGCGTAAAAAAATCATTTTCATCTGGGGGTGACCAGCCCAATTGGGCCAAAAAGTTTATCATTGCTTCTGGCAGATATCCGGCTTTGATGTAGGCTTCAAAATCTATATCACCGGCCCGTGATGAACCCGACGAAACCATGCGCTTGCTCATCTTACTTTTATCAGGGTTTAAAATCAGCGGGATATGAGCAAATTTGGGAACATCTGCCCCCAGTGCCTCATACAGTAGAATGTGCTTCGGTGTATTGCTCAAGTGATCTTCCCCGCGAATAACATGAGTAATGTTCATATCAATGTCGTCCACCACATTGGCAAAGTGAAAGGTTGGACTGCCATCTTTCTTAAACAAAACAACATCGTCAAAATCTTGTGAATTAAACTCAACCTTGCCGCGAATTAAATCATCAACAATGATTTTCTTGTTTTTTTCTGGCAGGCGGAAATAAGTCCCGCCATCATGCTCGTAAATCAAATCTTTGGCTTTAAGTTTATCTAAATATTTTTTGTAGATATCAGCCCGCTTGCTTTGGTGGTATTCCTCATCCCATTCGATCCCCATCCATTTAAGACCGTCTTTAATGTTGTTCTCGAAAACCGCCTCGCTTCTATCCTTGTCAGTATCCTCAAACCGTAAAATAAAAGTTCCCCCATTTGCCAAAGCATAAACATAGTTAAACAGTGCGGTACGGACACCACCAATGTGTAGTGGCCCTGTCGGACTAGGCGCAAAACGGACACAAACTTTCTTCTCCATACCTCTATTGTAGCAGGTAAACAAACAGATTTTGGATAAAAGGAAAATTACCCCCAAACTATAATCGGGCTAATTTCTCATGTCGAACTGCCTTCATAAATTCAATTGTGGCAGTCTTTATTCGGTCTTTTCTCCACGGCTGGCTGATGAGGCGCCAGAGCCACTCTAATCCCCTATCGCGCATCCATTCCGGCGCCCGGCGGGCAGGCGTGGCGTTTGCCCCCGCTTGCATAGCAGCTCCGCCGACGATGAAGTCGAGCGCGCCTCCGATGCCGATGGCAATGGATTTGTGCAAACGCGGGAGAAAATTCTTTATCCACTTCATTTGCTTGTCGGCCGGGAAAGCTAGAAAGATGATTTGAGGATTGGTCTGCTGGATACGGCGGATCACTTCCTCCTCATCTTCGTGAGGCGGGCCGACCATCACTTCCACAACATTCAGCCGGGGATATAGTTGCTGCATCACTCGGGCGGCTTTGAGCGCCACACCCGGGCCGGCTCCCAAGAGAAAGATACGCCACCCCCGCTCGCTGGCGAGCTTGGCCATCTCCCATACCATATCGGCGCCCGTGAGCCGTTCAGGGATAACATTTAAAAGACGCGGCGCTAATACGACGGCAGCCGAGGTCCAGAGCCACTGCCACCATTCTTGGATCTGCTTCAAGACCGGAATATTGGTAATAGGCAGGGATAGGTATTTGGCCGCCCACAAGAGGCCCACGCCGTCGGCCAATGACAAACTAGAGTTGTTTAACACTTCCCTGAACCACGGATGTAGGTTGGCATACATCACCATCTCTGGATTGGGTGTGACGATGTAGTGATTTCTGCGAGTATGTATCATAGCTATAATCTCCTGCAGGGCTTGCGGCAGAGTAATAGTATGGACCTTAACGCCCAAGATTTTGACTGAGGATAGACTAGTCATTTGAGAACTTTCTTTTTAACTGACTCAGCAACCAATTCTCTAATCTCATCTTGAAATCTTTTTTTGCTAAATTTTTTAGCATGCTTGCGGATGATTTTACAGTCAAACTTATTTTCTTGAGTTATAAATAACCGCAGGGTTCTCTTTAAACTGACAACGCTTTGCTCATCAAAGAAAATGCCAGTTTTCCCCTCGATTACGGTTTCTAATAGTCCACCTTTTCTAAAGGCTATCACCGGTTTGCCGGCAGCCATCGCTTCTACTGGCACGATCCCAAAATCCTCCTCGCCGGGGAAAATGAGCGCCCGGCAATTTTGCAAGTACTTGATTTTCTCTGCGTCATTGACCCAACCCAGAATTTTAGTATTAGGCCCCGCCAATCTTTTGAGCTTTGATTCCTCCTCGCCTGTGCCAATCACAATTAAAGGCACATCTAAATCTCGACAAGCCTCAATTGCCAAGTCCAGCCGCTTATAATAACTTAGACGCGAGATGGCCAAAAAATATCCTTTGTTTTCTGGATGCATCGATATTTTATCCACATCAACCGGCGGATAAATAATTTGAGCATCACGCCGATAATATTTGCGAATCCGATTGCGGACATTCCTAGAGTTGGCCACAAACATATCTACACGGGAACTGCCCAGCTTATCCCACATCCGAATTTTGAAAAGCAGACCTCGCATAGTTTTGGTAATTGCTCTACTCAAACTCTGTTCCCCCAAGTATGTATGCCAGGCGTCCCAGACGTAGCGCATCGGTGAGTGAACATACGAAATATGCGTAGTAGCAGCCGGTGTAATAACATTTTTGGCAAATGAATTACTGCTGGATATGACCACATCAAATCCACTAAAATCAAAACCCTCTATGGCTCCAGCGTAAAACGGCAACAAAAATTTTGCCGGCAATAACGAATACTTTTGCAGTTTGGAAACAATGATCTTTCTGCCCCGAAAAAATTTGGCCAGCTTGGGGTTATATGTCAATGTGTAGATCGGCGCTTCGGGAAAAATTTTGCTCAACGCCAAAGTCACTCGTTCGGCACCGCCGAAACTTTGCAAAAAATCATGAACCAGGGCAACTTTTAATTTCTTCATTTTAAGATTTGAACTTACAGGCTACTGATTATGTCTCTTATTTTTGAAGCCGATTTCTCCCACGAGAAATCTCTGAGCCGTTCTCGACCGGCACTGATACATCGCCGCCGGGCGGCCTCACCGCTTAAAAGCCTATCTACCCCAGACATTATACTCTCTGCATCGTGCGGGTTAACTAGCACAGCAGCATTTCCGGCTACCTCTTTCATCGCTCCAATGTCCGAAGTCACGACCGGAATATCAGCGGCAAAACCCTCGAGAATCGTCAGTCCGAACCCTTCATAAAGCGAAGGAGTCAGCAGCAGCTTGGCATTACGGTACAAACTATTTAGTTCCTCCCCAGAAACGAATCCTAAGAGGTGAATATTATGACTTTGAGATGAATTGTCGATACGCTTTTTTATTTCCCCAAATCCATACCCAGCGGGACCGGCGAACACCAAATGCAAATTGGAATATTTGGCAGATAGTTTTTCAAATGCCTTAACAATGTTAAGAGAATTTTTCTTATGTTCCACTCGTCCAACCGCCAAAATATAGTTCTTCCACTTGGGCGGCAACTTGGCGGCTGATGCAGCTTGGGTGGGTCTTGCCATAGGAACTATGTCAATCTGCGATGCCGGCATATTGAAATATCTTCTGAGATCTTCTTTAGTATTTTGTGTAATTGTAATTATTCTGGTGGCCAGGGATTTAGCCCGCAACACGCTAGCCCTCTGCAAAATCCTGCTCCACCAACTATAGCACTCCGGATATTTTACGAAAGCAACATCATAAATTGTCGCTAGTGATTTTGGCGGTAATTTAGGCGGCAAAATATTGCTGGGGGACCAAAAAACATCCAGATTGTCCCGCATAATGGCCCGAGGTAGCGCAGTTTGGGTCCAGAATCTCTGAGACGGCATTACTCTGGCAACAACATTGGAAAAATTTTTGAACTTGTCTGGTAATTGCGACGGTGCATAGATAAAGTACCGATTATTAACATCGAGCCTGAATAAAGCCAACAGTATTTCTGCCGTGGCCTTTTCTACCCCCGTTGGGTTGGATTTAACCAACGCACTGCCATCGACCCCGATCTTTTTTGGTCTGTTGGCTAAAATCATAAAATTCTGATTAATACAAAGGCAGAATTATGGGCAAGTCCGGAATTTCGTAAACTGTTTCCAAATCGGACATATCCATTGGCGGCTGACCAACCAGTTCGGCAGTTACAATAAGACGTCGAAGATTAGTCCCAATCGGCGTGCAAGTCATCAGTGTGAGCATGGCTTGATTAAGGGGCTGATTTAACACCCCAGTTTCTGACGGATGGACAACGGACGAGTTATTTACTTTATAAATAAATCTGTCGCCCTCGTAATAAATATAAATTAAATCTCCCACATCCAACTGATGCAATAAAGAAAACACCTGATTATACTTTCCGCCATTCCACCAATAGTAAGAACTATGACCTGTCAAAAAAACGTTGCCAGCCCGACCGGGTTTAGCAGTCCCGGGATAGCGACCGACACCTCGCTTGATGTCCTCCAAAACCTGTTGGTTATCCTTGCCCTGAATATCAATAATTGGTGCATCAACATTTATCTTGGGGATAATTATGGTATTGTTTGTCGTAAATGGCACCTGTGCCTGTTCTTCAAAAAGGTCAGCCAAATCCTGAATACCACTAAATTCATCTCTGGCAGCCACCGGTAAATTATACTTATCGGAATAATTTTGGGTTGGAGCTGTAAAATAATACGCAATTTGAGTATAAAAAGTCGGTCCCATTACAACGGCCGTCAGAACTATAAAAAAGACCAGGAAAATTCCCAAGAACTTTAAAACCTCTACCCACCAGCGACGTTTGGACCTATTGGGCATCACTGGAGGCGGGGTCTGGTAATTTGTCTGGTAGAGATGATTATTTAATTCCATTATTTATCTGTGTTAAAGCCGCTTTTTTCAGCCAGTTCTTTTAATGGATAAACACCGAAGATGCGTTCCCCGTTAGCGAATTCCCATGTGGGATAACTTGTAATACCCTCCTCTATGCATACCTCAGTTTGGGCTGTTCCGTCCGGAGTAGAACACTCTGTGTAATCAATATATTGAAAAGCTTCTTCGCCGAATAAGTTTTTTTGATCCCCACAGTGGCCACACCAGAACGCGCCATACAACTTAATACCAGAATCCGTAAGATGCTTAGCCAGAGCTACTTTTTGTTCGGTGTCAAACCCAGCCGGTTTAGAACAACTGGCGGCACTTAAAAGAAAAATCGTTATCATCAGAAATCCAACTGCTAAAATTTTATTATTCATCGATACTCTCCGCTAAATAATATTTTCACATTCCGCGACGAACACATAATTTTGTGTCATACTCATCCGTCGGCAGACAGATGCATCACTTTTTAATTTTTTAAATATACTTCTGGTGGCCAGGGAGGGACTCGAACCCTCACGGGATTGCTCCCACACGATTTTGAGTCGTGCGCGTCTACCAGTTCCGCCACCCGGCCAAAATTTTATGGGGCAGAAATACTAATTTTGTCACCAGACCCCATCTTTAATTCTACTTGATTGGAAACTTTTTAGTACATGCCGCCACTTCTTTTTTCACCGCCGATAATACACTCTTACTCTTGGGTTTGTCTATAACTTTGGCAATCATCAGGGCAATCTGCTCCATTTGGGACTCCTTCATCCCCCGGCTGGTTACTACCGGAACGCCAAGCCGGATGCCAGAAGGATCAAACGGACTTCTCAGATCGTTTGGAATCATGTTTTTATTTAAGATAATCCCTGCCTTTCCTAGGGCTGTCTCAGCCTCCTTGCCGGTAATATTTTTGTTAGTCAAATCTATCAGTATCAGGTGAGTATCAGTGCCGCCTGTAATAAGGTTAAAATCTAGTTTTTGGAGAGCTCTGGCCAAAGCCTGGGCATTTTTGACAATCTGCGCAGCATAACGTTTGAATTCAGGCTTCATTGCATTTTGAAAGCAAAGAGCCTTGGCGGCTGTAATATTGTCATGGGGACCGCCCTGAACGCCGGGAAAGACCGCTTTGTCAATGGCGGCAGCCAACGAGGCCTTACAGGCGATAATCGCACCACGCGGCCCGCGCAGGGTCTTGTGTGTGGTTGACATCACGACATCGGCATGGGGAAACGGATACGGGTGCTGTCCGCCAACGATCAATCCAGCGATATGGGAAATATCAGCCACCAGATAGGCTCCGGCCTTTTTGGCTATCTTGCCGAAACGTTGAAAATCTATTTGGCGCGGATAAGCAGTTGCCCCACAAACAATAACCTTGGGCTTAAATATTTTGGCCATTGTTTCTATCTCGTCATAATTTAGAAGGCCAGAGTCGGGGTCCACTCCATATTGGACAAACTTGTACAACTTACCAGAAAAATTAACTTTGTGCCCGTGGGTAAGGTGCCCGCCGTGCGGTAGACTCATGCCCATAGCAGTATCGCCCGGTTTCATCAGAGCGAAATAGATAGCCATCATCGCCGGCGTACCGGAATACGGCTGAACGTTAATATGGTCGGCTCTAAACAGTTTTCTGCCAACAGCCACAGCCATTTGTTCAACAACATCGGCAACTTTATTACCGCCATAATATCTTTTTTGGGGATATCCCTCGGAATATTTATTCATTAAAGACGAACCGGCTGCTTGGCGAATTTCGGGGGGAGCGATATTTTCCGAAGCAATCAGACTAATTGTCTCCTGTTGCCTTTTATCTTCGTCTTTTAGCAATTGTTTAATACTTTTTGCCATGTCCCCATTCTATCATTTATGGGATTGCTTAAGAATAGTAGAAAATATATACTGGGACTGACGTTTTTAAGAGAAAACAATGACCAAATATGCATTTCTATTGGGTTCGCATCCGCTGATGAGTTTTTTGGAAATTCTGAATATTCTTGACGTAGAAAAAATATCTTACAGCAAACCTTATAGGTTGGGGGAAATACTACTTCTGGAGATGAAGATTTCGGATGCCAAATTAAAAAAACTACAAAACACACTGGGCGGGACAATTAAGATTATTGAAATAGTTGACGAATTTCGAGGTACCATTTTCCAGATAAATAAAATCTTAACGGCTGAACGTCTTTTAAAAAAATATTTTGCCCAAACCAAATCTAAAATTAATTTTGGATTTTCCGTCTATTCCCCAAAAAGTTTGGTCTACGCCGAAATTAATTGGCTGAGAAATTTTGCTTATCAAACTAAGCGCCGGCTCAAAGATAAATACAGCGTCCGATATGTCGATGAGAAAAACTTTGATCTTTCATCCGTCATGGTAGCCAACAATAAGCTGGTAGAAACTGGGGCTGAAATAGTAATTATTAAACAAGAGCAAAATTTCCTGGTCGGCCGGACTGCAACAGTCCAGGATTTCCGAAGCTATGTCCAGCGTGACATGGGTAAACCCTCACCGAATCCCAAATCCGGCATGCTGCCGCCTAAATTAGCTCAAATGATTGTAAATCTATCGCGTTCATCCGGTCAGAAAACTGTCTTTGACCCCTTTTGTGGCAGCGGAATTATTTTACAGGAAGCCCTACTTTTAAACCTGGATATACTTGGATCAGATATTGACGAAGCAGCTGTAAAATCCACTTTGGCAAATCTCGAATGGCTGATAAAAACCTATAATGCAGCCGCTAAAAAACTAGGCGGGGAAAAAATTAAAAAAACCAGTATCAGTGGCAGAATTCGTGAGGCCGATGCTACACGTTCTCGTTGGGCAAAAGCTAACACAACAGACACATTTATCGCTACCGAACCGTATCTCGGTCCGCCTCAGCGCCGGGTGCCGCTGATGCACAACGCCAAAAAAATAGCTCACGAACTAGAAGAATTATACTTAGGGTTTTTTAACAATCTTCATAATAACTTCAGCAAAATCAAAAGAATTGGCATAGTTTTTCCAGTGATTAAGACTAACGAGGGCCTGTTGTATTTGAACATTCTGGATAAAATTGGAGACATTGGTTACATTCGCCATGACTTTCTGCCAAGCGAGCAAGCCAAAAAGGAGGCCTATGTCTCCCACCGCGGTGGCCTGCTTTATTCTAGGCCCGACCAGTTCGTTTTAAGAGAGATTTTCGTGTTTGAAAGAAGATAACACTGATTTTGATTGACTTAACACCATTTTTTCATTAACCTGATGCTTGATACCACATTCTTAATTCGTCATTCTTAATTCCTAATTCTAGCCTATGGCACACGTTAAAGCGGGGGGGACAGCAAAGAATTTGCGCGATTCCAAACCCAAAATGCTTGGGGTTAAAGTCTATGGCAACCAGCATGTTAACGCTGGTGGGATTATCGTGCGCCAACGTGGCCAGAGATATCGATGTGGTGAGAACACCAGAATGGGCAAAGATCACACCATTTTTGCAACCAAAGAGGGGAAAGTTAAATTTAAGGTTAAGCGGATTGTAAATAACGGCAGGACTATAAACAGCGCCACCTTTGTCAGCGTAGTCTAACCCCTTTCTTTTTGTCACCGTTTTCATTTATCCAGTATATGTACGGCCGTACATATATGCGATAATAGATCCGTGGCGCCAAAGAGAAAACAACTAGCAGCAAATAAGTCGTCGGTTAACAGAACGGCTATAGTTCGACGGGTTATTATCCAATCGCTTAAGAACACAGGCAGTTGGATATTTGATTTAGCTGTTATTCCTTTAGAAACAAAATACAAAGGTTTTAGATTAGCTAAAAGAGGAGAACTTCGAAAAATTCTTGCTAGATTAATTTACCAAAAAGAAATAGAGAAGTGTAATCCCAATCGTTATCGTCTTACCCAACTGGGAATGATTAAGGCCCTACCGGAAATTAAAAAAGAACTGGTTCATGACGGCAAGACCCGCATTCTAGTATTTGATGTACCAGAAAGTGAAAGAAAGAGACGCGATCATTTTAGGCGCCACCTCAAGCTACTCGGATTTAAAAAACATCAGCAAAGCGTCTGGATTAGTTATGAAGATTGCGAGGCATGGATTGAACAATTGGTGGATTATCATAAGGTTGGAAATTATGTATCGCTATATATTGGTGAACATGTTTGGTAATACCACACCAATTGCTGTTTTGACTTATCCAGTATATGTACGGCCGTGCGTATAGTGGATAGTTGGTACAGATTAAAACAGGGGTAATAAAAAAAGGAAGACAGGAGAGCTACCCCCTTTCTTCCTTTTACTCAAACTAGACTATTGCTTTTTGCCTATCTTCTTTTGCTTCGTTGACTGTCAGCAGAGTACTGCTGCGGATCACCGCCCCGATAAAATCACGGAACAACGGATGCGGACGGTTGGGGCGTGACTTAAACTCTGGATGAAACTGCACTCCGACATACCAAGGGTGGTCAACTATTTCCACAATTTCCACTAACTCATTGTTGGGAGAAATCCCGGCCAATACCATACCGGCCTTTTCAAAATCCCGGCGATATTTATTGTTGAATTCAAAACGGTGACGATGGCGCTCGGAGATTTTGGTTTGTCTGTAGGCATCATAAGAACGAGTTCCCTTCTTAAGCACCGCCGGATAAGCCCCCAAACGCATAGTTCCACCTTTGTTAGCAATCGTTCTTTGATACTCCATGATGTGAATCACGGGATGTTCAGTTTTTGCGTTAAATTCTTCACTATTGGCCTTGGCCAGGCCCAGTACGTTACGGGCAAATTCAATCACCGCAACTTGCATCCCCAAGCACAGACCCAGAAAAGGGATTTCATTTTCTCTGGCATACTGGGCCGCTGAGATCTTACCCTCAATTCCACGGATGCCAAAACCGCCCGGTATCACGTAGCCATCGCAACCAAACATAATCTCGGCAACGTTAGCATTGGGGCTGGCTAAATCCTCGGCATCAATCCATTTGATATTAACATCAACATTGTGATGCCAGCCGGCAGCTCTTAGAGATTCGAACACGCAGATGTAGGTATCCTCCATCGTCGTATATTTAGCGACGATGCCAATATTGATTTCACGCTTGTCGGATTTAATCTTACCGACCAATTCGCGCCATTCGGCCAGATCCGGTTCTTTTTCTTCCAGATCGAACTTCTGCTCTATGATTTTGCCCAAGTCGTAATTTTCCAAAGTTAAAGGAACTTCATAAACGGTATCAGCGGTTTCCAGCGGAATGACATGGGTGGGGGGCAGGCTTGAGGCGCGGGCAATTTTATCCAGCGCCGATTTGTTAACAGCGTGATCGCTGCGGCAGAAAATAATATCGGGAGCGATGCCGATGCCTTGCAAATCTCGGATACTGAACTGGGCCGGTTTGGTTTTTACTTCCTTTGAACTTTTAAGATAGGGGAGAAATACTGTGTGACAATACATAATTCTATTCGGCCCTAATTCGTTTTTCATCATGCGGATGGCTTCAAGATAATAAAAACCTTCCATGTCCCCTACCGTCCCGCCAACTTCAACAACTGCAATATCGGCGTTGGCCTTCTCGGCTCCCCGCATAATGATTGAAACAACTTCATTGGTCAGATGGGGGACTACCTGGACCGTTTTTCCCAAGAAGTCTCCCCTTCTTTCTTTGGCTATCAAATCACTATAAACTCGACCGGTCATAACGGATGAATCTTGGGTTAAATTCTCATCGATGAACCGCTCATAATGTCCTAAATCCAAATCTGTTTCGGCGCCATCGTCAGTCACAAACACTTCGCCGTGCTCCCCCGGATTTAACGTTCCAGCATCATAATTAATGTACTGGTCAAGTTTTTGCATGTAGATTTTGTAACCGCGGGCTTTTAAAATATTACCCATTGAGGCGGCGGCTATCCCCTTCCCCAGTCCAGAGAGGACTCCGCCGGTTACAAAAATAAATTTAATTTTTTTGTCGGTCATGTTTTATAAACTCTTTCAATATGCTCTGGAATACGCGTGGTGATTTCATAATTGATAGTATTGGCCCAGTCAGCAACGTCAGTGGCGGTGATTGTTTTGTTCTTGCTCTTGCCAATTAGAACAATTTCATCACCGACTTTGGCCCGTGGACGTCTGCTCAAATCCAGTATGGTCATATTCATACATATCCGCCCAATAATGGGTACCACTGCACCCTTCAATAAAGCAAAACCCATGTTGCTCAGACTCCTGGGCAAACCTTCGTAATAACCCACCGGAATTACTCCGATAGTCATCGCCCGGGGCGCCTGAAAACTACAGCCATAGCCAATGAAATCCCCCGTTTTCACCCGCTTAACCTGCACCAGCTTGGTTTTATAGCTAAGCGCTGGTTTCAACTTGAAGTTTCGCGTCTTCTTGCTTCGTTTGCACCAAAGTTCCACCCCCCGGCTGGGCCACAGCCCATACATTTCTATGCCTATTCTAACACAATTGAATCGGCTCTCCGGCAAACAGCTGGCAGCCGCAGAAGCAGCTAATGACGCAATTGGAATTTTAACGCCTAGATCTTCGATCTTTTTAAGAATTCGCTCAAACGTTAAAATTTGGTCGCTAGTGTAGCTTTTATTAAGCTCTTCAACAGAAGCCAGATGTGAATAAATACCCTCCAATTGTAGATATCGGCTTTTGGCCGCAATACGTTTAACGATCTTAATTACACCATTGTTATTTCCATCAATCGAAAAACCAAGCCGATTAATACCGGTCTCTATCTTCAGCCAGATGATCGCTCTTTTGTTTAGAATAAAGGCAGTCCGGCTAATCATTCGATAGGACTCTTGGTTGTACACCGCCATTGCTACCTTCTCTTTGATAAGAGATTTGATGTCTTCCTTGGCTACCGCGCCTAAAACAACAATCGGACGTAAAATTCCTTTTTTCCTTAGCCACAATGCTTCCTGCGCCGATACCACTCCCAAATAGGCAGCTCCGGACTTTAGGGCTTGTCTGGCCACTTCTAAAATACCATGACCATAGGCATTGGCCTTCACTACAGCCATAATCCGAGTTTCGGGTTTGAGCAGTCGTCTAACCTGCTTGATATTATGATCAATTGCTTTAAGATCAACAGAAATAGCAATGAGTGAACCGCTCATAAATTATCCACAAACTTACCTTTGTATAATACACTAAAATTCGACCTGAGCGGAAATAGACTAATATACAAAAACAGCCCTGTTGTATAAATCAGAACATCAGAACGAGATCTCATCAAATCTAAACCCGTACATTCCTTAGTACGTACCATAATATATACTATAGTATATATTATTTGTAGAAAAATCCCGCTATTTGCTCCACGACTGGCTCATCGTCTGGCCATTTGGCATAGTCATCTCAAAATAACCGGTTTCACCGTCTTCAGAAAAGTAATAATCCATTTCACTGCCCATAGCACTGTAAATGACATGGCAGAGATTATCATACTTGCCGCCGCTAACCAGCTCAACTATCTTCCACTCCCCTACTAAGCCGTCAGAGCCGGTATAGTTCCAATCAGCGCCGGTCTGGCACCAGCTGCTTGTATCGCCGGCATTCATAGTCACACTTCCATCATCTGTCTGGATGGTTGTGGTTTTCCCACAGGCCGACAATACAAACATGCCGATCAAAAGAACTGCAAAAAGCCACGTCTTTTTTGTAAACATTGCCTAATAATTAAACTGCTATACCACTATGAGTCTAACAGCCCGCTAGTCTGTTCGTCCATTAATCCGTCTACACATCTAAATTCTGCACTTCTTTGGCGTTTTCCTGGATAAATTTTTTCCGCGGTTCAACTTCATTACCCATCAAGGTGCTAAAAACCTCGTCGGCCTCGGCAGTATCAGTAATCTTAACTTGATAAAGAATTCTATTTTCCGGATTCATAGTGGTTTCCCACAGTTGCTCTGGATTCATTTCACCCAAACCTTTGTAGCGCTGAATGCTGATGCCTTTGATCTTATCCCCTGTCCCTTCACCAGTTTCACCAACCGCCTCGCCAGCTTCGATCTCTTCAGGCGCTTCCGTACTTTTCTCATCGGCAGAGCCGGCAGCTTCCCCTGAAACGGATTTTTGGGCTTCTGACTTAGCTTTTTTCTTGGCCTTTCCCTCCATCATCTCAGCTATAATCTTGTCTTTCTCCTCATCACTGTAGGCCCAGCGGACATTTTTTCCGCTTTTTATTTGGTACAAGGGCGGCTGGGCTATATAAAGATAGCCCTTTTCAATAACCGCAGGCATATGACGGAAGAAGAATGTCAACAACAGAGTTTTAATATGGGCGCCGTCAACGTCGGCGTCTGTCATAATGATAACCCTGTGGTAGCGAATTTTTTCTATGTCAAATTGTTCGCCAATACCGGTGCCTAAGGCAATAATCATTATTTTAATCTCATTGTTGGAGAGCATCTTATCAAGACGGGCTCTTTCCACATTCAGGATTTTTCCCCGAAGCGGCAGGATGGCCTGAAACTCCCGGTTGCGCCCACTTTTGGCGGAACCACCGGCTGAATCTCCCTCCACAATGTAAAGTTCGCAATCCTTTGGATTGCGTTTAGAACAATCTGCCAATTTACCCGGCAGAGTCATTCCATCCAAAGCTCCTTTGCGAATAACCGTTTCGCGGGCGGCTCTAGCCGCTAAACGAGCCTTAGCCGCGAGCATTGATTTGCTAATGATTCGCCGGGCTTCACTGGGATGTTCTTCTAAGTAGTTGGAAAAATAATCAGTAAGGATGGAATCAACCGCAGCCCTCACCTCAGCATTGCCCAGTTTGGCTTTGGTCTGTCCTTCAAACTGCGGATTTTTCAGCTTAACTGAAATAATGGCGGTTAAACCCTCGCGGACATCATCGCCGGTAAGGGTCTCTCCATTCTTGCCGTTTTTATTGATCAGCCCGGCCTTTTTGGCATAATTATTTAAAGTTCTGGTCAGTGCTGTCCTAAAGCCAACGACGTGGGTGCCGCCCTCCGGGTTATAGATATTATTGGCGAACGCCTTTAAAACTTCTGAATAATCTTCGGTGTATTGCAGAGAAATTTCAACATTGATGCCATTGCGTTCCTTGTCCACATAAAACGGCGGAGAAAACAGAGGGGTTTTGTTTTGATTTATTTCCTCAACATATGCCCTTAATCCGCCCTCAAAGTAAAAAGTCTGGGTTTCACCGGTTTTTTCATTGGTAGCTATAATTTTGGCGCCTTTGGTTAAATACGCCCGCTGCTTTAGCCGGTCAGCAATAGTCTTCCAGTTGTAGTCGTCAACCGTATCAAAAATTTCTTTATCGGCGTGATAAGTAACCTTGGTACCGTGTCCTTTGGCGTGCTGGTTGATAATTTTAACCGGACCTTTGGCTTTGCCTTGACTGTATTCCTGGGTGTAGGCCTTACCGTCCCGGGTGACTTCTACCCGCATGTAGTCCGACAAAGCGTTAACTACTGAAACACCGACACCGTGCAGACCGCCGGACACTTTATATCCAGAGCCGCCAAACTTACCGCCGGCATGAAGGGTGGTCATAATTGTTTCGAGTGTAGACTTTTTGGTTTGGGGATGCTTCTCGACCGGAATACCGCGCCCATCGTCAATTACGGTTATCTTGTCGTCTTTGTGCAGGATCAATTCAATAGTGGTGGCATATCCCCCCATAATTTCGTCAATGCTGTTATCAACCACTTCCCAAATTAAATGATGAAGACCGTCAACTCCGGTAGAGCCGACAAACATGCCCGGACGTTTACGGACCGGTGTTAAACCTTCTAAAACTTGAATATCTTTGGCAGTGTAAGTTGATTTTTTACCCGGAGCAACTAGTTGTTTGCTAGCGGCTCTTTTTACCTTCTTGCCCGAACCTTTGCGCACAGCGCTCCGACTGGACTTACTTGATTTCTTAGGCATTCCTTTAACAACTTAGATTGTGTATGTATACGGTATTTTTAACTATTCTGGAGGTTAATTTACTCAACAAATTCCTGATTTTCTAAAATTTATTTCTCGGATATGGACTAAACTAAACGGGTACTTTTTCCAATAAAATAGACTCCAGTGTACCCGCCACATAGCACTCCTACTCGCCTTAATTATACCCTATTTGAAGGGGTTAAAACAAGAGATCTCAGCTTTGGCGCAATTTGGCGTTATATCGCTCTGAGAGCAGATTTTGTATTCTCTCTTCAACTCGTTTTCGGTCTTCCTTTGTCAGAGTTTTTACCTCGCTCGTAATTTCGATATGAAAGGCAATATTTTTGCCTTCATCACCAAGATGATGAACATCAAACAATGAAACCTTGGATACTAGAATATCGGCTGTTGCGATGGTGTCCAAAATATCCCCAATTCGAATCCGATCAGGCACAACAAAGGCCATGTCAAACTTGATCGGCGGAAATTTGGGCAGTGGCTTGAACTTTTTAGACCCGGCCAAGCGGGAAACTAATCCATCTATCTTCATTGAAAAATAGGCGTCGTTATCCTTAACCCTAACAATTTCGCCAATTTGTTTTTTGTCAGCAAGTATTCTCATACCGTTTAACCCTTTAACCTCGCGATATTCAACTACAATTCCCAGCTCGGCCAACAAAGTGTCCAGAGCCCCCCTGATTTGGCGGTAAGCGGCCTCATCTTTGATCCGGCCAACCAGTTGCTGGAATTCATCAGGTAGCACCTCGCCCACATCAACAAATGCTGTATTTAGTTCGAAGACCTTGAATCTATCAGCAGGACGATTTCCCTCCATAAACTCAGCGGCAGTAATACCGGAAGTCAGATCGGATTTAAGGTGAGTCAGATGGCTCACCAGTGGCTTCTCCAGCCGAACAGCCCGGGGACTACCGCTGTCAAATGGCGACAGATAAATTTCAATAAACCCCAGTCGGACTAAAATCTCTTTGATTCGCCGGACGGCCAAGCGCAAGTCCTTAACTTTGGACGGAGCTAGTACGACTTCCGGCATTGTGTGGGGAATTTTGTCGATGCCGTATATTTTCAAAATTTCTTCCGTAACGTCAGCAACTCCACGCATATCCTGACGATAATGAGGAATCTGAATAACCAGCCTGCCATTCTTCAACACAGTCGGCATATCCAGACGGGTAAGAATATCCACCATCTCATTCGGAGGTATTGTAATGCCAGCCAAGGCGTTAATTTGGTCGGTGGCAACTTCTATCTTCGTTGTCGCATCCGGTAATTTTTGATGGGCATCAATACCAACGGCTGAAACTTCACAGTTCAAAGATTCCTGCTGGATAAGGTTTATCGCTCTTCGGATAGCTAACTCAGGAAGCAACACACTCAATCCCCGCTCAAATCTGGCGCTAGAATCTGTGTGTACACCTAGCTTACGCGAGGTCTGACGGATGGACACCATATCAAAATTGGCCACCTCCAAAAAGATATCCTTGGTCTTTTCAGTTACGCCACTTTCCTCACCGCCGACAATTCCGGCTACCGCCAATGGTTTTTGGCTGTCGGCGATAACCAGCATAGAATTTTCTAAATTATGCTCGCAGCCGTCCAGGCCCCTGATTGTTTCTCCAGACTTAGCTTGGCGGACGATAATTTGATTATCTTTGATTTTGTCCAAATCAAAAGCGTGAATTGGCTGGCCCAGTTCCAAAAGAACATAATTAGATATATCGACGATATTATTAATTGGCCTTAAACCCGACGCCAACAATATTCGCTGCATCCACTCGGGCGACGGTTTAACGGTTACATTCCTGATCACCCGACCCATATACCGGGGACAAAGCTTGTAATCTTTAACTTCGACAGCAACGGACCTGTCGAATTTTCCTTGTTTCGATTTAAAGTCGAGACTGATGCCGGGCTTGAAGTCCTTTTTCAAAACAGCAGCCACTTCCCGGGCAATTGACAAATAAGAAAGATAATCCGGTCTATTGGACAGCACCTTCAAATCAAAAATCGTGTCGCTATCCTCCCCGATCACTTCGCTTAGCGGCGTGCCGATTTTGAGTTTGTTATTAAGAATCCAAATACCCTCCGGGGCGGACTCCCCTTCTGGGCGGAACCCCCCGGACCTTTTTTCCAAATTCAACTCAGCTTTGCTGCATAACATTCCAAACGAGCGCTGCCCGCGAATCACGGTGCTTTTGATCTTCAAGCCGTTTGGCAGGACACATCCCTCCAAGGCAACCGGCACCTTTTGGCCAACAGCAATATTGCTGGCACCGCAGACAATATCCAAAATCTGGTCGCCCTCCGGGCCAGAGGCTTCTCCGGGCCGGTGGCCCACATCAACTTTCGCCAGCTGCAGCTTATCGGCATTGGGGTGCGGATTGATCTCTTTGATCTCGCCCACCACCACTCCTTCGTATTGGCTTGAACTAATAACTTCCTCAACTTCTGTAATATGCAAATTAATAATGTCTGCAACGGCTTGCGGACTTTCTTTAAAACCAATCCAGTTCTTGAGGAAATTATATGATATTTTCATCTTTTTTCGTTACGCTGAATTTATTTCAGCATCTAGCATCCTGCCAAGACCTCCGGTTCAGAGAACCTTAAAATTCGGAGAAGGGCTTTAGCCCAGAGGGATCCTGAACCAAATTCAGGATGACATTAATAATATTTTTAAAATTGTTTAAGAAAATCAAAATTTGGCTGATAGAAATAACGGATGTCTTTAATCCCATACTTCAACATGATCAGCCGCTCAATGCCCATGCCAAAGGCAAAGCCGGAGTACTCATCCGGATCAACACCGCCGTTTTTAAGAACCTTCCGACTGACCATTCCGCAACCCATCAGCTCCAGCCATTTACCGCCAAACCAAGCATCCACTTCGTAGCTTGGTTCAGTAAAGGGAAAGTAACTTGGCCGAAGGCGCGTTTCAACATCTTCTCCCAAAATGTGCTTAACCATCGCATCAATGACGGCCTTAAGATTCGCCACGGTAATGTTTTTGTCGATCATCAGGCCTTCCAGCTGATAGAATACCGAGCCATGGGTAGCGTCCTCGGCCTCATATCGGAAAGTTCGGCCGGGCGCAATAATCCGGATCGGGGCTTTGTGCGATTTCATATATCGCAGCTGAACCGGCGAGGTGTGAGTTCGCAGTAACGTATTATTTTTAGATCCTTCCTTCCGATTAACCCAGAAAGTGTCCCACTCATCACGAGCCGGATGGTTGTCTGGAATATTCAAGAGGTCAAAGTTATATTTTTCCAGCTCTACTTCAGGGCCTTCGGCCACGGAAAATCCCAGCCCCCTGAAATATTCAATCAAATCGTCAATTATTTGAGTGATGGGATGCAGCCGTCCTAAATCTGGTACTATTCCTGGACAAGTTGGATCAAAACTGGCCGACCTGCCGTCTCTTGCTTTATCCTTTGCTTTATCCTTTAGGTCGTTCAGCAACTGTATAATCTCCCGCTTAATGCGATTACCCAGTTCGCCCATATCCCTTCTGGCTTTTTCGGGTAAATCTTTTATTTTACGCAAAGACCGGGCGAGAGCAGATTTCCGCCCGAGATATTTGATTCTTAATTGTTCGTAATCAGAAAAGTTAGCTGAAACTATCTCAGCTCTGGCTTCCTTTAAAATAGTCCTTAACTTTTCTTCCAAAACCCATAATCGAATTTAAGTGTATGTCCTTTTAAAAAACCAACCAAACTCCACTTTCTCATTCTACTTAACTCGAAAGTAAATCTCCAGCACCAGCGCCACCAAAATTATCATGGCAGTGTTCCACCAGTTCAATGCGCCCAGTGATTTTAATATACCTGCAGAAATTAAAATAGCCCCCAGTAAAATTCCCCCCCTGAGAGATATGGTATACGCTTTGATCGGATTTTCCAGAAATTTGCGCCTGACAAATAGGTATAACAATAAGGTAATCAGACCCATCAAAGTCGCGCCTAGGGAAATAAAAAATAAGATGACCCCAACCAGGCCAGCCGTCGTGGGATCAAAATAAAAAAGCACCAGTAAAAAAGCCACCAATGTTAGCAAAGTCGCGATACTGGTTCCGATTAGATATCCTTTTACAGGCATACCTATATATTACCAGAAATAAAAGAGGCGCCCGCCGGGTAGTCCTAAAGATTACTTTTAACTCCGTTGGCGGGCGGCCAAGTTACACCCAAACCGTCACTGCGGGTCCCCGGCCGCGTTCAACAGACAAATTTCTTTATCTGCTCAACGCGACCAAGTTCCCTCCTAAGGTGCAAATACGCTCTGTTTGTTTTTGTTTTTAATCAAACTTTTTGAGCAAACAGGACAGTAAGGGAAAGCGAAGCAACACTGGGGGGAGTGTTACTCCGCTTCCCATTACTCTTCTGTTTTAACGATTGGGTTTTTAATTTGCATCTTCACCAAATTATCACAGTCTATCATGGTTTATCATCCTTGTCAAGACCCTCCCTTGGGGACCGGGGCCAACCAATGTGTCAGAAGAGGTTTTATGAACAAACAGCAGTTAATCAAATAAGGAATCGATTTTGTCTGGTATTACACTGAATCCCGCCAATGAGTCAATAATCTTGCGACCATAATCCTTGGCGTACAGTCTGGCGTCAATCAAGCTAATGGGTCTCTGAAGCAGAGAAACAGTGTGTAATACCACTTTAAAGCGAAAAACTGCCCGAGCCAAGGTGTAGCTTTCAAAACCCTCCCAGCCATCGCCGAGCACCCTAAATTGCGGCCGGGAAATCGCCTCGAACGGAATTTTACCCAAAACTATTCTATCAAAATCCCCGGCATACCAAACTGCTTGGTGCATCCACGCATAGTAACTAATATAAATCGCTGGCTGACCGTCTTTCAAAAGCGGCGGAACGCATGTAATTGTGCCGGCAGTGTCATTACTGAAGAGTTTTATACCGTTTGCTTTTGCTTCATCAAAGATTTTTGTGAAAACACTTTTGGCTTCAAAATTTGATGGTGCCAGGATCAGTGATTTTTCATTTTTTTTGAGTATCAATTGTCTGGCCGCGCCTACCAGTGCCTCAGTCGAATCTTCACTGGCATCATCGGCAACGATCAACTCCGTTTTACCCGCCGGCTCGATGATTCGGCTGTTAAACTCGCCAAAATATCTTTTCCAGTAGTCAAACCTGCCGGCAACCGATAAACCGGAAGATAGAACTGTAACATTTCTCGCCTCACTGGCAATTCTCAGAATATTTGAAAACTTTGGAACAGCGGGAACCAGTTCAAGATAAAAACGATTGTCATCGGCAAAAAGAAAATATCGATAGTCAGCCCGCTGTATTTTGAGTGCCTGCAGATGGTCAATAAGCTTTTCTGTGCCGGCAATTTGGGGGACTGCCGGAGCCTTGATTTCCCGAATGAGTTTAAGATAGCTTTCCAGATTTTCTACCGCATTGCCAATTTCTTCCTTAAATTCTTTATCTAACACATCTTGACTAAGCTCAATATTGCGTTCTTGCTGCGACACCGGCGGGGACATCCGATAAATACTAATAATCATTTCGCTCAGCTTGGTAAAACTGGAACTAATTTGGTTTAAAATCTTAAAGGCCGTATCGGCAATCTTAACATCAATTGGTTTAATATGCTGATGTATAAAATCTCGGCGGCTGCTGATGGCAGCATTAAAATAATTGAGTGAAAAAAGACGGCTGCTGGCTCTAAATTCGGCATCTTCCATCATCAGCGGATCAAATATAACAACCTCGCGGCCGGCTACATCCATGTCCAGCGCCGCAGTGGGTGAAACCAGAATTAAATCAGCCCGGCTGGTCTCGGAGCCCAGAGATGAAAACTTCTGCTCCCATTGGTATTCCTCTTCGCGGGTCAGATAAAGCTTGGCATAATCTCTCCCCCACTCTTCTTTAAAAATAATGATTTTGGTAATAATTCTGGCTTCCAACGCGCCAATCGGAATACCGCTTTCGACAAGCTCAACCTCGGAGCCCTCACGATATGTCAGTTTGGCCGGATAGTAGAAGTCAACTGTGGCACCTGCTATTATTGATTGCCAATCTATTTGTTTAATCATCTTTTCCGGAACAATCAGAACAGCTGGTTTAACCGAAACGGCGTAGCTTAGGGCCAGACCCAAAGACGAAACCGGAAAATGAGTTTCTATAAAATTAACCTTGCCAGATTTAACATCATTAATTTTGCTTAAATATTCACCGCTCTGTTCGATATCCTCCGCCAGCCCGTTTGTGACTGTAGTATCGCTAACAGCCTTAAATCTCTCATCGCCAAAATCCAAAGGATTAGCGAACAGCCACTGCCACTGCCATGTATCTTCACCAACCAGTTGATTGATCTGCTGTCTGGTGCTGGCCTGAAGATCAGCGACATGATGCACTAGCAGCTTAAACAGATCGACAGTCGCCAAGACATCAGCCATGGCCCGATGAGCCGGCTGGTGTACAAAATTAAAATGCTTGGCCAGGTGCTCTAACCGATAAAAATCTTGGTATGGCAAAACCGTGTGGGCCAATTCTAGTGTGTCCAGCACGGGATTAAGCTTGACATCACAACCCTTGGCCACAAGAAATTCTATATCAAAGCCTATGTTGTGACCAACAATCGGTAAATCGCCGCAAAATTGCTCGATCTGTGGAATAAGTTCTTCAATTGCCGGCTGATCCCTAATATCCTCAGGCCTGATGCCTGTCAGTGCAATAATTGTTGGCGATAGGACCTGATCAGTTGAAACTAAAAAATCCAGTTGATCAATAATATTACCCGAAGCGTCGAGCTTGACAGCGGCAAACTCGATGATGTCATCGGTTTTACTATCAACACCCGTCGTCTCAAGATCTAAAACAATAAATTCTTGATATTTCATAAGCATTCCGTTATGGCAGGCCCCTTGGCCATTGCGATATTGCAAATCCCTTTATCTCATTTTGTCATTGCCAGAAGAAAATATAGGAACTATTGCAGGCGGCTTAAAATAACTTCCACCCGATTTGGCTCAAAACTTACCACACTTAAGCCTTCACTGACTTCAAACATGCCTTTTGATATGTCGACGAAGTTGGCGCCAGAAAGTGCTCCTTGTAAATCCAAGTTCAGCTTTACCTGGCTGCGTGAAAGCCCTTTCAAAATTTCAGGATTGCCGGCTACCATCACCTTGATGCTTGATGGATTAATATTAGTTACGCCAAACCCCTCTGTAACATTAATATACGCAGGAATAATAGAAATTTGGCGGGTTCCTTCACTGGATTGGACTATAACGTTCACTAATACCAGATTTTCTCCTACTACTTTGACACCGTTCGGCAGGTTAGCGGCTACCTGAGTTTTAAAACTCTTGGTTTTGCCGTTCAGATTAATGGGAGTCGTGAATAGATATGAAAGTTGATCAAGCTTTCTTTGAGTGCCACTTACCATCATAACTTGCGGCTCGAATATAACTTCCTGAATCCAGAAACCGCCCGGTAACTCCCCCGCAAAGGCTGCCTTTAGACCTAAGTTTCTAAACGAAGCTCCCTTGTCTATTTCCACACTAATCTCTCCTGACTCGGGTGTTATCCAGACAGAATGGTTGACTGTCCCCTCTGCGGTTTCAGCTTTGTAGGTTACCGGAGCTGTAAACCGCTGGCTCCGACCATCTATAGATACTCTGGCTTTGACATCACTGACCAATTCCAAGGCGGCCGATGCCCCATGCACCGTAACTTGATTAGGAAACACCTCTACATCCTTGACACTATAACTATCCGCCACCCAGCCGTCTGTCTCTATGACAACGGGAACTATCTTCGTGGTTATGAAATCTACATCAAAAACTATTTCGTCAGGTTCCCAGCTGATTAGCTTGACCCCCTCAGGAATAGCATTATTCTGAATTTTGGCAGAATACCGACCGGGCTTTGTCACATCAGCCAGATCGATGGCAAAACTAAAAGTTTGATCGCTAATCAGTCCCAATGCATACGGGGTGCCGGAAATATGAGTAGCCACCTCAGTTATGGGATCTACGACTGCCAAATCCTCGGCTAAATTCTTGATATAAACCGGCGAATTGAGGGTTTGGGAATGTACTGTGGCCGCATAAACATTAACCCAGACAATCATAGCGATTAACAATACTAGCCCTCGCATAACTGGGAGTGTAAATATTCGTGCCATTACTTCTGATAAATAAATATGGTTTGTAAAACCCTTACCAAATCCTGGGGGGAGAGATTTTTGTAAACATCATCATTGTGTATGACATTAATGTCGCCAGCCGCTTTGTTGGCCACAATCACCACTGCCCCCAAGTCCTTGGCAACTTTTCTGACCAATCGATCATTAATGTTAAACAGAACTTTGGCGTCTTTTTTAAACAGGGTTGAGCCAGCTCCGACAATCTTATTACCGTCGATGATCACCGCCCCTTTGCCCAAAACAGAACCGTTGGCAAAAAAATCAATCAGCAAATCCGAACGGACCCGCGAATTCATCTTGGTGCTATTTTCCAGCAAACGAGCCAAAGACTTGTCCTTTTTAATGATAATCAGCGCCAGTTTGCGGGCGCGAGACAGCACTGCCAGCGCTTCGCCCAGGGCCTTGATGGTCTTTTGAATATCTGTCGGAACAAAGCGATTGGGACGAACCTGATTAAACATCTTGATAACTGGCATTTCCAAGACGTTTTTCACTTCGGGAGCATAGAGCACACCGATAGCCAGCAGAACTATCACTAAAATGAACGCAGACACATAAAACAGCGCCAACATCCCCAGCATTTTGGACAAGAGCATAATTATCAGCAATATCAAAACCCTGGGAAATATCCTGATTAATTCAGACCGGCGAAGTCGTTTATAAATCCACCAGAGCAGCCCGAATACTAGCAGCGTATCAATGATGCCGATTAACGTAACGCCGCTGACTATATTTTCCCAAAACAGGCCCGCTGTCGAAGCCAGCGCGGATATGGTATCGCCAATATGATTAAGAAATACTTCCCACATAATCATCGATCAGGGAAACTTTTAACCCCCCAACTACCTCACATCATACGATAAAAGTATGAAATTGTGAAAAATAACCTTCTCAGCTAATAACAGATATCGTTTAACCGCTCACTACTATGCGAAATGGATTAGTCTGCCCGACAAAGCGATTTGGGCTATTCCCGCAGCCGCGGCTATTAAGGTAATTCCGATGACATTTAACACAAAACTCAGAATCATAAACTGGTAAGTTTTGACCTTGGCAATGCCAAGTAAAGCCATGCCGATTTCATCCGGAAATGGAGAGGCAATAATAATAGCACCCAAAATCGGCAACGTCCATTTAAAATATCTGGTTTTTGCAACTTGAGTTAGCGGAGATTTTCGGAATTTTCTTAGAAGGTCTGAGGCCCTTTCAATCAAATGATCTTTAATAAATTTAAATATAAAAAAATCCCCCACAGTGGCTCCGAATCCTGCAATAAGCCCGATCTCCCAAGCCGGTATTGTCTGGCTAAATAATAACAAAACAACAATGGCTGTTGAAATGGTAAATGTAAAAGCAAAGAATATCCCGGCAATAAATATACCCAAATAGCCCCAACTTCCTAAACCGAAAAGAAAATCGTGGAAAGGCTGATACTGCAACAGTCCGATTGCGACAATTATTGAAACTCCAACTAACGCCCAATTGGTACGGGAAGTGTTGTTTCTGCGTGACGCCATAAACTTAGTATATCACTATGAAATTTTGAACGGCTCATGCTTGTCTAGCCGTAGCCCAAATAAAATCGGATGAGCCGTCGAGCTGGTGCAGGACGGAGCGGAATGGCTAACCACTCCGTCCTGCTTCATCTTGTTTGGAGACAGCCGGTTTAAGACTCAGCAGGAGAAACAGAAGTTGGCTTGGAATAATATTTGATGCGAACCGCTCCGCAACAAGGACAGTAGAAAATTCCACCCTCTTTCTCTTTTTCGCCGACCTTTTTCCATTCATGTTCGCACTTTTGCCGAATCATTTGACCTGCAGTCATGTTGCGAACAGAATCTGTCCCATTCAAGGTGCCACTTTCCCCCGTATCCGAAGAATTCATTAATCCCTCCCATCACAAGATGTTTCCATTGTACTGTAAAAACTACTCCTAGCCAAGATTTTAGAGCGTTTAATTTAACTAAAAAGCTGGCAAATACTCAGAAACAAAAGACATATTTTTTATATGTTCTAACCAAAACAGAACAGACAAGCTCCACGCCTGCCTGCCTGTGGCTGACAGTTTTCATTCTTCCTGTTTGAGTGGACTATCTGCAGGCACAGGGCGCATTAGCATCACCAAGATCGACTTTACAGCTCGTCCCTTTGGGACAATTGTCGCCGCCTAAGCATCTTGGATGCATCCGCCCTGAGGTCCTGCAAGGACCCTCGCCACTCAGCGATGTGTCCATTTCCATTTCTGTTTCCGTCCTTGGTATCTCAAGGGATGCATTAGTCCCCTGATATTTCTGCACAAAAAGAAATATTAAGAGACCCGCGACTAATATGGCGACAATCCACATGCCTATCTGAGCACCTTTTTCCATTTTGGCTTTCATATGTGCTCATTGTCTTACAGATCTAACTTAGTTGCAAGGAATCTGGATTTTCAACCAATGCTAATTCAGCCAGTTTTATCCGGGCTATTTTATTCTCCCACGGCGGGCGGCTTGGGCCTTTCTGATATTGCGAGCTTGTGCTCTTTTCTGAGCCAAGGTAGGTTTTTCCCTTTCCGGCACGTTTCTTCTTGGCTTAGCGGTAAACTTGTCCCCTATCATAAATTTAGTCGTCGAAGCCAATGTCTTGAGCACTTTTTTGGCTGCTGGGGTTTTGCCAACTAGTTTTCCGCCTACCTTGCGTGCGTCCGCTTTACTGATCAACCACTTGTGAGTCGCCCAGGAGCCACTCGACCGTCGGCCGGCGACTCGCTGAATATGGCCCTTCTTCCCGACATCTTGAATACGAAAAGATCTAAACTCCGTCTTAGGCCGGACCGTTATATGATAGTATTGACCCTTGCCAGTTGAACCCGGTTTGGCTCTCCCACGACCCTGCGGTTGGGCCACAGCTCTCTTTCTTGAACCCATCTTTCGCCATTTGGCTTGGGCTTTTTTGATGTTTCTTTTGGCAGCTGCAATCTGTTTGCGTGTAGCCATAATACCCCCTCCGGACCGGAAGCCCTTCTCACCGAGCCAGAGCATTTCCCAAGCCGGCGACTGAGCTGAAGGTCCGCAAAAAAATAATATCACTTGCATTATACACCGATAATTTATTGCCGTTTAAGTCGAAGCTGAAATTTTAAAAACATCTTCCGCTGGAAGGTTTGGATATATGAGGAGCTGGTTCTTGACCATTATTAAAAATCGACCAACAGCTCATCCCGCACCGTCTAGTGCTGAGATGGCAAAACAAATGGGTTCAAGACTTGCCCCAAAGAAGAGAAAATGAGCCTCTCTGAGTTCAACCGAGGAGGATAGGATTAAGTCCGAAACCTCAGAGAAAAAATAGATGGGTTACTATGTTTTTCTACAGATAATCAAAATATGTTCACTCATCCCGACAACTACAGGATGTGTACAAATTTTATAATGTGTTTCCAGCCAAATTTTCCAGCGTTTTTTATTTTTCGCAAGTTTATTTATCTTTTTTTGAAAATGAGATCCTAGGCCTTCCAAACCAACCATTTCTAAAATTTTAACACTCTTTTTTGCAAAAGATTCTTTTAGTTCTTCAGGCAAGAAAAAATGGCAGGCGGTAAATCCGTATCCTCCGGTATAATCTCCTGTATCGCGAATTTTCCGAAAAAGCGGGTGTTCTATCTCTTGGGGAAAAAGTTTGAGCTGTGACACCAGCAGCGACCATCTGCTCATAACAGAAACAAAAATTGGTGCACCCTTTTTTGCTACACGAATCAATTCTGATATTGCCTTATTTCTTTCTTCTTTGTCCAATACATGCGAGAGCGGACCGCCCAAACAAATTACCCCATCAAATGTGCCATTGGCGAATTTAGACAGATCAGTAATCGAACCATCTACAACGTCGTTAACTCTATTTTGTAAGTTCGCTTTTTTAATCTGTCTTTTCGCAAACTCAAGATTCGCTGACGTTAAATCTAACAAAACAATATTGTAACCTTGCTTAGCAAGCTCAATGGTATATCTACCGGGGCCACCGCCAGCATCCAAAATTAAGCCCTTCTTGGGAAGATATTTTTTAAGAAAGTATAGAGTGGTATCAAACTCTAACTTATAATAGGCACTATTGATTAATCTTCTCCATTCTTTGCGAACATACCCCGTATAATATTTTTTTACCAATTGTTTACTCATAAATCTAGTATATCATCCTGATTTTTTTAACACCTCAAAATTTGAGGTGTTAAATTTTGGGTTCTGGTTGGCAAGAGGGAATGAAACAGTATTAAAAAAGCCCCATGTCCGTCAAATGACAGGCACAGGGCGGGGTACAATGCTTCCGCGGGATTGGCTATTGAGTGCTAGCAGGGACGGTAATCTCAGCAACGGGGCAAGAAGCAAAATCAACCATGTAGCCGAATACCTCGGTCTCTGAAATACGCTTAAGTATTTCACCGCAAATCATTGTGTCAGGATCTCCAGAGGCTAACCACTCCTCGGCAATAGGGAGTAATTCCTTGCGCCCTTCATCAAAGCGGCGCACAAATGCCTCTAAAGTCAGTAACCACGGGTCTTCCTCTTGGGAACGAGCGAGGGAGTAAAGATGGGGACTTACGAGGTAAGGATAGTCAGATTCTGTGGGCCATACGACGCCAAAGAGAAATCCCTCTGGCTTATGGAAGCTAATACCTCCCTTCTCACTATCGTAGCAAGGATTTAAGCCTAGAGTTACTCTCCATTCCTTGCGACATACCGAAGCTCTTTCCTCAATAAGATCCGACAACCTGGAGCTGTCTGGAAGGATGACTTTTATATACTGTACCTTTACATACAGCTCGCTGCCTCGGTACTCAGTAGTCCATCTTGCGTCCCGGCTGCTTGTCAAGTTAGCCCCAGAAACAACACTGGTTGCCATCAGCACCAGAAAAACAGTTAACAGAAGCTTCAAGATTCTTCGCACCTTTTTCACCTCCTTAGAGTACTGCTCCCATTAGAAACAGCCACGGGGTTCAGGATAGGAGGAAAGTAAAATAAGGCCTCCCTCCAACTTCACTTTTAGGTCACCGTAGGTTATTAATCCTAACAGATAGTCTCTACCCGAGTCTGGAGTCGCGCCATAGACAGATAAATTGTAGGCAGATAGACCTTTAAATCCTGGGACCTCAAAGGGATAATAAATGATCCCACCAGGCATAAAGTTGCCTATCTCCACTTGATGCATCCTCAAGAACACGCCTGGATTTCCCTTGGCATACGGGTTGTGCGGCCATTCGTATCCATCAAGATAACCCTCCTCTACTAAGATCTGCAGATCAGGAGGATATTCGCCAGACGGGTTATACATCGCATAGCGCTCTATTGCGAGTTGCACTTTGTGAAGGTTCTCTACTGCCATCCTGTCATTCTCTGTCCACTCGTACCCAGACTCTACCCAACTACCACTGATAAACAGAAGATCCATCAGTAGCAATAACACTAGACACACCCTTTTCACTCGAATCACCTCCTCAGTGTCTTGATGTAAAAGGGCAAACTTGGTTTCAGTATAACAGAAACAGTATCGCACCATATCATTCACGAGAGGATTTCTAGAAATTTTATAATCTAAAGCAAAAAGAGAAACACTACAGTCATTTTGATTTTATAACTATTGGCAAAGCAACACGGTTTCGATGTTACCCCCAAGGAGTAAAATTAGGATCTTTTTGAGCTATTTCTGCCTCTACGATTCGTTATAGAATTTTGTAAGAGAAAATAAGACATTATTCACTAGAGAACAACCCTAGAATTCAAAAATTGAAAACAACATTATTTAAAATACCCGTGTAGTAATTGATATCACACGGATATTTTATCGAACTGGATAATACCAATTAATTTACTTCTTAATAAACCAAAAATAGCAGCCAACTAACACTACCACAACGACTACTGCACCAATAATCCACATGTACATAGGATCCATTTGATTCCTCCATAGTGATTAATAATATAACAAAAAATATATTAAACTATCCAATTATTTCAATGTGGATACATTCAATAGCGTCATTGTAGCCTGCTTGGCCGCTTTTTGAGCATTAAACTTTTTGGAGCTAAGAGAACGTTCCAATAATAATCCGTCCATCATATTGATAAGCAACGGAATTGATATACAATTGCCAAGCTCACCAATAATTTCCCTAGCATATGAACGAACCAGATCATACATCTGCTTGCGAAAACGAACAATATAGCCAGATAGCTGTGGCAGATTGTCCGATGACTGAGTTATTATCATTCTGATCAGGCCACCCTTGCCCAAATTAAAATTCAAATATCTTTCTATTAGCATCCGTAGTTTTTGAACGGGTGTTTTCTCGGCTTGTATCACTTGTAAATGCTGGCGGAAATCCTGATAGATTTTATCTAAGACATGTTTGTATATAACCAGCTTGCTGGGATAGTGATAATAAAGAGCTGCTTTGGTAATGTTAAGATCCTTAGCAATTTGACTCATGGACACGCCCGCGTAGGTATATTTGGCAAATAATTGGCTAGATGTTTCAATGATACGAGTTTTGGTATTTGAAAGCGTCGACATAACTAATAATACTTTATTAACCGTTCGGTAAGTTGCTATAATTGTACCATACAAGTATAAAATGCCAATTAGAGATTTCGCATCAAAAAGAATGGTATGACCAAGAATAAAATCTCCAACTTCAGTTTTGGTATATTATCTGTAATATTGCTGACGATAGGATTGTTGACTTTTATATGGTATTCCCCGACAGAGATTAAAATAAACAATCCCGACGGGAAAACTGTTGATATACAAAACCGGTATGGACTCAATATTGCTGTTTCAATCGACACCGTAGATCGCTCCCGTGGATTAGCTTTCATGGCTCATGGGTTCGGAGGCAATAAAGAAGATGACAATATTCTGTCTCTAGCAAAAATTTTTAACAATCACGGATATTCTACAATCCGTTTTGATGCTACAAATTCTACTGGTCAGAGTGAGGGAGATTTGGCCTATGCTAATTCCATCACATATAGAGATGACCTATTTGATATAATCACATGGGCTAAAACTCAAGAATGGTACCAAGAGCCGTTCTATCTTTGCGGTTACAGTCTTGGAGCAGTAGCTTCAATCGCTTATGCCGAGAATCACCCCACAGAAGTTAAGGGTCTAGTTGCAATTTCGCCGGTAGTGGCTGGTCAATTATATATCACCGATGTATACAAACGAGACATCGAGGACTGGGAACAGGTTTGGCTGCAACTCAACAAACTATATTTATATTCTCAGAACCACGGTGACACCCATGCCACAAGGTGGCTGCCGTTAATACTAGATATAATGAGGTTTAATTTAATACAATCGGCTGACAAGTTAACAATGCCAGTTTTGATAGTTGTAGGCCAAGAAGATTTATTGGCACCGCCAGAACACCAGCAAAAGTTATTACAAGCCATCAGCGGCGATGCGGAGTTAATTATAATTGAACACGGAGATCATTTCTTTGAATCAGGCGAGCATTTGAAAGACCTTATAGAAAAAGTAGAAAACTGGCTAAAAATCCATTGATGCAAAAACAGGTTCTTGTATTAACCAATAAAGGCACTTGCGACAATGAAAACCAATAAAACAAAAAATGGATTAATTGTCTCTCCAACTCTTCAAACGATTATTCTAACGGTCGTTTTTGGTATTGCCTTTGCCCTTGTAGAAGCAGCCATAGTAATTTACCTGCGGAAATTATTCGGTATTGACGGAAACTACGAGCTTCCCATCCCAACCAAGGAAGACATTATGGTGGCCTTGCCCCATTTTGTTGTTTTGAAATCTATCTGGGGAAAAACCATTATCCCCCAAGCAAACATTCTTTATATTGAGCTTATGAGAGAAGCGGCCACCATTATAATGTTGGCTACAGTTGGAATATTAGCAGCTAGACACTGGTGGCAACGTTTAGGAGTTTTTCTAATTGCCTTTGGCATCTGGGACATTTTTTATTATGTCTTCCTCTATTTATTTTTGGGTTGGCCTCCCACTCTCAAAACTTATGATGTTCTTTTCCTTATTCCTGGTCCTTGGATTGCTCCTGTTTGGCTTCCTATTTTAATCTCAATAGTAATGATTTGCCTAGGTTGTTATCTAGTGGCCACGCCAAATATAGCAACCAAAATTTCTGTTTTCAGATCAAGTCGATCAAAATAGCAAATAATATAAAACACCGCTCCTAGGCAAGGTTTCTCTTAGGTACTTTATCCCTGCCTGCCGGCAGGTAGATCCGCCAAGAGGAGGAAATTCATCAAAGATAAACGGCTCATCAACGGCTCATGAGCCGTTGGGCTTTTCTCTGGCAGGCCATAGTGGTTCAGCACTACTCCCAAAGGAGGGGAATTTAGACCTCTTTGAGCTTAGTTGAGGAGGACAAGTTTAGCTAGCCCGGTCGTAACTCGAAGAGCGAAGTCGGATCTAGAATCATAAGGAGAACCCGCCTACGCCAAGGCTTCGGAACGGGCAAGAATGAGACAAATTACCTAAATAAGTCGCCGGATTTTCGGCAGAGCAGCTTTAGTATAGCGCTCGCCAACAGAGATGAGTTTCTTGGTATCCCAAGCCACCTCATCTATAAGCTTACCGCTTCGACTATGAATAGTAATTACAACATCGGCATCGCCTGCCTCGCGATCAGCTAGATTATATCTAAGTGCGTCTATTGAGGTCAGGGCAATAGACATAAAACCCGGCTTAGAAACACGACGATAATCAAAAAGATCGCCTTCTATATTGACGGCTATCACTATGTCGGCGCCCATATCTCTCGCCGCCTTCACGGGTACCGGCATAGACAGACCGCCATCGGCCAATATCTGGCCATGATAGGTCACTGGTCTAAATACCAGCGGAACGGAGATACTGGCTCGGATAGCTTTGGTCAGATCGCCTTGATTAAAATAGACGGGCTTTCCCGTCATTAAGTCAGTAGCCACAATAGTTGTGGGGATCATAAGCTTTTCCATATTTACAGAACCCACTTGGCTCTGTATTATTTTTTCTATCTTAGACCCGCGTATCAATCCCTGTTTTACAGAGACGTCAATGAGTGAGAGCGCCTTTTTCCACCCCACTGAAAGGAGTGCTTTTTCTATCAGTGTAATGTCTTTATGAATAGCGTAAACTCCACCGATCATCGCGCCAATACTAGAGCCGGCGATATAATCGACGGGGATACCAGCTTCTTCAAGCGCTTTAATCACACCTATATGAGCAAGACCACGGGAACCTCCGCTACCTAACGCCAAACCTATTTGGGGACGATTGGTGGATATATTCATGGAAACGATTTGCACACTTATTGGCAGGCCAACATGGTTGAGGAAAAGCGAGAGGTGCTGAATGCTATCAAGCACAAGCTGGTGATGGACGGCCCCACAAAGTGACACTGGCATGACTACTGCTTGGTCACCCCTGCCCAGGTATACTTACAACCCAACCGCGTTAGCTCCATACTCTGCTTGCGCTTGTGTGAATTTCTCGTATTTCAACTGTTCAATTAAACCGTCGCGGGAAAAAGATGAAAATTCCATATAAGATTTGGCCGATTTAGCCGCTTGCTCATTCCAGTCAGCGCCAGAATGATCTACGCCATAAACCGCATCATCATGTGAAAACTTTTCGTACTCTAATTGATCGACCAGTCCGTCACGAGAAAAACCTCCGAAAGCCAAATAGGATTTGGCTGTTTGAACCGCATTCTTCTGACTAACCGTTATGCTGGGTGTTGGTGTTGTGCTCGGCGCAGGTGCATTGTTTTGGCTGAAGGTTGATTCCGAAGTTGGCGCAGTAGCTGCTGGTTGGGATGTTTCGGGAACTCGAGTTGTCCCATCTACATTCTCAACCACATTAGAACTCTCTTGCTCCGAGGAGCCGTCTTCTGGAACGTCTGGGAGATTGAGAATCCCGATGATCATCAGGACGATGACGGCTAGTACCCAAAACCACCATGTTTTATATATTGGTTTTTCCTTTTTGATAGGCACTATTTCACTCATCTTCTTACCTATTAACTTTTATAACCAAAAGAGGGCAAACCTCACACTTAATCAACCCATAACTTCTACTCCGAAGAATAGTCATCACGGTAAGTAGAGCATCTGCCCACCTTTAACCGTGATGACGGAGTGAAAGAACTACAATTCGGAGTTTTCAATATGCGTAAAAAGCTATGAGTTGACGAAACCATCATAGCATAAAATCAACCCCTGCGAAGGGTTTATTGCTTACTGGGCTTGACTTCTTGGGGGTTTTAGGGGGATGGGTCTAATGACACCCGCCCTTGTTGGCAGGGCAGCTCGGTTCAGGACTGGCCCCAAAGGAGGAAAAATGAAGGATTTGAGTAGGCCATCTGCCACTTGGGTTCATTATAGAACCTAAGGAGAAAATGAGACAGCAATTCCTACGACGTATGTCTTTTGAGTGCCATTTGAGTAACTTTACCGCTGTTAGAGAAAGTTTGACGCAATTTTGCGGTGGCTTCTTTCAACTCATTGGCATCAATGGTCCAAGCAGGGTGAACAGTCCATTCAGTCAACCTCAACATAGCCAAAGCTTGTCGAAATTCGCTATAGTACGCAATAATATCATTCAGCAAACCCAATCGTGAACCATATGATTCGACCAACAAATCCTTACTTGGTCCATTGTATATATAACTACCAATTACCCAAACTGATATCTTGGCCGAATTTCTATCAGGTTGAACATGTCCTGCCGCAACACGACGAAGTTGCTTGAAATGTTTAAGAGTAGCAGGTTGTTTCATTTGGTCCGCTAAATATTTGTCAGCAAAATCAGTTAGGTTACATACGCTAATTAACAATTTATCTAGTACACATCTAAATCCCCAATCCATTTGTTGGGCATTAGAAAGATACTTGATACTCTGTAAAGCATCACCAAGCGAGACAAGTAAAGCCATTTCTTCCCCCTTGCTAGGTTGTTGCTTTGTGGTTTTCATTTCCCATCCTCCTCAAAAGGGAATGTACACCCGTACCATTTCTTAAAAAAAGCATATTTAGTATGCATATTATACTGGGATTTGGCCATGATTGTATAAACCATAATCCACCAGTCTAATATTGTAAAACCGAAGATTCCCACAATAACTGACACAATGGCCCACACCCAGTAACCGTGATAAACCATTAACACCCCAATCAGTACACCGAGAACTCCGGTTGTCCAGTTATGGAATATGGTTAGTTTCAGTGCATTGAAAAAAGAACGGTTATAAAAATTCCAAAAAATCAACGCCAATACCATACTGAAAATTGTAGGGATGCCCAAAATCCAATACCACGGCATGGGATTGTACAAAGAGTAAATCAGCAGAACCCAAAAAGCATAGACCATGAAATCACCGGGCGCTTGATACCAAGCTTCGACGGCTATCTTATCATCCATATTAAGGTATTCGTTGTTCAACCTGTAAATGTTTCGATCACTCATAATAGAATTACTTATCAATAAGATTTGGGTCTTGATATCTTTGGTATATCTTGGTAACCATATGGCGCATTCTGAAAAGATTTATGGCGTCATTGGTAGCATAAAACCATAATATTAGCCCCGGCCACCATGTAATGGTCTCTGAGTAGTTTTGTGCCACAATATACAAAACAAACAGGATAATCCCTTTAAATACTGCTCCATTAAGAATTTGATACCAACCAACAAATAGAGTGGAGATAATAGTTGGTGCCAGATATGGCCAAAACCCGGGTAGCAACTTGGCATCTTCATGGCTTAAGGACAGTTCGCGAATTTTACGACGATCATAGTAATACGCCCACGCCGCCCACAGCACGACAATGAGCAACTCAATTCCTAATACTGTGATAAGACTAGACCAACCTTCCATGTTATTTATAGTTTATAATTTATGATTTTATCCCTAGAATCTCTCGATATTTGCTACCGCCAGATGAATTCATGAATTCTTGAACATCAGCAACAAATGCGTCATTTGTACCTGTTTTTTGCACCTCCTCGATAACCTTCTGGATGTCTTGTTTTTTGCTTAGACACGCATTTTCAATATCAGATTTATCCATGTCTGGACTATCTATACCAAATAGTAGTATTTCAAGTTGAATAATAAATTCTAATATTGATTCTTTTTCGTCGCTCGATAATTCCTCTGCTATTTTTTGTATTTCTGAAACATCAATTGACTTTTCTACAAGAATATAATGTTTAGCATCTAGAAATCCAGCTGTTGCTAAAAGATCTGTCTCGTTGTTAAACCTGTCCTGATAATTATTTTTTAACTCAAAATAGTATTCGGCTGTACAACGAGCAATAATGGCAAAATTGTCTTCTGTAATACCCAACTGCTCCTTAATCTGCTTATTCAATTCTGCCTCTTCATACAAATTGGGTGAACTTACTTCCAATTTGGCTTTAACTTCTTTACGCCATGAGTTAACCAAGTTCCGGAGATATTCTGGCCGATAGTTTCCTTTGCTGTCACTAATCCCATTCTCGTCTATGGTTTCATCCTCAATATTCACCCCAAACAGCTTAGCTGTTTCAATAGCGACACTGTCTAGGTTGCGGTCATGTGTTTTGCTTATATCTTTTTGCCATTGATGGAACCAACTCATTACATCTGGATATGCTCCGTAAAACCACAGCGGGAATGCACGAGCTCTGTTGTGCCTAAAATGTTTTTCAATAGATAATGTTCTGTGTCCAGAAGTATTCTTTTTAACAAACATTTCTCGCAATGATGGCATACCGTCTCGTACCAAATACTCATAATTAGATATAAAAGCTTGGGGATCAATTTTATCCGCTACCAACATATCTATAATTTGTTCAACATTTTCCTCTAAAGTTATTGGCGCGCCCTCTGTTGCAGCCATAGAAAACATATCCTGCCAAATTTTTCTAATCATAATCCTATTATTTTAGGGGGATGGGACGAAAAACACCATCCCTTGGTGGCAGGGGTAGAGGGAATCGAACCCCCGTAACTGGTTTTGGAGACCAGTGCTCTACCACTGAGCTATACCCCTAAATGTTCAAATCCTAAACAGAATACCTTAACTTGCTTATTATATCAAAAATTCCGCTCTCAATAAGCGGAAAATACACCAAGATTCTGAAACTAGTTCAGAATGACATAGGAATAAATAGCATATACTATGCTAGATACTACTTGGTTTCTTTATGTAGTGTCCGCTTGTGGCAGATCGGACAGAATTTTTTAAACGCCAACCTGTCCGGCGTATTAGTCGGATTCTTGCGAGTGGAATAGTAAGCTCTCTTGCACTCTTCGCACATCAATTTAATGATTGGGCGCTTAACTTTTCCTTTTCCGCTTTTTTTCTTTTTATCTGCCATAACTTCCTGTAGTTATAGATTCTGAAACAAGTTCAGAATGACAATATTAGGTTAGACTTTTTTCACCTGAAGAAAGTCTAGCTCAACTGGTGTTTCGCGGCCGAAGATGGAAACCAAAACTTTAATCTTGCCCCGTTCCTCATCAACCTCGGATACTGTGCCGTTATAACTTTTGAATGGGCCATCGTTAATATGAACCAAATCCCCGCTTTTGAGATCAATTTTATACTTGGGCTCCTCGATGGCCATACGTTTAAGAATAGTTTGGATTTCGGCTTGGCTGACAGGCACAGGCACAGTCCCCGAACCAATGAAGCCGGTAACATTGGGCGTGTTACGCACTACATACCAAGAATCCTCTGTTACATTCATATTTACCAAGACGTAGCCCGGAAATATCTTCTTTTCAACCGTCCGCCGCTTTCCACTGCGAATTTCAATCTGGTTTTCTTTAGGAACAAGAACGCCAAAAATTTTATCCTGCATATCAAGCGAATCAATCCGTTGTTTCAAACTCTCGGCTACAGCATCTTCATAACCAGAATAGGTGTGCAAAACGTACCACTCACCCGGCCATTTCTCGTATTGAGGGCGGGGAACTTCTGGAACCTTATCCTTATCCTCATCAGTTTGAGATTCAGCTTTGTCAACAGAAGTCGTCTGACTGCCATCAGGAACTGGTACGGCATCAGCCTGAGGAGCAGTTGATTCGTTTTCGGCTTCCGGTTCTTTTTTATCTTCGTTCATAATTATTCTGTTTCTACCTGAATGTTGTCTTCTGGAGTTTCAACTTCAATGTTGTCGACATCGAGATCTATGGGCTCTGCGGTAATACCTGATGATGAAGTAGCCGGGGCAAAATTTGTGAGCAGCTTAATCCCCTCTGTAAAAACATAGTCAACGCTGGCTATAAAAACGGCAAATACCAACGAAACACCGATGACAGTTAGTGTTAAATTGATGACCGTTTTCCTGTCTGGCCAGCTGACTTTGGCTAATTCGGTCCTAGCTTCTTGAATGAATTTTATAATCGCTTTCATTGATTCCTGATTTCTAATTCCAATTTTATCGTTTTGAGAATTGCGGTGCCCGGCGAGCGCGCTTAAGCCCTGGTTTTTTACGCTCCTTAACTCGGGCATCCCTAGTAATAAATCCAGCTTTTTTAAGTGACGGTTTTAGATTAACATCAAAAGCTACTAGCGCCCGAGTAATGCCATGGCGGATGGCGTCCGCCTGGGCCATCATTCCCCCGCCAGACACCCGGACTGATACGTCAAAATCTTTGGCCATACCCACCAATTCCAGCGGCTTTATCACCTCATTAATTAAATACTTGGGACTAAAGTAATAATCCCCTTTTTTGTCATTGATTATAACCTTGCCGCCCTTGCCTTTATACAAACGAACCTGCGCCACCGCCGATTTGCGTCGGCCGGTTCCATAGAAATATTGTCCTGTAAATGTATTTTCCACCATTTGAAATTTTTAATTCTTAATTTTTAACTCTACCGGGTTCTGGCCAGTATGCGGATGTTTGTCTCCCACAAATACCTTCAGGCGTTTAAGCATCACTTGGCGCAGTTTATTTTTGGGCAACATGCCTGTAACTGCATGAATCAGTACACGGGCAGGGCTGGAGCTTCCAAGCACATCCTGAGGAGTTTTCACCTTTGTCCCGCCTGGATATCCGCTATGATGATAGTATTTCTTGTCTTCTAATTTCTTCCCGCTGAACTTAATTTTCTCCGCGTTAATTACCACCACATTGGTTCTGGCATCAACAGCCGGATTAAATTGGGGTTGATCCTTTCCCATTAACAGTTTGGCGATGGTGGTGGCCATCTTACCAACTATCTGTCCATCGGCATTTACCAGAAACCAGCGTTCTGTGAGTTGATGTGATGGAATATGTGGTGTCATTTTTTGGCTCATGAGCTTATTGACTATTAGTCTATTTACCCGATATTTATACAAATTCGATTATACTAACCGGAGCAGCATCGCCGGCCCGATAACCCTTTTTTAGTACCCGAACATAGCCGCCGGCTCTGTCTTTATAACGCGGTCCCAAAACTTTAATCATTTTTTTGACGACGATCTGGTTGTTATAAAGGTGTTTCATTAGCCGCTGTTTATCAGCCAGTGTGCCGCGCTTAGCATAAGTCATAATTTTCTCTATTTTGGGCTTTAGAGCCTTGGCTTTAGCCTGAGTGGTTTCTATCTTTTCATATAAAATCAGGGAAGTTAAAAGATTTCGCATCAGGGCAACGCGGTGCTTCTTGATTCTGCCTAGTTTTGTCCCCGACACTTTATGCTTCATTATTTACCTTCCCTACTCTTTTTGAATTTCAAACCTAATTCGTTGAGCTTTGAGGTAATTTCATCCAAAGCTTTAGCTCCCAACCCTTTAAGTTCCTGCAACTCAGCCGGATCGATTGACAGAATATCTCCGACTTTTTTAATACCGTTGTTTTTTAGGGCGTTGGCAGTCCGAACCGAAAGATTTATTTCTTCAATATCGAAGTCCTTGGCATCGCCTTCAGCTACTTTGTCGGCCTTTGGCTCCACTGTAATCTCACTGGGGGTAGCTCCAAAAATGCCAAGCTGGTCAACTAGAATCTGGGCGCTCTGCTTAAGCGCCTCTTCTGGGGTAATAGTTCCGTCGGTCAGGATGTCAATAGTGAGTTTGTCATAGTTAACCACCTCACCCACACGAGTTGGCTCAACAGTAAAGGCAACTTTTTGAACCGGTGAAAATGACGCATCTACAGCAATGGTGCTAATGGAAAAGTTCTTATCATCCATCTCAGAACTGGGCATGTAACCGCGGCCCTTATCGACCTGAATCTCCATAGCTAGGCCGGCTTTGGCATCAGAAACATGGGCAATTTCGATATCGGGATTCATCAGCTCGACCGAACTCGGCAGAGTAATGTGTGAAGCCTTCACCACCCCACTCTTACTGACCTTCAATTTAAGAGTAACGGGGCCTTCCTCATGTAGTTTAAACCGCAGCTTTTTTAGATTAAGAATAATCTGAACAGCGTCTTCCTTGACACCCGGCACGGGCGAAAATTCGTGATCAACACCATTAATTTTGACTGCTATTACAGCAGCTCCGGGCAGTGAGCTGAGCAAAACCCGCCGCAGAGCGTTGCCAATGGTGGTACCATAACCCGGGAAAAATGGTTCGACCACAAACACCGAGCGGTTGATGGCCTTTTCTTCCAGTTTGATATTTGGAATATTTATTGCTTCAGTCATAAATAACTCCCCAAATTTAATATTATTTAGAATAAAACTCGACTATTAATTTCTCATTGAAGGGCACCTCTATCTCATCGCGGGTCGGCAGACTGACTACCTCAATGGACATTTTCTTGACATCGACCTTGAGCCAGCTGACTGGCTTATTACCAGACGCGGTGTCCTGCAGATGTTTGGTTAGCGCCTGGCTGCGGCCAGCAATTGCAACAACGTCGCCTGCTTTAACTAGAATTGAGGGAATATTCACTCGCCGACCGTTCAACATAAAATGACCATGCGAGATCAGCTGACGAGCAGCTATGTGGGAATCGGTGAAACCAGCTCGATAAATAACATTATCAAGCCGGCGCTCGAGTGTAACCAACAGCGCTACATCCGTAGATATTGAACTATTGGCCGCCCTGTCGTAGTATTTGCGCAACTGTCTTTCAACTAGGTGGTAGAAAACCCTGGCTTTCTGCTTCTCCCTCAGCTGCTGCCCGTAGCCGGTTAACTTGGAAAAAACTTTTTTGTAGCCATGCATCCCCGGAGGCTGTTTGCGATGTAACTTGGCATATTTAGATGCCAGAGCTCTGTCGCCACTAACAGCGAACTCCTCACCGAGGGCTCGAACTTGTTTCATCTTTGGTCCTGTATATCTACTCACAAGTTTAATTAAGAATTAAGAATGTAGAATTTAGAATGATAGTTTTGGCTGCTGTTATTCGCTGGTTATTATTATTTTTTAGACCCTTCTGGGACGGCGGGCCCTGGGTCCATTATGAGGAATCGGCGTAACATCTTTAATGGCCAGCACTTCCATATTACTATTGGCCAGTGAGCGGATGGCAGAATCTCGGCCAGTTCCAACTCCAGCTACAAAGATACTTATTTTGCGCATACCAAAACTATCAGCCTTGGCTGCAGCCGTGGCTGCGGCTCTGGAAGCAGCAAAAGAAGTGGACTTTTTTGAACCTCTAAAACCTTGGGCACCGGCGGAAGCGGTGGCCAGAACGTCACCTTTGTTGTTTGTAATAGTGATAATTGTGTTGTTAAATGTCGATTTAATGTAAGCGCGGCCCTCTTCAACAACTCGCTTCCTCCTGGCGGTTTTAGGCTTGGCCGCCACACGACTAGCATAGGCCTGCCTTTTCTGTTCAGCCTTTTTCCCTTTTTCTGCCTTTTTTTGTAATCTTTTTTTTCTACTCACAAATCTAATTAAGAATTAAGAATGTAGAATGATGGTTTTGGCTAATACCATTTGGCATTGTTCATTATTCATTCGTCATTAACTTATGTTTTGTCTGTCGCCTTTTTACGGCCACTGCCCATAGTCACTCGCTTGCCCCGTTTGGTACGGGCATTAGTTTTGGTCCGTTGGCCACGGACCGGCAACTTCTTGGAGTGACGGCTGCCGCGGTAGCTGCCAATATCCTTGAGCCGTCTGATATTCATTGAAATGTCACGCTTCAAGTCGCCTTCTATCATCATTTTGTCGATGATTGTCCTAAGCTTGCTTTCATCAGCTTCAGTAATGTCTTTGGTACGGGTACTGGGATCTATTTGAGTTTGTTTCAGAATCTTATTGCTCTGACTTCGGCCGATGCCAAAAATAGCTGTGAGAGCAATCTCAATACGTTTTTTGTCATCCAAGTTGACTCCTGCAATTCTCATAAACGAATCTGTGGTTTAACTGGGTTCATCCCTGCCTTTGTTTATGGCGTTTGTTTTCACATTTAATAATTACTTTGCCTTGGCGTCTAATAACTCGGCAATTCTTGCACATTTTTTTTACAGAGGCGCGTACTTTCATCTCAGTTAGAAATTTTTGCTATGTATATTATTTACCATACCGTTCGTTCTATCCGTTAGCCCGTTTTCATGCACCTTTAACGGGACAAGCGATTATTTACGTCTAGATGACTTGTGAATATTTTTCTGCCGATAAGTTATACGTCCCCGCTCAATATCATACGGGCTCATTTCAACCGTCACTTTATCCCCCGGCAAGATTTTAATATAATGCATCCGCATTTTGCCTGATATATGGGCTAAAATAACGTGTCCTCCTTCAATCTCCACCCGGAAGGTGGCGTTGGGGAGGGCCTCAATGACAGTTCCCTCTAATTCAATTACCTGTTTGTCAGACATATTTTTACCTTGCTATTATTATCCCATTACTTATAAAAGTCAACAAGATTTTAGCTTCCAACCAGCTTTTCTATCGGGGTAATAATTTCGTAGCCAGTTTCTGTTATTAAGACGGTGTGCTCAAATTGAGCAGCCAGCTTGCCATCTTTGGTAGAGACATTCCAGCCATTGTCGCCCGTTAAAATCTCGCTTGAGCCCAAACCAACAATCGGTTCGATGGCAATAGCCATGTTTGGCACCAGTTTCATCCCCTGTGAGGGATTGGAAAAATTGGGAATAATTGGTTCTTGGTGCAAACGAGCCCCGACGCCGTGACCGGTAAATTGGCGGAAAGTTGTCAATCGGTTGGCTTTCAGTGTTCTATCTATGGCAGCTGAAATATCGTTAACATGATTGCCAGGACGGGCTTGGTCGGTGCCGGCCAACAGAGCCGCGTAAGTCCCACGCAATAATCTCCTGGCCTCCGGACTTACCTTGCCGACACAGAAAGTAACAGCTGCATCCGTATGCAATCCCTTATAAAATAAACCAAAATCAACTGTAATAATATCGCCCTCTTTCAATATTCTGTCATCAGGAATGCAGTGAACTACCTGCTCATTGACCGACAAACACGTGGCAGCAGGATAACCCTGATAACCTTTAAACGATGGGATACCCCCTTGCTTTTTGGTTTCTGCCTGAGCCACCTCCTCTAATCTTACGAGCGATACGCCCGGCCTGACTTCTCTTTTTATTGCAGCCAATATTTCGACCAGTTTTCTGCCGCCTTCTCTCATATTTTCAATATCAGTTTTGGAAAGTTGCATAATTATTTAAGATATTGCCCTCATAATTCTCTTGTGCACAGCGGCAACGCTGCCAACACCATCAATAACAATTAACTGTTGGTTATTTTTATAGTGTCGAATAATGTTTTTGGACTGTCTATTAAAAACATCAATACGATTTTGAATGGCTGCAGGATCGGTATCGTCATGTCGGCCTTCAATCTCTGCCCGTTTTTTGAGACGAGCTTTGGCCACCGACATCGGCAATTTAAGATAGATGAACAGAACTTCTCTGTTATGTTTTTTGAGTAGAGTATCCAGCAGTTTGACCTGTGCCATAGTTCTGGGATAACCGTCAAAAACAATACGCTGGGTGGCAGGAACTTTCTTAAAAAAGTTTCTAACAATTTTATGGCTGACCTTTAAAGGAGCGATTTTACCGGCATCAATGTATTTGGCAACCTCGCGACCGATAGAAGTTTTCATCTTGGCAGTTTTGCGCAACTCGGCACCCATGTTTAGAGTTACAGCTTTAAGCTGCTTTAGCAAAAGCCCCGCCTGGGTGCCTTTGCCAGAGCCGGGACCGCCGTACAAAATGATATCAAATTTAAACTTGGTCATATTGCTTCATAATAAGCTGAGCGCGAATTTGACGCATAGTTTCCAGTGCCACAGCTACAACAATAAGCAGTCCAGTACCCCCCAGCGTTAATGTGGTGATGCCTGTGAATGCCTGGACCACAATCGGCAAAACAGCAATGAATCCCAAGAAAATGGCTCCTGCCAAGGTAATCCGGTTACTGACAAAACCCAAAAAATCCACCGTCTGGCGACCGGGCCGAATACCGGGAATAAACCCGCCCGACTTCTGGATATTTTCGGCTACCTGATCTGGTTTGAAGATGACCCAAGTATAAAAATAGGTAAAGAAGACCACTAACAGGAAATAAAAAATTCCATAAAAGACTTGGTTTTGGAACAGATTTTGAACAAATTCAGCGCCTTGGGCTATCCAAGGGGTCCGGGCTCCGGCAAAAAACGAAGCAATTAATCCCGGGAACAGCAACAGAGATAACGCAAAGATGATCGGAATAACCCCGGCCTGATTCACCCGCAATGGCAAATGGCTGCTCTGGCCACCAAACAGACGGTTCCCCCCTCCCCGACCGGCATATGATATCGGAATATTCCTCTGGCCTTCCGTTATGTAAACCACAAAATATATCGTGACAATAGCCAAAACCGCAAAAATAATTAAGTTAAGAAGCTTGCTAAAATCGAACAAGGCAATAGTTCCAGACAATCCTCCCGGCAGAGCAGAAAGTATGCCAACGAAAATAATCAATGAAATGCCATTGCCGATGCCATATTCAGTAATTAACTCCCCCAACCACATTACTAGCATGGTTCCAATTGTAATGGTGGCCAGCAACACCAGCAGCCGCATAATACTGACATCCCCTAAAATATTTACATCCGAGCGCTGTAGCAATGTAATCATACCCCACCCCTGCAACATTGCCAGAGGCACTGTTAAATATCTGGTGTATTGGGCAATTTTGCGCCGACCATAATCCCCTTCCTTGGAAAGCGCTTCAACACTCGGCAGGGCCATTGTCATTAGCTGCATGATAATTGAAGCATTGATGAACGGAGCCACACCCATCATAGCGATGGAAAACCTAGTCAGAGACCCCCCTGAAAACAGATCGATCAGTCCTAGAAACTGATTGCTTTGAAATACTTGGGCCAAAGCGTCCAGATCAACTCCGGGCATAGGTGTGTGAAAAATCAGGCGGACAATGACTAATAGCGCCAAAGTATAGAAGATCCTCATTCGAAGATCTTTGTGTTTAAAAATTTGCCTTATAGCATCAAACATATCTTTAGTGTATTTAAATTATCTGAACCTTACCACCGGCAGCCTTAATGGCTTCAAGGGCTTTGGCAGATATAAAATGAGTTTGAACAGTGTAGGCCTGTTTTACCTCACCTTCACCTAGAATTTTTATTTTGCTGTCGGAACGAATTTTCCCGGTTTTGATCAGATCTTTAATCATCAACTTTCCATCCGCGCTGTAGCGAGGTAAATCTTTGAGGTTAATCCTGACAATTGAAACCCTACGGTGCGGTTTAAAACCCTTTTTCTTACCGATCCGCCTGAAGAGAGGCATTTGACCTCCTTCAAAGTGAGCTGGTATGTTGCCGCCAGAACGGGACTTTTGACCATCGGTCCCTCTTCCGGTAGTGTTGCCTGATCCCGAACCAGAACCCCGACCCACGCGTTTACGCGGCTTGTTTTTGATCATACCTGTAACAGTACCTAGATGGTCAGTCATGATTTTTTCTCCTGAGACTTAGTTGATTTACTAATTCCTCGTCTTTTCATTACTACTTCGGGATCCATAATCTTACTTAGTGCGTTGATAGTAGCAATAACGTTATTGATTTTATTCTTGGAACCGAGCATCTTGGCAGCAGCGTCTTTTACGCCAGTTAGCTGTAAAACAACCCTAACCGGCCCGCCAGCAATTAAACCCGTACCGGCTTTGGCAGGTTTAATCAACACCCTGGCACTTTTATAAACTTCTTCTACGTGGTATGGCAGAGTGCCTGATTTGAGATAAATGGTTTTAATATCTTTCTTGGCATCCGTAACTCCCTTGCGGACGGCCGTTGAAACATCAGTGGCTTTTCCCAAACCGTAAGCAACTCGATTTTTATTATCCCCGATTACTACCAGAGCCCTGAAGCGCAACCGTTTTCCGCCTTTAACCACCCGAGTAACTCGGTTAATTTCCAACACCCGCTCGCTAAACTCCTTTTTGACTTCCTCTTTTTTCTCGCGACGGTGCTGACCCGGCCTGAACTTTGATTTTTCTCCGATTCTTTGCATTCTGGTTAAAAATTATTATTATACTTGCAGAGTAAATACTGATTAAAACCTAAGACCTTCGGCTCTAGCCCCTTCAGCAATAGCTTTAACTCGGCCATGATACTTGTAGTGTTTTCTGTCAAAAACTACCTCTGATATTTTTTTCTCCAGAGCCAACTTAGCAACAGCTCTGCCAACTTGCTGACTCACCTCAATTGGATCGCTGCCTTTCAATTTGGAACTATCGGCCACAGCCAGAATCTTACCATCTCCGCCCACCAACTGGGCATAGATATGCCTGTTGCTACGATGAACTATTAGCCGAGGGCGGGTGCGAGATAATAAGCTACGAGCCTTGGTTTTAGCGGCTCTGGCCCGTCTGCGACTGATTGTGTGTTTAATTTCGTTCATATTAAGTTTGAATTATAGTGGTTTTACTCCGTGAGTTTATTGAAGAGATGCATTGGTATAGTCCTTCAGCCATATTCAGGAGATACATTTAATTTTTATTTTTCTCTATTTCCACTCTTCGTTCTCCGTTTTTCCTTGATTCTTGCAATTCTGGCCTCTACGCCGCAGTTTTAGCCGCCTTACCGGCCTTGCGGCGCACAATCTCATCAACATATCTGATGCCTTTGCCTTTATATGGTTCCGGTTTTTTAACAGACCGGATCTGAGCTGCCATATGGCCGACCTTCTGTTTATCAATACCCGAAACGATAATCTGGTTCTTGTTTTGTTTAATCTCGACACCCTTAGTAATCGCCAATTCTACAGGATGTGAAAAACCAACGTTCAATACTATCTTGTCGCCCTTAATTTCTGCCTTGAAACCGACGCCGCTAATTTCCAAAGTTTTAGAGAACCCCAAAGATACCCCTTGAACACTGTTGTTAATGAGGGATCTGATTAAGCCATGAAGCGATTTTGCTTCTTTGGTATCGTTCATACGAGTGACCGTCAGGACATTTTCCGCTTGTGTCACTTTGATTTGCTTGGGAATAGACACAGTCAGTTCGCCTAACTTACCCTTAACTGTTGCGGCCCCCCCCGTAAGGCTGACAGTCACACCTTCGGGAATACTAATTGGCATCTTTCCTATTTTAGACATAGCTTACGAGCAGTAGAGTAAATATACAACACACAAATCCCGGCTAGGCCAGAATTGTTACGGTTTGATATTAAATGTTTGATATTTTCCATCGGCTTACCATATTTTAAACAAGATCTCTCCTCCCAGATTCTCCCGTCTGGCTTCAGCATCGGTTAGCAATCCCTTGGAAGTTGACACTACAGCTACGCCAACCCCGCCCAGCACCTTTCTCAGCCGATGGACGGGAGTATATATGCGCTGACCCGGCTTGCTGATTCGAGACAAGCCCCGAATAACCGGATCGCCGTTGGCATCATATTTAAGCATAACTTTAATCTGTTTGAATTTTTTGGTTTTGTCTGGCACTACGCTGAATTCACCAATGTATCCTTGATTTTTCAAGACATTCACAATCGCAAGATTGAGTTTGGAGTGAAAAATTAAGGCAAACCGCTTACGCACAGCGATAGCATTGCGAATTCTGGTTAATAGATCTGCAATAGAATCTGTAGTTATCATAATAATTTCATTACCAACTAGATTTTTTAATGCCTGGCAACTGTCCCTGTCTGGCCATCTCTCGAAAACAAATGCGGCAGACGTGGAATTTTCTCATATATCCCTTAGAGCGTCCACAAATCTGACACCGCCGAATAATTCTTGTAGAATACTTTGGCTTGAGTTTAGCTTTGGCAATTAATGCTTTTCTGGCCATAATAATGCTCTAAATTAAACAATAGGCTTACTTTTATTATCTTTATCCTTTTTGAAAGGAAATCCTAATTTACTCAACAATGTAAAGCCGGTCTCATCATCCTTGGCACTGGTAACAATGGTAATTTCCAAGCCAAAAACTTTATCAACATTTTCAAAAACTACTTCAGGAAAAACGATATGTTCCCTTAACCCAAGAGTATAATTCCCTGATCCATCAAAGCCCTTTCGGCTCAGACCCCTAAAGTCCCGAACTCGCGGTAAGGCTACCAAAATTAATTTTTCCAAAAAATCGTACATTCTTTGTCCCCGCAAGGTCAATTTGACACCGATTTTGTTGCCCTCTCTGAGTTTAAAACCGGCAACGGATTTGCGGGCCTTGGTAATCACCGGAGCTTGCCCGGTAATATTGGCAAGTTCACCGGCAACAAACTCCAGTAAATTAGGATCAGATAAGGCATTGCCGGCGCCGACATTAATGACTACCTTAGTAATCTTGGGCACAGCCATAACGGATCCAAGATTAAGCTCGGTCCTGAGTAAGGGAACTAATTCTTGATATTTACTTTTTAGCATGGGTAATTATTGCTTTACATTTTACACATTGTCTCTGTTTCTTTTCGCCAACCACTTTATTTCTAACCCGAGATGGCTGATTGCAATTGGGACAGATTAACATAACCTTCTCAACGGGCATAGGAGCAACAATTTCAACAATTCCTCCGGGAGTACGATCGGTTCGCCCACGGCGCTGGTGACGCTTGTAGATATTAATGCCTTCAACCTTCACTTTCAGGCACTTGGGATCAGCAACAACAACCTTACCGCTTTTTCCGCGGTCTTTGCCCTTGATAACTAACACTTTATCGCCTGTTTTAATACGCATTCTTAATTCTTAATTCTTCATTCTTCATTTTTTACAACACCTCGGGAGCCAATGAAACTATCTTCATATATCCACGATCACGCATTTCACGGGCAATGGGACCAAAAACACGAGTTCCCCGCGGCTGTTTATTATTATCAATAATTACCACTGCATTCTCATCAAATCTAATGTAGCTGCCGTCTGGCCGCCTAGTATTAGATTTTGTCCGAACAATCACCGCCTTAACTATCTCTTTCTTCTTGACCACAGAAAATGGCGCGGCCTCCTTGACGGAACAAACCACAGTGTCGCCAATTCTGGCGTACCTGCGACGAGAACCGCCCAGCACCTTAAAACAGGCAACCATTTTGGCTCCAGTATTATCTGCCACTTTTAATTTTGTTCCAGCTTGAATCATAATTTTTTACCAATAATTTGAATAATCTTCCAATGTTTGGTTTTGCTGACCGGGCGTGTTTCACCAATCACAACCCTGTCACCAACTTTAACGGTGTCTTGTTCATCGTGAACAGCAAATCGCCTGGTAGTCCGAATTTTTTTCTTGTAAAGCGGATGAGTGATGTAACTGTCAACTCGTACAATCACAGTTTTACTGCCAGCCCGGCTGATAGCGGTGCCTGTTTTGCTTGTACCCTTGAAGATTTGGGCAGGCAATTGTTTGGCTTGGTTATTCATGGCTCATTGTTGCTAATATATTTTTCTCTTGTTTCACCGTTTCTATTCTGGCTATTTCTTTCCTAATAGCCCGAATTTTGGTATGGCTGGTAAGCTTGCCAACAGCCAGCTGACCACTAAGTTCTTGAACTTGGTGCCTCAGCTTATTAAGCTCATCATCTAGGGATGTTAGGCTCTGTTTGCGATAATCCTGCATTTTATTCTTAATCTTAGCCATTTGTTATTTACCTTTAACCATAAATCTGGTTTTGATGGGCAATTTGTGACCGGCCAGCCGCATTGCTTCTTTAGCGGTTGCCTCACTAACACCATCCATTTCAAACAAAATTGTGCCGGGCTTGACGGTCGCAACATAATGGCTAACTGCTCCCTTGCCACCGCCCATTCGAGTTTCATTGGGAGTAGCGGTAACTGCCTGATGGGGAAATATCCGGATCCAAATTTTGCCTTCCCGCTTAGTGAAGTGAGTCATTGCCCGTCGGGCTGCCTCAATTTGACGAGAAGTGATCCAACTGCTGGCCAAAGCCTTCAACCCAAATTTGCCGAAGTTAATCGTATTAACCCGAGTAGCAACACCCTTCATCGAACCTCTCTGCTGTTTCCTATATTTGACTTTTCTGGGTAATAACATAATTATTTATTCTCTTTAGATTCTTGCTTTGGGGCAGTTACTATCCAAACTTTGATCCCGATCGTACCGTAGGTAGTGTAGGCAGTTCTGAAGGCATAATCGATCGGCTGCTTGATAGTGTGAAGAGGCACCGTTCCAAACGAGAAAGTCTCGCGCCTGGCAATTTCAGCACCATTCAACCGGCCAGCTATAGAAATTCTCATACCCGCTACCTTAGCTTGCTTGGAGGCCTCCAGCGCCTGTTTGGCTACACGTCTGAACGGAATTCGACGCTCGATCTGTTCCGCCACATTACTGGCTACAACAGCGGCGGACTCTTCAGGAACTCTGATTTCCTGAATGTTAACTGTGACCGTATTCTTGGCAAATTTAGCAAAATTTTCAATATCCTTTTTAAAACTATCTATACCAGCCCCGCCGCGTCCGATGATAACTCCCGGACGGGACGTGTGAATGGTCACGGTCAGGTTGTTGCCAAATCTTTCAATGTCAATGTGAGCAATGGCCGCTTTTTTGAATTTCTTCATCGCCAAAGACCTAATTTTGTTGTCTTCCACCACAAATTTGCCGTAGTTTTTCAAATCAAACCACCGCGACCGCCAGTTGGAGCAAACACCTAGTCTAAATAAATGTGGATGTATTTTTTGTCCCATGATAATTACTTATTAGTTGTCCTTCTTGAAAATATATTTTTAAAACCCGACATTTTAGATTTGGCCGCCGCCTTCTGCGAAAGTTCGCCGGAAGTTGCCGGCTGACCACTCTTGCCTATATCACTAGCCGGTTTGTCTTGGACAGCTTCTTTAGATGCGGCCGGCTGACCGGTTGCCGGCAGCTTGGGTTTGCTTGCCCCCGTCGGGGGAGACACCGTTTTTTTAATAACAGTTGGTTTAATCTCTGCTAAAACAATATTCAAATGACTATTTCGCTTTAATAATCTATCAGCACTACCCCGAGACCTAAACCAATATCGCTTGTAGGACGGACCGGAATCAACCGTCAAACTTTTAATTTTGAGATTATTTTCTTTTAAATTGTAGTTGTTTTGGGCGTTACTGACCGCAGACTTAATTAACTTGTAAACTATCCGGGAAGCTTTACTTCTGTGGTAGAGCAGCTGATGAAGCGCTGTATTTACATCCAGGTTCTTCAAAGGCGCAAGCAGAGGCCTGACTTTTTTGGGGCTGATCCGAACAAATTTAGATGATGCTTTAACTTCCATGGAGATTTTTGCTGTTTACTTAGACACCTTTACTTGGGAGCACTGCTTGATAAACCGGCTCTGGCTTGTTCTTTGGCCATTTTACCGCCATGCCCTTTGAATTTGCGGGTCGGGGCAAACTCTCCCAGTTTGTGTCCGACCATGTTTTCGGTAACAAATACATCAATATGCTGTTTGCCATTATGCACTTGGAAAGTGAAACCGACCATTTCCGGACTTATACTGGAATTCCTGGCCCAGGTTTTAATAGTTTTACTCTCACCAGCTTGGACTTTTTTCAGAAGTTTTGGGTCGACGTAGGGACCTTTTTTACTTGATCTACTCATCTTGATTAATTAATAATTAAAAATTTTGAATGAAGAATCATGGCGAACTTTCTAATTTTTTGGCATTTGGTATTTTTCATTACTTGTCTGTCGTTTTATACTACTTCTTCTTGCGGCTGCGGGGTTTAACAATCAGCCTGCCGCTGGACTTTTTATAGTTGCGGGTTTTATAACCGAGAGCTGGCTTGCCGGTTGGTGTTTTGGGATGCTTCAGCCCAATTGGCGAACCCCCTTCGCCACCTCCATGGGGATGATCAACCGGATTCTTGGCCTTACCCCGAACCCGGGGCCGATGCCCCATCCACCGATGCCTCCCAGCTTTGCCGATCTTGATATTCATATGTTCGCTATTACTGACAACTCCAATGCTGGCAAAAGCGGTTTCTAGCACTTTACGAACTTCACCGGAAGGTAGCCTTAGTGCGGCATAACCTCCTTCAATACCCATAAGCGTGGCACTAGTCCCTGCTGATCTCACGATCTGTCCCCCCTTTCCCGGAGTCAGTTCAACATTGTAAACCATCATGCCAACAGGAATATTTTTTAACATCAGGCGATTGCCCAATTTAATTTTAGTGGTTTCGTTGTAAACAATTTTATCGCCAATGCTTAGGTTCTGGGGAGCTAATATGTATGAGTGTTCACCGTCTGCGAAGACGATATGAGCGATGTATGCAGTCCGTTTGGGATCATATTCAACAGCCCTGACCACACCGGGGACTCCCAGTTTTCGCTGTTTAAAATCAACCTTGCGAAATAGTTGTTTGGCACTACCTCCGCGAGCCCTGATGGTAATTACACCCCGGTTATTACGGCCGCCGCTTTGCTTCCCTCCCCGCACCAAGTTTTTATACGGACGATGGCTGGCAACCACCCGGCGACGGTCGGCAAATTTCATACCCCGTCGTCCTGGAGTTACTGGTTTAACTAGTCGAATATTCATTTCTTGACCTCCTCTTTTCCGGTAGTAGCTTTAGACACAGCTTTTCGAGTGGTTTTAGCTTCCTTCTTAGGAGATTCTTTAGCTTCCTTGTCCTGGCTGCTGTCTTCAAACAAAGTAATTTTGTCACCGGCTTTAAGCGTTACTACGGCATGATGACGATTGGAACGATAGGACTTAATTCGTTTAAATTGCTTCGGCTTACCCGGCAGCTTGACGGTATTTACCTTGATAACGGTTACATTGAAAAGTTTCTCAATCGCCTTAGCTATTGCCGGTTTAGTGCTGCCCCCAGCGACCTGAAATGTATATTTATTAACAGCACCTTGAGAAATGCTTTTTTCTGAGATAATTGGCTTTTTGATGATTATGCTCATTTCCTTAGAGATAAGAAATTTGGTGTTTCTGTTCCTGAATTAGTTGTACAAATATTGTTTTTCATAAGTAATGCTTATTGATTCCTATTTGCAAGAATTCCAACGGGTAATCCTTCAACGGGGATTCATATTCGACCTTTAACTTTATCGTAGGCGTCATTAACAAAAATTATATTGTGAGCAGCCATAACGTCTAGAGCGTTGATTCTAGAAGCAAGCACAGAGCAAATATTGGGAAAATTACTAAATCCGGCCCTTAGACTGGCATCGGGCACCACCAGTAGCACTTTGCGCAAAATCAAAACCTGAGGATACAGCTTGGCAACATCTTTGGCCTTGGTGATCGGAGCTTCCATCCTTAGAATCTTTAATTTGTTAGCTTTGGCTTGAATGTACAGGGCCGCGGCCAAGGCTTGCTGCTTGAGTCTGCCGGGAATGGCTTGGGAATGATTACGGCGGCTGCTGGGACCAAAAATAGTCCCGCCTCCACGCCAAATTGGGTTACGGATCGAGCCGGTTCTGGCCCGACCTGTGCCCTTCTGCCGCCACGGTTTTCGGCCTCCGCCACGAACCAAGCCACGAGTTTTGGTGCTGGCCAACCCCCGCCGCTGATTAGCCTGATAAGACAGAATGACCTGACGCAGCATCGAACGATTGATTCTAACATTGGTAAAATCGGCGGGAGAAATCGCCCGTAACTGGCTACCGGCAACCGGGGTAGTAGTTTTTGCCTGAACTTCAGATTTAGCTTTACTTGGTGTTGACATTGCTTTCCTGTTTCTTAATTATGACAAATTGCTTGTTAGCTCCCGGGATATTGCCAGTAATGGCAATCAGATGATTTTTGGGATCAACGGCCGCAATCTTCAAATTTTTGGTAGTTACCCGTACACCGCCCATCCGTCCAGCCATGCGCTTGCCTTTGTGGATTCTCGGCATGCCCATAGCCCCAATACTACCCGGCTGGCGATGATGGTCATGTCCATGGGTTTCTGGCCCCCGAGAGAAATGGTGGCGTTTAACCGTTCCGGCAAACCCCTTCCCGACAGTAATACCAGTTACGCTCACTACATCGCCGACTGAGAAAATGTCAGCTCTGATGGTATCCCCGACCTTGTAATCCCCTTCTGGAAACCTGAATTCCCGTCTTTTAAATATTACCGCCTTTTGACCTTTGCCCTTGGCTGGCTTAGTCAGCCCCAGTTGCAGCGCAAAGTAGCCATCTTTGTCTGGCTTTTTAATCTGAGCAATAACATTGGGCTCGGCCTTCATTACAGTGATTGCCGTGGCTCTGCCGTCCTTGGCGATCATTTGGCTCATCTTAATTTTTTGGGCTATTAATCCTTGCATAGCTTTGTCTAATAAAACTTGCTAATCACTCATATAAGATCTGTTTCTTGTCCCATTAAGGGGGGAGACAAGAAACAAGCATGAATTGATTGGTAGGCTGATGGACTATTTGTCTGTTTGTCCGTCTATTCTACATCTTGACTTCAATACTGACACCGGCAGGCAGATTGAGATTGGTGAGAGCATCAATGGTTTTCGGCGTAGGATCGGAGATTTCTATCAAACGCTTGTGAATCTTCATTTCAAACTGATCGCGGGAATCCTTATGGATAAAAGTGGATTTTAAAACTGTATAGAGCTTTTTTTCAGTAGGCAAAGGAATTGGTCCACTGACTACTGCCCCGGTCCGTTCGGCTGTTTCAATGATCAAACGAGTGGACTTGTCCAAAATCCGATGATCATAGGCCTTGAGACGAATACGAATACGCTGCTTGGCGTCTTTGCTCTTTGAGCTAGACACTGATTTAGAGCTAGTCTGTTGAGAAGGATTCGTAGGCATTTAATATTTAAGTGTTAAACAACAATTACTGCCGATGCTTGACCCCCATTTGACGAGGAACCTGGGAAATCAACCCATTTATATATTTATTTGATAATCTTGGTAACAACGCCTGCTCCGACCGTCTTGCCACCTTCGCGGATGGCAAACCGAAGACCAGTTTCCATGGCAATCGGAGTAATCAACTTAACATTGATGTCAATTTTGTCGCCGGGCATAACCATCTCCGTTCCTTCCGGCAGTTGAAGCTCGCCAGTTACATCAGTGGTACGGATGTAGAACTGCGGCTTATAGCCTTTAGTGAAGGGTGTGTGGCGGCCGCCTTCCTCTTTGCTAAGCACATAAACATCGGCACTGAAATCAGTATGGGGCGTAATGCTGCCCGGTTTAGCAATGACCTGGCCACGCTCAACATCGGTCTTTTCCACACCTCGCAAGAGCAATCCGACATTGTCGCCGGCCTGGCCCTGGTCAAGCAATTTTCTGAACATTTCAACACCAGTCACAACTGTTTTCCTGGTGGGTTTAATTCCGACTATTTCAACTTCTTCATTGACTTTGATAACACCCTGCTCAATCCTGCCAGTCGCCACCGTTCCGCGACCTTTAATTGAGAAGACATCCTCAACCGGCATCAAAAAATCTTTGTCCATATCGCGGACAGGGTCGGGAATGTAAGCGTCGAGAGCGTCTAACAGTTCGAAGATGCACTTGGTAGCAGCCTCGTCTGTAGGATTTTCCAGAGCTTTCAGGGCTGAACCTTTAATTACTGGAACTTCATCGCCGGGGAATTCATATTTTTTTAATAGATCGCGAACTTCCTGCTCAACCAAATCAATCAGTTCAGGATCATCAACTTGATCAGTCTTATTAATGAAAACTATAATCCGGGGCACTCCAACCTGCCGAGCCAGTAAAATATGCTCCCTGGTCTGAGGCATAGGGCCGTCAGTAGCGGCAACTACCAAAATGGCTGCATCCATCTGAGCCGCACCAGTGATCATATTCTTGATGTAGTCGGCATGTCCGGGACAGTCAACATGAGCATAGTGCCTCTTTTCGGTCTCATATTCCTGATGAGAGGTAGCAATAGTAATGCCGCGCTCCTTTTCCTCAGGGGCATTGTCAATATCTTCAAATTTTCTGGCTTCAGCCTGTCCTTTAAGTGCTAGCACTTGAGTAATAGCCGCTGTCAGAGTCGTTTTTCCGTGATCAACATGGCCAATTGTACCAATATTGACATGGACTTTGTCTCGCTTAAAAGTTTCTGCCATAATTTACTCCTTTAAATAGCTTAATAACTAGTAATAAAAATGTACATTAAAAATGTACTATTAGAAAATAACCGATTTGCCTGATTTATGCAAGGGTTTTTCACAAAAAAAATCCCAGGCAGTACCCCGCCCGGGATAGTTGGGCTAACGAGGCCGTCACTTCAGGCCCTCAAGGTACTCGGGATTGTACCGACCCGGCGTAAACCAGGCCATCAGGGTACCGCCCACTTTCACACAGCTCAAAAAGGCGTACCCCCAGAACATAAAAATATGGGCATGGTGCCAGAACCCACTCATCTGATAGTCCAGTCCGCCCCAGATAAGCCAGATGAGAAAACAGAGCCAACCGATTAGGCCGCCGGCGATTACCTGCCAAAACTCGATTGCCTGGTATTGGGCATTCCGACCGATCAATGTAAAGATGGACCAAGGAGCAAAGAAGAGGATAATAGCCCACACCCAATGAGGCCAATACCCGTTGTCGGCCAGCAGAATGCTACCAAAGCCAAGCACCATAAACATAATAGTCGCCAAATACCGCATCAAGGTTCACCTCCTTGTCAAGATAGCCCGATTATTCACTAAAATTCAGTTCTAGTCAAGAAAGACCCAACGGCTCACGAGAACCGTTAGTTATCTTCCAGTCTGAGTAAAGTTTTCTATTTGCTCCCAGAATGTTTGGCAATCAGCTCTTCTTGAATATTAGCCGGGACCTTTTCGTACCGGAAGAATTCCATTGTGTACGTAGCTCGGCCCTGACTCATCGATCGCAGAGTAGTCGCATAGCCAAACATTTCACCCAAGGGCACAAAGGCCTTGATAGCTTTGGCGTTACCCCTTTCTGTCATGCCTTCAATCCGGCCGCGCTTGGAGCTTAAGTCCCCCATCACGTCACCGGCAAAGTCCTCCGGCGTGACCACTTCAATGCTCATTACCGGCTCCATAATTACCGGGCCACCTTGTTTAACCCCGTCCTGCAGAGCCATACTACCGGCAATGGAGAAAGCCATCTCAGATGAATCTACATCGTGGTAGGTACCATCGTATAGAATAGCTCTAATATCCACCACCGGATACCCGGCGATGACGCCCTTGGTCATCGCATTCTGAATACCTTTTTGTACAGCCGGAATATACTCTCTAGGTATTGCTCCTCCGACAATCTTGTTAACAAACTCAAAATGGACATCCCCAGCGTCTGCTAATGGCTCGAACTTAACATAAACATGGCCGTATTGCCCGCGGCCGCCGGTCTGTCTGATATACTTGGCTTCGACATCGGCATTTTTAGTAATAGTTTCCTTATAAGCCACTTGCGGCTTTCCGACGTTGGCTTCAACCTTGAACTCACGTTTCATCCGGTCAACCAGTACATTAAGATGCAACTCGCCCATTCCGGAAATAATGGTTTGGCCAATTTCTTTGTCACTTTTAACTTCAAAAGTGGGATCTTCTTCGGCTAACTTGCTTAAAGCCAGAGACATCTTTTCCTGATCGGCTTTGGATTTGGGTTCAACCGCAATAGAGATGACTGGATCGGGAAACTCAATCGATTCCAAAATTATGGGGTCTGATTCGTCACAAAGAGTATCGCCGGTTGTAACATTTTTCAAGCCAACAATTGCGCCGATCTCTCCCGCAAAAATTTCCTTTACATCTTCGCGGTGATTACTGTGCATTCTTAAGATTCGTCCAACCCGCTCTTTTTCCCCCTTGGTTGAGTTATAAACATAAGATCCAGCTTTCAGCGAACCGGCATAAACTCTGAAGAAAATGAGCTTATCCACAAATGGATCAGTTGCTACCTTAAAGGCCAGTGCCGAAAACGGTTCATTATCATCAGCCCGTCGGGTTATTTTTTCTCCCGTTTTGGGGGATATACCTTCAACCGGAGGAATATCCAGAGGACTGGGCAGATAATCGATGATCGCGTCCAGCAGCTGTTGGACGCCTTTATTTTTTAGAGCTGACCCGCAAAATACCGGAACTACTTGGTTGGCAATAACAGCTGCCCGCAAAGCTTTTTTAAGTTCGTCAACGGTCAGAACTTCATCGGTTAGGAACTTCTCCAGCAGATCTTCCTGCGTTTCAACTATTTTTTCCAGCAACTTGCGGCGCCACTTTTTAACCTCATCCCGATATTCGTCGGGCACCTCAGTTTCTTTGACTTCCTTGCCTAGCTCATCCTCAAAGTAGTAGGCTTTCTCCCCTAACAGATCAATGACTCCTTCAAAAGTTTCAGCGGCACCGATAGGAAGTTGAGCCGGAACAGCATTAGCGCCTAATCTATCAATAATCGAGTCAAAGCTCGCAAAAAAATCCGCGCCCATTCTGTCCATTTTGTTAATAAAACAGATCCTGGGAACATGGTATTTTTCGGCCTGCCGCCAGACTGTTTCGCTCTGGGGCTCAACCCCAGCCACTCCGTCAAACACGACTACGCCACCATCTAACACCCTTAGTGAACGCTCCACTTCAACCGTGAAGTCAACATGCCCCGGAGTGTCAATGATGTTAATGCGAGTATCTTTCCAAAAGCAGGTAGTAGCAGCAGAGGTAATTGTAATCCCCCGCTCCTGTTCTTGTTCCATCCAGTCCATAACAGCCTCGCCCTCGTGTACTTCACCAATTTTGTAAGTTTTACCGGTATAAAAAAGAATACGCTCGGTAACAGTAGTTTTGCCGGCGTCGATATGCGCAATAATTCCGATGTTGCGGGTTTTTTCCAGCGTATATTCTCTGGCCATAAATAAGATTAATGATTTTATAGACTGATAGCTCTCCCCTGCTCACCCGTACACTTAAGTGGCTTACTACTCTAGAAGCGAGCGTAGTGAGCAAAAGCCTGATTGGCTTCCGCCATTCGATGCGTTTCCTCACGCTTCTTGACTGCACCTCCGGTGCCATTGACAGCATCAACCAATTCATCGGCTAACCTCATGACCATGGGTTTGCCTTTGCGTGCTCTGGCAGCAGCTACTATCCATTGAAGAGCCAGTACATTTTTTCTGTCGCCCTTAACTTCGGTGGGGATCTGAAGGTTGGCGCCGCCAATTCTGCGGGACTTCAGCTGAACCGCGGGATAAATATTGTTGAAAGCGTCTTCAAACACCTGAATAGGATCCTTATTTGTCCTTTTGGCGGCTTCTTGCAGAGCATCATAAACAATTTTTTCAGCTACTGATTTTTTGCCGTTTAGCATCACTTTACGAATTAGCCGACCAATCATAACATGACCGTACTTACGGTCTGGTTCACGTTCATTCTTAATATTGAGTTTCCTCCTGCTCATCGATTCGTTAACTTAATAGACTTATCTCTGCTGGGGTTAGCTATGTTTCTTCGGTTGGAGCTTCAGCCGCAGGGGCAGTAGCTCCACTGCCGGCAACCGTGGCCGCAGTTATTGTGGTAGCCCCGCTTTTTTTGGTGCCATATTTGCTTCGTCCGCGTTTACGGCCACTAACTCCAGCCGTATCTAATCTGCCACGAACCACATGGTAGCGAACACCCGGCAAGTCCTTTATACGTCCACCCCGAATCATAACTATGGAATGCTCTTGTAAATTATGCCCAATGCCGGGGATATAGGCTGTTACCTCCATTCGGTTAGTCAATCGAACTCTGGCGATCTTACGAAGAGCTGAGTTGGGCTTCTTGGGCGTAGTGGTAGTAACCTTAACGCAGACTCCCCGCTTAAAAGGAGAGCCTTTCTTCTCAACAACAGAACGCATCTTCAGAGTGTTAAAGCGCTTCTGCATTGCCGGCGACTTACTTTTCGCCTTCGAAACTTTACGTCCTTTTCTAATTAGTTGGTTAATAGTTGGCATATTTTAATTCTAACGGAATCTTTACAAGCTGGTGCTGACTAATTATATAACGATTACTTATATCCATCTACGCTGACCGGACCTGCCAATCAGCAGGCGGCCATATCAACGCCGCCAGGATAACCAATTTAAAAATTATCCAAAAAGGTATGATAGGATTCTACCTAAAATTACCGAGTAGTGTCAAGCTTATGTATCTGGCGGGTGGCAAACCCTGTACCGGCTGGTATCAGGCGGCCAACAATCACATTCTCCTTTAGACCACGCAGAAAATCGACTTTACCTGAAACTGCGGCATCTACTAATACCCGGGTAGTTTCCTGGAAAGAAGCTGCCGAGAGAAAACTTTCAGTATTGAGAGCTGCTTTGGAGATGCCTAGCAACAACTGAGTGGCACTCGGCGGCCGTTTATGGTTTTTAACCAATTCAGCGGCTGCTTTCTCTAGCCTTAGTCTGTCGACCATTTCACCGGCCACCCACGGACTGTCTCCTTCCTTATCTATTCTGTATTTGGAGAACATCTGACGAACAACTGCTTCAATATGCTTATCGTTAATGTTTTGTCCCTGCATAGCATAGATATTTTGAACCTCGCTGGTGACGTAAGCCTGAGTGGCCTCGGCGCCTTTCAATACCATCAACTCATGGGGATCGAGCTGACCTTCTGTAATTTGCTGGCCTTTTTTGATCTTATCGCCGTCTTTTACCCTTAAAAATGTCCGCTTCGTGATCGGGTACTCATAAACTTCGCTTTTAACACAATGCAGGACGAGATCATTATTTTGTATTTCAATAACTCCGGAGGCTGGAGCTTTATACTCAGTCTTATCTTTGTCGTCTGCCACAAAAATGACATCGCCCTTTTTAACCTTGTCATTGTGCTTAACTTTGATTTTAGCGCCAACATCAAAACTTATCGCAATCCTGCTGTCTTCCTTAACTTCGAGCCGAATAAACTTTTTGTTGCCGACTTCCATAATATGAACTGTGCCGTTTCCGGGAGAGACAATGGCCGGAGTTTTTGGCCGCCTAGCCTCAAACAATTCCTCAACCCGAGGCAGACCCTGTGTAATATCGGTAGTTGACGCTACTCCTCCAGTATGGAAAGTCCTCATCGTTAGCTGAGTTCCGGGTTCGCCGATGCTCTGGGCAGCTACGATTCCAACGGCTTCACCAAGTTTGACCAATTGGCCGGTAGCCAAATCTTGCCCGTAACATTTTTGGCAAATGCCCCAAGGGGCCTTGCAAGTGATCATCGAACGGACCTTAACTCTAGTCAGCCCTGCTTTTTCGATTTTGTGGGCCAGATCCTCTGTAATATACTCCCCGGCCTTAACCAGCACCTTCCCGCTTGGGCTTTTAACATCCACGGCGGCAAATCTGCCTTCAATGCGTTTGGACAACGGATCGCTCAGTAAGTTGTCCGGGTCGTGCTCTATAAAAATGCCCAACTCAGTTTTGCAATCTTCTTCTGCCACCACAATATCCTGACAGACATCAACAAGCCGACGAGTTAAATAGCCGGCATCGGAGGTTCTTAAGGCAGTATCTGACAGACCTTTGCGAGCGCCGTGAGTAGACAAGAAATATTCTAATGAACTCAGACCCTCCTTGTAATTAGATTTTACTGGCAGTTCCAGCTTCACTCCGGTAGCGTTAACTTTGGTGCCAACAATACCGACCATTTGGTTGAACTGCTCCAAACTACCCCTCGCTTTAGAAGCAACCATCATTGTCACCGGATTAAAAATGTCCTGCATCGACTCGCTGCAAATCAACTGTTCAATTTCCTGTTTGGTCTTCTCCCATAAATCAGTAACTAGTCGACGGCGTTCATCAGCGGTGATAAGGCCCTCTTTAAACTGAGCTTTAATATCATCCACTTTCTTATCAGTGGCCTTGATCAGGTTGTTCTTGGCCTGTGGTGCCTGCAGATCCCCTGCACCGAAGGTTGCTCCCGAAATAGTGGCATAATGAAAGCCAATGTCTTTAATGCCGTTCACCAATTTGACCGTTTTTTCACGGCCAAGCAGCCGGTAGCTGGCATTAATGATTTCCTTAAGCGTTTTTTTATCAGCTGCTTTGTTAACAAATCCCAGTTCTTCGGGCACGACCTCGTTAAACAGCAATCGACCGAATGTGGTCCTGATGATTTCACCATTAATCGAAATATGAATAGGCTCATGCAATTCTAATTTGCCCAAAGAATAAGCCAAAGCGGCCTCATTGTGGTCAACAAAATAGCGCTTTTTGTCACCTTCCGTAGACTCTTTTAAGAGTGTCAGAAAATAACAGCCTAATACCATATCGTTATTAGGGATGACAATTGGCTCGCCGGTCGAAGGTTTCAACAAATTGTTCGTTGAAAGCATAATTTCTTTGGCTTCCCGCTGGGCAAACTCAGACAGAGGCAGATGCACAGCCATTTGATCCCCATCAAAGTCGGCATTGAAAGCAGCACAACTTAGGGGCTGCAACTGAATGGCGTTGCCCTCAACCAGCACAGGACGAAAGGCCTGAATGCCGAGCCGATGCAATGTTGGCGCCCGGTTCAAAAGCACATAGTACTTATTGATGACGTGCTCCAAAGCATCCCATACCTCGTCAACTTCTTTTTCCACCATTTTGCCGGCGGTTTTTACATTGTGAACCAAACCATCGGCTAAAAGCTTGGCAATGACAAACGGTTTGAACAGCTCCAAGGCAATAGGCTTGGGAATTCCGCACTCGTCCAGCTTGAGTGTAGGACCGACGACAATTACAGAACGGCCGGAATAATCTACCCGTTTGCCGAGTAGATTCTGACGGAAGCGGCCTTGTTTTCCCTTAAGCAGATCACTCAATGATTTAAGCTGGCGCTTAACATTGGTTGTTGCAGAAGTTTCACGTGCGGTAATATCAAACAGAGCATCCACAGCTTCCTGCAGCATTCTTTTTTCATTTCTGGTAATTACTTCCGGTGCACCGATGTTAATCAATTTTTTAAGGCGATTATTCCTATTAATAACTCGACGATACAAATCGTTCAGGTCACTGGTAGCAAACCGGCCACCATCCAGCTGGACCATCGGACGTAAGTCGGGGGGGATAACCGGTAATACAGTAATCAACATCCATGACGGATGAAGCTTGGCTCTAATAAATCCCTCAATCAATCTAAGGCGCTTTTGTAAACGCTTGTATTTTTGGCCTGTAGCCTTTTTGAGCAGGGTCCGAATTTTTTTATCTTCTTCGTCCAGATCAATGTCCTTGATCATCTGGTAAATAGCTTCTGCCCCGATACCGGCTTTAAACACCTGTCCATACTTAAGCGACAGGTCTCTGTATTCATGCTCTGAAATAATTTTTTTGACCTTTAAATCTTTAACCTCCGAGGTGGCAGTTTGATAGGCGGCCTTTAGCTTGATGAGCTTTTCCTCCAATTCAGCAGCGCTAATGGTCTTCTTCTGCTTATACTCATTTTTAATATTTTTAACATGGCTCTTGTACTCCTGCTCCAACTGCCGCAATGCCTCAGCTCTCATATTTTCATCCACTGAGTTGACAATGTAGGCGGCAAAGTAAATTACAGATTCTAATTTTCTGGCGGGAACATCAAGCACCAATCCCAGCCGCGACGGGGTACCCCGCAGGTACCAAATATGGCTGACTGGCGTGGAAAGTTGGATATGTCCCATACGTTCACGTCGAACCAATGAGCGAGTAACCTCAACTCCGCACTTGTCACAAACGATACCCTTATAGCGGATTTTTTTGTATTTTCCACAATAGCACTCCCAATCCTTGGTCGGACCGAATATTCTTTCGTCAAATAAACCTTCTTTCTCCGGGCGCAGAGTCCGATAGTTGATGGTTTCTGGTTTAGTAACTTCCCCGTGAGACCAGCTTAAAATCTGCTCCGGCGAAGCTAGACCGATTCTCACGGCCAAAAAATCATTTTGGGCTTCTGAAGTTTTAGCTTTTAGCATTCTAACTGGGAAATTATCAATATAGTCTTATTAATTATTTTAAATTTTTAATTCTCGTTCACTTCCGCGCTCTATTTTTGTCGCGCCTATCGCGTACTGGCTTGGCGCTTTCACCGATTGGCCGCTTGAGAATTTCAGGATCAGTTATCACTTCGACATTGAGACCGAGACCTTGCAGTTCTTTGGTAATCACATTGAAGGCCTCGGGTGTCTGCGGTTTTTGGATGGGTTCACCTTTAACGATGGACTCATACGTCCGGGAACGACCCTGGACGTCGTCTGATTTAATTGTCAGCATCTCTTCTAGGGTATGAGCTGCTCCATAGCCTTCCAGCGCCCAAACCTCCATTTCACCGAACCTCTGACCGCCGAGTTGGGCCTTGCCTCCTAGCGGCTGCTGGGTTACCAGCGCATATGGACCGATTGAACGGGCATGAATTTTATCGTCTACCATATGGCCCAACTTCAAAATATAGGCGACACCCACCGTTGTATCTTGGCAGAACTGCTCACCAGTCCGGCCATCAAAGAGCTTGGTTTTACCGCTCTCGGGCAGATTAGCCCTTTTCAACTCTTCGATGATACCCGGCATATTGACGCTCTCAAATACCGGATTGATGGTATTGATTTTCATCTGACCAGCGGCCCACCCCAAGTGAGTCTCTAAGATCTGACCCAAATTCATTCTGGAGATAACGCCCAGAGAGTTAAGAATAATATCTACCGGAGTACCGTCCTCCAAAAATGGCATATCAGCCTGGGGAACTATTTTGGAAATAACCCCTTTATTACCGTGGCGACCGGAAAGTTTATCACCAACAGATATTTTGCGCATCTGAGCTACATATATATAGATTCTTTTTAGAACACCCACTTCCAATTTATCGCCTTTGTCAGCGTCAAATATTTTAATGCCAATAACTTTGCCATAGCCGCCGTGAGGTAAACGCAGCGAGGTGTCTTTGACGTCTTTGATCTTTTCTCCAAAAATAGCCCGGAGCAGCCGCTCTTCGCTGGTTAGCTCAGTTTCGCCCTTGGGAGTAATTTTGCCGACTAAAATATCGTTAGATTTAACCTTAGCACCGATTCGAATAATTCCATCCTCATCAAGATCGGCTACAGCATCTTCACCAACATTGGGAATGTCACGGGTAGTAATTTCAGGACCTAACTTAGTGTCACGAACATCTATCTCAGAACGTTTAATATGAATCGAACTGAAAACATCGTCTTTGACCAAACGGTCAGAAATAACTATGGCATCCTCGTAAGTGGCTCCACTCCAAGATAAATAAGCCACTAACACATTGCGACCTAAGGCCAGCCGGCCATTTTTAATAGAGGGTCCGTCGCACAATGGATCGCCCTTGCTGACGCGATCCCCGATGCTGACGATTGGAGTTTGAGTTAAATTTGTCTCAGCATTAGATCTGGAAAACTTAACCAGATCATAAGTAATAGTTTTGCGTTTGCCAGCCGGTAAAAACTCTATTTTGGTCCCGTCTACATATTTAATTGTTCCATCGCTTGGCGCTGTAATCACCCAACCAGAACCGATGGCGGCATCCCGTTCCATACCGGTGCCAACTATCGGAACTTGGGGATTAACCAACGGAACTGCCTGGCGCTGCATGTTGGAGCCCATTAAAGCCCGCTTGGGGTCATCGTGTTCCACGAATGGAATCAATGAAGTAGTCACACTGACAATTTGTTTTGGCGAAACATCGGCGTAATCAACCCTGCCCACAACCGCCGTACCGGGGTCGCCCGCCCGCCTAGCGTTGACATAGCGAACCGCAATTTGCCCAATCTCATCAGTGGGAATATTGGAAACAGCAATTGTCAGGTTCTCTTCGGTATGAGCATCAAGATACTCCACTTTGTTGGTAATAAAAGCTTTAACTGGAATTTTGTCCAAGCCCTGAATAGAAACAAACTTCTTGGCAAGTTTTTCATCAATTTTAACACCAGCTCCGGCGACAATGTTTTTGGTTTTGGGATCAACAATATTGCTGAACAGAGTACGGTTGATCGCTGATTTCCCGTCATTGGGAACAGATGATAAAACTCGACGATAAGGTGACTCAATGAATCCGTAATCATTAATTTTGGCATAGCTGGCCAAATGTCCCACTAGACCAATGTTTTGCCCCTCGGGTGTTTGAATCGGACAGATACGGCCGTAATGGCTGGTGTGCACATCCCGAACATCAAATCCAGCCCGTTCACGACTCAGCCCCCCGGGACCCATAGCGCTTACCCTCCGCTTGTGCTCCAGCTCAGCCAGCGGATTGGTCTGGTCCATAAATTGAGAAAGCTGAGAACTGCCGAAAAATTCCTGCATAATCGCGCTGATTGGGCGGGCATTAATTAACTGGGCAGGGGTTAGTGTACCTATTTCTGAAACACTCATCCTGTCTTTGACGATGCGCTCAACCCGAAGCAGACCAGTTCTAAACTTATTTTGAATTAGTTCCCCGACAGCGCGGACACGGCGATTCTTTAAATGGTCAACATCATCTTCGGCCCCCCCGACGTTATTTAGGCGAATGATCTCTTTGGTAATGGCTTTTAAATCATCCAAAGTCAGCACTCTGTGATCACGGTCGTTTTTAGTATCGAGATTCAGCCGGCGATTGATCTTGTACCGCCCGACTGCTCCGAGATCATACCTCCGGAAGTTTTGGAAGGTGTTAACAAACAAATTTCTGGCGTTGTCGACATTAGCCAAATCGCCAGGTCGAATTTTTTTATAAATTTCAAGCAGAGCCTGGTCAGTGGATTTGGCTGGATCCTTCTCAATGGTGGCTTTAATAAAACTCAGCTTGGGATCATTGTCTACGTCGGCAAACATCTCGATCAGTTCCGAATCGTTGCTTACGCCAAAAGCCCTCAACAATGTGGTGATATAGGTTTTGCGTTTTCTATCTATCTTAACGGAGATAACCCCCTTATTGTTGGTCTCTAACTCCAACCACACTCCGCGCTCCGGAATAATTTTGACTCCATATTGGCCATGGGAGAGTCCTTCTTCGCGCGTAAAAAGTACACCCGATGAGCGAACTAGTTGTGAAACTATAACTCTCTCTACACCGTTGATGATAAAAGTACCCGATTTGGTCATAACGGGAATATCACCCAAAAAGACCTCCTGCTCTTTAATTTCCCCCGTGCCTTTGTTAACCAAGCGCAACTTAACCCGCAAACTGGCTTCGAAAGTCGAGTCCTGCTCTTTCGCTTCCCGTTCGGTGTATTTGGGCTCCTCAAGGTAGTAGTCGACAAAATGCAGCTCCAAGTTCTTCCCGGTTAAATCTTCTATGGGGTTGATTTCATCAAAAAGCTCCCGCAAACCTTCGCGCAGGAAATGCTGATATGACTGGCGCTGAATACTATTTAGTTCGGGGAGAGGAGTTACCTTTTGAAAATCCGTATACCACTTATCTTTGTAATTGCTATTGTCCGTGATTATTGTATGACGTTCAAAATGCTTTTTGACCATAAAAATACCCTCTTTTTGAAAAGCTTACTTATCAAAAAGTAAGATTAGAACCTACTTTTTGTGCTGGAGCATGTCCCAACAATAACTAAAAAAAATGCCTTTGTCAAATGTTAAAATAAACTTCTCCCATTATAAGAGGAAAGATACTACTTATGCAACCCCTTTTTGTACCTTTTTATTATTCCACCACAAAAGTGCGCTGCTTAGCCAAAACTCCATCCACTAGCACAGACACCTCATAGCTGCCGACAGCCCACAATCTATCGTGCCATCTTTTGCCCAAAGATTCGCGAACCAAATCCCAAACAATGCTGGTATCGCCCAGAACTGCTGATTCCAGAGAGGCAATTTCCAGATTATCTTTGACATAACGAACTTTTGTAACAATTTCCATATCTGGGTTGGCACCGGCAACATCAACCTGCACATAGATGATGTTGGTGTAGCGGCTAAAAACACTCTTGTCCTGAATAATTTGATAGTCATCACTTCGCTGGTCGCTGAGCTTAATGGCTTGAATTATTCCTTGGGCAGCAATTGAGCTGGCCTCATCGTCACTAATTATTTTGAAAAAGGCAGACTTGACAGTTTTTCCATTGAGCAAAACATCTGCCCGATATTCACCCAAGGGCCAGGTAATATCTTCCTTTTCAATTTGAGAAGCCAAAAAACTTCTGGAGTCATGCTCATCAAAATCGAATCTCCCTCCCCTACCCTCAAAGTCCTCACTGGCGATAAGGGTATCGGGCAAGTGGTACCACTTTACCCGCACTTTAGTCCCGGCTGTAGGGTCAACCACTCTGGCCGAAAGATAGATATTCTTAGTTGTAGCAGCTATTTCAGCGACGCTGTTTTCCGCAGAGTTATCAAAAGCTATCGCAGTAGTGATGGTAATATCATCCACCCTAACCCCTTCCTGCGACGAGCATGACAGTCCGCCCAAGACTAAAAAGCTTACTAAGATAGTTAAAAGTTGATATTGGATTTTCATGGGTGAGATTGTGCTTGAACTACTTAGTCTAACTTTGGGGAGAAGCCGGCGGCTGCTCGGGCGGAGTTTCGTCCGCACTATCCTCGGGTAAGGTATTTTGAGTCGGTGGAGGCGAAGGGGGTTCTTTCTGGTCACGCTTGGGATCTGCTTCGGGCTGCTTGTCTGGCACCGGGGAAGCCGGTGCTGGCGAAGCATTCTTAGCCGGCGGCGAAGTTGGTTGACTAAAATCAACTTTGGGGGTTGCGGCTTCCGTCATATCCTCAAGCTCAAACATATCGCGTTTCTTAAAGTTGAACATATTGGCAATAACGTTAGTCGGAACTACCTCGCGGCGAATATTGTAGTCACGGACATTGGTATTGTAGAAGCGACGGGCTGACATAATCTTGTTCTCGGTTTCAGCCAGTTCCTCCTGCAGCGCCAAGAAATTCTGATTGGCTTTAAGCTCGGGATAGTTTTCAGCTACAGCGAATAGGGATTTTAGTGCTCCGGTCAGCATATTTTCGGCCTCGGCCCGATTTTTAATATCACCCTCACTGGCCGCAATAGCCTGAGCTCGGGCTTGGGTAACTTTTTCGAATAGCTCCCGTTCATGGGTGGCATAACCCTTCACAATATTTACTAAGTTGGGAATTAGATCGTGTCGACGTTTAAGTTGAACACCGATATCGCTATCAGCTTCATTGACTCGATTTTTCAGTACAACCAAACCATTAAAAGCGATAATTGCCCACAAGGCGACTAAGATAATCAATAACAAAACCCAAATCATAATTTTCTCCTTAAAAGTTAACTTTTACATAGCTCAGTATACATTCTTTTAGACATCTTGGGTAGTCAGGAGCCAGTTAGAGTAGATAATTTTTTGTAACTCAGCAAATGTGAGATGCCGGGTCCAACTGAGATTCCACCAGCCGTTCTTGCGCCAAGCAGAATCCTTAGCTGAGTGATTAATTATCTTAAAATCGTTACCTAAAAAGTAGCGAAAGTTAAGATAGGCTCGCCTTTGGTGATATGGAGAAGTCACTAAAATAATGGAATTTATTTTATTTGACTCCATTATATCGGCAACATAATTGGCATTTTCCCAAGTTGTTTGGGCATTTTCCTCGATAATAATGCTGGATGCCGGAATCCCCAAACTGATCGCTATTTGCTTCATCATAGCGGCATTCGAAATTCCCTCGTCCCGGGCGGCACCAGACACAATGACCAGGGGGGCCCACTCGTCTTGGAAAAGCTGTACACCTTCCTTAACCCGCGCCTCAGTTTCTCCCCCACTGATAACCACGATTGCATCGGATCGCTCGAGCTTATCTTGGGGAGACAAGTAGAAGCCCACACCCATTATAAAACCTAGGCAAATAAAACTAACAACTACTAAACAGATCAAATACTTCAAAACTCGGGCAGCTTTAGCTCTTGCCCCACTGACAGAGAATAGGGCGCCTCGATTCCGTTAAGTTCAGCCAGGTCTTTCCAGTCGATATTTAAATCTGCTCCGATGCCAGCCAGAGTATCGCCGGACTTCACTGTGTAAATTCCCGTACTCTGCAAAATTATCGGCTCAGAGTCATTGCCTTCACTTTTCGTCACTTCAGTGTCAGTAGACACAGGAATCACACTTTCCACGGTCGATCTGTCGTTGGAGTTAATGACTCCAATGGGTTTGATAAATATAGTGGCAATCAATCCACGAAAGGCAAATATTAAAAAGACAGCACTGAAAAACAAGGCATACAAAATCAACACTGAGAACGGGTCCTCTTTGAATCTTTGCTTGGTTCTGTAACCGTATCGACGAATTTTATGTGAAAGCTTTGCCATAGATTCATAATATATTACTTTTATTAAAAGTAACCAAAAATTTTCCTTTCCGCCACTTTTGAAAAAAATTTTTGCTAATCATCTGCCTGTCTATCATCGGCGGGCAGATCCTTTTCCGTTCATCC
>Ga0180301_10000010_pt1 | contig 132581 bp, 115 predicted proteins | sample GuaBasSediGuay16_FD_121797 | JGI IMG/M metagenome (GOLD analysis project Ga0180301, IMG submission 121797) | Subseafloor sediment microbial communities from Guaymas Basin, Gulf of California, Mexico - Guay16, Core 4569-2, 12-15 cm | ecosystem: Environmental > Aquatic > Marine > Hydrothermal...
AGCCCGCCGGAACCCCCCGAGCCACCTGAGCCGCCTCAACCTCCACCGCCTGAGCCGCCTAGTCCGCCAAGTCCTCTGACAGTGGTTCTTATTGAAGTAGACAAAGCTGTTAAACATCACTACGACAGCCTCTACCAAGATTCTATCGTAGCGGATCTAAATGAAGTCCTGGACTTTCACATCAAGGTAGATGTTAAGAATTCATATGCCACAAGCATAGTCATCGCTGATACATTGCCAAATGAACTTGAGATCACCGATTATGGCAATACACCAGCTGCAATGTTTGAGGGAACCTCTTATGCTGTTGACATTGAGCCGGGTGTACATACCTTTGAATATGATTTTTCTGCTAGAGTAAAATCAGTGGCTGAAGTTGTTAAAAATAAGGTTGAGGCATACAACCGTTTCTGGATATTTGATAACGATGAGGATTCAACCCCAATAACTCTTCAATAATCACCTGTCCCGCGTATAAAATTTATTATTTGTGATTAGCAATCTCAACTTAGAATGGCTCAAGATAAAAAAACTCCCAATAAAAAACCGTCGCTCGACCAAGTGGTTAGTGGACTCAAGCGCAGCAAAGAAGAGGAAATAACCAAAAAACGGGCGAAAGGCTTTCAGTTGGAGTACCGCAACTTGGCTGGTTTCCAGCCGGATCCCACAGTCGTTGGCGTTATTCCACAAGAGCTAGCTAAATCAGCTAAAATTTTTGCCTTCGACAAGCGGGGTACCAAAATTATGCTAGCCATTACCCATCCCCAAAATAAAACCACCTTGGCCGCACTTAAAAAGCTCTCCGCTGAGGAAAAGTATAAATTTGTTCCGGTTATTGTTTCGGATTCTTCAATGAAGTATCTGTTGTCTATTTATGAAACTTTTGCACCTCAAAGCTATAAACAACCGGAGGTTAAAATCACTTCCTCCACACAGCGAGAACTTGAAATAAAAGTTCGCAGCTTGTCAGAATTTCAAAAACATCTAGCCAAAACCCCGATTAGTTCTCTTCTGAACGTCATCTTCGCGGGGGCCGCTGGCATTAACGCCTCCGACATTCATATAGAGCCAACCGCAAAGAATATCAAACTTCGTTATCGACTCGACGGAGTTTTGCAGGAAGTTGCTACCATTCCTTTAAAATCCCTAGAGCCCATCATCAGCCGTATAAAACTACTGGCCAACTTAAAACTTAATATTAAAAAAACTGCCCAGGATGGTCGCCTTTCTATCACAGTGGGAAAGGACAAATACGATATTCGAGTTTCTATACTACCTACTCAGTATGGTGAATCTGTAGTCATGCGCCTGCTGCCCCAAGAAAGCAAATTTATCACTTTAGATAAATTGGGATTAGACGCAACCTCTCAAAAACTGATCAATGAAGCCATCCACCAACCCAATGGTTTAATTCTTAATACCGGCCCTACCGGTTCTGGTAAAACTACTACCCTTTACGCGATTCTCAATACCATAAATTCGCCGACCAAAAAAATCATCACTGTCGAGGATCCTATAGAATATCGGCTAAAGGGCATTACCCAAACCCAGGTAGACCCTGAAGCCGGATACGATTTCCCTAACGCCTTGCGCTCAATCGTCCGACAAGATCCGGATATCATTTTAGTTGGGGAAATCCGGGATCAGGAGACCGCTAACATTGCCATCAACGCCTCTCTGACTGGACACTTGGTGTTATCAACTCTACATGCTAATAGCGCCATCGGGGCCATCCCCCGTCTGATAGACCTAGCGGCCAGACCAAAACTTTTTGCAAACGCTTTACAAATCGTTGTGGCTCAACGTCTGCTTCGAACTGTCTGCCCCAAGTGCGGGAAAAAATATAAGCCTACCCCGGAAGAAAAAAGACAAATCCGAAAAATTTTGCCTGATGCCAAAATTCCCGAATTTCTTATTCGGGCAACGGGTTGTGAGGCCTGCAATAATACCGGCTTCAAAGGCAGAGTTGGCATTTTTGAAGTTCTAAAAGTTACACCCGAAATCAGAGAACTCATCATAGGCAAGCAGTCAGTTCGAACCATCGCTAAGCAGGCTATTGCTCAAGGCATGGTAACCATGGCCCAAAATGGCATTGATAAAGTATTAAAGGGTCAAACTACCCTCAAAGAATTGTTCAGAATCATTGCCAACAAATAACTCAGTGCTATAGAATGGACTTAAGGTGAAAGGGCGGAATAACCCCTCTCTTTTTATGTCTAAAATTCGCAGTATCTTTGCCATCGCTTTAATACTCGGCCTAGTCATCGCTGAGTTTTGGCCAAGCACAGGTGAATTAAAAACTCCCTCCCCCGTACCACAAGCCGAGGCTAAATATGATGATTTGATATCCTCCATCCTGGACAGCTACATAGACATTGAATATCAAATCCCCGATCGATCAAAAATTAGCACATTTGTGGACTTTGACCTTCCCAGACCCAGTAGCATTGACCAAGATACTTTTACAGTATCCCAACTTAGCGGCTACACTTCATCTGTTTTGTCAGATGACCCAACGCTACCCGACACATCCTATAGTTCTTCTAGTCCTCCACCCTCTTCTATTTTAAATAAAGTAGTACCCCCGTTTGGCAGCCCGCTCTACACTGCCTATCAAGATGGGGCCAAAGCTTGGTATCAAAAGGACGACAATGTTTTAGTTATCTACCCTAACGAAAATATTGGCAGTTTTAATGCCAGCACCGGGATGCCCTCCACTTGGCTGAAACAAGAACTGGCTTATGAACCGATTGACGATGCTAACGCCATTTCTAATTACATTAAAAACTACCGGGCTGAAGTTGTTGCAGAAACTACTCGTTGGGTACTAATGGAATTCCCCTCCGGAGGAGTAGTCAAGGTAATTAAACCCTCATTTGCCAGCTCCAATCAAGAAACCACTGGCGTTTCAGTAGGAAGTCCGGCTTACGGCAATCTTCCCAGTGTTTTGCCGGGATATGGAAATTAGAATCTGAATTTTAGAACTAGTTTTTTACCAGTAGCACACTCCAACGGATTAATAAACCACCACTATTGGGGCCAAGCTTGTGTAATAAGCTGGCCGCTACTGCTGTATAATTCCTGCCATACAGCTTCAGTCACAAACGGCACAAAAGGATGAAGCATTATGAGGGAGTTTTTAAGTATATGGTTAAGTACTGCTCCAGCAGCGTCCGAGGCTTTAGCATCCTCAAGCCGGGGTTTGGTATTTTCGATACATTCATCGCAAAATCTATGCCAAAAGTATTGGTAAAGTGTATCCCCTGCTTGTCCGATCTCGTACTTATCCATTTCCCTCGTAACTTTTTTTATAATTTCTTTAAACTCTTTTAACATCTTGGTGTCGGCAGTGCTTAGATTAACATTATTGATCGATTTAGCACCGGGAGCCTTCATACTAATGAACCGCGCCGCATTCCAGATCTTATTGGCAAAATTCCTGTATGCACGGATCTTATTCTCATCCACATGAGTGTCACTGCCGGGGGCGGTTCCCATCATCATCCCCATCCGCAAAGCATCGGCACCGTATTTTTCTACCATATCGATCGGATCAATCACGTTACCCTTAGATTTAGATATCTTTTGGTTGTTTTTGTCTCGGACAATGCCGTTTAGATAAACCAATTCGAAGGGAACCTCACCAGTACAGTAAAGCCCCAGCATGATCATCCGGGCCACCCAAAAGAAAATGATTTCATACCCTGTCTCCATCACAGTAGTAGGATAGAAATATTTGAAATCTTGCGTCTCTCTCGGCCAGCCCAAAGTGGTGAAGGGCCACAAGCCGGATGAAAACCAGGTGTCGAGAGTGTCGTTCTCTTGTACCACTTCCCCCCCAAGTTCTTTTTGGGCATCATCTGTGTTCTTAGCTACGGCAAACTTGGTTTTGTCACTTTTTAGATAATAGATAGGAATTCGATGCCCCCACCACAATTGCCGGCTAATATTCCAATCCCGAATATTTTCCATCCAATTGAGATAAACCTTTTTGAATCGCTTGGGAATAAATTTGATTTTACCCGATTTTACAGCCTCGAGTGCCGGCTTAGCCAGTGATTCAATCTTTACAAACCACTGTTTAGAAATAAGCGGTTCAACCACTTCTTTGCATCTGTCACAATGGCCAACCCTGTGTTCATACTTAATTTGTTTTTCAATCAACCCCGATTTATTGAGATCTTCCAGAATTTTCTTTCTGGCATCCAAAACTTTCAGACCCGCATATTTGCCTGCTCTATTTGTCATCTTGGCATCCTGTCCAACTACTATCGGCGCATCCAATTTGTGCCTCTCTCCTATTTCAAAATCAGTCGGATCATGCGCTGGAGTAACCTTAACTGCTCCGGTGCCAAACTTCGGATCAACCGCATCATCGGCCACAATCGGAATTTCTCTTCCCACTAGGGGCAGGATTAGAGTTTTGCCAATCAAATTTTTATATCGCTTGTCCTTGGAATTTACCGCCACGGCCGTATCCCCCAGCATCGTTTCCGGACGAGTTGTCGCTACTGTTATAAATTCATCACTATTTTGGAGAGGATATTTAATATAGGTCAGCTGGCCTTCAGTTTCCTGATATGCTACTTCCAGATCAGACAGACCTGTGTTGCATCTTGGACACCAATTTACAATTCTTTCCCCTTGATAAATCAGTCCTTCGTCATACATCTTTTTAAAAGTATGATAAACTGCTTCGCTAACATCAGGATCAAGTGTAAATTTATTACGTGTCCAATCACAACTAGCGCCCAGCCGACGTAACTGGTCTTCCACAATCTTCCTTTTTTCCAAAACGAATTTGCGCAGACGTTTGATAAATTCTTCCCTGCCTAAATCATAGCGGGTTTTGTTCTCTTCTTTCTTCAAGATTTTTTCAAAAAAAACTTGGCTGGCAATCCCGGCATGATCCGCACCCGGCAGCCACAAAGTTGGCTCACCCTTTAAGCGATGATAGCGAATCATAATATCCTCTAACGTTACAAATAAAGCATGTCCAATATGCAGTCGATCGTAAGCGTTAGGAGGAGGCATAGTAATCACATACGGCTGCTTGTCCTTGTCGATCTTAGGCGTAAGGACGCCTGACTTTTCCCAAGCCCGGTAAATCTTTCCCTCTAATTCCTTAAAATTAAATTTATTTTCCATTTTTTTGTATAAAATAGGAGGCCATTCCAATCATAACAGCATTATCGGTACAGTATTTGGAATTTGGAACAACCAGCCGAAGCCCCTTAGCCGTAGCCCGTAAATCAACTTCCTCGCGCAGACGTTTATTAGCCGCCACTCCCCCGCCCAGTAGAATAGTTTTTACTTTATACTTTTGGGCCGCCCTCATTAATTTGGTGGCCAAAACATCAACCACCGCCTCTTGAAACTCGTGAGCAATATCTTCCTTCCTGCCTTTTGCTCGGATAACCGCGGTCTTAAGCCCCGAGAAACTAAAATCCAACCCCCTATTTTTCATTGGCCTCGGCAGTTCTACTGTTCTATTGGATACTGAATACTGAATGCCGGCCGCGGCAGCAGCTATCGCCGGACCCCCGGGGTAATCTAACCCCAACACTCGTGCAGCTTTATCAAAGGCCTCTCCAGCTGCATCATCTCGAGTTTCCCCAAGACATTTGTAATCTCCATGCCTCCGCACCAAAACTAATTCTGTATGTCCTCCGCTAGCGACCAAAGCTACAAGCGGAAATCTAATGTCATTATCGACAAATCCCGCATAGACATGACCCAACAGGTGATTAATTTTAACGACCGGTTTATGCCACAAATATCCGAGTGTTTTAGCAGCATTGACGCCCACCAACAAAGAACCCAACAATCCCGGCTCACCAGTCACCGCAATTTTATCTATGTCTTGAGGACCAAGCTTGCTTTTTTTAAGCGCCATCTCGATCAGGGGATAAATTGCTTTTAAATGCTCCCGAGATGCTACTTCTGGCACTACCCCGCCAAAATTGGCGTGTAACTTTTCCTGCGAAGCCACCAAACTGACCAAAACTTTTCGGTTGTTTAGAATTGCCACAGCCGTATCGTCGCAAGATGTCTCAATTGCTAGAATCTTCATAACCTCTATAATATACTACAAAGTTCGTTACAGGAGCGAATTTTTACTGTAAAATAGAAGTGAAATGAAGTTATTGGACGACAAATCTTTAGACAAAAAAAGTTGGGATTCTGCCCTGTTATCCCGCTCTGATGCCCATTTCTTACAGAGTTGGGCTTGGGGAGATTTTAATAAAAAACTAAACAATCAGGTTTGGCGACTGGCTGTGGAAGACGAAGGTGTGATAATTAATCAGCTTCTTGTTGTTAAATTGAATGTCGGTTTTGGATTTTCTCTGCTCTACTCCCCTAAGGGTAATTTAATTAATAAAGAGCTACCTGTCAGCTCACAACAGACCAGTTCAAAACTATTATTGGATAAAATAAAGTCAATTGCCCAAAAAAACAGAAAAATCATTCTCTTCCGGATCGATCCCCACGTTCTTACATCGGACACCACCACCCCATCTTTTTATCACTCGTTAGGATTTATCTTAAACCAAAGCAAAAATATCCAGCCCAAACATTCATTACTTTTAGATCTTACCCAACCCTTGGATTCGATAATGAAAAAAATGAAACAAAAAACCCGTTACAATATAAACCTAGCGGCCAAATATAACATGGACATTCACATTTCCACCAATCCGGCAGATATTGAGATCTTTTTGGATTTGGCTCACGCTACCTCTGAAAGAAACAAATTTGCCCTCCATCCCGACAACTATTACAGAACTCAGTTTGAAGTTTTGAGCCAAAATGAGATTCAAAGGTTAATGATAGCCGAATACGAACATCGACCTATCGCGGCTATTTTGGTTAACACATTCGGTGATACGGCCACATATGTCCATGGAGCATCAGGAGACAGCGACCGCAACTTAATGGCCCCCTATCTCCTACAGTCTTCCGCTATTATTAAGGCCAAGGATGACGGTATAAAAATCTATGATTTTTGGGGTATTCATCCCAATCCCAATCACTCATGGGCAGGCATCACCCGCTTTAAGCGGGGTTTCGGAGGGAATGAGGTTGAATATATAGGAACACTGGAACTGCCTCTAAACTCCACATTCTATAGGTTATACAAATTTGTTAACCAATATCGAAAGGCATGAAACAACAGGTTAAAAAAATATTAGGCAAATCTTTTTCCCCGGGCTCTATTTTATACAACACTTATCACAAAAGCCGGGGTGTTTTGGCTGCTACAATTTCTGGTTTTCCTTCCAGCAAGATAATAACCATTGGCGTTACCGGCACCAACGGCAAAACTGCTACCTCAATTATGCTGGCTCACATACTGGAATCTGCAGGAGAAAAGGTTGGGTTAATTACCACCGTTAGTTACTGGATCGGCAATAAAAAATGGGTTAACGAAACTAAAATGACCACTGATACACCTTTTAAAACTCAACGGCTTCTGCGACGGATGGTAAAAGCAGGCTGTCGATTTGCGATTGTTGAAACCTCTTCACACGCTCTGATGCAACATAGAACCTGGGGCATCTTCTACGATGTAGCTGTATTTACTAATCTTTCCCAAGACCATCTTGATTACCATAAAACAATGGAGAACTATCGCGATACTAAAGCCAAACTATTCAAAGAACTTTACGATTCGCCCCGCGTTCCGTATGTCCCTAAAATTATGGTATTGAATTACGACGATCCCCTGCATAGCTATTTTGGAAAATTCGAAGCAGACAAAAAAGTTGGGTTTAGCGCAGCTTTGAATATTTCCTCCACCCTTAAAAATTCATCTTCACCAATAAAGCCAATGGTTTGGGCAGAAGATATCCAGCTTTTTCCTACCCACAGTACTTTTACAATATTTGTACCAAAATCTGCCGCTCCTGCTGGAATGGACGCCATTGATCACACTGGTCAGACAGTATTTCCATCGGGATTTGAGTCAATTAATGTCAGACTCAACGTTCCGGGTCGTTTTAATATTGAAAATGCAATGGCAGCAGCCAGCACAGCACACGCCTTAGGATTTAAATTAGAAAAAATTAAAAGCGGACTTGAGAGTATCACCAAAATCCCTGGGCGCATGGAATATATAGACGAAGACCAGCCATTTACTGTCATTTCTGACTATGCCCATACTCCCGATGGCTATGACAAAGCTCTTTCTTCTATACGTGGTTTTACTGAGGGCAAATTAATCATAGTTTTTGGCGCCGCTGGTGACAGAGACAAAGACAAACGCCCCCAACTCGGACGGATTGCCAGCCAGTATGGAGATATTTTAATTCTTACCGAGGAAGATCCAGCCAGCGAAGACCCCGCCGAAATTGTAGAAACGATTAAAACTGGCATCCCAAATAAATTTATAGAAAACAAGAATCTGTACGTAATTCTCGATCGTCCAAAAGCCGTGCAAAAAGCTTTTGAATTAGCTCAGCCAAACGATACCGTCGTTTTGCTGGCGCTGGGAGCACAAACAGTTATGGCAAAAAAGGAAGGAATTGTTCCATACAATGAACGCCAATATGCCAGAAATCTGCTACAATTGGCTGTTAAACAAAACCAATACGATTACAATAGTCATCCTAAGCGAGACGATAGTTGAGCCGAGGGACCCCGTATATAAAATAATTAAATTAAGGAGATACTATGGTGGAATTTGATGAAAATTTAAACCCAATTCAAAGGAAACAACCCGAAACTCCTAATCCGACCCCCCGCCCGGGCGATCTACCCCAGGCAGATGAACCTCCGCTTCCCCAAGAACCTATTCAGTCTTTAGGGGATACTCAACCCCGCCCTCCCCTTGAACTTGTTAAAGAACCTGCATCATCCTCCCCGAGAATACCTGACCCAACTCCTCCAACCAGAGCGTCGAACGACCAGCCTTCCACCAAACAAACGGGTGGTGTTTTGGCAGCAGTCAGCATCATGGCCATCTTAGCGGCGACGGCTATCGCTATTGTCAGCATTATGTCCAATAATAATTCTTCCTTTGTAATTTCCTCTGGTCCAAGAGAGGGACTAACCGTCACCGCTAGCGGAACAGTCAGCGTTATTCCTGATGTATCAAAAGTCACCTTTGGAATTATCCATAAGGCATCAACAGTTAGCACCGTAGAAGACAAGATCAACAGCACGATGGACGACATCAAAAATGCCCTTAAGAAATTTAAAATCAAAGATGCAGATATTAAAACCAGCGGCTATCAAATCTATCCCGAATACGATTACCGCGCTAGAACACGTCGCATTATCGGCTATACAGGAACCCACCAACAAATTCTTACCATCCGTGATCTAGAGGATGTCAATGACATCATCGATGCGATTACCGATGCCGGTGCAAACACCGTTGGCAATGTCACTTTTACAATCGACGACGAAGAAGAGTGGAACAATCAGGCCCGGGCTGAGGCCATAGAAAGAGCCAAGGACAAAGCCAGAGCAATAGCCGACGAAGCTAATATTAAACTTGGCAAAATTATTTCCATTGACCAAGATATTATCCACCCCTCGCCTTTTCGAGAAATTACTTTTGACGCCGGATTTGGAGGCGGCGAAGAGGTGGACATCAGTCCCAGTATCGAGCCGGGTTCACAGGAAATTAAAGTGACAGTCACTCTTGTGTACGAAATTAAATAAATCGACTATGACAAAACGGCTTTTTATAGCCATACCACTAACGGCAGATGTAAGATCTGCCGTTAGTGCATATGCTCAAAAACTCAATTTAAACATTGTCTGGACAAAGCCAAACAATCTTCACATAACGCTGGTGTTTTTAGGCGACACCGATGTAGAAAAAATCCCGGCCATTCGGCAAGCTATAGACATAATCAGCCGAAATAACCGGCCATTTGCTATTTCCCTATCGAAAGCCGGATATTTTCGCAATAGCGGAGCTTTGTGGGTTAGCATAGAAAAAAATCGCGAACGGCTGGAGCAACTAGCCAACTCAATACGGGAGGAGTTAGTCAAAAATCGAATTAACTTTGACGGCCAGCACAGCTTTGTTGCCCACCTCACAATTGCGCGAAACAAAAAAGGGATTCCAATTCCTCGCGAATTGCCTGATTTTCCTTCAATTGATCTGCCTATTAAAAAAATTATCTTGTTTGAAAGCCAACTAACTAAGCCTCAAGTCACCTACACTCAACTTCACATCGGTCAGTTATAATGAAGACATACTCCTTTTAAAAAACCTAAAAAAATCTTTTTTCCAATATGGCAAATAAGAAAAAATTAGTTTTAATTGATGGAAATGCTTTAATTCACAGGGCTTTCCATGCTTTTTCAAGAGCCAATCTCGTTTCCCCTACTGGTGAGCCCACAGGGGGAACTTTCGGTTTTGCCATGATGCTTCTGGATATATTTACCAAACTTCGTCCTGACTACATAGCTGTAGCTTTTGACACCGGCAAACCCACCTTCCGCCATGAGGAATACAAAGAATATAAGGCCCAGCGCGTTAAGGCACCTCAGGAGCTATATGATCAAATCCCCCGGATTCAAGAATTAGTTGAAACTTTTAATATCCCGGTTTTCTTAAAAGAGGGATTCGAGGCTGATGATGTTATCGGCACCCTAGCCCGCCAGGCTCCTCAGGACATTGATGTCTACATCGCTACGGGAGATATGGATGCCCTACAATTGGTGAACAACCACACTTTCGTTTATGCCCCTCGCAAAGGCTTCGCAGATATTGTTACTTACAATACGGAAAAGGTTTTAGAAACTAAGGGATTGCTGCCGGAGCAGATGATAGACTTCAAAGGTTTACGGGGTGATCCGTCTGACAACATCCCCGGCGTCCCGGGCATCGGCGAGGTAACCGCCAAAAAACTTCTATTTGAATTTAAAACAATGGAGAATATCTACCAAAATTTAGACAAGATTAAAGAAAAAACCAGGATCTTACTCCGAGATAATGAAAAAATTGCCCTGCAAAGCAAAAAACTGGCCACAATTTTAACGGATATTCCAATTGAACTCAATTTAAAAAAAGCTGAAGCAATTGAGTTTAACCCAGAAGAAGTAAGGCAACTCTTTGATAAACTTGGTTTCCGAAGCTTAATCAATAAAATCCCCAATGGAACACTGAAAGTTTCTACTAATCAGCGAAGTTTTTTTGAGAAAGCCCCGAAAGGGGCCAGCAAATTTAAAGACAGAAACATCGCGAAAATTTCTAAAGGAATGGGTTATATACAAAAGCTTGATAAAGATCTGGAGCCGGTTCTCCGCAAAATGGAGAAGAACGGAATTTTGTTAGATGTAAGTTTTTTGGAAAAAATGAAGCGAGACGTTTCGGCTCGGCTTCAAAAACTTACCCAAAAAATCTATAGGGAGGCGGGTGAGGAATTTAATATTGCCTCCCCTCTCCAGTTAGCCAACATTCTTTTTAACAAACTAAAGCTCCCCACTACCAATCCAGAATTTCCTATGCTAAATATCCGCAAAACAAAAACTGGTTATTCCACTAGTGTTTCGGAGTTGGAAAAATTAATTGGCCAACACAATATCATCGGACTAATTTTGGAGTATCGCCAGCTCGCCAAGCTTAAAAATACATACTTAGAAACCCTGCCCCAACAAGTTGACAAGAACAATCGCATTCATACCACTTACGCACAAGACACCTCCACGGGGAGGCTAAGTTCATCTGATCCTAATTTACAAAATATTCCTATCCGTACTGAATTAGGAGCCGAGGTCCGCAAAGCATTTGTTGCTCCTCCCGGCAAAAAAATCCTCAAGGCTGACTATTCGCAGATTGAATTACGCATCGTTGCCCATTTGGCAAAAGACGAAACCATGATAGAAGCATTTAAAAGGGGGGAAGATATCCACGCCCGCACCGCCGCAGAAATTACTGGCAAAAAGATGAATGAAATAACCAAAGCAGAGCGGCGCATTGCTAAAACTGTTAACTTTTCCATTCTCTACGGTGTCAGCCCTTGGGGATTGGCTGCCCGTTCTAATATGAGTGTCGCTCAAGCTCGTAAATATATAGAAAAATATTTTAAAATTTATAGCAACGTTAAAAAATATATGAAAAATACCATTGCTTTTGCTCAAAAGCACGGCTATGTCAAAACCCTATTGGGCAGAAAACGATACATCCCGGAAATCGATTCGAAGATTCCTCCGATGCGGGCTGCCGCTGAGCGGGCTGCTGCCAATATGCCGATCCAGGGCACCGCCGCGGATATGATTAAGGCCGCAATGATTGAAATCGACAAAAAACTGTCAAAAGTTAGCCCAGATGCCAAGATGTTACTTCAGGTCCACGATGAATTGGTTTTTGAAGTACCGACCAAAGATGTTCCTAAAGTTTCTAAATTAGTTAAGACCGTGATGGAGAATGTATATAAACTAGATGTCCCTATTCTAGCTGACACCAAATCCGGCAAAAGTTGGGGTGAGACAAAATAATGCCCGAACTGCCCGAAGTAGAGACAGTTGTACGGGGGCTTGCCAAACACATCCTTGGTCAAACAATAAAAGATGTGGAGGTTTTAAATAAGAAGAGCTTCCAAGGTGGCCCTTCGACAAGCTCAGGGAATAAAAAATTACGAGGGTTGAAAATTAAATCTGTTTCGCGTCGAGGCAAAGGCATCATTATTAATCTCAGCAGGAATACTTCTTTGCTTGTTCACTTGAAGATGACGGGGCAGTTGATTTATATACCGACCCCCCTTCGCCACAAGGGCTACGGGGGGCTTCGACGACTTAACTTGGGTCATCCGACCCAAGATTTCGTAAACAAAATGCCCTCTCGACACAGTCGAGTAGTGCTTAAGTTGTCTCGAGGCACTTTATACTTCAACGACCAAAGGTTGTTTGGGTGGATTAGGGTTTTGCCGACCAAAGAGCTAAAAAACGACCCTTTTCTTAGTAAATTAGGACCTGATGCCCTTAAAATTTCAACGGCTCATTTATGGGCCGTTACAAAAAGACGCCCCCAAAACCCCATCAAGGCTATTTTATTAGATCAATCTGTTATTACCGGCCTTGGCAACATCTATACTGACGAAGTTCTATTCGAAGCCGGCATCCGCCCCACCCGCAAGGGTAAAACCATCACTAAAAAGGATGTAGAGAAGTTGATTAAGGCCATTAAGAAGATTTTAACCAAAGGCATTAAATACTCTGGCACCAGCATTGTAAATTACAAAACCCCAGAAGGTTCACCGGGCCAGATGCAAAACTACCTAAAAGTCTATTCCCGCGCCGGCCTCCCCTGCCGCAAGTGTAAAACCTCAATTACTAAAACAAGAGTAGCAAACAGGGGTACGCACCATTGTCCTAAATGCCAACAATAAAATATGTACTCACTCATTATGCTGGTGCCTCGATACTAGAAACGCCAGACAAGGCGCTTGTTACTACAACGGGCATCAAAAAAGAAAAGGCGTCCGCTTGAGGGGACGCCTTTGTAGTTGGGGAAAAGTTACAGGCGCATGCGGGTAATCCGGAGGATGTACCCAAACTGGGTAAGCAATCTCTGCTCTTCCTGGCTGAGCTCTTTCTTCAAATCCTCCTTGTCGGCCGCCCTCTGGACTTTTTCTAGATAACAGTCTACCTCCATACCCTTTAGTTGAGCTTCATTCTCCAGCATGACTATCAGCTCATGTGCTATTGGTCCGTGGCTGGCAAGCTTCCGGCGGATCTGGTCAATTACTGGCTGGGGGGTCGAAGCACGAGCCTCACGTATTTTAAGAACAAGAGTCCCCAGAGATATCATCTCCTCACCTCCTTAAAGAACATTGCAGTAGAGCGTTCCTAGTATATCTAAAAACCAGCTCCCAGTCAAAAAAAACGCCCAATTTAAAATAACTCTCCGGTCTCGCTCCAGATCTCAATCGCAGCCCATTTCCCCCAAAAATATAAAAACTAAACTTCCTAAATCCAGTTGCAACGCCCACTATTGCAGAAAATATTAGAAACAGACAAAAAAGAAACCCCAACATTGGTAGGGGTGCTGTGTTCTTAAAAGCAGTGCCTCAATTAAAAAATCTTTCCTACTTTTACAAGAAAAGGCTCACCTGTTTTAAAAACATACCGAAGAATTACTCGCTTCTGGGCTACCTATATTTAATTTCTTTAATTTCTTTGTTTTCTTTCTTTAATTCTTTATTAATCTTTTTAACTATCCTTGGGGTCTTTCTTTTTATTTCATTCAAAAACATACTATTGTTCACAGAGATTACTAAAATTCCTTCTCTAAAAGAAATGGCTTCCTGGCTGTCTATGATTTTAGACAAAAAAACTTGGTTGGCATATTTGTGCCACAGATCACAGACATTAACTTCCACCCCAAAAGAATCCTGCCGGGGTTTTTTAGATAAAATCTCCTTAAGTGGCTGGAACATGGTTTTTAATTTCCCCTTTCTCTATCTCAAAAACTTTTGGTTCTGAAAATAATTTAGGTATTGCTTGGTTATTGGCGGTAATAAACGACTGACGCTTTTTTATTTCTTCTACCATCGCCTGCCGCCGACTCTCGTCCAGCTCTGAGAAAACATCATCCAAAAGATATATGGGTGTTTCTTCTAATTTCTCTTTTAAATATTCCCCTTCTGCGAATTTCAAAGCCAAAACCATGCTTCGAAATTCTCCCCGGGATGCAGTGTGTCTAATATCTTGATTGTTGATCGTAAAAATTAAATCATCCCGATGGATTCCCTTGTTGGTAGTAGCCCGAGCAATATCCAGCCCTCGGCTACCCCTCAATATATTGAGATACTCTGTTTTTCGGGTGCTGTTTATATTGGGAATAAAATCTACGCCCGCATTGCTGCCGTTGGCCGAAAATTTAACATAATATTTTTTAACCATACCAGAAAGTTCGGAAACAAATTGCATTCGCCGCTCGACAATTGCCGCACCTACCTGAGCCATCTTCTCATCCCAAACATCCAGTTCTTCCTCTAACGCTTTTTGTTGTTTTATCATCAACAGTAATTGATTCCGCTGAGAGCGAATCCGTCGAAAATCCGCCAAGTTTTTAGCATATTCCCTATCGTGGCGACCAATCGCCAAATCAAGAAACCGGCGTCGATAGGTAGAACTCAAACGCAGAAGATCAATATCCTCTGGGGAAAAAATCACTGCAGGAAAAGCTTTAATTAAGTCGCCTGAACTAGCCGGCACGCCATTAATTTTTATGACCCGGCCCTCTTCGTTCCAATACAACTGGATGTACTTCTCTCGCCCTCCGTCTGTTATCCCCTCCACAAATACCATTGCTGCCTTTTCCCCTAATTTGATCAGATAGGCGCTCTGGCTTGTCCGGAAAGAGCTGCCTGATGCCACAGAATAAAAGGCTTCCAATATATTGGTCTTGCCCTGGGCATTGGCCCCAATCAATATATTAGTTATACCCAGATTCCCCAAATCAAGCTCGGTAATGTTTCTGAAGTTATTGAGCCTTAAGCTATTTACTCGCATAAATGTAATAAATAATTCTGAATGCCCAACAATAAACTATCGAAGAGTTGGTTTTTCTTCATTCTTCATTATTAACTCTTCATTCAAAGCAGACTATTGCTTTAATGGCATCACAATATAGATCTGCCCATCGGTGTGAGCCGGCTTAAACACCCCAGGGGCAGTTTTGCCAGACATTTCAAAACTACACTTGGGAGTTGTAAAACTATTCAACCCATCCAAGACATATTTGGCGTTAAAACTGATCTCCCCCCCCTCGCCCGTGACCACTCCGCTTAATTTAGAAGAGAAGCTACCCAGCTGAGAAGAACCAGAGGTCACTTCCACAACTCCTTCGGGTTTAATTTCTAGTTTCACACTATTAGAGCTCTCTGCAGAAAAGATATTTGCAGTTTTAAGAGTATCTCTTAGCGCCTGAACATCTAACTCTACTTTGGTCGCGCTATGGGATGGAATAATTTGTTTGTAGTTGGGATATTCTCCTTCTATCACTCTGGAAACCAATGTAGCATTCTCAAATACAAACATAACTTGGTTGTCTCCCACGCGTAGTTCAAATTCTTGCATCCCATCTAACATTCTCTTTACTTCCTGAAGAGTTCTAACAGGAATCACCACAGCAAAATCCTCTCCTATTTTTTCCTTAACCACCATTTCGGATAGCCGATAACTATCAGTCGCCACCATAGAAATAGTTCCTTTACTAGAGACTAGATAGACACCCGTTAGAATGGGGCGTGATTCTTCATGGGATGCAGCAAACTCAACTCCTGATAACATATCCCGGAAGAGCTCACTTCTAAACTTTACAATCTTTCCTCCTTCTACTTCGGGAATCACAGGATAGTCGTCGGCTGGAGTACCATTAACACTGGCTTTGGCATCCCCACATGTGATCTGAAGAATATTGTTTTTACTTTCTAAAACTACCGTGTCCCCACTTAAACTGTTAATCAGGTTTATTAAAGTTCTCCCCGGCACAGTAATAACACCCTCTTGATCAACTTTTCCTCCCAAAGAAAATTTGACCCCAATTTCCAAGTCTGTTGCTACCAGCTCTACACCCTTTTTTGACGCTTTAATCAGCACATTATTTAAAATAGGAAGAGTACTACGGTTGTTAACAATCCTTTCCACTTTTAAAAGGGCAGATTTAAACTTTTCCAAAACCAAAGCCACATTAATATCCGCGCTTTTCTTTTCCTTCTCTAAAATATCTTTTTCCATAATTGTTTTATTTAGAAGTAGTTATAGAAGTGTGATTATTGTGTACTAATTAAATTATAAGCGGTGGCGGTATATTTAGGGAAATGTGGAACTGGGATAAAAAGTGGATTGTGTGTGGATAATATGTGGATAAAAGGCTTAACTTCAGATTATCCCCCTATTTGTCCACAGCGTAAAGCTTGTTTTTTATTTGGGTGACTTGATCAACTAAATACTCATTTTCCAAAAGAAGCTTCTTAATCTTTTTATAATCGTGAATAATAGTGGTGTGATCTCTGCCGCCCAGCTCATCTCCTATTTGCTTATAGGGTAGATCCAGCTCTTCCCGCAAAAGATAGATTAAAACTTGGCGGGGAATAACTATTTCTCTAGTTCTCTTCCGACCGTAGAGTTCCTCCTTTTTTAGGTCAAAAAAACTGGCTACAGCACGAATTATTTCTGATGGCTTGACTATCCGACGCCCCGGTCCCGTGATAATGCCAGCCAGCAGATCTTTGGCATCCTCCGTGGTTAAGAGAGACTTGTTGAGTTCTGCAAAGGCCAGCACCCGAGTCAGCGCACCTTCTAGCTCCCGAACATTATCTTTTACCACTCTTGCTATATAAACCAGTATGTCTTCGGGAATCTTCTTTTGGGATGCCTCTAATTTAGAATGTAGTATAGCCAGACGAGTTTCATAGGAGGGAATAGAAATATCGGCGGTCATACCACAAATAAATCTCGAAATAAGTCTTTTTTCTAGGGCAGGAATAGCTTTTGGGGGACGATCTGAGGTCAGGACTATTTGTTTCCCTGCTCCATACAGAGCGTTAAAAGTATGGAAAAATTCCTCCTGAGTTTGCTCCTTACCCGATAAAAACTGGACATCATCTATCAATAAGCAATCCACATTCCGATATTTTTCCTTGAATTCTCTCATTGTTTTGTTGCGAATAGCATCTACCATTTCGTTGGTGAATCGTTCAGAAGTAACATAGAGGACCTTAGAGTTGGGATTATTTTTTAGAATTTGGTTGCCGATGGCTTGCATCAAATGTGTTTTTCCCAATCCCACGCCCCCATAGATAAAGAGAGGATTATTGTTTACTCCTGGTTTTTCTGCCACAGCCTCAGCGGCGGCGTAGCATAATTTACTATTCTCCCCCACTATAAACTGTTCGAAAGTAAATTTGGGGTTTAATCCTTCCCGAGGAGCTGTTTGGGAGAAGGCAGGGGCAACTTCCGATTTTAAGATGCTCCTTTCTAAGTTTGGCAAAGGCCTGGAGGAAGGTTTCTCTCCCGCTCCCACCACATACTGAACCATAACCACTTTACCTAGTTGTTTGTTGAGGCGGTTATGAATTTCTTTTTGGTATTTCTTCTGCAACCAGCTCTTGGTGAAATCATTAGGCACCCGAATGGTGACCACTCCTTTTTCAATGTCGATGCTATCTATTGCGGTATTTTTAAACCAAGTTTGAAAATTGGCGGGGCTCATACCCACTTCTATTTCTCCCAGCACTACTTGCCATAAATTATTTTTATCCATCCTATCAGAAGTCCTTATCGAAAAATTTTTATTACTGATGTATTGACACTATTTAGCCCGACATCGATTAAACCTTTCCAAGTTCACTAGTTGACCAAATTTACAGCAGAACTTATTCCCCTAGGTTTTCCTTGTACACTTTAATCTAACAAAGTTATCCCCATTTGTATAATGACCTTAGTTAGCCGATTTGGGGAGCTTTTTTAATTGACCACTAACCAGCTATATGCCTATACTTGGTTGGGAGTTGAGGAATTTTGGTTTTCTAATTTTTGAATATGAAGAGGACATACCAGCCCAATAAGAGAAAAAAACAAAAAACCCATGGTTTTCGAGCTAGAATGGCGGCGAGCTCCGGGCGAAATGTTTTGAAAAGACGGCGCGCAAAGGGCAGGGGGAGGTTGAGTCACTAGGATTTTAAGACGATGAGCAAATTAACAAAGGGCGCCCCAGAAAGGATAATACGCCAGGGCCGATCTATTCATGGGCGCGGTTTTGTGATCTATTTTTTGGAGGCTCCTTACAAGGTAGAACCCCGCATCGTGATCAGCAATAAAGTGGACAAGCGGGCGGTTGTACGGAATAAGCTGCGTCGGCAGATTAAAAATATTTTAAGGGATATCAATTTCTCTAATCTCGGGCTGGTTGTTATTGTGAAGAAGGAGATATTAAAGCTTAATTTTCAGCGTCTTAGGCAAAATTTTTTGAAGGCTTTTAAAAAAATATGAAAACACTTTTTATCTGGCTTATAGAGCTGTACCAAAAAACTTTGTCCCCTGACCACGGGTGGCTTAGTCGATTTTATCCTCATGGAGTGTGTCGTTACTATCCCAGCTGTAGTGAATATACCAAAGAGTCAATTAAAGAATGGGGAGTAGCTAAAGGTATTTTTGTGGGTGTTGCCCGAATATGCCGATGCCATCCTTGGGCAGCTAGCGGCTTAGATCCAGTAATAAGAAAGGATAAATAATGGACAGATTGGTGATTACTGATGCAATGTGGACGGGATGGATGGGCAAACTTTTGTATGTTCCATTATTAAATGTGTTGGTTTTGTTGTATGTCTATATTCCCGGTAGCGATCTGGGTATAGCGATTGTTGTATTGACCATTTTAATCCGCCTTGTGCTTTATCCCTCTTACAAGACCAGTATTAAATCCCAGCGGGATATTCAAAAGATTCAACCTTACATTGAAAAGATTAAAGAACAATACAAGGACGACAAAAAAAAGCAGTCCGAGGAGGTGATGAGGGTTTATAAAGAACACAATGTAAATCTATTTGCAAGTTGCCTGCCTCTCATTATTCAGTTGCCTATTATTTTTGCCCTCTATCGCGTATTCTTTGCGGGTCTTACCACAGAAAGCCTGGCGCATTTGTATAGCTGGTTTCCCAACGCCCCCATTGAATTACACACCACCTTCTTAGCGTTTACCAATTGGCAGCCAGCGATGATTGATTTAACAGAGCGAAGTATCTTTTTGGCTATTTTTGCCGGTTTGTCTCAATTTTTTCAAAGCTGGATAACCAACCGTTATCAAAAAAAGGCCAGGGCGGCAAACTCTGATAATTCAGTTTTTTCCAAAATGATGGGAGGCCCTATGATGCTATACATATTTCCAGTTATCACACTAGTGATTGCTTGGACATTACCTGCAGCTTTAGGGCTTTATTGGGCGACCACTACCCTGACCATGGCTGTTCAACAGATAATTATTTATCATAGTCTTGCCAAACAAGAGCAAAAAGTTATAGAGGCAACACAAAGAGCTGAAGATGAACCAGAAAATCAAAACTAGCATTGAAAAGCATCTGAAAGAAATATTTAGTTTTTTTGATCTTGCCCCCAGAATTGTTACTGCTCTGGATGATAAAACCATTGTGGTGGATGTGACGACCGAGCGAGATGATTTGTTTATCAGCCACCATGCCGATCCCCTGCTTGCCCTGCAGCATCTATTGCGGTTAATTTTAAGGCGTAATTTCCCTGACGATGCAATTAATTTATCTCTGAATATCGGAGGATTTCATCAACAGCAACGTAGTCGCTTGGCTAGTATTGCCCACAATGCTGCTAACCAAGTAAGAGAAACTGGCACTGCTGTGTATATGAAACCTATGTCTTCTTTTGAGCGTCGGTTGATTCATCTTTCTCTCGTAGAGGAAGAAGGCGTTAAAAGCGAAAGTACCGGTATAGGGGCTGGTCGACGGGTAGTAGTAAAACCAGACAAATCATAAAGCTCTGTTTTTCCTGGCAGTTTTAGTCGTGCAACTGACATTTAATGGGGGGTTGGAGATAATTTGGGATTAAGGATTTCAAAAGGATGCGTACTTGGAATGAATACTATGATAAATTCACCATTGAAGATTTGCTTGGCAATCTATATGGTCAAAAAGAATTTGTCAATGAATTAGCTGGTCTTTCCTCCACATCAAAAGTTTTGGAGGTAGGCACCGGTAGCGGTACTTTTTCTATTTTTTTATCCTGGCTAGGTTTTTCTGTAACGAGTATAGACCTAGATCCCAAAGTAATTGAACAAGCCAGAGTTAATGCCCAAAAGTTTAATGCTCAAATTAATTTTCAGATTGGGGATACATTTAAACTCCCCTTCCCGGATAATTCTTTTGATGTAGTGTTTCATCAAGGCCTGCTGGAACATTTTAGTGATGCAGATATTGGGCGAATTTTGGATGAGCAGCTGAGGGTGGCCAAACGGGTTATATTTTCGGTACCCAATAGTTTGTATCCCCGACGGGACTTTGGCAATGAGCGGCTAATGGATAAGTCGGCTTGGGAAAACATTTTAGACAAATATAAAATTATCAAAAGCCAAAATTATTCTCCCAAACGATTTCCCAAGCCATTTATTTTCCGGGGAAATATTCAATATATGGCAGTAATTGAGAAAAAGTAGTTTCAACCTTCTAAAATTCTTGGAAGTTTTTCTGAGCCGGTTATATTTAACGAAAATAAAGTATTATTTTCTAGGTTTTCCCCCATGAGCGCTACCAAAAAAGTCGCCTACAATACAATAGTCCAAATTATAGGCAGGGGTATTATTACAGTTATATCGCTGGCAATCTTATGGTATTTGGCCCGCTACTTGGGCGTAGAGGGGTACGGTCAGTACGCGCTTATTTTTGCGTATTTATCTTTGTTTGGAGTATTGGTCGATTTTGGGTTGTTTTTAATGCAGGTTAGAGCAGTTACCAAGCAGCCTGAAAGAGAGAGCTATATTCTGGGTAACGTCTTGGGTCTTAAGCTGGCCTTGAGCGTAGTAGTTTTTGCGGCGGCTGTTGGATTTTCCTACATTCTCTATGACGATCCTCTGCTAACGACGGGGGTTCTGATTGGAACCATATCCCAAGCCGCACTTACTTTAGCGCTAGTACCAACGAGCTTGTTCCAAGCCCGACTCCAAATGCAAAAAGTTACAGTTGTTAACATAGCCACCAGAATTTTATATTTTGGCTTGATAATTTGGGGCATTGGGGCAGATATTGGCCTGCTGGGAATCATAGGTGTTGTAGCTCTATCCAATCTTCTGAATTTTGTTGTCCAGTGGATATGGGCGTCGAGCTTGTCTCCTTTAATTCCATTATTTGATCTTAAATACTGGGTTTCCTTTGTACGAGAGGCCTTGCCGGTGGGGGTCGTGATTATCTTGGGAGTTATTTATTTTCGGATAGATATGATAATGCTGGGGGCTATGCAAAGCGATTATGCGATCGGCATTTATAGCGCGCCTTATAAAGTGGTGGAAGTGATTTTGACAATTCCCACTATTTTTATGAGCTCAGTGTTTCCTGTGATTACCCAAGCGCTGGCTGAGGGCACGGACAGGGCCCGAAGGATATATAGAAAAGCTTTTGATTTTATGGGTCTGGCGGTTCTGCCTCTGGCATTTGGGGCGCTGATGATAGGTACGCCTTTAATGGTGCTGGTAGCTGGCGCCGATTTTGCGCCATCAGGTTCTGTTTTAAAACTTTTGATTTGGGCGGTTGTTTTCTCATTTTTAATCGCTACCTTTAACTACAGTATTATTGCCGCGGACAAACAGAGGGCATTGATGTGGCCATACTTCGCGGCTACTATATTCAACGTAGTTGCCAATTTTATTGTCATTCCCCTTTATTCTTATATCGGTGCTGCCGTTACTACTATTGCTACTGAATTAATTGTCTTAATCTGGGTGGGAATCATTGCCTACAAAACATTACGATTAGTACCTTCGTTCACAGTCTTGGGGAAATCCTTACTGGCTGCCGTTGTAATGGCGGGAGTGATTCAACTTATGGGTACAGACAGTGTTTTTGTAAATTTGGGTGTGGGGATAATAACTTACGGAGCAATGATTTTACTTTTGCGGACTGTAGACAAAAATATTTTTAAAGAGATTTTTGGCAAAGTATGAAAATAGCCGTGGACTTCCGCGAGGCAGTTAAGCCGAGCCGTGCTGGCAAGGGAGAATATGTTTATGAATTAATTAAGGCCTGGCTGCAGGTTATTGATAAGGATGTTGAGTTGATATTATTGACTGGTGCCGGACAGAAAATTAACTTGCCTAAAGGCCGTTGGCGGCAAAAATCTTTTAGCCGGGGTTGGTTGTGGCACAAACTGGTCTGGCTGTGGTTGGAATTTGCACGGCCGGTAGATTTTTATTTTGCTACTACCAGTTTTATTGTGCCCGCATTTTTGCGAAGTACCCCCGTAATAACCACCATCTTTGATTTTACGGTTTGGCGGCACCTCTACAGCAAAACCAAAGTCAATTTATTAGAAAAAATATTAGCGGGTCCGGCTATGAGATTTTCGAGACACCTAATCGCCATATCAGAATTTACAAAGCAAGAAGCTGTCAAACTATTCAAAATCGCGCCCTCCAAAATTGATGTTATTTATCTGGGGGCGGGCAGTCAGTATAGGCCTTTTAAACTCTCTGAGGAACAAAAGCGCTCCCTGCATAGAAAATATAATTTGCCTTCTAGATTTATTCTCTATCTTGGAACGCTGGAACCGCGAAAAAATATTTTAAATATTATCCGGGCATTTCAACAAGTTAAACCAGAAATTAAGAATACTAAATTAGTTCTGGCTGGCAGTTGGGGTTGGCAGGCCAATGAGATTAAACAGGCAATTAAAACCCACGAGGTTATTCACATCGGATATGTGGAATATTCTGACAAGCCAGCAATATATAATCTGGCCTCGGTCTTCGTGTTTCCCTCTTATTACGAGGGTTTTGGTCTCCCCCCCTTGGAAGCTATGGCCTGCGGTATTCCCACAATCGTCAGCGATGCAGCTTCCCTTCCAGAAATAGTGGAGGACGCAGCCATTGTAGTTGCTCCCAACGATGCTGAAGGGATGGCCAGACAAATAAAAGAAATTTTGAGTAATACAATTTTTAGCCGTCGACTTCATGCCAAGGGCATAGAACGAGCCAAACAATTTAATTGGAAAGATACAGCCCAACAAACACAGGCAGTATTTAAAAAGCAATCTTGGTAGAATAGGTTCATGGATAAGCTTTTGTTTTGGATAATTTTTACCGGGATTATAGTCGGCCAGCTTGTGCAGATCTCTTTTGGGGGAAGAGACGCTCCGGTTTTAGATTTAGCGGTGGTAATTGCAGTTGTAATCGGGGGTTACCATCTTCTGAATTCCGGCAAGTATCGAGGCATGCTCAAGTTACCAGTATTTCGGGCCTTTTGGGTACTTGTTGGTGTATTTTTGATTTCTCTAGCGGCTAATTTAACTAATTTTTCAATTAGTGAGCTGGCTTTATCGTTTCTATTTTGGCTTCGGTTTGTAGCATATGGCTCATTGATATTTATTTTTTATCGTATTGTTGATAAAAATAGTCTGAACAAATTCAGACAGTGGTTAATCTGGTTATTTGTCGTAATTGCCGTACTGGGATTTGTACAACTGGGAATTTTCCCCAGTTTAGAGATTGGAGAATATTTGGGTTGGGATCCACATCGGGGCCGGTTGTTCTCTACCTTTTTAGACCCCAATTTTGTTGGTGTATTTCTAAGTCTGGGATTAGGTTGGGTGCTTATTTTTTCCCCCCGAACCAAGAAGGGGGGGACATATCTGGGATATCTGTTGGCTGTTGTTCTGGTTGGTTCCGCAATTTTATTTACCTTTTCCAGAAGTGCTTTTTTGGCGGCAATAATCATCGTTGCAATTATTACTTTACTTCGAAGACAACAATTCTTTTGGATATTTCTTGGTATTTTGATAGTTGCTTTAGCTGTTTCTCCCCGAGTTCAAGAACGTGTGGCAGGGGTCTTTGCATTGGATGACACAGCCATCCATCGAATTGTATCTTGGCAAGAGGGACTCAAAACAGTGGCAGAGCACCCCTGGCTTGGCGTTGGTTACAATACGTTGCCGTTCCGCGAGGATACCCCTGCCCAGGGTCGGTCTGACAGTGGCTTTGACAGTAGCTTGTTAACGGTTGCGGCCACGACTGGTCTTTTGGGTCTTTTATCTTTTTTGTGGTTCGTAATTACAGCGTTGAAAACAACCTGGAGAGGAATATCTAAGCCCCAGTTAACTTTTAACTTCTGGTTTATAACAGCTACTGGGGGATTGTTGGTTGGCTCTCTGTTTCTTAACGCTTGGTTTTATCCCCCAATTTTGGCCTTATGGTTTATAATGCTCGGTTTAAGCTTAAAAGAGAATGATTAGCGGATTAATAGTATTAGTGATTCTTGCCTTTGTGGCTTTGGCGTGGTGGAGACCGCCGATTGGTCTATGGTTGATTTTTTTGCTGTTACCAACATATTTAGTTCGGTTTGATGTCGTATCTGTCCCCACTACTCTGCTGGAGGTTTTGATATATCTGTTGGCAGTAATCTTTATTATTAAAAATCGTAGAAAATTTTTGGGTTTAATTGGGAGAGCACTCCAACCTATTTGGCTGCCGCTAGTTTTTTTGTTTCTCGGTTTGACTATAGGTGTGATTGTAACCCCTGATTTGCGTTTGGCGCTTGGGATTTTGAAAGGTTGGTTTATTGATCCGGTTATTCTATACATTTTGGTAGTCAATTTAATTGATTGGCACAAAATCCGACATTTTATCTTTGCCCTGGTGCTCTCGATTCTGCCTATTGGAGCAATGGCATTGTGGCAGGTAGCAACCAATAATTTTATTACAGTTGACGGTCGGGCAAGCGCCTGGTTTGTGTCAGGCAATTATCTGTCAATGTATTTAGTACCGGTTATGTTGCTGGGTTTAATTTTGGTGGCGGACAAGTACAGGCCCTACAAGTGGGCAACCGGTGCAATTTTGGTTGTTAGTTTGGTCGCTCTCTTTTTTTCCTATTCATATGGCGGCTGGCTGGCACTGACTGCGGGCTTGATTGTGTTAGGCATTTTGCGCTCGATCAAAAGCTGGAAGTTATGGATAGGGGGGGCAATAGTTTTGGCGGTTGCTGTCTTCACTCAATTTGGAAACGAGAAGTTTATGCGGATACTAGATCTGGGCGAAAAATCATCCTTTAGCGTACGTCTTCAGGTTTGGCAGACCAGTCTTTTAATGGTTAAAGAGAACTGGCTGACCGGTATCGGTCTAGGCCAGTTCCGTGATCGATATTTGGACTTTGCCAGCCGTCTTTTTTCTCCTCCGTTGGAATTGGCTATTCTTCATGCCCATAACCTCTATCTCCAGTTTTGGATAAACACCGGGTTGATAGGGTTAGTTGGATTAGTGTGGTTGATAATTAAATTTTTTGCTTGGTTAAAAAGCAATATCAGTCTTCAAAGTGCAATCCTGGCTTCTGCTATGGTGTCAATTTTAGCCCACGGTCTGTTAGATACCACCTATTGGAAAAATGATTTGTCTGCCCTTTTTTGGATAATCATTGCTTTGGCCTTTTTGCAACACCAAGAATTATCCGGTAATTTAGACAATTTTTTCAAAAGTAAATTCTGCAAGGTTTCGTCTGAAGAAAAATAACTATCATGATTTATAAAAAGCAATATTCATACAACTAATATAGAAGTGGAAGCTTTGAGTTTTCTCTTTCGAGCAAATGAATAAAAGTTCGTATCGCATAGGAATTGATGCCAGGCTTTTTGGGACCAGGCAGGCAGCGGGGATTGGCATTTGGGTCGAAGAATTAATTGGCCATCTTCTTAAGCTGGATAAAGTGAATCAGTATATTGCCATTATGTTGCCCGAGACAGCTGAGTTTTTTCCGTTCTATGCCAATAATCTCAAAAAACAAATTGTTCGATTTCCCCACTATACGTATAGTGAACAGTTTTTATATCCCCGAATCCTAAAAAAAATGAAGTTGGATTTAATTCACTATACCAACTTTAATACCCCTATATTTTTTAAAGGTACAAAAAGTATTGTGAGCATTTATGATCTGACTTTGTGGTTTTACCCCGGTCGGAAACAACGCAGTTGGTTTAGACGTATGATCTACCGTTATGTTATGAAAAAGTCATGTGAAAATGCCTCGCGAATTATTGCTATTTCTAACAAGACCAAACAAGATATTATTAAATTCATCAATATAGACCCCAGCAAAATAGATGTGGTCTATGCAGCTGCCCCCAAGCGCCGTAAAGTAGCAATTGATGCCCGCAGGGCCGATCAAATATTTTCTAAGCATAATATCTCCCGTCCTTTCTTTTTGTATGTGGGGCAGTGGCGTCAGCACAAGAATCTGGTTCGGTTAATTCGGGCCTTCGCATTATTAAAGCGCCAATATAATCTTGATTACCAGCTTGTATTAGTGGGGCAAGTAGACGAGTATGCTTCGGAAATCCCTCGGGTCATCAAACAACTTGGACTCCAAGACAGCGTTATTACCACCGGCTATATTTCAGACAATAATCTTTCGATATTTTATGATAGAGCGGAAATTTTCGTGTTTCCTTCTCTGTATGAGGGATTTGGTATCCCTCCCTTAGAAGCCATGTCAGCTGGAACCCCTGTAATCTCTTCTAATGCTTCTGTGATGCCGGAAGTGTTAGGCGATGCAGCTGTGTACTTTGATCCGACTAATATTAAAGATATGGCCGATACGATGTATAAAGTTGCATCTAGTTTTACTATTAAAAAACAACTTAAAGACAAGGGTTTTAAACAAATAAAAAAATATTCCTATACTAAAATGGCTAGAGAAATTCTGGCTATTTATAAGAAAGTTTTAGCAGAGCCGTCTAATACTTAGTACAATAAAAACTGTGAAACTCTAGTATAATAGCTTGTTATATAAAAATATTACTTAACAGCTGAACCTATGGATTTAATCACTTCAAGCCTACTGTTTGCCACCATTGCCGGTGTTGTAGCTATTATATTTGCATTTGTTCTAGTCGTTTGGGTATTGTCCCGGCCAACAGGTAATGACAAAACAAGGGAAATCGCCCAGGCCATTCAAGAAGGAGCAGCCGCCTACATGAAACGGCAGTATTCGACCATTGCTGTTGTGGCAGTTGTTTTGGCTGTTGTTTTATATTTTTTGATGGGGCCAATAACAGCCGTTGGATTTTTGGTAGGTGCTATTTTATCCGGTTTAGCTGGTTTTATTGGTATGTATGTTTCTGTCCGGGCTAATGTCAGGACTGCGGTTGCAGCTGAGAGAGGGCTTGCCCCGGCCTTTGATTTAGCATTCAAAGGCGGGACGATTACGGGTTTGTTCGTGGTTGGGTTGGGGTTGCTGGGTGTAGTTGTCTTTTATTGGCTGACTCGTGATGTTACCGCTCTAATTGGCTTAGGATTTGGAGGAAGCTTGATCTCTATTTTTGCGCGTTTAGGCGGAGGAATATTTACAAAAGGTGCAGATGTAGGTGCTGATCTGGTCGGTAAAATCGAAGCCGGCATTCCTGAGGATGATCCCAGAAACCCTGCTGTTATTGCTGATAACGTGGGCGACAATGTCGGCGATTGTGCGGGTATGGCCGCCGATTTGTTTGAAACCTATGCGGTTACCGCCGTTGCAGTTATGCTGTTGGCTACCCTGCTGTTTGCCGGCAGCCAGGAGCTGATAGTTTATCCTCTGGTTATTGGAGGCATCTCAATTATTTCAACTATCGTTGCTACATTTTTTGTGCGTTTGGGTAAAAGTAAAAACATTATGGGGGCTTTGTATAAAGGTCTGATAGCCAGTGGTATTCTTTCGGCGGCTGGATTCTATTTTGTAACTAAATATCTTTTGGCCGATATTGCTGGACTGAACTATCTTAATGTCTTTTATGCCACCTTAGTGGGACTGGGTGTTACAGCTCTGCTTATTGTTATTACGGAGTACTATACCTCTACGCGATACAATCCAGTTCAGTCCATTGCTCAAGCTTCAGAAACGGGACACGGTACAAATGTTATCTCGGGGTTGGCAGTGGGAATGAAGTCTACTGCACTGCCGGTTTTGGTAATAGTGGCGGCTATTTGGGGTTCGTTCGCGCTGGCTGGTTTGTTGGGTGTGGCTATGGCGGCGATGAGTATGCTTTCAATGGTCGGTATCATCGTGGCTCTGGACGCCTATGGTCCGATTACCGATAACGCGGGGGGTATTGCTGAAATGTCGGGGGCCGACGAAAAAGTGCGCCGGATCACTGACCCCCTCGATGCGGTTGGCAACACCACTAAAGCGGTCACCAAGGGTTATGCGATTGGTTCCGCGGCGCTGGCGGCTATCGTTTTGTTTACAGCTTTTGCCGAGGACTTAGCCAGAATTACGGGAGAAGCCACGGAATTTTTGTTGGGCGACCCTTTAGTATTAATTGGATTGTTTATTGGTGGTATGCTCCCCTATCTTTTTGCCTCGTTGGCCATGGAAACAGTGAGCAAAGCTGCTTCAGCCATAGTTAAAGAAGTTCGGCATCAATTCAAAACTATTGAAGGTCTAATGGAAGGCCGAGCTAAACCCAATTATGCCAAAGCTGTAGATTTACTAACCAAAACTGCAATTCGCGAAATGGTTGTGCCTGCCTTACTACCGGTTGTGGTTCCAATTTTAGTTGGGTGGTTGTTGGGCCCCAAGGCGCTGGGAGGCTTGCTGGTGGGTGTAATTGTAACCGGTATATTTTTAGCAGTTTCAATGACAACTGGCGGTGCCGCTTGGGATAATGCCAAGAAATATATTGAGGATGGCAAGCTTGGGGGCAAAGGTTCGAAGGCCCACGCTGCCGCTGTAACCGGAGACACAGTTGGCGACCCGTATAAGGACACCGCTGGCCCAGCCATCAATCCTATGATTAAAATCGCTAATATCGTAGCCTTACTTATTATTGGAGTTTTATTCTAAAACTATCTAGTCTCTTATGGGGGCAAACAACTTATTATCGGCGGCCCTGAAAAAGGGCGATCAAGAGGATATCTTGGTATTTGAAAACGGGAGGGAACTTCCCCTAGGCCGGTCGTTACCCTATGAGAATGGCACAGAGATGCTTATTCATATAGTTCCCAAACAGAAACAGGATGTAACAGACGACAAGACCTTGGCAAAACATATTTTGCAGGAAATTCTCGATGGCGGGAGCTAAACTACAAACTATTTATGGGAATTTAATCCGTTTATTTTGGGGACTGGTAATTAGTGTTGGCGTACTGATACTATTGGGGGCAGGGGTATTCTTGGGATTTGATTATATTTATGCTGGGCGGGTGTTACCTGGCGTCCATTTTCTGGATGTGGATTTAGGAGGAATGACACATGGGGAAGTGTTGGAGGCAGTGGATGCGCGCGTGGATACCACTGATGTCTCTCCCCTTCAGCTGGAGTTTGATGGTTTGGTTTGGGAGATGAACCCAAGCAAATTCGGTTTTGAGATTAACATTAACCAATTGGCCAAGCAGGCCTTGGCAGTCGGTCGACGCTCCAACCTTCTCGATAAGATTATTGAGCGAGGTGCTTCTGTACTTGGCTTTGCCCAGCCGATTGTCAGTAAAGTAGATCTTGTAGAAACCTTTAATAAAGATACTTTAGCAAAATATTTAAGGTTGATTTATGACGAAATAGCCCAACCAAGCCAAAATGCAGTGTTTGTTCGCAATGGTGACAGGGTAACAGAGTTCATTGCACCCCAAAACGGCCAAGAGTTAGATATTAAAAAAACAATTTTGTTGATTACCCATAATGTGCTCAATCCTAACCGACGGATCATATTGCCAGTTACAATTACCAAACCCCGGATTACGTTGGCTCAGGCTAATGATTTAGGCATAACTACGCTAATGGCCCGGGGTGTTTCTGACTTTTCGGGTAGCCCCCCAAACCGCCGCCACAACATCGCGGTCGGTGCTGCTCGTTTTGATGGAGTTCTTATTCCCCCCGGGAAAAAATTCTCTTTTCTTAAAACACTAGGCAATGTTAACGCCAGCACCGGTTATCTGCCCGAGCTGGTGATTAAGGGTGATGAAACTATTCCTGAGTACGGCGGAGGTTTGTGCCAGGTGTCAACAACTGCTTTTCGGGCTATTCTCAATAGCGGACTGCCTGTAAATGCTCGGCGCAACCACTCTTATCGAGTGGTTTATTATGAACCTGCGGGAACGGACGCAACCATCTATCAGCCGTATCCGGATTTACAATTTACCAACGACACTGAAGCATATATTATGATGGACACTTATATTAAGGGGAATCAATTGTTTTTCGATTTTTATGGCGCCGAAACTGGCCGGAAAGTGAAGCTCGACGGCCCCTATATCTTTAATGTCACTACCTATCCGGAACCGATATATATAGACACTTCCACTATCCCAGTCGGTGAAATTCAGCAAGTTGATTCGGCCCACCGAGGGGCCGATGCGGTTCTGTATCGTAAGATTTATGATAAAGATGGTAAACTGATATCTAAAGATACTTTTAATAGCCACTATATTCCTTGGCCGGCCAAGTATTTAAGAGGCGTGGAAGAAGCGCCACCGGTAGAAGCAGATTTGGAGAATGTCTTGCCGGATGAGGCTGCTTCAGAAGAAGCTAAGGTTGATCCCATAAATACAGGGAATGAATAATGAATGATGAATTATGAATCAGGGGAAAACAGAGAAAAACTAAAAGAAAACCAAGAGAAAACCAATAAAAAATAATAATACTTTCTGATCCTATCGAAGGACTCCCCCCGTCATTCCCGCGCAGGCGGGAATCCAGAAAAGAAAAAACAAAAAATTATTTTTTTCATCCCCTACTCTCTATACTCCATACTCTATACCCTACTCATGAAATATCTAATCTTTGGTGAAGATACATATCGTTCCGGCAAGCAGATATCTGTTATGAAACAGAAATTTATTGATGGGTACGGGCGGGACAACTTAGTAGTAAAAAAGGGCGCCGAACTTGATGGCGTTAATTTGGAGAATATTTTATTTGCCCAAACTCTGCTGGGGGGGGATCGACTGGTAGTTTTTGAGGATGTGTTAGCCCAAGCTAGTGACGAAGTCAGGCAGGAGCTGACAAAAATTATTCAGGGTGAATTACCAAATGATTTAACGGTTGTTTTTTATGAAGCAGGAAAAGTTGACCGTCGACTTCTGCTGTTTAAAGTGCTGAACAAGTCAGCAAAGGTCGAGGAGTTTAGACCCTTGGCCAAAAGGGAGCTTGTAGGCGAAGCAAAAAACATGATGGTAGAAAAGCGTGTTATGTTATCCGATTGGCAGATGTCCGGTTTGCTGGAACGAACCAGTGATCTGTGGCAACTGCACAATGAGCTGGACAAGCTGTCCGCTTTTGGTTTGGGCAAACCGATTACTAATGAGCAATTTCAGCAGCTAGTTGGCTCTAGCGCTGATGCTAATACCTTTGCCCTTTTGGATGCAATTTCTGTTGCTGACATGCCAACAGCCAACAGAATACTAAACCAAGCGTTAAGACAGGGAGAAAACGAGATTCGGATGCTGGGTTCTATTGCTTATCAGCTGCGCAATTTGATCCGCATCAAAGATATGAGTGAATCTGGGGTGAAACCCAACATCATAAGCCAGCGGGCGGGGATACACCCCTTCGTGGTTCAAAAAACCCTCTCACAGATTAGACATTTAAGCAGAAGGAAAATTATTAGTGCGTACCAAAAGCTGGTTAAGACCGATTGGCAAATTAAAACAGGCGTCTATAAGGCATCTGACGCTCTCGATCTATTGGTAGCTGAGCTGACCAACCGCTAAAGATAAGCACTAAAGGATATTATTTCTTGCCAATTCTGGACTTCAATCGGGCGGCTTTATTGGGGTGAATCACCCGCTTTTGGGCAGCTTTGTCCAAAGCTCTGTAGGCAGCTTTTACGTTTTCCTCACTCTTTTCAATTCGAGCCTTTTTCACGGCGGATTTATAGGCGGTTCTGTATGCCAAATTAGCTTTATGCTTTTTGGCAGAACTTCTGACCCGCTTTTTGGCTGATTTAATAATCGGCATGAGTATAGGGTAATTGTTTTGCCACATTATGTAAAGTGGCTTCTTTTTCTCTGCCATTCTGTTTAAAGGAAAAATGTTTGTCGGCATAAAAGGAGAAGAATACCCATAAATCCGATGAGATATTTTTGTCCTACTAAAAGGATCTTTAAATGAATTCAGAATGACGGCACAGGCGAAGATTGACATCACTTAGTTTTTTAGGTAAGTTTGACTATTCTTATGGAACAGACCCCCAAACAACAAATAGTTGAGCTTATCAAGAAGGCGCAGAATATCTTGATTGCACCCAGCCAGCCGGACGGTGATTCCCTCGGCTCATCTCTGGCTTTGCTTTTGGTGCTGAAAAAAATGGGCAAAAAGGTGTCATTGCGGATTGATGGCTCGGTTAAGCCCAGTTACCAATTTTTGCCGGGAGTTAAGAATATAAATAGTGAAGATGCCAGTGGGGCAAGAGATTTTATTATTACCCTGTCTAGCAGTACAGCCGAAGCGGAAAAGCTTTCTTATACTATGGAGGATGGCAAACTAAACATCATTATCACGCCCAAAAAAGGCAGTTACAGGCCAGAAGATGCCAGCTTCAAACAAGGTCAGCCCAAATATGATATCATCATTGTTCTTGACGCAGCTGTTCTGACTCAACTTGGAGAAACCTACAGTCAGTCCCCCGCTCTGTTTAAAGAAGTGCCGGTGATCAATATTGACCACCATGCCAGCAATTCATTTTTTGGCACGGTTAATTTGGTCGATATGACTTCTAGCTCAACTGCCGAAATTTTAATCGGCTTAATTGAGGCGTTGGGCAGTGATTTAATTAACGAAGATGTGGCTACCTGTCTGTTGACTGGAATCATTGCTGATACCGGATCCTTCCAAAATGCTAATACTAGTCCCAAGTCATTGACAGTAGCCGCTCAGATGGTGGGGTTTGGAGCCCGCCATCAGGAGATTATTAAAAATTTGTTTAAGACCAAAACTCTACCTACTCTCAAGTTGTGGGGGCAGGTATTGTCTGGTGTTCAGGTGGACGCGGAGAAAAAATTTGCCTGGGGCGTAGCCAGTTTACAGGACTTGAAAGCTTCGGGTGCCACTAAAGAAGATTTTGCCGGTTTAATTGATAGTTTAATGACCAGTATCCCAGGCGTGGAAGTAGTTTTGCTTCTCACCGAAAGAGAGCCAAATATAATTTATGGCAGCATCAGAACAACCAAAGGAGTTGACGCGGTAGAGATTGCTAATTTGTTCGGCGGTGGTGGACATCCGGGAGCGGCAGCTTTCCAAATGTTGGATATGACCATTGATCAGGCTCTCCCCATAGTCATAGAGAAAATAAGTGCATATCAATCCGATAGATTGGCTCTAAAATCAGCTCCACAGGAAGAAAAAATTACTTCCACAGCATAAAAATCCCCAATTTCCCCCATTGATTTATGATAGATATTATGCTAACATCTAGAGGTGTTAAAATTTTATGAGTATTAAAACTACAAAGAAAAAGAAAATCATTAGCGAACATCAGTCCCATGAAAAGGATACTGGTTCTACAGAAGTGCAAATAGCGCTTTTAACCGCTAAGATTAACGAGTTGACAAAACATCTCAAGACCCACAGCAAAGATTTGCATTCCAGAAGGGGGTTGTTTAAGATGGTTGGCAACAGGCGTCGTCTGTTGGCGCATTTAGAACAAACTAATTTGAAACTATATAATAGTTTGGTTAAAAAATTAAAAATTAGGAAATAGAAAACTTTATTTGAGACAAGAGAGTGAAGTCAGAAGTAAGCGCATATGCGACCACCGACTATATTCCAAGCTTTGTTCTAAGATCCTCCATTTGCTTTTGCTCCTGGCTTTACTATCGCTCTCCTTCAATCTCATTGGTTGTTTCTCTGTTTCCTGATAGGAAAGGAGCAAGGTCATGGAAAAATTTGTAACTACGCTTGGAGATACCAAGCTTGAAGTGGAAACCGGTAAGCTGGCTGTACTGGCGTCTGGTTCTGTAACCTTGCGCATGGGCGATACGGTTATTTTAGCAACCGCTGTTATGTCTCCTAAGCCGCGGGAAGACGTTGACTTTTTCCCCCTGCTCATAGATTTTGAAGAGAGGATGTATGCTGCCGGTAAGATATCGGGCAGTCGGTTTATCAAAAGAGAGGGCCGTCCCTCTGAAGAAGCTATTTTGTCTGCCCGCCTGATTGACCGGCCAATCCGTCCTCTTTTTCCCAAGGGATTTTACAACGATGTTCAGATAGTTCTGACAATATTGTCTGTGGACATGGTCAATGATCCCGATGTGCTGGCAATTACTGCCGCGTCTGCCGCTCTTATGCAGGTCGGCTCCCCTTTTCAGGGACCGGTCGCCGGAGTGCGAGTTGGGTATGTCGATGGCAAATATATATTGAATCCAACTTATGAACAGCGGGAAAAGAGCAAACTCGACCTAGTCGTCGCCGGAACGCGTGATGCCATCATGATGGTAGAAGCCGGCGCCAACGAAGTTAGCGAAGATATTATTTTGGAAGGAATCGAATTTGGCCATAAAGGCATGCAGCCGCTCATTACCATGCAGGAGGATATGGCTAAACAGATGGATGTAGCACAAGGTCAGCATGAAATATCCAAAACCCCTAAAGATCTTGAAACTCAGATATTTGATGACATCAAAACTGCCATAAGCGATGCTGTTTATCACCAGGACAAGACTATTCGTAGCGCTAAAATGGAGGAACTTCAAGCCCGGGCGATCGAAAAATTTGCTACAGAAGAGACGCCCGAAGCTGTGGTGGCCGGCATAGTAAATAAGATTATTGGCGAAGAGGTCCGCCGCAATATTTTGGAGCATGATAGGCGGCCAGACGGCAGAAAGCCCGATGAAATTCGTCCGTTAAAGATGGAGGTGAAGCTCTTACCCCGAACCCACGGTTCAGCTATATTTACCCGGGGCGAAACCCAGGCTTTATCTACAGTTACCCTGGGCTCTTTAGACGATGAACAAATACTAGACACGATGGAGCAGGATACTACCAAGCGATATATGCATCACTATAATTTTCCTCCCTTTGCTACCAATGAAGTCAGGCCGATGCGTTCGACAAACCGGCGTGAAATTGGTCACGGAGCTTTGGCCGAGAGGGCCTTGCTTCCAGTCATTCCAAGCAGATTAGATTTTCCCTACACCATCCGAGTAGTATCAGAAATTTTATCCAGCAACGGCAGCAGTTCAATGGCATCTGTCTGCGGCAGTACTCTTTCTTTGATGGACGCTGGTGTACCGATCAAAAAACCAATTGCCGGTATTGCTATGGGATTAATTACTGATGGCAATAAATATAAAATCCTTACCGACATTGCCGGCATTGAAGATTTTAATGGTGATATGGATTTCAAAGTGGCAGGCAGTCGTGATGGAATTACTGCGTTGCAAATGGATATCAAGGTGGCTGGTATCACTCCCCAAATTATGAAAGACGCTTTGGCCAAGGCCAAAACTGCCAGGTATATACTGCTCGATGAAATGGCAAAGGTGATTGCTGAACCCAGAAAGGAACTTTCACCTTACGCTCCCCGAGTAATTACCGTTAAAGTTCCCGTCGATAAGATTGGTGATGTTATTGGGCCAGGCGGCAAAATTATTAATGAAATTATTGAAAAAGCCGGCGGCAAAGCAGTGACTAACATCAGCATTGAAGATGATGGAAGTACATTCATTACATCAACTGACGCAAAGTTGGGCGAAGAGGCTGCGCAAACTATTCGCCAGATGGTGCGTGAAATTAGGCCGGGAGAAAGATTCACTGGTAAGGTCGTAAAAATAACCGACTTTGGTGCTTTTGTAGAGCTTACTCCAGGCCATGATGGTTTGGTCCATATTTCAGAACTTTCTAACAAGCGGGTTAACAGAGTGGAAGACGTTGTCAAAGAGGGCGATTATCTCGAGGTTGTAGTTAAAGAAGTAGATAAAATGGGACGTATTAATCTATCTCACAAAGATACACTCAATAAAAAGTAGGGTTATGCAGTGCCCCAATTGTGGACATGAAAATAAACCGGATAATATTTTCTGTGTAAAGTGCGCAACGGTTATTAAAAATAGGCCTCGTCTAGAGAGGGTTAAACATGCATTTATGCCTCCCCAGAACGAGCACGTGGTGGACCCTCGCACGGTCCGATTTAGTAAACCATCTATGCCACGGAGTAAAATTGATTGGAGCTGGGTGTTATTAGGTGTTGCCTTATTTGCTCTGTTGTTATTTTTAATCTACGGATAGAGCATAGAGGATAGAGAGGCATATTGTCTGAGCGAAGTCGAAGATTTACTTTACTGTTGTTCCCGTGCAGATGGGAATCCAGAAAAGGACAAAAAACATTTACTCTAAATTTTAAATTCTAAGCTCTAATTTAATATGGATAGACAAGCTGAATTTGAAAAACTAGTGCAGGATATTAAAGAACATACTTGTTCTCTCAGGGCAGGCTGTATCCAAGCAGTTCCCGGTGATGGTAACATCAATAGTCCGGTTATGTTTATCGGTGAAGGGCCAGGCCGAGTTGAGGATGAGCAAGGCAAACCATTTGTTGGTCCGGCTGGCAAACTTTGGGAAGAAGCCATTGGTAATCTAGGTTGGAAGCGCGAAGATGTTTACATCACAAATGTAATAAAGTGCCGTCCGCCTAATAACCGCGATCCCCTTGCTTCAGAGGTTGAAGAACACAAGCCGTTTTTGGAACGGGAGCTAGAAATTATTAAACCCAAATTAATTGTGCTATTAGGCCGCCATGCAATGCAGTGGTTTTTGCCGGGCGAAAAAATTTCAGCCATTCGAGGTACAGCCAAGCGCCGAGGGGGAAGGATATATTTTGTTGTCTATCACCCAGCTGCCGCATTATATGACCCAAAACTGAAGAGTGTGTTGATGGCAGATTTCAAAAAGATACCTATACTGTTGAAGAAGATAGATAAACTGCCTCCCATTGAAGAAACCAAGAAAGAGATTCAGGCAATATTATTTTAAAGGACTCAAATAGATGAGAAATAAAAAAGGGCAAAAAGCCCAAAAAATATTTCCCCGGCAGTCGTCAGGGTCAGCTTTAAAGATCATTCCTTTAGGCGGAGTCGGCGAAATGGGCAAAAACATGATTGCAGTTGAGTGCGGCGACGATATTGTAGTTATTGAGTGCGGGCTTATGTTCCCTGACGAAACTATGCTGGGAATTGATAAGATTATTCCCGATGTTACCTATTTGGAGCAAAACAAGAAAAAACTTCGCGGTTTTGTAATCACTCACGGACACGAGGATCATACGGGAGCCATACCCTATATCGTTCCTAAGCTGGGCGCACCGGTGTTTGCTCCCAAACTGGCGGCGGCGTTAATAAAAACTAATCTAGAGGAATTTCCCAATGCCAAAGGCGTCAAGATAAATACCTACAAACCAAATGATAAAATTCGTCTGGGCAGATTCACGGTGTCGTTTTTTAGGGTAAATCACAGCATCCCGGATTCATTTGGAATTATTATTGATACGCCAGAGGGACGGATTCTGCACACCGGTGATTTTAAGTTCGACCCAACTCCTCCGGACGGGATTAAAGCCGATTATGATAAGCTAAAAAAAATTGGCAAGGAACGCCCGCTTCTACTAATGAGTGAAAGCACTAATGTTCACCATCCCGGCCGGACGCCGTCTGAGCAGGTGATCATAGATGTTTTTATGGACATTTTTGCTAAAACAAGGGGGCGGTTGATCGTCTCCTCATTTGCCTCCAGAATTGACAGAATGCAGCATGTGGTCGCTGCGGCCGTTAAGTATAAACGCAAAATTGCTATTGCTGGTCGAAGCATGATTAAGTATTTTGATGCTGCCCGCAAGCTTGGCTATATAAAATATCCCAAGGATATTTTGATTCGCCTAAACCAGATCAAGAATTACCCAGATCATCAAATAGTGATTCTCAGCACTGGCAGCCAAGGTCAGGAAGGCTCGGCTCTACAACGGATGGCGTTTGGTGAGCACAAGCAGGTAAAGATCAAAAAGGGTGATACAGTTATTGTTTCCTCCTCCCCCATTCCTGGAAACGAGAATTCAATTAATGCAGTAATTAATAACCTGTGTCGGGTTGGTGCGGATGTCATTTTTGACAAAATTATGCAGGTTCACGTTACGGGGCATGCCTATCGAGACGAGATGAAGATGATGCTGGAAATGGTGAAACCGAAATTCTTTATTCCGGTTCATGGCGATTACCACATGCTGGTGGCTCACAGCAAATTAGCAGCAGAAACCGGAGTTAATCCCAATAATATTTTTGTTATTGAAGACGGCGATGTGGTTGAGTTCAAAAAAAGCAAGGCCCATAAAGCCAAACAACGAGTGCATGTCGGCTCTATATTGGTAGATGGTTTGGGGGTTGGAGATGTTAAAGAGATTGTACTGCGCGACAGGAAAACTATGGGAGCTGAAGGAGTGGTGATGATCGTTGTCATAGTTAACAAAAAAGGTAAATTGATCGGTAATCCTGACATTATCTCGCGGGGATTTGTTTATATGCGGGATAATACTAAAATGATTGGCAAAACCCGTGATTACATCAAGCGAGTATTTGAAAAACACACTAGCAACAAGCTGCCTGACGATTGGACCAATATAAAAACTAAACTCCGAGAAAGTGTTGGTGACTATCTGTTTAAGGAAACTGAGCGTCGGCCGTTAATTCTGCCAATAGTGATCGAGGTTTAGGCAGCCCTTAACCCAGCCCCTCCGGTTTTATTGTCTTCATCATCTTTGAGATGCATTTTTTCTTTTGCTTCATCTGGCGACAGGGAAGGAGTTTTTTTATACCTTCGTATCCACTTTTGTCTCCATTTGATAACTTTATTGCGTACTCTTCCAATAGTTTCTTCATCGCTTAATGTACTTGTCCAAGGTGCTGATTTATCTTTTAGTACTTTTTCAATATATTTATTGCCTTTTTTACTAGGATTCCAGTCTAGTAGTTTTCCTGCAATTTTTATCCAATCTTCTTGGCTATAAGAACTTGGTAACCAACTTAGTACTTCTTCAAGAGCGTTTTTCAAATCTCTCGCAGGACCAATTAATGTTTCCTCTTTATTATTTTCCAAATATTGCGATTCTTTTTCATATAATTTATGAAGTTCTTGCCTAGTATTCTTAATTTTTTCTTGATCTTTTTCGGATACTTCTATTGGTTTGTATTCTTTGTATTGTTTGTTTCGCTCATCTCTCCCCCAATCGCTTCCGCTCCATGCTTCTGTTCCCATTCTCGGCAACATTCGCCTCCACCCCTCGGGGTTATCTATAATCATATGCTTCATGCTGGGCATTTTTTGTTCGCTTTTTGCTATCTGCTGAACATTTTCTAAATGTGTTAGTTCATGTACGGCTGCTTTGCGTCTCAAAAACTTGATGTATGGACTAGTGTCAACGGTTTGCATACGCTTTACGCTATCTCGTTTTTTTGCAATTTCTCCCGTGATGGTATTTCTTTCAGCCGCTGCTGATCTACGAAGACCACTGAGAAACTGTCTTTGTGTTTCGATCTCCTCTTCAAGTTTGCCAACTGCTTTTGTGCCTGGAATTGTTTCATCTGGTTCGTTTTCAGATAATCTTGGCTTTACTTTTCCGGGTTCTCCAAATTTTTGAATTTTAGCTTGTTTAAGACGGTGATAAGCCACAACTGCCCGCTTTAGATCTGTGTTGAAAGCTTTTTTCAATCCCCGGTTGTAGTCTTTTTTAAGCTGTCCTTTAAGAATCTCGGCTTGAGGTCTGTGTTGTCGATTGTAAAGCTCATTTAACTCGTCTTCGATTTCTTGTAGTTCTTTGTAGCCAAGTTCATTTCGAGCTTGTTCATATTCTGCATCAATATCTATTCGTTTAGTTTTTTCAGATCTAAGTATTTCCCCTTTTTTATTTCTCTTGAGTGGTTTGCCATTTCCATCCGCAAGACCAGTCACAATATCATTGATCTCCTCTTCCTTTTCAGTTAGCCAATCTCCGGGTTTGACAATCGGCTTTTCTCTCTCTCCCCCTTTATTTGCAGCAGATTTAAATTCAGTTCCAACATCGCCAATAACTAAAATGCTTGTCTCACCATTTTTGCCAGTATTTTGGTCAAAAATTGTTTTTACACTCTCTTCGGAGAAATCTAGATACTCTATTGCTTCATCTTGATTTTTAGCGGGATCAATAAATAGCAAGTGGTTCTTGTATACTCGTAACGTTTTAGCATGCTTTTGGCTATCCGGTTGAACAGTGAAGACTATAGCACTGTTGTCATTCTGCAGCTCTTCAAAAAGCTGTTGAGCATCTGAGGGCTTCATTACCTCAAGAGGAGATTGTTCAAGAAACTTTTCAGCACCCGCTATGCTCATACCCTTTTTGGGATTGTAGATCCCTCGTCTACCGGCCCACTTGGCAAACAATTTTTCAATGGTTTGTCGTTCTTCTGTTCGTCTTGTGGGATTTCCCGCTAAATCTTTCAAGCTCTCTATTCCGTTGATAATCGCTGCTAGCACACAGCTCTTGGAATCGTTTTGTTTATAAAAAGAATTTTTGATCTCTGTTATATCTTCAGGGGAGAGTCTTTCTGTAACTGAAAATTTCTCTCGCTGTTTTTTAGCAGCAGCCTCGTCCATATTTGGCGTTTCAGTACCGATAGTTTCATCAATTGGACCGTCTTCAAATTCAATAGGATTTTCCTTCTCATCAGATGCAGATGTTTCATCTGATTTTTTTCTTTTTCGGCCAAAACGCTCCTCAATCCCCCGGGTCGAATAAGGATTTATCTTTTCTGGTTGTGTATTTTCTTCTTCCATATGTAAATAGAACCGTTTTATTATTATAACATACCTAATATTGTTTGTCAACTAATATTTAAATAAAAAATAAGGGGGAGATAACTCCCCCTGTTTTTTACATCAGGGCTTTGCCTCAACCTCTTTTTCCTCCTCAGGTTCCCTCTTGGATTTTACCTCAACTCCGAAATGTTCCAGGCTGGGTTCAGATGTTAGCCGTGACATCCCTTTCAACCAGTCGTTTGTTGCGGGAGTCAGCAGTCTGGGGTTTTTAGCACTGTTGAAACTGCTTGCCGCCCACGAAGGCAGCTCCTTGTGGTTATCAGTAATCTGGGCATCAATACCTATGATTACCCATTTGCCCAGGCCTGTCCAAATGAGATAAGCTTCGTCGCGGCCGCTGACCTCGAGTCCCGGACGAGTGTAAATTCTTTCTCTTGGTACCTCAGGATAAATACCACATTTGGCCGCGGCCAAATATGATGTTGCGACAGATCCATCACCATCCAAAGGATAGATGATAGTGGGACCGGCCTGGATAACTAGGTGTCCCTGCAAGATCCACAGTACAACTGCCAAAGCCATGCCACTCAACACTAACCGAATGTCATCCTCTCCGTCGGTTGACCACATACGAAACAAACCGTATCCTGCGGTAACGAGACCGAGAGCAATAAGACACCATGACCACCAGACGCCACCGTTGAAAGTAGTTAACCAGTTATCAACAGGCTGCTGAAGTCGAAGTGTGAACAACATCGCGGCTATACCTAGACCTATAACAACGATGTTTATCCACCGCTGTATCCACGGATGCCAATCACTGCGGGGGGTCGGTGGTATTGTTTGTGTCTGCTTGTTCTGATACCACGAAACATAAACAACAAAGATGAGTGTGGCAGTTAGAAACAGAAAACCAATCACCTTGCAAATAATTTCTCCATTTCCAATCATTTCGTTCCTCCTTTGGGGTGACACACAGTACAATGGTGCTGCCATCCCTAATTCGGGGAATGGAGCTTGTCAACTTACAATAAACACGCCTGCACTGTAGTTTGAACTGCCCTGTTTGTCAAGAGTTTTTAGTTTCCAGAGCTCTTTTTTGGCTATGTATCTCCTTTTAACACCTATGATATAATTAGTAGGCTGAGGCTATACCCTACAGAAATTTTTAGAACGATTAAGCTGGTAGTGTTGTAATTGGAACGACTCATTGTAATGTTCTCTTTAAGCTGAACTTAGACGGGTATAGATGTAGACATAGTTAAAAAGGTGTTACTTCCTAAAATTTTCCACGGGGCATGGCTAAACGAAAAAAAAGAAGGACAACTAGAAAAAGGGGGTATTACAGGACCTATAAACGAACCCCTAGGGGCTGGTTTGACGACTGGAATTTTGATTTGGAGTTGGAACCAGCTGTCGTCCGGGAGATTATTGCCATCATTTTAATTGGTTCTGGCATCTTTACTTTGCTGGCGATTGTTGGAGGGGCTGGCAGCGCCGGTAAAGTGTTTTATACCGCTTTGCGCTTGGGTTTTGGTTGGGCCAGTTTTCTTATGCCCCTGCTTTTGGCAGGAGCTGGCATCGCTCTGTTTTTCCCAATTCGATTTCAATTTAGATGGAGCAACGTTGTTGGCCTGATTTTATTCTTGGTCAGCTTAACAGCTATTATGCATATGTTTATCGGTCCTGAGGCCAGTGCTGACTTGGCATCTGAGGGCGGTGGCGGTGGCTGGCTCGGGTTGGTTGTTAGTCGTTTTATGATAAATATGATGGATTTCTGGGCATCTTTCCTGATAGCCGTAGTTGTTTTTGCTATTTCACTATTGTTTGCCTTTGGCCAGCCATTGAAGGAAATGTATCTGCGGACCAAAATAGCCCTGCCCAAGCTACCAACCATTCCGGACCTGAAAATTAATAATGATTTTAGCGAGGGTGAAGAAACAGAGGATGGCGAAGAAGAGGAAGAAGAGCGAAAGGGTGGTAGTCGCCTGACTAGACACCGCAAGGTCTCCCCGGGTGGCAAGGAATTTGTGCCGCAATTTGTTCCGACGGGAGATTGGAGCCCCCCCTCTCTAGATCTATTGAACAATTTGCCTACTAAGGTGGACAGCGGAAATATAACTAACAATGCGAACATTATTCAGGAGGTACTGGATGATCTTGGTATTGCAGTTGAAATGCACGAAGTGAATGTCGGGCCGACAGTGGCTCAATACACGCTGAAACCGGCAGCGGGCATTCGGCTCTCTAAGATTGCCAACCTGAATAATGATTTGGCCTTGGCCTTAGCTGCCCATCCAATTCGAATTGAGGCTCCCATTCCCGGCCGTTCGCTGGTTGGAGTAGAGGTTCCCAATAAAAAGACTGCTCTTGTCCATCTGCGGGAGATTATGGAATCGGAAGAGTTTCACAGGATTAAATCGCATTTAAGAATTCCGCTTGGCCGCGATGTGGCTGGGAAGCCGGTTGCCACTGACCTGCTGAAGATGCCCCATCTCTTAATTGCCGGTGCGACTGGCGCCGGTAAGAGCGTATTTCTAAATGACATATTAATTAGCTTGTTATACCAAAATTCTCCGGCTGATCTGCGAATGATATTGGTAGACCCCAAACGGGTTGAGTTCACCGCTTATAACGATGTTCCCCACTTACTCTCGCCGGTCATAGTTGATCCCCACCAAACGATCAATGCACTCAAGTGGCTGGTAACTGAGATGGATCGTCGCTACAAGATAATGCAAGGGGCCAGGGTTCGTGAGATTAGTGTCTATAATCGCCAAAATAAGGAGAACAAACTGCCCTACATCGTGCTAGTAATAGACGAGCTGGCCAATTTAATGGCTGTGTCAGCCCGAGAAGTCGAGGCATATATATGCAGATTAGCTCAGATGTCACGGGCGGTCGGCATACATTTGGTACTGGCTACCCAGCGCCCGTCGGTAGACGTGATTACTGGACTAATTAAAGCCAATTTCCCCTCTCGAGTTGCCTTCGCTGTGACCTCAGGAACCGACTCCAGGACAATTTTGGATACGATTGGCGCTGATAAGCTGTTGGGCAATGGGGATATGTTGTTTATGCCCTCGGATGCCGCCAGACCTAAACGGATTCAGGCCAGTTTTGTCAGCGACAAAGAGGTTAAAGCGGTTACAAACGCCCTTAAAGCCCTTGATGAACCACAGTATGTCGAAGAAGTTACCAAAGATGCCAAGCACAGCGGGATACTTAGTGGCGAGGGCAGCGGTGACGATGATGAACTCACCAATGAGGCTATCAATTTGGTTGTCAAAGCCGGTAAAGCGTCTGCTTCGTATTTGCAGCGGCGGTTTAAGATCGGTTACGCCAGAGCTGCCAGGATTTTAGACATTTTGGAAGAAAAAGGCATCATCGGTCCATCCGATGGAGCCAAGCCGCGCGAGATTTTAATTAAAAAAGAAGATTTGGCCCATCTGCAATCCGGCGGTGGAACTGATGTTGATGAAGAATCCGGGGAGGAGTTTAAGGAGGGAGAGGACTACTAAAGCTCCATAGGCTAATATCCAATCTCCAATCTCTAATCCTCGATCCACAACAAAATTGAGCATTGAATATTAACGTATAGCGTTTATGGAGCATTCATTCGACATAGTTTCCGAAATTAATACCCAAGAGCTGACTAATGCCATAGATCAGACTCGCAGGGAACTGTCTGTCCGCTATGATTTTAAAGGTATTAATACAGAAATAAAACAAGAGGAAACTCAGTTAGTTATTCTCACTGCCGATGAATATAAACTAAAAGCCGTTCGAGATATTTTGGAGTCCAAGTTGCTTAAGCGGGGGCTGGATTTAAAGATTTTGGGTGATTCCAAAAACGAATACGCTAGCGGGGGTCAGATTCGTTCTGTTATTCCTCTTGTTGCAGGCATATCTGCCGATAAAGCCAAAATCATCAATAAATTAATTCGGGAACAATTTCCCAAAATTAGGACGACGGTTCAGGGAGAGACAATTCGAGTGGCGGGCAAGAATCTTGATGAACTCCAGGCTGTTATACAGCTACTAAAAAACAGTGATAAAATTGGTATCCCCCTACAATTTATTAACTATCGGTGAGCGTGATACACTGAACTTATGAAAGAAGTAGAGGCCCTCAAAGCCAGTCTAGACAAAGCCATCAGCGCCATTCACAAAAGTTACGGCGAGGGTTCAATTATGCGGCTGGGAGACGCCAGACAAATGGATGTTGAAACCATTTCCACCGGCTCTCTCGGTCTGGACATTGCCCTAGGTGCTGGCGGGGTACCCAAAGGGAGAATAATAGAGATTTTCGGTCCGGAATCATCTGGTAAAACTACGTTAGCTCTCCATATAGCTGCCGAAGCCCAAAGACAAGGCGGAACAGTGGCTTTTATTGATGCCGAGCATGCTCTCGATCCTGAATATGCCAAAAGGATCGGGGTGAAAACTAAAGAATTGTTGATTTCCCAACCCGATACGGGTGAGCAGGCGTTGGATATCGTTGAGGCCTTGATTCGTTCCGATGCAGTGAGCTTGATTGTTGTTGATTCAGTGGCAGCTCTCACCCCAAAGGCAGAGATTGAAGGCGATATGGGTGCCTCACATATGGGTCTGCATGCTAGGTTGATGAGCCAAGCGCTCAGAAAGATCGCAGCTGCGGCAGCCCGGTCTAAGACGACCATTGTTTTCATCAATCAGATCCGCATGAAGATAGGTATAATGTTCGGCAATCCAGAAACTACCACCGGGGGCAATGCTCTGAAGTTCTACTCAACTGTCCGCTTTGATATTCGCAGAACTCAAACATTAAAAGATGGAGATAATTCCATTGGTAATCATGTCCGGGTTAAAGTCGTAAAAAATAAAGTCGCTCCCCCATTTCGCCAGGCCGAGTTTGATATTATGTTCGGCGAAGGCATTTCCAAATTTGGCGAGGTAGTCGACATGGGGGTTGCTGCTGGTTTAATCAACAAAAGTGGGGCCTGGTACGAATATAACGGAGAGAAAATCGGACAGGGCCGGGAAGCTGCTAAGCAGCACCTGAAAGAAAACCCGACGGTCTTTCGCGGATTAGAAAAGGAAATTAGAAAGATCTACGGTATCAAGTAATCAGATGATTGTAACCGGAATTCCGGTATCTGCCCAAGCATACAGGGCGTCAGATTCGTGTATTCCAAAACGGACACAGCCGTGTGATACGGGAGTTCCGAGGTGTGAATAACCCTCGTACAGCCGGTTGTTTTCGTACAGCCGGCCGCCGGCGAAAATTTGGCCGTCCTTGCCTGCAAATTTGGGGCTGTTTGGATTTATCCGCCAGTAGGGCAGGCCATGTATACCGTATCCTAAAAAGCCATACCGGACATTCTTCAGTCCCATCCAGTTCGGCATCCAAAGTTCATATTCAACTGAGTAGGCATCCTTGATGTGGTTCATAATTGTATAATTGCCTGCTGGTGTGGTATATCCAGATTTGCCAGAGGATACTGGTAAAGTCGCCACAACCACGCCATTTTCCTTAAGTTCCCCTGTCTGAGAATGGCGATAAATGACTATTTCTTTCGCTTGAGCGGCCTGAACCTCAATTTCAGGAATGTTGCCGACTTGAATGTTAATTATAATGGGGTTGCCAGTCAACCAATGCTCATGTTCTAAAACAGGGCGGAAGGTCTCCCGATAATTACCTGTTTTATCCGGGGCTTTAATTAAGAAATAAAACTCAGCTGTCATAAACAGATCGACATCTTTATCATGTGCCGGAGCTATGCGATTCTCAGATAACCACCCGGGCAGGATATTATCTCCATCCATCCCCCAGATGCTTGGCCGGTCGGTAAAATTGTTAGTAAAAATCGTCCCCAACCTTAAAATTTTGCTATCCCATATTTCTGCGGCTGAGCTGTTCCGAATCACGATTTTGATATCTTTTATCTCTCCGGGTTCTATATACAGCTGATTCGGCTGGCTGACGATTTTATAATCAATCAAGCTTTCTGGATCAGCGAACGCTTGATAGATGTTCCATACCCCCATCACCGTGGAAAAACCAATCAGGGCCGTTAAAACAATTTTTAGTTTGTGAAATTTCATTTTTATTTTTATTGTTTTTGTTGTTGGTTCTGGGGACTTCTTTTTTGGAGGACTTTTTAAAAGAACATTTATATTTTTTTATTATATCAAAAAAACAGCTCCCAGTCAATACTTTTTGGCTGTTTTAATTAGGCTAGCAAACTGGCTAGAAATTGGGCAAGTAGGCCTGAATGCTTGGGGTGTCCGAGAATTCCCGCCAAAAGATGCTGATAATAAGCAGGATAAAGACGATTACCAGCAGCCAGTACATCCAGTGAGGCGCCTCATCCTGATCTTCCGGCATCCTAATAATAGAAAACACATTTTTTTGTATCCGGATTTTGTGGGCAGCCGCTGTTATTTTTTTGGCTCGGCTGTGGCTTCTTGTTTTATTTACTTTAGGCATATCTCATCCCAATTATAATTTAAGTTATTACAATTACAAACTCTCCTTTGGGCTGATTATCAACAAAGTAATTAATCATTTGAGACACAGGCAGGGATAGGATTTCTTCATGGATTTTAGTTAATTCTCGGCCGACTATCACATCTCTCTCACCCAAATGCTCCCTGATATCTTTTAAAGTTTTTAGAACTCGTGCTGGTGATTCAAACAACACAACAGGTACGGATATTTTTGATAGCTCTTTTAAAAAAGTTTTCCGCCCCTTCTTTTTGGGAATGAAACCAACGAACAGAAAAGAATCGGCATTTATGCCGGCGGTGCTGAGGATGGTCGTGATTGCACTTGGCCCCGGGATTGGTATTATTTTAATATTGTTGTCACGGGCTGCCGCAACCAGTTTTTGCCCCGGATCAGAAATGCCGGGAGTTCCCGCATCACTAACCAAGGCAATGTTTTTGCCACTTTTTAGCAGACCAATAATTTGATTCAGCTTGTTTTCTCGTGAGAATTTATGGAAGCTAACAAGCTGCTTTTTAATTTTAAAATGAGCCAATAGTTTTTGGGTCTGGCGGGTATCCTCAGCAGCAATTATGTCCACAGATTTTAGGGTGTCTAAAGCTCGCAGGGTAATATCCTGCAGGTTGCCGATAGGGGTGGCTACTATAAACAGCATGTTTTAGAGATAGGTTACCAAAAGGGCTATATCGAGTCCTAACATAAGAACTATTGACGCTACACCAAATAAATTACTCCAGAATCCGTTGGTATATTTACCCATAATTTTGCGGTTATTGGTAATTAACATTAGCAAAATTATCAACACCGGCGTGAGCACGCCGTTTAACACTTGGCTATAAAATAGCATCAACATCGGCAAAGTGTTAGTAAACACCAGTAAGCCGGAAAGGATAATGGCGGCAATCAATATAATGTAGAATCCCTTGGCCTGAGCAAATGGAAAGTTGAGACCAGACTTAATATTTAAGGCGTCTCCCCCAACATAAGCGGTTGAGGCGGCCAACACGGGGATGCTGACGATACCAGAACCCAAAATGCCAATGGCAAATAATATGAAGGCCAGGTCACCGGCTATTGGCCTGAGTGATAACGCAGCTTGAGCGGCGTTGGGAATAAAATTTGTTTGTCCGCTAAATACAACTGCGGCTGTGACAATGGCAAAAAAGGCAATCAGTTGAGCAAGAGCAAAGCCGATTACTACTCCACGGGTTTCTTTCTGCAGGTCTTTAACGGTTGTTTTATCTTCAATTTCCTCTGTTGCCTGCCAGAAGATAAGGTACGGAGCAATGGTGGTTCCTACAAAGGCGGTAGCTGCCAGTAATATAATATTATCCAGCCTTAGCACTGGGGTTACAGTGGCTGATAAAACTTCTCCCCAGTCTGGCCCCACTAGAAAGCCGGCTACTATGTAAACTGTTAGTACAATAGTAGAGACCAATAGGTATTTACTGATGATCGAATAACTTTTACCAACTAAAATTATTAACAATATAAAAATAAGAGGTGCCACTAACCACAGCCAGTTGATGTTTAACAAGTTCCCCAGTACCTCAGCCATTGCTGCGATATTGGCTGAGATGGTGACAACATTGCAAATTAAAACAATTAAAGCCGCGGCGTAAGTGATCTTTCTACCGTAAGTGTTGCGCAAAACAACTGCCAAGCCCTTTTTAGTAACTACGCCTACCCGAGCACTCATTTCTTCAACAGCAGACACCAAAGGAAGCAATGCCGGCACCAACCAGAGCAGACTGAACCCCGTAGTGGCTCCCATCTGCAGAAAAGTAGCTATTCCGGCTGGATCATCATCCGCCGCTCCGGTAATTACCCCCTCCCTAGAAATCATAAAACGGTTCAAAGGGTTTCGCCTGCGCTTTAAAATTCTGGTTTTTCTCATCAGATATCTTTTTTAAACTGCTTGAATAGCTTTACCCATTGAGTTATAGAGAGTTCCTGGGCCCGCGTTTGGGGGCTGATGCCAACGTATCTCAACTTTTCCTGAACGGTTGCATCATTAATATTTAATCCCCCGCTAAGACTATTGTGCAATTGTTTACGTCTCTCTCCAAATCCAGCTTTAAGCATTCGGAAGAATTTTTTTACATCATCGACGCTGTGCTGAAGCTGAGAAGAATGAGGGACAATTTTTAGAATTGCTGAATCGACTTTCGGCTTCGGCCAAAATGCATCTTTCGAAACTGCAGCGATAATCTCTGGTTTTCCAAAAAATTGGACGGACAGGCTCAATAGGCTCATTTCTCCCGGTTTGGCAACAATTCTTTCCGCCACTTCCTTCTGGACCATAACTACGATTAAATCCGGCCGGTAGTTAGTTTCTAAAAACTGCTTTAAGACGGCGGAAGTGATGTAGTAGGGCAAATTAGACACCAGTTTGTAGCGGGTTTTCTTATTTCTGGTTTTGCTCCAGGCTTTATAGTGACTATATAATTCTTTGCCATCGAGCCGTAGAACATTGGCCGGTAGCAAATCAATGTTTTGATACCCACTGCTGATGGCTCGCAAAATGCTTAGGATTTTTTTGTCTGTTTCAATAGCCAGTATGCGTCCGGCCTTTTCTGCCAAAAGCAGCGTTAGCGTGCCGAAGCCAGGGCCCACCTCAACTACAAAATCGACTTTGGATAGTTCGGCGGCTTTGGTGATTTTATCTAAGACCTCTTTATCAATTAAAAAATTCTGCCCCAAACTTTTTTGAGCCGAGACATTGTAGTGGGTTAAAAGTCCCTTAATAATGTTGAGATTGGTTAAGTCAATCATGTTCTAAGCTTAATCTCTGCTATCCCCGATGCCAAATTCTTTATCCCCTCTTTTGTAAAGGCCACAGTCAGAACATCACCGGTTTTACTGATAACAATACCGTCTCCAAATTTTTTGTGTTTTATTTTGTCGCCGGCTTTTATTTCAGTGTCTGAATAAGGATTGGACTTCGTATAGCCATGGGCCGCTTGTCTTTTGATTGTCTTGGTTAAATGTTCCGGCAAGTCCGAAATGAAACGTGATGGCGGGTTGTTTTGCAAACTACCGTAAAGCAGGCGCTCCTGAGCATATATAAGATAAACCCTCTTGCGGGCTCGAGTGATGGCTACATAGCAAAGGCGGCGTTCCTCTTCTAACTCTTCTTGATCAAACAAAGTGCGACTGTGGGGGAAGATATTCTCCTCCATGCCGGCCACAAAGACATAGTCAAATTCCAGGCCCTTGGCTGAATGGATCGTCATTAAAGTGATTGCCTCATCTTCCGGATTATAGTCATCAATGTCAGCAATTAAGCTGACCTCTTCCAAAAATATGGTCAGTGCTTCCTGCGGAGGCAAGTGGTCATATTTTTCCATCACTGATTTTAATTCAAAGATATTTTCAAGTCGGGTTTCGCCTTCAACTCCCTCGCTTTTAAGCATTAATTTATATCCCGTGGCCGCGAGAATAAAGTTTAGCAGCTTACTCAGCACAACTGTCCGGCTCTTTTTAAAAATTCGTTCCATTGTCTGGACAAACCCCGCCATTTGTGGCGTCGGCTTCTCAATGTTTTTTAAATAGCTGTAAATGCTGATTTGCTGGTCGCGGGCAGCTTTTTCCAGATCGAGAAAACCCTTTTTGCCGATTCCCCGGCGGGGAGTATTGATGATTCGCGCCAGTGCTATGTTATCGTCAGGATTATTTATTAATTTTAGATATGCCAGCATATCTTTAATTTCTTTTCGTTCGTAAAATCGTACGCCGCCAACCACCCGATACGGTATGCCGGCTCTGAGTAAGCTTTCCTCCAAGCTGCGCGACTGCGCGTTAGTGCGATACAAAATTACAAAATCATTGCGGGTAGCTTTTGTATCAGCTTGGATTCTGCCGATCTCCTGCCAAATGAACTCGCCTTCATTTTTTTCATTTAGGGCCTGATAGATTATGATTGGTTCCCCCTCGTCTTGTTTGGTCCATAATTTTTTGTCACTTCTGTTTTGGTTATGAGAAATTATTGCGTGAGCGCCATCCAAAATATTTTGGGTAGAGCGGTAGTTGCGTTCAAGTTTGACAATTTTAGCTTTGGGGTAGTCGCGATGAAAATTCAGGATATTTTGATAATTAGCCCCCCGCCACGAGTAGATGCTCTGCCAGTCGTCTCCCACCACAAATATATTGTTGTGGGAGCTGGCTAGAAGCTTAGCCAACCGGTACTGGGCTGTGTTAGTATCCTGATACTCGTCAATCAGCAGATATTGAAATTGGTTTTGGTATTTATTCAATACATCGGGATGACTTTCAAATAATATTACTGCATTCATTATCAAGTCATCAAAATCCATCGCTTGGCTGTTTTGCAAAATGGCTTGATAGATGGGATAAATGCGGGCGACTGTACGCTGAAATGTACCTGAAGATTTGCTGGAATATTCTTTAGCGCCTACAAGCTCATTTTTGGCGGAGGAGATGTGCGCGCGAACAGCTTCCGGTACAGTTCGTTTGGGGTCAATATTTAGCTGTTCCATCGCCTGCTTAATGGCAGTCAGCTGATCATCGGCATCTAGTATGCTGAAGCTCAAACTATAACCCAGTTTTCCGGCTTCACGGCGAAGCAGACGAGCACAAAACGAATGAAAGGTGCTGATGTTAAAGTCTTTGCTGTTGCGTTTGCCGGTGATCTTTAATACCCGGTCCTTTATTTCCTCAGCTGCTTTGTTAGTGAAGGTAATTGCCAGAATATTTGACGGGGCTACCTTTTTTTGTTTAACCAAATAGGCAATCCGGTGTGTGAGGGCTTTAGTTTTTCCACTTCCTGCTCCCGCCAGCACTAAAACCGGTCCGTTAATTTGCTTGACGGCCTCGATCTGTTCCTTATTCAGCTCCCTTAGAATATCTAGCATACTCCAATATTATATACATTTTTCTGCCTCTAGCCTCTTTTTTAGTCTCAGAGCTGATTTGCTATACTATAGAGGAGTTTTTCCCTGTTCTCTATCCATAGTTTCTAATTCTAATCAATGTCGGGACATTCTAAGTGGTCTACCATCAAGCACAAGAAAGCCATCACTGATGCCAAACGCGGTGCAGTTTTTACAAAATTAGCCAGATTGATTGAGGTAGCCGCCAAATCGGGCCCCAATCTTGATATGAATTTTAAATTGAAATTAGCGGTCCAGAAAGCCAAGGCCGCTAATATGCCGGCTAGCCACATTGATAAGGCCATCAAAAAGGGGGCGGGTCTGGATAGAGATAAAAGTAATATCGAAGAGGTAATATACGAAGGGCTAGGGCCGGCTAACGTGGCGATTATGGTCCAAGCGCTAACCGACAACAAGAATCGGACAGTTTCGGATCTTCGAAATATATTTGCGAAATCTGGCGGCAGTTTGGGTAATACCGGGTCGGTGGCCTGGCAATTTGCCAGCAGGGGTCTGATTACAGTAGACAAAAGCGGTGACGATCTGGAGTTAAAACTCATTGATGCCGGAGCAGAGGAAGTTGAAGACCTGAAAGATGTTTTTGAGGTTCACACTGACCCCAAGAAACTTAACCAGGTTAAGCAAACCATCGAAAAATTGGGAATTAAAGTCAGAGAGGCTAAATTGGCGATGGTGCCAACCCAGACTATAAAGGTGACTGATGCCGCCGACGCCAAAAAAATTATCAATCTAATGAATGCGCTGGACGATAATCCTGATGTCTCTGAAGTTTTTGCCAATTTTGATATAGACGAAAATTTAATGTAACTAGTTCTGCCAAAAATCCATCAAGCGGGCTGATAAATAGAGTGATGAAACACTTAAACAATGATCATGAAAAAGATTTCTAGCGGGAAGAAGGACTCTGTAACAGTTATTTTGGGTCTGGACCCCGGGACTGCCACCACCGGCTGGGGAGTTATTTCTACACATGGAGATAAAAATAAATACATCGCCCACGGCTGTATTGAAACACCTGCGAAAACTGAATTGCCACTTCGGCTTGATAGCATTGCCAAACAATTAACCAAGTTGATTAGGATATACAAGCCCGATTTAGTCTCAGTTGAGGAGATATATTTTTATAGCAATACCACAACCGCCATTTCTGTCGCCCAGGCGCGGGGAGTTTTACTACAAATTGCAGCTGCGCATCACCTGCCGGTTCACAGCTACACTCCCCTGCAAGTGAAGCAGGCCCTGACTGGCTACGGCAATGCCGACAAGCGCCAAATCCAAAAAATGATTACAATAGTATTGGGCATGGAAGCCGTTCCCGCCTCCGATGACGCAGCTGACGCTCTGGCGATTGCGGTTACCTGCGCTCACTCGTTTAAATTAGAAGGGATCAAATGATTGGATACCTCACTGGCAAGGTTCAGACCCAAGGGCTCAACTGGATTATCTTGGAAACTTCCGGGGGAGTTGGCTATAAAGTATTTGTTACTAGTGAAATCATTGCCGGTTTTAAAACCGGCTCCAAGATATCTCTGTTGACCCATCTGGTGGTTCGTGAAGACCAACTAACTCTGTACGGTTTTTTAACAGAAGCTGAACTTAATTTCTTTGCTCAGCTGATCAGTGTTTCCGGCGTGGGCCCCAAAAGTGCATTGGGTGTGTTAAACGCCGGTAAAGTATCGGAGTTAAGATCTGCTATCAACAAATCGAATGTAGCCATCTTTACAACTATTTCAGGCATCGGTAAAAAGACGGCGGAGCGAATTATAGTTGAACTCAAAAATAGGCTGGAGGCGGCCGATGGCGCAGTTCCCATCGGAACTCAGGACTTGCTGACAGCGCTTGCGGGACTGGGGTATAATGCGTATGAAGTTAAAAAGATTCTGCCTGACATACCCAAAGATCTAGATGCTATTGAGGATCGTCTGCGTTACGCTCTAAAACTATTAGGTAAATAATATATTAGTGATTTTCAAAAGGGTCTCATCATGAAGAAAGATACTCGTTCGCCTGGCAACTGCATCCATGGTCTTGATTTTATCGATAAGCTGCTGATTATCCTATTCGCCATTGTTGTCCTGTTGGTCAATATTGGCATTTTCAGTACGGCTTGGCTAGCCTACTGGCCGCTGTTTCTGATCGTCTGGATAATTAAGGAATTTTTGGACGAATAACCGCCGTGAATAAATTGTTCGTCACAATTGCAATTGCAATGGGGGCGCTGACGATTGTTGTTGTCAGCGCCTACTTTGTGCTGTTTGCTCCCCCCGATTATACCGGCACTAAAACAGTATTTGTTGTTAACAGCGGCCAAAGTATTGCAGATGTTATCAATTCGCTTTTTGAGGAACAGTTTGTCCGTTCCCGTCTCGGTGCCAAAATTGCTTTTAAACTCAGTCGGGTGCGGGTTGTTCAGGCGAATATTTATGATGTGTCCCAGCGGATGAACGCTTGGCAAATTGCCCGGGTTATTGGCGGTGATGAGATAAATGCGGCCAAAGTTACCGTTCCTGAGGGTTTTACCATTGAGCAGATTGGAGAATTGCTGCACAAAAAAAGTATTGTTAGCGCCGAGAAATTTGTAGATTTTGCCACTAATTATGCGTCAGACAGAGATTTTTTAACAGCCAGAAACACTAATTCGCTGGAGGGTTATCTTTTCCCAGATACCTACAATTTTGCCCACGGCGTTGATCCTCAAAACATTACTGAAAAGATGTTGAGTAATTTTAATCGGCGCATCAGTCCGCTGGCGGATGACATTGCCAGCTCTCGATATGATCTTCATCAAATCATTACTCTAGCATCGTTGGTCGAAAAAGAAGCCCGCAATGATGAGGACAGAAAGCTGATGGCGGGTGTGATGCTTAACCGTCTAAATATCGGAATGAAACTAGATGTAGATGCCACTGTGCGTTACATCACAAATAATTGGTTGGAGCCGATTGGTCAAGATGATTTGGATATTGATTCACCGTATAATACCCGAAAATATGCCGGTCTTCCGCCCGGACCCATTTGCAATCCCGGTTTGGCCGCGATCGAGGCGGTGCTTCGCCCGACTGCCAGCCGCTACTTTTATTACCTCACTGCCCCTGATGGCACCAGCTATTACGCCAGAACTTTGGATGAACATAATGCCAACAAGGCCAAGTATCTGTAGCTATTTCTTCCCTCGGGGTCTTGAGACCCTCTGGGTCGGAGACCAGTCCTTGATCTCGATTTTTCTGCCGGATTCAAGCGAAATGCTGACTTTTTGGTGCTCATGCCATCCCAAGGTGTCGATAATCGCCTTTGGCACCACGACCGTGTAGCTATATTTCCCCAGTTTGTTGAGTTTTCTCGTAAACTTCATAATCCTGATGAACTAATAGTATATACTATGCTATATACTATTTTAAATTAGTCAAGTAAATGTGTACGATTTGAATAAATGGTCTATCCCTATCAAGTCGTTGCGATTTTTGGCTTAAGTTTTTTGTTTGGTGTTCTCATCGCCTCATATTTTCACCTCCCTATCTGGATAATTCTGCTGGGGATTTTTTTATTCGGAATAACTTTATTTCTAAAACGCAGAGTTTTAATTAGATTAATATCTGTTTTTGGTTTGGGGATGCTGCTGGGCTGGTGGAGATATGATGCAGTAATCCAGCCAGTCCAAAATTCAGTTGCCGACTGGGCTGGAGAAACAATTACTGTCTCTGGATTTGTAAAAAGCGATCCAGAAACCATTAATAATGTGCAAACCTTGCACCTTGATGTTTATTCAATTGAAAAAAAGCCGGCTGCCGGAAAGATATTGCTAAGCACCTGGCCGCTTCCCCGCTTTTACTACGGCGATGAATTAACTATGAAGGCAAAAATATCTTTGCCAAAACTCACACCGGAGTTTGATTACGCTGCCTATCTTCGCAAGGATGGCATATATGCTCTAGGGCAGACGGTTAGTGAAGTATCTATTCTACGCAGCCCCAGAAATTCTGTGCTGTATTGGCTTTATAAGGCCAAACACTGGCTGTCCGGCCAGATCAACAAATTTTTGCCCGAGCCGGACAGCGCCTTAATGAATGGATTACTGTTGGGACTGCGGACTCAATTGCCCGAACAATTTAAAGAACTGCTGCAATATTCCGGCACAACTCATATTATTGCCCTGTCTGGATTTAACATTACTGTCATTGCCGGTTTTTTCTTGTGGATGTTTGGAGCCATTCCGCGCCGTTTTGGGTTGATAATGGCCGGATTAGGCATTTTATTATTTGTCTTGATGACAGGAGCGGCTAGTTCGGTAGTTCGAGCAGCGATTATGGGTGGAATAATGCTATTGGCAGCTTATTTGCATCGTAGAAGAAGCTTATTTAACGCTGTTATTGTGGCAGCGATGATTATGGTGGCGATAAATCCATTGGTGTTACAATATGATGCCGGTTTTCAACTTTCGGTGGCTGCCACGATTGGATTAATTGCCATCACCCCGCTGGTTTTGCCAAAATTATCTGGATTTCCCATAGTTGTTAAAGAAGCTTTGGCCACAACTGCCGCGGCAACCGTTGCTGTAATTCCATTGGTTGTTTTTCATTTTGGTGGTTTTTCGCTTTATACAATCCTAGCCAATTTGTTAGTGGTGCCCTTGGTTCCAATTACGATGTTGACGGGGTTTGCAACATTGGTCATCCATTTGGCTGTTCCCTTTTGGGGCTTTATCGGTCTGGCTAGTTTCGCTCTCACCCGTGTTTTAGTAAATATAATCAGTTTTTTTGGATCGCTGCCATACGCATTTGTAGAATTGCCGCCTCTTTCCCCCGTCTGGCCGGTCATTTATTATTTACTGCTTATAGTCGGAGTTTATTGGTTAAAAAATGTTCAATCAAAAACTTAAACTTTGGCACTGGTTGGCGATTGGGCTGGCTATTGCCGACTTGGCTATTCTTTATTGCGTTAATACTCGGCCGGATGGCTTGGCTCATATTTATTTTTTGAATGTGGGCCAGGGCGATTCAATTTTGATCAAGACCGCCGATGGTCAACATATCCTCATCGACGGGGGGCCGGACAACGAAGTTGTTAAGTTAATTGACAGCATTTTACCGCCGTGGGGACGGCAATTAGACTTGGTTATTTTAACCCACCCGCATGCAGACCATGCCACCGGACTAATTGAAGTTGCCAGGCGCTATCAAATTAATGAATTTGCTTTTAACGGACTGCCGTACCCTACCGAGACCTACAATACTTTGTTGAATCTGATAGAGGCCCGCGGGATTGATATTAATATCATCGACGAAAATGACAAATATAAATTCAAACGATCGGTGTTGGACATTATTCATCCATTAAATAGCGGATTAGATATCAGTGCCAATCCTAATGACACATCAGTTGTCGCCATTTTTGATTATCTAGACTTTGAGTTGCTGTTGACTGGCGATATTGGGGTTGGGATCGAAGATAAACTAATTCAAAATGGTTCTGTGTTGGATGTGGAAGCATTAAAGGTTGGTCACCAAGGCAGCCGGACATCCACCAGCCAGGATCTGCTCAGTATCGCCAGGCCGGAAGTGTCAATTATTGCTGTCGGCCACAATAGCTATGGTCACCCCCACGATGAGGTAGTTAAAAGAATTAAAAATTTTGGTAGTAAATTATTTAGAACTGATAAGTCCGGCACTATTGAAATAGTCACCGACGGTCATATCTACCAAGTTTTAACAGATTGAACGTACGCTCGTACTTACGGCCGTAAGTACGAGTGCGTGTTTCCTTGAGAGGGGTTTACGCCGAAAATCCTTAGCGAGGGCTATGGATTTGTTTTTGCGCACGGGCAGGCAATATTGGATAAATAGATGATACTAAGCGGCCGGGACTGCGATCCCCTCCTGTTTCAGGTCATGAGCCATCATCTTGGCAACGAGCTCATCAAATGAAGTTTTGGGCCTCCACCCGAGAATCTTTTTGGCTTTAGCCGGATTGCCACATAGTAGATAAACATCATTGGGGCGGAAGAACTTTGGATTGACGGCGACAACAAGCTTGTCATCGACATATCCCTTTTCATTGTTTCCAGCTCCTTCCCACCGAATACTCCAGCCAAGGCATTTGCAGGCAGCTTCTACGAACTGGCGGACAGTGCGGGTTTCACCCGTAGCGATAACAAAGTCCTGCCATTGATCGGCCGGACCTTCCTGCTGGAGCATTTGCCACATTGCCTCGACATAATCTCTGGCATAACCCCAGTCGCGTTTGGCTTCGAGGTTTCCCAAGTATAAAATGTCCTGCTTGCCGGCTTTGATTCGAGCCAGCGCCTTGGTAATTTTGCGGGTGACAAAGTTTTCTCCGCGCAGCTCAGATTCGTGATTGAAAAGAATCCCGCAAGCGGTGCGGATTTGTTTGCCGTGTTCAACATGCCTTGCCCGGACAACTTCAAAATGAGCGGCTAACTTGGCATTGCCGTATGGCGATAACGGCCAAAATGGTGTTTTTTCATCCTGGGTTTGCAGCTTTAGTTCCCGAGCGGTGCCGCCGAACATTTCAGAGGTAGAAGCTTGGTACAATCGAACAGCATCTTCCATATTCAGCGCCCGGATGGCAGTTAGAATATTCAGTACACCAATATAGTTGATGCTGGCAGTTAGATGGGGCTGTTCGAAGGCAATTGCCACATCGCTTTGAGCGGCTAGATTATAAATTTCGTCCGGCTGATATTTTTTCAGGAGGTTGATGATGGAATTGATGTCGGTAATGTCCCCTCCCGCTAAAATAAGGCTGCCAGAATGGAGAGAATCTTCCAATCCTAAATGCCTTAAGCGGTATGGGGGTTCAGTACTGATCCTTCTCATCAGGCCGATAACCCGGTAACCTTTTTTGAGCAACAACTCGGCCAAAATGCTACCGTCTTGTCCAGTGATACCCGTGATCAATGCCGTTTTCATGTTTTTAACATTAATAATTATGCTTTCAGACTGACAAAATCCACTTGGATTGTCAAGAAGCTGTATAATGGATGAAATGGACAGAAAAAATTTTATTAAGCGGGCTGAGGATTTTGTCTGCGAAAATTGCGGACATAGAGTTTATGGCACGGGCTTTACTAACCACTGTCCGAAATGTCTATTTAGTAAGCACGTGGATAATATTCCCGGAGATAGAGACAATGTCTGTAATGGTATGATGAAGCCGATGAGGCTAGAGTTTAAAAAAGGTTTACCCCACCAAGTTGTGCACAGATGTCTCAAGTGTGGGGCGATCAAAAAAAATGAAGTTGCTCAAGACGACAACAAAGATATTTTAGTTGACTTGCCTCATTAGATCTGAAGTCTTTATTCTGAGTGCCAATTTTTGATGAATAATTTAATAGACATTCCTTGGCCAGAAATTCTAACGCCGTTAGCTGGCGCTCTGCTGGTTTCTCTGATTGGCACCCCGATTCTAATTCGCCTTGCCAAACGTTGGAAGATTTTTGATTGGCCTGGCGGTCGCCGTATTCATACCCGCCCCACTCCCCGACTTGGCGGGATAGTGCTGTACTTGGCTGTTATTGTCACATTGTTGTTTGTGTTTGGGTTTGATCCGCGGATGTATGGCCTGCTCATTGGAGTATCCCTGATGTTTGGGCTGGGTTTGCTGGATGACATTTACCAATTGCCGCCCATCTTCAAATTACTCGCCCAATTGCTTATCGCTAGCATTATTGTGATGTTCGGAATTACCATTGGTAATTTAACTAACCCTCTCGGCGGAACGATTTTATTGCCACCGGCGTTGGATGTGCTGTTAACAATTATTTGGATACTTTTGATAGTCAATACGATCAACTGGCTGGATGGTCTAGACGGTCTGGCTGCCGGTGTGAGCGCCATTGCTTCTTTAATATTGATTGTCCTAAGCTTGTTTGCAATTGTGAACCAGCCCGAAACTGCCACAGTAGCAGCTATCGTACTGGGTGCCTCAGTCGGTTTCTTATTTTATAACTGGCATCCGGCTAAGATCTTTATGGGAGACTCCGGTAGCTATATACTTGGTTTTATGCTGGCTACGATCGCAATAATTAGCGGGGGAAAATTGGCAACTGCGGCCCTAGTCTTGGGTTTGCCAATTCTCGATCTATTTTGGGCTGTCTTCAGGCGGATTTGGCGCGGGCGAGCTCCCTGGCAAGCGGATAAGGAGCATCTCCACCACCGCTTACTGGAAGTCGGGCTAAGCCAGCCAACGGTTGTGCTTATTTTGTATGCGTTTGCAATAGTATTCGGCATGATAGCCCTGCTTTCGGGTCCAACAATCAAAATGGTGGCCTTCATTCTGGCTGTGTTGGTGATGGTGACGATAGTCAAAATAATTATTAGCCGACAAAAGCGAAGCAGAGAATAGATGTTGACATAAATAGAAATTTATTGTACAATAAGATAATCAGGCGGTGCGATAAAACAGAAATCAAAAATAAAATCATGAACAATCAGCAGTTTGAACGACTTGTTCACAACCTTAAAGGCGTAATGCGGTGTCCGCATTGTGCTTCTGAATATACTATGGAGGATATTCATTATCTGGGCCAGCTGGACAACATGACTTTTTTGCATATGAAATGCAGCAAATGTAAAACCCCGGTTTTTGCCAGTGTTTCTTTTGACGGTAGTGGCGATGTGGCTCTTGAAGATATTACTGCCGACGACATTGCCTTGGCCGACACTCCCTCACCGGCCGCTGATCTGGATAATATTGGTTTTGAACAGAGGGAACTGGAACCAACCGTTGATATGGCTCCAACACAGAAGATTTCAGTTGAAAATATTCCCGCAGATAAACTACTCAGTTCGCTAAACCCAATTTCCTATGATAATGTCTTGGATGTGCACGAATACTTAAAGAAATTTGACGGGGACTTCGACAGAGTGCTGAAGTAACTTTAACCAAAAGAATATACTGAGGCAATCCGCACAATTCGCAATCTAGCCCCCTCGTAAAAGACTTTACGAGGGCCAATTTTATGTATACAATTGCTTCTGTTATGGTTATCGGTGAATATACAATTGAAGCCAAGCTTCGTGATAAACAGTCAACAGCTTCCTTTGTCAGGAAACTGGGCAATATTCCGGCCGTAATTTATGGTAAGGAAACCGAGCCGCTGTCTGTTCAAATTGATTCTGTGTCTTTAAAAAGGCTCTATCGCGAAGCTGGTGAGAGTTCTTTAGTTCAGCTGAAACTCGATGACGAGGAACGTTTAATTCTATTCAAAGAGCCGCAGTATGATCCGCGCACCGGTGAAATTATTCATATAGATTTGTATCAAATTAAGCTCGGTGAAAGCATCAAAGCCGAGGTGCAGCTAGTCTTTGAGGGCGAAGCCCCCGCTGTGGAGCAAGAAGATGGTGTACTAGTTACCAATAAGGACAAAGTTGAGATTGAATGTCTGCCTCGCGATTTACCAAAGGATATCAAAGTAGATATTAGCGGTCTGAAAAATATTGACGACAGTTTAGCCATAAAAGACTTGCAAGTACCAGAGGGTGTTAAAATTCTTGATGATCCCGAGGACAGCGTTGTGGTGGTAACACCGCCTCGTGAGGAAGAAGAAGAACCAGCTGTGAGTGAAGATGAGGCGATAGAAGATGTTGAAGTTGAGGGAGAGGAAAAAGCCGCTGAAGCGGGCTCCATAGAAGAAGATAAAGGAGAGACCGAAGCAGCTGACGATAAGGCAGCCAAGGGGGGAGAAGATACCAAGGGCAAATAGATTTAGCTTTTAAAAATAAAGTGAGCAAAAGTTAAAATAACTTTTGTTGTTTTTTGGTAATGATGACCGTATAATTTTAGTGACAGACAATTTTAACTTTAAAAGTTTATATTAATTAACTTATGGGGGAAGCAATGCCTGCAAAAAGGAGAAAGAAAGCTGCTCCACGCAAGAAGGCAACGGTCAAGAAACGCAAACCGGCTGTTCGCAAGAAGAGAGTTGTCCGCCGCAAGAAGAGAGTTGTCCGCCGCAAGAAGACGACGGCCAAGAAGCGCAGACCAGCTACTCGAAAAAGGAAGGCGACCAAAAAGCGTAAGCCTGCTCGCCGCAAAAAAACAACCCGCCGTCGCTAATCGATTGGGGTTGAAAGAATTGTACAAAAAACACTTTCTTTGGGGGGAGTGTTTTTTGTTTTGTGTAATATTCAGCTTTCAAAGCGGATAAATAGTTGACCGAGAGCAAAATTTCATTTATTGTAGAGCTGCTCTAATATAAGGGGGTGAAAAATGGATGCCAGCACCTTGCCAGATTTTGACTATTTGGTCGCTCTGGTCATTGAGAAATCGTTAGTACAAAATCCGTTACTGATAAGTTTGTCTATCAGCGATGACGGCTCGTTTCCCCGCTGGGCGACAGATCAAAGCAGGCGGCAATTGTATTTGTTGCTCACGGCAATCGACAGGGATATTCATCCTTTGTCATGTCGGATCATCGATGATTTTTTGGCCGGTTCCATCGGTTTGGCCGAAGCCATACAGCGGTGGCGGCTTTTGTCGCTTCCACCAAAACTAATGCAGTTTGCTGTATCTTGGCAGGCCAAACTGGAGATTTACTGGCTGAGCCGAACCAAACTCATTTCAGTGCCATCACCGAGATGAAAAGCTCCACCGTCTGGGGACTAGTGGAGCTTTTGTTTATAAATAAATGTTTTTAATTATTCCGAACCTTCAGGTTTGGTTACTTCGTTTAACAATTCTGCATCGGCCCCCAATGCCTTAGCAGCAAATCTAATGCCGCCGGCATATTGTGAGGTTAGTCTCTTCATATGTTTTTCCATATTTGGATTTTCTTTAGTTTCACCAGAATTATTGCGATCGGCTGCAAATCTTTCTGCCACTAAGTTGAATTGCTCGCGTAGCGATTTAACAGGGAACACTCTTTGTTTCATATTGTCCAGCCAACCAGCGAATAAAGCTATGGAATCATCAGAGATTTCATTTCTATCAAAAATATGCGACACCTTTTTCTGATCTTTATCGGGGAGTTCGTTAATCTTTTTAAAAACTTCAGCGGAGATCTGGTCAACTGTCTTTAAGCTCTCCCCCAATGGATTAGCCCGTTCGTTTTCGTTACTATCCAGCGGATTCAACTCGGGGTTGTCATAGTTGTATTCGAATTCCATTTTTGTTTTTGATGTTTATTTTCTTTTCTTATTGTTTCATTGTATCATAAATAAGCTCTTATGTCAATACCCACATCTTTCCAGAACTCCATGTAATGCAAATCCCGTCTGGTTTTCAGCAAAAAAATATAAAGTGTATGATTAATATATGACCCATAAAGAATTACGAATCAGGTTTAAGGATTTTTTTAAAAAAGAGGGCTACCAGTGGGTAGAGTCGGCTTCTCTGTTGCCCAAAGATGATCCCTCGGTGCTTTTGACAACTGCTGGTATGCAACAGTTCAAGCCGTACTTTGTTGGTTTGAAGGACCCCAAGGCGGATTTTAATAACCGGGTTGCCTCGATCCAAAAGTGCTTCCGCACAGCTGACATTGACGAGGTCGGTGACGAGACCCATCTGACATTTTTCGAAATGATGGGAAATTTTGGATTTAACGGCCAGGTCAGTAAAGAAATGGCTATCCAGTTGGCATGGGAATTTTTGACAGACACAAAATGGATGGGCATTGATAAAGAGCGCATCTCTGTTACCTACTATAATGGTAGCCGGGCCGGTACCCGGGAGGATTCTGTTTCAAAACAAATACTGGACAAGCTGTATGCCGAAGGGGGTGTTGCGGCTGTAACAGCCCAGTCGGATGAAAGTAATTTCTGGGGACCGACCGGCGATGAGGGACCGTGCGGTCCGACAGTTGAATTTTATGTCGATGGTGTTGAAGTATGGAATATAGTCTTTAATGAATATTACCATCAGGCAGATGGTTCATTAACCGATACTTCTGACAATCTTGGTGTTGATACCGGCATGGGTTTTGAAAGGTTATTGATGACTGTGAATAAACTGAACAATGTCTTTGAAACTGATGTTTTTACTCCAGTTATTAAGTTAGTTCAGACATTACCAGAGAAATCCCAAAGAGTTATTGCTGATCATGCGCGTGGAATTGTCTTTTTAATGGCAGATCATATACGTCCGTCAAATAAAGCGGAGGGGTATATTCTGCGTCGGATTCTGAGACGACTGTTGCTGCACATTCGGGGTACAAATGTCCGTTTAGAGGAGTTGATTGAAACTATAATCGACGAATTTAGTGAGTTCTATCCTGAATTGAAGACTGAAAAAGATGACATATTGAAGTCCGCTCGTGAGGAAGCAGACAAGTTCGGCAGGACTATTGATGCTGGAGAGAGAGAATTGAACAGAATTTTATCTACCAAGGATAAACTAACCGGAGAAGAAGCATTTAATTTGTTCTCCAGCTTTGGTTTGCCCATAGATTTTATTAAAGAAAAAATTGAGGTTGACGAAAGGGAATTCGAGGAGGCCTTTGATAAACACCGGCAGGTCTCCCGGGCTGGCGTTGAGAGTAAGTTTGGTGGACATGGTTTATCAGCCGGCACCAAACTGGGTGATGAAGATAAACAAAAAATAACTCAGTTGCACACGGCCACCCACCTGCTTCATGAGGCTCTCAAACATATTTTAGGTGAGGAAGTCCACCAAGCGGGTTCAGATATCAACCCCACTAGGGCCCGTTTTGATTTTTTATTTCCCCGGAAGCTTGAAGAAGGAGAGATCAGGCGAATTGAGGACTGGGTGAATCAAAAAATTAAAAACGGCTTTAAAGTAAAAAAAGAAACTATGCCCTATACCAAGGCGATTGAAATAGGAGCTCATGCTTTTTTCAAGGAAAAATATCCCGATACGGTAGATGTCTATACGATATATAATAAAGTCAGTGGGGACATCATTAGCTGTGAAGTGTGCGGAGGTCCTCATGTAGCTTCCAGCAAAGAACTAGGTAAGTTTAAGATTATAAAAGAGCAAAGCAGTTCGGCAGGTATCAGGCGAATTAAAGCGATATTAGAATAATTTTATGTTTTGGGGGCGCAAAAAACAAGCTGATCACGAATATATCCTAGTGTTAGACATTGGAACTTCTTTCGTGAAGGCAGTAGTTTGCTTTATAGAAGATAATCAAGCGCATATTGTCAGTCATCGCCGGTGCAAACAGACAGCTAATAGTATGCGCGGCGGCATGATCGTGAATTTACCAGAAGTAGTGAAGGCCTGCCGAACGGCAATTGATTTGGCGACCCAAGATTTGGATACAGAAGTTACTTCGGCTGTGTTAGGAATTAACGGCCAATTGATTGAAAGTGTTACCACAACAGTCCATTATGATAGGGCCCATAGCAATCACCCGTTGGAGCACTCGGAATTGAAAAACATTATTTATAAGATTCAGCAGCGCTCTAGCGAAAAATTAAGAAGCTCTTTAAGCGAAAAATTTTTGGAAGACCATCCGGATATTGAACTTATTCATGCCAGCGTAGTGGATGTGCAGATGGACGGCTATGTAGTGGAAAATCCGATTGGTTTTCAGGGCAAACGGCTGAGCCTGACCATTTTTAACGCCTATGTTCCAACTGTGTATATGGGAATTTTGCAAAATCTAGCGCAGGAATTAAATCTTAATATTTTAGCTGTTGCAGCGCAGCCTTACGGACTCTCTAAACTGTTTGTTAATAATGATCTCAGAAGCGACAATCCGGAAGGCATCTTTATAGATATTGGCGGGGGGACAACCGATTTGGTCGTTTTGAAGAACGGCGGCATGGAGGGAATTCAAAGTTTCGCTTTGGGCGGAGATGCTTTTACCCGCAATCTTAAAAAAGTTTTAGGCGGAAGTTTGGAGAAAGCCGAAAAAATTAAGATAGATTATGCCAACGATTTGTTAGACAAGCGCTCAACTAAAAAAATTAGTGAATCATTGATGGCCGACGCGCGTATTTGGCTCAGTGGAGTTGAAATTGCTTTAAAGGAATTCCACGAATTGAAAATCTTACCCTCGAAAATATATCTCACGGGAGGCAGCGCTCCCCTGCCGGAACTTCGGCGGGTACTTTTAACCAAAGACTGGTCCAAGCAGCTGCCATTCTCTAAAAAACCTTATCCGTATGTCATTAAAGTCGATGAAGTGAGCGAGATTGTTAACGAGTCAAAGACAGAGTTGTGTCCAAGTGATATTCCATCGTTGGGATTAACCAAACTAAACCTTAATCTCACATCAGAAGATGACGTGGTGACCAATACCCTACAGAATATTATTAAAAGTATGCAGGAATAAAAATCCAGATCAAAGAAACTAAATTTTCCGACAAATTTAAATTATTAATTTATTCTAAGATCTAACTGAATTATGGCTGAACAATTAATATATTTAGAGGTTGGAGACGATGTGGCAGCTGCGATAGGTCGCCTTCAGCGGGCCAGTAGTGACGAGGTAGTGATGGTTGTTCCCCGCCGGGCTTTGTTGCTGCAGAATGTAATCAATTTGCGAATGCTCAAACGCCAAGCCGACCTTTTAAATAAGAAGGTTAGCTTGATGACTCAAGACGAAATGGGCAGGAACTCTGCCAGCGAAGCCGGCTTTAAAATTTTAGATCAACTGGATAACGATGAGACCCCTGCCGTGAAGCCAGTTCATCTAGAAAAGACCGGAACTACTGTTGGTTCTAAAATTAGGTATCGGAAAAATCGCCCAATAAAGGCAGATGTCGTTTCTGATATTGATGTTGAGCCGGGTTCTTTGGAAAAAACCTCGTTAGATGATCGGGGCGGAAAGTGGGCTAAAGTTTCAATGGGATCAGTTGTTCGCTCTGCCAAAACAGCTGGAAAATTATTCAAGCTTGAGCGTCATCATCAAGTTTTGATTGGGTTCATAGTCCTCGGTTTATTGATTTTGGGAAGTGTGGGATTTTTTGTCATTCCCAAGGCGTACGTTGCCATTGAAGTACAGTCGGAACCCTTTTCCAAACAATTTACTTTGGTTCTGGCAGACACTCAGGATGTTCAAACGGCTGGTCCGAACGTACTGACAGGTCGATTTATTGAGGTAACCCGGGAGAATACTGGCGAGTTTGAAGCGACAGGGGAAGAAAATAGGGGGGAAAAATCTGAGGGCAAGATAACCATTATTAACCACACGGGTTCAATCCAAGGACTTTTGGTTAATACTCGTTTTCAGAGCCCTGCAGGTTTGGTATTCAGAATCAAAAGTGAAATATTAATACCTCCGGCTCGTGGCGGTACACCGGGACGGGCAACAGTTGAAGCCGTCGCAGACGGAGGAGGAACTAAATATAACATTTCAGCGCCCATGAAGCTAACTATTCCGGGCCTTGGTGATGCTGGTGTAGATATGGTTTATGGCGAAGTAAACGGAAGTTTTAAAGGTGGCACGGATGATATCACTAAAATAGTATCTGAGGAAGATATCGAGAAAGCCAAAATTGAGGCAGCCACCAACGTATTTGTATCTGCTGAGGCAGAGTTAAGCAGAGAACTAAAACGAGGTGAGAAGCTTATTCCCGAACTGATTCAAAATGATGTGATCGACACAATGCCAAGTGCCAGCGCTGGCGCCAAACGGGACAAATTTGAAGTTCGGGTCCAATCCCGCAGCTGGACAATCTTAATAGATGATGAGGACTTGAAGAAAGCTATTTCTAATTCAGCTATGTTTGGATTGCCAGAGGGTCAGCAAGTTACTGATAATACGATTGATAATGCCAGCATCGAAGTAATTGAGAGTAATTTTTTAAATCACAGAATCAACCTTCTGATAAAACTGGAAGGCAGAGTGGGTCCGAGTATTAACAAGCAAGAAATCGCTTCAATTTTGGCCAATCAGGACATTGAATCTGCCAGTGGAACACTGGATAGCATGGAGGAAATCACAACTAGCTCTATAGAAATTTGGCCCACTTTCCTGACGCGAATTCCGCTTCTATATAATAATATCCGGATACAAGTTATTTATCTCGGCGAATGACATCGATACTAGGCATTGATCCCGGGGAAAAACGCGTCGGTGTGGCTGTCGCAGATTTAGACACCCGAATCATTACGCCTCTGGTAGTTCTTAAGAATAACCGGACGTTTATTAGCGAGCTCAAAAAACTTTACGATGAGTACAATTTCAATACGGTTGTTGTCGGCATACCCTTAACCAGCTCTGGTCTTGAGGGTAAACAAGCTCAAAAGGCGTTGGCATTGGCTAAAAAAATTAAATTGCAGTTACCGGTAGCAATAAAATTTCAGGATGAGCGTCATACCTCCAGACTCGCCCTGACTAAATTACAAATCACCGGCCATGATAAATCAAAGGTCGATGCCCTTGCTGCTGTCTTAATTTTGGAGAGTTGGCTGGCCCGTTCAAAATCATAAAAGTTCTTTGCTACAATACAATTATTGACATTTGATATGCTCGTTTGTACAATAGCCGTAGTTATTATATTAGCTAATGGTAATCGCTGGGAGGTGAAATGAATAAATCCCAACTTATCGAGTTAATTGCCTCAAAGGCAAATCTCTCGAAAAAGTCAGCAACTCAAGCGGTGGATATCTTTGTCGATACGGTCAAGAAGAATCTGGCCGAGAACAAGAAGGTAACCATTACTGGTTTTGGTACTTTTTCGGTCAGTTCGCGTGCAGCTCGTAACGGCGTAAACCCCCAGACTGGAAAGCCGATCACTATTCCGGCTTCCAAAGTCCCCCGGTTCAAGGCTGGCAAGGAATTACGCCATTTGGTTAAGTAACCATTTTATACTAAAAACAAAACTCCTCTCTTGCATAGAGGGAGGGTGTTTTGTTTATTATAGAGGTACATAGTTAAATCTTCAGCGGGTATCGTATAGCGGCTATTATATCTGCCTTCCAAGCAGAAGATGCGGGTTCGACTCCCGCTACCCGCTCCAGATGACATTAAATAGTTCTCTCTCATGCCGACTTTTGTGTACTTGACACGAAGGGTTCTTTGTGATATAATTGAATAATGTTTGGCCTAAAAGTTTAGAAAATATGTCAGAGTGTCGTGATGCTGCGGAGGGAAGTTTATTTAAAAATCGTTTGTTGAAATATTAATTAAGGATTGATGAAAAACAAAAATAAAAATATTTTTAGGAAGCTTAGGTCTATTCTTATTAACTCCGGTTATGATGTGGTTCTGACTGGTCGATTCAACCCTCCCCGAGACATCAGAGGGCTGAGATTTAGAAGTGTCAAGGGATATATTGCTCCAGACAGTTTAAAAATTTATATAAACAAAGCTATGCCGGTTAATGATCGAGTTATCACTCTGATCCACGAACTTCTGCATGAAATGTATCCGGTTTGGACGGAGTCTAAGGTAGAACGGGAATCAAAAAATATTTTCCAGTCATTAACAGTTCCTCAGTTGGGTTTCATTCAGTTTTTTGTTATGACTAAGCCGGAAATCAACAGAACTCTCAAGCAACAGCCATTTCATTCCCCTATCTGTTAATCCCAAGAATATTTTTAAGGCTTTACCTATTTCCGTCAGTCGCGGAAATTTTTTATTCTTGGATCGTTTCTTTTTGCCGATGGTTATTCGGTTTTAGTGAAAAGCAGATAGTATTTAATTTTTTGGATGTTCTCTGAAATTTGTATTTTAATTAGATTTCCATATTGCTTGTGCTAAATTTATAATGTACTCTACAACAATGTTTCTTTTATTTAAATGCGCTCTTGCCCCGGTAGCTCAGTGGATAGAGCATCGGTTTTCTAAACCGAGGGTCGCAGGTTCGAATCCTGCCCGGGGTGCCACAAGAGGTTTTGCCCCATTAACAATCAGCGACGGTTAGTTATTAAATATAGTTAAAGCGGTATCATTATAGTAACCGATTTTAAATTACCGCATTGCGGTGTTCATGGTGGACGTAGCTTAATGGTAAAGCTCCCGGTTGTGGTCCGGGCGATCTGCGGGTTCGAATCCCGTCGTCCACCCCACCAATATATGCTTATGAAGATTGATAAAAAAGAATTTAAGTCTGCCGTTTATAAACTTGTTAAGTTAATCCCTAGGGGCAATGTGATGACCTATGGTCAGATTGCTGCGCTGCTTGGCTATCCCAGAGCAGCCCAATATGTTGGTTGGACGCTGCACTGGGCAAAATTTGAGGATGTTCCATATCAGCGGGTAGTTAATAGATTTGGCGGTCTGGCGTCGGGCTACTCGCGTGGCGGCAGAGAAGCTCATAGATTCGATTTGGAAACTCTTGAGGGGATTAAAGTGCGCGACGACATGACTATCGATCTTGAAAAATATATCTGGCATCCGCCCCAAGATCTGATTCCCAAGATTAGATCGGCCGGGGTGCTGGAAGACATACCCTTCAAGTCCCCGTAGCTCAGCGGATTAGAGCGTTGGTTTCCGGTACCAAAGGTCGGAGGTTCGAATCCTCCCGGGGACGCCACAAAAGGAGCTTTGCTCCAATTAACAATTAGCAATGGTCAATTGCCAGTTATTATTGAAGAAATATTATATAATGACAATCAATTGAGAATTAAAAATTGTGAATTGGAAATTGCCGCGCAGCGGCCTTGGGTGCATAGCTCAGCGGTAGAGCAGTCGCCTCTTAAGCGATTGGCCGCAGGTTCGAATCCTGCTGCACCCACCATATTAAAAATTCGAAGCACTAAATCCGAAATCCTAAACAAGCACGAAGCACTAAATTTTAAACAGAAACAAGAAAACAGTTTGGGACATTGGAATTTAATATTTAGAATTTGTTTAGAGTTTAGATATTAGAATTTAGAATTTAACTTTTTTAGGCCCCATCGTCTAATGGTTAGGACGTCAGCTTTTCAAGCTGAAAACAGGAGTTCGATTCTCCTTGGGGCTACCAAATTTTCAAGAAAGTTACAAAAAGGCAAAGCAGACAAAGCTCCAAATAGAAAGACCTCTGCTATGGATGAGAGTTTTCTAAAAGGTATCAGATTATTCATGCCTGAACTACCGAATTTCAATAATCATCGTTGACAGAATTTGTTCTTTTGATACACTCATCAATGTACAAAAGTAATCTTTTGTCGCTGTTGGGATAGCCTGATAGCGAATAGGGTCGAATGATCTAACCTTGTTTTTAAAGTAAGAGGAGAATTATGAACGACGAAATGGACACAGCCCCCACGGGCGACGAAGAAAATACTGATGTTACCCCTACGGCTGATGATGCGCCTGCCGCTGATGACGACAACACTACAGGTGCAGATGGCGAAGAAGCAGCTCCCGAGGCTGCTCCTGAAACTCCTGCCGAAGAAGCAGCTCCCGAGGCCGCTCCTGAAACTCCCGCCGAAGCAGCTCCCGAGGCTCCTGCGGAAGAAGCAGCTCCCGAGGCTCCTGCCGAAGAAGCAGCTCCCGAAGCCGCCTCAGATGAAGGCGACAATAATGAAGAAAACGCAGTGTAATTTCTTCTCAATAATATAAATAAGATCCCCATTGAACTCAGTGGGGGTTTTATTTTACCGCTTGACTAGTTTAATATAATTAAGTTGTATCCTTAGAAAGCCCTGCAGTCGACTGTAATTAGTGCTGTTGGAAACGCATAGACAACTGGGAGCAGTGTTTCCTGTTTGATTTCTGTCTTGCCTTGAAAAGAAATATAATTGAAAGACCCGAAGGTTTTTCTTAAAGTTTTCTACAAAAAGCATGAATGAATATGATGTTGTTATTGTGGGGGCGGGGGCAGCTGGTTTGTCAGCTGCTTTATATACATCTCGTCGCAGATTGAAAACTTTAATTTTGTCCAAAGACATGGGTGGTCAAACTGCTACTACTATGGATATAGAAAATTATCCGGGGGTTGATTTTTCCACCGGCCCGGATCTTATGAAAAACTTTGCTGCCCAGGCTAAGAAATTCGGCGCTGAACTAGTATTGGATGAGGTAATTGGCATTAGCCGAGATGGCCAGAAATTTAGCGTTAGCACAAAGTCCGGTAAAACCTATTCAGCTAAGGCAATAATTTTGGGTCTTGGCAAGCGCCCCCGTGAATTGGATGTTGCCGGCGAAGAAAAATTTAGAAACAAAGGAGTAGTGTATTGTGCTACTTGTGACGCTCCTTTATTTAAAGACAAAATAGTAGCGGTCATTGGCGGAGGCAACGCGGCTTTCGACTCGGCGCTGTTATTATCTAAGATCGCTGCCAAAGTTTATTTGATCCATAGGCGAAACGAATTTAGGGCTGAAAATATTTTAGTTGAACGGGCTAAGCAGACAGATAAAATTGAATTTATCCTTAATGCCATAGTCGACAGCATTGAGGGTAAAGATTTTGTTGATTCAGTTGTTATTAGTACCCCAAGTGGCAAAAAGACACTGGCAGTTGAGGGAGTGTTTGTGGAAATTGGACAGATAGTTCCCAGTAGCTTCATTAAGGGTTTGGTTGAGCTAAACGATGCAGGAGAAATAATTATTGATAATGTGAACCAAACTTCGGCGTCGGGCATTTTTGCGGCTGGCGATGCCACCATAGTGCCCTTTAAGCAAATGGTGGTTTCTGCCGGTGAGGGTGCCAAGGCCGCTTTGGCTGCATACAACTATATTCAAGGGCAAAGTCTCGATACGGCTACTGCTGATCAAGGCTATATCAAATAAACAAGACATAGACACAAGGGTAAACTTTTAGGCAAATGAAAGAGGTTAATCCAGCATCCCGAATTGCTCTCTCATCGGCGGTTAGGACAGCCGTTGACATTTTGGGTTTCGATAAAACATTGGTTGAAAAATTAAACTTTCCAGACCATTTGTACGAGGATAGACTGGAAATTAAATTAGACAATGGCAAAAATTTAAAGCTCCCAGCTTGGCGGGCGCAGTACAGCAACATTCGAGGGCCTTATAAAGGCGGTATCAGATTTCACAAGGATGTTAGCGCTGAGGAAGTTGCTCTTTTGTCAGCATTAATGGCGTTTAAGACGGCTTTGGTAAATATTCCAATGGGCGGCGGCAAGGGCGGTGTTAAGGTTAATGCTAAAAATCTTTCTGATTCAGAACGCGAACGAGTTGCTCGTGCCTATATTCGCAGTTTCCATGAAATTTTGGGCTCTAAGGTTGATATTCCAGCTCCAGACATTAGTACTGATGCCCAGACGATGGCCTGGATGATGGATGAATATTCAAACATAGTTGGCTATGTAGAGCCAGGTGTGGTAAGCGGTAAGCCACAGAGCTTGTTTGGCTCAAGGGGCCGCAACAATGCCACATCTAGGGGAGGAAAATTGGTGCTTGATAAGCTGGTTACTCATCTGAATATTAAAAAAATACCACTGACAGTTGCTATTCAGGGAGCTGGCAATGTGGGCGGCTGGCTGGCCAAATTATTGGATGATGATAACAAATATAAGATAGTGGCTATCAGCGACAGCAATGGCGCTATCTATAATGCTAAGGGTTTGGATGTCGGTGATGTTTTGAAATATAAGCGCGAGACTGGTTCAGTTGAGTATTTTGAATATGCCCAGACATTGACCTATAGTGAAATGCTGGAATTACCGGTTGACGTTTTAGTATTGGCGGCTATCGAGAATCAGATCAACGATGACAATGCAGATAATATCCGCGCTAAAATAATTTTGGAATTAGCTAATCATCCGGTTACCAGCCGAGCTGACGCCATATTGGATGAAAAGCACATCACAGTTATTCCTGATATTTTAGCCAATGCCGGCGGTGTGGTCGTTAGCTATTTTGAATGGGTACAAAATAACACCGGTTTCTACTGGAATGAGAATGAAGTTGCCACAAATCTTGAGCGGCTTATGAATGAGGCAGTTACACAGGTGCTGCGATCTGCCACTGAACATGATGTTAATTTAAGAGTTGCCTCATATATCGTGGCGCTACAACGCCTTAAAAAAGCCTGGGAGTTGCGTGGTGTGATACACTAGAAAAGTTTACAACAACTGTAGCTGTTGATATGAAACTACAAAAATATACAATTTATTCAACCCCCAATTGTCCCTATTGCCGTCTGCTGAAAAATTGGCTTGTTGACAAAGGTATTGCGCTTGAGGAAAAAGATGTTTCAGTGGATATTCCTGCCCGACAAGAAATGGTCGAAAAAAGCTATCAGATGGGTGTGCCAGTCAGCATTATTCAGATGGAGGACAACGGTACAACCAAAGAAATGGTTATCGTAGGGTTTGACCAGGCCAAAATCAGCCAACTCCTAAATATTGACATCTAATTTTTCCTTAGTAACTGTTTGTTTAATGATGTCGTAATCAAATCCTTGTCGCGCCAGATAGGCGTAAATTTTTTGCGATTTTGTCTGCCAGCTTTCGTTCTTTAGTTGGCGGTATTTGTGCCGTGCCGAATTCAGTGCGGATTGCTTGTCATAATTCTCAGTGATTTTTTTTAGGCTTGATTCGATGACTTTCGGTGAAAATTTTTTGGTCATTAGATAAAGCTTTATTTGTCGTATGCTTTTACTTTCCTGTTGAGTTAGACGCTCCACAATACTATCAGCCAGTCTCTGATCATCAATTATTTTGGCGTCAATTAATTTTTTGACAGTAGCTTGGGCAACAGCTTCGTCAAATTTTGTCTTCAGTCGCTCGTACATTCTGTGGGAGTTTTTAGGACTAGCTTCCATTAATCTCAGGGCATATTCCCAGACGTTATGTGAGCTTTCCTGTTTTTCAAGTCTGTCTATAATAGCGGGTGTCAGAGTTAAACCAACTCTCAAACCCAGCTTCATTGCAACTAGTTTATCAATACCTCTGTAAAATTTGCCGTCCACATAAAGACTGGCTCGGTTGGGGTTCTTGGTCTGAGTTTTGATACTGGTTACTTCCATAATGTTATTATATAGGTATATATCCCCGTCGCTCGGTTCAAATGAAAACAAGTTTTCATTTGTCTGCTTGCTAGGCAGTACAGAAGAGGTGCTACTGTTGGATATAATGCATCTATAAAAAATCGTTACTAGAGCCAGTTTCAGAACTTATGAAAGAAAAATTCTACATAACTACTTCGATCATTTACGCTAATGCTAAACCGCATATTGGCCACGCCTTGGAATTGTTACAGGCCGATGTTATTGCACGTTGGCAGAGATTGTTGGGTAAGGATGTTTTTTTTCTGACTGGTACCGATGAGCACGGCATAAAAGTTTATCAGTCAGCTAAAAATGCTAATAAAAAACCGCAGGAATTTGTTAATGAAAATACTCAATCAGCCAAAGAGTTAATCAAATTTCTTAATATCTCCAATACTGATTTTATCCGCACGACTGACAAAAAACGCCACTGGCCGGCTGTTGCTAAAATTTGGGAACTATTGAGAGCTAATGGTGATATTTACAAAGGTAGTTACAAAGGATTGTATTCGGTGAAAGAAGAAGTTTATATCACCAAAACTGAAGCCGAATCTTCTGAATATAGGGATACTGAGATTATCGAGGTTGAAGAGGAAAACTATCTTTTCAGGCTTAGTAAATATGGAGAAAAAATTAAGAATGCCTATAAAAAATATAAAATTGTCCCGCCACATCGCCAAAAGGAGCTGACCAATTTTATTGATACTGGCCTTACCGATATTTCCTTTTCCCGCTCTAAAGACAAACTGCCGTGGGGTATTCCAGTGCCGGGTGATGACTCGCAAATTATATATGTCTGGTGTGATGCTTTGACCAACTATCTTAGTGCTCTTGGTTATCCCGGCAAAAAATACGAAAAATATTGGCCGGCAGACATCCATGTAATTGGCAAGGATATTCTCCGTTTTCATGCCATCTACTGGCCAGCGATATTGATGAGTGCTGGGTTAAAATTGCCCAGAAAGCTTTTGGTTCATGGATTTATAACTGCTGAGGGTAAAAAGATGAGTAAATCAGTTGGTAATGTTATGGATCCTCTTGAGCTGGTCAAGGAATACGGCGTTGATCCTGTGCGTTATTATCTTTTGCGCGAGATTCCGACTTTTGATGATGGAGATTATTCCAAGAAGAGATTCGACACGCTTTACAATTCAGAATTGGCTGATAAGATTGGTAATCTTTTGAGTCGGTCGATTACAATGCTTAAAAAATATTCCAAAGCTACCGTCCCAAAGCCTGCCAAGGCTGACGGGTCACCCGATTCTACATATGGCTATTCAGTTATTGCGGATCGAATGAATGCGCTGCAGATTGATAAAGCTCTTGATGAAATAATTAATATTGCACAAGCCGAAAATCAATATATCGATTCTACAAAGCCTTGGCAACTTGCTGAGACTGGTTCATCTAAGCTAAACGATGTTCTATACAATATTATCGAGAATCTTCGCCATATTAGCATCATGCTCTATCCCTTTCTGCCCGGAACTTCAGACAAAATTCGCCAACAACTTGGATTGAAACCGATTGATCCAGATAATTTTGATTTAGATAAGGAAAAACAATGGGGCGGACTTAAATTCGGACATAAGCTTGGCAAATCAGAGATCCTGTTTCCTAAAAATTAAATGAATATAATACTTCTACCATTTATTGCAGTCGTTGCTAATGCTGTCTATCTCACCATTAGCAAAGCATTCTTCAAGCGTTATACCAGGCTGACTAGCCGGGAGTTTAACTGGTTGCAGTTTGCCGGTATTTTGTTTGTACTGTTTTTGCTGGTGCCATTCTTCGGAGAATGGCCAATATCTCTTTCCAGCACTGCTATTTGGTCTCTATTTGGCGTTGGTGCTTTAGCTATTTTAGGTAACATTCTGTATTTCTGGGGCATTGACCATGAAAAAATTTCGGACATTGAACCATTTTTGCTGTTCACTCCGCTGATAACAATTCTAATCGCTAGCTTTTTTTACAGCGATGAGCGTTCGTGGGTGATCTATTTGGCGGCCTTTTTGGCCAGTGTGGTCTTGGGTTGGAGTCATATTAAAAAACATCACCTTTCATTTACTTGGGGAATAATAACAATATTAGCCTTTTCGGTTATGTATGGGTTTGAAGCCGTGTTGGTGAAGAGCTTGTTGTATGAGCTTTCTCCAATTATGCTCTATCTCCTTAGGTGTTTAATAGTCATTGTCGGGTTGTCTCTGTTCTCAAGGCCCGACTTGAGCATTGTTAAAAAACATCACCTAGCGCCCTTTGGCATTTTGGGGGGATTAGCTGTAGCTGCGATGATTACTACTTACACCGCTTTTCATCTTTTGGGTCTATCGCAGACAATCTTCATATTTATCCTCTCCCCTGTTCTAATTTATATTCTTTCAGTGATCTTTTTGGACGATCATTGGAAAACCAAAAACATTATTGCCAGCATTATCATTACAATCCTAGTGATTTTGGTAAATCTGGTAAAATAGAAAGTCATGGTACTTATTGATACTCATGTTCATCTTAATTTCCCAGACTTTCGGGAAGATATGGAGGCGGTTATTAGTCGAGCCAAAGATTTTGGGGTTATCAAGATGATCAATGTCGGTACTGATCTTCAAACCTCTCGGGAATCTATTCGTTTAGCAGAGAGATTTGGTTTCATATATGCCACTGCTGGCATCCATCCGCATTTTGCCGATAAATTTTCTGAATTTGCCGATGAGCTGGGAGTTCTGGCTAAAAATCCACAGGTAGTGGCTGTTGGTGAAATTGGATTGGATTATTTCAGGAACTTATCAACTCATCAGGCCCAAATTGAGGCCTTTAAGTCCCAACTAGACTTGGCCCTCTCGCTCAGTAAACCAATTGTGCTTCATTGTCGAGACGCTTATACCGAAATGCTGGGTATGCTTGAAGAATACTATATTCCCCGTCTGCCTGATGGCCAGATACCCGGGGTTATCCATTCATTTGCCGCGGGTTCGTCGCATTTACAAAAATTTTTGAAGCAGGGTTTTTATGTCGGAATAAATAACCTGGTTACCTATCCCAAAAATCTTTCTCTGCAAGATGCTGTAAAAATCCTGCCTTTAGATAGAATAGTATTAGAGACCGATTGCCCCTATCTGCCTCCGCAACACTTGAAAGGAGAACGATGTGAGCCCATATATGTTGCTGATGTGGCTCGCAAAGTGGCCGAACTAAAGGGAATGTCAGTAAAACAGGTGGAGGACGCTTCTGCTGACAATGCAAGAACTATCTTTAAAATATAATAGGTTGTTCCGTTAAAGATTCAAAAGACAAGTCAGCGCCAGGAACAGCGGTAATAATCAATATTCGTAGCAAAAATTTCCAGCAGGATGCTTAAACGAGAAATCAATACCCCTATATTTTGGTTGCAAGAGGCTGGTTTTTCAGCCTATTTGGTGGGCAACCAGGTTCGCGACCGAATTCTGAATATCGGAACCGATGTTTCCGATGTTGATGTTGCCACCAACGCCCTGCCCGATCAGGTCATATCTGTCTTACAAAATAACAATATTATCCCTTCGACCGTTGATGAAAAATTCGGAGTAGTTGCATTTAGATATAACAATATGACATATGAAGTTACCACTTTTCGCCAAGACATCTATACTTCTGATTTTGACAGAGTCAAGCGGTACCCAGACGCAATTAAATTTGTCCAAGTGGCGGCAGAGGATGCTCCTCGTCGGGATTTAACTATTAACGCTGTTTATTTTAATCCCAAAACCGGCAGGTATTTGGATTACTTTAATGGTTTGGGAGATATTAAAGACAAAATTATTAGAATCATAGGTAACCCTTCCATTCGGTTTCAGGAAGATCCCTTGAGGTTGCTTAGGGCGGTCAGATTCAAACATCTGTTGGATTTCAAGTATGATCCAGCCACGTTCAAGGCCATGAAAAAATACAGCCATTTAGTTAAAAAGCTGTCACCCTCTGTTATAAAAAAAGAACTGCAAAAAATTCAAGATCTGCCGGGCTACAGCAGCATCATTAAGAAAGAACTGCAAATTTTGGGACTAATTCAGACCCGATAGGTGGCCACTTGTTTTTTGGCAGACTCGGTTTTGGGCTTGATGACGTCGTTTGTAAATATGACTTTGCCGGATTGAATCCGGATGACTTGTTCTGATGGAATGATTCTACTATTGCCAAATATCCCCACAGCCCCGCCGGGGCCAATGTAATATGTTCTGACCTCGGAGCTGATTGTGTCAAAAGTAAAATCTTCTATGTGGCCAAGTTTGGTCCCATTTTCAGTTTCTGCCTTAAATCCGACCAGAACGTATTTTTTAGAAATTAGTTCAGGCAGTCCGACTATTTCTTTGGGAGATACAATAGAAGCCCTATCTCGAGCTACTATCATGTTTGGACCGTATTCAATGATGTCTGCGGGAACAATAACTTGGGGCGACTTAAACGGACTGGTTTTGTCAAGCAAAAAAGCGGCCAGGCGCTGTTCCTTGGTTTTTATCACCCAATTGACAACCCTGCCCAACACTTCACCAGTTTCCAAATCCAATATGGGCATATTTTGGATTGTACTGATCTGGCGCAAGCTCATAGCTACCTCCCTTTCCCCTCATCATTATATCGCGATATTGTATACTAAACTATGATGTCAAAATACTTTTTTAGATTAGGACTAGGAGCACTGGCTGTTGGATTAGTTTTAAGCGGCTGCTCCCTATCGAAGGCTCCTGTAAGCAGCCAGGAAGTAATGCGAAAATTTTCCCAGGCGCTGTCTGATCTAGGCAGCTTTCACTACGATGCAGAATTGGCTCTGTGGGGTAATTTGCCCAGCGGTCTGAATATTGATCTCAGCAGTTCTCGGATCAAGTTGGTGGGCGATGTTATGAGTGTCAACGATTTATCTCCTCAGTTCACGCTGCTGGCTCAGGTCTATGCCGACTCCAAAGCGGGTCCATTGAGCATTACTGGCCGGGTTATTGGTTTACAAAATTACACATATTTCAAATTAACCGATCTCCTAATTCCAACGTTATTGCCAATATCGATCGGAGCGGACTCCCAGTGGTACCGGATTAGACACATTCAGAACCAAGATAGCGATCCCAGTGTTTTGGGTTCGGGGGGAACACCGACGATTTCTCCTGATCAATTGGAGGCTATTCGGGAGCTTATTTCCAACCGTACATTCTTTAAAGTCATCGAAGAACTACCAGACGAGACCGTGGTTGGACAACGTTCCTACCATTATTTAGTCAGGCCCAAATCAGATGTCCTAAAGCAAATAGCTGAACAATTAAGTCGGATACTTCAGGCTGATGATGTGGCTGTTGACTTTGGTGCCTTAGAAAATTATGTTGCAGATCTGTGGATCAATAAACGGAATTTTAACCTTGCCAAGCTTCGGATAGCCGATGAGTATATCTCTGAAGAAGGAACAGTTGAGTTTGACTTTAATTTGGAGATGGATCGTCACAATGAACAACTGACCATTGTCGCTCCTCAAATTTCTGAGGATATTGACGGCCTGGACTGGCTGCAAAGAGCAGGCCTGTTCTAGTTGGTATGTACTATAGTATACGGCATAGTATATACTACTGCCCGAAACAGAATTTATTATCTTTGGCGAAATCATACAGACGATGGGATATGATTGCCGGATATGCGTTCGGTTAGATATCTGGGAGCAAATGTTAGAATAAATATTGGTTTGACATCAAAAAGCCAGTAAATTAGAATCAGATACATTAAGGAGCTTCGCTCCAATTAACAATTAACAATGATCAATTACCAATTACCATCAAGGAAGAAGTTTTATTCTCTGAGCGAAGTCGAAGAGACACATTAATGTAATCCTTCGACTCACTTCGCTCGCTCAGGACATAATTAATTGAAAATTGTGAATTGAAAATTGGAAATTGCCGCGCAGCGGCTCAGGGGTCCATAGCTTAGTGGTAAAGCAGTTGCCTTTTAAGCAATTGATGAAGGTTCGATTCCTTCTGGACCCACCAGTTTTTACTTTCGGAATAGACTTTTAATTTTACCCCGCCATAAAATAATTTTATCTCTCTCGTGATAGAATAATCTTATGCGTTTATCACTGTTTTTACTTGCTTTTACACTTTTGGGATCTGGCATGCCGTCCATGAGTATAGATGCTTCATCTCCTCTTCAGGTCAGCGGTGAGATTTTGGATTGGCCGAGCTCCCCTATTTCGGTGCAGGCTATACCCAATGATCCTTATTACAGCCAGCAGTGGTACCTAAGCAGAATCAAAGCCCAAGATGCCTGGAACATTACCCGCGGAACAAATATGGTAATTGCTGTTATAGATACCGGCCTCGACATGCAACATCCAGATTTTGGCGGTAAGCTTTGGGTCAACAGCCAAGAAATACCAAACAACGAGATAGACGATGATAATAATGGTTACGTCGACGACTATTACGGCTGGAATTTTTACAATGGGAACAATAATATTGATGATTATCACGGTCATGGCACTGGCATTGCTAGCATTATTGCCGCCAATACTAACAATCGAAAGGGAACTGCCGGTATCAACTGGAATGCTCGAATCATGGTACTAAAGGCCCTTAATGAAGCAGGCGGGGGCGATTTTAACGATGTTGCCGAAGCTATCCGCTATGCCGTGGATAACGGGGCTAGTATTATTAACATGAGTTTTGGTTCGGAAATTAATACATCCATTTTGTCAAATGCGGTGGACTATGCTATTAACCGTGGGGTGCCCATGGTTGCAGCGGTTGGAAACAAGGGAAACAATAGAATATTTTATCCGGCTGCTTACCCCCAAGTCATTGCGGTGACGGCTGTGGACAAAAGCGACCAGCATCCTGATTTTGCCAACACCGGTGTCAACATAGATCTGGCTGCTCCGGGCACCGAGATCACTATGGCGGGGTTAGTGGGAGGTCCTGCCGGTCAATATGTGGTTGGCAGTGGCACATCATTTGCGGCTGCTCAGGTCACGGCAGCTGCTTCACTGATTCTTGGACGGTTTCATGGCATGAGCGCCGGCATGCTGGAAAATGTTCTTAAGGCTCAAAGCGATGTTTTAGCCAATGGTACTTCCACGACTACCGGTAGCGGGGTACTCAACATATATAAATCTTTGGTTAATGCAGCCAGTGTCGAATCCAGCAATATCTCCATCGCTAATGGCATAGTAGAGGCTAATGGTGTTGATCAAGCAACTGTGACGGTTACTATTCGGGACAGCACCGGCCAACCTCGGCCCAATCAAACAATTGCCGTCCACAGTAATGGCTCCAATCTTGTCATTAACCATACCATTGTGCCCGCAACTGGCAGCTTATTGTTGGGTGCCACCAACGCTTTGGGCCAAGTCGTATTTAAAGTGGCGTCCACCAAGCCGGGTATCCAAGAACTGACTTTTACAAATGTCACAACTCAGTCGTCTCTGGCTGGCAAAGCCCCGATTACCTTTGTATCTCCCACGAATGCTCATTATTCAATGCGTTGGCTGAGCCAAAGTCCCTACCCGGCGCTTAAGATCGGCGAAACCGGCGAGTTATGGGTGGAGGTGGAAAATAACGGCAATATGGCCTGGGTGAGCAGCCCATCGGCCGCGGTCGATGGCTGGGGACAGATTAAAATAGGCACTGACAGACCACTCGATCGCAACAGTGTCTTGCGGGCTAATTCTTGGCTAAGCAATAATCGAGCTGGTTATATGACACCAGATGTTGTGTTACCCGGAGAAAAGGCTAAGTTTTCTTTTAATATCTATGCCAGTAAAATTGGTACTTTCAAAGAATATTTTAGGCCGGTGGTTGAGTACGTGACTTGGCTTAATGATCTGGGAATCTACTGGGAAGTGAATATTGAACCAATCAACGGGTTGACCACTGAAACCAACTCCAATGAGATCGATGCCAATCCCAGTCATTACCAAGCCGCTACATTTACCCAGAGCAGCAATGTGACCTTATCTCCCGGAGATACAACTACCCTGAGCATAACTTTAACGAATATTGGCTCAGCTGTTTGGCACGGACAAGGAGCTGGCGAAAAGCGGTATGGCGAAGTTAGGATAGGTACAACTAAGCCGCATGATCGGATAAGTTTGTTCCGTAGTATGTCATGGATAAGTCCTAACCGTGTGATTAATGCCGGATTTAATGTGCCACCCGGCGGTCGATTAACTTTGGTATTTACCATTAAGGCGCCAGATGCTCCCGGAACATATACAGAAAGCTTTCAGTTGGTTTCGGAATATATTACTTGGTTTGGGCCTACATTTGATTGGACATTCACAGTTGTTTGATTTTATGGGTCTCATAGTAACTTTTTCTAATATCTTTTGAAGGATGAGTGATCACATCCAAGTTATAATTTTGGGGGTGGTGCAGGGTCTGACAGAATTTATTCCCATAAGTTCGTCCGGGCATCTTGTGGCTGTTCGTCAAATCCTGGGACTTGAGGACCAAGGTTTGATGTTTGACGCTGTTTTACATTTGGCAACTTTGTTAGTAGTAATAATTTATTTTTGGCGCGACTGGCAGGCAATGTTTTTTGCTCTGTTTGCCAAAAATTTAACCCATCGAGTTAAACAGTCCCGTCGGCTGATCGGTCTAATTATGGTTACTACGGTTCCGGCCGCAGGTGCCGGGTTGTTGTTTAAAAACTTCATAGATAACGATGCCCGATCACTGTTATCGGTTGCTGGCTTGATGATCTTCACCGGATTAATGTTTATATTACTGGAGCGTGTAGCGGCTGTTCGCAAAGATATCTTAAAACTTAACTTTTTTGATGCGCTAAGTATTGGGTTAGCTCAGGCCGCAGCGATTTTACCCGGCATTTCAAGATCGGGTGCCACGATTATTACAGGCATGTACCATGGCTTAAAGCGCGAAGCAGCTGCCAAATACTCATTTTTAGCGGCTGGCCCGGTCATTGCTATGGCCGGTCTTTATTCTCTGTGGCAGTTGTTCTCAAATCCCCAGACAGTTTCTTGGACTAATTTAGGAATTGGCTTTGCTATGGCGTTGATCAGCGGCCTGATAGCGGTTCACTTTTTACTGCAGTTTCTTCGCCGCCATAAACTCGATATTTTTGCCGGATATCTGATCGTTATCGGCCTTGGCCTAATCGTATTTAGCTTTATTTGATGCTAGAAGCAATCCAGCAGCTTGATCCTTACTTATCCGTAGCAGTTACGGCTATGTCCCCGATTCTTGAGTTACGTGGTTCCGTACCTTTGGGAATTATTGTATTTGACATGCATCCGTTGGTTGTCGGCGGGCTTTCCATCGTGGCCCTTATGATTCCAATTATCCTATGGCTTTTATTTTTGCAATACGCAGTTGCCAAAGTCAGAACTTGGCACACCAAAATAGACAGATTTTTTGGCTGGCTGTTTAAAAGAACCTACCATCGCCATAGTTCTAGTTTTGAACATTGGGGTAGCTTGGCACTAATGATATTTGTAGCTATTCCCCTGCCGTTTACCGGAGCGTGGACTGGCGCGCTTTTGGCTTATTTATTTGGCATTAAATTTGTGCGGGCAATTGCGTTCATTGCCGTTGGATTGTTAGCTACCTGCATCATTATGACAGTCATCAGTTTAGGCGGGGTGCATATTCTTGGGTTATAATTGGGGTATGAAATCTAGGGTTGTAGACGCGAGCATCACCCCGGGGGAAGAAGAACTGGATATTAGTCTGAGACCCAGGGATTTTTCGGGCTATGTGGGCCAAGATAAGATCAAGTCCGGTCTTAAAATTTCGATTCAGGCAGCCAAACAGAGGCGCGAGCCGCTGGATCACATTTTGTTGTTCGGCCCCCCGGGTTTAGGCAAGACCACTTTAGCTAATATTATTGCCAAAGAAATGGGGGCCGGTCTGAAATCAACTTCCGGTCCGGCTATTGAGCGGACCGGTGACTTGGCGGCAATCTTGACCAACCTTCAGGATGGCAATGTTTTGTTTATTGATGAGATCCACCGCTTGAACAGACAGGTGGAAGAGGTATTGTACTCGGCTATGGAAGATTATTATTTAGATATTATTGTTGGCAAGGGACCGTCGGCCCGATCTTTGAAGCTTGATCTGCCCAAATTTACGCTGATTGGCGCCACTACCCGAATTGGTCTCATCTCTTCTCCTCTACGTGATAGATTTGGTTCAAACTATCGTTTGGATTTTTATGAAATTGCTGACATTGAAAAAATATTGCAGCGTTCCTCCAGAATATTAAACGTAAAACTAAGCGACGAATGCATAAAAATTATCGCCCGTTCTTCACGTCGGACTCCCAGGACTGCCAACCGGATCCTTAAGCGGATACGTGATTTTGCCCTAGTAAAAAACAAAGGGGAAATCACGCCGGGGATCGTATCACAGTCTCTGGACTTACTGACAATTGATGAGGCAGGTTTGGATGAAGTTGATAGGAAAATATTAAATATTTTGATCAAGCAGTTTAACGGTGGTCCGGCGGGAATTAACTCCATTGCCGTGGCAATATCTGAAGAATCGCAAACTATCGAGGATGTTTATGAACCATTCTTGATCCAGGAGGGATTTATGAAACGGACAGCCCAAGGACGAGTTGCCACCAAGCGGGCTTATGAACATCTTGGCCTAGCCGAATTAAAACCTGAACTATTTTGAGCTTATGAGTGCCCTGCTATTAACTATTTCCGTCTACACTATCTTTGTTTTGTTGATTGCTGTGTATGTGGCAATCAATGCCTACAACTTAGTTAGATTTAGGCTGGACAGGTTAGAGAATGATTGTTCCAAAATGATGTTGTTTATATATCTCACAGTCGTAATTACGATATTCTTTATATCCATTATCGGGGCAACAATTTCGTATAATTTGTAAAACTATGAACCAAAATAATTCCACCCCGCCAGAGAAGCCAGAGAAAATAGAAAAGGTTTACCGCCGGCACATTTTGAATTTGCTGGTGCCAATATCTTGGTCGGTGATGGTGTTGTTGCCGTTTATTGTCGTAATTATTTTTGTATACAGGCTCGGTTATACGTCCGAACCCCTTGTTTTAATGGGACTGTGGCTGTTCGGCGGAGTGTATATCATCTTTGTGCTCAGCTTAATGATGATGCAATGGATTATCTGGTACCTGGATATTTGGGTGCTAACCAGTAATCATCTGATTGATACTCAACTGGTGTCTCTGTTTAATCGCAAGATTGCCCATATACCCCTTAATCAGATTCAAGATGTTCAGGTCGGGGTGAAGGGCTATCTGCCGGCCATTTTTCGATTCGGTGATGTTACAGTGCAATCAGCCGGCAAGGAGGGCTCTTTTAAATTAAGCTCTATTAGTAACCCTAAGGAAGCTGCCAGGAAGATCCGTAAATTATGTGAAGCTTATCAGCACCAAAATCTGGGAGAAGCCGCCCAGAAAATAATTAGGCCGACTCAATCTCTTGGCAATATATTAGTCAGCCAAAATAAATTATCTCATAGTGATCTGACGGCTGCTCTTAATCAACAACAACGAGACGGTCGCCAGTTGGGTAAAATTCTTTTGGAAAAAAATCTGATCACCCGTGAAGATCTGGTTAGTGCTCTAGGGAGTCAGTACCACATTCCCAGTCTGGATTTGTCTCGCTACGAGATTGATCCGAAAATAATTAAACGTATGTCATATGATACGGCAGTTCGATATACGGTTATTCCCATATCGCAATCCCCCGAGGCTCTGACCGTGGCGATCGCCCATCCGTCTCCCGAAACGATTGGTGAGTTGGCTGCTCAAATGGATGTTCCGCTGGCATTTATGGTGGCAGACGAAGATTATATTAAAGAGGCAATCAGGGGATATTATCAAGGAGCCAACAAGCCCGTTTCTTCTTCAGATGATGATTCCCCAACTACTTTGGAGGATTTAGGCTTGGAATAAAGTTGTTTTGGTCAATTTTAGGTTCAAACTCTTGACATTTGTAAGAAAATTTAGTATAATGAGATAACTAGCATGAGAACCTTCCTAGGAGTTAACACCAAAACAAAACTATGCCAAGTTTAATCGACAGGATAAAAAACTGGTTTTTAATCCCCCGTAACCGTTACAGATTCATTCTTGGGGCGATTGGAGTTTTTGTATTGGTGGGGGTTGTAGCATTTTCCTCGCAAATTGGCAATTTGCTCAGTTTGTTTGGAAGCAGGGCCTTTCAACCCTCCGACATTAGATGGCAAGCCGGTCCGGGGATCGAAGAGGGCGGCGGCAATCCTCAAAGTATCGTTGTTTCTGCAAATGATGGGAGCTGGTTATATTCGATCGGTGGATTAGATGCTGCCGGCGGTCATCGAAAAAACTCGGTGTATAGGATGAAGCTGGATGAAAATGGTCTACCGGGTGAATGGGAAGGATCCGGCCAAGGTGTCCCCCAGATGAATTTTCAAAGAGCTGGACACCGGCTCGTGGAGCATAACGGTTTTATTTATGCCATTGCCGGTGATATTCATATCTCTGAAACACCGGAAGTCGATCCCAATAGTCACATCATTGCCAAGGTATTTCCCCTTGCTTATTCGACAATCGAACGCTTGGACGCTAATGATCCTAGTGCCAGCTGGGAGATATTCGCCAGATTAACGGGTGTTCATTTCTTCCCCGAAGTCCTCTTAGACGGCGACTTGCTTTATGTTATTGGCGGGATTTACGGTAAAGTCGCGGGTATGGGTGGATTTGAAGAAGTGGCCAATTCTGACATTTTTAACAATAAGCCGGTGATTGGAGATGGTCTAAATGGTGTTCCCTTGACTGTCTCCGCATTTGGCACAGATGGTTTTGAGCAAAAGCTATCGCAGAGCGTCACTAACGGAACTTTTGTTACTACGGTTAGTGAGCGCTACGAAATTAATTTAGCAACTAATCCGCTCTCTTATGTAGTTGCCGAATTGGGGTTGGACGGCGGGGATGTTTGTAAAACTTCCAGCGATGACAATACTAAATGTTTGATGGACTGGAATTGGATCAGTGCGCGGGTGGTCGGCGCCGAGATGAAGATGGGCCATTTGCGGTTCAAATTGTTTGGTGATGGTGGGTTCGCGCCAGTTCCTGTAGATGTCAAACCACTGCCCCAAGGCAGGTACGGTCATAAAATATTTAAATCGGGCAGCGGCATATACGTAACGGGCGGAGCTGTATGGGCTGGTCCAATGAGGTTTCCAGCAGCATTTCCCCACCCAGAGCCAGCTGTCGTTTATCCATTTTGGCCAATTGGCGATACCACTTTCCCAAAAACTTACAATGGAGGAGACGATTCTCTGACTTATTGGAACAATGATTTTGTCGGGAATACCACCTATCGATGGAATGGGTCTGTTTGGGCCGACTGGGTTGGAACGGGGCCTGAGGCCGAGGCGAAGAACAGGCACTTGGATGGTAAATATTCTTTAAAAGTTAGCGTGTCGCAAGGTTTAGACGATCCTCCGGTCATTTCGGGTCTGGCATTTATTGGCCTTGGCAGTTTCGATAGTAGTGCCAGTAATTCAACAAACAAGCTTGTGGTTGGCGGTATCCGCAACACAAAAAATCATCTGTCAGCCACATCTGATGACTTATTATTCCATTCTACTGTCCACTACTATATGGAGTTGGACGGGGTTTCTGACAGCTTCACATTCAGTGTTGCCAGTGGCTGGACGCCGGCTGGCAATTACGGTTACAAACATTTTGGCATTGACGTAGTTGATCTCGGCAGCAAAGCAGTTGGCTTTGGCGGACAGCCATTATCTTATAGCTATCCGGGGAAAGATGGGCGAATTATTAAGGGGTGGCCACAATGGCCGCTGGGATCAAAGGCCGGAGAAACAGACACTCAAATATTTAATGGTGCGGACTGGTCGCTATCTGGCAGTCATACTGCTGACCGGGTCGCAACTGCAGCGGTGGTTTACAATAGCGGTGGAGACGAGGCGGTTATTTATCGCCTTGGCGGTGAGGAAATTACCGATCCTTGGCCGCCCAAGCTATGGACTATGCTGGAACACACAGATCCCCTCACAATTTTTAATGTCCCCGATCTTAATACCTCTAAGTTTAAATTTGTCCCGGTTGACGAAGATGGAACTGTAAGAATTGGCGGTGATAATCATGATATGGCAGCCGTGATATTCCAGCTGAACGATTTTGAGAACAATCCCATGCCCGGCATTTCTGTAGGGATTTCTACCGAGAACAATGAGGATCTAGATTTAATTGAAAAATGCATTCCTCAATACAGTGAAACCTGGGGCTGGTACTGTCCTGAAGGGGGCTGGTTCTCCGGTAGCAATCAAAATATATTGGGAACAACGGACGAAAACGGTATTGCTGAAATTTTTGTCAGATCAAAAGCTGTTATTGGCGAATCCGAATATCCAGACGGTCCAATAGTACATGATATAGTTGGTTTTTGGATTGTTGGTGGTAATACTCCGGATAATCCGACTGGGGAACACTTGTTCGGAGATCTGCAGTTATCCCGCAAGTGGACACCATTTGAGCCGAATTCAGGGGTGTATTTCTTGGATGAAAATGGGCGTCCCGAGACATCTCGCGTCAGACAGGTTCTGTCTGATAATAATGACTTCGCGGAGATAGAGGTTTTGCTTAAGGATGGCAATCCAATTACACCCCGCCCAGCCAACTTCTATGATGAATATATAAAGCTGGCTTCAACACACCTAATAACGGTGTTACAAACTGATCCGCCCAATAATCTTCCAACTGCCGATGGCTCAGCCAGGTTTAGAGTTAAGTCAGGCGCTTCAGGAACGGCTGAAATTTATGCTTGGTATAAACCGGTTGTCTTTGTTGGGGTTGGTGAAACGGAGTGGTGGACAGATTATACTCCTTGGATTTCTCTGTCCGATTATGATTTAACTATTCAATTCGCTGGCCAGCCCGGTACCCTGACCCCCGATAGTGCAGTACAGGGAGATCAAATAGGTACCTTGGCAGCCAATGGCAATGCTACTCGGTGGTTGCAGGGCGATACCACTGTAAAATTTATTAATCCGCCTGAAATTATATTTAGTCACACCGGCGGTTTCGATGAGCTGAATAAGAGCCAGTTCTATAGTTTTGACATTAATGTCGGCAGCGAATATGCAGGCGCACTGATTGATCTTTTTGTCGTCGAAGGTGAAGGCGTTCTGCAACAAACTTCTGTAACTGCTGATGCCAATGGCTACGCAACTTTTAGATACACAACGGGCCCAGCCGCTGGAATCGAAAAGATTAGAGCCACCATTGCCAATGGACAAATTAGCAAGGAACTTTGGCTGACTGTTAAACACCCCATAGATTTATACACGGTTGAGGTTAAAGTTGAACCCGATTCCCTTACCAGCGACAATCAATTTTCGATCATTAAGGCGCGGCTGACAAGTAATGAGACCGGCAGGCCAATAACCGGGACTGAGCTGAGCTTTAGCTTTTCAAATAATGACAGTGGCACATTGCATCAGCCATTCTATGACAGCACGACCGGGATTGTTCAGGCTCTATATGAGGCCGGAGCTGACGGCAGAGACGCTGAGATACTGGTTGAGGCCAAATATCTGTCCAATCTGGTTATAAAACGAATTTCGATCGCCAATAATTTTGTCTACGGTGATCCGGGCATCATCTTCAACGATTCTGATTTAACGATATTAAGCGATACCGAGCTTACGCTTGGACATGTCAATGTCAGCGATAATGCCGAGGTTGGCTTCTGGATATTTAGGGTGATAACCGTTTTTGGCGACGTTACAGAAACATATGACTACTTGTTTGAAGTGCGCCCCAAAATTGTAGAAGGTGAAGGATTTATTAACTACATCAGTCCTTCAGTCGGCCATCGGGGCATGGGTAACTTATCAGTTAATATTACTGGAATCAACACCTGGTTTAATGCCGTGGAAAACCCGACTGTCCGGTTTACTCCAATAGACGCCGGTCAGGAATCTGGCATTCAGGTTGTCTCAGTTTCGGTTGTCGATGATTTTGATCTAACCGCCGATATAAACATAGCCGACAATGCTGGTGTAGGATACTGGAATGTAGAAGTTGTCATCGGCAGCTATGTGTATGAAATGCCCGGTGACTTCGATTTCTTAATTGTGCCAGACGACCCTTCGGGTTACTTTATGAATCTTGTGGTCGGCACGTACGGCGCTGGCTGGGAACCGGGTAGCCTGCCGGCCAATGGGACAGCCACTCTTAATTTAACCGTTGCAGTCAAAAAATTTGATGTTTGGGAAAATTCGGAATACGCACTGACAGATGCAACAATTAATTCATCTATTGTTGAAGGTACGGGTGAGCTGACGCCAATCAGCCGGCTGACCACTGGTGGCCAAGCTGCATTCACCTACCAAGCCGATACTGTTCAGGGTAATGTAGAAACATTATTCGAAAGCACAATCACTGACGAGCTTGTTGAGGGTGGTGAAGTTAATCTTGAAGCTGCTGCTACCCTCGCTAAGTTGGCCACACAAATTACATTTGATATTACTGTTCCCCTTGAACACAGCCGATACAACTACCGCGACAGCGCAGAGATTCGAGTAGTGGTCATAAAGGACGGCAGCTCAGTCCCGATTATAGATGACAAATTTAGGATAGATGCGAACGACAAGATCATTGGTCTGCCCAGTGTTTATGTTAGTCCCAGTGTGGAATATCACATTTGGGTAGATCCGCCCAATCATTTGGCCGTAGGGGCCACATTTGCTGCGCCGGCGACCAGCCAGACTGTCTCTCCTGCCCTCACCTCGTACTACGGTACCCGTCTGTCATACATTGGGGATATAAACACGGGTGAACGCAACAATAGCATTAATGCTTTTGACTATCAGGCGTTTCTTAATCAGATGTTTAAGAATCTGCTTTCCCCCTCCGCTGACTTTAATGGTGATGGCTATGTCAATATCCTCGATTGGCCGGCCTTATTTAATAATTATTGGAAACAGGGCTATGTGGCGCCGTTTTCCGACTAAATAATATTCGCAAACCAATCTAAAAACCAAAACAAAAATGAAAAGTAAAAAAGTTAACCTGGCTTTTTTGTCCATCACTCTGCTGGTTGTGGGGGGGTTGGTTTGGGCGGGTGCTTGGTACATAAAGTCAAATAATAAATTGTCAGTTGCGATCAGTGCCTTTAAAGCGCCATCCACGGAAAAATTGGTTGGTCTTGATGAACTTCCCCCTTCGAATATTGTCCGGCCGTTTGTGGTTGGAGATGATGTCTATACTTTGGAACTGACTTTTGATAAGCGATATATCAGTCCGCTGCCCAGATCTTCTATCAAGGGGACAGTCCGGCTTCTTAAAAACGGGAAAGTTATCAACCAGATTCCTTCGCAGCTGACCGGAACAAACAGAGTTGAGAAGTTTGGCCAGCCAGCCAGAACTAAGATTGATCCTACAAAAATCCAACTCAATTTAACTAAGTTAAATCAGAACATACATCCCAATGTTAAGTTTTTGATCAACGGCGAAGAGCCACAGGGAGTATGCGATTATACGGCTCTCGATGAGTCCTTCCGTTCTGTTGTCAATCCGTATGCTTCCTACAGTCAAATTGGCTTTGGGGCGCAACCTCAGGCGGTGTCCACCATTCAATCGTATGTTGTATCAGCCCAAGCACTCAATGAAGGTCGTAATCTTAAGTATGGTCAACTGGATATCAGCAGCGGTCAAGCTGAGTTTGAATATGTTTTTGATGGCAAACGTATCCTCCCTTATCTCGAGTTTGAGCTTGGCACTGAACGCGGAGAGCTGTTAACCAGTCAGTCGGTTTTCTTTGAAGACCAAAAGCAATCTAGAGTTACAGTTCCAGATATCAACCGCCAGCTAAAGGGCTCCGATATATACTACGATATGGTCTTTTCTGAAAGTCGGCTTAATCTTAAAGATGAACAAACTTTCGATATTGAAATTACTTCGCGGGATACTAACAGCGGTGAAATCAACACAAATCCATTCCAGCGAGTTATACTCACACTTATTCCGCCCGCGCAGATATTTGAATTGGAGGAGATTAGACAAGAAACACGATATGATGGATCTTCTGAGTTGGCGCAGTTCTTTTATGGACATGTCAATCTAATTAGACCGGGACATTTCATACACACGGATGAGCTGGCCGACTATTATGGGGCTATGGTCGGTCGTTATATTCCTCACCGCTCAATGTTTCCCAATAGTCGTCTCTACTATACCAACGACTGCGAAATCGACCAGTCGTTTGCCGTTGAGCTTGATCTAATCGACGGTTATGGACGGGTTGAGTTTTCCTACTCCGGTAGCCAGGAGTGGCTGCCGTACCTGACGTTTCTAGTCCAGCCGACCAACTACTTTTTTGAGTACGCCGGATGGCAGGATGGCGAACCTCCACATCAGGGTGCATTTAGCGGAATTTACCTGGGAAGCTTATCACTGTATGAGCAAGAAGGAATATTAGGCGATATTAAATCGATGTATCGTGAAACAGAAGATATCATTTATCCCCCGCTGGTGGATGAATCGGGCAATGATGTTCATGCTTGCCCCAATTTTACTTGGGCTACATCGCGACAAGGTTGCTACAAACTTTACGGAAATGATTGGATGGATGAAGATGAATTTCAGCAGTTTATAAATAGTGTTTATACAATAGCCAGTCTGCCAATCGGTTCAGTATCGTTGTCATCTTCTTTGAGTATTTGGTGGTGGTTCATATTGTTACAGATATTTATTGGGCTTGGCGGCGGTTTGATCCTGAGACAAAAAATAAAATTACCAAATGGAAAAAATAAATAAACAAATCTTAAATCGCAAACCATTCCCATGGTCCAAAATTGGGCTGGTTGGATTAATACTTGCATTTAGCATTACGCTGCTGTTTTGGTGGTTGAAGCCATTCTCGTTCTCCGGCCGTGCCGGCTGTGTCGTAGATGATAAATCAAAAATCTATGCGACTGCTCCCAAAGTTGCCCATATGTATGAGGGCGAGCTACTTGAATATCCACTATTAGACGACGGCAGTTTTGTTCCCTCCAACACTGTTATAAAGCACCAAGCCGTCGGTCATGAGTATGCGTTGCGGGTTTCCTTCGAAAAACCGTACATCAGCCCGGTCCCCGGTTCGTCAATTAAGGGCGAAATCCAGCTGTTAATGGACGGCAGGCCCATTATTAATATTCCCAGAGATAGTTCCGGCAACCTGAACTTGAAGTTGCCGCAAATCGCAGTTCATATTGACGGAGTTGGCATTCAATCAAAAATTAGTTATCTCGGTCAATCCAACAATATTGTAGTTTCTTCTACACACAACCCTTTTCCCATAACTCAGATTTATTCGCCCCAAGCTGACCCTCTGCCAAATGTGACTATGATTGGCAGCCGCTTGCAGGGATATAAAGCTAGCTATATAGATCTTTCACGCGGAAAGGCAGAGATTGAACTTTTCTATTTTGGCGAGAGAACTGCCCCGTATATTTCACTGAGGTTCAATGATCGTTTTTCCTCAATGGCAACTACAAAAATTTTATGTTTTGAAGATCAGGCAAATCCAAGAGTCAGTTCTCCCAAAATCGATACCCAAGCCAAGGGTGAGTTCTATTACGATGTGTCAGTAGTCCCCGCTTCTTTGCAGTCAGGCCATCAGCAGGACATTAAGATAAGTATTGTCGCCAGGAATTCAAGAACAGGACGTGTTGACACTAACCCCTATCAACGGGTTAATATCTGGGCGTATCCGCTTATAAAGCCGGAGATTCGCAGCCGCAGTTCTTCAATCAGCCAATCCGGTCCCGGAGTGAGATTTCTTCGAGAGCCTCGCGGGGTATTTATTCTTGAAGATACCCATAACCCCAAAATCAGTAAGCTGCAAATTAAACAAGCCGCCGAAAACAACGGCGATAACAACGGATTGGAGCTTGATTTAATCAAGGGGCGCGGAACAGCTTATTTCAATTATGGTGGCACCGATCAACTTCCCTCTACTCCTCTTACATTCGTTGTTCAGCCAACTAATTATGCCATTGATAGTGCGGTGTCAGCGAACGGTAATGTAATGCCGCATCGGCTCGAAGCTAAGATCGAGTATCCCAGTAAACCGGCAGATTTCATTCAGGGCCCAGCCGGCAACCGTCAAGTTATTAGCTCTAGCTTTCTGTACCGAAATTGGATGGACGATGATTCTCTCAGATATGCCGTGTACACGATCAAATCATTGAACATTGGCGGTCCCAAAATAAGTTTAGAGCCCAATGTTTGGTTCTGGATCCTTGTTAGCCAAATAAGCAAACTTATATTTGCCGGCGGATTAATCTGGTTGCTGGTAAGGAAACATAGAAATAAATATGAAACGAGCAACTAACAAATACTTACCTAGGCCACGGCTGATGCTGCCACAAGCCCAAAGGTCCAACCTCAGTTGGATAGCGATCGGATTGGGCGTAGCCGCCTTGGCGGTGATCATCTGGGTGCTGCTGTTGCCACCCCGGTTAACCCCTCCCCCGGTTCACATTTACGATGGTGAAAATATACGCTATGAGCTGCGTCGGGGCACCTATGTTCAAGTTGACGAAACTAGAACTGCCAGCGTTGGGTTGGCTGAATATAGTTTGGAATTAAATTTTGACAAACAACAGATTAGTCCGATGATTGGCTCCAGTCTCAAAGGCACTATTCAATTGTTAAATAATGGTGTGTCGGTTGACCAAATGCCGGAGTCGCTCTGGTCCCAAGTATCCAAAAGTGAGACTCCAACTCCCAGAGTTTATTTGAAAACCTATGGGGTCTATGGCTGGGGATGTTCAACCTACCAGCCACAGATGGCAATTCTTGGTGAAACTGAATCGGGTCAATTAGCGGCCAAGGGCTTAAGTTCGTCGCTAAAGACTGACTGGGATGCGTGCGGGCCAACAACTAAATATATTTCCATCAAAAGGTACAAAACCCCCGATCTATCTTCGTATATTTACTCTCCGCAGGCGATTCAGGTTTTGGATGAAAAAAATAATCTAGTTTCGACTTATCTTGATCTCAGCCAAGGCCAAGCTGAATTTGAGTTTGTATATCAGGGCGGACGTTATGCTCCCTATTTGGAGTTTGAAATATTCAATTCGCTGCAGCAGGATATCTACACTCGCAAAATTGTTCCATTTCAGGACCAAAAACAATCAGTAATTGACGTAGCCGATCCAACGATTCAAAAGGGCAGAATTAACTATCAGGTTGAATTTAGCAGCGAGGCGTTGACTGCTGAACAGGAAGAAACTATTCGGATAGATATTACGGCTCTTGACAGTGCAACTGGCGAAGTTCACGATCTTCCCTACCAGCGCGTGAAAGTGTGGGCCTATCCTTTGGCATACTATGTCAAGTACACTCAGCGTTCGTTTGTGCCTTTTGACTCTCTGTTTGTTGAAAAAGGAATTCTGGAGCAGCCGGGTGAATTTATTGGAGATCTGACAAATGGCAAAGTTGATGATGCCATTGTTGATTCTAACAACAGGCATAAGACATTGCTCTATGACAAAGGCGAGTATATTGAGGCTGACTTGATAGACGGTAAAACTAGTGTTTATTTCAAGTACAACGGCAAGTACCGCCAGTCTCCCCATTTAGCATTTGTGGTCCAGCCCGCCAATTACGATTATGAATACACTATTGAAAAGCTTCAGAAATTTGGTGGCGATGTTTTTTCTGGAAAGCAGTTTATTTATCCGGCTGCTCCTCTTACCACGCCTAGATATTCAACCGAAATGCCTCCTCGTCCCGACTGGCCGGACGATATAGAAGATATTGAATTTTTGAAGGGAATTGATTCGGACTACGTATTTTTGTATGAACAATGGCAGCGTAATGATGCTGTGGTCAACGAAAATTATTCAGTAACAACTTTGCCGATTAAGATCCCCAAAGGGACGGCAGAAAAAATAAACTGGCTGTTTATTTGGCGCAGCTGGATGTGGTTGGTAGCTCCGGCTATTGCTGCTGCAGTTGGCCTCATTTTGTTTTATATTGCCCGCCGCCGCAAAGTTAATATTTTCAGCCAACGCGGCAAACGGATCGCCGCCAATCCACGAATTGGGCATCTCTCTCTTTTGTCCAAACGCGGAGTAATTGCTGTTGCGTTTGTGGCCGCTGCGGCAATACTGGTTTTTGCAATGGTGGTAAACTACGACACTAGTTTGGCTGAACTGCCTGATGCCGGGCTTAAGGACAGTTTTCCCCCGGCTAACCAACAGCAAGCAGGCCCTAGCTCTGGTTATCGATTGGATATTAGTTTTGAGAACGATATTCTTAATCCTTATCCGGGTGGCATATCCAAGGGTGTTGTTCGGGTGCTGGATGCCAACGGTCAAATCTTGCCGGTGGACGGAACAGTTAGTTTGGTCGAGGGAGTAATTGATTTTGATTTTAATATCCGTGAGACTCGTCCAGTTTTGCGCCAAACCGACAGGCGCAGCAACTACGGTGAAATTCGTGGTTTAGAAAGTATTCGCCGGGAAATTATTGATCCCGCTGTAATTGAATTAGTTAAAGAAGAAAATAACTCTGCAGGGATATTGGAAGGCATCCTTGAGAACAATACAGATTTAATTGGCGGGGATCAGGCAGCCGATGCTGTTCGGGATATTATTGGTACGCTTACCGACATTATTGATGAGTACTACGTTATTCCAGTTGAAGTAAAACCCAGCACCGATTTCTGGGAGCCGGGCTGCTCTGTCGATGTATTTTCGGGCCGTGTTAAATGTAGCGAAGTGCTGCTGCTTCATAATGGCGTAGCTGAGTTTGAATATATCAGCCACGGGGTCCGGTATCCTTACACAACCTTCTCAGTTATGGCCCGTGAGGTTCCCTCCCAACATCTAAAGATCTATAACCAAATTAATTATGAGTCGTATGCGCCAGGTCTGGCCATAGACAACGAGGAAGCGGCCAGTGCCTATCGGCTCGCCTCGTGGGGCATTGACAGAGATTTCAGACAGTATCAGGAAGACCTTGCCCGAAATGATTACTCGTTGCCTCCTGCCTCAGTTTGGACGCTTAAATCAGTTCCTTTCGGCCGATATCAGGATTTTACTCCTCCGCTTCCCGCTGATGATTCCATCCAAACCAAAGTGGATTATTACTATGAAATTAAATCCAGTGTCGCTAAGCCCGAGTTAACCGAGGGAAACCGTTTCCAAATCACCATTGTACCCCGGGCTTTGGCCGGCAGATCGGTTCCCAGCAATATATCTAATCGCGCCATACTAACTATTTTGCCAAGCTATGATCCTGTGGATGACAATAGTGATGATGCGACTGATGTGAAAATATACGCCGCCAAGCTGGCCAAGCCGGGGAGCGGCGAATTGGTCGAGGAAATTAAATTGGTCCTTACTGATAAGCCAGTTACTGTCGATCTTGAGTTTACCGGGGAGGCGTCAATCCTTCCTTACCTCAAATTTAATCTTAAAGTGTTCGGAGTTGAAGGGTATCCGGAATACATGAAATTTGATGATCAAATATATAAAGATTCAATTCCACAAGCAACACTAAATACAGTGATTCGGAACCAATCGCCTTATTATCGCGTTGAGAGTCCGGAAATTATGACTATTAGCGCGTCGGTTCCCCTGCGGACGGCCAATCTTTGGGGAGTTATTAAATCGTCTGATGTTTATCATTTTGGCTGGTGGTTCATTGCCTCACAAATTATTCAAATACTTGCTGCCGGTATGATGATTATAATCTTTAGAAAACGTCGGCGCAGCCGCCCGAGATCGAACCATGAAAAAGAAAAATAACCCAAAAATCATTCTGGCTGTCATTGGTCTACTGATTGTAGCTGGCTTGGCTGGATGGCAACTTTATCCTCGGTCTGTGATTATGGCCGAAGATAGAGCGCTGGTTAAACAGACCAACGAGCATACTTATGAGTTATTGGTCAAATTTGAAAAGCCAATTTATCACTCAATCATTAAGTCATCAGTTCGAGCTGAAATATATTTATTGGAAGACGGCCAGCCGGTTAGCGAAATACCGGAAGAGTTCGGCAGTGATCTGTCACCGGTTCATCTTAACATTACTCCCATAGAATCTAGTGCTATTAATCGTGAAGCTAATTCAAATGATTGGAAGATGATGACATATTTGCGCTCACCCCAGGCCCAATCCGAATGGAAGTTCGATTATCTTAACGGTACCGACACTCTGTCGGGAACGCTGGGATTGGCGGCCAAATATACGCCAGTGTATAACGTTTACCGCCGGGAATTTACTAATGGCTACGCTGAGTTTGAATATATTTATGGGAACGCAATGAATGTTCCTGATGTTCTGTTCGAAATCGAAGCTGTATTTTTGGGAGGCTTCGGTAAAATTGAGCGGATTATCCGCTTTGACCCCCCTCCCCTCCCTAATGAACTTGTTGATGCCAAAGTAATTTCTGCGGGAGATTTTTACTATGATGTTGAGATTATTCCAACATGGCAAAACACCACATACAATCTGTATTACACCTTTACTGAACTAGAAAAGAGCAAAATGTGGTTTGAAAAAAAGAATTTGGATGAATACTATGATCAGCTTGTTAGAAACATTCCCGAACGTGTTCTGAAAATTAAAATTATATCCCGCGACAAAGCTACCGGCGAGATAAATACCAATCCTTATCAACGCGTTAAAGTTGAAATGGTTCCGTTGTTCTATGTTGATGCCGAAGATGATACTCATTTTGAATTTCCCGGCCGGCTAGTTGGGCAGTATAGCCGGAGTGTAACGGCAATGCCCGACTATGCAGCCGATTTAGGATTTACCGGGCTGATCGAAACTATGCAAGATGTCTACTTGTCTGGGATTCTTAACTCTCGCGGCGAGTCCGTCAGGGTTTTCGCCAATGGCAAGCCCGTCGTCGGCTATGACCCAGTCCACTGGTTTGCCTACCATTCAATTCCCTCAGGCAAACATACTGATCCATTCCGCCGAGTGCAGCTGGATGTTGATCTTGTAGACGGGGTCGGAGAGGTTGTGTTTAATCCCAATCTTCAGTATGCCGATGCCAACGTTATTACCCAGCGGGTTATCGAAGACGGGGGTAGCGAAGATATGGCTCAAAAAATTATTCGTAACGCCGGCATTAACGAAGCTGTTAAGAATAAAAGTATGCCACAAGTAATCATTACAATCAGACCCGAAAACTATAATCTTCGGGGATATTCAAAGTGTGGCCACCGTTTAACCAGCAACACCCTGAAATCTATTCCAACGGGGAGTTATCGTGAACAAGCAGAAATTTGTCTGCCGGATAAAGCTGCGTCGCAGCGAGACAGTGAATTTTTGTATCAAAAGTGGATGGACGATGAAAGTATCAAAGAGCGCGTCTACACGGCGGTGGCTTTGTCGCCCGATGATCTATTGCGCTCCGATGTACCCATAGAGCCGCTGGCACCAAAACAAGTAATTTCATGGATACTAATATTGGCCGTTTTGTCACAAGTCATTCAGGTGATCGGAGGCAGCGTTATATTAATTGTTCAAAGGCGCAAACAGAAACGCAACAAATTATGAAAAAAAATATGAACAACAAAATGATCTACATAGCAGCCAGCTTTATGGTTATGCTGTTGCTGATGGGCGGAGGTGTGCCAAGTATAGCTCAAGGACTTTTGGCATCTTCGGGCCCCTCTGCGGCGGCCTATTCACTTAGGGTGGCATTTGACGAACCGTCCATTAGTCCTCTTCCGGGATCAATTATTTCCGGTCGAGTGGTCCTGTTGCAAAATGGAGAGCCGTCCAAGTCAATTCCGGCGGACCTATGGCCGGACAATGTCCGGGAACAGTTCACGCCGCAACTTGATATTAAAGTTGGAGGTGTGCGTAATGTTTATTATTATCGGGGCGAGTATGAATATGGACGAGAATCTTCCCAGCACCGGCTGGCGGTCAGCGAGTCTGCTCTGCTCAAGACCCAGATATTTTCCCCTCAGGCTACTAACCAGTGGGACTACCCGATTAATGGGGACAAATTTTTAGCCACGTTGGATTTCTCGTCTGGCGATGCTCAGTTTAGCTATGTCTACGGCGGCGGGGCGGTTGGTAATAAGCTTACATTTGATTTTACTGCTCGCTTCTTTGATACAAATGTTTTAGCGTCAGAAGTTTTGCCATTTGGCAGCGGTATAGACGACATCATCCGATCTCAAGATTTAAATCGGCAGGTTAAAGGTAATTTTTATTATGACGTGAGTTTTGATACAATTTCAGTCAACAAAGACAGGCAGCGGCATGTAAAAATTACCATCACGGCTAAAGAAACACACAACAATCAGATCTATGATAATCCCTATCAGCGTGTGCGCGTGGTACTGCGGCCTATTCGGGTTGAATATGATCCCAATGCCAGAGATTTCATTGCCAAAACTACATTCTATTACCCCGGGCAGTTCCGCGGCACGAAACTTTTTGTAAATGAGAAAGCTAATTGGGCCAAGACGGCCGTTTACCATTCATCCTATAAGCTGCGTGATTATCCGCAAAATGTCAGATCCGAGCCCTATGAAAATAATTTCAATGCAGTTGAGCTTGACTTAGTCAACGGCAAAGGCGAGGTTTGGTTTACCTACGAGGGTCAGCAGGGGTTTGTTCCCTATGTCTCTTTTCGAGTTTCCCCAACTGATTACACTCGAGGTAATCGTCAATATGCGTCAAACAGTACGTCGTACAGGACCAAATTAGAGATTCCCCGTCGGCCGCCGGACTTTGTGATGTTGTACGGCACATGGATGAAAGATGATTCGTTGGCTGAGAGAGTTTTTACGATTGCTTCCCTGCCGATTGCCAATCCAGCCGCTAATTACGTTCCTCCGTCATTGGGCAGTCCAGTTGAGGTAATTCTGGAGGACATTGAGAATAATTCACTGAAGCAAAATTACGATGCTGTCCAGCCGCAGACCCCGACTACCGATGGGGATGAATTGCCGCTTGCCAAACACAATCGGCAGGCAATCTGGTGGCTCATTGGTTTTCACATCAGTGTGGTCTTACTTGGCGGAGCATTAATCTTTATACTAAAAAGGAAAAGAAAGAGTTATGGAAAAAACTAGCTCACACTCAATCACTTTCAGGATACTACTGTCTATTATTTGCGGCTTTGTTGTTTTGTTGGTCGTTATTTGGTTCTTTAAAGAAGATATTGATCTAGCAGTTGTTCCCGAATCTATGGCCAGTTCTGAATTAAATATCTCATCTGTGGCCCCGGACAAAACTGATACAGACGACCTTTTGCCGTCGCAGGAATATGCCCAAAGTTTGTTGAGTGATCCCAGCAATTTTGACACCAAAAAATTTGAGCAGATGCTGCCGGCTCAGTCGTTGATGCACAGCCAAGATATGTTTTTGATGGGCTTTTAGTGAATGTCCAGCCCTCGGCTATTTCTTTTTAGACTTAGCCGCCGGCCCAGTCGCCGACTTAGAGAGTCTCTGGACTCGGAGAGAGGGTCTCTTGGCCCGGAGGGTAATATTGGCCTCGCGGATGTAGATGGGCAGAACTTGTTTAAAAGTTTTCGGTAACTTGGCGTTATCCAGCATGGCCTCCATTTTGTCGGTTCGGCTAAGGTTAGGGATAAAAATCGTTCCGGCCTTTTTTAATTGCTCGTGGATTTTGGGAATGAGTTCCACATCATCTACATACACTCTGTCCCCCGCCTTAATTTGCCTGTTCAGATTATTGGTTGCGATTAACCGTGGTTTGTTTTTGTTTTTTTGGATGAAAAGTTCATTGCGTTTAGCATCGAGAATGATCAGATCAATTTTAGGATAGAATTTTTTGATAATATCAAATTCGTTCACACCCAGCACCGGAATACGCAACCCAAAACCAAAGCCGTTGGCAACTGTTATGCCAACTCTTAAGCCCGTGAACGAGCCCGGCCCCAAATTAACCACTACTCCCTTAATTTCTTCTTTGGTTATCTTCACAGATCTTAAGAGTTTCGCAATCTGTGGCAAAAGTTCCTCGGATTGGTTGCGCCTGGATTCCCAAGTAATAACCTCTCTGTTAATTCCAATAGCGGTTTCTGGTCTGCTGGTGTCGATTCCCAAAATATTTTTAGCTACAGCCACAACTTTTTGTATTCTTGAAGATATATTTTTTCGTTTCCGGAAATTTAAACATAAATCCCCGCGATTTTTCACTTTGGTATTTTATCTCTACCCAAATCGTATCATCCGGCAGATATTTTTTTATCTTTTCCGGCCATTCAATTGCTGTAACCACATCGCCTAATACATCCAAAAGACCAATACCGCGGATGTTGCTTCCGGTGCGGTACAAATCAAAGTGATGAAAATTAAACTTCCGTTTAGGTACTTCATAAATTCGCTCCAGCACAAAAGTTGGGCTAGTGATATTGTCCTTTATTCCCAAACCCTTGGCTAAACCTTGGGTGAAGCTTGTCTTTCCACTACCAAGCCCGCCCATAAGCGCGAATGTTTCATTGCCCTTTAGATTTTTCCCGATCAATTCACCAAGTTTGTGCGTTCCTGACAAATTTGTGGTAATAGTTTGAATTTTCATAAATCTTCTTGTTTCTCCATACCCAGAATACTATAGCGGCCTTAGCAAAACTAACCAATAATATACCCCACCAAGCGCGATTATGTAATCCGCTGGGCGGCAGCTCAAATAGAATTGGGGCTGCCGCGATAGGTTCATCTTCTTCCTCTAATACAACTATGTTCGGTGCTCCCGGCGTCGGTGGGTTAGCCCACGTCCACCCACCGTCATCCATCAACACATAAGCAGCACCTTTTGGCGCCTTGTCGGGATAATTAACAAAGTCAATTTCATTGCCAGAAGGGTCCAATAGCATCAGCGATTCTCCGCCGCTGTTATTGAGATGAATATCAGAAACACTTTGGACAATAATTACATACTGATCGGGCCTAATAATAGAATTGTTTACAGATTGAATGGCGAGTTGAAAATCATTGATAGTGTAAATTTTTCCACTGGCGTCTTTCAGTTGCCACTGCGACAGATTAATATCTTTGCCAGCCAAATTGTGCAATTCAATAAATTCGTCGCCTTCGGATGGATTGGGTAGAAGTTCGCAAATAACAATATCTCCGGCTTCAAATTGGATTGTATTGAGTTTTTCATTGGTGATTTTGTCCTTTTCATCCAATTTAAGCTTGGGTTCTGGTTCATCTTCAGGCTCGGGCTCGGCTGGCTGGGTTTCTGTCAGCACATTCGAACCATTGGGGGTCGGTGTTTTGGTCCACAGCCAGCCCTCCGGGAAGCGGGCCAAGGTCATTCCCTGCTGAGCCTTATCATAATTTAGCTCATCCAAGATAAAGTCATTGGGCTGAATTAGATGGACCGAATCGCCGCTGTCATTGAGAGTAATTTTGCTGTCAGGTTTATAAATTATGAGGAAACTTTTAGCACCGATGGTTTTATTTTCAAAAATATAGGGGTTTGAACCTCCGTTTACAATGTCATCAAGCTGCCAGCCGGACAGGTTGATAGTTTTATCTCCAAAGTTATATAGTTCAATGTATTCGTCGTTGCTGGTGGTATTCGGTTGCGGATAAATTTCATTAATTCGAACAGTTGTGGTTAGATCATACTCCGGCGGCGGCTCTAGGATTGTAATTGCAGAGGGCAGAACGGCTATTTTCCCATCAGGATTGGTAAGTTGAATGTCCCATTCGCCGGTTTGGGCTCCAGCAATGTCAAATTTTACATAATCGATTAACGAATCCGATACCACATTTACCTCGACGCCGACGCGGGTGGCAGAATCTCTAATTAATTTTATCTCGGGTACAGGATCAATGCTGAAATTTGTGCCGACTATTTCTTCAACCTCAAATATTTCGCCGGCCTCGATTTCATTGGGAACAACAGATGCGATTGTGGGCGGGTAAGTCAGTTCAGAATTATTAGCTGCCGGTGTAGCTAAATCCAAAATACCTTCATCAAGGTTAACGGCTGCCACGGCGTCGTGCCAAGAAACAAAATCAGCATCTCGCTCCATCGAAGTTTTTAGCGCATTGTCTCCCGCTGGTGGAGTTTTACCGTCACCGGCAACATCAACCAAGTTGTTGGGGTTGGAAAAATCGCCGGAATACAGCTTAATTTCAAGCGAAGTATTGGATAAAGTGATTGAACTGTTTACTAGATCTGGTTCAATCGCTAAAACAGAATTTTCAGCACCAAAATTGGCTATTACAAAATATCCCCCTGCCTCAAGGCTGGTAGCATCAGGAATAGTAACCATTAATTTTTCTTCGCCTGTGTTTTTGGTGATTTCCCAATTGCCAATATCGACAGCTTCAGCCGTTGGATTATACAACTCTATCCATTCGTCTTGAGTGCTCATGGAGCTGCCTGCCCATGCCAGCTCATTGATGATGACATTAGGAGTGTTTTGGGCAGAAGTTCTTGTAACCAGCCAAGGTGACACAAGCAAAGCACCTATCGCAAGGCCAGCAACAAATTTCACAGCTCTTTTCATCCCCCAATTACCTCTTAATTATTATTTTTAGTGTATATGCTTTTGAAGCGTATACACAACAAAATATTGATTGTAACCGATAGTGGGCAATCCAAACAGACGTGGACAACAAAAAGTTGGCGTCTAATACGGAAGGATTAACGCTTGACTTGGGCTGATTTTTAAGATAAGCTAGGCGTGATTGGGCTCTTGGAATTACTCTATTTTTATCCCAATCAACCATATAATTTTAAAGTTTTCAGGTTAATGGCCTTACTTTTGTCGTTGTTAATGGGACCTATTGTAGAATACTTTGATGTTTTAGAGCAGCCGCTTAATGTTATCGGTTTCTCGTTCTTCTTTTAGGATTTGCTGAATTAAACAAGCCAGAATTTGCCTTGTGACAGGGGTATAAGTGGCCGTTTTCCTGATATTTCAGGAGACAATATGTCAAATATCATAATCGGAGCTATAGCCATTATCGTTGGAGCTGGTTTGGGCTACGGACTTCGCATTTGGCTGACGCGACAAAAAATTGACAATGCTGAGAAGGAAGCCAATAAAATTTTAGCTAAAGCCAAAGAAAAACTGGCCGGGGCTGATGCACAAGGCAAGGAGCTGATTCTGAACGCCAAAGAAGCAGCCTCCAAAATTCGGGACCGTATAGACAAAGAAGAGAAGGAGCGCCGTCGCGAACTCAGTGATCTGGAAAAAAGGCTGATCACCAAGGATGAAAATCTGGACAAGAAGATGGAGGATCTGGAAAGGCAGAAAGAAGCCATTATCGCCAAAGATAAGGAGATATTGGAAGTCCGGGAGGAAATTCTAAAAATTCGTGACAACCAAAAGGCCAAGCTGGAGGAAATCGCCAAACTGACCGAAGCTAAGGCTAAAGAACAGCTGTTTGCCCGCCTTGAAAAAGAGTACAAGGAGGAGGCGTTGAAGATGATCAAAGATATCGAGGCCGAGGCCAAAGAAACTGCTGATGACAAAGCCCGTGAGATTATTTCAGCATCAATTCAGCGCTATGCGGCCGAGGTAGCCACTGAGGGCACCACTTTTTCCGTGGCGCTGCCTAGTGACGATATCAAAGGTCGGATTATAGGCAAGGAAGGACGCAACATTCAGGCATTCGAAAAAGCTTCGGGTGTAGATGTAATTATTGACGACACTCCCGATGTGGTTACTATTTCTTGTTTTGATCCCATCCGCCGGCACATCGCTAAGCGGGCGTTGGAGCGGCTGGTCAAAGACGGCCGGATCCAGCCGGCTCGCATTGAAGAGGTATTAGAAAAAGCTGAAGCCGAGATAAACCAAGAGATAAAAAAGGCTGGTGAAGCTGCCGTCATGGAACTTGGCTTGACCGGTTTGCATCCTGACTTGATCAAGATTATCGGCCGGCTGCAATTCAGGACCAGCTACGGACAAAATATTCTTAAACATTCGATTGAGACGGCCCATCTGGCTGCCTTGATGGCCCAGCAACTGGGGATGAAAGATATCCGTTTAGTGAAATTGACTGCGTTGATGCACGATATCGGAAAAGCGCTGGATCATGAGTATGAGGGTAGCCACATCGAATTGTCTCGCGATATCGCCAAGAAATACGGCCTGCCTGAGGAGCTCATTCATGCTCTGGAAATTTCGCATGAAGGTTTTGGCGGTCCCACTACGCAGCTAGACTTCATTACCATGGCGGCGGATGCCATTTCGGCCTCTCGTCCGGGTGCCCGCCGGGAATCAGCCGAAAACTTTGTTAAAAGGCTGGAAGATTTAGAGAAAATTGCCACCAGCTATGAGGGTGTGGCCAAAGCCTATGCCATTCAGGCTGGCCGTGAAATACGGATTATGGTCCAACCGGACAAAATTGACGACTTAGCTGCCGCTAAAATGGCCCGCGAAGTTGCTCGGCAGATAGAAAAAGAGATGACCTATCCCGGTCAGGTAAAGGTTATGATTATCAGGGAAACTCGGGCCGAAGATGTTGCCAAATAGGATTGACGCCCATCTCTATTTTTAGTTTAATAGTCAGGTACCCGTATTTCGGGTGTTGGCTGTCTTAGTGATAGCAGTTAATGTACCTTTAATCCAAGATGGGAGGAATTATGCCGAGTGACTCGAAATATAATCCAAGGTTCCCGGACCCTCCGCCGAAGGCCCAGTGGCAGGAGTCGGGCAGTTTGTCAGAAACAGCGCCCAAACGATTTGTCTGCAGCAGATGTCGAGGTCCTTATTGGGGTGATAGGGCGCTTGAGTTTTGCCCCCGGTGTGGGGCAAAGATGATCAATGCTGCCCCGAGGAAAGATTATGCCAGAGGTGGCAAATCAAGCGCGGCCTAAATTCCCCGGACCATCTGTTCTTAAAATCGCCCCGTGCACCAGAGTGTGTACGGGGCATTTTTCTGGCTTTCCAATCTTCTTTTGTCGCGTATGTTAAGATAAAAACCAGACGGCTTTTTATAATCCTATGATAAAAACGAAAAAAACCACTCTCAAGAACAAGTTGCGCATATTGGTTTCGCCGATGAAATCAACAGAGGCTGTTACAGTGATGATTTTGTGCCGAGCCGGTTCGCGCTACGAAACAAAAAAAATCAATGGCATAGCTCACTTTTTAGAGCATATGTTCTTCAAGGGTGGCGATCGTTATCCTACTCCCCGCTCGGTATCAGAGGCAATTGACGGCATCGGGGGTGTTTTTAATGCTTTCACCGGCAATGAATATGTCGGTTACTACGTGAAGGTTGCCAAAGAAAAAATAGATACCGCTTTTGATGTGCTATCTGATATGCTCGTCAATGCCAAATTTGATAAAGACGGATTAAATCGCGAGCGGGGCGTCATCCTAGAGGAATACAATATGTACGAGGACCTCCCAATGCAAAATATCGGAGATACTTTTGAACGGATGTTGCTGGGTGATCACCCCTTAGGCTGGCCAACTATCGGCTCAAAGTCAGTAATTAAGTCAGTCAAGCGGCAGGATTTCATCAACTATCGCAAAAAGTTATATACTCCGCCGAACCTTGTGGTATCGGTCTCCGGCAATACCTCCACAGCTGAGGTGAAAAAACTTGTAAATAAATATCTGCCGTTTAAAACCAGCGGGAAAAAGAATCGCCCGCTTCCCTATCGAGCTCCCCAAAAGCATTCTAAAAAAATTAAGGTTATTTATAAAAAAACTGAACAGGCCCACCTCGTTCTCGGGGTGCCCACCTTCGGCGGCACACACCCCGATAAGTATGTTGCTAAGGTGTTAGCCACCATATTGGGCAAAGGCATGAGTTCTCGGCTGTTTACGAGCGTTAGGGAACGTCTGGGGCTAGCTTATTATGTAAGAGCAGGTTCCAATCACTACACCGATGCCGGCTATTTTGCTGTTAGTGCTGGTGTAGATGTAAATCGCATCAATTTGGCAATAAAAACTATTCTCAATGAGTTTAGGGAAATAACTAATAAGTTGGTATCAGCCAAAGAATTAAAAAAAGCCAAAGAGTATATGATTGGCGGATTGGTTTTGGGGTTGGAGGATTCTGAGGCAGTCGCTTATAGTTTTGGCACTCGCGAACTGCTGTATGATGATATTGTTACTGTCAATGAAATAAAGAAGAAAATCCGCTCTGTTACGGTCAAACAGATTCAAAGACTAGCCAAACGGATATTTAGAGACCAAAATCTGGTGTTGGCGGTCATCGGACCCTATAAAAATACTGATAAAATTAAAAAAGTCGTTAAATTGTAGGAGGCAATTATGGAAAGAAGTTTTGTCATGCTCAAACCAGATGCGCTGAAAAGAGGTCTGGCAGATAAGATTATCAAACGATTTACTGATGCCGGGCTCAGTATTACAGCTCAAAAGAAAATGACAGCTAGTCAGGAAATTGTGGAACAGCACTACCCTATTGATGATGAGGACTATGTTATCGGGCTGGGTCATAAAGACACCAGTAATCTGTCAGAAACCGAAAAAACAGAAATTTACGACAAAAATATGTTCATCATCAAGGCTATGCACAAATTTATGCGCTCTGGTCCTGTTATTGCTATGATTATTGAAGGGCCAAAAGGCACGATTAAAAAAATCCGTGAAATAGTTGGGAAAACCAACCCGCCTGAAGCCGCTCCTGGTACTATCAGAGGCGATTTTGGCGAGGATTCCTATGAGCAGGCCGACAAGGAGGGCAGATCTGTCCACAATCTCGTTCACGCTTCCGGAACCTCGGCAGAGGCCGAGCGTGAAATCAAGCTCTGGTTTCCTGAACTGGCGCAGAAGTGAATTGACGTTAAAATTATCTAGAATTGATGAACGGCTCATAATATGAGCCGTTCACCTTTTTCTTGTCCCTATCTCCTTGCGTTCTACTCTTCACTTTTCCATCATTTGACATTGTTTTAGAATTTGTTTTATATTTAGCTGGACTGGGGAAAACATTAGACTAAACTTGTCCCTTAACAATCAACAGGTATATTGCTTCACCGTAATAGTTGCTTGTTCTTTGTTGAGGGAGAGACAGGGCTAGCGCATAGAGCCCCCATAACTTAATAGCACAAGTTTGTCTCTCCCCTTTTTGAATTTAAAATTGTCTCCCGTCGCCCAGTATTTATGTACTTATTTTTGTGTTTCTATGCGGTTATTGTTTCCTCTTGACAAATCCTATGGTATCTTTCCATATCACGAATTTTTTTATTCCAAAATTGGCAAAAGCCAATGTGGATAACTCCCCTCTTTTTAAAAGTTATCCACATTAATATACAAAATATTTATGGCATAAATATTTTCAAAAAGAGAGTTATCCACCTACAAGAGTGTTGTAGGTGTTTTGATTATTCCGCTTCCATATTATATAAAAGACCTACAAGACCCTTGTAACTTGACAAATTAATAAAAAAATGACGATTTTTTTATAGGTGTAGAAAAATCAAAAAATATTATGACATAAAACTGACCTACAAATCAAATGTAGGTACCTACAAGACCCTTGTAACCTCACCTACAACGCCCTTGTAGGTCATGACAATTTTGGTTACAAGCGTGTTGTAGGTCTACAATCTTTGAAAATCCGCTACCATACTATATATGTGTATGTCAGTGTTTTATAATGATCAAAAAATATAGGCAAAAAAATTGGGGGTTGCAAGACCCTTGTAGGTTGACCTATAATGGTCTTGTAGGTACCTACAAGACCATGTTAACCCTCGCAGCAATTTTTGCCATTTTAGTGATTTTTTACGCCAGCACCTAACACGGTGTTGTAGGTGTTTTGATTATTCCGCTTCCATATTATATAAAAGACCTACAAGACCCTTGTAACCCCCAAAATTACGATTTGCTAATATAACTTCGAAAAAATTATGAAAATTGAACAAAAAGTCGAATTGAAAAAAGTCGAAAAATCGAGAAATCCCAATGTGGATAACTTTCAAGTCTCGTCCGATTCTAATATTGAAACTTACTCTTTATCCGAAGTTGCCAAATATTTAAATGTTAATGAGGGGACTCTGCGCAACTGGGAGAAAAGATTCAGTGAATTTCTTTCTAATTATCGTAATCAGCTTAATCATAGGGCCTTTACCGAAGGTGATGTTAAGGTGTTAGAACGTATCAAAGCTCTAATAGAATCAGGTCTTTTCACCCAATCTGGCGTTAAGCACATGCTGAGCAATAAAAGGGGTTCCCGGTCCGGGGGCGCCAATCAAGAGGGGATTGTTCCGGTAGAAAATATGTTCGCCAAACCTCCTTCAGGAGTAGCCCAGATGGATGACAAGTACAAAGAAAAGCTACTGATGGCGCTCAACTCCTTAGGTTCAGAAATTCACGCTCTCAGACGCGAAACTAGAGAGGATTTAAAAGAATCGCTAAAACGTGAGATTGAACATCTAACTTTATTGCTTTTTCCACCAGAAAAGCCAAAACGACCTTGGTGGAAGATCTGGTAGATTCCGCCGATCGGTGAAGAGGAAGGGGGACTCAGTATTCTTTTCCTCAGGTTGTGTACATTATCAATCGGGAGAGAACATCTTCCCAAAGGAGGTAACAGGTGGCCGAGGAAACCTCTGTACAGGAGGTAGTGATGTGTGACTTCCACAAAAGAGTCCTTCCCGGAAGGTTAGTGGATGTGCCCGTCGGAAGCAAGAGATTCGGTTTTCACGGTGTCGAAGAAACCAGCTTAGCACTGCGCTTTCTCTGTTATCAGTGTGCCGATCGGGTTGAAAGAAAGGATATGTTTCTTTCAACCGATCTGGTTACATACCTTGACGGAAGCGGCGAACCAATCAGGCCAAGTCGGGAGATGTTAGTTTAGCGGCGGTTATCTCCGGATAGCCGCCATTTTTTATCTGTAAGATATTTGTCTCGCTAAAAAAGTTTATAAAACGGGCTGACAAACGCCATAATCAGGGTATCATTGGTGAAGATAACAAAATTTCTAGATAATTAGTAGTGTGCTATGAAAAAAGCCATTGTGAAGCCAAAAAAGGTGAAAAAACGTAACTGGCGGGATCACTTTAAGCCCAGTGAAAACTTCAAGTTGGATAAAAACTATCCCAAACCAACTGTTTTTGTAGCGATGAGTGGGGGGGTGGACTCCTCCGTAGCCGCCTATTTGCTGAAAAAAGAGGGTTATCAGGTGGTGGGGGTGTTCATGAAGAACTGGTCTTTCCCTGAAGTTTCTCTGAAACACTGCCAATTGTTCAAAGATTACAAGGACATGGTAAAAGTCTGTAAATTTCTGAAGATTCCATATCTGGTCTTTAGCTTTGAAAAGGAATACAAAAAACGGGTGATGGAAAGGTTTTTTAGGGAATACAAGACCGACCGTACACCAAATCCGGATATTTTGTGCAATACCGAGATTAAGTTTGACCTGTTTTTGAAGAAAGCAATCAAACTGGGCGCTGATTTAATCGCTACCGGACACCATATAAGGCGCAAATGTGCCAATGACCAATTATCAATTACCAATGGTCAATGTAAGAAATATCATTTATTAAAGGGAAAAGACGCTATAAAAGACCAAACTTACTTTGTTTATAATTTAACACAAAACCAGCTCTCACACTGTCTTTTTCCGATAGGGGAGTACTCAAAAGACCAAATCCGCAAGATTGCTCATAAATTAGGGCTTCCGACTGCCTACAAACGGGATAGCCAGGGGATTTGCTTCATCGGCAGGATCAACGTAAAAGATTTTCTTAAGACCAAAATTGCAGAGCGGGAAGGAAATATTGTCGATATGAAAGGAAATGTGCTTGGCAAACATGAGGGAGCTTGGTTTTACACTATCGGCCAGAGGCGAATTGACGGACTTTCTGGAACTACTAAGCCGTTGTATGTGGTAGCCACGGATGTAAAGAAAAATCTGGTAATTGTTGGTCCAGACAGGGCGACCTATCGCAAAGGCGTAATTCTGGAGAAGTTCCATCTGATTGATAAAAGTTACTTCAGTTGTCATCCTGAGCGAAGCGTAGCGAAGTCGAAGGATCTTATAAAACAGATTCCTCGACAAGCTCGGAATGACAGGGGAAAAAGCGGAAATGAAAGCTATGGTGGTTTAACTGCCAAACCCCGCTATGGGCCTGAAGTTTATCCCGGAAAACTTGAAAAAAGAGGCAGAACATGGCGTTTCATGTTTACTAAGCCCCAAAGGGCTCTCACCCCGGGACAATCTCTGGTAATTTATGACAAAGATGTCTGTTTGGGCGGGGGAGTTATAAAGAAAATTATCAATTAACAATTACCAATTGACAATGAAAGACAGTGAACAGAGTGTAGAGAAATAATAAAAATATCTCCTGAGCGTAGTCGAAGGACTACCCAATGTAACTCTTCGACAAGCTCAGAGAATAAAAAATAATGATTCCAGATTCTAACTTAATTGTAATATAACTAACCTATAAAACGGATATAACTAAATATGGCAGAATCTGCTTCTCGCAAGGCCCCGAGCACAACCGAAGGGCAACAACTGAATAAATTAGCTCTTAATGCCCAAAATGGCGACGATGAGGCCTTTGGACAGATTTTTGATGAAATTTCGGATAGAATATACAGATTTTTAGCTTTTAGAGTAGTAAATCAGGAAGATGCCAAAGATCTGACCAGCCAGACATTCCTCGAGGCGTGGCAGAATTTGTCCAGGTTTGACCCAAATAAGAGCTTTTTAACCTGGATTTTCACAATAGCCAGATATAAATTAATCGACCATTATCGTAAATATAAGTCCACAGTTTCACTTGATGCTGTAACAAATCTGGTAGACAGTACGGATATACAGACAGAAACGGAAAATAAAGCGGCATCAGAGCAAGTTTTGTCTGCTCTCAACCGCTTGCCCGAACTTTATCAGACAGTTTTGAAGCTGAAGCTGGTCGAAGAGCTGAAATATTCAGAAATTGCCGAGATCACCGGTAGAAGTGAGAATAATTTAAGAGTCATAGTTAAACGGGGATTAGATAAATTGCGAAGCAATTTATAAAATAATAAAACTTGTCCTCTCCAATAACAAAACTTGTCCTCGGGCTTGACCCGGGGACCCAGAAAGAAAAATGGCTGGTTATTTATATATTCTTTCTAATCAGAAAAACGGTACTCTGTATATTGGTGCGTCATCTGCTCTAGTTAAAAGAATTTGGGAACATAAAAACAAATTTATACCTGGGTTTAGCCAAAAGTATCATCTCAACAGATTAGTATATTATGAACAATTTGGCGATGTTATCTCAGCTCGCGCCAGGGAAAGGCAACTTAAGAAATGGAAACGGAGCTGGAAGATAGATCTAATCGAAAAAGATAATCCAACCTGGAAAGATTTATATCCATCAATAATTGGTTTTTCTGGACCTCCGGGTCAAGCCCGAAGGAAAGAAGAAAAAGAGCCCGAAGGAAAGAAATAATTATGAATATGAAAAAGCCTAATTTAACTGACAAAGAACTAGCCAAAATTCTGAAAAAAGCAGGAGCTGGCTTCAAATTATCCGATTTTGACAAGGGGATTATGCGGGCTGAGCTTAGCGATGTAATAAAAACAGATTTACAACGAAATAACAAAGGGTCGAAAATTAAAGATATTATTAACCCAAGGAGGTTAGCTATGCCATTAATACCTATGATCATTGCGATTATCATTGCTTTGGGCGGCGGAACTGCCGTTTTGGCCGACAGCGCCAATCCCGGTGACTTTCTCTACCCTGTAGATCAATGGGTTGAGGGGATTCAGGGCAGATTCATGCGCTCCGACGAAGCTAGAGCCATTTGGCAAGCTCGTTTGGGTGAAGAAAGGCTCAAAGAATACCAAGCTCTTCACAGCATCGATCCCGCTAATCTGACCGAAGAGCAGGCGGCTTTGCTTGAACAGCATAGACAAGAAGCTACTGAGCGCCTGCAGAATCGCCTTAAAGGCGTCCGTAATGCTCAGGAACAGCTTGAGGCTAAGCTGGAGTCTGCTACTGACGATACCGTTTATCAGGGAGTAGAAAATGCCCTGAAACGACTGGAGGAGATCGAAGCCCGCCAGGAGGCCAGGATCGCCGAGATAGAAAGAGGTATCGACTTTCCCAAGATCAACGCCGAGGCTAAGCGCAAATTCGAAGAGATGAGACGCGAACACAAGGCCGAGATGGAAAAAATTCGTGAGCAAATTCGTGAACAGATTGACGAATGGGTTGAAGATTTGAATCCTTATCAAGTTCCTAAAAATCCTGTTCCTGAGCCGGAGCCGCTTGATGATGAAGCTGTGGTAAATGATAGTTCCGACAGTGACAATTCAGAGGCCGGTCAGAACGACAGGTTCGGTGGCTTTGGGAGAGTTATAAAGGATATTTTCTAAACCCGAGCAAGATTATCGAAAATTTAAAACCTCTCCTTTTACCGGGGGAGGTTTTAGTTGGTTGTTATCTCTTTATCGTTATTCTAAATATATACTATTTCCCGAGCCTGTCGAAGGATTACATTGTAGTTGTTTATATTTCCCTTTCGGGATTTCTAGTCAAGCTCAGAATGACAGTAGGGTATTTTATTCTCTATTCCTTGTATTTTTATCTGCAAATAGCTACAATACTAGAAGTTGAAGGGACTTAAACAGTAACGATTTGTGCATTAAGTCAAATGGAGAATGTTCGGTACTAGAGCAGGTTTTTAATACATTGTGTAACAAAAATATGGTTATAATCGTTATAGATAGTGTAAGGTCATATGCCTGATCTGCAACTTAAAGAAAAACAGGATACTGAAATTGAGCTAAGACTGATTAAACGGTCCCAAAGTGGAGACGAACAGGCCTTTGGTGAACTCTACGATATTTGGGCCGGGCGGGTTTATCGCTTTGTTTTTTTCAAAGTCAAGAATACAGCAACAGCCGAAGATCTCACCTCTGAGATTTTTCTCAAAGCGTGGCAGAAAATCCATCAATACAAAATTCGAAGCGGTGCCAACTTCTCATCTTGGCTTTATACGGTCGCTCGCAACAGCATCATCGACCATTATCGGATGAATCGTAAAACGGAAATATCTTTCGAGGATTTGCCGGAGATAGCCGACCTTGAAGGACCAGAACCGTTTGCTGAAGAATTAACGATGGAAAGAGCTTTGCGGAGCCTGCCGGATGATTATGAAAGGGTGTTGCGCCTGCGTTTCGTAGAGGATCTGCCGATAGCCAAAGTTGCTCAGAAAATGAAAAAGAAAGAAAGCAATGTCCGCGCTATCACTCATCGGGCACTCAAAAAACTAAAAGAAGAATTGGAAAAATAGAACAATTCCTAAGGATTCCTTGAAGAATTTTTGGGAGATGGCATCCAGCCCAGTCTCCGACTCGGAGAGTCTCAAGACTCAGAGAGAGGGTAACTAAAACCCGGAGGGGGAAAAGAAAAACATCTCTTATAAAAGCATCAAGGAATCAAGCGTGAAAACCAGTGAGTTAGAAAATTTGGAGAAGAACTTGAGCATTCTAGGCAAGAATGCGCATTTAAATATTGCCCAGCGCCAGCGTATTCGCGATCGGCTTTTCCGCCAGATCGGCCAGTTGGATATTATGGATGCGGTTCAGACAGATACCGACACCAGCGAATTAGTGGTGCCGCTTAACCGCTTAAAACAGATATTCCAGCCCCGTCGGACAATGATAAGCCTGCCCGCAACTTTGGGTATAGTTGCCCTGGTATTTGTGGCTACCCTTGCCACCAGTGTGGCAGCCAAAGACGCCCTGCCGGGTTCTTTCTGGTATCCGGCTAGAAAGGCCTTTGACAGCGTAAAGGTCGTGATCACCCCCAGCTCGCAGAAGGCCGATGTTTTGCTTTCTATCGCCTCAGAGCGCATTGGTGATATAGCGGAGGCCCCTAACCTTGATGCGGCGCTGCGGGAGTCCCGAAAGGCCATTGTTAGCGCTCAAACCGCTGTGGCAGCTCTGAGTGAAGCAGATGAAGAAACATCTGCGGAGCTTTTGAATAAATTAAAAGCCATCATCGATTCCCAAAAAACGATTCTGGCGACCATCGTCAAAGAAAATATTGATGACGAAGCTATTCAACAGAGCGTAATTGCAGTTCGGGAAGAATTAGATGAGCTACTGCCCGAGACAACCACACCGGCAGAGAAGGCGGAGGATAGTGCAGAAGAGGCTGTCCCTACAGAGGGCTATGTGTCGTTCAGCGGCACGATGGGCAGCTACACCGCCAAGCCGACTATCATGGTCGGCGACACCCGCTATTTCTTGGCTGGCAGCGATATTAGTTTGATCCAGTTTATGGGCATCGGCGATGCCACTGCTTTTGGATATTTAGAAGGAGATACAATCACGCTTTCCAAACTGTTGATCGGCGGAAAGGTCGTGTTCGAAGCAAGTCATAATAGTTTAAATCAATCCGCTGACGGTGGCGCGTCAGCTTTGTAATTGCCATCTAAACCTTGGGTCGAGGACGCAAAATAATGTCCGGGTTAGATTCAAAAACAACCAACACACAAATTATAGAATTCTTAAGAAAGATAATAACTAAATGAGTACAGTTCTTTTACAGAAAAGTACAAGAGCAATCGCTTGGTTAATTGCCGCCAGCGTAGCTATTGCTTTCGCGGCTCCCCAAGCTCTTGCTTTTGAAAACCTTGGTACCTTTAGGTATCAATGGAAGTCTCAGAGTGGTACTATCTCGGCTGATGGAACAGCTCACGAAGTGGCCGTCAATCCTGGCGACACTGTTTCGATGAGCTTGACCATCACCAACCGTTCGACCAACCCAAGAGCGTTGGTAATGTACGGTACTAGTGCTCTTCTGGACGAAGGTGCCAGCTATCCATATGCTCACGCAGTGGGTCTTGGCACTTCACACCCAAGGGACAATGTACCAGCCTGGATTGATAGCTCGAGCTTTGCGATCAATGGTAACAGGTTTACCTACTATGATGGCGAACCAGTAAATCCGGGTGAGGATATGACATTGACCTTTGACGTAAAGATCTCCAGTACTGCCGCAAACGGTACTTATGATCTTTACACAGAAATTGTTCGCGAGTGGGATGGTTGGGCCCAGCAGGTAACTGCCGCTGGTGTTCCCATCGGTAACGGCGACATTTTCTGGAGGTTCCTCATTGGTGGCACGGTCACCGGTGGTGGCGACCTTAATGTTGGCATTGCTGGTGATACTCCAGCTAGTGATGATGTAGCCAACGGTGCTGTTGATGTGGTTATGGCCAAGATCAACTTTACAGCTGGTGCATCTGACAATGCCTTAGTCAGCAGTCTTGCAATTCGCAGAACTGGTCTGTCAGCTGATGATGATGTTAGTGATATCAAGCTTTATGATGGAACAACTAAGATTGGTTCCACTCAGGGCTTAAATACTACTACTCACAAGGCTACCTTTACTGGTTTATCTTGGCTAATTCCAGCTGGAACAACCAAAACTCTGACCATTAAGGGCTCAATTCCATCTGCGACTGCCGATACGGGTAAAATTATTACCCTGGGAATTCAATCAGCGTCCGATGTTGTCCTGTCTGGGGGCGGCACAGTAGCCGGTAATTTCCCAGCCTATGGTAATGAATTCACCGTCGGTGGTATTTCTGTTGGTCAGTTGGATGTTGACGTTCAGACGTCGCCAGCTGCTGCCAATATCTTGTCTGGAAGCACCGATCAAGCCATCGCCTCGTGGAAGTTTACTGCCAATTCAACCGAAGGATTTGATATAAATTCAATTACCTTCACTGAGATTGGCACCTCCGTTGATAGCGACCTAAGCAATATGGTGCTGAAGATTAACGGTGTTCAGATTGGTACGTCAGTGGCTAGTTTGGCTAATGGTAAGGTTACTTTCACGGGTAGTCCACTATTTAGTGTAGCTGCTGGTAACAGTGAGTATCTCTACATTTATGCTGATATCGCTGATGGTGTCACCTCTGAACGGACCGTCCGCTTTGAGATCAATGCCGCCACGGATATTGTGGCCTACGGCCAAAATTCGAATGGCATTGTAACCGTTACCTACTCAAGTAATACAACGTTTGTTGCTCAGCAGGGTAAGGTAATGACTATTGTTCAGGGTACATTAACCGTTGCGAAGCATGCTACCAACTTAGCCGCTCAAACCTACATCGTAGGCGAGGAGCAGGTTGAGATTGGTAAATGGAAGTTCAGCGCCGGTTCGCGCGAAGGTCTGAAGATCACCAAGCTGATCTTCAATGAGGACTCAACTGCGACCAGCACTGATTACCAGAATGCCAAGCTCTACATTGATGAGTCGGAAACACCAATCTCCGCCGGGGGTTCAATCAGCAGTACAACCATTACCTTTGAGGACGGCAACGGCTTGTTTGAAGTTCCCAAGAGCGGAAACACTGTCGTTACTCTGAAGTTTGATATTTCATCTTCAGCTGTGGCTGGCGATGACTTCCGCGTTGGTATCGGTACCGATTCAAGTTCATACACAAATATCACGATGTATGGACTGACTTCAGGTGACAAGATCGATCAGGATTCAAGCCATATCACTCTGACATCGTGTTCAGACGGTGATATGAATACCCACACAGTTGCTGCTTACGGTACTTTGGTTGTTTCTAACGGTCCGAATACTCCGGCTGCAGCCAATTATGCGCTGGGGACTGACGACTATGAATTCCTGCAGTTTAGAATGCAGGCTAGCAGTGAAGCTATGCGGGTTACAGCCCTGACAGTTCGCTTCTATGATGATGCTTCTAGTTCAGATGCTTATGCAAGCGGTGATGAAATTGCCACAGGTGATGTAACAAATGTTGCTTTGTACTACTGGGATGGCAGTGCTTGGATAATGCTGGGATCGGAAGTAAGCAGCCCGACTACGGGTGTCGCTTCCTTCACCTTTGATCACACCATTCCCAAAAACACCACAGAAACTTACAAGGTTGTTGGTGACATTCCTACAACCTCGGCTGCCAGCTATATCTACGCTGATGTTGGTGCCACCACTGGTGCTACTACAGGCGTAACCACCGCCGCTGATATAACGACGACGGGTGTGTCCTCCGCTGCCAGCATTGATGAAACCGGTTCGGCCGATGGTAATCTGATGACCAAAGTCACTCCGATTATCACTGTGAACGCTTCAACCGTTCCAGCTGCCAGAACCGTGATTAAAAACGGTAATGATATTCTGCTTGGCAAATTCTTCCTAACTGCTAATGATGTTGAAGACATCAAGATTAGCACACTGAAGATATATGCCGACGATACCGATGCGATGAATTCGACATCCGGTGTCGATGGTGATATCTCCACTGTTTACCTTCGCTTTGACGACGGCGGCACTTGGAGAACAACCAAAACAGAAAACTGGGTCAGCGACACGCCGGATTACATTACCTACACCGGTTCGGACTTTAATGATCCGAACGAGTGGGTAGTGCCCAAAGGCGGCAGCTTGGTTGTTGAGATTCGTGGAGATATTACCGATACAGGTACCGCTTATGTAGGTATGACCACTGCATCAACCAACGTTGTTGGTTCGGGCTTAAGTTCAGGTACATCAGCTACCATTTACGATTACCAGAACAACGCCTACAACCAGGTTTGGGCGTCTCCCAAACTGACTCTAGCGGCTTCCGGAACGCTCACTGTTACCGCTGCAACTGATACACCATCAGTTCAGATGGTGACGGCTACTTATGACACGGATAACCGGACAACTCCAACCTTCTTCCGGATTAAATTGGCAGGCGCCAATGAAGCCATTGAAGTTGATGCTCTCCGCGCTAAAGTTGCCGACGCCGGCGATGCCAGCGAGGACGATAACTTCTCTGGCACCGTGTATGTTTACGAAGGCGGTACAATGAGCGACAATGTTCTGACTGGCGGTACGCTGGTTGGTTCAGGCACGCTCATTCCTGTCAGCAGCGCTGATGCGGCTGCCGACATCATCTTCGATACAGTGGTTACAGTGCCTGAAAATGGCAATGCGTATCTGACGCTTTTGGCAGAGCTCAACTCCATGACAGAGGGCGCTGACAGTATGGATGTTCCTTATCTTGGTCTTGATTACAATGTCCAGACCGGTATTTGGGACGCCAACTATGCGGACGACTACAACATTCGGGCTACTGGTACTCAGTCCAACTCCAAGATTTACTCGGCTGGAACCATTACTTCCATTCTCAAGGGAGAAGCCGCTGTAGTTGCCAAGACCGCGTTGGGTATGGCCAAGCACAGCAACTCGCCGTCTGGCACTGCTACTCGTCATGCCAACCACACTATCTTCAAACTGGCGATGACTAACACCAACCCAGACCAAGATGCTCTGTTCCGGGCTGGCGCTGCGCAGTACACTGCCACTACCGCTTCTGCGGGAGTAGGCACTTGGACGGCCTGTACAGTTGGAGATACCGTAGCTAACGATAGTACGAATTACATCACCGGTTCAGGCGCGGTTAAGGTAACACTTGACACGCCGGCAGCCGTTGGTGATGGTATGTACTGGAAAGCGGACGCCGCTACCGATCTGTCAGACTACGAGCGGGTTAGTGTCTGGGTTCGCAGCTCAGTGGCTATTGCAACTGCCGGAGATCTTGAGTTCGAAGTTGATGACACAGACGCACTGGCTTCGCCTGAGCTTAATAGCGATCTGCCAGTGTTGAATGCCAACACTTGGTATCGCCATGACGCGGCGTTAGGTGACGCCATTGAAGATGATGCTCAGTATTGGGGAGTTCGGGTGGCTGCTAATCATACAACTTACAACTCGGCTGTGATTACACTCGATAATATCGTCTTCTACAGAGACGCCTTGACTGTCAATCTGTCTTCGAATGGTGGCTTGTTCAACACTACCGGCGCTACTAATACGGCGATAACTCTGAAGGATGGTACAACCACCTTGGCGACGGGTTACTACTCTGGCACCGGTACGGCTAAGTTGTCCACCAGTAACGGAGAGGTCACATTTATTCCAACTACCGAGCGGACAATTCCCGCCAGCGGTAAGACTTGGGATATTGTTGCTGATACTTCTACATTGGTAACGAATACCAGCAAGGACCTGACGATGCTGATAGATCTCGGCTCGGCCAGTTCAGCAGGCGCGATCACAGAGGGAGATGTGTTGTGGAACGACAACAGCTATACGCTCAACATCGGTTGGGTGGATAACCGCGATACATCCACACTGAGCGCTGGTCTGAACTTCTAAATCTGAATAACATGTTTGGCAGTTGAACTCTAATTAAAAAAAACTGCACGAAAAAGCCCCGTCTGCTGACGGGGCTTTTGGTTTGCATTATTTGATAAATAATAGAACCCAAACGCAAGCTGGCGTTTGATCCAGCGGTACTTTTGTCTTGCCAAAAGTACCCAAAAGCGTTTACGCGTTCGCTTTCGTGTCTAAATACTAAATAAACCGTCTTACTGCTTACGCCCAAACTCACCTCGATACTCCGTATCGGGGTTCAAACAGTGGGCTTCGCAACGACAGTTTATTTGATTTAGTTCCCTCAAGCTCAACGCTAGTTATTTGCTTCGCAAAGTGGAGGAGATAAATAGTATATACTATGTTATATACTATTTCCTGAGCTTGTTGCAGGACTACTTTGGGTTTTGTATCTCTTCGACTACGCTCAGAGAATAAAGAATATTTTTCTCTACTCTCTATACTCTATTCTCTGCTTAATAAAAAAGGCCGCCGATCAGTGGGCCCTAAGTAAATATGTGGCTACGACCGGCGGCGCAAAGAGCACCGTACCGTCATGTCGAGCTTTATTGTCTTAGGACCAAAGAAGGGGACAAATTTCTTTATCCGCTTGTCTGGTCCCAAAACCAGCTCGAAAATTTTTGAAAATGTGCAACAACAAGTTTTATGTTGATGTTACCACAACAGAACGGCAACGGTTTAGTTATACCATAGTTGTCTAGTTTGTGCAAGGGTTTTGTCTCGGAGATATAAAAATATTGGCTCTAGAACAGTATAATTTATTTAATTTTTCTTTGAGCTTAAGAGCTAAAAACGGTATAATATGGTTAGAGTACAGAGAATAGAGAGTAGAGAATAAGAACAACATTGCTGTCATTGCGAGGAACGGAAGTGACGAAGCAATCTATATCTAGGCACTTAGATTGCCACGCTCCGCTCGCAATGACAAATGATAGGAAGATAATATAAAAGTTAATTCGGGGACGACACAAAAGGCAAAGAGGATGAAAATTAAAATCAGTTATATATTTTTGGGGATATTGTTGCTATCAGCAATGATTGCGCCACTACGCGCTGTAGCCGCCATTGATGCGCCTTGGGGCGTGGTGGTCGAGGAAGGTGACAGTAAATATGATCTGCGGCTCTGGTGGGCCAATCCTAATATCGCTAACTTGGATCATATTAATTTGTATATGGCAGCCGGCTCTCTTGAGCACCCCAGCGTGATAGAAGTTGGCGGAGAGCAAGCCCGGCCGCATCAAATTGGCACCTACCAAGTTGAAGATTTAATTTCGGGGGTTTGGTATTATTTCTATTTGGTTGCAGTTGATACAAAAGGGAATGAAAGTCCTCGCACCGACTATTACAAACGCCGGACTGGAATAGCTGCCGATGTTACATCACCGTATAGTGTCAGTTCTGTGTTTGTTAATGATGTTCGGCACGATGGGTTGACTCTTAATTGGGCAAATCCGGGTGATGACGATTTCTACCGAACTTTAATATATCGTTCAACCGACAGCAATGTTCTGGCCAGCGAAACTAACTTGCTTGGACGGCAAGTGGCGCTGCCAAGCACCGTTAAAAAGTATGTTGACAGCGGTCTCGAGCCGGAAACTACTTATTACTATCGCCTGGTAGCAGAAGACGTTAAAGGCAATAAAAGCGAGTCAGTTATCGTGTCAGAAACAACACAGGCCGCGCCAGTAGCGGAACCCGAGCCGGAGCCCGTTGAACCAAGTGAATCTGAAGATCAAGATGACGCTGGCATCGTTCCGGATGTGATGCCGAATCCGGCCCTGTTTGATTACCGAGCCGAATGGGTGAGTCAAAGCGGAACAGTAAATAACGCCGGCACTGCTCATGTAGTCACGGCCAGTGTTGGTGAAACAATTACCCTGGAATTAACTTTAAAAAATACCGGCTCATCCTGGTGGTATTTTAAAACTCCGGATAACGCTCATGAAGTAAAGATTGGAACTTGGAATGAGGCTGACAGAATAAGTTTATTTAAAGCTGACAGTTGGCTATCCGTTAATCGCGCTTCTACGCTCGATGCGGTTGTGCCGACAGGCAGTATGGCTACATTTAGTTTTGATTTGACAATTCCCGCCGATACAGCGGCCGGAGTCTATTCCGAATACTTTCGGCCGGTGGCAGAGTATGTTGAGTGGTTTGGCCCAACGGGAATATTTTGGGAAATAGAAGTGAACTAGAATCATGAATCATGAATCAAGGGAAACCGCCACTCGTCATTCTGAACTTATTTCAGAATCTAGATCCTGAACTAAACCTGTGCTGGTCTTGCCGAATGTATTCAGGATGACAATAGATAAGAAACAAAAACATCCATAATTCGTAATTCTTTATTCATAATTCAAACTTATCATGTCCAAAACAACAACTTACGTTCTAATTGCAGGGGTCATAATTATACTCGCAGGAGTCGCTGGATACTCTTTCATGCGGAATACCGGTGAAAGTTATGCCAGCAATGCGATTGAGTTATTTTTAGACGGTAAATATGACGAGGCACTGACTGCTGCTGAACAGGCCCGCAGGAAAGGATACAATTCTACTAACTTTGGAATTATGTATGGTCAATTGCTGGCTGAACTGGGCCGGTACGACGAAGCCCGAGCCCAGTACGAGTTAGTCAAAACAGAAGACCCAAGCGCTATCATGGCTGTTGATGAATTGTTAAACAAACTTCCCAAATAAAATAACCCGTCATCCTGAATTTAGTTCAGGATCTAGATACTGAAACAAGTTCAGTATGACAATATTAAGTGGCAGAATGACAATACTACAAATATGAAAAAAGGATTTGTGTACATTCTGACTAATAAACCCAAGGGAGTTTTGTATGTTGGGGTAACTAGTGATATAGAAAATCGTATTGGTATACATTCGCTCAATAAAAATAATTCATTTGTTGCCAAATATAAACTATATAAATTAGTCCATTTAGAAGAGTTTAGTAGTATTGAAGAAGCAGTAAGAAGAGAAAAACAAATAAAAAATTGGCATAGAAATTGGAAAATCAACCTGATTGAAACGAATAATCCAAAATGGGATAATCTATTATTAGATTCTGAAACAAGTTCAAAATGACGATAAAATATATATGAAATTTCTGAAATTAATCAACAGCAGTTGGATTACAAATATAGCTCTCTGGGGAATTTTGTTGACGCCGCTGTTTTTTGTCGAGGATTTTAAACCAAATCCCCATTTTGCCAAGGGCATATACTTTTTTGGCATCAGCACGATTTTTTTTGCCTTTGCTTTCTTTACTGTCAATTGGTCACAAATAAAACGCTGGTTTAAACATCCGTTGGTGCTGATTGCCACCGCTTGGCTGTTAATTGCAGCTTTGGCCTCGGTTTTTGGTATTAATTTATATGTTAGTTTTTGGGGCAACCCCGAGCGTTTGGGTGGGTTGATAACGGCAATTTACATATACGTGCTGCTGATCGTATTGCTGGCATATTTACAAAAAAATATTGCGGTTAAAATTCTTTCGATTATGAGTTGGGTCGGCGGACTTGTTGCCCTGTTTGCGATTGCCCAAAAATTGGGGTTTGTTTCGTGGTGGCCCAGCTTCGAAAGGCCCATCAGCGTTATGGGGAATGTGATTTTCTTGAGCACATTTTTGATAATGACGATATTTATTACCCTGTATTTTGCGTTGCAGAGCCGCACGGTATGGCTCAAGCTGACATACGGGATGCTTTTCATCGCGCAAATTATCGCACTGTTTTTGGCGATGTCCCGCGGGCCGTCAATAGGACTGGTGGTGGGTCTGCTTACTTTTACTATTGGCTGGTTGTGGATAAAATATGCTAAATCTCAGACCAAATTTTGGAAGACAGTTGGTATTGTATTTCTGGCTATGATTATGCTGATTGGGGGATTGTACTTGGTAAGAGAACCGCTTGGTATTCAAAGGCTTTTCAGATACTCGGTTACAGAGGGCGGCGCATCACACGCCCGTTTGATTGTTATGCAGTCAGTTTTTAACGGGGCCTTAAAAAGACCAATCTTGGGATATGGCCCGGAAAATATCTATGTGGCATACAACGATAGCTATCGCCCTGAGTTAGCCCGGTATGACTATCGCGAGACTTTTGCCGATAGGGGGCATAGTGTATTGATCGATCAGCTGGCTGCTAATGGTATTTTAGGGTTGATTGCTATGTTGCTGTTTGTCGGTGGTTTATTTATCTATAGCATAAAGTGGCTCAAACGGGCCGATACCTATTCTGAGAAAATTTTGGCGGTGGCTTTCCTGACCACGATAACGGCCTACTTTGTCCAAGATTTGGTTGAGTTTGAAATGATATCAAATTATATCTATGGGGCAATTCTGGTTGCTCTTTTGCTGTGTTTGGGTGCCAAAGACAACTCGGCGGTTGCCAACATTAGAATGAACTGGCTCAACTGGACAAGCGGGGTAGTTTTATTGGTAGTCAGCTTTTTGGTGGTGTTCGGCGTTTCTTTTTCCTCGTGGCGGGGCTATTTATACAGCCGTCAGGCGTACAAAGCTTATGCGTTTTCGAGCGACTATGAACTTGCAAAGGGGTACTATGATCTGGCCTTTGAGATCAACTCCCCGTTTGCCCATTGGTATCTCCGCGAAAATTATGCGCCGTATGTTGCCGAATATGCCAACAGACTATTCAGAGATAACCCCGGGGTTACTTCAATTATATTAGATGACGGCATTCAGAGATTAGCAAAGTTTATTGAGCGCGAACCGGCGGATATCCAAACCCGGGCCAACTACGCCAGTTTGAATTTAATTTTGGATGATCTGTTGGAGGGCCGAACAGAGGGAGACAGATTATTCAATGAATTGCTACGGGAAAATCCCAATCGGGAATTCTTTTACTTGGCTTGGGGCAAAAGTTTATTTTTGTCCGGCAGAGTTGAAGATGCTAAAGAAAAAATATTGCAGTCGATGAGTTTGGGAAGTATTCCGGCGGAAGCATATTTCTGGCTTGGTACAGTTGAAGCTTACCAGGAGAACGAAGCGGAAGCTCTGGAGAATTTCCATAAATTTGCTATGCGGCCAGTGAAGCATTTTAAGTTTAAGAATCATCTCCAATATGCCCTCGATTATTTATTAGAGCGGGAAGTTTTTGAAGATGCCATCCCGTTGCAAAAGTTTTTAATTGAATTAGAGCGCGATAATCAGCAATACTGGCTTAACCTTTCAGTGTTATACCGCGACACCGGGCAAATTGAGATGGCCCGTCAAACAGCCCTGCGGATACTCGAGTTATTCCCAGAGACGCGAGAAGATGTTCAGGATTTTATTAATTCCCTTTAATTTTGGCTATGAGTTTTTTTAAACTTCTTCACAGTAACGGGCTGGCTAATTTATTTTTTTGGCTGATTCTACTGACACCAGTGTTGTTTGCGTATAATACGATTTATGCGAGCATATTCGGCAGGGGAATATGGTTTTTTATACTGTTGGCATTACTGCTGAGCGCCTCATTGTTTACCATGCAGTTTCATGCCATTAAACAACTGTTTCGGCATCCAATCTTCTGGATTATTTTGGGCTGGCTAGCTCTCAGTACTGTATCTGCTGTGTTGGGCGAGAACTTCTTTGTGAGTTTTTGGGGTCCGGTAGGCAGGTTAGGCGGGTTAATCACAATGATCAATGTGTTTTTACTCTTTGTTCTGGCTGTTACCCAAATCCAATATCGGGGGGTTGGCAACGTTTTAAGAATAATGACACATGTCAGCTCGATAGTGGCGCTATATGGGATTATTCAATTTCTACGGAATATTAACTCTGATTTTTTGTTTAATGAAAGGCTGGTTTCTAGTTTGGGTAACCCGCTCTTTTTGGGCTCGTTCCTGCTCCTGACCGTATTCTTTGCATTATATTTTGCTCTCACATCCCATAGCCGATGGGCTAAAATTCTCTTTGGAACTGAATTTATTGTTCTATTTTCGGCGATAGTTATGACCATCTCGCGCGGGCCTAATATTGCCCTATGCCTTGGCCTAATTGTTTTTATTGTTGGCGGGGTCATAATTCTGTCGCGGAAGTGGCAAACTGCTGTTCTGCGGCTGCTGGCAGTTGCAGTAGGTCTAGCTCTCATTGGCGGCACGGGGTATCTTCTCCGGGAGCCGCTCGGCATTGAAAGACTCTTTAATTATTCTATGACTGGCTCAATCCAAAGTAGACTGATAACTTATGAAGCCCTCTGGAAATCCGTGTTGGAAAGACCGCTGCTTGGATATGGGTTAGAAAACGTCAATCTGGCGCATGATCTGAATTATAATCCCATTCGTGAGCAATCCGGGTATAAAGAATCCTTCACTTCGCGGGCCCACAATGTGTTTATAGATCAGCTGACTACCAACGGCTTTGCCGGAGGCGTTTTTTTGTTGTTTTTCATTGGAGCGGTAGGTTGGCTGATTGTTGGATGGTTTAGGCGATCTAAAAAAATCCGCGCCAAATTGTCTGCGTTAACATTTATGGCCACAGCCATTGCATATTTTGTGCAAGATTTAACCTTATTTGAAACTCCGATGGTATATATCTACGGCATATTGATATTGGCATGCTTGGTGGTTGTGTCCAGGCGACAGCCATTCTATCTGGAGCATTATAAGGCCAAATGGCCGCAGTTGATGTTGGCGAGTACCGTTAGTGTGGCGGCCATTATATTGATTCTTAACGTCTATCAGCCGGCCTATGCCAATGGTGTCCGGCTTAACCGGGCGATGTTGGCCCAATCGGCCCAAAACTACGATTATGCCGCGCAGCAGTATAAAGGCATTGAAGAAAGCCCTTCGCCTTGGAACCATTTCTTTTTTAGAAAAAGCTATGCTGGGTTTGTTACAGAGCAGGCGCTGCGGCTCATTTATAATAATGAAATTGAATCGGCTAAAGAAATATTGCTGGATGGGGTGGCGGCTATAAATAAATTAGCCGATCGGGAGCCATCGCAGATTCAAATTAAACTTGCTGCGGCCTACATGGAGGTAATTCTTGATTCAATTGATCCATCAAGAGGAAATCTTGGAGATAAACTATTTGAAGAATTAGTTGATAAATATCCGAATAGAAGAACCACTGTTAAAGCTATGTGGGGGACAGCTTTGTTCTCTATTGGCAGAGATTGGGAGGCTTTATCTCATCTCAAGGATGCCACCTTAGCCAAATATGTATCCGGTGAGCCACACTTTTGGTATGCTGTCATCAATGATGATGTCGGTGGAGACGACAATATTACATTGCAGCACCTACAAATTGCCATTAAAAAAGGTCTGGGAGACGTTGCCACCAATAGTTCCGCCCTTCAATTCGCTGTCAAATTCTTGGTAGAATCTGGTGATTTTGAAGATGCTATTATCCTGCAAGAAAAGCTGGTTAAATTGCCGCCGAAAGTTGCCAAGCATTACATTGGTCTGGCAGTGCTGTATAAATCGGCCGGCAAATCGGAGAAAGCCAGCCAACTGGCTCGGGAAGTGCTCAAACAGTTTCCTAATTTGACTAGTGAAGAACGAGAGGCAGCTCAATCTATGATTCACTAGGTTTACGCAGTAGCAGAGAAGTGAACAGTCCGATATTGGGCCAGATTTTGCAGATGGCATTGCCCAAAAAAGTGGGTAGAGGGTAGATGGTATGTGATTTACCCGAGATTAGTTCAAATCCGTGTCGGCGAGCTACTTCTATTAGGGCCTTGTATGTAAATACTGATTTGTGTGGGTGGAGTGGATGTTCTCCCGTAAATGGACTAATTTTAAACTTTGATGGCGCCAAACAATTTGGCAAAAATCCAAAGAACAACATCAGCCGATAGTGCAGAGCTGCCAGATTAACGGTTTCTAACATTAATAAACCTCCAGGCTTAAGTACTCTGTAAATTTCGTCAAGATAACCATCTGTATTTGTGAGATGTTCAATGTTATGGATAGAAGTTACTAAATCAAAATAGTCACTTTGATGGGGGAATGGTTTATTTAAGTCACCAACTGTAAAATGAACATCCAATTTAGTGCACTCGTTGTCGTAGGTTTGGATATCGATAGCATGAATTTCAGTGGCTCCAACTTGTTTGGCCATCACTAGTGCCAATTCACACCGAGCCGAGCCGGTGTCAAGCATAGTTGTGGCTTTAATTTGGCTGAGTCGCTTTAAAATAAACTGGCGATCCAGTTTGTTGGCTTCCTGATTTCCAATTGGCCATGCTAAACTCATAATTTATTTCTTCAACATACTCAGTGCTGTATTAAAAACCTCTTGTACAGTAATATCTTGCATATGATAACCCTCTGGATGCTTACACACCCGGCCGTACTGCTGTTGGGTACAAGAGGTTGGAGGGCCGTGATAGATAGTACGGTGTTGAGAACCGTATGGTCCCCACTTGACTGGTGTGTTGGCTCCATATAGTCCCAATACTGGGGTCCCTGAGCTGGCAGCAAGATGTAATGGGCCAGTATCTAAACTAATAACCAACTTTGCTCGTTTAAACAGCTCTAGCAGTTGGCTTAAAGTAGTTTGGCCGACTAAATTTGTATGATTTTTGTTGCTCTGGGAAAGTATTTTTTCAACTATAGGTTTTTCCTCTTCGGCTCCGGTAAAAGCAATTTGATACCCCCTTTCTGATAGATCGTCGGCCAGTTTTGCAAATCGATCGGTTGGCCAACGGCGCGATTTAGCTGTAGCGCTCGTACCCGGATGGATTGCAATGAGTTTTTTGATGTTATTTTTTTGTAGGAATGTTTCAATATATTGGGCATCTGTCTCTGCTGTTCTAAAAGTGGGAGCGATTAACTTTTTCTCTTTCAATGGAGCCCCGATAACTGCGGCGATACAACCGAAACTCTCCACTTCATGCAGATTATCTGGGTATTTAACTCTCTTAGTTAGCAGAGTATTGCGTCCCTGACCAGAAATGTCAAAACCGATGCGGTGAGGAATACCGGCAAAGAAAGTAATGAGGGAAACCAAACGATAATAGTGACTCAGCTCGAGGACTATATCGAATTTATATTGGCGCAATTTAGAAATAAAAGAGATAAAGTTCCAAGGGGGGATTGTTAATGTAATTATTCCATCAAGATCAGGGGAGTTTTCGAGCAAGGGTTTCATTGAGGACGTTGTCAGAAAATAGATCTTAGCATTTGGATAGTTCTGTCGCACAGCGTGTATAGTAGGCAGCAGTACCAATATATCTCCCATAGCAATTAGTTTGATTATCAGAATTTTTTTTATTTTTTCAGGGCTCGGAGGTATTTTATTGCGGACAAACAGCCCCAACAGATAACACAGTGGAGTGCCTATATATTTGTCGACCTTTTTGAACAAGTTGAGTAAACTCATAGCAACATACATATTATAATAACAGGTGTAAGATAATCTACTATAATTCCATGAACCGTAACAACAAATCTTATAGAATAGCCATCGATGCCAGACGGCTGGGTTCCAAACAATCGTCGGGAATTGGCGTGATGGTTCAGGAATTAATTAATCACATTATAAAGATTGATTGTGATAATCAATACACGATCATCACTTCTAAACAAAGCAATCAACTAATTCCCAAAGGTGTAAGCAATCTAAAAGTGAGAGTTGTGGATTTTCCGTTTTACAGTATAGGAGAGCAACTGTCATATCCGAGATTACTAGCCAAACAAGGCTATGATTTGATCCACTATACAAATTTCAACTCCCCGGTTTTTTTTAGAAAAGCGAAGAGTATTGTCACAGTTCATGATTTGATACCTTGGCTATTTCCGGGTAGCCGCCGTCAACGCAATTGGCTGCATCAACGGCTGTATCGTTTTGTTATTAAACGGTC